>Ga0185299_10000535_pt1 | contig 98681 bp, 77 predicted proteins | sample PaiPotPPA55metaG_FD_128002 | JGI IMG/M metagenome (GOLD analysis project Ga0185299, IMG submission 128002) | Iron sulfur acid spring bacterial and archeal communities from Banff, Canada, to study Microbial Dark Matter (Phase II) - Paint Pots PPA... ... | reverse complement strand
CGGTGGTTTCGGAGTTTCTGAAACGGGAGACGCAGCGAGTGCTCAGTTTTGACGGACCGATGGAAGTCATCCACAATTTTTTTCACCCGCAAGCACCCCTGCGTTCGCGTGAAGAAGTGCGGCGGGAACTGGGGTTGCATGAAGAAGTACTGCTATTGCATTCCTCTAATCTACGCCCCCTCAAACGAATCGATCTGCTGCTGCAAACGGTAGCGCGTATCCGTCCGCGCGAATCCTGCAAACTTGTCATTCTAGCCGGCGGCGATTTCTCGCCATATAGCGGCGAGGTACGCCGGCTAGGATTAGAGGACCGGGTGATCGTGCGGGAAAATGTCAGGCAGATTGAAGATTATTTGCAAGCTGCCGACATTGGCTTGTTTACCTCCGAAACCGAAAGCTTTTGTTTAAGCATTCTCGAGGCGATGTGTTTCGCCTGCCCAAGCATCGCGTCGCAGGTGGGAGGTATTCCCGAAGTTGTTGAGGACAAAATAACCGGACTGCTCGTCCCGTTCGGTGATACCGAAAAAATGGCGCTTGCCGCCGAGGATCTCATTCAGAATCCGGCACGGCGTGAGACACTTGGCTGTGCTGCTCAGTTACGTGCGCAGACCCACTTTTCCGCAAAGATCATCGTGCCGCGCTACGAAGCACTGTACCATCGGCTCTGTAATTGAACTGAGGTTCTGTCCGCCGCGAGAGGAGCTAGGAGCTAGAATCTACGAGCTAGGAGGTCTTTTTTGCATTCTTTGTGCTCTTTTGCGGCTATTCCTTTCTTGGCTATCGGCTATTGGCTATTGGTCATTCGTGCAGCGCTATTCGCGAAGCGCGATGACCGGACTGATGCGGATGGCACGTAACGTCGGGATAAGACACGCCAAGGAGGCGGCCAACGCGAGCATCGCTACCACGAACGCGATGGTCACGGGATCACTGCTGGTGATTCCGTAAAGAAAACTCGAAAGAAATTGCCCGAGCAGAAGAGCTGCTGCCAGCCCCATAACTAGCCCGACGCTAACGATCTTTACTCCTTGCCAAAAGACGATTTGGATCACATCGGAAACCTGGGCGCCGATGGCTACTCGGATCCCGATTTCGCGGGTACGCATGCTGACTAACCGCGTCAGAATCGCGTAAACACCGACCACGGAAAGGGTGAGCGCGAACACCGAAAATAGTGTGACTACCAGTAAGGTCACCTGCCGGGTTTCGAACGATCTTGAAATTAAATTATCCAGTGTTCCCGAATTAGAAAGGGGCACGTCCGGATCCACAGATGCAAGCACTTTCTGTACGGAAGGCAGCAGCGAGAGCGGATCGCCATCAGTCCGCACCACCAGGGTACACTCATTGCCAATCCCGCGGTAAGGGTTGGGTTGCCCAAACGGGAAATAGGTTTGCGAAGTAATGTATTGCCGGGCTGGATTTAGTTGGTAGATGGTCGGTACCACTCCGACAATCGTGTAGTTCGTCCTGACCGAGCCGACGATCTCGCCATAATCATGGATCTGTTTCCCGATCGGATTCTGATCAGGAAAGTAAGCATCTGCTAACGCTTGGTTCACAATAACAACATGATCACGGCCCAGTTGGTCGGCGGCGTCGAATTCGCGACCTTGTAAGAGAGGAATCTGAAGTACGCGAAAATAGTTCGTTGAAATCAATTGCAAGGTCGCTCTGGGCTTGTGCCCCGGGTCCGGCTCAGTCTGGCCCACCGCGGCAAACGGCCCGGCAAACCCCTCATTATCGTCCAAAGAGAAAGGCAAGGCATCGGTGGTGCCAATCGCCTTAACCCCGGGTAGTTTCCCGACCTTTTCGATGACGCTATCGAAGAAGGTTTTACATTCCGGCAACGTGCCGTACTTCGAATCCGGCAGGTAAATATCCGTTCTTAACAAATTCCCCGGAGTGAAGCCTAAAGGGACTTGTTGAATGCTTTGGAAACTGCGGGCTAACAGCGTGCAACCGAATACCAAGAGGGAGGCGAGCGCTACCTGACAAACAATCAGTCCGTATTGGGTACGCCGGCGTTGCCGGCTAATGGTGCCGCCAAAGGCGCCCTCGCTCCGGATACTGAGATCAGTCTTGGAAACGGCTAATGCCGGAAATAAACCGGCAATCAACGAGACAAGAATCGTCAGCGCCAACACCAGACCGAAGGCACCGCCATCAAACCCGATCTCCTCAAAGCGCGGGATCCCCGGCGGCGCCACGGCACGGATCAGCCTTATCCCCCACCCCGCGAAGAAAAAGCCGGCAACGCCACCGATCAATGAGAGGAGCACCGTTTCGGACAACAATTGCAGAACCAACCGGATTTTACTGGCTCCAAGCGCCGCTCGAATCGTCATTTCTTTTTGACGTTCGAGACCTCGCGCCAGGTGTAACCCAGCGACATTGGCGCAGGCTATCACTAACAACAAACCCACCGCCCCGCCGATTAACCAGAGGGTAGAAGTAAAGTCACCAACTACCGTGTCCAGGAGCGGCACCACTCGTACGGTGATCGTTGAATGAGTGTCAGGAAAACGTTTCGCCAGAGTCTTACTGGTAATTTCCAGGTCCGCTTGCGCCTGTTGCAGGGTGACGCCATCCGCTAATCGTCCAAAACACCAGAAACTATGATTCGCCCGGTCAGTCTTAAGCCGGCCTAAATCCGGCTCCAGATTCAAAGGAAGATAAAGGCTCGCGATTTCATCGCCTCGTTGCGGACTTATCCCGACAATTTCGTAACTGGCGCCATTAAGGATTACTCGAGTTCCCACGACCTGTGGATCAGCCCGGAACCGACTTCGCCAGAGCTGTTCGCCGAGAATAACCACCGATGGCGCATCCGGCCGGTCCTCATTCGAGCCAAAGGAACGGCCAAACCGCATGGGGCTGCCAAATGTTCGGAAATAGTTTCCAGTTACGAACGCCACAGTCAGATGGGCTGGATCCCCTTGACCGGTGAGAATCAGGTCATCGCTATAAAGCAACGCCAAATCTTGAAACGAATGTTGATTTGCGCAGAAATCCAAGTAGTCCGGATAGGCCAACCGGAACTTCTGCAAGTTGCGTAACGGCTGAAACACTTCGACTAGCCGATCCGCTCGCGGATAGGGCAACGGCTTTAGCAGTACCGCATTGATGAGACTGAAGATCGCCGTGTTCGCACCGATGCCGAACCCGAGGATCAGCACAGCAGTGATGGTGAAGCCCGGTGATTTTAACAGAAGGCGGATGGTGTGACGGAGCGAGGGCATGTGAAAGGTGAAAAGTGAAAGGTCCACGCCCGTGGAGCGCGCCTCGCTTGCGAGGCCGACTTTGGCCGAGGATCTTCTAACCGCGAATGGACGCGAATAAACACGAATGGCTTTTGTTTATTGGCGTAAATTCGCGTCCATTCGTGGTTGATTTTCCGGATTTGGATGCGGCTTTTCCGCGCTGCGTCCTTCGTGTGAATTGTTCTTTTGTCATTTGGGATCTGTTCCGGCGGCTGCCGGATCATGCGCTTTGCCTAGGCGATTGATCATTCGCGCAGCGTTATTCGCGGAGCGCGGTGATGGGGTTAATTCGGGTTGCGCGTAAGGCTGGCAAAAGACAAGCAAAAGCTGCGGCTAGGCCGAGCATAAGAATCGAGAGCAGGAGTGCGACTGGATCAGCGCCGGATACCCCGTAAAGAATATTACCCATGAACCGTCCAAGGAGTAGCGCCGATGCAATTCCGACCGTTAATCCTAGGCCGCTCAACCATAAACCCCGTCGCAGAACTAACGCGAGCACGTTCCATGTTTGTGCACCTAACGCTATCCGGACCCCGAGCTCACGTCTTCGTTGAAGAACTGAATAGGCCAAAACTCCGTACAATCCGGCGGCCGAAAGCAGGATAGCCACCGCGGAGAACAAGCCTGCCAATGACGCGCTGAGTCGACGGGCCCAAAATCTTCCGGCCAAGAAGTCGTCATAACTGGTGGCGCGATCTACAGGCACATCAGGGTCGATCTCGGTCACGATCTTCCGCACCGCTGGTACTATACTAGTCGGATCACTAGCAGTACGCACCAGCAAAAATTCGCGAAAGAGTTCTCGCTGACTATATGGGGTATAAGCTAGAAATTGGGCCTCCGCAAAGTCCGGTGTCCCGTGTCGGATATCGTCGACCACTCCGACAATGGTCCAATCTTTTTTGCCCAACCATTCATGGCGATCATGAATTTGTTTGCCGATTGGACTCTCCCCAGGAAAGAGCGTCTCAGCTAAAGTCTTATTGACGATGATAACGTTTTGGCTTTTGGCTCGATCACGACTATCGAAATCGCGTCCCTGTAAGAGAGAAATCTGTAATGTTCGAAAGTAACCTGAGGATATTGCTTCCACATCCATAGCCAGCTCCTTTCCTGGTTCAGGGGCAGGCCGCCCTGGTATAGAAAAAGGGAACTTCCATCCTCCATAAAGGACTTCGAAAGGTTGATTGTCGCTCATTCCCGCATCAATAACTCCCGGCAACCGACGGACTTTTTCCAAGATAGCATCGAAGAAAATCCGCAGCTGCCTCGAATCTGAGTACCTCTTACCCGTAGGCATAATATTTGCCGTTAGGAGATGATGGGGGTTGAACCCGAGCGGCAGACTTCGCACCGCTTGGAAGCTACGAACAAGTAAACCAGTGCCTATGAGTAGCACACATGCAACCGCCACCTGGACAACTACCAGCAAAGATTGGGCCCTTTGCTTTTGTGGACCCGTTGTGCCAAGGCGACCTCCCTCGTCCTTGAGCGCAATTCCCGCGTTCGTTCTCGAAAGACTCCAGGCGGGTAGTATTCCTGATAAGCACGCAACTAGACCCGTCAGACAAAAAATGAAAACGAGCGCAGCTCTATTGAGGCTAATCTCTTGGAAACTGGATATGTAATCCGGAGCCAGAACTCTAATTAGCGCGATACCCCAAATCGCAATCAGGAGACCGACCCCTCCAGCAAGGAACGCTAGAGACGCCGTCTCTAACAGCAACCGCAGAATAAGACCCGATCGGGATGCACCCAGCGTCGCCCTAATCGCTATCTCTCTCCTGCGTTCGAGACCTCTGCCAAAAAGCAAGTTGGCAACGTTAGCACAGGATAATAGAAGGAGGCATCCGGCGGCGGCGCCAAGCAACCAAACCGCTGAAGAATAAGACTCCTCAATGAGCGCTAATAGTGGAATCGATCGAATTCCGTACCCGTTGTCCGTAGCGGGGTACAGTACGGCGAGATTGCTTTGAATAACCTCAAGATCGGCCTGAGCCTGAGCCAATTTAACACCTGCTTTTAATCGTCCAAGGCACTCTAGATAGTGTGCATCACGCTGTTGCAGTCCGCTAGGCCCGAAGACTTCCTCCACATGGAGTGGTAAGTACAAAATTTCACTGGGTAGTTCAGCTAAATTCCCGGCTTGCTCGGGGCAGACTCCGATCACCTGAAAGCTTTCGTCGTTCAAGGTGATTTTCTTACCGATGATGCCCGGATCGGAATTGAAGTGCGTCCTCCAAAAAGCTTTATTCAGGACCACTACTCGCGGGCCACCGGATTTGTCCTCATCGTTGGTAAACGGTCGTCCGAGAATCATCGGCATCCCGGTTAACTCGAACAGGTTCGCTGACGCGAAGACCACTCGAACGTGCTCCGGATTCGTTTGATTGCTGAAATCAAAATCAGTCCAATAAAAAACGGCCAGCTCGTCGAAACTGTGCTGTGTTTGGCTTATGTCAAGATAGTCGGGATAATCCAAATGCGTCTTCGTATCATTCTGGACCCTGGGTTCAAACACTTGCACTAAGCGATCAGCGTTGGGAATTCGTAACGGGTTCAAGAGCACACCATCAATGACGCTGAAAATGGCCGTGTTAGCGCCGATACCGAAGCCAAGAATCAATACGGCGGTGATTGTAAATCCCGGCGACTTGAGGAGTAGCCGGATCGTATAACGCAAGGATGCCAGGAAGCGATCCATGGTTGCAAGGGGTTACCGGTAATATGGGCAGCTTACATGCCAGCAAAAGGTAGGAGCTAGAATCTAGGAGGTAGGCGTCGTTACTTTTTGCGTTCTTCGTGTCTTTTTGCGGCTATTCACTCGGCTATTGGCTATCGGCTATTGGTCATTCGCGCAGCGCTGTCCCAAATTGAGAGTATCTAGTCTCATTTTGAGACGACCCATCGCGATCCGGCGCGCTATTCCGCCCAACAAGAACCCTAAAGGCTCACGGTGGGGCTCTCCCCCAACCTTTGTACTACAACCCTGGTAAATCGATGAATTTGGCGAGGATTTTTTCGTCCTCATCCTTCGTCCTCGTCCTCGAAGCAGTTTTGTCCTGGCGTATGCTTCGCTAAGAGCGCGCGGTAAGACGTGAATTGAAACCCGGCGGTGTCGCCTGCCCAATCGGAGGGGCGTTGCAGTCGGCGTACCAGTTCCACCGGGCGCCGACGGCCAAAATATCCGCAACCATGACAGGCTCGGATAGACGCGACGCCCTGGAACCCACAACGTGCAGACACGCCGGATGTGGAAACGCCCAGGGTAGCGCCAGATTTCTTGGGGCCGCGTATTGCGAGTCTCTTGGTGTTTTAAGCGCTGGTCCAGTCACACGACAGATGTTCTGAAAGCGGAATGCGGCTCCCCTCCGTCTGGGCTTGGCGACACCGCCGGGTTTCGACGCTTCCTCGGTCCTGGTACGGATTGCGAGGACGAGGATGATTTGGTTGCCGTTACGAAGCTTTTGTGCTCTTTCGCAACTCGCCGCGCCGTAGGACTTCGGGGAGCTCAGCCGAGTCGCTTCGCGGAGGAGGGCTATTGCGGATTTCGTCTTAACTTGCCGGCTTTGCGTGAGATTTCGTTTGTTCGCCGCGTCACCTCATTCAACCTAGATGCATCCAGACCGACTTGGTTTGGGTGACGGTGAGCAGAGTTTCCAGACATTTATCTCGGCCGGTACCGGATTGTTTGAACCCGCCCCAGGGCTGAGTCATGTCGCCATGATCAAAGCAGTTCACCCAAATAACACCGGCATCGATATCTCTTGCCATTTTGTGGGCGGCACTGACATCAGAGGTCCAGATCCCGGCGGCTAAGCCGAATATGGAGTCGTTGGCGATCGCGACAGCTTCGTCAATCGTGGAGAAAGTAAGTACTGCACCAACCGGTCCAAAGATTTCTTCCTTGGCGATCTGCATCTGGTTATTCACTCCGTTAAACAAAGTCGGCGCTACATAGGAGCCACCATCGAATCCTTCCGGGGTGTTTCCGCCTAGCACTAACTCGGCACCTTCTTTCCTGCCGATATCAATATAGGAAAGAACCTTTTGCTGTTGGCTACGGCTCACCAGAGGGCCCATGGTGGTAGCAGGATCAAGAGGATCACCTAGCCGGACGGTGGCGCCGACTTTCGCTTTAAAGCGTTCGATGAATTCGTCGCGAAGGTTAACGTCCACTAAAATTCGGGAGCCGGCGCTGCACATCTCTCCTTTGTTTCCATAGATTCCGTTGACCGCGTAGGTGACGGCGACGTCTAGATCCGAGACCTGAGCGGTGATGATCTGCGGTGATTTACCGCCGGTTTCAACCGTGACCCGTTTCAGGTTGGATTGACCTGCGTAAACCATCATCAATTTACCGACGGTAGTGGAACCGGTGAAGCTGATCTTGTCGACATCCATGTGTAGGGCGAGCGCTTTCCCAACGGTGCCGCCAGCGCCATGAACCACGTTGAATACGCCAGGTGGACCGCCGGCTTCCACGAAAAGTTGCGCTAACAAAGTCGCGGATAAGGGCGAAAGCTCAGCCGGCTTAAGCACGACCGAGTTGCCGGCGGCTAGGGCCGGGGCAACCTTCCAGGCGCTCATCAGTAGTGGATAGTTCCAGGAAGTGATACAAGCCACCACCCCGAGCGGCTGGCGGAGAATGTAATGGAATGCGTCTGAAGCCGTGTTGGTAACAACTCCCTCGATCTTATCAATCGTCTCTCCGAAATATTGAAAGGTCAGCGCGGCGGCTGGGACATCGCCGGTAAGCATTTCCAACACCGGTTTGCCAACATCCAACGAATCGAGCAGAGCGAACTCAAGCGCATGTTCATCGATCAGCTGCACTAAGCGATAGAGAACCTTCATCCGAGCGCGCGGTTCCAGGCGCGCCCAGACTCCGGACTTGAACGCCTTGCGGGCCGAGGCAACCGCAAGATCGACGTCTTCGACGGTTCCGGTCGGAACGGTGGCCAAGATTTGTCCATTTGCCGGGTTAATGGTTTCGAATCGATCGCCGGAACGTGCGTCCACCAATGTTCCATCGATGAACATTCGCGTTTCAGGTTTTAGCGCGGCCGCAGAACGACGAAAATCATCGTAGGTCAGCGCTTTGACTTTTTCAGCATTCATACCAAAATTGAGAGTTAGTTTTGCCGGTTTCTTAGAGATCGAGCACAACCTCCCCTTCCCCGCCGGAAGCGGCTTGCGCCTGATCATGCCGGGGAATTGAGCAACAAAGCAGGACCTCGCCTTGACCGCGCGCGGCCACGGGCTCTTCCAAGTAATCGACGGCACCGGTGCTGATACGCGTGATGCAGGTCCCGCAGATACCGGAGCGGCACCCGAACTTCGGGGCTAAGCCGATCGATTCGGCGAGCTCAAGCAAAGTACCCTTGTCACGTGACCATTCAGCGGTAGCTCCTGACTTGGCAAACCGGACACGCACTGGGGGCAGGTCAACGTGGCCGGGCTCAACTGTGGCCCGGTGCTTTGTTTCCGGCTTTAGAACGGTGGCGGGTCCAAATGACTCGTAGTGGATTCGGTCTTCCCGAACCCCAATTTCGGTCAAGCCGTCATAGAGCGATTTCATGAACGGCGCTGGACCACACAGATAAAAGTCGTAGTCGCCGAAGGGGAGGATTTGTTTCAGCGTTTCAATGCTAATACGTCCTTCAGAATCGCATTTGCCATCGGCGCCCGCAGCAGCATCTGGGTGGCTATAAGCGATGTGCATCTTCAATCCGGAGTGCTCGCTGGCCAGATCCCGGATATGCTTAGAAAACGCGTGCACCTTGTGGTTGTGAGCGCCATGGATGAAGTAGGCAGGTCGAAATTTGCCGGTGCGGCGCCCATCCTCGACGAGGTATTCAACCATCGCGATCATCGGGGTGATGCCGACTCCGCCAGAAATGAAAACCGGTGTTCGTTCATTTGAACGATTGAGCACAAACTTTCCTCTTGGCGCAGCCGCCTCTAGTCGAAACCCGGGCTTAGCGTTGGCATGCAAAAACGGTGATACCAGCGCGGTCCCTCCTTCGCGGCGGATACTTAAGCGATAGTGATCAGCATTGGGAGCAGTGGAAAGAGTATAGGTACGGAGGGCGAGCTCTTTTTGGCCGGGGATGGTTACCCGGATCGGTAAGAACTGGCCTGGCTCCCAAGGTTCAAGGGCCTGACCATCCAGGCGCCGCAAATAGAAAGAAGTTATCAATTCACTTTCAGGCTCGACCTTAAACAATTCCAGCTCGACATAGGCACTCCGCTCGCTTTCTGAGTGCGCAGATGAGGTAGGAGCAACCGAGATCGTTTCCGAGACTCCGCTTACGCCGTCCGCTACCGATTTGAGATCGGTCGCGTCCCCGGCCACGGCGCTAGCGTTCAGCTTCTGGAAATGACCAACAAGAAGTTCAGCCCGGGTGAGAAACCGGCTGCGATCCGGTATGGCGGCGCGCAATCCGCGCTGGACCGAGTCGGTCAATACATCATCTTCCAGACCAACCTGAACGTTGAACTCGATTAGCTCCTTAGCGAACTCCTCCGAAACACCAGGCCCGAAATATTGTTCGGAAAAACCCTTCGTCCCATTGGGACCGTTTGGTATCCAAACATCGATCGAGAGATTCGGGAACCCAGGATTGATATTGATCGTCATGTTCGGCCAAAGCAGGTGATACTGGGCCTGAGCGACTTCGCCGCTAGCATCGTAAATCTTGACCTGGCTTTTACCTTCGAGCGCCGACTGCCGGACGTGTCCGACCTGGCTCATAAACCAACCGTGGACACCAAGATTGTAGTTTTCGGGTAAAACATCGATGGCGGCGCTGAACCCAGGATGGGCTACGGCGCAATGATAGCACTCGAGGTAATTCTCGAGCATGGTTTTCCAGTTAGAGTACGACTCCCATTCCGAGCGCTCGTAGAGCACCAGAGTATCAAGATCGATACCGCTCCCTGCAATAATCTCGAGTAACTTGCCGAACTGGGTCCGCACAGGCGCGGCGTTCACGTCTGCACTGACAAAGACCCAAGGACCCAGGGTATCAACCTTCAGCGGTAAAAGCGGATAATCCTCGAGGCGAAAATTAGGTTCGGTCGCCGTGCGCGGCGCCCCTTTCAAGCACCCCGTCAGATCGTAGGTCCACGCGTGATATCCGCATTGCATCATTTTGGCGTTGCCACAGCCCTTCATCACTTCGTGCCGGCGATGCCGGCAAACATTGATCAGCGCGGTTAAACCGCTTTCGTTACGGATGACAACGGCAGGAATGCCCCCGACATAACCGGTGATATAGTCACCAACATTAGTTAGCTGCTTCAGTGGGCCAATGTAATTCCAGCTTTTTCTAAAGATCTGATTGATCTCTCGCTCTGTGATCGAGGGATCGGTATACCAATGCGCGGGCAAGCTTTCGCCGCGTTCGAGTCCCGCTACTAAGCCGGCCAGATTTTCACTAGGTTGGTTCATATCGTTTTCGCTCGTTTCTCGCTTTTCCGATTCGCTAAAGAGTCCGATGTGGATGCGGATTTCCCCATTACCAGTAGAGGTAGGGACAAGATAAGGACCGCTGAGACGCACAGCAGAGTTTGATAAAATTGCAGATGACCCGCCGCAGTCGCTACGGTGTTACTGGCCATCATCCCCACTGAGTAGGCGATGTTGTAGACAGCATAAACCGCGGTGTAACAAGTGAGCCCGCGCCGGTCGACCGCGTTGCCGAGTTCCGCAGAAGTCGGGTTGAGCATGAAGGCAAAAGACATGCTGACCAGACACAAGCCGAATCCGGTAAGGATGATTCCGGGCAATAGGCCAAGGAGAGGCAGCGTAATTGCCATGGCAAGCGTGCCGCCGGCGATCACCATTTTAATGGGCACTCGCGTAGCCACCTGGCTCACCACCGGCGTAATCAGCCCAAAAGCAATCGTGGATATGGTGAACACAATGCCGATCGTAGATGGGGTCGCCTCAGACCGGCTGAGATGCTCGGGCAGAAGGGGTTCGACAATTCCCCAGCCGAAGGCGGCCAGCGCGACAGCCAATCCGGGCACCAGCACGGATTTATCCAGCAGCAACGCGAACAGTTCTGAGTTAGACCCGCGATGAACTACTTTGCCCGGCAACAGAAAGACGCGCTGGGCGGCATCGATCCCAACCAAGATAGTTACTATCAGAAATGGCAACGCCAAACCGCCGGCCTGATACAGGACACCACCGATCACCGGTCCTAACACCGAGCCTATGGTGCTGCCGACGAGAGCAAAGCCCATCATCTGGACCCGGTTTTTGACATAGTGTTCCGCGATGAGGGCAAGTCCAGCGGTCCAGGCCGCGGCGGAAGCGGCACCCTGGCAAAAACGCGCCAAGAAAGCCAGGGAAAAGGTGCCCCCGAACCAGAAGAGAAGCGTAGCGGTCCCGGAGAATAAGACCCCTAAGATGACGATGCGTTTGCCGCCAATAGCGTTACCCAAGAGTCCGAAGACCGGCGTAGCAATGAAGACACCGAGAGCATACCCGCCATAGAGCAGTGCGAGTTGTTCGTGACCGCTAATGCTCGCCGGCGAATAGGCCGTCAGCGGCACAACTAAGCCGTAAATAAAATAATCGAGGAAGAGTGCATACGTAATGACATAAAACACTTTCCAAGAACCCAGACGTGTGACTGAACCCAACATGAGACTTAAAAGCTAACCCTCACGAAGAGCCGCAAATGATAGGCCGTCTTGGCAAAAACTGGGCCGTCCTGAGCGACCCTTGGTGGAGGGAACTCAAGCTTAATCGTTCACGGCGAATTTGCAAAGACAGCCCTAAAAATCTCACGCAAAGCCGCCAAGACGCAAAGAAAAGAGAGATTAATGGGCAGCCAATCCGCTCGCAAATTTATTGGGCATAACGTCTTAGCTTTGCGCCTTTGCGTCCCTGGCCGATGTAGCTAAAGGGGGAGATGGGGCGACCTGTCCGCCATAGTGTGGGCATACGGGACGGAGGAGGACTTGTCCGCCATAGTTCCGGGTGTGAGGGACGACGGCGGAAGTCTGCTTTGCGTGAGATTTTCTGTTCTTAATAAATGAGGGGGACCAGCCGTCGAGTTTTCTGGCAATAGGTTCGATAAGCCGATCCAAAATGCGCTTCTAGAAATTTCTCTTCGTCGGCCATCCGGCTCAGAAGCAAAAGAAACAACAAAACATTTAAGATCAATCCTATCGTGCTACGAAAGACCAGGACATAGCCGATCATCGATACCAGCAATCCGGTGTAACTAGGGTGCCGGATATAACGGTAAAGGCCATCGGTTTTGAGCTGATGATCCGGTTGAATCGCGACTAACCCGCTGAAGCGGTGTCCGAGCTCAAAAACGGCAGCGAGTCGCAGGATCGATCCGCCAAAGAACAGAGCGAGACCAAGGTACCGGACCGTGCCCCCATCGATCACCCAAAGATCGCGCCGGTCACAGAATGGCGGGACCAGTACAGCGGCCAGGATAATCCCGAAAAACCCATAAAGAATAGTTTTGCTGCCTGCGGAATGCTTTTCGCCGCCGCTGATCCCGGAGCTCCCCGTGAGCCAGGCAACGACTAGCAGCAGAAACGAGCCGATTACCAGCCAAGTGCGCGCTGGGTGGGCGAAAAAGGTAGCCCAGTCGCCCCATGCCAGAATGGTCAGCCCGATTTGGATGATGACGCTGACGGTTGAAATGACGACGGTCCGGCGGTCAACGAGAGGCATGTTTCAATAAGGCAGAGTCGCCCGGACGGCGCAATCGCGTGTGGGCGTGTTAGCGAATGGGCACACGCATATGCAAACCGCCCAGGACAAGCTTCGCAGGGCCGGGTCGGAGGGGCATTGCATTCGGCTTGCCAAAGTCCAGCGGATATCGACGTCTGGGGATGCTCCCAGTTATGGCGCTTGGATAGGCGCGACGCCTATCCGGACGTTTTGCGCCTTCATACGCTGAATGCGCCGATTCGCCGTGTCGCCGGTGCGCCATTCGCCCGCACGTCCGACACGCCCACACCCCGCATCGGCTTTGACATCTGATGCGTGATGCTTGATGTTCACGCCGATGAGGACAACCTTGGATCTGGACGATGATATTCTAGCGGCGGCGCGCTCGATCGCCGCTGCCAGAAAGCAGACCATGGGAAAGGTCGTATCGGATTTGGTCCGGCAAAGCCTCGCAACCAAGTTAAAGAAAGGGCCCAGCGGCGTACCAATGCTGCCTCGCCGGCCAGGGGTAATCGTGACCAATGAAACCATAGACAAATTGCGGGACGAAGAAGGAATCTAGAGATCTCAGTGCGACGCCTTCTGGACATCAACTTATTGATCGCGCTCTGCGATCCCAATCATGTCGACCATCAGCGCGTGGCGCTCTGGTTCGAAGAAACGGGTGCAAGAGCTTGGGTCTCCTGCCCGATAACGGAGAACGGCTTTGTCCGGATCCTATCGAACCCCAACTATCCCGGCTTGTCGGCCAGCGTCTCGACAGCTTCCGACCTATTACGGGCGCTCCGGGGGCATAAAGGCCACGAGTTTTGGCCGGACGACTATAGCATCGTTGACGGACACGTGGATCTCGGCCGCGCGGTTGGGAATCGGCAGATCACGGATCTCTATTTGTTAGGGTTAGCTGCAAAAGGAAAAGCCAAATTCAGTACGCTCGATACTCGGATTCCGGCTCACCTGGTCCGCGGAGGCACGGAGGCCTATGAAGTGGTTTAGAATTTTCTGAAGACGCCACGGCCTTTCCGAAGCCCTCGACACGAGTGCCCCTGCCGCTATATTTGGCCTTTTCATCTAAGATGGCAGCAGATGTTTTCATTAGTCATTCTAACAAGGACAAAAACACGGCAGAAGCGATTTGCCATCAGCTAGAGGCGAACGGTATCCGATGCTGGATTGCTCCTCGGAACATCGAATTCGGCTCGGATTGGACGGCGGGAATCACTCAGGGGATTTCCTCGTGCAAAGTGTTCGTGCTGGTATTCTCGGATTCCGCTAATACGTCGGACCATGTCCGGCGCGAGGTGGCTAAAGCGTTCTCTCTCGGGTTAGCGGTAATTCCGTTTCGAACGGAAGAAGTCGCGCCGAACAAGAGTCTCAGTTATTTTCTGGATACAGTTCATTGGCTGGACGCATTCCCTTCCCCGGCGGAAACCTATTTCGGCACGCTAGCCGATCAAATAAAACGCCTGCTGGAACAGCCGGCTACGCTGGATGCGAGCGGCCAGACCGTACCGAAAATCGCGGCGGTGACAGCTCCTCCGGTTCAATCACCGGCCTCGCCAGCAGCGTCGACCTCGCCAATGCGGGCCCCGGCCTCGCCAGCGAGGCACGCTCCACTGGTCCGGTTCAACCTGGTATTTGTGCCAATTTTGGTTGCCGCCGTCGGCGCTACCGCAGTAATCGTTCACGGTCAATTGCAGGAAGGTGCTCGACAGCAGATCGTGGCGACGGCTCAGGTCATGTTAGAAACGGCTCGCGCGTCTCGCAAATATACGACCGAACAGATCGCGCCGTTACTAGAACGCTTGGAAGCGTCAGACCAAAATTTTTATCCCCAATCGATCCCGTTCTTTGCCGCTACGGAAGCGTTCAATTATTTCCGGCAAGCGCATCCCGATTTCGCTTACAAGGAGGCCACATTGAATCCAACTAACCCGCGAGACCGCACTGTCGATTGGGAAGCTGATATCGTAGCGGCGTTTCAAAAGGATCTAACTAAGACCGAGCTGATTGGTCGCCGGCAGACGCCGATCGGTTCTTCACTCTTTATCAGTACGCCAATCAAGGTCGATGACGCCAGCTGTCTGCAATGTCACAGTACACCGGACAAAGCGCCGGCGGGAATGGTGAAGCTTTACGGAAGCGCCAACGGGTTCGGCTGGCAAGCCGGCGAAATTGTCGGCGCCCAAATCGTTAGTGTGCCGGGCGCACTCACCGAGAAGATCGCTAACAGCGCTTTCCAATCGATCTTATGGTGGTTAGTCGGCGTCGCTGTCGCCGCGTTAGTGTTAGTGAACGGGTTGGTCGTTTGGGTTGGCAAGAGCGCGGTGAGAGGTCACTAAAGGGCGCGGCGCGCAAGTAATCAGTAATCAGTGGGTCAGTAATCAGTTCGGATTTTTTCGCCGCCGATTGATCGCCGGGCGATCGCCGATGAAAAGGAGGGCGGGCGATCGGGAGGTCGGCCTTGGAGTGGTTAACGCTGGGACCGGCTCGGCGACGTCGAGCGCAATCCACGTTGGGATCAGTGTGACGCAGCGCCTTGGGAGAGGGTTGTGGCGGTTCGGGAGCCTCGCCCTACCTATCGCGGATATAACCGCGTTTGCTCGGCGCCCAATCACCAATCACCAACCTGTCCGACGTAGCTAAAAAGGGAGATGGGGCGACCTGTCCGCCATAGTTCTGGTGTGAGGGACGACGGCGGAAGTCGGATCACCTCTCCCTTCTCACTTCTCACCTCTCACTTCTTCCGCACTGCCTCGACAGCGGCGACCGCGTCGATTAAGCCAAAACCGTCCCCCGGGTGGTAGCCGCGGACTAAACCACCGGCGCCAAATTCACCGCTGATCGATTCTTTAGAATGCCCGGCCAAATGGCAGGTGAAAGTCGCCCCTTGAGCAAGATCAAGGGCGTCGACTCCGACTTCATCCTCGCTTTGGGTGAGGCCGTTGTAATTGCCAGCCTCATCCTGGCCCACTGTGAAAGTGAGCGACGATCCGTTGGTGAATACTCCCTTCTTAAACTGCAGCGTGAATTTGGAAGAAGCGCTGGTTGGCGATTCTACGGTCACATCTGAGGAACTAAATCCGTTGGCGCTGCCGATGACGAAATGCGGGGACTCGGTATCGAATACGAGACCGGCCTTGGAACCGTCTATGGTCAAACTCTCGATGTATTCTCCAGGTGGACCAAAGTAATTAACGGTCAGATAATTTGGTCCGAAGTAAAATGAGCCGAGAGCACTAACCAAAACGTTGCTCTGGTGGCTGGCGCCTCGAGCATGGGCCATTTCCCGGACATCGGGTCTCGGCAAGGCCGTACTTTCCAGGACCGATCTAACCTGCTTAACGCTAAGCGAGCCGGGGCCGCCAGCTGCCTGTAACATCAATGCGACCGCCCCGGCCACGGTTGGGCCAGATGCGCTCGTCCCGAAAAATGCGAAAGGATAGTTATAGTAACCGGGTTTGTAGAAGAACGTGGTGATCACGCCATCCACGCCGGCTACCTCAGGTTTAAGCCGCACCTCGGGACTCGCCATTCGTTGACCGAATTGATTGAGATAAATATATGCCGGGCCTGGGGTCGTGTAATTCTCGATCACTGGCTGATACGGAGGCGCCGGTTTCCAATTGAAAACATAAGCCGCCACCCCGATCGCCGATGCCGCCATCGGATGCCCGTAGATAATCGGGACATTTAGTGGAGCAGGTTGGAAGTAGGTGCCGGTGAGAACGCTTAACCCATCGAGGCTCGTGTACAGGGCCAATTGATGAGTGGCCGGCGGCGGTCCAGCTTGGGGATCTGAGGCGGTCGTCTTGGTAATGGCGATTTGGTAGCCGACCCCTAACCGCAAACCGCCGGTGGATTGGAATGGCTGCTGTACCTTGAACGAATTCGTGTCGCCGCTAACCGCCTTAAGAAAATTCCCATCGGCATCGAAGATCAGAAAGTTATAGTTGTTGGTGATGCCGTGATCCTCATCAAATGGATCATCCCACTGTAAGAATAGACTATAACTAAAGCCGGCCGAACCGGGAACGGTCACGGTCGTAACCGGCTCCGACCCGCCATTCGGATTCCAATTGTGCCAACCGCCGGCGGTTAAGGCTGGGTTCAGGTAATGGGGAGAATCAGGGTCGGACACGTTCAATTTGAGATTGCCGTGATGCCCGGCAGAGCGTACATCGGCGTCGCTCAATTGCCGGTAAGCGCTCCGGTACCCGTTATTGCCGTCGTTACCGGCCGACGAAGTATAAATGACCGGCTTACCCGACAAAGACTTGCTCGTGACAACGGCGTCAACCGCTTGGGAAACGATTCCGTCGGAAAAGACCGGTTCATCGTAATAACCGAGATCGTCATCGATCACATCGCAGTTCGCTTCGGTTCTGAGCAGGACGATGTTGTTAGCGAACCCCACTTCGCTAATGTTGCCGGTAGCAAACGCCTCGTTGCAATGGGGCGCTTCGGCGTACGCGATTTGGCAGATAGCACGGCCTTCGTCGCTGCCGGGATGGCCAGGTCCGCCGAAATCCTGAAGGACGTTAACGGCCGGCAAATACCCTTCTTTAACATCCATCTCAGCGTTAGTTCGCGGCGGATGCTTGGCGTATTGAGCCGTGTTGAAGCTGTCGGAGAGAACCCCGATGGTAATCCCGTCACCCTTAAGTCCCTTCTGGTTGAGCAAATCGGTTTGCAGAACCTCGCGGCTCTGAGAAGAGAATTTACCCGTACGCTTGACGGGCTCACGTTCTATGGTTAAGGCCCGCACCCCGACGATCCGGGCGACATTTTCCAATTGGTCGGTAGGAAGGTACGCTGCCAGGATGCCGTGGCGGTAACTGGTGTTGCGGTCAAGAACCCGTCCTTGCAGAGATTCGATCTGGGGCGAGACCTGTTCCAATGCGGTGCGTCCATCGAGCAACACATGGACGAGAACCCGATCCTGCTCATCGAACCGGCCTGAGATCAAATCTTTGTCTTCGCTACTGACCGTCGCGATTTGGGAATGCGATCCCGGAGCGTTGGCTTCCGGCATCAACAAGCCGGCATGGGCAGACAGGATCGATAAACCTGAATCGAGATTTTCAACCGGCTCAGCGCCAAAGGCGCCTGTGAGTACGAACGAACAAATGACCGTTATCGAGAGACATTCGAGCTTCATGAAACTCCTTCGGGGGACATAGCTGAGGAACCCAACCGAATGCATCGTTTCTTGAATCAGAACGCGCAACCAATTGTCAAAGCATTTCCAGCACTAAGGCGGACAAGGATGAGTTTCGCGAGCCTCTACCCGGGTAAGCGAAACTCAGCTACCACAGGGAGATGATCGGATAGTTCCAACAGACCATCCTGGCGTACCCCGTACTTTTCGACCGAAACGGAAGGCGCACTGAAAAGATAGTCTAACGTGCGCGCCGGGACCCGCTTGGATTCTGATCGCCGGGTGAAAGTGCAGAATTGATCCATGGATTTGGTGGTCGCGTCGTGAACGGTCGGGACACCTTGGTAACTGCGATAAATTTGGGTAATCGCGGAAGGTTCAGAGTAGACGCCCCGCATCTCAACCGGTAACCGGGTGCGTTGTCCGGGCGGCAAGAGATTGAAATCGCCTCCGATAATCCAAGGCCGATTTTGTTGATCCAGATGACCGAGAAATCGATGCACCTTAGTCACTTGGCGTTCCATGACGTCGGTGGCTTTAGGGAACGCATCCAGATGGGTATTCAAGAGCGCAAAAACGCCGCCATCGTGACCGGGTATTTCGACCTCAAGAATAGCTCGCTTCAGATTGAAATCGTTCGCGATCGGATTACCTGGCCGAAGCGGCAACTGATATCTTCTAGCGGCGCCAAGCCGGTACTTTGAGAAGATCACGAGTTTGGTTCGCGCCGCTCCCCAGATCTTGGGGTGCGGCACAAATTTCGACCGCCAATAGTCAGCGGTAACATAGTTCCGAAGATCAAAAGGCAAGGAGTCTCGCACCAGAGTCACTTCATCCAGGTAACCAGTTCTACGGGCTCCGGAGTCAACCTCTTGCAGCAATAGAAAGTCGGGCCGCTCGTCAGCGACAAACTTCGCGAACTGGCTAATGGTCGCATACACATCTTCAGGGTCGACCAGCATGTCCGGACCGCCGTCGTAATAGAAATCGTAACGGGTGCCTGCAAAGAACTGGGTATTATACGTGATTACCTTGACGATTTGCCCCGGGGATAGAACCGGAGCTCCCCCACAGTTATGAGTCCGCATGGTCTCAACCGGCCGAGGATGATAATTCAGGAATCTTGAAAGTAGAAAGCCTCCCGCCGCGAGCGCACCCAGGGCAATCAATGTCTTATCCAGCTTATCCTCAGCATGATGGTTGATTAGCGGCTTCATGACGCCGACAAGGTAGACTAATCGTTGGGTTTAGCGCAAAGACGGATGAAGCGTGTGGGTGGGTGGACGTTCCGGACGTTTCGATGCCGTTTTGGCGAAGTCTGCTTGGCGTGAGATATTTTGGTTCTCAACGAGACCGCTATGGTCGAAGTCAGACAAGCCACTCACGCTGATCTTGCCGTTGTCACCGGCATCCTGAAGGGAGCAGCCGAATGGTTACGCGATACAGGGCGATCGATGTGGCGTGATGATGAACTGGATCCGGATCGAATTTTCCAAGACGTTGAAGCCGGTTTGTTCCATCTCGCCTACAGCGATAGTGAGCCCGCCGGCACCATTAAGTTCCAACTGGAAGACTCCCGATTCTGGCCCGATTATCCTGGCGACGATGCCGCCTATGTTCACCGGATCGCCGTGAAACGTAAATTTGCCGGTCAGGGAATTTCCACCAAGATGCTGGAATGGGCCGTAGGCCATGCCACTGCTTTGGGACGCGCTTACGTCCGCTTAGACTGCGAATCCGATCGCAACCCTCTGCGCGCTATCTACGAACGTTTCGGGTTCCGTCTCCATAGCTATCGCGACGTCGGCCCATACCACCTGTGCCGGTACGAATACGTGCTTCGTTGAAAACAAACGGGAACCTGCGGGGACGTGCGGGGATGGTAGGGCGAGGCTCCCGAATAGCCTAGGCCGGTTCGCGAAGTGTCAGGTGTTCGCGTTTAAGAAATCGCGAACTGGATCTCAGCGCATGCCGAGCCGTTCCCTGGGCGTTGCCGGGGGCACCGCTTCCAGATGCCCTTCGGTACCGATTGGATCAAAGCGGAGTTGGTAAACGCTGGACGCGGCTCGGCTGTCTCTTGTAGCGGTTCATTTCGATTCCGTGAGCAAGCAGATCGCCCTGGCTATTCGTCGAGCAAGGTCCGGAGCCTCTCCCTACCTTTCGCGTGCGACGGCCTCGGCGTTCCCGCACGCTCCCGACGTTCTCGCTCGTTCCCTTGGATGACCCGTCAGCTTGATTTGAAACGATTTCATCGTTGCAGCAGGCCCGATCTCGTGCAAAGAAAAATTGGGAACATGGAAGCAAAAACACAAAATAACACTCAATTATCGGCTATCGGCACAGGACGTCGCAGGAGAAGAGATCCAGCAGAAGACCTGTTGACCTATCTCACTCACGATACCGGAGGGGTGCTGAAGCTCCTAGGGTTTGCGGTCGCGTCGTTTCTGTCGTTCTTCGGAGCGGTGATGACGACCTTCGTATCGATTAAACCTGAGCCGCGCTACCTCTGGCTGGCCTTTTGCCTAGTGACAGCCGCGATCTCACTGATTCTGATGATCAGCGCGTTGTCGAAGCCGGCAGTTGAAGAATAAAACATGCTTCCCCCCAGAACGTTTTTTTGGCTGTAAGCCAAAATCGTCCTCGTTCTCGTCATCGTCCTCGTCCTCGGAGTTGCTTTCCACCGTATTCGAACGGGCTACCTCCCCTTGCGTCCCGATCGTCCGGCATCGAACACTCGATTATTGCGGTACCGGCTAGACTAGTCGCACACAACAGAACCTCGAGGACGACGACGAGGACGAGGACGAAACCGATGTGGACAATCAATGATTCGAATACGTGATGCGGAACGAGGGGACGCGCCGGCCATCGGGGAGCTGTATCGGCAATTGGTTCGACCGGTTGCTGCCGATGTCGGGATTGATGTTCGCGCAGAGCGCATCGAACAGATCCGCCAGGATCCGCACAATTTTTTGTGGATGATCGAGTCTGACCAGGAGGTTCTGGGGACTGTGTTCGTCACTATCTGTTTGGATCCGATGTACAGTCAGCAACCGTATGCGGTCTTAGAGAATTTTATCATCCACGAAGGTCATCGGACCAAAGGATATGGAGCCCTGTTGATGCGGCATGCAGAGGATTTCTGTTACCGGGCGGATTGTTCAAAGATCATGCTGCAAAGTCACGGCTCGCGTTTGCAAGCACACGGCTTTTTTGAGGCTCAAGGATTCTCGGCGGCTAATAAAAAAGCGTTCGTCAAGTATCGAAGCCAACTCCAGGTGATTGGTGATTGGTGATTGGTGATTGGTGATTGGTGAGAGAGCGAAATCGTGGAGCGTGCCTTGCTTCCGCCTTCGCAAGATCTACGGCGCGACAAATGCAAGGGCGTGGTAATCACGGCCGACCGTGAGACAAGTACACCGATTGGGCACACTCGGTTCGCCTTGGCCAACGGGGGACGAGGGGGCTGCCGCTACGCTATGGCGCGCTGCAAGCGGTCGAATTCCTCATGGCGAATTTAGACTCGGTTTCGATGACTGAACTCGCTCGCCAGACAGGAATGAGCGAGAGATCGTTACGCCGGCATTTTCGTGACGAAACCGGGATTCGTCCAGTTCCGCTGTTCCGTAGCCGGCATTGTTCGCGGAACATCGATCTCACCTCAGGAGGGTAGTGAACGATGATTGGGGATTGGGGCCGGGGCGGAGTGGACGGAGTGGACGGTGGGCTCAGTGGACTCAGGGCTCGGTGGACGGAGTGGGCTATTTGCGCTGTCCACATTTTTCGGGCTGCGGTGTTTCGGAGGGCGATTGGGAAAGGCGCGGCGCATGCCGCTTTTTTCCCCTCTTGAAGGGTATCCTTCATTGTGCCAGTCTCTGCACTTGCCCTTCATCTTTACAGTATTACGAATGCGGCGCTGCATCCCTTTCGTCCTTGCAATTTTTTTCCTGGCCGGTTGCCATCATCGTCGTCATCGCGAAGAACAGCCACATGTTCCAGCGGGACCGCGACAAGTCACGATCCAATTTCTCGGGCATACTTGTTTCCTGATCACCTCGTCGCTCGGGATCAATATTTTGACCGATCCATTCAATCCTTCGGCCTTAAGTTATCCGGTAAAGGCGGGTTCGATACCTGCCGACATCATTTTTGTGACTCATGAGGACGAGACAGCCAGCTTCACCGATTTGGCTTCGGGATCGCCGGTGATCCTGCGAAGCTCGATGGCGAGCGGCATCAATCGCGCCAACGGTGTTTTGATTCACGGAGTGCGGACCAGTTCAGAAAACCTGTCCAGCAGCACGAAGCTGAATGTGGCCTACATTTGGGCGATGGAAGGAATCCGGTTTTGCGATCTCGGTGCGATCGATGACGCTATTACGCCGACCGAGGCCATCAATATTGGGCACGTCGACGTTTTGTTCTTACCGGTTGGCGGGCCGGAGCATTTTACGGATGAAATGCGCAAGATCACCCTTGATCGCTTGCAGCCGAAAGTTGTTATTCCGATGATGTACTCAACGGAGTATTCGTCCAAGGTGCCGCTCCGGGGTTTGGGCGAATGGCTGTCACGGCAATCCAATGTGCAACGGGTACCGAACCATTTCACGCTGATGCATAGCCAGCTCCCGGATGTCACCACGGTCTATGTCCCTGCGCTTCGTTAGAGAATGAAAGTCTTAGTTGTTGGCGGCGGTGGCCGTGAACACGCTCTGGCGTGGAAACTCCACCAGTCCGGAAGCGTGACCGGTGTCTACGCGGCACCGGGTAACGCCGGTACCACGGAGCTCGCATCCACGGCCACAATCGCGGCGGATGATATCGCGCAGCTCAAGCAATTCGCGGTGGATAAAGGAATCGATCTGACCGTGGTCGGACCGGACAATCCATTGGCGAACGGCATCGTCGACCAATTTCAAGCAGCCGGATTGAAGATATTCGGTCCAACCAAAGCGGCGGCGCGCCTGGAGTCATCCAAAAGCTTTGCTAAGGAGTTTATGGCGAAATACGGGATCGCCAGTCCCGGGTTCGCAGTCTGTGATTCGGCAAATGAAGCGCTGCGGGCGGTGCGTCGCTTTGGGTTTCCCACCGTGATCAAAGCGGACGGCCTAGCCCTTGGAAAAGGGGTGGTAATCGCGCACGATACTCAACAAGCCGAACAAGCGATCCATCGGATCATGGAGGAACGCCTTTTCGGGGAAGCCGGGAATCGCGTGGTGGTCGAGGAATATCTCCAAGGGGTGGAATGCTCGGTGCACGCGCTGATCGACGGAGGAAACTATTGTTTGTTTCCAACGGCCCAGGATCACAAAGCTTTGTACGATAGGAATCAGGGTCCGAATACGGGCGGTATGGGAGCGGTTAGCCCATCCCAAAGGCTCTCTCCCAGCGACCTGCAATCGATCGAAAGAGAGGTACTCCAGCCGTTTTTGCGCGGTATCCAAACCGAGGGGATCGAATATAAAGGGCTACTTTTTCCCGGGCTGATGTTAACCAAACGCGGACTGGCGGTATTAGAGTTTAATGCCCGGTTTGGCGACCCCGAGACCCAAGCGCTGCTCCCGCGCCTTTCAAGCGATTTAGTCGAACTCTTAGAAGCGACGGTTTCCGGCCGGCTGCAAGAGGTCTCACCCCAGTGGAGCTCAGCTGCGTCCGTTTGCGTGGTTCTGGCCTCGAAGGGATACCCGGATCGCGCCGAAATCGGTAAACCGATTGTCGGGCTGACCGAGGTGTCAGCACTGAAGGATGTGCTCGTATTCCACGCGGGCACGCGCGTGCAGGAAGGTCGAGTGGTTACCTCGGGCGGGCGGGTGATAGGAATAACCGCTCTAGGCGACTCGGTTCGCAGTGCTCGGCGGAAAGCTTATGACGCCGTTAGCATGATTGAGTTCGACGGTTGTTACTTTCGGCGGGATATTGGCGAAACCTGAAATGAAGTACGCATGGCGAACGGTAGGGATGAGTTCCTGCTCATCCGCGGTTCTAGTCATTAGTTTGGTCTTCTCCGGATTCGGCAGCGCCGTGCTGGCCGTTGAAAATCCCTCGCCAACCCCGGCCGCTTCGGAAGTGAAGCCCGGACAAACGGCCTCGCCTCACCTCATCGATCAACTGGACTCAACCCAGCTCAAAGAGATCCTTGAAGAATTGCGCACCAACTACGTGGATGCAAAGGCGCTAACCAACGATGAGTTAAACCAGGCCGCGATCAAAGGGCTCTTGGCAAAACTGGGGCCGGGCGTCCGACTGCAGACCAAATCCGAGTTCGAACGTGCCAAGCCGGTGCGTCCGTTCCGGTATGAAGTGGTGGCGAACCGGTTCAGTTACATCCGGTTAGGAACACTCAAGGATAACTCGGTAAAGCAATTGGATAACGCTTTGGGCGAATCTCGATCTCGAAACGTCGATGGCCTGATCCTCGATCTGCGTACGGTTTCTGAGGACTCGGAATACGATTTGGCGAACAACATCCTTGGCCGATTCGTGACCAATGGGGAACCGACATTCGAGCTCGTGGAAAAAGGAGCTCCCGAACCAACGAAATTCAGAGCTAAATCGACGCCACTCTATCAAGGACCAATTGCGGTATTGGTCGACAGAGAAACCGCCGGAGCCGCCGAGGTCATTGCGGGAGTTCTGAAAACGAAGTTGCGGGCTTTGATTATCGGACAAACGACGGCGGGTCGCGCGGTAAAGTATAAGACGGAGCCGCTGGGAAACCTGATGGTCTCCGTCGCGGATAGCGAGGTTAGGATCGCGGGTCTACCAGCGATTTTTCCTGAAGGGTTGATCCCGGATATTGCGGTGAATGTACCGGAAGAGTCCGAAAATCAGATTTTGACCCAGACGGATGCTGGGGCACTCGAACCCTACATTACCGACGAAGAGCACCCACGGCTCAACGAAGCTGCTCTCGTCAACGGCACTAATCCTGAGCTGGATGCTTATGAAGAGCAGGAATCAGGTAAAACTGAGAAAGTCCAGGTGAAGGATGAGTGTTTGCAGCACGCGATCGATTTTTTGATAACGCTGAGTTTGTATAAGCGGTAGAGGTGGAGGGGCGCCGGGCGAAGGAGGGTCAGGGATGGTGGCGCGGATAGGACTTATGGGACCTATATGACTTATGGGTCACAGGTCGGGAGGCCGTACGGGTCGTCACCCAGTGTGCTTCTGCTATGGTCGGGGGCGCCTGGATAGCTGATCCACACCAGGGATGATCGCGATCAGTAGGGAGCGCAGCATCAGCTGATAAACGCGATTTCGGCTGACTTTTATTTTCTGTCCCGCTAGCGGCGCGGTGCGCATTTTGTCGAGGGTCTCTATCCCGATTAGGACCGGTAAAGCACAGGCGAACCGAACCCTGGTTGGGCGGATGGATCGCACGTATTGGGCGCCGGACTCGAGGTAGCGGAGCGCAACCAGGCGCCAGTGTTGGAAAAGTGGATCAACAGTCTTGGGGTCCGTGGATATGGCCCCGGCGACTGGAAGGTAGGAACGGCCGAGTTGCAGATCCTGAGGAAAATCGCGCAGAATATTTACGAGTTGGAGGCCTTTGCCGTACTCGATGCCAAGCGCCAAGATCTTTTGGCTATCGAGCGGTGAATAGCGGGTCCATGCCTGCAAACAAACCTTGGTCCAGAACTCACCCACCGAGCCGGCCACCAGGTAAATGTATTCCTCTAGTTCCTCCGGGGATTGGAGGGCACGCAGAGAACCGGCAAGTTCGAACCGTTCGATATCCAGCGCTTGGCCCCGCATAATGTGGCGAAGCACTTCAAGGAGCAAAGTCTGATCGGCTGGCGAGAGCTGGTTGATACAATCTAAGACCTTGTCGATGTGCTCCAGCAACTGGCGCTCAGGGCCGGCTGGTTGGCGCTCGGCACAGCTTAGCAGACCGCGCTTCAGTATAGCGTCCAGTCCGAAAAGCTGAGCTCGCCATTGATTAAGTATCTCGAGCCGATTTGCAGCCTCAAGCGCATTGGCGTCTGCGATAGTATCGCTGGCCCTGGCCATTAAATAGCCCAAGGCAATCACCGGCCGGATGCTGCCGGGCAGGAAACGGATGCTCAAATAAAACGAACGGGAAACATCCTTGAGCAATTGCCACAGTTCTGGGTCCATGCCGTTGCATTCGCGTTAGCGCACGTCTCGAATTTCGATGTGGCCGACCTCAGAATTTCCTAGCTGCATGGAGGCTGCGGTTTCAACGTACTTGGCGGTTTTGGAGACGGGATCCATTTTGGCGTCGACCCGCCATTTATCGAGCTGTCTGGAAGCCACGGCGTCGATGGCCACCGGATCCTTACTCGCGTAGATGGTCCCGAACTGGATGGCATAGTTCGCGTCTCCAACCGGGGCGCCGGCGTAGAGTGCAACCAAGCCATCCATGATAGTGATGACTATCTTTTCACTAATCCTAGGGTCGGCATACAGCTCCGGAATCGCCGGATCCCCGGATTCAGGCGGCTGGATTAAACGCCGCCAATTGTCGACGTTCTGCACCGTCATATTGAACATAGCACCCGAAAGCCCGCAATAGAAGTTATCGGCTAAGACCGGCACGTTGATCACTTTGGTCACTACTTTGGTGAGGACTTTGCTCACATGGCTTTCATTGCTGAAATTGATCGGCAGGCCTTTTTTCCTTTCGTCATCCAGTCTGAGCTCATCCTTCAGATTGGGAAGGTTCTTTCCGACGAAAAACAGATCGCCGAATATGAGTTGACCGGACACCGGAGAACTAATGGCGACTTGCGGATCGTAATTGCCTTCCGACCAAAGCACTCGATAATCGCCGACCCGCGGGCGAAAGCCGGCTCTTTTCAGGAGTTCTGCATCTCGATCCCAGACCACAATGTTCTCCCAAGACACACCGGCTTCTCGCAGGCCGTTAACGATGGCTTGAACCACCGCCGGCCGAGTACTGAAAAGGGGCGCTCCATTGGCGGAAACCTTAATACCGACGATGTCGGTTGGTTTTACCAAAGAAGCCCAGGCCGCGCCGACGCTACCTTCGCCGGTGGTCGCCATGACCGCTTCGTTGACCAACCGATCCACGATCGAATCATTTGTCTTGTAGTCAAATATCGCGTCCGAGCTGGCGGTTCTAAAGACGATTGATCGGGCTGGAACCGGCGTCGGAGTTGGGGCGGATGCAGCCGGCGCCTGAGTTTCCGCGCCCCAACAGAACGTTGTCGCAAAAACGACGGCTAGTAATACCTTGACGAGGATTCGCAAGTTTTAGGTTATAGGTTTTAAGTTGGACTAGGAACGTTGGCTGAGCGTTTCCGCCGCCTCGGACTTTAACGTAAAACCTAAAACGTAAAACTTATTACTTACAACCTGTGCCGATAAGACATCTCTACGTCCATATCCCATTTTGCCCAAAGGTCTGTCCTTACTGCAGCTTTTATAAAGAAGCGTCCGACCGGAACAAGACCCAGGCGTTCCTTGATGCGGTGTTGCTAGAATTGGACAATTTCGGAGCGGATCGAGTGCAGCCGCACACCATCTTTTTCGGGGGAGGAACGCCCTCGGCATTATCGACCCGCCAGCTTCGTTATCTCATCAGCGGACTCCGTGAACGGCTAGATCTCAGCCAATTGAGAGAATGGACGTTAGAAATGAATCCCGCCACCGTCTCGGAGGAGAAAGCCGAGCTGCTCCTCTCTCTCGGAGTTAGCCGGATCAGTATGGGCGTACAAGCTTGGCAGAGCGATTTGCTGGTTCGGCTTGGGCGAGTCCATTCGGCTGAGCAGGCGCTCCGTTCATACCAGATTTTACGGCGGGCCGGTTTTGAAAGAGTGAATTTGGATCTGATTTTCGGTGTTCCTGGCCAGACACCGGCGCAATGGGAAGAATCGCTCTTGGAGACGATCAAACTGAACCCTGAGCATATCTCCGCCTATTGCTTAACCTATGAAGAAGATACGGAGTATTTTCGTCAGCTGGCCGCCGGTCAATTTTCGCAAGACGAGGCTCAGGATGCTGCCCTGTTCGAAACCACGATGGATATCCTTACCAGCGGCGGCTATTTGCAATACGAGATCTCTAACTATGCCCGGCCTGGAGAAGAATGCCTACATAACCTCGCTTACTGGAACGGCAAAGATTATCTCGGCCTTGGCCCGTCGGCTTTTTCTACCGTTTCAGGAGAACGCTGGCAGAACGTCCCGAACACCAGCGACTACGTTGAACAAATCGAACACAAGGGCAGCGCACACGGTTTCTCAGAGTTTCTTTCCTTGGACACTCAACTTTCGGAGAAGATCGTGTTCGGCCTGAGGACCAACCGAGGAATCTCCGAAGAACTCGTTGGGCTTTGGTCAGACAACATTAAAGATCTCGAGACCGCTGGATACCTTGAAAGGCAGGCAGGTGCGATCATGCTGAGTCGTTCCGGCAGAATGGTTGCGGATGCGATCGGCGAGCTTTTTGTATGAACCATTTCGATGTGGCCGTAGTAGGCGGCGGACCTGCCGGCTCTACCGTCGCCGCGTTCACCGCCAAAGCCGGGCTCCGGACTTTGTTAATCGATAGAGCGATCTTCCCGCGCGAAAAAGTCTGCGGCGATTGTCTTAATCCCGGCTGTTGGGAGGTTTTCGATCAACTGGGAGTGGCTGAGGAAATCGCTTCTTTACCTTCCACCCGTTTACAATGGGTCGCGTTCACCAATCTTCGCGGGCGCCGGGTCGAGCACCGATTTCCGAGCGCCGGCCCGCCGGAAACCGGTATCAGACGAAGTTTACTCGACCAGGCACTCCTCCAAAACGCGCAAAAGGCGGGTGCAGAAATCTGGCAAGGTCAACCGGTCACCAGCGTTAGACCGGGGTGGGTAATCCGAACCGGGAACAGAGAAGTTGGGGCCAAGTTCTTGGTCGCGGCGGACGGGAGAAATTCATCGGTTGCGCGGTTTCTCGGTTCTTTTCCTAGAACTCGGACCGACCGCGTCGCGTACCAGACTTATTTTTCGGCTGACCGGCCTTCTCATGTCGCCTTAGAGCTCAGCCAACTTGGCTACATGGGGATGGGCACAGTCGGACAGGGTGTAGTTAACCTTTGTATCGTGGCGAGGCCAAAGCAGATCGAGACGTTGAGGTTAAAGATCTCGGAGCGGTTTGGACTCGAGCCTGACCAGCGTTGGAACCGGATCGCGCCGCTCTCTCGCCGGCCGGTGCAAACCAGCGACTCGACTCTGTTCTATGTTGGTGATGCCGCTCGCGTGGTCGAGCCGTTCACCGGCGAAGGTATTTTCTATGCATTAAAATCCGGGGCGTTAGCGGCGGAATCGATCATTGATTCGGTTCGCAACGGATCATCGTTTCGGCATCGTTATGCGGAACGTCATCGCGAGCTTTACGCCGGGCGGGTCTGGATTAATGAATTGGCGCGTTTATCGGTGCTTCATCCGGGGATTAGCAGCACGTGTCTCGAGGTGCTGCGCTTTTGGCCATGGCCGCTGGAGAAGCTCACGGAAAGAGTTGTGGCCACGGAGTGATGAAGGTGGTAGGGCGAGGCTCCTGAACCACCAAATAGCGACGCCAGGGCTGTTGAACTGCTTTGACCGCGGTGCGCCACATCAAAAATCCGCCGAGCCCCGTCCCCGGCGTAACCACGGAAGAACGTATGGTTGCCCACCGAATCATTTTGTGAGCCTTACATGGCAAACGCCAACGAAACGAACGGCTCATCGGCGGGATGCATCGTCGCCCCGCGGCTCGGCAGCAGTTCGTCACGGCACGCAAAACACCGGCATGACTTTCCGCCTTGCGAAAATTTTTAGGATGGTCCGGAGCCTCGCCCTACCTTCCCCCCTCCTCTACTTCCGGCGTTCGCCGAAGACGGCGGTGCCGACCCGGACCATGGTGGCGCCTTCTTCGATGGCGACTCGAAAGTCGTTGCTCATACCCATGGAAAGTTCGGGCAAAGGGAAGCGGAATTCGCTGGCCAGCTTATCGCGCAACTCACGGAGAGTGACAAAGTATCGACGCGAATGCTCGGCAGCGGGAGCAAGAGGCGGGATCGTCATTAACCCCTCGATCTGAACCCGATCGAACCGGACGATCTCTTCGACATGCTCAAGCAACTTCGCAGGGGGGAACCCAAATTTGGAAGCTTCGCCGGCTACGTTCACCTGCAGAAGCACGCGTGGGAACAAACCGAGCTCACCGGCGATCCGATCGATATGAGCCAAGAGGTCGAGCGAATCCACCCCGTGGATCAGCTCAAATAAAGGAAGCGCCAAACGAGCCTTATTGCTTTGCAGATGGCCGATCAAATGCCAGTGCAATTTGGACGACAGAGCAGAGATTTTAGGTTGCGCCTCTTGAACACGGTTCTCGCCAAAGATCAATTGCCCGGCATCAACGGCTTCCTGAATCCGCTCGACGGGATGCGTTTTACTGACGGCGATTAAGCGAACCGATTCGGGCAAGCGACCCGCCTGATTAGCAGCGTCGCTAATCGCGGATAGGACATGTGAAAGGTTCTCGCTAATAGCCTCCATGGCTTACAAATGCGCCCGCATTTGCAAGCCATGCAGGCTATGGGCCGATAGACAGTCGCTCCGCCTCTTTCTATCGGCCGGATGTGAAAGAAAATCTCTAAATAACACTTTGCAAGTAGACATCCGGTTTGAAGCAGAATTGTCAGGCGTAGCCGGAGAATTCTGCCGTAGCCTGGATCGTTAGCGATCCAGGCTCCATTGACTCAAATATTAGCAAAACTTAACCTCATCAAATCGCCGGAAGGCTGGAATGCAAATCGAAACCTTTAAAATCTTCCACGATTTGGTCGAGACAGGGAGTTTCTCAAAAACGGCTGAACTCAATTCGATAACTCAAAGCGCGGTCAGCCAGCAGATCCATGCGCTGGAGAAAAAATTCAAAACCGCCTTGATCCGGCGCCGGAAGAAAAATTTTTCCATTACACCCGAAGGAAAAGCCCTGCTCCAAGCCAGCCAGGAGATTCTCCGGACTTTCGAAAATTTGGCTGACAGGCTGCAAGAGCTAAAAGATCACGTTTCGGGTAATCTGGTCGTTGCTACCGTGCACAGTATCGGGCTGCATGAGTTGCCGAGAAGTTTGAAGCTTTTCCGACGGAGCTATCCATCAGTCGAGGTGGTAGTGGAGTACCTGCGCTCAGCCCAGGTGTACCAGAGCGTGGCTGCAGGCAACAGCGATGTCGGTCTGGTGGCGTACCCTGCGCGGCATCGCGGAGTAACCGTTGAAAGTCACTGGAAAGACAAACTGGTCCTGATTTGCCCGCCAAACCATCGGTTCGCCCGGCGCCGGAGCATCCCGATCACCGCCCTCTCCGGGGAACATTTTGTATCGTTCGCATTCGATCAACCGACTCGGAAAGCGATCGACCGGATTTTCCGGGATAACGATGTTTCGATCCGGCGGTCGATGGAGTTCGACAATATCGAGACCGTCAAGCGGGCGGTTGAGATTGAGAACGGCATCGCCATCGTACCGTTAGCAACGGTCGAGGAAGAGCGGGAAAACGGCAATCTGTGCGCGATCGAGATTGAATCGGCCGATATGTGGCGCCCGATCGGGCTCGTCTTACGTCGCGGTGAACCAAGCGCAGCGGTGCAAGCTTTCGTCAGCCTTTTGCGTAGGTCTGAAATGTTGTGAAGGGGGACATCCGTGGAGCGTGCCTCGCTTGCGAGGCCGACGGACCCCTGAAGCTGCCCTGCACCGGCGTGATGTAGTTTGGGCAGATTCAGTCTTTCGCAAAAATCCGAAGCGCCAAGAGGAGCACCGCCAGGGGTTATTCGGTCGGCCTCGCAAGCGAGGCGCGCTCCACGCTTCGCGTCTCAGTTCTGGCTTTCCAGAGAAGTAAAGCCAATGGCGCCGGCAACGGCTAGTAAGCTGACCTCATACGCCGTAAGCGATCCCGTCGACTCATCCAAGATCCCATCGGCCAGCTCACGCCGGGTGAGCACAATCGGAGAGAGGTGGCTGCTAATCTCCGGCGCCTCCGGCAGCATGGTCGGGTCGAGATATCGGTCCAGATCCGGCACTAATGCCGACCCAAAAATTAGAACCGGCCGTAACATCGAGTAACCCCGTTCAAACAGACTCGGCGTATCCACGTAGAGTCGCAAATCGCCGGTAGCTCGCTCGGTCTCAGCTCCGCCGGGACCGACGAGGCTCGGTAAGCCCACTTTCTCGCTGTGGATCGCTTTTACGGCGTCATTGAAGGCAGCTTCATTTGTGGTCGCGATTAAGTCTTGTCCCACCATGCCTAACACCAAGGTGGCGCTCTCCTGGTTTCGAAACGCATACACCTTGACATCGCCGAGCGTTTCCTCTTGATACCGTTTAGGAAATTCGGCCTGCAGAATCATTTTTAAGAACTCGCCGGCACGAGCCGCATCTTTGGTTTCAACCAGGAAAGCGCCTCCGATTGAGTCGTCTGTTTGGGCCCGGTTAAGAACTAGCTCCACTCCTTTAACCACGCCGCCCAACGCCTCGAAATCAACACCTGCCCGGCTCACCTCTTCAAAGTATTGCTTCGCCGTCTCGGCAATTCCCGATTGGGTAGAAAGTGCGTCAACGCCAGCCCGAAGCCTCTGCAGATCCAAGCTGGTCGCAAAATAGAGAAGGGTTTTGTCGGTGGTTAGGAACAACCCTTTACGATCCAGATCATCGGATGGCGGCGGCCGTGAAGAATAAGCAAATACCGTGTCGTGGATACTGGAGCCTTCCAGTTTCGCGGTGAAAATCAGACCGGAAATCTCGGTTCGGGGAAGAAAAGGCTTTAAGCCTTCCTCCATGAATTTCAGGCCTTCGCCAGTCGCGAAAGCGTAAAAGTCAGCGTCATCCGGTACCTTAGATCGGCATCTGAGGAAAAGGTCCGAGGTATCGAGGCCGCTATTTACAGCGCTCGCTCGGCGCAGCGCATCCTGAAGGTAGACTGGCTTCGGGCTGAACAGGAGCCACGAACCGATTCTTAGTCCGAAGAGCACGCCTTTGGCTGGTTGAGCCAGCGCGAAATCTTTAGGGCTTGATTCGGAGAGAGCCTTGAATTTGAAGGTAAGCACGGCCGCGAGCGGTGTCGCTAGCTGGTTTTCCCAGCTTCTCAGGTCGCCGGAGCAGTGGACACCGCAGATCCATTCATCACGATTCAGGGTGTAGCTGGAAAAGAAAATAGAGCTCGGACAAAGCTTATTGAGACCTTGCATGACGGTCTTACAGGACGCGGGCAGGTTGTTCTGGGTATAGTTTAGAAAGCGTTGGACCGAGGGCTCAGCCGCGATTCTAGCCAAGTTAGCTTCTGAGAATCGCTTTTCCGTCTGAGCGAAATCCCGGCATTCAACGAAGAAAATAGCGTTAGCCGGCGCCAGACGAGTCGCGGGAACCGCGCTGTGGTCCCTGCGCGAAAAAGCAAACCAGATGACCCCGCCCACAAAAATCACGAACGCCAAGCACAAAAGGATTCGTTTCATCCAGGGCTCTAGCAAAGACCGGCTTGGGCAAGCTGTCGAGACAGGATGTGGGGCGGGGGGAGTTCGGGAGTTCAGAATGCTGCTGATATAGCCAGCAGGCACGGCGACAGCCGGGTTTCATTGTCCCGACCTACTTACCCGCCGATAACCCGGAGCGGTCGTTCCGGTATGCGTACAGGGCCGTAGACCAGAACGGGTTCATTTTTTCCGCTGGGGTTCGCCAGATCAAATTGTGCAACCGGGCCAGGGCAGAGCCATCACCTAACAACGCGCGCTTTTCCTCAGCCGTTAACGCGGTTGGTCCTCCCGCAAACACCTTGTTCGCTAAATCAGCGGCGTGCTCATTTCGCTCCGGTGCCCGAGCTGACCGGTTTCTCTGAAGAGCGACATGAATCGCATTGTAAAAGGGATCAAGGATGGCGTGAACGAACTGGTCGCCGGCTCGCAATTGAAATGGATCCGACCGAGAAAGTTCGCGGGGCGGGTCGATCTCTTCCGGCGTTTGGAACAGGCGCTTCAATACGGCCGAATGACCACTAAGCTGGGCGATCGGAATCGCGAGCCATAACCCGAGGAGCAACGGGGTTATCCAAAGCAGATACAACGGAGAAATCCACCATGCCAATAGCCCAAAAAACACGCCAGCCAGCGGCACCGGCCAATATTCGCGCAGAGTCTCGATCCAGCGCGCATCACTTCCGGCCCGGGTTTGGGTGTTCCAGACAACTTTCTGTCCCGAAAAGTTCCTGAGAACGAACCGGGTGTGGAACCAGACGAGTAACGGGGCGGTAAGGATCGAGAACAGTGTTTCCATGATCACTCCCGCCAACACCCGTTTGGCGCCTCCAAAACGCCGGAGTAAGTCCGGTTGCGAAAGCAGGTGAAGCAGGCTCAGACCTTTCGGTCCGAACAGCAAAAGCAAGGTAAGCAAAGCGAGCACGATCGCCGAGGCGAGTGGGATCGATGACGCATGTCCGCGGAAATGATCGAGGGAAGCCTGTATGCCACCTAACAAAATAAAGAACACCAGCAATGGCGCTGATGAGTAGGCCAAAATACCCTGGATCAGGTGCAACCGGCTGATCGGCGGCACGCGATCCGCCAAGAGAAACCATACGTGCTGCAAGTTGCCTTGGCACCACCGCCGATCGCGTTTGATGTACTCGCTCAAATTCGGCGGTAACCCTTCATAGCTGCCATCCAAATCGTAAGCAAACCAGACCTCCCATCCCGCGTCCCTCATCAGAGCGGCCTCAACAAAATCGTGGCTTAAGATTCTGCCGCCCAGAGGTTCGCGACCAGGTAAGACCGGGAGGCTACAACTGGTGAGGAAGGGTGACAGCCGCAGGATCGCATTGTGTCCCCAATAGTTCCCGGCACCTTGTTGCCAATAGTTTAGCCCTGCTGCGAAAAGTGGGCTGTAAAGGCGGGAAGCGAACTGCTGAATTCGGCCAAATACGGTTTCCGAACCAACCAGTTTCGGCATGGTCTGGATGATACCTGCTCGCGGATTGACTTCCATCAACCGCACCATCGAGGAAACAGATTCACCGGTCATGATGCTGTCTGCATCCAGGACAACCATGTAGCGATGCCGATGCCCCCATCTGCGGCAGAAGTCGGCGATGTTGCCGCTCTTACGATTCACCGGCACCTTGCGCCGCCGATAGTGGATCCTGCCAAAACCGTTGGTCTGCCGGCACAAATCAGCCCAAGCCAATTCTTCTTCCACCAGCTTTTCCGGCGACGTCGAGTCACTCAATATATAAAACTCAAAAGTCTCTAACTCGCCCCGTTTCTGCAGTGACCGGTACAAAGTTCGGATGTTACCGAAGACGGTGCCGACCTCCTCATTAAAAATCGGCATCACTACGGCGGTCGAAGCCAGCGGCGTACTCTCGTCCAAGGTATTGCTGATCTTTAGAGGCTCATGGCCTTCAGCCAGGACGAGGAACCCGACGAATGCCTGGGTAAACCCGAATGCGAGAGTGGTAAAAAGAAGGCTGAAAACAGCCAGTTCGAGGATTTTTACCGGGCTCCAGCCGGTACTGCCTAAAATGTCTGAAAAAAGCCAAAAGCCGATCGCCGCCACGCCGAGGGTCACGAGAGTAACTCCCCAACGTCGCTGGCGGACTTTCCGCCTAAACACTTCATCTAGCCCAGTTGACCCGACCAGCTCAACGAGCCTAACAGATCGACCTGGCCCACTCATATCCTTGCACCACTCACAGTTTTTGAGACCCTATTTTGAGCCAACTCTTGCGCACGGATCTACAGACTCATGTAGATCAGCACACCAACCAAGCAGAGTCCGACTATCCATGCAAGAATTCGATTTGACCCCAGAAGAGAAAACTTACCGGCAATCGCCGCCAAACGTTCACCGGCGGTGTGGAGAACAAAAGGACGCGGGGTGATAGCCGCTTGTTGCAGGCGCGGCACCGCCTCCAGCCGTACCTCCCGCAGAGCAGCCAGGACGTCATCAGAAAGCCGATTCCGAGGAGAGAGCACGCTGTTCTGGGTCGGCTGCATTAAATAAAGGCGGACCCGCTGTTCGACCGAGCGGCGTTCGCGGGGCACTTTATTCGAGATTAGATCGCCGAGCGTTTCGTCTAGCGCCTTTTGGGCTTCTTCGAACGCCAGCTCCGTCGCCGGCGCATCTGGTTCCTTTCTTTTTCGGGCGATCGCCTTCTCGAAACTGGATAGGAGCAGCAGCTCGCGCTCGAGGTCGGCAGGCACCCGTAAAGCGTCCAAATAATCATTGGTTCGCTCCCACGCCTGTTTCCACTCCGGCGAGGAGTTAATGCTTGCCCGTAAAAGGCCTAGGTATTCAGCAGATATTGCCATTTCTCAGAGCAGAAGTTATCGCGCCGCAAAATTACACAACTAATATCCATCGACGTCGGAGTTGGATTGGGGTTAAAGACGGTGAAACTGACCAGCCAGCCACGGTCAGTTGGCGTAAATTGGACATCTTTTACCTGACCATTCTGGTTCGCTACCACATGAGGACGCAGCTCAGCCACCGGGATGGTCTCCTGTTTTTCCGGCTTGCCGAATTCGATCGTGAATCGGGTTTCGTTCGACTGCGGGCTGGGGCGGACTGTGGTCGATAAAACGCGATACTGGTCGACATCGGGTTCCGATCCGCTCCATAGCAATCGATAAGCGAATTCAAGCTTGCCACCCGGTTCCGGCGGGTTCTGGATTTCCCAGGCAGCGACCATGTTGTCCGTGTACTCGTTCGTCGACGGTATTTGCAACAGCCGGACATAGCCGCTCTCGAACCCGCTCTGCGGAATTACTTGAAGGCTTGGCCGTTTTTGATATTCCGCTTCGCGGTCAAGGTAATGGCTAGTATCTCGATCCCGTTGCAAAAACGCGTACGAAGTGACGTCTGAAAATTTGCGGAGCTCGACCGATTTCGGATTGTCGAGCGGAGCCCAAAGCTTTTCCCCAGAGACGGTATCCATGAGCAGGCCATCTGAATCATGGACTTCCGGCCTAAACTCCCGACGCATGAACTGAGTGCCGCTCATCGAAAACTGAGTTTTACTTTTCCCCTGATAGTCGGGTTTCAGGGTGGGTTTATTCACGGTGTTTTCGCCAAAATAGAACATGCTGGTCATCGGAGCGAGCGCGAGCACGTCGGGTTTCTTTCGTATGAAAACTGTCGCCCGGATGTCTATGGTGGTCCCATCCCCGTAGTGCACCGTGAATTCGTAGCCGCCGGTCACGCTGGGGCCGTCTAACAAAGCGTAGAACTGCAGACTCGTATCGCTCGGTTGCGGCTGGCGAATCCAAAATTCTCGAAAATCCGGGAATTCTTCCGGGCCGGCAACCCCGGTATTCACGGCGATCCCGCGAGCCGATAAACCCCAATGCATGCCACGCCCCATCGCTCGGAAATAACTCGCGCCTTGAAACGAGAGAAACTCGTCCTGAACGCCGGTACGGGCCGCTGGTGCAAAAACTCTAAGCCCGGCAAAGTCTTCGTGACCGCTGAACACCAGCGTTCTATCATAATGGAAATAAGCCGGCGAAAACGGGATATCGCGAATCCGATCCGGCTCGATCGCGTGCATCACAACCCGGCGCTTCAAAAAGGACCCGGGATGGAAAAAACCGAGCCGATAGGGTAACCCGGGCCAGATGGCGTGCTCGGTGAGAAATCGGATCCGAAAATACTGATCGTAATCCAGCTTTTGGAGGTCTTCCGAGAGTTCCTGTACCTGCGGGGTAAATGGCTGTTGGGCGAGTTCCCCTGCTCGGTTTACGACGTCCTGGTAGCTGAAGACAGGCGACTCATCGGCCAAGCCGGAGCCGACCATCGCGAGCGAAAAGCCCAAGACAGTCCAAATCTTCATAGCGCCTGGACGATGGCAGTGGTTGTCTTGGGTCGTCAAACGCCAAATGGGTGGGGAGTGAGGTGATGGCGGGTGATGGGAGGTTGAACGGATAGGACTTATGGGACTTTTATATGACGTATGGTAGCGCTCGGCGTCACCCAATCGTTCTCGTCCTCGTCGTCGAGAATTTCGTGGGACTAGGGAATCGACCACTTCGCGAAACGGGCCCAGGGTTATTTGGAAGCGTTGAGTAAACACAACCTTTCGAGGACGAGGACGACGACGAGGACGAGGACGAGAACGATTGGGGAGCTTACGTCCAGCGGCGGACAAGGCCGACCATGACGCCTTGGATGATGAGTTCTTGGGCAGGGATCAGGTCCGGATAGAGGGGGTTCTCGGCTTTCAGGTATGGGCGGCCCCTCTTTAAGGTATAGCGTTTGAGAGAAACCTCGCCGTCGATCAGGGCGGCCACGATATCTTGATCGCGGGCTGGTCTGCGAACCAGGATGACGGTGTCGCCGTCGGCGATTTGGGCGCCGACCATTGAATCCCCCGTGACACGCAAGGCGAACGCTTCCGATGAACCCTCGATCCCGAAGAACCGTGAATCCACGCCAAGATCGTTGTTCGGTTGCTGTTCTCCCTCAATGGCCAAACCGGCGGGGATAACCCCCAGGACTGGAACTGATTTAAAATTTGAGCCCAACTTAGCCTCGGGATCGGTCAAGGCTCGGGCTTTCCCGGGAGTTCGTTGGATAGCGCCTTTGCGTTCCAGCGCTCGAAGATGATTCATAGCAGCCGTCTGACTGCGAAAACCGAATTGGGCTTGTATCTCGCGGCTGGTGGGTGGGAACCCGGTTTTACGATGATGTTTGCGGATAAAATCGAGGACCTTTTGCTGGCGGCCGGTCAGGGGTTCCATACTGTTCAGAGGAACACTTTACATGAAGGTACGGATTTGGGCAACCGGGTTGGCGGTAGGCGAACGTCGGGAGGGGAGCCGCTTTATCACAGACCACCCCCTGTCAGCGGCGGTTTAGCAGGCGGCTCCCGCGAACCGCCCAGCGAGCGCCGTAAATCGATGATGTTCTGCGGGACCCGCCCACCCGTACGCCCTGGTCGTAACACCGCGTTGGGTTATTCTCGGGAGCCGCCTCCCAACACGTTGTCCGGTTCGGCCAGCGTTTCAACCAGTACCGAGAGATTTGGTTGAGCAGAACGGCAAAGCGGCTCCCCTCCCGTTCCCTCTTTAGACCAGATCCCTTTGCCGATGGTGGCTGAATATGGTAAGGAGTTCGCCTGGTTCGTGGGGTAAGTTCGAAACCCGCGAGTCAACTTATGCGACTGCCTTTCTTCTTAGGTTTGATCGGCGCTATGGTCTCCGGCGCGGTCACGGCTCAGCTTAACGCTCAAGAGTTTGGACGATCCAAAAGTAGTCCAAACAGCACAGTCACGACGCGGATTGGTTCTCAGGATTTTCTAGGGTCCAGTCCAAACGATCTGAATGCCATGGTGTTGCGCGTGATCCAAACGATGCCGCAAGGAGGCGGTTATTCGGCCTCGAACGAGGCCACAGCGCGTTTGTCCTCCGCCGCCCGGATAATTCGAGGCACACTAGCGCTTGAGCCAGAGGTAGCGAAGCCGAGCTATTGCTCAGGGGCTACCTACTTAGTTTTTCTGCGGACTCTGCAAAGCCTCAATCGCGATGCGCCGATTACCGGCCAACTCGCGGAGAGCTTGGCCATTAAGGGGCAACCGGATGGAGTCGGTATTTGGGGGCGATGGAACGCTAACGGCCCGGGGACAGCCTGTCTGTTCCACGAATTACAGCTCGGCGATAATTTTACCGACTGGAACTCGGCTGAACCCGGAGATTTCATGAAAATCTTTTGGAATTCGAATGTCGGCCGGCGTGAACATGGCCATTCCGCGATTTTCTTGGGCACCGGCACCGAGAACGGTGTGGAGTGGGTACGATTCTGGTCAAGCAACCAGCCTCTTGGATTCGGGGAGAAACAGGTACCGAAAACGAGGATCGCCTACGTCATTTTCTCACGTTTGAAATACCCCGACCGTTTGCAGAGAAACCTCGGTACTTTGCCGGCGAAGAATAGCTATCTGTCGAGTCTGCTGAGCAAGGATTCTTCGCTCGCAGAGGCCGCGCGAAATTCCGGCGTCGAATAGGGATGGGCGCGGTAGTGAGGCGGCGCCATGCACACGTATCCAACTAACGACCCGGACCGGTAGCGGTCGGATACAGGGCGCCCCCCCGGGGGCCGCTCGTCACGCACATCCCGTCGCTGGGTCGACGCGCATGCGCGGGCGGCTTGCGAAGGGTCGCCGGCAGTCGACAAATGCGACCATGAGAGCGGAGGCGAAAACGGCTTCCAAAAACACGTTGCATCGTGGCCCGATCTCTTCGACTCTTGACCGCGATAAGGAACTAAAATTGCTAGCGCCTTAAAGGTAACACATGAGTCAGGAGCCTAATCAGAGAAACGAAACATTCCAAAACGACTCCCCAGGCAGCGCAGGGTCTTATCATCAGACCGCCGCGAAACGGGAGCCGGAACAGCTAGGCGAGTTACCGTCTGGTTATGGGGATATGTTCGTGGTCGCGCGGGATCCCCATTGGCTTTTTACCTATTGGGACTTCGACTACGCCAAGTTCCCAAGCCAACGCCAGCTTTTCTTACAAGTCTTCCGAGGTGATGCGCTGGAAACAACGATCGAGATCAACGACATCGCTCGGAATTGGTATATCCCAGTTCAAAACGCTAACACCAGCTACCGCGTCGTCTTGGGGGTTAAAGATAGCCAGGGTGTTTGGCATGCCGTCGGTGAGGCCGGTCCAACGAATACTCCGCCGGAGGCGATCAGTACTGAATGGGATACTCTCTTTGCGACAGTTCCGTTTCATTTGACCTTTAATTTGTTGGTGGACGTAGTGGAAGCGACCAAGATGCTGGGTGAACCCCTGGCGGCAGCGTTAGCCCAGTTGCAGCGAGCTGCTCTCGATGGCAGCAGCCGTTCTCCCAACTGGGGTCCAGCTCAGTTGCAGATCCTGGAAACGTTGCTCGGTAAAGATCTGCTTGCCCGGCTCTCCTCGATGGACTCGTTTGAACTGGCTACTTTTCTGCGGACCGATCTTTCGGCGCAGGCAAGTTCCGAATCAGCCAGCGAACTATTGGCCAAAAGCAGACTCGCACAGCTCTTGGTACCGGCGGATTCAAGCCTGTTCAGCGGCGGCGTGCTAGGAGCACTTTCCAGTGAGACGCTTTCCAGTTTCGGCGCATCGGAGTTTTCCGGCGGTCTGGCGACGGGCAGCGAATCACGGCTACAGGCCAGCGAAATCCTTTCGAGCTGGCGAGCTGCGCTTGGCAGCGAGGTGTTTCTGGGTGGCCAAGAGTTTAGCTCGGCTGAACTCGTCTCCCAACTCAGCAGTCTGGGTCTAAGTTCGGCAGAGTTGGTTGAAGTGCTCAGCAGCGCCGGGATCAGTTCTATTGGTTTGTTTTCTCAGTTAGGCATCAACCTGGCCGAACTGAGCTCGTTAGGATTGAGCTCATTCGAGCTGAGTTCGGGCGCTTTAAGTTCTGAAAGGTTAAGCGCATTACAACTCGCTGCCCTGGAAATGGGAGCGCTAAGCTCGGAACAACTCAGCTCTGCTTGGTCAAGCAGCTGGAGCGGCCTGGAGTTTGGGCCGTCGAGTTGGAGCGAATTAATCTCTGAAAGCAGCTTGTTTAGCGCGGCCGGGGCAAGTTGGGGCGGCGAGTCCTTCGGGTTGACCCAGCGTGAGTTCTTCATGCATGTGAACGCCGAAGTGATTTTCTACGGCGGCACTCATCCCGAAGCGAAGGTCACCGTTGCGGGCCAGCCGATCCAGCTCCAACCGGATGGCACTTTCCGATATCATTTCATTTTCCCGGACCACGATTTCGAGATCCCGATCGTGGCGGTGTCGCCCGACGGGAAGGAAACGCGCTCGGCAGTTCTCTTCTTCCGCCGGGAAACGACCCGACAAGGCGAAGTCGGCCACACGGCCCAGCCTCCATATTTGGCGGAACCGGTGGGCGCGGTGGATTAATCACGGGGAACGGTAGGGGAAACGCCGGGAACGTTGCCCACGCCCTGCGCGAATCGTCCTCGATATTCGTGTTTCTCTGTCCCTGGCGTGCGACCCCTCAAACGCTTGGACATGGCCCCTGATCAGCTGAATTCGCTATTCCAGCTGCCTCGGCGGTGCGCGGTTGCCAATCGAGGACGAGGACGATTGCGTGGGGCGCTGATTGCGCTCCCGTTGGTTCTACCGGAGCGCGGCTAGAAAAGCGTCTGACGTCGAGACGGCGCCAAATACGCCGCCCTGCATCTTGATGATCTTGAGCGCCGCCAGATAATTGCCGTAGTCGGTAGCGCCGGTGCAATCCGAAAGCAGCAGACACTCGTAGCCTCGGTCGTTGGCTTCGCGCATGGTGGAATGAACACAGACGTCCGTCGTGATGCCGGACAATACAATGTTCTTAATCCCTTTCTGGTGCAGCAACATGTCGAGGTCAGTCGCGTAGAAAGAGCCCTTACCAGGTTTGTCGATGATTGCCTCGCCAGGCCAAGGCGCCAGCTCCTGAATAATCTCCCACCCCGGTTCACCTCGCATGAGAATGCGGCCGCACGGTCCAGGATCGCCAATGCCGGCGCCAATCCGGCGGCTGCGCCACTGCTTGTTTGCCGGCAGGTCGGATAGATCCGCGCGGTGCCCCTCTCGCGTATGCAAGACATGAAAACCGAGCTTTCGCGTCGCGGACAAAACGCGCTGAATCGGCTCAATCGGGGCGCGCGTCAGCGAAATGTCGTAACCCATCTTATCGACGTAACCGCCTACCCCACAAAAGTCGGTCTGCATATCAATCACCACAAACGCGGTGTTCTGCGGCTGCAAATCGCCATCGTAAGGCCAAGGATAAGGATCGGCATCTACATGGGCTTGCTGCATTTTCCAAGATTACGGTGCTCGCGCGTTATTTCGCCGGCTCAGGCAGCTCCGCGTGCACATCAGGGATTTTTACGGCATCTGCTACCCGCAGGCCTAGCTTCGAACAAGTCAAGAGAACTACCGCTACCGCCAGATAACTCAAAGCGACGACCGGCGATTGCCCAAAGCCGATTCTCTCGCCATGAATGAAACCGAAGAACGCTAAAGCTGAACCCGCCATCGCAAAAATAGCGGCGTTCAAGAAGCGCCGTTCGATTATAAATACCGCGATCGCGCCCAGCACGAGACCGGCCAGAATGGCTCCCCCTCCCAAAACCTCTAGCCCCTGATACAGCACACCCTTATCACCTAGCTTGTCGAAGCCGACGGCGGCGGCACTGGTACCGGCGGCAGCCAAAGAGTTGTCGATTTGCAGTTTACCCCAGGCAGCCAAGTGCGGCACCAGCGCGAGGACAATCGCAGGGGCATGATTTTTCGGGGTCTCTTGAAAAGCTTGAGCACCGATCAGCATGCCGATGTACAAGAGAATCGGCGAGATAGCGACTACCGGAACGAGCGCCATCATCAACGAGATTATGCCGAACCAGGACAAAATGATAACCATAATGCCGGTAGCAGCAGAATAGCCGATTCTGCCTCCCATCGCTTTCCAGCCGGGGTGACCAATGTAGACCGCGTTGATGAACGGGTTACCCATCAGACAGCCGATCAAGCTCACGACTCCATCCGCGGTCAGAACCCGGGTGGTAGGAAAGCTATCACCGGCAACGGCAGCACTCTCGACGTTATCCATCGCCTCGACCAAGTCGTAGATTCCGAACGGAATGGCCGTGACCAAAATCACCCCAAGAAATTGGAACCCGGAAAAGACATGCCCCACAGCCGGAACTGGGATGGAAAAGCCGAAATTGGCGAAGGATTGCGCCACGTTCTCCAGCTTCATTCCGCCATATCCGAGCCCGAACAGATTTGAACCCCAGGCCACAATACAGCCGACGGCAATGGCGATTAAGCCTGCCGGTATCCCTCGAAAGTAACGGACGCCGCCGAACCAACTGGCGAGAATGATGGCAAAGCAAGTGACACCGATGACCGGTGTCATGAACATTTCGAGCGCCGGCCGCATTGAAATGAAGGCAATTGAGACACCGGCAAGCGTTCCTAAAAGAGCAGCTCTGGGAGTGATTCTACGGATAATCGGCGCTATGAAGCCGCCAACCATGAGGACGAAGCTCTGGATAAAAACCCAGGTCAACCCTGCTTCCCAACCTTTAATCGGGTCACCGGTTTTCGTCGCGATCGGCAGCATAATGACAAAGGTCACAACGAACATGTGAGGCACGCTAATCCCCGAAGGAAGGGCACAAACATCCGTTCGCCCGGTGCGTTTGGCGAGGCGGTAAGCCAACCACGCATAGTACAGTGTGCTAAGGCACAGCATCAGACCGGTAGCAGGAAGGATCCGTCGAAAGACGAGATCATCCGGCATTTTCAATACGAATCTCAATAACCCGCTTAAGACGAGCAGGTTGACCAGGATGTTGGTCCCAAAGCCAAAGAAGGCATTCCAATCTCCGGGCGCCCAGAGTGAGGGTCTTGTTTTAGCCATAGTCGTGTCGAATCTTGTTATTGCAGCATTTGCGCCGATACCGCTGGAACCGGCGCTCCGATTTGAAGGGCTGCCAGAACGCGGCCCGAGTCAGAAACCCAGCCGAAGATCCCTCCTTGGGCCTTGATCATTTTCAGCCCCATTTCTTGAAATTCAGGAAAGTACGAGCCGACGCAATCCTCCAGGACGAGGCAGTCATAACCCCGATCGTTAGCTTCCCGCACCGTGGTGTTGACGCAGACCTCAGTCGTTACCCCGGTCACGATCAGTTTTCGGATGCCGCGATTCTGTAGAATTGGTAGGAGGTCGGTGCCAAAAAAAGCTCCCTTGCCCGGCTTATCGACAACCGGCTCGGACGAAGCCGGATAGAGTTCAGGGATGATATCATGCCCGGGTTCGCCGCGGACGAGAATGCGGCCCATGGGCCCAGCATCACCGATCGTGATATTGCCTCGACCCCGCTCTTTCTTAGCCGATGGCAGATCGCTAAGATCGGGCCGATGGCCTTCGCGCGTATGAATCACTTGCAGACCAGCCGCCCGCCAGGCAGCCAGGAATCGTCGATTCGGTTCGATGGTCCGTCGCAGCTGGGAGACATCGTTGCCGAGCATTTCGCCGAACCCTCCAGCTTCCAGAAAGTCGCGCTGCATATCGATGATCAGAAGCGCGGTGCAGGTTGGGTCGAACTCGTAGTGGTAAGGTTCTGCATCGACAGTTACGGTTCGCTTCATCTTCACGGCTTCGCTAACGGGTTAATTGGGTGGTTCTGTCGCAGTCGAGATTCGTCTAGACCGCAACGCCAGCTCGAGCGCGACTCTTGGGGGACAGGCTGCAAACCGCATTTTTTTGAGGGGTTAAGCGGAGGTTGGCGGTTCGCCAAAGACGAATTTCACGCTGTGACGAACGCAACTCCCTACAAACGGAAGCAGTATGGATGCCAGGTCTTTTCAAACCGTTTGCTCGGTTTTAAGGAACTTTGCACTAAGGCAGCACTCCGGCCTCGTCCCGCGGCCGCGGGAAGGCAGCGCTCCACTCCATCCCTTACCGGAGTGAGGCAGGATTCATGCTGATCTTTTTAACCGGGGTTGACTGTTTTTGGTCGAAGAGAACAATTTCCTGCACATGAAGGACTTATCTGCGGTTCCTTTGGACGTCGCGACCCTGCAAACGGGTTATCGCTCGAACGCATTCGCTCCCGTTGACGTCATTCGCGAAATCTATCGGCGCATTCGGGCCCTGCCTAAGAATGCGATTTGGATTTGCCTGCGGTCAGAAGATGAGGCCGTCGAAGCAGCCGCCGCGTTGGTGGCTCCGAAAAACGCATCGCTCTTTGGAATTCCATTTGCAGTCAAAGACAATATCGATGTCGCCGGGCTTCCGACCACCGCCGGGTGCCCGGCATTCGCTTATCGACCGCAGGACAACGCATCAGTCGTTCAGCAAATCCTGGAACAGGGAGGTTTACTGATCGGCAAGACCAATCTGGATCAGTTTGCTACAGGACTGGTGGGAGTCCGATCACCCTACGGCGTTTGCTTGAATCTGTTCGATTCAGCCTATGTTTCCGGCGGCTCAAGCTCTGGCTCGGCGCTAGCGGTCGCCGCCGGCCTAGTAAGCTTCGCCTTGGGCACTGATACCGCGGGCTCCGGCCGCGTTCCGGCAGCATTCGGAAATATCATCGGCCTGAAACCGACTAAAGGAGTTCTGAGCACAAGAGGAGTGGTACCAGCTTGTCGATCGCTCGACTGTGTTTCGATCTTTTCGCTAACCGCCGCCGATGCCGAGACTGTGTTCTATGCGACAGCAGGGTATGACCGACAGGATCCGTATTCACGTGAGCATCGCTCGCAACTAGCTTCTCCAAAGAAATGCCGCATTGGGGTACCCAAAGATCAACAGTTGGACGAAGCCGAAGCCGGGTATCGAGCTCTATTTGCTGAAGCAGTAAGCCGTTTTGAGTCGCTGGGATACTCCCTGACCACGATCGACGCGGCGCCTTTTTTGGAAACCGCAAAGCTCCTTTACGGCGGCCCCTGGGTCGCGGAGCGATTCGCCGCGGTCGGAAAGTTCATCAAAGAGCACGCGGATTCGGTTCATCCGGTCGTGCGAGATATCATTCTCGGCGGAGAACAATATTCGGCCATCGATGCCTTTGAAGCGCAGTATCGGTTGGAGACCCTGAAGAAAAAGACGGAGGCGGTTTGGAGTTCGATTGACGTTCTCCTTTTGCCGACCGTTCCAAACATTTATCAGATCAAGGAGATCGAGCAGGACCCGATCTCTTTAAATAGCCGACTAGGGATCTTCACCAACTTCACTAATCTTTTGGATCTGGCCGCTATCGCTCTTCCGGGCGGTTTCCGAACCGACGGGTTGCCATTCGGTATCACACTGTTCGCACCGGCTTTTTCTGAGCCCGGCTTGTTGTCTATCGCGAGCTCGTACCTCGAATTACTCCGGCCGCCCCTAGGGGCAACCAAGATGTCGTATCCGCTCGCAGATGGCGAAAAACGGACTGAGCGTTCCGCTCCCGATACGATCTTGACCGCAGTGGTTGGCGCTCACCTGACGGGTGAACCATTGAATTATCAACTCACAGAGTTGGGCAGCCAATTTGTGCGGAGCGCGAAGACGGCCCCGCTCTATCGGCTATTTGCACTTTCCGCCACCGAGCCGGCTAAGCCGGGATTGGTCCGAGTGGGGCCGGAACGAGGTGCCGCGATCGATTTAGAGGTGTGGGCAATTCCGGGTCGAGAATTTGGAAAGTTCATTCGGAAGGTTTCTACTCCTTTGATGATCGGGACTGTCCATCTGGACGACGATCAACAGGTCAAAGGTTTTCTGTGCGAGGAAATCGCCCTGAGCAACGCGACTGACATCAGCGAGTTCGGAGGTTGGAAGAGCTACCTTCGGAGCGGGTAGGAACAAGGGAACCATTCGACGCGCTTTTCAGCTTGCTCATGGCTGGCGTGCGGGAGCCTCGGCGATGTTCGGGATGGTAGGGCGAGGCTCTCGAATAGCCTAGGCCAGTTCGCGAAGGCGTTAGGCGTTCGCGTTTAGAAATCGTGAACTACATCTAAGCGCTTGCCGAGCCGTTCCCAGGGCGTTGCCGGGTCCATCACTTCCCGATGCCCTTCGGTATTGATTGGATCAAAGCGGAGTTGGTAAACGCTGGACGCGGCTCGGCCGTCGCTTGTAGCGGTTCGTTCGATTCCGTGAGCAAGCAGATCGCCCTGGGTATTCGTCGAGCAAGGTCCGGAGCCTCGCCCTACCTTTCCCGTCCGACGGCCTCGCACGCCAGCCATGAGCAAGCTGAAAGCGCGTCGAATGGTTCCCTTGTTCCCGTCGGCGATTTCCGGTAGACTTCGGCACGCATGGCGTTGCCCAAGAAGGATCGATTGCTGGAACGGTTCATTCAGTATCAAGAAGTTGAGCGCTCCGCATCGCCCCGGACTATCATTGCATACCGGCATGCTCTTTCACGGTTTAAGCAATTCCGGGATGGCAGCTGGGACACGGCTACCGCTGCCGATTTTCGGTTGTTCCTGCTAGACTGCATGAAATCGGGCATGGCGCGCAGCTATGTCCGCTTAACCTTCGCGGCGCTGAGAAGTTTTTATCGTTTCCTGACAGAACGAGCGGGTTTCACTGATAACCCGTTAAAGGAGGTCCAGTTACCAAAGCTGGAAAAGAAGTTGCCGGTCGTGCTCTCGGTCAATCAGGTCGACGAATTGCTCAGCCAGCCGAGCCGAACGGAGCGAAAGAATCAGGCGCCGGCTTGGGCTACGGCGCGCGACGCCGCGATGTTGGAGTTATTCTATAGTAGCGGCCTGCGGTTAAGCGAATTGGTGGCTCTCAATGTTGGTGACGTCGATGTCTATACCGAGTCAGTGCGAGTCATCGGCAAGGGCAGAAAAGAACGCGTCGTTCCTGTCGGAACGCCAGCGCTGGAAGCGATCCAGAAATATCGTTCGCAAGCCGGCGTCCATAGTGGTCCGCTTTTTATCAGCAAACTCCGGAAACGGATCACGGCTCGCTCGGTCTGGATGATCCTGAAGAAGCACCTCGGCGGCACATCGATCCAACTTCCCGCCACTCCCCACAAACTCCGGCACAGCTTTGCCACGCATCTACTGGAGAACGGTGCCGACCTGCGCAGTGTCCAGATGCTTCTGGGACACGAAAGCCTTTCGACAACGCAGATCTATACTCACGTCACTGTCGAGCGCTTGAAAAAAGCCTACGACGAAGCCCATCCAAGAGCCTAACCGCGAATGGACGCAGATGGACACAGATAGGGTCGGGGTCGGTTGGGTTCAGAGAGTGGCGTGCGCTGGGCGTCGGACACTGCTTGGTGGACTTAGTGGACTTAGTGGACTTAGTGGACTTAGTGGACTTAGTGGACTTAGTGGACCCCGAGTGGACCGCGAGTGGACCTGGGCTTGAGAGCTGCTTAGGGATTGGCGTTATTATCTGCGTCCATCTGTGCCTGCCCGCCATAGCTTTAGCGACCGAGGATCCATTCGTGGTTGAATTTTAGATCGTTCCCCAGGCCTTGCGTCGCCGCGCTTCTCGGTGTCACGTACTGGCTTCTCTGTAGCCATCAATCATGTCTTCTCATTCTATTCCGGCCAGAAGTGAAATCGCGGAATCCGACACCTGGGATCTAACGAAGCTGTATCTCACCGAAAAGGACTACCAACGGGGTCTGGAAAAACTAAGGCGAGAGTACCCTGGTTACGCGTCCTTCAAAGGAAAGGTGGGCCAATCCGCCAAAGATCTGCTCGAGGTTTTGGAATTCGACAAGTCGATCGATCTTTTAGCCGAGAAGCTTGGACATTACGTCTCATTAAAGGGCTCAGAGGATAGTTCGGACCGCGATAATCTTGCGAGAAAAGCCGAGTTTTCGAGTTTGGGCACGAAGATCAGGGAGTTGGCCGCTTTTATCACTCCAGAAATCCAGGCTATCAGCGACGACCGTTTCGTGACTTTCATCGCTGACCCGGTGCTCGAGGAGTGGCGCAAACCGCTTGAAAGATTGAGGCGTTATGGGCCGCACACGCTTTCGGAGGGTGAAGAAAAGATTTTGGCGGCGGGAGCTTCGGCAGTTAGAGGACATCGGGAAACCTTTTCCCAGCTCACCAACGTCGACATGAGGTTTGGCGTGGTCCTGGATGACAAGGGGCAGGACGTCGCACTTTCTCAGAGCAGTTTTATTTCGTTGTTGCACAACCGCGATCGGAAGGTCCGCCAACGCGCTTTCGATCAATTCTACCGGGAATTTTCGGATCACCGGTACACGCTGGCGTCGTCGCTTTCGGCATCAATTCGGGCTGACGTTTTCTATGCGCGGGTCCGAAACTACCCGAGCGCACTCGAATCCGCTTTGTTCGGCGATAACGTTCCCGTGGCCGTTTACGACAATCTGATCGAAACGGTACGAAGCAATCTATCCGCGCTGCACGACTACTTTGATCTGAGGAAACAGCTGCTCGAGCTCGATGAGATCCATCAATATGACACCTTCGTTCCGCTGTTTCCGGACATCGCCAAAACGGTCGGGTTTGATGACGCCATCGATCTGGTGACCGCCGCTTTGGAACCTTTGGGGGACGAATATGTGGCCACCCTGCGGAACGGGCTCAAATCACGCTGGGTAGATCGTTATGAAACCAAAGGGAAACGGAGTGGCGCGTTTTCCTCGTCGAGTTACGGGAATCCGCCCTACATTTTGATGAACTATCGGGCAGACGTGTTTTCGGACGTCTTTACCCTGGCCCATGAAGCCGGGCACTCGATGCACAGTTGGTTCGCGCAAGAGAACCAGCTTTTCCAAGATTACGGTTATCCGATTTTCTTAGCCGAAGTCGCTTCCACATTTAATGAGGAGCTACTGACTCAGTACCTGTTGGAAAGAGCCGACGACAATCGGCTGCGTGCCTACCTGATCGATCGCCAGATTGAGGACATTCGATCGGTCTTGTTCCGGCAAACGATGTTTGCTGAATTTGAAAAACTGACTCATGGCATCGAAGAAGCCGGAGGACCACTGACTCTGGACGTTTTTTCCGAGCGATACCGGGAATTGCTTGAGGCTTATCTCGGTCCTCGGTTCAGAATCGATGACGCCCTCAATCTTGAGTGTCTCAGGATTCCGCATTTCTACTCAGCCTTTTACGTCTACAAGTACGCGACCGGAATATCGGCGGCGGTTGCTCTCGCCCAGCGGGTGCTCAAGGGCGCACCGGCGGTCCAAGATTATCTTGGGTTTCTTGAATCCGGCGGTTCCCGGTACCCGATCGAGACACTGCAAGTGGCTGGGGTTGATATGCTGAGCCCAAGTCCGATTCAAGAGACGATCGAACTCTTCAAGCGGCGGCTGCAGGAATTACGCGGGCTGGTGTTAAAAGCATAGGGACGCGGGCTCGCGAATAGGATTAATCGCTGATTGATCGACGCCCATCAGGTAGGGCGAAAATCTCGGCGCGCCCAGCGGCTGCTACTTCGTGATTGTTCACGCGCCGAGATTTTCGCCCCCTGCCTGATGGGCGTCGTCGCAATTTCATTTGGAGCCAGCTCACGACTTGCCGCAAGGCTGCTAGGTGATGGTCGCGACGGCGCCTCACCTGGGAGTGATCGCCCACATTTTTACATTTTTCATAGAACTCGTAATTGAATTCCGTTCGGCAGCCTCTATCTTCCCGCGTGGCATAGGGGTGCTGATGGGCCGCGAGGACCGCCGGACTCCTATTTCAGGCGCAGCAGAGCACTAAAAACTAGGGGCAAGGAAGTATGGCAAAGGAAGGACCAGCAACGGATGAGACCGTCAAAATGCTCAAAGATGACGGTCTGAACCCATCCACACTCACTGCAATGAATCCCAGCGAGCTATTCCGGTTGGCGGCAGAACTCGGGCTAGCCATTGAGGCTGTCCCGAGCTCAGGAAATCAGGAATTGCGGCTAATGCGTTACATCGAATAACGATTTCGAAGCTCGGCCAAACCCAGGGACGAACGGGAGCTCGTCCCTACCGGGTGTCTGCTTAGTACGCGGCCTGGGCGCCCTTGATGTTCTTCTTTGGAATCCAGGGCATCAAAGAGCGGAGTTTTTGGCCGACTTTTTCAACCGGGTGCTTTTGGCCGGCAGCCAGCAAATCCTTGTAGGTAGTAAGCCCGTTCTCGTATTCGGCGATCCAGCCTTGAGCAAACTTCCCGTTCTGGATCTCTTTCAGGGCGCGCTGCATTTTCTTTTTCACGCTAGCGTCGATGATCTTGGGTCCAACCGAGACATCCCCCCACTTTGCCGTTTCTGAGATGGAGAACCGCATCCCGGCGATGCCTGACTCATACATCAGATCCACGATGAGCTTCAGTTCATGAAGGCATTCAAAGTAGGCCATCTCGGGTTGGTAACCTGCTTCAACCAGGGTCTCAAAGCCATTCTGCACCAGGGCGGTTAGCCCACCGCAAAGGACGGTTTGTTCGCCGAAAAGATCGGTCTCGGTCTCCTCTTTAAAGGTGGTCTCCAATACGCCGGCTCGGGTCGCGCCGATGCCTTTTGCCCAGGCCAAGGCTAGCTTCTTCGCTTTCTTTGACGGGTTCTGGTAAACCGCGATCAAAGCCGGCACGCCTTTGCCTTCGAGGTATTGGCGTCGGACGATATGTCCGGGACCTTTGGGCGCGACCATGATCACATCCACGTCTTCTGGCGGCGTCACTGTCTTGAAATGGATCGCAAAACCGTGGCTGAAAAGCAGCGCTTTGCCCGCAGTCAGATGTGGTCGAACTTCTTTCTCGTAAATCGCCGCGGTTCTAAGATCAGGCGTCGCAAAGAAAATGATGTCGGCTTTTTTAACGGCGTCGGCTACCTCGAAGGTCTCGAATCCGTGTTCCTTGGCGACTGGAATCGATTTGCTGCCTTGGTAGAGGCCTACAATCACATCGATCCCGCTGTCCTTGAGGTTAAGGGCATGAGCATGCCCCTGAGAACCGAACCCGATCACTGCACAGATCTTTCCGTGGAGGTTCTTCAGGTCGGCGTCCTTATCACTATACACTTTTGCTGGCATAAAAATGTGCGACGGCTTACTCCACTCTGGCCATGGCGACTCGACCGGTCCGGGTCAAATCGCTGATCCCAAAATTTTCCATGAGCCGAAGGAACTTGGTGATTTTGCTTTCGTTCCCGGTGATTTCGATAGCTAAACGTTTTGGCTGAACGTCCACGATCTTAGCGCGAAAGATGTCGCAGATTTGCATCACCTCGGATCGATTCTCGGAATCGGCATTGACTCGGAGCATCACCAATTCGCGATCCACATAGCCGCCATCTCTAAAGTCCTGAATTTCGATGACGTCGATCAGCTTGTGCAGTTGTTTGGTGACCTGCTCGAGGACGGTGTCGTCGCCGCGTACTACGATCGTCATCCGGGAGGTGGAAGGGTCGTTGGTCGGCGCGACATTCAAACTGTCAATATTGAATCCGCGTCCGCTGAACATGCCCGCAACACGTGTGAGCACGCCAAATCTATTCTCAACTAGAATCGAGATTGTGTGACGCATAGGGAAAAGACCTGAACCATCTCGCGAACATAAATAAAATCAATCCAATTCTTGGCGATGGGCGCTGGTAGCGGCGGTGAACGGTGCAACCCACCGAGGCGATGATCGAATAGGACTTATATGCTGGGCACAGGGCGATTGAACCCTTTGAGTGCAAACGAACCGTTACCGGAGCAGAAAAGTGATTTTGACCTTATGGCCCTTTCGAAGCCCAAACCGGTTTTCCCTTCGTTACCTTCGTTACCTTCTGTAAAAAAAATCCGGTCGGGGCCATCGGCCCCGTCGGCGCGATCGGTCATTCGTCATTCTTGGAAGGCGGTTTCTGGCGGAAGAAAGGCTAGAAACGTTACCTTCTCCGTGCCATTCTGCGGCGCCGTTATGACGATCTTTACTCCGCCTGAGAAACTCTACCGAGGTTATATCTTCGATTGCGACGGGACCTTGGCTCATTCGATGCCGATCCACTATAAAGCCTGGCGACAAACGGCGGAGGAAAATGGGGTGCAGATGTCAGAAGAGCTTTTTTATAGTCTTGGTGGTGTGCCCACCACCAAGATCGTTGAGATCTTGAACGAGAAATTCGGCGCCAAGATGGATCCGGAACAGATCGCCAGGCGCAAAGAAGCGGTCTACGTCGAAAATATGAGTGGAATGCAGCCGTTGGTGGAGGTGACAGAGTTTGCCCGGAAAGTGGCCACGTTCGCTAAAGTCTCTGTCGCTTCGGGTGGGTATTTGCCGGTGGTCCTGACGACTTTGGAAGCGATCGGGTTCAAAGACTTTTTTCCGGTAGTGGTTACAACCGAGCAGGTGTCCCGCGGTAAACCTTTTCCGGATATGTTCCTCGAGGCCGCCAAACGCATGGGGGTCCAGCCAAGTGAATGTTTGGTGCTCGAAGATAGTCCCGCCGGGATTGAAGCCGCCAAAGCCGCCGGCATGGATTTCAATCTGATCGGAAAACCTTAGGGAGCTGCGGGAGTGTCGGGAACGGGGCGAAACCTCCGGTAGCGGTCTGGCAGCTGCCGGACCGCTACCGGGCCTCCGTTTCCCGCTGGTTCACGGCGTTCACCATGGATCCGCCAAAACGGTTTAAGCCCCAGATCAGCAGCCGTTGCGCGTCGTCAAAAAGTGGATGCAAGGTTCCGCCGAGCTGCACCAAGATCACATCATGACCACCGTAGCTTACGCTTGAAACCAGGCAACGGCCGCTGGCTTCAGTGTACCCGGTCTTCATACCGGTGAACATGGGAGAACGAGCGATCAGTTTGTTGGTCGCATCAAAATAACGATGGCGTCCCGAAGTGTAAGTAAAGGTCAATCCGGTCAGCCGCATGTATTGCCGTAAGATCGGTTCGTGATACGCGGCAAAAGCGATTCGCGCCATGTTGCGCGCGGTCGAGTATTGGCCGGGCACCGGCAATCCGTTTGGATTAACAAAATGGCTTTCGGTTGCGCCTAGCGAGTACGCTTTCGCGTTCATGCGTTCGGCAAAAGCGGACAGGCTGCCGGCTTGGTTGCGAGCTAAACAGATCGCGGCATCGTTACAACTGTGCACCAGCAAAGCGGCCAAGAGTTGTCTCTTCGTATAGACATCGCCGGAACGAAAACCCAGCTTGGTCGGCTCCACTTGGCAATCGGTGGCGATCACCCGATCGAGCGAATCCAGGTTTCCGTCCTGAACCAGGATCAAGGCCGTCAACAGTTTCTGGGTGCTGGCTACCGGACGGCGGATATCCGGATTTTTGAGATACAGAACGGCGCCAGTCCTGGCATCAATCATGATCGCCGAACTCGCAGCGGTTAAAGGCGCTTCTGCTGGGTAAACCGACGCCCCATTGGCTCCGACGGGATCGTCAGCGACACCGGTTGCTCGCACGAATTGCAGGCTAGGCGAAGCCGACGGTTCCGGAGCAGGCGATGGTTCCACCGGTAGAGCCCGCCGCACCGTTCCTTCCGCCGCAGACATAGACACAGCAACCGCGAGCTCGATCAAGAAAATGCCGAGTAACCTCAGACTTAATCCCATGAGCATGTCTTCGTTTATTATAGAATTCGCTTTTGTGCAATTGAGAGAACTGAACCGAAAAATGTTCTCAATCGATCGGTTTCCCGGTAAACTCGGGCCGGATGAGACGAAGAGTCGCCTGGTTAGTTGTTTTCACCACTAGCTCACTTTTCTTCTTCGGCTGCGCAGAGCGCGAACTTCCCCAGTACGAGGCTCCTTTGACCCGGAGCGAATATATGAAGGTGCGTACCACTGCGTACAATGACAAAGAGAGTGATCACTTGAAGTACGCTAATGCGAGCGCAGTTGGAACAGCATTGCAAGCGGGCCAGATCCGAAGCGCAGCGGCCGACTGGTCCCGATGGCCGGCGGGAACCCAGTTCGTGATCTTAGACACTGGAAAAACCTATGTAGTTGACGACTACGGCTGGGATTTAGCCGGACGTAACACGATCGACCTCTATTGCCCGAGCCGAGCTGAGATGAACGCTTGGGGAGTACGCCGAGTGACCATTCAGATCACTCATTGGGGCGATCCATGGGCGAGTTATCGGATCCTAAAACCGCGGACCGGATACGCCCATGTCCGCCGCATGGTGGACGAAATCCACCGGTTCTACCGGGAAGAACGAATACCGGAAATCGTGCCGGTAAAAACCGAGGCAGCCCCGGAGCCCGTCCCAGTTAAAACCGAAACCGCTCCCCTTAAGCCTTTTTACACGAGTTAACGAAGGGGAGTTTGGGTCCCCACCGGAGTTTTTTTACAGAAGGTAACAAAGGGGGGACAGGCGCTTACGGTCAGGTTTGGAGGTTGGGCGAACGGTATGCTTTCTTTGTCAGGCCCAGTATGAGTTACGCCACACGCGTGTGCCGCCGTCGAGAGCTACCCACCTAGAACCACAAGAAATGCCGCTTCTGTTGAGGTGATCCGGCGGGAGCGGGTTGGCGGCGGAAGATATCGAAGATGCTGTGGTGTTGCTGTTGTTGTTGCTGTCTCTGCGCTTGGGCTCGCTGAGCAATCGCGCGTTCGCTGTCGGGTTCCGGACGGATATCTGGTTCTGCTTTTGTTCGAGAAGATCTCCGGGCTTGCTCGTCATTACTATCTCCAGGTTGATGCGTATTCGCTTCGTTGGCATCTGCCGCTGCCGCCTGGAGTTCCTCCTCTCGCGCCGGGTTGACAGCGTCGAACATCTTGTAATTGCCGATCGCTGGTGACAGCGATTTCAGGCCCGGGTCATATCCGTGGTCGAGAGCAAAGATTTTCTCCAGGATGGCTGAAGCGATAGGAGCAGCAACGCCGCCACCGGATTTCCCGCCTTCAACCATCACGGCTAACGCGTATTTCGGATGGTCGTAAGGAGCAAAAGCCAGGAACCACACGTGGTCATCCTTTATACCGGAGCGCCAAAATTGAGCAGTCCCGGTTTTTCCGGCAACCTGGATCCCGGCAACCGCGCCTCCTTTCCCGGTACCGTCGTCTGCATTGACCACCTCATACATCCCTCTCCGGACCAGTTCGATCTGGTCTCGAGACAAGCCCAGGTCGCGGGTCAACTCACTGCGAATCCTGGCAGGTCGCGGAGTGATTTTACCGTCGGGTCCTTTGATTTGATAAATCAGGGTTGGTTGGTAACAGGTCCCTCCGTTGGCGACTGTCGCCACGACCATGGCCATCTGCAGCGGGCTGGCCAAGACGTAACCTTGGCCGATCGAGGTATTGGCGGTCTGGCCCTGGCTCCATTTCTCGGTCTTAGTGGTCTGCAACCAATCCGGAGACGGCAACAATCCGGGGTCTTCATCGGTTAGCTCGACTCCGGTCGTTTCGCCGAGACCGAGAGCACGGCCAACCCGGTCAATGGCGTCGATGCCAGCAGCATTGCCGTACTGATAGAAAAAAGCGTCACAAGAGTGTTTGATGGCGTCGACCAAGGTTTGTTCACCGTGAACACCCCAACAATGCATGTAGGTGTTCCCATAGGACACACCGCCACTGCAGTAAAACCTTGCTTTCGCTAGGCCCCTAGTCAGCCCAGCCAGAGCAGTGGCGAGTTTGTAAGTCGAACCCGGAGCATAGGTACTAGTTGCCCGATCCAAGAGTGGATCGGCTTCTCCATTTTTTATCGTCGCCCAATCCCGCGCCGAGATTGAAGGCACGAATTTGTTCGGATCGAACGAAGGAACGGACGCCATCGCGAGAATCTGCCCATTGTTGGGATCGACCACCACACAAGCGGCTCGGCCCACATATCGCAGCGTCGTTTCCACAATGTATTGCATCCGGGCATCGATGGTCAGGTAAACGTCGGATCCCGGCGTTGGCTCAACCCGGCTAGTTTCGTGTCCAATCTGGTTCTTCGCGCTTTTTTCCAAGATCCGTTTACCAGGTTTTCCGCGGAGGACTTCGTCCATCACGTATTCGAGATTGTTCCTACCTTGAGCGTCAGGCTGGTAATAATTGAATTCCCGTAGGTCGGGAAGCTGGTTGATATCTCTCGGGGCGCCGACGTAACCGAGGATTTGTCCGGCTAGCGCACCATAGGGATAAAGACGCACGGGCGTTGCTTGTACTTGCAGCCCGGGGAACTCAACGTCTCGTTCGGCAAACTCGCTGAAAGTCAAAAAATCAAGATCCTGCCGGTAAACGAACGGCACCAACTGCTGATTCCGAAACTGGGTCTCAAGTCGTTCGGTATTGTAAGGCTCCGCCAGACCGAACTTTTTAAGCTTGGGAATGACCGTTTGGTTGACAATTTGGACGATATCCGGCTCGCGCCGGTTGTGAAGCATTCCGCTGGAATCTTTCTGGAGAAATTCCTTTTTGGGAATCTCGCCATATTGCTGCCGATAGCCGTTCACCAAGTCCGGGAAATAGAAGTCGACGTCGTACGTGACGCGATTTGTGACCAAAGGAACTCCGTTCCGGTCTCGGATCTCACCGCGAACGGCCGGTAGCCGGACCGTGACCTCGGAGCTGCCTTTAATCTTGCCGCGATAATATTCCGCCAGCTTGACCTGAACGAACCACAGGCGCAGACAAAGGGCTCCCATGCCGAGCAGAACGATCCCCCCCACCAGCCAGATCTCGAAACCAAACTCAGGTATTCTTCTTCTGCCTTCCATTTTGCTTACGGCATCACTAGCGTCCGCAACATAGCCTCGAAACCGGATCTTGCATCCACAGGCTGCATCGCGGAGAAATGTGTCTGCATTTGCCAGCGAATGCAGGGCTCATGTCGTTACCGACCGCGCAACGCCTCTCTCGATTCACTGAATCCGTCATCCGGGAGATGACGCGGGTCGCCAATCGGTACGGTGCGATCAACCTTTCTCAGGGTTTCCCGGACTTCGATCCTCCTCCGGAATTGGTTCGCGCGGCCGAGATCGCCCTAAAAGGGCCGTACCATCAGTATGCGGTGACTTGGGGCCAACCCGAATTCAGGGAAGCATTAGCCGCCAAACAAGCGCGGTTCATGGGGCTATCTCTCGATCCCGATCAGCACTTCGTCGTAACCTGCGGCGGAACCGAGGCCATGCTGGTGGCGCTGATGACAGTTTGTAACCCGGGCGATTCCGTCATCATTTTCTCCCCGTTCTACGAGAACTATGGCGCGGACACAATTCTAGCCGGGGCTCGTCCGATCTACGTGCCGTTGCGGCCACCAAGCTTCGGTTTCGATCCGGACGAACTGCGCCGGGCGTTCGCACAAAATCCTAAAGCGATCGTCATCTGCAATCCCTCTAACCCTAGCGGCAAGGTGTTCACCCGGGAGGAGTTGCTTTTCATCGGGCAACTCGCTGAGGAAAAAGGAACGTTCATCATTACCGACGAGGTTTACGAGCACATCGTTTATCCCCCTCACCAGCACACCTACGCGGCGGCGTTGCCAGGGTTGTTTGACCGGACGCTGACGGTTGGTTCGTTATCAAAGACCTATGCTATCACTGGCTGGAGACTTGGCTTTGTACTGGCCGCTCCGGAGATCATTTCGGCAGCTAGAAAAGTGCACGATTTTCTAACGGTGGGAGCAGCCCATCCGTTGCAGCAGGCGGCGGTCACAGCCTTGCGCTTTCCCCAAAGTTACTATGATCAGTTGGCGCGCGACTACGCCGCCAGACGCGAGCTTTTTACCGGGTACTTAAGGAAAGCGGGGTTAACCTTTGTCGAGCCGCAAGGCGCGTACTACGTCTTAATCGACATCTCGCAATTTGGTCAGACAGACGACACGGAGTTTTGTCATTGGCTCGCCAAAGAGATCGGAGTCGCCGCAGTGCCAGGTTCAAGTTTTTTCGCTGAGCCGGTGACGAATTTGATCCGATTTCATTTCGCCAAACGAGACACGACGTTGCACGAAGCGGGCCAACGGTTGCAGCGATTGCGGGGCGCCGGTTAGGCGGACCAAAGCTGGTAGGGCAAGGCTCCCGATTCGCCCATCATTTTCGCAAGGGCGCCTGCTTTCCATCAACGTCGGATGCGCCGTTGCGAATCCGCTCGCCGAGCCGCACTCGAGGACGCGACATCACCCAGGAAACACCCCGATTCAAACGATCGCACCCAAATCGAGGTCATTGGCACATCCAGGGAACGGCTCGGCAACGCTTCGGCATAACACATCAAGGGAGGTAAAGTCTCTAAGGCTCCGGTAATGCCTGCGGTTCTTCGGGAGCCTCGCCCTACCATTTTGGGCCGTTCGCAATCAGTGATTAATATTCGCCTATGTCCGTACCTGACCCTGGCCGATGACCTGATATTTGTAGATGGTCAGCTCTTCCAGAGCCATCGGACCGCGGGCATGCAGTCGATCTGTGCTGATACCGATCTCTGCTCCGAAACCGAACTCTGCACCATCGTTGAATCGGGTAGAGGCGTTCCAAAAGACGGCGGCTGAATCGACCTTGTCCAGGAATTCCTGCGCTGCCTTCTCATCGTTTGTAACGATGGCGTCGCTATGATGAGAACCGTAGGTTTCGATATGCTCAATGGCTTCGGCTAAATCCCGCACCACCCGGACCGAAAGAATCAGATCAAGGTGTTCGGTCCGCCAATCTTGCTCGGTCACCGGTTTGACGGTCGATCCGAGCACCGCTTGGGTTTCAGTATCGCCTCGGATCTCGACCCCGCGACGCTCTAATTCTGGACCGCACCGTTTCAAAAATTGATCGGCGATCCCGGCGTGCACCAGAAGGGTCTCTGCGGCATTACAGACGCTGGGCCGCTGGCATTTGGCGTTGATGACGATCGATTCCGCCATAGCCAGGTCAGCGGCCTGATCCACATAGACGTGGCAGATACCGTCAAAATGTTTGATCACCGGCATCCGAGCATGAGTGGTGACGGCTTCAATCAACTGTTTCCCGCCTCGGGGAATGATGACGTCGATAAACTCGGCCATCTCCGCCATGGTGCGCACGGCGGATCGATCAGGCGAGGTCGCAATTTGGATGGCATCTTCCGAAATACCAACGCTCCGGCACCCGGCCCGCAACGCCTCAGCCAGTGCGATGTTGGATGCTAAAGCTTCGGAGCCGCCTCGAAGGAGGACTGCATTACCCGTTTTCAAGCAGAGAGAAGCAGCATCGCTGGTGACGTTAGGGCGCGACTCGTAAATGATGCCGACAACGCCGATGGGCACTCGAACCTTTTTGAATCTCAGCCCGTCCGGCCTGGACCATTCTTTAATCACCTCACCAACCGGATCCGGTAGGCGCGCCACTTCCCGCAAGCTCCGGCAAATCGCCGCCAGGCGTCCATGGTCCAACCGTAACCGATCCAACAGAGCGGACGATAGTCCATTAGCAATGCCTTGCTGCAAATCGGAATTATTCGCCGCCAGAATTTCCTCTTCCGCCTTTTCGATCTGCTCAGCAGCCGCGATCAGAGCCGCGCTTTTTTCCTGATCCGACCGAATGGATAGATCTCTGGCGGCGGCACGCGCCCGCGCTCCAGCAGCCAAAAGTTGTTGGCGAATGTCGCTCATAACCTAAACCGGAAAACGCGTGCCGACAGATTCGCCTTTGACAGCCTGCAACAAGACGCCGGGCCGCAATCCGCTTCCGATGACCGTCGGAATACCGGCTTGTCTTGCACAACCGGCCGCTTCCAATTTACTAATCATACCACCGCGAGAATAGACGCCCCCTTCCCTGGTGGCTAACGATTTGACCGCATCGATATCGTTCACTTCGGCGATGGTAGCGCCGTCGTTTCCCAAGAGTCCATCAACGCTCGTCAAGATTACCAGCAAAGCGGCTCGGCTCAAAATCGCGACCTCAGCCGAAAGTAAATCATTGTCGCCAAAATTCAGCTCCTCGACGGCAACCGAATCATTTTCGTTAATAATCGGGACAACCCGACCAAACTGAAAAAGCCGCTCAAGAGTGTTGCGCGCGTTCTCGTAGCGCATGCGGCTATCAAGATCCTGATGGGTGAGCAGCAACTGGGCAACTCGCAGGTCATGCCGGCTAAACAGTGTCTCGTAGAGACGCATGAGTCGCGATTGTCCGACAGCGGCACACGCCTGGATAGAGGGAAGATCACTGGGACGCTGATGGATGCCAAACTGCATCATTCCAGCCGCCACCGCGCCGCTACTCACTAAGACACATTGGTGACCGGTGGAGACCAGTTCGGCGAATTCGGCGGTTAACCTTCGGATATGGGCGGCATGAAGCCCGTCTCGAGTCGGCTTTGTTAGGATGCCGCTTCCGAACTTTACAACAATTCTTTTTCGTTTATCTGCCATAGCCTAGCGCATATTGCGGGCCAGCTAGCCTTTAAATAAACGCTTCCGCATCTATTTAAAGGATGAGTTTTAAAAGAAAAATTTCAAGAGCGGGCCTCGCTCACAAATGCAGGCGCATTTGTGGACAAGGCAAGCTAACATCTTATCTCAGGACGAAGACAGCAGCGTGAACATTCTAGACCTTATCCGGGAACAAGCAGAAACTCAGCCGCACCATATCGCCTTCGCTTGCCTCGACTCCGGTGAAAGCATCACCTACGCTGACTTGATTTCCCGAGCGGATACCATCGCTGACTGGCTTCGGGCGCGTGGATGCCTACCTGGCCAGCGATGTGGATTGAAATGTCCTGAAGGCCCAGAGTTTCTGATCAACGCTCTCGGCATTGTCGCCGCTGGACTAGCGGTGGCTCCGATCAGCATCAACGTTACAACTAAAGAAACCGATCGAATCATTGGCGCTGCGGGGCTTCACTGGCTCTTGTCCCGAGACAAGAAACTGCTCAGGTTTCCTTTCGCCGGATTTGTCGATCCGGATCAAGACAGGCTTTATCAAGCCATGGTTCCAGCTTATATCCGGTTCACTTCCGGTACCACTGGTCCAAGGAAAGGGGTCTTGCTTGGCCACCCCACCATTCTGGACCGGTTAGCTACGGCCGATGCAGTACTAAAGATCTCTCCTGAAGATCGGGTCTGGTTTCGTCTGCCCATGGCAGATCATTTCGTAGTCTCGATTCTACTTTATCTATCCCGGGGCGCTGCCGTGGTCACGACTCAGAGCGACCAGCCCGAAGTTTTGTCTCAGCTGGCAGCCGAATTCCGGCCAACGATTATCTACGGATCGCCGGAATCGTATGCGGTTTTGACAGAAAAACTCACTGCCGACTTAGCCTCAGTCCGGCTCGCTATCTGCACGACGACCTTGCTCTCACCCAAGATTCAAACTGCATTCCGCAGCCGTTTTGGAAAACCTCTGAACCCGGCGCTAGGCATCATCGAGGTTGGTCTGGTCACACTGAATCAGGACCAGAACAAGCCGGACTCGGTTGGAACACCGATGCCCGGTTATCAAGTAACCCTTCGGGATGAAACCGGAGCCAGCTTACCGCGCGGCGGTGTTGGTGAGTTGTACGTGAACGGACGCGGCCTCTTAGATGCCTATCTCGCACCTTGGCGCTCACGGCAGGAGATTCTCGGGATTGATGGTTACGCGACGGGCGATTTTGCCACCATGGATGAAGGGGGCGCTTTGCGCCTGGTCGGCCGAAGCAAAAACCGTCTTGAAGTCAATGGGCTGCCTTTCTTCTGTGAGGAATTGGAACGAATCATCAATAGTTACCCGGGCATACAAGAGAGCCTCGTTTTCATCGATCCGGCGACGCGGGCGCTCTCGGCCGAGGTGGTTTCGCAAAGTGATTCTTTCCAAGGGTTAACTGATTTTCTGCGACGACGCTTGGATCCGAGGCAAGTCCCGCAGAGGTTCCAACGGGTGAACGACCTGCCGCGAACGCCAAACGGCAAGCTTCTCCGGCATTGAGCCTATGCCCGTGCCGCCAAAAATATCTAAGCCGCGGCAGACCATTGGATTTCGGACAGCAATTCTACAGTTGGTGCTTGGCGCCCTCCTTTTCTCGGTCGGAACGATCGGGATAGTGGGCTATATCAATTCTGGCAGGACCTTAGAAGAAATCCGGCAAAAGCATTTCAGTCTGGTTAGCCTGACTCTTGCCAGTGAAGTAAGCCGGATTCTGGAGCCGGCTGAACGGATTTTACCCGAGCTCAAGAACTTCACTGACCGAGGTTTGATTGATCCATTGGATTCAGATCGACTCGGGGTTTTCCTCGCAGAAAGGCTTAGGGAGGAGGAAAACGTGGGCTGGCTTAGTTTTACGAGCTCGGCCACCGGCGCTTTTACCGGGGCCTGGCGGACTAGCGAGGGGGCCATTGTAGTCAATCATTCCGACCCGCAAACGGATAACGGGCGGCCGCAAGAGTACATCCTCAATCTGGATGGTTCGCATTCCCCGTTACCGGCTAGAAATGTACCTTCCTACGACCCCCGAACCCGCTCCTGGTATCGGATGGCCTTAGGAGCTGGAGGTTGGATTGTATGGACTCGTCCCTACAACTTTAACGAAGGGACCACCGGCACTAGCGCCTGCCTGGCCATCAATAAAAAAGGCCAAACGATGGGGGTATTCACCGCGGATTTCACAACCGGCGATATCAACGAATTCCTGACCCGGGTTATTCAGGACCGCAAATTGTTGCTGTTTGTGGACACGTTGGCTGGCGATTCGCTGGGGATTGCCACCGAACCTTCGCTCCCGCAAGACGCGCTGCTGGAACGCGCCCGAAAGCTGTACGCGCTTGATCAGTCCAAGCTGGGAAGCGGTCATATTAGTTTTCAATCCTTCCAGTTCTCCGGGGACACCTACGTATCCGCGGTTACTCCGTTCACCTTACCGAGTGGCCTCACCTTCCTGACCGGTGTAGTGGGATCCGAAAGTGACTTTCTCGGCTCGGCTCGAAGCAATCTGGCCGTAACCGCGATTATTGGACTGGTCGCCCTGGCCGCCGGCTCGTTGTTCGCCATCTGGCTTTCCCATCAGCTGGCAACCCCACTCACCAAGCTGAGTCACGATCTCGAACAGGTTGGCCGCTTTGAGATCACCAATCTGCCGCCGCCGAAATCGGCGGTTCGAGAAATCGCTATTGTCGGCGATTCGTTTGACCGGATGAAGGCAGGGTTGCGCTCATTCGTGAAATACGTGCCGCGGGATGTGGTCAGAGAATTGATTCTGCAAAAACAAGATGCCGCTCGCGGCGGCGCTTTGCGCCGGTTGACCTTGTTCTTCTCCGATGTCGCCGGGTTTACCCGGATCAGTGAGAATCTAAGCCCTACCGAGGTCTTCGCTGAGTTAGGTGATTATTTCGAACTAGTAACCGACATCGTAATCGAGAAGTTCGGCGGCACACTCGACAAGTTCGTTGGGGACGGGATCGTGGCGTTTTTCAATGCTCCGGCGCCGATCGAGCGTCATGCTGAGGTTGGCTGCCAGGCTGCCTTGGAGATCATGCAGAAACTTTCGGCAATAGAAGTAGAGCGTCGCGCCGCAGGCCGTCCGATTTTCCGGACACGGATCGGGCTGCACACGGGCGAAGTCTTGGTCGGTAACATGGGCACCCAACGCCGTCTCTCTTACTCCGCCATTGGTGATGCGGTGAATTTGTCCAGCCGATTGGAAGGGTTAAACAAACTTTATGGCACTTTCATTCTGGTAAGCGGCCAAACCAAAGCAGAAGCCGGTGATCGTTTTGAGTGGAGGTACATTGATCGGGTCGCCGTCCTGGGAAGAAGCCAAAGCACCGACGTATTTGAGTTGCTCGGTTATCGGGACGCCATCCCGGCGGCCAAATTGGAGCTGCGCGATGAATATGAGGCCGGTCTCACGAAGTATTTCACGGGCGATTTCACCGGCGCCGCCGTTCATTTTGCGGCGGTGCTGGCGCAGAAACCGCGAGATAGAGCCAGCCAGGTGCTGTTGACCCGTTGCCATGAACTTGCTGTACAGCCCATGCCGGGGAGCTGGTCCGGCATTTATGAGATGCTGGAGAAATGAGGAGGGCGAACGCTGGACGGACCAGAGTCCGAGGATAGTGGCAAGCGTCGAACCCTGCGGACGAACAGGAGTTCTATGACCTATACGACCTATAAGTCAGTCCAATTGGTCCTATAGGTCCTATAGGTCCTATCCGGGCCACTGGCGAGATCCGCCTCAATTCAATGCTTGCCACTGCGAGACAGTCTCTGAAAGATCCCAACTGATGTCTATTGTCGTCCAAAAGTATGGCGGCAGCAGTGTTGCTGATGTCGGGAAGCTTCGGTTGGTCGCTGATCGCATCATGCGAACCAAACAGGAAGGGCACAACGTTGTAGTCGTAGTTTCCGCTATGGGCGATACTACGGATGATCTGCTTGCCCTGGCAAAGCAGATTTCAGCTAACCCAGACCGGCGCGAGCTCGATATGCTATTGTCGGCCGGTGAACGGATTTCGATGGCGTTGCTTTCCATCGCGATCCGAGAGTTAGGCGGTGATGCGATCAGCTTCACGGGCAGCCAATCGGGGATCATCACCAATGATCGCCATATCGATGCCCGGATCATCGAAGTACGCCCGTTCCGAGTCCAGGATGAATTGGCCCGCGGAAAGATCGTCGTGGTCGCCGGTTATCAAGGCGTCTCTTATCGCAAAGAGATTACCACGCTTGGACGTGGCGGCAGTGATACTACTGCCGTCGCCATGGCAGCGGCGCTAGGAGCGGAGTGGTGTGAGATTTGTTCGGATGTCGACGGGGTTTATACCGCCGATCCGCGGGTCGTTCCGGCCGCAAGACGCATCGGCATTCTTTCATATGAGGAAACCCAGGAATTGGCTGAATCCGGCGCCCGGGTTTTGAACGCCCAAGCGATCGAGTTCGCGAAGGAGAAGGGAATTGCAATTTATGCGCGCGCGACGGCTGGAGCCACTCCTGGAGCCGATCCATCGGTTGATGGGACCGTGGTTCGAAAGCTAGCGCCACGGCTACCTGGGTCGGTCGTTGGCGTCGCTAGCGAGAAAGAGGTTTTGCTCATTCAATCGCGTAACATCGGCGGTCTGTTGGCGGTCATGGATGAGTTCGGCTGCCCCGGCAAACAGTTGCACATCTCTTCCACCGGCGGGGACCAAGACGGCCTTACTTTAGTGGTTTCGAAAGAGAACCTGCATCAAAGTCCAAAGCTGCATGCCCATTTGAACCAGCAAGAACCGGGAGCGCACTGGAATGACGCGATTGGGGCGGTAAGTATTATCGGAGCCGGGATCAATGCCTCGCATGATAAGGTCCGCCGCGGTTCTCAGGCCTTGGAACGGTCCGGCATTCGCTTTCACGGATTAGCGACTTCGTCGTTTCGGGTTACTTGGTTAGTTGACCGCGAAAAGGTCGACGAGGCGGTTCGGTTGCTTCACGGGCTTTTTATCGAGGGCAAAGAACCGGCGGTGCCGCTGGAATAACGAGCGGCGAAGGATCGCTGAGCTAACCGTAACTCTCAAATGGATTCGGATCCAAGCGAGCCGCCGCAACTGCAGGAATACCGGCAGCGGGAAGCTCACTTTTCTGGAGAAATCAACCGTCTTGAAACCACGTCGCGACGCTATTCAAATCTGCGCCTTGCGATCTTTTTGATTGGGATAGCTTCGGTCGTACTTATTCCGAAAAGCGGCGTCTTTTGGATCCTTTCGTCGGCGGCTTTTCTTCTGTTCCTTGCAGTCGCGTTCGTTGCCGCCGCGGTTCGTCATCAAACCGTAGAAGACCGGTTGCACGAGAGTCGCGAAATGGCGCGCCGGAACGGCGAAGGCGCAGCGAGAGTTGCACGGGATTGGAAACATTTGCCGAACCGATTGGTTCCGGCAGAACTCGCCTTCAAATCGCTCGCGGTAGATCTCGACATGTTTGGGCGAGCATCACTGTTTCAGTTAGTCTGCACGGCGAATACCTGGGAGGGCAGAAATTCGCTTGCCCAGGCCTTGGTAGACGGGATCGATCCGCACAGTCTTGAAGGCCGCCAGGCAGCGATCCAGGAACTCGCTCCCAAACTGGAGTTTCGCCAACTGCTTGAATGTGCCACGGTTCCACTTCGCGATTTCGCCGGGCCTAGCGACGCGCTTTTTACGCCGTTGCAGGTCGATTCAACGCGACTCCGGCAGCGCCTGCGACGTTGGTTCTGCGTCGCATCGCCGTTGGGAGTCATCTCATTGGTGGCGTTAAATCTGGCCGGTTTAGTGCCAACATGGCCTTGTGGGATGTTGATCGTTTTAAATTTTGTAGCTTCACTCTGGTGGGGACGCAAAATCAGGAAAGATCTCAAGTCAGCAATTTCTGCTGACCAAGCCGTAGGACACTTTATTCACGCTTTCCGCAGGGTGGCGGCAGAGTCACTCTCGTCGCCGGACTTAGTGATTCTGCAAGGCTTGAGCAAAGAGGCGCTCAATAAAATGCGGAGATTGGAAAGCCTAGTGAGTTTAAGCCGGTTGCCCAGCTTACCGATCCCGGGTTTCGGCCTATGCCTCAACCTTCTCTTGCTTTGGAATTTGCATCTGGCGATGGCTTTCGAAAAATGGTGGAAGGAGAACGGTGAGAACTTCTCTCGCTGGTTAAGGAGCGTTGGGAATCTGGAGGCGATTTGTTCCTTCGCTTCCTTGCTGCACGATAATCCGAAATGGTGCTTTCCTCATTTTGCGACCGATGACCGGATCGTGGCTGAGGGTTTAGGGCATCCGATGATCCCAGAGACGATGCGGATCGACAATGAAGTCAGTGTCGGACCACGGGGACGAATCCTGATGGTGACCGGCTCTAACATGTCGGGAAAGACGACGCTTCTGCGAGCAATCGGAATAAATGTGCTGCTGGCCAAAGCAGGTGGTCCGGTGTGCTCCGAATCGCTTGAGCTACCGTGGGTGCAGGTGGTGACCAGCATGCGAGCGACGGATTCAGTCACCGACGGGGTCTCGCTATTCATGGCAGAACTTGCCTCAATCAAGGCAGTCATTGCAGCGGCACAACGTGCAACTCACGAAGGCGCAGGCCTTGTACTGTACCTATTGGACGAAGTCCTTCTGGGTACGAACATCGATGAGCGGCAGGTAATCACCCGCCGTTTGATTCAGAATCTGCTGCACCAAAGAGCAATCGGAGCGATGTCGACGCATGACCTGTCGCTGTTGCACTACGCGGAACTGGCCAGTTCCTGCGACAAAATTCATTTTCGGGAGACCTTTGTCACCAGTAACGGAAAGCTAGAGATGACCTTCGACTATCGGATACGGGCTGGTGAGGCGGAGAGTCGGAATGCCGTTGCCCTTCTACGGCATATCGACCTGGAATCCCTGTGAAGGAATCGGGCACACCTAAAGAATCGATCAATAATCCGGCTCTGCCGATCGCGCGCATTTTTTAACCAGCTCGCCGCTCGGTTGGGCGGAAAAAAGAAAAGCTGGCTCGATCAGAGGGGGAACGGGTTCTGGGGGCCAATCGAGCCAGCACATCAACGCTATAAAAAACTGATTCCTAATCAACAAGTTTTTTGGGGAATTTTAACGGGGTCCTTGATATTTATCGCCAGCCCAGAGCGTTCGTGGTGAACACATTGCGTGAAAACGCCGGCAACGAGTTAGAACGCCGGGATCGCCGTGAACGGTTTCACGTCCGGAAGGGTGACGGATTGCCTACTTTATGTGTCGGGTGCTAGATCGGAGTGGACGAACTGGACCGGAGCGGACTGAGTGGACCTAGTAGAGGCGATTTAGCTCGACGCGCGGCTTTTTCGCGTTCCCGCACGCTCCCGCTCGTTCCTAAGGGGCCGCTAGCCAGATCTCGACGACTCGGTTTTTATCGGGGGTTCCGTGACCGAAGAATTCTGAGCCACCCAAGCCGACGGCGCGGATGGTGTTAGCGATCTTGGCTTGGTTTTCCAAGATCTTCGCCACAACGTCAGCGCGTTCCTTCGATATCTCCAGATTTTGCGATTCGTTCCCCTGCTTATCCGCGTAGCCCGCGACCACAAAGACGACCGTCGGATCTTCGAATAGCTTCTGATACTCGGGTTTCTGGAGATAACTCAACAGGTGGTCGATTTGGAACTGTTCCGGACGCGTTTTTCCCGACGGAAACGGAATGATCGCTAGCTTGGTGAAGCCGCGAGCACGCTCGACTTGAGCGTATAAGTAATCTCGCTCTTTTTCGGAAAGCTCCTTTAACAAATCGATTCGGGTCAGCACCTCTTTTCGAACCTCCGCTTCTTCAGCAGCGTCATATTTCACCGTTGGGAATGCGCTCGGGCTAGCAGACGCCTGCTCTTGAGTATTTTCTCTTTCGGCGGCGGATGGGCTCGGCGTTTCGGTCGGTTCGGCCGGGGTCTCGGTTGGGGCCGGCGTCTCTGTCGCGGTTGACTCAGGGGTAGGTGTCGGCGTTTCCGGCGTCGCCACCGGCGAAGGCGTTGCGGTGGGTCGCGGCGTGGCTGAATGAGCCGGGGTCGCTACCGGCGTAGCCATTGGGGTCGGAGTCGTGAGGGCAGCAGTGGACGATTGGATCGGGGTTGGCGCCGGGGTGTTAATCGGAGATACCAGTTCCTGGGAGGCGGATGGACTGGCAGAAGTACTGGTCTTTTGCAGACCTCGGCCGATCAACTGGACGTACGCAAAAATTCCGCCGGCCAAGAAGAAAATGACGGCGGCAAGGGCAAAGAGCGCTGGGGGTGAAAGCGCGATTTTGGGCTCGGTATCCTTGCGGTTAGGGTCCTGCATAATCTACTAGTGCATCGAGTTACCAATAGGCGGCATGGCGCCGCCAGTTCATTTTGATCGCAACCAAAAGCTATGTCAGTTCGCGGAGTCACGGTTTACGGTTGGACTGCCCAAACTTCAACCACCCGGTTCTTTTCCCGATTCGTCTTATCAAAAAGCTCTTGCCCGCCCATGCCGACCGAATGCATTAGATTCGCCAATTTCAATCGAGCCGAAACCATTTTTTCAACGGATTCTGCCCGAGTTCGCGAAATCTCCAGATTTTTCGTTTCATCTCCCTGGGTATCGGCGTACCCCACGAACATCAAGACAACGGTCGGATCGCTTAGCAGTTTTTGCACGTCGGCGTCTGCCATTCGCTTCAACAGATCATCGAATTGAGTTGCTCCCAGGGCAGTGCGGCCGCTCTGAAACGGGACCAGCGCGATCTTCTTAAAGCCGCGAGCCCGCTCGATTTGAGCGTAGAGTTGGTCCTTCTCCTTGTCTGACAGGTTGTGCATCAGATCAACCCGAGTCAGCACTTCCTTACGTGTCTCGTCTTCTTCTTTGGCATCGGCGTTTATCCCTGGCGAGTTCGGCGAAGCAGCACTCTCGCTGGCTCCTGCTTGGGGTGATTCCGTCTGCTTGGGCGTTTCGGCCCCGACCTTGGTCTTTTCCGCTCCAACCGTTGGTGTGGTTCGCACTGAATTTGATGGTGAAGCACTGGCGACAGCCGGCGTGCCGTTCTCGCCGTGGCGTTTTTCCAGCACCGCCTGAAAGACAATAAAGGCGGCGATCCCAAACGCGATAAGCGCAAATAACATCGCCAAACCAACAATTACCCATACTCCTGATGGCGTCTTACTTTTCCGCTGAACTAACTTTTGGAAGCCATCGCCTATAGATTGCTCGGCGGGATCGATGGGCTCTTTCGGCATTACCTATGCTAGTTGAATCGATTTGAGAGGAAATTGCAATAGCCTGCGCGCCTTGGAAATGCATGCGCATTTGCGAGGCGCGCAGGCTGTGCCATTTTTCAGCTCTCTATGAGCCAAAAAAAGGCCGCTTCGGATCGGATGGAAAAGATAGTCAGCTTATGCAAACGGCGCGGCTTCGTATTTCAATCCAGTGAAATCTACGGTGGGTTAAACGGATGCTGGGACTACGGCCCGCTCGGGGTCGAGTTAAGAAGGAATCTCAAAGAGTTTTGGTGGCGACGGATGGTCCGGGAACGAGACGATATCGTCGGTCTGGACGGTTCTATCCTAATGAATCGTCAGGTATGGATAGCGAGCGGTCATGAAAGCACGTTCAGCGATCCGATGGTGGATTGCCGGAACTGCAAATCCCGGCTGAGAGCCGATCAACTCCCGGAAAAGAACGGACAGAGACAATGCCCGGTTTGCGGCAGCCTGGATCTAACTGAGCCCAGGGCGTTCAACTTAATGTTCAAGACGTTTGTGGGCGCGACGGAAGATGATTCCGCTATCGCCTATCTCCGGCCTGAAACCGCCCAAGCGATCTTTGTTCAATTTCGGAACGTGCTCGAGGTTTCCCGAAAGAAACTGCCGTTCGGTATTGCTCAAATCGGCAAGGCGTTCCGAAACGAGATTAATCCGCGTAATTTTATTTTCCGGTCGCGCGAGTTCGAGATGATGGAGTTGGAATATTTCTGTTTTCCAAATCAAGGACTCGAATTGCTTGAGTATTGGTTAAAAGAACGGCTCCGATTCTACGCTGATATTGGTTTGTCCTCCGACCAACTACACGTCCATTCGATTCCGGCGGAAGAGCGAGCTCACTATTCGCAGGGCACGTATGATATCGAATTCGAATTCCCGTTCGGTGTCCAAGAACTAGAGGGCATTGCCTATCGAACGGATTTTGATCTGTCCCAGCATCAAAAAGCCAGTGGCAAACCACTCGACTATTTCGATGAGGAGACAAAAACTCATCTTATCCCTCACGTGGTTGAGCCCAGTGTCGGTGTCGACCGGGCGATGTTAGCGTTATTGTGTTCGGCCTACGATGAAGAGACCGTTACCGATGACAAAGGGAAATCGGAGGTCCGCACGGTGCTTCGGCTGCATCCGCGAATGGCGCCGATCAAATGCGGCATATTTCCATTGTTGAAAAACAACGAAGCACTGGTGAAAAAAGCTCGAGAGATTGTGCAAATGTTGCGTGGCGACTTCTCGATATTTTACGACGAGACCGGCGCCATCGGCCGGCGTTATCGCCGCCAAGATGAGGTTGGCACTCCTTTCGGAGTCACGGTCGATTTTGACACCATCGGCGAGAACGGCCCAACCAATCAAGACACCGTGACGATTCGTTACCGCGACTCCATGGAACAAAAACGCTTGGCGATTGCAGAACTGCCGGCGTTCTTGCGCGAGCAGGTTTTGTAGGAGTAAGAGAATGCCCAGCGCTGGGAGGGGAGCCGCTTTGTCGCGTATTAGCTCTATCGGCTGTTTAGCAGGCGGCTCCCGCGAATTACCCAGGGCTCTCGTTTAGCCCAGGGAAGTTACCAATCGGCAAAGGTTGCGCTCGGTTCCTCGAAGATGGCACACAATAGATGGTTCTCGGGAGCCGCATACTGCCAAGTAACAGACCTGCCGCACTGCAAAGCGGCTCCCCTCCCCCGGGCGCGCCACGCCTTGGCGCCCACCATTCATTCGCTGCGTGCCACGCCCGATGCTATCTTCAGCATCGAGGTATGTCGTACTCTCTGGATGACAACGTAGCGGACAGTTCCGTCTCGCTCGTACGCTGGTTTCTGCCGGCGGTCGCGCTTTCACTTCTGCTGCACGGGGCGCTTTTCTTTGGTTTTAGCAGAAAGATTCTGCACAGTTTCGAAACTGAGAACACGCCTCGGTTGGTGCCCCGGGCTTTCAGCGTTAACCGCGTGCAGGTCGACGAGAAGTTGCTGGAGTCTGAAGGCCAGCAGGCCAAAACCGAGAAGAAAGATGGAGAGGAAGGCGGCAGCGCTAAGGGAGTGACTCAGTTTGACGGCTCATTCGAGGAGGACATAAAAGAGCTTCGGGCAACTCCGCAGGTCAGCACGCCGCAAGCCCCGGATTTCAAAGAGAAACCGACGGTCGACACCCAGGCAGCCCGGAATGCGGCCACGAAAGCTAAAGCCGAGAGCGCCTTGGTGATGGATAAGGAGCTCAGCGATGCCCGGCAAAAGCTGATCAATGAAAAGCCGGCTATCACCGGCCCCAGACCGAAGTTAGCGAGCGGTAACAAGAACAACCCGGGAAAGGCTTCTAACGAGGAATCCGGTGATGGGAACATCTCGGGAGAATCGGGTATCCCGTCTGGGTTTAGCAACTTGGATGAGCTCTTGTCGGGGTCCGGGCGGGTCGGTAGCGGTACGGCGCCGATTTTAATGCCGACTGACCTGCTGTTCGATTACGATTCAGCTAATCTGCGAGAAGGAGCCACTGCTAGCTTGCAGAAGCTTGGCCGGCTCATCCAAAGAAATCCGCAAGCGGTGTTCAAAGTGGAAGGGCACACGGATTCCTTCGGCAGCGAGGAGTACAACATGGACCTGAGCGAAAGACGGGCCGAAACCGTGAAGGATTGGCTGGTGCAGAACATGGGTATCGATGCCAGCCGGATCCAGACCCAAGGCTTTGGGAAGACCCGGTTGCTGATACCCGGTGACCGCTCGGTCGAGGAACAGCAATTAAATCGGCGCGTTGAGATTGTCATCCACGCGCGGGGATAGGAGAAAATCTCACGCAAAGCAGACTTCCTCCTCCGTCCCGTACGCCCACACTATGGCGGACAGGTCGCCCCATCTCCCCCTTTAGCTACGTCGGCCAGGGCCGCAAAGACGCCAAGGTGAGAAGGGATCGTGATTAGTGATTAGTGATTAGTGATTAGTGATTAGTGATTGGTGATTGGTGATTGGTTAGACCCGATCAATAACGCGCCTTGGCGAACCAGAGGCAATACGCTGGGAGGGGAGCCGCTTTGCAGCGTTGCAAGTCTGCAGGTCTCTAGCAGGCGGCTCCCCTCCCGGCGCATCGCTTCGGGGTCGCCAAAGCACGCCACTGATCGCGTCTGACCAATCCAGCACCGATTTCAGGACTGGCGTGCGTCTCGGCCACCAATCGCCAATCACTAATCACTAATCACTAATCACCTTGGCGCTTGGCGTGAGATTTTGTCTTAGATTCTCCCCTCCCCCAGCGGTGGTTTGATTTTCCGCCTCTTGACTTCATATTCACTGGTGAATCCAGGAGTCGAGGTTAGGTATAAAATCGGTAACGAGCGCTTGGTAAAGGTCACCCAAAAGGCGGCCGCCAAGCTGGGGCAACTTCTGGAACGCCAAGGTAGACCTACGGGAGCGCTCAGGGTAGCGGTGATCGGAGGGGGGTGTTCCGGCTTACAATACAAAATGGACCTAGTCGACGGTCCAAGGGATCGCGACATCCTAGTAGAATCAAATCAGGTTCGGGTAGTCGTTGACCCGAAGAGCGCGTTGTTCGTTAGTGGTTCGTTGGTCGATTTTAGCGATGATTTGCAGAAAGGCGGCTTCAAGATCACCAATCCCAATGCCGTCGCTCACTGCTCGTGCGGAGAGAGTTTTTCGGCATGACCGACTTCTTTGCGGTATTCGGGCTACAACCGCGACCGGTGATCGATGTGGCTCTATTGAGCAATTTGTTTGCGAGCAAGAGCAAAAGCGTTCATCCAGATCACGGTGCGGATGGCGATTTCGCCACTTTAAATGAGGCCTTTCAAACCCTGGCGCACCCGGTGACCCGCGTGTGGCATTTGCTCGCACTTTCCGGGGGTGAGGCCAAACCCACATCCGCCAGGGCTGAGGTTAATGCCTGGTTTGGCCAGGTCGCTAACAGTTTACAACGATTTGATCAGATGTTGCAGCCGCTTTCCCAAGAAACCAGCTCGCTATTGCGCGCCATTAAGATCGGGGAAGGTCAAGTCTTGGTGGATGAGCTAGAGAAATTGTCGGAAGACCTCGGCGCGGAAAAACAGGGGCTGCTTGAAGCATTGGCCCAAATCGACGCCAGGTGGCCAAGTGATCTAGCGGCCGACCGATCGGCGCTCGCTCAAATCGCCTGCGATTTGCGGTTTGTTGAAAAATGGCTTGCGCAAATCGCAGAAAGACGGCTTCGGTTTCAAGAGCTGCTCTAACCTGAATCGCTCACCCCACCCCAAGAGACCCATGAGCGATGGCAGCCGCTTCTTTTTTTTATGAGTCATATCGTTGGCATCGATTTAGGGACCACAAATTCCCTGATCGGAATAATGGATTCGGGATTTCCCATTCTGCTGGCCGATTCCGAGGGATTTCGTCTCACGCCGTCGATCGTGCATTTCCCGGCCTCGGGCGAACCTTTGGTGGGCCGTGCCGCCGGCCGGATGAAGGCAATCGCGCCCGAGCGAACGGTATTTTCGGTGAAGCGATTGATGGGGATTCGTCAGGGCGAAACCGAAAAAGATCATTTTCCGTTTCAGGTGGTGGAGGCCCAAGGGAAGGCCGGCATCGTCATTGACGACCGCAGGTTCACTCCGGAAGAAGTCTCCAGCTTTATCCTCCGTAAACTAAAGAGTGACGCGGAGAAGGCCATGGGCGAATCAATCACCCGAGCGGTGATCACGGTCCCGGCCTACTTCAATGATTTGCAGCGTCAGGCCACCAAAAGAGCCGGCGAGGCTGCCGGGCTCACGGTGGAAAGAATTATCAATGAGCCAACCGCCGCCGCGCTGGCTTACGGCCTGGATCGCCTGAAAGATCGTTCTAAGATCGCGGTTTATGACCTCGGTGGAGGTACTTTTGATATCTCGATCCTTGAGCTCAATGAGGGGGTGTTTCGCGTTCTATCGACCAATGGTAATACGCGTTTAGGGGGAGACGACATCGACCGAGATTTAGTTCGTCTACTGGAAGAGCGTATCACAGCTCGGCATCCTGAGATCCGGTATGAGCTCAAAGATCCTTTGTTTGCGGCCCGTCTCCGCGAACTGGCGCATGACGCCAAGCTACGATTGTCGGAGGAAGCCGCCGTTCAGATTGAGATCCCCTTCCTTCCTGGCAATCGGCGTTTCAGCTATTTACTGAGCCGCCAAGAGCTCGAGGCGATCACCCGCCCGATCATCCGCCGGACCCGTTCGCACTGCTTGCGCTCGATTGATGACGCTAAAGTAGCGCCTCGCGACCTGGATGAAGTGATCCTCGTCGGTGGCGTCACCCGGATGCCGATCGTCCGGCAGTTAGTCGCTGAGATCTTTCAGCGGCTGCCTAATACCTCGCAAAATCCGGATGAAGCGGTTGCTATCGGCGCCACCATTCAGGCCGGCATCATCTCGGGCGAGATCCAAAGCGTCGTACTCCTGGATGTTACTCCGCTGTCGCTGGGCGTCGAAACCTTCGGGGGCCTGATGAACGTCATCATCCCCCGCAACACAACCATCCCTTGTAGAGCCGGCGAGATGTTCACTAACGCCGTTGCCAACCAAAGATCGATGCGAATCAAGGTGCTGCAAGGAGAACGCGAACTGGCCAAGGATAACTGGGAGTTGGGTAGTTTTGAGATTGAATTCGCGCCGGTTCCTAAAGGGGTTGCTCGCGTCGGTATCCAGTTCGAAATCGATGCGGATGGTATTCTCCACGTGTTAGCGCGTGATACCAACACCGGGAAAGAGCATGTTTTGGATCTAGCCAGCGCTGTCGATGTTTCGGATGAAGCCGTGGAACAGATGATCGCGGAATCGTTGGATCATGCGTTTGACGATATGTCCGAGCGGATCTGGACCGAAACATCCATCAAAAGCAATGAACTGCTGCCGGCGGTGAAGAGTGCGCTGACGTTGGTCGGCGACCAAGTGACGGAAGAAAGCCGGCAAGAGATCGAAGCGTTAGTTAGCGCGGTCGCTGAGGCTCTAGAGAGTAAGAATATTCAGCGACTGAAAGCGGCGAACGCAGCGCTAGATCAAGGTACACAACATCTTGCGACACTGTTGATCGATCGCGCCATGGCCGAGGCAGAAAAACGCCGAACGGACCGGTAGGGACGAGCTCCTGCTCGTCCGGTGAAACGGAACGCGTTACGGAACGAAAGGACGAGCAGGAGCTCGTCCATAGCGGTCAATGTTCCCCATCAATTCTTGGCAGCCGCACGATGAAGGTGGCGCCTTGACCGGGCAAACTTTCCAATTCGACTCTGCCGCCGTGGGATTGCGCGGTGTGTTTCACGATGGATAACCCTAACCCGGTACCGCCGGCATCCCGGGAACGATCTTTGTGGACTCGATAAAATCTCTCGAAGATGTGCGGCTGGTCGCCAAGCGGGATTCCTGGCCCGTTGTCCTTAACTTTTAAGATGACTTCCACCAGGGTATAGTTCACCTCGATTACGACTCTTGGCCCGGATTTGCCGCCATATTTCAAAGCGTTATCAAGCAAATTAGAGATAGCCTGCTCAATCTTGACCTGGTCCGCCTCGATGGGAGGTAGATCCGGCGCAATCTGCGTTTCAACAATGGCGCCTGAAGCTTGAATCATGGCCTCGGACTTCTCCAGCACCCGATCGATGCAGGCTCGAAGCTGGAAGCGCTCCCAATTGAGGTGCGGTTCCCGCGACTCCAACTGGGCAAGCTCGAGTAGATCGTCCACCAGCAAATTCAAGCGCTGAGCGTGCTTGTGCATGATCGATAGAAAACGCCTACGGGTCGCCGCATCGGGGCTCGAATCGAGCAGGGTCTCCAGGTAACCCGTCAGGATCGAAAGCGGGGTACGAAGTTCGTGGGAAACGTTGGCCACGAAATCTTTTCTCACCGCCTCGAGCGAGCGAATCTGAGTGACATCATGAAACACGATCAAAATGCCGGCCGACCCTTGTTGTTTCGGGCGGCGCAAACTGACCGAAGTCACTTGAAGGTGTTTCGGCACAAATTTGTCGCCCTCCCGGACATCAACTGGAATCTCGTCTGCTTGAGGTTGGTTAGTATCCACAGTCCTCTGCGCCATTTGATGCAACAGGTGGTTCCGAAAGACTTCCAATACGGTCCGGCCCACCGGAACCCGAGAGAAAGAGAACATTTTCTGGAGGCGCTCATTCACCAGGCGGACGGTTAGATCCGAATTAGCGACTAGCACGCCTTCGCTCATACTACCCAGAATTGCGCGCAGACTCAGATCTTCGTCGGCCACCAACTGCGCCATCTCGCGCTGGCGATGCTCGATCCGCCGCAACTGATGGTAGATCTCGCGAACGACCGCCGGGCCTTTGCTGCCAGTACTGATGCGGGTCTCTTCGGCCAAGCGGCGAGTGTCATCCCGGATCCGGAAAAGCTCACGCCACAGGATCCAGGTGGTGGCCATGGAGCCGAAGAGGAAGAACGATAAACCGATTAGCCAGGTAGTGGTCACGGTGCCCGATTGGCCAAAAAGCGATATCCTTCGCCTCGGATAGTCACGATTCGATCAGCGGTTTCTCCAAGTTTTTCGCGGAGCCGCCGGATGTGAGTGTCTACGGTCCGAGTATCGATAACGTTCTCGTATCCCCAGACATCTTGTAAAAGAGTCTGGCGCGATAGGGTGCGTCCCCGTCGCTCTAAGAGAGCCACTAACAACTTGAACTCGGTCGTGGTCAACTCGAGACGCCGGCCCCCGATGCTGATCTCAAAATTGTTTTTATCGAGGCGGAATTCATCCACGGTCAAGACGGAGGCGGATTCGACGGTTCGGAGGCGTTTTAACAGGTTCTGGATCCGGAGAACCAGTTCTCTAGGGCTAAAAGGTTTCGTGAGGTAATCATCGACCCCTAGCTCCAGCCCGAGAATGCGATCGGAGATTTCCGCTTTAGCGGTCAGCATCACAACCGGAATAGTGGAAGTCTCAGTGGAAGCTCTAAGCGCCTTGAGCACCTCGATCCCCGTCATGTGAGGGAGCATAATATCGAGAATAATGGCATCCGGCCTCTGCTCTTTAGCGGCATTCAGTCCTCCCGCCCCGGTTAACGCGACGTGGACCTCGAAGCCAGAACGATGCAAATGATATCGGACCAGATCGACGACATCCGGCTCATCATCGACGACTAGAACGGTATTGCGCATGTTCGCCCGCAGACTAGCCCAAGGGGACGAGCGCTATCAAGAAATCGGTCCTAAAAAAAATGATCCGGGCTGCGCACGCCAAGGAGTAGAAGTCGAGAGAAATCGTGCGCAGACCCGAATCGCCTTAACCAATGAATGTAGACAGGCCCCATCGAGGAGTGTTCAAAGTTTCTCTTTTTTTCTTGTAATGAACGCGCTTTTGGCGAAGCAGGGAGGCTTTTTTTGGGTGGGTTGAGGGTCGGCCTGCGGCCGTTTTCTTTTCGTCCTCGTCCTTCGTCGTCGTCCCCGTCCTCGAGGATTTGAGGTCAACCAGGGCTCAGGACGAGGTGCGCCTTCCAAAATCGGTCTGTGGGGAGTTCAACCGCGCTGGCAAGAAGGCGTTTTCGAGGACGAGGACGACGACGAAGGACGAGGACGATTGGTTTGGGCCCTGAAAGGAGCGCAAATGGCTTCCCCCTTAAGCCGTTGTGCGCTGCTACTTCAAACTAACCAACAAATAAGCGGTCTCAGACCGCCAATTTAGCGGGATAGCATAGTTTCTCCCAGCGGTGCGGAGATCGGCGGTTAGCCGGGCACCAACGATAACCTGAGGGACCGAAATCCGGAAATCGCTGCCGAATTCCTCCCGGGCGTTTCCGCTAAGGGTATTCGCGATTTCCCCCACCAGATCTCGTTTGGCGGCATCGTCGCGCCGCTCATCCTTGAGCAACGCTAGAATCGTCTCCAGCATCCCTCCATTGGCAGTGAAGCAGACGGCGCCCTGGCTGCGACCGCTCACCGGGATAATACCGGTGTATTCTAGGAGCGGTCCGAGTTCGTCCCGCAGAAACGGAGGTTCAATAACCAGCGTCGGCTTTGGCTCCAAAGCCTCGAAATACCTCCGGGCCATCGTGATAAAAATCCGGATATCCTGATCGTTCATTCCGCAATTAATCCGTAAGTAGGAGTTCGAAAGCTTCCCGTAACTCTTGTGGGTTGATGGGTTTGCATAGAAAGCCGCGCGCGCCCCGTTTCAAGGCGAACAATGCCGTTGCTCGATCGCGCAGGGCGGAAATGATCAATATTTTGGCCTCAGGATTGATCTTAAGAAGGTTCTCGATGCAGGTTAAGCCGTCCATCTTCGGCATGGTAATATCGAGAGTGATCACGTCGTGCATCTTCTCACGATAGATACGAACCGCTTCCTCACCATCAGGCGCCTGATCAACCTCCGTAATGTGACCATTCTCGAGGTCGCGCTGAATGGCAAGCCGGACCACGCTCGAGTCGTCAACAATCAATAGCTTCATTCGATCGAAATCCTGACACGAAACTCAGTAAAACTTCCTGTTTTAAAGAAAACCTTAATATCACCGCCGAATCGTTTAGCCAGATCTTGAACCGCGTCCAGTCCGATACCGCGTCCAGCGTCGCGAGTAGTGTATTTGAGGGTAGTAAATCCCGGTCTAAACAGAAGGTCGGTTAGCTCAGCCTCGGTCCACTGCCCTATCGTCTCGCTTTCTGCGTACCCAGCCTCAACCGCTCGCTTCCTGAGGGTCGATAAATCCAACCCTCGTCCATCATCCCGCACCCCAAATTCAAAGCAATTGTCGTTTGGCCGACAAGCGAAAATGTGGATGACACCAACCGGGTGTTTCCCGCTGTTCACCCGCTGAAATGGCAGCTCGATGCCGTGCGCGGCAGCATTGCGGACGAGTTGAGTCAAGATGGTATGGACGGTCTCGGGCAGCGACTTGGGCTGGGTCGGGACTTCCGCAGCCAGGTCGAAGGTGACATGGACCCGTTTCCCACCTCTTCCGGCAACTTCTTCCGCTAGCACACCCAGGGCATCGAACTCTCGATTCTGCGTAGTCGATTTTTGACTGAAGACTTCTTGCATCTCCAGCAATCGGCCGATTAGCTCTCGCGTCATGTCGGTTCGGTCTTTCATCTGGCCGAGACCGGTCGTGATCGGCAGGAAATGTTCTCCCGAGATAACGCCTCCCCGCTGCACGGCAACGACCTCCTCTTCGAGCTGGTTTGCCAGATCCTCAAAGTAGGAAAGATGGATCATGGTGGCGTTCCCTTTGATAAGATGAAGCGATCGCGAAATCGTCTGCAACAAACGGCTATAGCGAGCTGAACGTTGTTCTAGGGTCTCACCTGCCTTGCTGGCGAATTGACCTGCTTCCAGAGCCTTGACCATCATTTCAGTCTGCTCCTCCGTATGGGTCAAAAACTCCTGCAGCGTACGCGGATCGACATGCATTATCCCGAACAGCATTTCGATTTGGCTCTGCGCTTTCGCCTCGCTCTCGCGAATTTGCCGCTTTAACGACACGCTGGTCGTAGAGTCGAGAACCGTCACCATGATCTGGGTCGGTTTACCGGATTCGATCACTCGATTGAAGCGGAACTCCAAAAAACGAATACGGCTGGCGCCGCTGGCCTCGTGCTGGCGAAATTCGACTTCGAGCAGGGGGTTAGTCTGGGCAATCAATTTGTCCTTGATCTTCGGATTCTGCAGCAGCTCCAAGTAGAGGGTCGTCGCCTCCAGAGTTTCGGGGGCCAGAACCGGCTCCAACACCTGGCCGGCCGGCCGGAGCAAGTCGAGGAAATGAAGCCCAACGATCTCGCGGCGAAAGATTTCCGCGGTTGCTCGCGAATATCCGGGCTGAATAATGAGGTCAGGCCCAATCAGGAACAATCCCTCGTTAACTGTCTCCAGGATTTTCCTGATCTGCTTGGTTCCTTCAACCACTTGATCGACCATGGTGTTAAATCGGGAGGCAAGGAACCCGACCTCGTCGGAAGTCATGACGGGTGCACGCGCCGAAAGCTCGCCTGCGCCAATCTTCTCGGCGGTCGCTACCAACTGTCCGATCGGGCGCAATAGGAAATGCGAGAAAACAATGATACCGCCTACGGCGAAAACGAGAATTAAGAGACCGCCCAAGGCAACCAAACGGGCGAGATCTTGAGCCGGCCGGAAGGCTTCGTCAGTGTCGATGCGGATAACCAGTCCCCAATTCACGTCCGGAAGCGGGAGAGTTCCAAAGACGCCCAACGATTCTCGGCCTCGCTCGTCGAGAAAGGTGACCTCACCCACGCCCCCACGGGCTTGCGAGGAGAAGAGCCGATCCACCGCTTCGTTTTGCAAAGGGAAAGCCAGGATCGAAGTCCGCCCATCCGGAAAACCGTTTCCGCCGTAAGTAGGAATGGTCATCGCCTGCGGCAATTCTTTTAAAAACCGGGATTCAGTTCGTAAACGGCGATCGGGCCCAACAATATAGGCCTCGCCGGATTTCCCTAAGCCAACCTGCGTCCAATGCTCATCAAAGGTGACTATGCTAGTTAACTGGTTGCTGTCGATCTCATGAACCAAGACCCCTTGTTGTTCGCCAAGTCGATCACTGATCGCGCAACCAAAAAACATTACGGGCCGGTTGTTCCTGGCTGGATAGTCCTCCATATCCGTGACCATCACATGATCGACTTCTTGGGAGTTGCTCGAGTTGGATGGGCTATACCAAGCTCCCAGAAAAACTTTTTTCAGATTGCTGCTCGCCAGCCATCCATTCAATACGTTGGTGCCTAAGTCCCAACTTTTCTCAAAGGAATAGACAACATCACCGCGATTATCAATAAAGAGCAGGTCGTTATAACGGTTCCGTCCGACCACGGCATCAATCGACGGTTGGTAGCGTTCAATTGCCCGGGCATAGGTGGTCTTTGAAAATGCGCTTCGGAGCCGGGCCGATATCGAGTTGGTGTCGCTGTCGCCGGCGGTTTCGGCCGGCTGCCCCGCTCCGAATCTAGATGGATTATTCAGGAGGTAGACATACTGCACGATTACACCTTCCCGGCTCAAATCGGCTACTTGATTAATAGCGCGCTTCGAAATATCGAGCGCGGACATTGGTGCAAAATATTTTTGATAAGCGACGCGCAGCTGTTCCCGGAGCGAAGCGATCAACGCGTCATCGACCGGCAAGCCGGCGTCTTCCAAGTCGTCGATCAGCTCCTGATATCCAGCCGACAATTCTGAAGCCGCATACCGGAAAGTTTGGCTCTCAGCCTGCGTCGCTATACCACGGCGGTGATCGGCGAAAAATCGGGAGATCACTTCCGCAAACGATTCTCTCAATGACTTAAACCCATCCAGACGAGCTCGCCGCAACGCTTCTGCGGAAAGGAAAAAAGCCGACGAGGAAAGGCCCAAAATTGCGATGCTAAATAACGTTAAGGTGAAGACCAACAACTTGTCGCGGATCGACAGGCCGCGCGGACCTTCCTCTGGTCGAAACTCGGGCAAGGTTGGCCTCAGGCTACTCATCGTCCGGTTATTGCGGGATGGCCGTCGGAGACAGCGTTCGAACCGGTTCTAACTGCCCATGGTGAATACAGTTCAGAAAGATGACGCGGCTGCCGGTGTGATCGGTCCCGGTAAACCGGAGCGGAAAACCGCCCAGGTCGATATCGAGGTGGTCAAGAGCGTTTTTAAGCGCAGTTTCCGAGAGATTTTTCCCAGCTCGCTCTAGTCCGGCGACCAATACTGCGGCATCCAGATACGCTTCGAAACTTAGATGCGAGAATATTGGTGATCCTAAAGCGCGCATGTCGCGCTGATAATCCCGAACACAGGCAAGTGAGGTGTCTCGCGGCGAAGGAACCAACTTGGACCAGAAAACCCCTTCTGCACCATCGCCGGCCACCTTCATAAATCGTTCCACTGCCACGCACGACAGCATACAGAACACCGTATTCTGTAGCCCTCTCTTTTTAGACTGTGCCAGAAAGTCGAATGCTACTTGGGAGGTCGCCGCGATCACCACGACTTCCGGGTGCGCTGGAACGATCTTGTCTAGGGCCGGCTCGAGATCGACCGAGTTCCGGACATACCTCGCTGCTGCAGTAATGTTCAGATCGTAACTATGCAGTGCATCTGCGAGACCTGACTCCCCATTGTCGCCCAGACTGTCAGCTTGACCAAAGAACGCAATGCGTTTCAGCCGTAAATTCCGGATGAGAAAGTCGCAAACCCCAGTGACCTCGTACGCCAGACTAGGCCGTAGATTGTAAACCATCGATAGGGAGGGCTCGTGCAGGCTTTTGGTACCGGTGAAAGCACCAAGAAAAGTAATATCCGCATCCCGTACCATTGAGACCACCGCGTCGCAGGTCGCGCTACCGCGGTACCCGAGCAAGGCAAAGACCTTGTCTGCGTTGATCAGGTGTTCGGTCAACGCGACCGTCTCCAAAGGTTCGTAACGATCATCGTAGGCAATCAAGGTTAGCTTCCGGCCGTAGATCCCGCCGGCATCGTTGACATGCTTAAAGTAAGCGAGGCAGCCTTCCATGATTCCGGATTCGTCGGCCTGGTTTGGCCCTGACATCCCGTTGACCATCCCGATCCGAATCTCCGTCTCGGTCACCGGGTGCTCTTTGAGCACAAACTGGGCTTTAAGCGAAACCAAGAGAGACGGAGACGCCGTGGCAAGCAGTAACGCCAACGCCAAGATTTGAGACCGGCCGTTTTGTGAAAGCTTCACTCGAAAAACACCCAATCTGTTATCTGTGATTGGGCACAAAATCGAGCAAAGTAACATATTGGCCGGAAAATCCAAAGGCGAATGATGGGAGCGAAAATCCTCTTGGCGAACACCGAAGTTGAGTTACTCTAGAACTCCCCGTGAAACGGTGGTCGTAGCTCAATGGTAGAGCCCTGGATTGTGGTTCCAGCTGTTGCGGGTTCGAGTCCCGTCGACCACCCCATCGAACCGGCTAGCAAACGCGCAAAATGATCGCCAAACCTGGCTGCGGTTGGTGGTAGCTGGCGAATCCGAAAAATCTGAGGTTGTCTTACACCCGATTTTCTGATCCAAAAGCGAGTTGGTTTGCATCCCATGAAATCCTTTTCCTTGTTTCTTGTTCTTCTGGCAACCGTGGTCGCCGCTTTCGCCGACGATGCGATTAAGATCGTTTCTCCGGATAATTCGAGCACGTTGATCGTCGATAAATCTGGAAAACGAGATTTGATTGTCCTTCGCTCCGGAAAAATCAGGCACCGGCTTTTCTACGAAGACCTGGACACATTGTTTAGAGCCAAGCTGGCCACGGCCTTCAACGCATCATTGAATAAAGTCGGGAAAGTTGTGTTACCGACATTCAAGAGCGCTCGCTGGATCTCTCCCCAAGAAGTGGAAATCAAAGGCGAATCCACCGTGATCATTAACGAAGATTCCGGAGACGAATTCGAGTTCACCGCCGTCGTTTCCAAGGGTGGTAAGATCAAGGATCTCAGCATATCGACGAAGGGGCAGTAAGGGGGTGGTGCGCGTAGGACGGTGGCACGAAATAATCAGTGATCAGTAGGTCACTAATCGATAAGCGGCGATCTAGACATGGGTTGATAAAAGCCCAGTAGGGGCGAAAATCTCGGCGCGCCGTGGATGAGTTTTTATCTCAACGGTTTGCCGCGCCGGATTTGAGCCACACCGTGCGGACGCCACCTCGCTGGTTTTGCTTAACCCCAGATTCCGCACCCTGGACAGAGCAACGCGCACGGCTGGCTCAAATCCGGCGCGTGAGCACTTAGGATAAAGAACCGTCGGGCGTGCCGAGATTCCAGCTGCGGAATCATTGAAGACGAGTAGGTTCCGGTTTGGTATGTACCAGTTTCGGTCACTGACTCTGGCCATAGCCCTCACGGGCGTGGTTTTGAGTTCTGGCTACGTTGAGGCTAAACCTGGTCCGGGGAGCCAGAGTGGTACGCTTATACCGATCCCGGCGTACGGTGATAAATCCGCTTGGGCTGTCTATGTCCGTAGGCTTCAGGATACGGTCGCAAAGCGGTGGTATGACGAGATTTTTTACTACAATTATCCCTCAAGCATCAGCCGCGGCGTCGTGACTTTGAGATACACCTTCGATCCTTCAGGCAAAGTCGTGTCACAAACTGTAATCTCCAACACCGCTAACCAACCATTTGCCGACCGAGCGTTGGCTGCGGTCCGGAACGCGCGAATCCAAGCGATACCGGAAAGTATCCTCTCTAAAGCGCCACGTGGCTTGACCGTAGAACAAACTTTTCGTTTCCGGGACAACGATCCAACTGACTACGGCCTGGCCAGCTCCTACCCTCAATTGTTGCATAACCGCTTTCCCGACACAGGGGCAGCGGAGAACTTGGACCTCAGACGCTATTATCCGCTGCAACGTTTTATTTATCAGTCCCGGATAATTAGCATCGCGGCCACATAGCGTGGAGTGAAACGCTTTTGATGGGCGCTGATTTCTTTGCTCATCACTTGCGCCTCGGGCTCAAAAGCCTTTCTTGCCAACTGCCGAGTTCGTCGCCGAGGAACTCTAATACTTCGGAGCCGGAATAACCGTCAGCGTTGCCGGCTAAAGCCTCGTTATAGAGGTCTCGGGCCGAATAAAGCCGCGCGGTTTCTTCGGGGGTTAGCGTGATCAGCTCCAAATTTCTCCTCAGAGCTTTTTCAATGAGATCGCCCGCTGTTTTCCAGCTCGGCTTAGGAATCTTGCTCAGTTCCGGGGTTCGAAAAAAGATTCCTTTGGTCAGCTTCCCAGATTGCCCGCTAACCCACTCCTCGGTCAACTGCGCGATTTTCTTCCATTGGTTGTGTTGGCCTTCGTGAAGAAAGCCGAACATTAGTTCCGCCGTATCTCCTTTTTGCCACATCAATTCGAAATACCCATTCTTAAGCGAGATCGGTTTGCAGGCGATATTACTCCCCGTAACGAAGGGCCCCTGCACCAACCAACGAAAAGTATCGGGATCGAATTTCAGCCAGTGCGGGTTCGCCAATAGATATTCCCGGTAAATTTCGGCTATCGGCCGGCGTTGAAGGTCTGCGACCGCTTTACCGTCCCAGCGCAGACGGCAAAGCTTCATAAACTCTCGGGCGGGGATGCCTCGGGCCCCCACAAATACTGAATCCAGCCACTTGGGGTCTTTGAGCCTGCGCACCGCCGCTTCCGGGGGGGAACAGGATTTCAATCTCAAGTCGATCAGTTCCTCCGCTTCAACCCGAGAGAGCGGCTTCAAAAGATGCGGTTCCGAAAAACGATCGCGATGGGCGACGTCCATTCCCGGTAAGAGACGGGCGTCCCAGATATTTTGGTTAGCCGTGACCAAGGTCAGCTGACAGCTGCACTCGGCCACGATGCGAGAGACCGTATTGCCAAACTGAGAGATCAGTTCTGGCCGCACCGTGTAGCCCTCAGTCTGATCGAAACAGAAGACGAACGGCCGATAAAACCGGGAGAGCGTACAAAGGTCGGATAGCCGGGTCCAGGCTCCAACGTTGACGTTTTCGACGGGCTCAGGAACGGGGTTCTCCGCTCGGGGCAACTGCCATAGAGGCGACACATTGTCGTCCAACGGCTCGTAGCGCAACCAGGTCAAACAATATTGCCGTTCATCGGAACCCGGCGGAGCCGTCAAATACGCGAAAAGCATTTTCGCCCATTCTGCCGACTTCAGTCTGAGCGGCGCCAATTGTTGGCGCAAGATCGGCAATAGATCATCCAGGAAATGGTCTCTAAACCAAACACTGGGCCTATCGTGCCCAGTTCGCAGAGACATGTCCGGAGAGCTTTCGAAAACCTCCGCCGAAAGATCGCCCCGGACAACCCGGATGGCCCCGCGCCGGATCGCGGCAGCGGTCAACCGTCGCAGAACGCCTTCAGCGAATGCATCCAGCTGCGTCGGTCCACCAAAATCATGGTCATCCCAATCAGCAGCCTGATCCAACTCATCAACGGTCAGCAAAAGAATCGATTGCCAATAGGTCGAGGTAGTCTCAAAAGGCGGGATGTAAACCCGGATGGCTTGATCACCCAGTTCCTTGAAAAAGCGCCCGACCAGATGGCTTTTGCCGTAACCGGGCGCCGGCGATAAAACCAATTCGGCTTTGCGGCTAGGAGATTGCCCTGCACTCTCCACCTTCTTGAACAGGCTCAACAGCCGATCCAATGCTTCCTGATTCAAGGAAGAGACCGAAGGCGGATGATCACGCGGCTCGTGCACCACGTCTTTTTCGAACGGATTAGTCGAGAGACTTGGAGTCACGGATTTCATTCTATTTCAGATCAGGACACGAGTGCAATGTAGAGCCGTTTACGGCCCCAGAGTTCGACCGCGGCAGCGCGTTGTTCATCCGTTGCCGCGCCCCAGTCCCCTTCGTCGAGTTGGCCTTTGCCTTTCTCAACAACTTCCCGTTCGATCCAGCCCTGGAGCTCTTCCCAGCTGGTCTTGGAGGCCCGCTGCAGGTCGGAAATAAAGATCGAGCGCCGGCCTTTATCGCGGGTCAGACGCTCGTAAGCTTGGTGAATTTTATGCGCTAGTTTAGGCGCTGGGTCTATTTTAGCTGGGAGCTCATCAGATAAGTCTGGCCCTAGCTCACTCGGACTAAGGACCTGCCAAAGGTGATCTCGATGGATAAAGTATTCGCTCCCGTCGCCTCCCTGAATGCCCAGCCTGATCACCTGCTTTTCGCCAAGGAGCTTAGACAACGCGGCGCGAAAGAATGGGCGTGTTTCCTGGTATTTTGAGCTCAGCGCTGTCCTCCGAAAAAGACGCGGCTGCGAAAGCAATTTCTCCACGATCCTATCGCTCTCGGACTCGAGAGTGGGTTCATAACCGGCGAGATAATAAGCTCGGACCCGCACAACCCGTCCCGCCTTTAAGAGTTGCTGCAGAGCCGCTCTTTGCGTTTTCCCAATGTCGGACTCGATCAACCGGTGCTTGCGTTTGAATTTCTTCTCAAGCCGCGCAGCCGGGGTGTCCATCGAACAAATAATATGAGGTAGTCAGTCTTCAAGATCCAGACTGGATTGCGCGGGAATTTGCTTTGGAACGGCCACACACAGGCGTTCCTATCGTCCTTGTCCTTCGTCGTCGTCCTTCGTCGTCGTCCTCGTCCTCGTCCTCGAAGATTCTCTGTCCCAGGGTGGGGACGCCGCAGATTGTACCCTACGGTGGAATCGAGAGTCGTTCGCACGCGTTGGGCGATGGTTGGCGTTCCCCTCGAGGACGAGGACGACGACGAGGACGAAGGACGAGGACGATTTTTGCTGGGCGCTGGTACGTCTTCAACGTTAGCTAAGCGCCCAGCGATGTCCCAGACGACTATTGGCAGAACTCGACCACCACCAACGCGCTGGGCTTCAGCGTCAGAGAAAGATTCAAGGGGTTTTTCTCCACGATCTGTACTCCTGCGGCATAGGTCTGTTCGCTATGGAGACGCAATTTAGCCTGCTGATCCAGGCTCGGAAAAGCCGGGCTTCCCATTGCTTTCCATTCCTTCAGAGGCGATCCGTGATCTTCATCGACCAAATAAAGGCGCGCGTATTTGGTATGGGGAGCGCCTCTCAACTGAATCTCGTAGGTCCGGCTGGGGCCGGTTTCACCGGGCGGAACATAGTTCCAAACCGCTGCAATAACGGAATCGTTAACCGAGTTTTTCGTGGCTAACGCCGAGGTGTGGTCGAGCGATAACCTTTGATCGCCCAAATGACTGAGGGCTTTGAACGCGTAGAAGGCTGCTTTGGGAATACTACCGGTCGCGATGAGCCCAAACCCATTTTGAAAGGGGCTTTTGAAGACGCCCCCTTCCTCGAAGAACGCGTCCGTAAAGGTCCAATAAGACATCTCGGTTACGAGGCCGCCCGAACACTGACGAATATTGTTGGCTAACCAGGGGCCGACATACGGCGAATCCAGCTGGTCCCGATCAAACCCGGCATTGTATTCGCTGAAAATGATCGGCAATTCGGGATTGGCAGATGCTTTGACCTGGTCGTGCACCTTGCGAACCGCCAGGGCAACCATTTCTGACTCCGGAATCTTTTCGTCTTTCCCGAAGACGTTGAGAGCGGTGTCGTTGGGGTACACATGGGTGGACACGAAATCGACAGGCACTTTTTTCCCGGCACAATGTTGGACAAAGCGGTCGACCCAAGCCGCCTGCGCCGTAGCCGGTCCACCAACGCGTAGCAACGGGCTGACATCTTTCAGCGCGCGCGCCGTGATATCGTAAAGCTCGTAGTAGGTCTCTTCCTTCGGTTCACCTTCCCAAAAATCGATATTCGGTTCGTTCCAGACTTCAAAATACCAATCGGCGACCTCAGCTAAGCCGTACCGTTCGATCAGATGTGAGGCGAATTTATGGATGAGCTCACGCCATTTCTTGGGATCCTTTGGCGGAGCCACGATCGGGTGATACCAAAAGGGATGGACGGCTTTCCTTGCAGCCAGCTCTTCCGGCATGAAGCCGAGTTCAACGAAAGGACGCACGCCATTCCTGAGTAGCCCATCGTAGATCAAATCGAGCCGAGTAAAATTCAAAACGAGATTGCCGTCCTTGTCCTGGTGATCGTAAATGCCGACGTTGCGCTCAAAGATCCCGTGAAAGCGGACATATCGTACGTCGATGATCTCCTTGAGCTTTCTAAGGTCGTTTCGCCAGTCCTCGCAAAGAGTAATCGAAGCATGGCAGGAGCCGAACATATGCTCCCAGAAATGCGGGAGCGGACTGGCAGAACCGGCCGTGTCAATAACGATGGTCTCGTCCATAATGCTGTTCTAGAGGGTCGCCACCTATTTGCAATCGATTTTCAGGAAGTGTCTCGCTTTCACCCGCGTATGACGAATGGCATCATCCGCCGGCGCTTTGCGAAAAGTTTATGAATGAGCAGGAGCCCCGCCCTACCAATCTTGGACTATTCGTTAGCCTCGCTCACAACACCGCTTTTGGTCGCAGCGACAAGACTCTTCAGCCGTATTAGAGGAGTAAAACGAGCTGTTCCTGCGATTAAAATCAATGCGATCCCGGAAACGACGAGAGTCGGTCTGATGCCAATGGTCTCACCTAACCAGCCACCAAAGAAGGCGCCGAAGGGCATAATCCCGGTTACCAGGAAACGAAAAGCACCGTTCATTCTGCCAAGCAGAGAACTGGGGGTTAGCGTCTGCCGAATCGTCCACGCAAATACCGTGATGGAAGAGTTTCCGGCGCTTAAAACAAAATAGGTAGCCGCCAGGGCGACCACGCCGGTGATATCTCCCGCGTGAATGATGGGAAAACAAAGCGCAGCAAAAGCGACCACTGTAGCCGACCAGATCACGAAGGGACCAGGTCCAAACCAACGTCCGAACCGCTCTGCTCCAAAGGCGCCCATTACCGCACCTAACCCGCCGATGCTCACGGTGATGCCAAAGATTCCAGGCCGGACCCCAAGCTCGCGCGTGGCGTACAGCACCAGGATCGCCATCACTGCGTTTTGAAAGAAATTGTTCGCGGTCACCAGGCAAAGCAGTGACCGGATATGGCGTTCTTCCGCCACGAAACGAAATCCGCCGGCGATCTGCCGAAAGATGCCCTCCTGGCGACGGCGGGCTCGGATTTCGCGATGCTTGATTTTGAAGAGGCAGATTGCGCTGAGAAAATAGGTAGAGGCGTCGGTTAAGACAGCCATCGGCGCACCGAGGAGCTCCACCATGATGCCGCCAAAGCCCGGGCCAACCGATTGACCGAGAGCATACGACATCATGATCTTGCTATTTGCATTCACCAAACGTTCCCGCGAAACGATCTCGGGAATATAGGTTTGGTAAGCCATCTCGAAGACGACCTTCAACGAACCCATCACGAACATCACAAAATAGAGAACTCCGAGATCCATCCACCCGAGGAACACGGCCAACGGCACCGCGGTGATAAAAACACCTCGCACCAGGTTTGCGGCGATCATCAACGACCTCCGGATCCCGAGGTCAGCCCAAACCCCGGCTGGTAAAGTAAAGACGAGAAACGGAGCAAATTCCGCTGCACGCAATAGCCCCATCTGCAAAGAAGTGGCATGCAGCGTGATCGCCGCCAGCATTGGAACCGCGAAAGCGGTGACCTGCGCGCCTAGCGTAGAAACGGTTTGCCCAGTCCAAAATAAGGCAAACGCATGATTAATCAGAAGACCTGATGACGGTCGTGGCGGTGCCGCGGTGAAGGACCCGGCAGAGTCCTCAAGGTTTTTCACTAGGGGTTGGTCGACCCCCCATTTTCTAAGCGCGAGCGATGACTAAAAGACGAAACAATCCACCAATTGCTCAATGCAATACTCGGCGATACTGGCTGCACACAGGGAGGAACTGCAGCCAAGTTCCGAGCCTTTCAGTAGGAGCATTTAAGACAGTCGCCGAACAAATGCCAACATTTTTTCTGATATTATATATGAAGATTGCCGGCAGCCTTCTAGAACAATGGATCCAGGACGATCCCTCCCCTAGCCCAGCAAGGCCTTCGATTTAAACCGCTTTTGATTGCACCCCTCGCTTGCTAAAAGAGGTTCCCGTGATTCGGTTACTGCTCTTTTCTCTGCTTCTGGCCTTGACCGCTGCGGACGCCGAGCCGGTGCTACGCTGGGCGGCAGATCCCAACAGTAACGCCCCTTACACTTTCTACCCGCCGGGCAAAGCGTTAACCGGGTTTGAATACGAGATCATCAACGCGGTTGCGCAGCGGCTTGGCCGGCGGGCAGAGTTCGTTCGAAATGATTGGGACGGCCTTATCCCGGGGTTACAGCGCGGCCTATACGATTGCGTCATCTGTGGGATCGAGATCACACCCGACAAAGCCAGCAAGGTGAGCTTCAGTGTTCCGTACTATTTCACCTTTGAACAGTTCGTCGGGCGCCGGGGAGCGCCGACCATAACCGCGCTGGAACAACTCCGCGATAGAAAAGTTGGGACGCTCGACCAAACTGCGGCGCTCGCAATGTTGGAACGAACCGAGGGAGTGATCGTCAAGACCTACGATCAAGAACTGAGCGCCTACCAGGATATCATTAACGGCCGCCTTTTCGGCGTGCTGCTCGATTATCCGATCGCTAGATACTATGCGGCTCCCGACCCGGCATTGGAACTGACCGGCCCGGCTTTCGGACAAATCGCTTACGGCATTGCCATTGGAAAAGATAACACCGCGCTAACGTCGGAGATCGACGCCGCTCTCCGTGATCTCATCGCTTCGGGCGACCTCCGAAATATCTTGTCACGATGGGGTCTATGGACAAACACGGTCGCCCAAGCCTTGAACCAGCCCGAACAACCCTCGGCTCCAGACACAGAATATAAGGCCTTCATCGCCGCCCAAACTTCTCAACAAACCTTCTGGTCGCGCCTGCAAAGTTACGGAGGCGCCTGGCGTCTCTTGGGCAATGCCGCATTGCTGACCCTGACGGTTTCCATCGTTTCCATGATGGTCGCCGTCGCCGTCGGACTTCTACTGGTGATTTGCCGTCTTTTTGCCCCTTTGCCGGTGCGGTGGCTGGCAACAACTTATATCGAGATCATCCGCGGTACGCCTTTGCTGATTCAGCTCCTATTTATCTTTTACGGTTTACCTCGCCTTGGGCTGCAACTGTCTCCATTTGTGGCCAGCGTAATCGGGCTTGGACTCAATTACGCGGCTGCCGAAGCAGAAAACTATCGAGCGGGCCTGCTCTCCGTGCCCGAGGGGCAATGGCAAGCTGCTAAAGCGCTCGGCCTGACCCAATCCAAAGCGCTTCGGCTGGTTATTATCCCACAAGCAGTTCGGCTGGTGTTGCCACCACTCACTAACGACTTCATCGCTTTGCTGAAGGATTCGTCGTTGGTCTCGGCTGTGACGCTGCTCGAGCTCACCGGCGCGTATAACCGGCTAGCCACAGAGACCTTTGACTATTTCGGGACCGGTCTGTTAGTCGCATTGATGTACTTGCTGATCGGCCTCCCATTCGTGCGGATTGCGCGGTTATTAGAACGCCGGGTGAGCAGAGGGAGGAGATAAACGTGGTGCGTTTCATGCACGATCACACGGGTAACTTTACCACGGCCTTAGATGGCGTGAACACAGTTGAGCTCCAACAGGCAGACAACGACTATGCCGTCGGCGCGCTAATCCAGCGGCTGGCTAAGAGCCAGTACAAAGACAACACCCTGGTTTTTGTCTTAGAGGATGACGCCCAGGACGGCGCGGATCACGTGGACTCCCATCGTTCGATCTTTTTTGTCGCGGGTCCCTATGTCAAACATGGTGCAGTGGTTTCCCAGCGCTATACGACAGTAAATGTCCTGAGAACCATTGAAGATATTCTCGGTACGGATCACCTTAATATCCATACGGCGACTCAGGCGCCCATGACCGAGCTTTTCGATCTTTCGAAAAAGAGCTGGAGCTTCCAAGCCGTCGCCTCCGGATACCTGGAAAATACGCAGCTACCAATTCCGCCCGGGGCCTTTGCTAGTACGAAATCGGTTCCTCGCTCGACTCACAACGCCGTTTATTGGGCGGATAAAACCAAAGAATTCGACTTCAGCGTTGAAGACCATCTGGGCAATGTCGACAAGTTCAACCGGATCGTCTGGCAGGGCTTGAAAGGTTCAGCCCCCTATCCGGAACACCGGACCGGACTCGATCTTCGGATAAACCGGCAACAGTTGCTGCAGCGGGCAAGCACAAGCAAGAGCTATGCTGACTAGGGATTGGTAACCAGCGTCCCGTGTCGGGAGGGGAGCCGCTTTGGGTAATGCTCACGCAATCCCAGGCTCCCAACCCGTAGTGGTGCCCGACCGGAAAGCTTGTTAGGAGGCGGCTCCCGCGAAAAACCCAGCGCTTCACTATCACCGAGACGTTAAACGCATCGGCCAACTGAGGTTGCAGGATCTACCGGTACGCGCCGGGTCATTCGCGGGAGCCGCCTGTTGAACCGCTGATAAAACTTTGCACCCTACAAAGCGGCTCCCCTCCCATTGGTTATTTTCCGGCTGGCTAGACGCTAGCCGGAAAAACTTCGGTTTCGTGGATGCGGCCATAGTCGGCCGTGTAGGTGCCATCGGGATTTTCGCTGTAGATATCAACGAAACGGCGCCCCCATAAGACCTCTTCGAACATGTAGTCGTGCTGACTCTGGATCGGCGCAACGATCACCGTATCGATACATACAACTGAGGCGAATAACCGCATGTCTGCACTCTCCAGGTCCTCACGGGTCCAGCCATAGAAGGGACTGTTTTCATCGATTCGATGGCGCAATATTAGCGCCACGGGGAAGGCGATCATCCGATCAAAATGAAGCTTGAGCGGATAGAATCTGCGCATGTCATCTCCCTCTTTGGTTGGCTCGTTCCGCATCATCATCACGCGAAATTCGGCTTCCGCCATGGTGTGATGGCGGAGGTTGGCGACCCGGATCATGAGATTCTGGTAGCCGTCAAACAGCCCTATCGTCGCGACTTTACTGAACATGATGCGAGCCATCGGACGAGAAAATCGGATAAAGATGATGCCGGTGACGACGGCCATACCAAACATGCCCAGCATGATTTCCAGCGTCGCGACCGTGTGGCCAAAGACGCTATCCGGGTACATGTGGCCATAGCCAACTGTCGCTAGAGTTTCAACGCTGAAAAAGAACCCATCCAGGAAGGAGCCAGGATGCATTTCGGCAATTCCCTTCCCGGCCAGAACGTACAAGAGAGCGAAGGTCAAATTAACCAGAAGATAGGTCCCCAACATCAGACCGGCAAATTGCGGCCAACTTAGGCTGAGTACCCAGTGATAGGAGTCACGCCAATCGAAACGATCAGCATTGATTTTCAGAAACTCGGTGTGACCGAATCGGACTGCGATAGGAGACGGCTTTCTCTTCATTTGAGCTGTGGTATTTTCTATAGCTTGCAACCGAAGACAGGAGGGGATTTTGAAGCAAGGATAATTGTAATAAGGGCGATTGCCGATATTCAGCCGGCAGCTGCCCATGCGCGTCAACCGAAGGCAATCCGTGGAGCGTTGCCTCGCTTGCGAGGCCGTGGTGAACAGGGAAACATCGTCACCTCAATGTCTTTCTCGGTGCTGCTCTCTATTGTCTTAGCAATCGAGATCGGAGGATGTCGTGTGCTTACAAGATCGGCTAGCGATCCAAGTCTTCAACTCAATCGGCGCGATACAGAGCGTAGCCAAACCGAATGCCCTCAGAAATCATAGAGCCCTGTTCACCACGGCCTCGCAAGCGAGGCAACGCTCCACCGCCTGCCTTAGGTTGACGCGCATGGGCAGCTGCCGGATCCGGCCACGTCGCTTGCGTGATTGATGAGAAATCGACATCGCTACGCTTTGGCGCGCCCTAACCGATAGCTGCTGCACATCGTAGAGGATTGGCCGCGACGTCGGCTTTGCGTAGTCGGTAGCTCGCCCCTACCGTTGTCCCGTTCCCGTAAAACAGTGTCCCAATCCCGGACTAGTTCCGTAGGCTAAGTAGGCCGCAGGCGACGTCTAACCCTGGCCTTTCGCCTACAATTCTCGACCGTTCTCCCTGGGGTGATGCTGGTGTTCTATTTGCCGATCTCAGTTTGGCATCGGCCCTGCTTAGAGAGCGCGTGAGATCAATTCTCACAAACCAAGAAATCGAAAATACAACTACAGAAACATGAAGAAACTATTACTAACCATCGCTTTGGCCGTTGCCGGCCTCAGCGGTCTTATCTCCTCAGCCCAAGCCCATCCAGGCGGAAATCACTGCGGTGGATTTCATTCCGGAGGTTGTTACTACGGAGGATACAACTGCGGAGGTTACTACAGCGGATGCGGAGACGATGACGGATGCAACTGGTATTTCTACCGGCACGAACATCGTTTCGGGCGTCACCGCTAATTTCGATAACCGGCGCGGTCTAGGTTTTCGAGATCTGTATCCCACACGCGACCTCTATCGACGGGCTACGTCCACCCGTCGATTTTAGGTTTTTGGGGTTGGCTCGGCCCTTCGACTCCCGTCTCATCTACAATGAATCTCAAGATGAAAGTGACTATCCAGACCAGGTTAGCTTGTGCGGCTGCACGGGCATTTGAGGAAGTCCAGCGGCCACTTCTGCTGAGTTACGTCGCTGCGCCACTGCTGAAATTTGCGCCACTTAATTCCGATCGATTGCCGGACACTTGGAAAGAAGGAGACTTCTTTGTCACGATGTCCTGCTTCGGTTTCTTACCGTTAGGAACCGAGCGAATCGGTATTTCCATCAAGACCAGAGCAGACGGCGTTTTCTGTCTACGCGATGACGGCGGCGGAACCCTAGTGCGGAGTTGGGATCATCTTATCACGATTCACCCCCAGAGCAGCGGCGCCTGCATTTACCGCGATACGGTCGAGATCAATACCGGGGTGCTTACACCATTGGTTTGGATATTTGCGCAGCTGTTCTATCGCTGGCGACAGCATCGGTGGCGTCGGTTGGTTGCTGGCAATTTTCAGTATCGTTAGATACCTGGGCACCGGGCAATTCGGCTACTGGAACGCGGCCAACGCCGGGACTTATCTGGTGACGCTATTGCCGCCAGGCCTTCGCGATACCGTCGTCGCCGAGAAAGCCGCTCAGGTGGATATTTCTGTCTGCTTTTTTGCGTTCTTTGAGATCTTTTGCGGCTATTCCCCTTCTTATCTGGCCGCGCTGCGGTAGGGACGAGCTCCTGCTCGTCCGGGGTTCATCTGGAGGGTAGTGAAGGCTGGAACAAGACGCGGACGAGCGGGAGCTCGTCCCTACCGCTTTTACGACGGGGTTTCAAACGCGGTGAAAGCAAGGCATTCGGGGCCGCGTTTCGCTGCTAACACAAAAACATTGATGGAGAAGTCTCACCGGTTCCGGGAGTTTGGAAAATGTCCCCGTTTCCGGTAACACCACGCAAAAGTTCCTGACGACTGGGACTTTAGCTAGAAATCATATAACCACTTCCACTCGGCTGGGAAACTAACATATCGGTGTTTGTCCCCCGGGTCTTCTCGATCTGGCCGACGGGCAACATAACAGGATCAGGCAGCCGCCAGACCGCGACGGAGAGGCCAGACCAACATGGTAACAGCCCAGCCGAGCAAACAAGGTCGCTTCATCGAAGAGCAGGATTTTTTTCGATAGCCGCGACCTCGCTTGCCGGCAAGGCCTACTCAAAACTTCTTTTCGATTTGCCCGTAGAAGAACCTTTGGACCGGGTTCGCAGCATAGGTGTCGTAGCCTTGATAGGCGCCGTTGCCGACGAATGCCAGCGGGGGATGAGCATCAGTGAGGTTCTTGATACCAAACGTGACGGTCATATTGTCCAGCAAGCTTCGCCAACTCCAACCATGACCTTCGGGTACGGGCGCAATGGCCTTTTCGCCGACGATCCTCTTTCCTTCTTTGTCGTAGCCGGGTTTCGGCGTTTCCGGAGTGATCGTAGCGGGCGGCCCGAATTCATAAGAGATTTGCCAATCAACTGTGGTCCAGCTGCCGACCAGATGGACGTAACCGGGCGCAAGCAAACCTGCATCTCCTGCGGGAATAGTTCCGTGCCCGTCATTCGTGTTGTCCAACTCCGAATTTTCATAGTTCAGCGTAAAACCAGTTCGGAA
>Ga0185299_10000534_pt1 | contig 98938 bp, 97 predicted proteins | sample PaiPotPPA55metaG_FD_128002 | JGI IMG/M metagenome (GOLD analysis project Ga0185299, IMG submission 128002) | Iron sulfur acid spring bacterial and archeal communities from Banff, Canada, to study Microbial Dark Matter (Phase II) - Paint Pots PPA... ... | reverse complement strand
CATGGTCGGATCTCGTCTCTGGTCGGTTATGCCGGCAGTGGGCAGGGAGGGAGGCGGGGCGCTGGTCGGGAACTGCGGTTTCCGGGGCCTTTTCGGGTGCTGACTCCCTCGCCTCCCCGCCTCCCTGCATGGGTGTCTGTGCTGATCAGCGTGGAGAGAGGGCTCAGGGAGGCGGGCAGGGAGAACTCCCTGAACCCGGCCCGCCTCCCTGAGCGGTTTCGGCGGTTAGGCGGTGCGTTCGTAGGGCAGCGCGGGCCACTCGGCCGGGGTCTCGCACCACGGGTGGATGCCGTCCGCCTCGTAGATCCGGTGCAGGAAGTCGTGGCAGACCCGGCAGCCGCCTTCCGGGAAATCCGTGGCATCCGTGGCATCCGTGTCTTCGCAGGTCAGGCCCGCCACGGATTGGAGGGGTGCCACGGATCGAAGCGTGGCGCGATGCGTGGCACCGGTCGGGGCTGCCACGGGTTGATCCGTGGCAAATCCGGGAAGCGTGGCAACTTCCAGGCCGCTGACCTGCGGTGTCTCGGATGCCACGGATGCCACGGATTCCTGGGAAGCCAGGGCGGGGCAGTAGCGGCCCCACGCGTCGGTATAGTCGGCGCGCTCGTAGCCCTTGGCCTTGTCGAACCCGATCCGGATCGTCTTCGAGGTGATCTCGTAGTCCTTCAGGAACCGGCCAAGCGAGTACTCGTTGAGGCCCTTGCCCTTGCCCAGCTCGGCCCACGGAGCCTCAGGCAGCGAGGTCAGCGCGGCGAGCAGGTCACGAGTGAAGATCTTCGGCTCGTCCCGCTCGGCCAGCACAGTGCGGATGTCCATCAGCAGCCGAACACCGAGCGACACGCTGTCGGGCGTGGCGGTGGCCAGCAGCTCCACGCAGGCCTCGCGGCCCCGCTCGGGCCACGCCCCACCCGCAGCGTCGGCGACGGTCAGCAGCGGCTCCCACACGTCGGCGGGCCGGTCGTTGACCCCTTCCGGCATCTCCGGGTAGACGCCGGTGATCTCCTGCGTGATCAGCGTGGCCCACTCCGCAAGCCGCTTCCTGAGGGCGTGGCCCTGCGGCTCGTGCAGCCGGGCGCGGAAGGCCTCGACCTTCTCCCCCGGACCGCGCTTGCGCATCCGCACGATGACCGAGCGGGTGAGGATGGTGTCCGGCAGGGAGCCGAGTCCGCCCATGGCCATGGCGGCGTAGGAGGGGAATGCGACGACCTTCTGATTGGCGCCGTCGCCCACGCACCGGTACGAGACGCCGGAGCGGCGGTGACCGGCGTTCAGTAGCCCTCGGAGTTCCTCGTTCTCCTTGGCCTTGGGGCCGAACACGGTGTCGATCTCGTCGAACAGGATCGTCGGACGCCCCGCCATGTCGGCCACCGCACGAAACAACGCAGCGGTCGAGGCGGACACGGCGAGCATCGGGTTCGGGACGAGCAGCTCGGTGACCTCCAATGCGCGGGTCTTGCCCGAACCGGGCTCGGGGGACAGGAACGCGAGTCGGGGGGTGGAGTCGAACAGGTCCATCAGGTGGGTGTGTGCGGCCCACAGCACGGACGCGATGCGGGCGGCCTCGCTGGGGAACGCGACGAACCGGGCGAAGAACGCCTCGACCTCGTCGAGCAGTTCGGCGCCGTCGATACGGCGATCGGTGGACATCAGACAACCTCCAAGGCTCGGGGGTCATGACAGGACACGGATACGGACTGACCTGCGGCGGGTGCACCTTGGATGCGAACCTCGGGTGCGGGTGGGGCTAGACCCCATGAGGCGTAGGCCGCCGCGATCAGCTCGGGTCCGGTGCGGTTGGGCAGGTCGGTCCGCGCGGCGGCTCGTTCGCGCCGCTCGATCCCCGCTGCGGCTTCCTGCGCGGCTTGGCGCAGCGGGGCATAGTGGACGCGGTCGCGCTCGCTGGCGTAGCCCTCGAACCGGGCCAGTTCCTCGCGGGTCTCGTGCCAGGCGTGCTGGCCGGTCTGGGCGTAGTCCGCGAGCCAGGTGCGGGCGGCCCGGAAGACGGCCGCCCACTTGGCCGCCTCGTCGTCCGGCAGCGCGGCCCAGGTGTCCGAGCCGAGCAGCGGAACCGCCACCGTCGCAGCGCCCTGTCCGGTCTCGATCTCGCGGTCGAGCCACCCGAGCGTGTCCGCGACCGTGTCCGGCGACATGGCCACCGGACGCGGCCACCGTGACGGCCACGAAGCGGACACCGAGCCGGACACAGACCCGGACATCAGGCGGACAGTTGCCGGGGGGATTGCCGGACCGACCTGGGTAGTTGCCGCCGCGTTCCGGCCCGTGGTGTCCGGGCCGGAAGCCGTGTACCGAGTGGCCATCAGGCGGCCATCACCATCGTGAGGCGGTGCTGCTGGGCACGGTCCGGGGCGACGTGGTAGCGGCCCTGGGAGCCGTAGCCGGGGCCGGTCAGCTTGACCACCAGACCCTCGGCGGCCAGGTCCCGGAGTACCGCGCTAGCGCTGGTGTCGGCGGCGCCGTACTGCGCGGCGAGCTCGCCGCTGGTCGGCAGGATCGAGCCGGGCGCCCAGGTGCCCTCGGCCAGCGCCTTGCGCAGGCCTTCGCGCAGCTCGGCCTTGCGGTTGATCGAGATGACCGGCGCGATGATGTCCTTCGTGGCCTTCCGCGCGATGGAGCGTGTCCGTCCGAAGCGGCGGGCGAGCTCGGCCATGGACAGCGGCGCCCCGGCCTCGATCGACTCCCGGTACGCCTGGCGCATCTGCTCGCGCTTCACAGCCGCGCTCTCGCGGCGCCTGGCGCCGGTCGGAACCCCGGCCGCCAGTCGCAGGGCCTTGAGCGCGTTGGTCGTGTGGTACTGCACCGTGCGCTCACACCACCCGGTCTGCTCGGCCACGGTCTCCGGGGCGAGGTCTTCGAGATAGCGCAGCGCCAGGGCGCGGCGCTGCTTGGCCGGAAGCATCGTGAGCATCCGGCCGAGATCCACCCGCTCGTGCACCGTCTCGGCCGGGTTGTCCTGGACGAGCGCGGCGGCCTGAGCCTCGGCACGGGACTTGTCCGTGTCTTCCACGGCCTCGTGCTGCCACGGCTGCTCGCGCCGCGCGGCAAGGCGCTGGAAGTGCTGGCCCCTGGCCCACGCGGCGCGCTGCTTGAGGAACGCGTACAGGTACTCGATGCGGTCGAGCTCAAGGCCGCGCTGGGACATGTCCCGCCACAACGAGGTGAACACCTCGGCCGCCAGGTCCTCAGCCGTCGCGCGGTCGTTGATCCACAAGTAGAGCTGCGTCTCGATCCGCGCGTGGTATCGCGCGTAGATCGCCTCGAACTGCTCGGCAACCGCCCCGGCCGGAGCCACGGTGACAGTGGTCGCAGTCATCAGGCCACCTCCGCCGTGGCGCGGACTTCGAGCAGCGCGAAGTAGGCGTCGAGGGCGGCGGGCAGGATGCGCAGAGCACCCTTACCAGCACCGACGCGGAGGGCCTTGAGCCGACCAGCCTCGATGTCGCGGTAAATGGTGGCCTGGTGGACGTCGAGCATGGCCGCGACCTCGGCCACGCGGAACGGCTTGCGGATTTCGGGGGATACCGAGACAACTCGCTCGGCGGTAGGCTGGGCGTGCATCGATGTACTCCTCGACAAGTTGACTTCGATGGCTCCGGCCCTGGCGGGCGGCAACCCGCTGGGGCCTTTTGCATGCCAAACAGAGCTCTGACCTGGGCCTGAACCCTTGATCGGCTTGCAACACCGAAGCTACCCGCAGTTTTTCTGCGAGTCAAGCGATAACTGCGAAAAAACCTGCGACTCGCAGAATCACTGCTGCCCTGGCAGACTGGCTGCTAGTCCATCTAGGGAGAAAACATGAGCAAGGGCTATGGCCTCGTCGTCCGGTTCCACCTCAAGCCGGGCGCGGCCGAAGGATTCGACCAGCTCGTCTCGGAGACCGTTCCGGAGATCGCCAAGCACGAGCCGGGCACGCTGATCTACACCGTCCACAGCGTCGAAGGCGAGACGGACCAGCGGATCTTCTATGAGCTCTACGCCGACCGCGCGGCGTTCGAGGCCCACGAGGAGCAGCCGCACACCAAGCGGTTCCTCGCGGCGCGTGGACAGTACCTGAGCAGCTACGACGTGGACTTCGTCGCGCCGATCGTCAGCAACACGAACGCGTAATGGACACCAAAGAGTTCGGGCACCGCGTAGCCGACCTGCGTCGGCTACGCGGCATGTCCCAAGGCGACCTCGCGACCACGATCAACCGCTCAGAGAGCTGGGTCAGCCAGGTCGAACGCGGCGTCTACCCAGTCGAGCGACTCAGCATCCTGCAATCGCTCGCTGACGCGCTTGGCGTGTCGGTGCAAGAGCTCCGCTCGGACGCTCCGCAGGAGAGCGCCCCGGCAGAGGAGCAGCAGCCGCAGCCAAGCCTTGATGAGCTTCGCTTGGCGATGTCTGGTCATCCCGCGCTGAGCCAGCTCTTCGGCGTCACTGAGGCCACGGACGTGGATATGCCCGCCCTCGAATCTCGGGTGGATCGGGCATGGTCTCTTGAGCACTCCGGCGAGTACGCGGAGCTGAACACCGTCCTTCCCAGCACCCTGGTAGACCTTGAGCGCGCATCGCGGCAGGTGAGCGCGCCAGATCGCCCGAAGGTGCTGGCGCTGCTGGCGAGTGCATACCAAGCTGCGGCAGCGACCTTCGCACGGCGCGACGAGCCGGACGCTGCGTGGGTCGCTGCGGATCGCGCGATCACGGCCGCTGAGCGTGCTGGGCAGCCGTTGCAGGCCATTGCGGGCCACTTCCGCATGGCGCACGCCTTCATGAGGCTGAACCAGCTAGCGCAGGCTGAGCACGTCGCGCTAGCCGCTGCCAGCGCGCTTGAACCGCGCGTCGCTCAACCTGGTGCGCCGCCCGAAGAGCTCTCGCTCTTCGGTGCGATGCATCTCGTTCTCGCGCTACTCCGAGCGCTTGAGAACGATCGAGCGGGCGCGAAAGAGCACATCAAAAGGGCCAGCGCCGCTGCCCAGCGCAACCGCGTAGATCGCAATGACTTCAATACAGAGTTCGGGCCGACCAACGTCCAGCTTCACGCGCTGTCGGTGGCTATCGACGTCGGCGACGCTGGCGAGGCCCTGGACATCGCTGCGGAAATCGACCCCTCAGGGCTCAGCCCCGAGCGTCAGGCGCGCTTTTGGCTCGACGTCGGCCGGGCTCACGCCCAGCGTCGGCACGTCGGTGACGCCGTGGCAGCGATCCGAAAGGCGGAAGAGCTGTCGCCAGAGCAGATTCTCGGCCACCGACTGACGCGCGAGACGGTGGCGCTGCTCGTACAGCTCGCGGGGAAGCGACAGCCCGCAGAGCTCGTGGAACTCGCGCGGCGTACGTCAGCCGATCTGTGAGCCGCTGAGCTCGACGAACGGGGCCGCCATGAGCCGGTACTACCTGGTGGAAGCCGGGTCTCCGTACTACGCGCTGTTAACCGCTGACGAGACTGCCGAGCTGTTCGAGTCCGTTTCACCAGAGTGCCGGCATGGCTCGCTTGGCGAGGGCTTCACGTACTGGCACCTCTTGGAGAACGGGCTCGGCCAGCTCGTCAGGTACCCCGTGGTCAAGGTCTCGCCCATCCCGGACGGCCAGCTCCCGGCCGTCTGCGAACGCTTCAGCCCGTTCATCACCCTCCCCGAAGGACTCGCACGATGACCACGACCGAGACGACCACCGGAGCTGGGGCCGAATCCCCGTTCGTACGCACCTGCGGGTGCGACTGCCGCCGCTGGGCGCACGAGGTGGCGAAGGTGTGCGAGCAGACCACCCCACGGGAGAAGCTCGTGCGGATGTACTTCGACGACACCAGCGATCCCCGCGGGGTGTACCCGCGAGATGTCTGCCCGCCGTGCGCAGACCACATCACGTTCGCCCGCACCCGAGGCGGGGAGCACCTGACTGCGGACCCCAGCGAGCGGAGTTAGGTCACCCCCCACCCTCCGAACCCCCGGTTTCAGGGCTTCCGAGGCCCCTCGCCGAGCGCCCGAAGCGAGCTAACTACCTAACTTGCCGCTGGTCAGCGCGTTTTCAGGTGGGTTAACCGCCCAAGTTACGAACCTAACCCGCTTCCGGTCACCTAACTCAGGTGTTGACAGCGCCACGCTCACGATGCGAGCGGCTGACGACGGGGTGACGATGGAGCTATGAACGTAGATCACTACCAGCAGGCCCCAGATGGCATATGGCACGCGGTCTCGTCGGACCACAACCGGCAGCGGACCGCCATATGCGATGCCGAGGTGTGGGGCGGCAGCAAGTGGCCCACGACGGAACAGCCACCCAAGCCGTACTGCAACAAGTGCAGAGCACTCGACGTGCCCCCTGCCGGAAACCCTAAAGCTCTGCCTTGAGCTCATCCAAGCCGACCTGAGCCTGACGCAGCACGGAGGCGAGTGTGCCGACCGCGAGTTCCTTGTGCAGCGGCACGATGGCCGTAGCCGCACCCTTCCGCACCTTGCAGTGGCTCCCCTTGATGCTGATCACCTCGAACCCGAGCTTGCCCAGTGCCTTGACCACGTCCGAGCCTGAGACGCGCGGGTAGGCGGACGGGCTCATGCGGCAGCGTGCAGCGGGACGTCCACGAAGGCGAACGTCGGGTTCGACGCGGCCGGAGCAGGCTCATCCTCGAACAAGAGCTCTGCGGCCTCCCTGAGGTTCGCCAGGGCCTCCTCAGGCGTGTCGCCCTGGCTGGCAAGCTCGACTTCGAGAGCGCGAGCCACGTAGAACTGGCCATCGCGAGAGACGACGGCAGTGAGCCGAACCACGTCCGAAGGTTCCATTGGCTCAGCGGTCACGTCAGCCTCCCGGGGTTGTGTAGCGCGCTACACACCAGACTACGCCGAGCATAGGCGCCCTGGTGAGCGGCTCGGCTCAGTTGCAATTCCAGTTGCAGTTCAGCCCGGTTCAGAGGGTACAGATCTCTCGCACGTCTCGCCGCGACGTGCACCGGAGCGACCACCGCACCGCTCCGTACGGCCAGTCGCGGAATTGGAAAGCGTGTTGGGGGCAACCCCTCACGAGTTCAAATCTCGTATCCTCCGCCGTAGCGACGGCCCTTGACCATGGAATACGTGGTCAGGGGCCGTTTCGCTTTCCCGATCAGCCCCACCCGGCTACCCGATGGTGGGATGCTGGGCCATTCCGGTTGCGCGCGAGCGTCGGCGCGCGGGATTCTGGCAGCCGCAAGCCAACAGCGTCAGCAGTCAGCAGCAGCGAGCAGGTCGGCGGTAGGAAAACGTGATCTTCAAGAGAGTCGGCGAGGGACGGCCGTACCCCGACCACGGGCGCACGTACCGCGGCTGGGCCGAGGTGTCGCCCCGTCAGGTCCGGCTCGACCAGCTCGTCACGACGAAGCGTCAACTCGACCTGGACGCACTGCTGGCCGACGACTCCACCTTCTACGGCGATCTGTTCGCGCACGTGGTGAAGTGGCAGGGGGAGTTCTTCCTGGAAGACGGGCTGCATCGGGCCGTACGCGCCGCCCTGCAGCAGCGCACAGTACTCCATGCGCGCGTACTTGACCTGGATCTGTGAATACTCCAGGCGACCGGCCGGGTACTTTCGGTGCATGGACTCGAACCCCCAGCCTGAAGGCCGCCCGACCCCGGACCCGGAGCACTCCGAATATCCGGCGCCCGAGAACGCCGTGCGCTCCCCCGGCGAGATCGGCGGCAAGAAGTTCCGGGTCGGGCTCGCCGACGCCTACGTGCCCTTCCGCAACCGGACCAAGCGGCGTCGCAAAACCCTGGCCGTGGCGCTCGGCGGGCTGCTGATCCTCGGCGTCGGCGCGTACGGCCTGGTGAACCTCGTCACCGCGCCGACGCAGAACGCCGCCGCGGCCTCCTGCAAGGCGGGCTCGGCCCGCGCGCTGTCCGGCCAGGCCGCGATGGCCCCGCTCGCCGCCGCCGGCTCGGCCGGTGGCACGGCGGCGGGTGTCGGCGCGCCGAAGTTCACCCTCAACGTCTACAACTCGACCCAGCGGCACGGCCTCGCGGCGAACACGGCGGCGCAGCTCAAGCAGCGCGGCTTCGTCATCGGCCAGGTCACCAACGACCCGCTGAAGGCGAATCTGACGATCGCCGCCCAGGTCCGCGGCGCCAAGTCGCAGACCGCCGAACTGCGCCAGGTCGCGGCCGAGGTGCCGGGCGCGCAGATCCAGACGGACGGGCGCGCCGACCCGAGCGTGGACCTCGTGCTCGGCGCCGGGTTCACCGCGCTGGCGAGCACCCAGCAGGTCACCACGGAGCTTCAGGCCGCGGCTGCCGCGGCGGCGAGCGCCACGGCGGCGGCCGACGCGGCGTCAGCCTGCGGGCGCTGACCTGCCGGGAGCCGACCGACCGCGGAAACGCTTGAAGGCGGTAACCAGTTGTTCTGGTTACCGCCCTCAGTTAAGCGGTGATGGAGGGATTTGAACCCCCGGTGGCTTGCACCACAAACGCTTTCGAGGCGTTCTCCTTAGGCCGCTCGGACACATCACCGGGGAGAACATTACCCGATGGGGCGGCGCGACGCGAAAAAGTTCTCGAGCAGCGCCCCGGCCTCGTCCGCGAGGATGCCGGAGACCACCTCGGGGCGGTGGTTGAGCCGCTGGTCGCGCGGGAGATCCCAGAGCGAGCCGACCGCCCCGGCCTTGGGGTCGGCGGCGGCGTAGACGATCCGGTCGACCCGGGCCAGCACGCTCGCGCCCGCGCACATGGCGCAGGGTTCGAGGGTGACGACGAGGCTGCAGCCGGACAGCCGCCAGCTGCCGCGCACCCGGCCGGCCTCGCGCAACGCCAGCACCTCGGCGTGGCCCACCGGATCGCCCTCGGCCTCGCGCACGTTGTGGCCGCGGCCGATCACCTCGCCGTCCTCGGCCACCACGACGGCACCGATCGGCACGTCGCCGCCGGCCGGGGCGAGGGCGGCCTCGGTCAAGGCCTCCCTCATCCACGCCGCGTAACGCTCGGTCAGCCAGGCGGGCAGGGCGACGCTCGGGCCGGGACCGCTCCCAGCCCCGGCCGCGGTCCTCGTCTCGGAATCGCCGCCGACGGGAGGTCCCGCGCCACGCGGCGGATCGCTCTCGGGCTCGCCCGCGGTCCTGGGCCCTGAATCGCCGCCGCCGACCGGATCGTCTACATCGCCGCCGGGGGATCTCGCGCCGCTCAACGGGCCACCTCCGACTCCTCGGCCGCGGTCGCCGGACGCGAACCTCCGCCGCCGACCGGAGCCCGCGCGCCGCTCAGCGGACCGCCTCGAGCTCCTCGGCCGCGCCGAGCACGCCGGCGATCTCGGCCAGCGCGTCGGCCGGGGTGAGCCGTCCGTCGCACAGTCCGATCAGGCCCTTGGGCGACTGGCCGAAGTCCGCGAGCAGCGTCGCGTCCCCGGCCGGGCCGCTCGGGGTGCTGGGGCCGGCGTACTCGTCGTCGTCCTCCAGTTCCACCTCGGCGTCCTCGTCGAGCGCGTCGGCCTCCTCGGCCTCGGCCACGCCGCCCTCGACCGCCTCCAGCGGGCTGCCGTCCGGGCCGACCGGCGCCAGCGTGCCCGCGGTCAGCAGCTCCGCGTAACCGGAGCGGCTCACGCCGGCCAGGTCGGACGCGAACACCCGCGGATCCTCGTCGAGGTCGAGCCGGACCACGGCGAACCAGGAGTCCTCCCGCTCCAACAGGACCACCGCGGTGTCCGGATCCTCGTCCTCGCAGGCCTCGCGAATGAACTCGACGAGGCCGATACCGTCGTCGACCTCATCCAAGTCGACGTCGCGCGCCTGCCACTCGTCCGCGTAGCGCGCAAGCAGAGCTGCGAAATAGGCCAAGGTCTGCCCACTCTCCCCTCACTCCGACACGTACTTTTCGTGCTGTTGCGTACTTCAGTATCCGTCCGCCGGGCCGAATCCCGGGCGTGCGCAATCGGTGAACTGGCGTGCGAATCCGATGCGTCCTGCCAAGTGTGCCACCAGGTCGGTCAATCTCAGTTGTCGTTCATCCAATAGCTGCTCGCAGGCCAACTGGAGTTCCAGCGGGTCGAGGCCCAGGTCGGCGAAGAGCGTGTCGTCGCCGGCCGGACCCTGCGCCTGATCCTCCGTCAGGCCGAGCCGCTCGAGCACCTGCGCGGCCACCGCGTCCTCCTCGGCCGCGGCGCGCTCCGAGATGAACAGACGCTCCTCGCGGCCGACGAGCCGCAGGGCGATGAAGTACTCGTCGCCGAGGCCGAGCAGCCCCAGCGTCGGGCCCTCGGACAGCTGCTGGCGGACGGCGGCGACGAACAGGTCGAGGTTCTCGGCGACGTGCGGAGGCAGCGGGGCGGCCGCCCAGCGTCCGTCCTCCTGGTACACGGCCACCGCGAAGTCGACGAACTCCTCGTCGAACGAGGCCTGCCCGTCCTGTGCCATCCGCGTCCTTCCGAGCCTCGCGCCGCCGGCGGCCCACCTGGCGTGGCCGCGTCGTCTGCTCACTGGCATCGTCGCAGAAAGCGCGGCCTCGCGGCACTGGTTGGGGCGCACGGACTGCACCCGACCTCGCAGATCAGTCGGCCGGGTCAGTACCGGAACGTACGGAGCAGCCGGGCGTGCAGCTCGGCGGCCCTGGCCCGGCGCGGGGCGACACGCTTGCGCAGCTCCTTGGCCTCGGCCAGCTCGGCCAGGAAGATCGCCCGGCGCAGCCCCCGGTCCTGCGGCTGCGACTCGGTGTCCGGAGCGGCCAGCGGGGAGCGCGGCCTGCGCGGCTCGGCGGACTCGTTCCCGGCCGCCCCCGGCGCGGCCTTGGCGGCGGCCGGGGACGAGGACTTGCCGCCCGGTTTGGCCGCGGGCTTGCGGCGGCCGGCCGTCCGGTTCGCCGCCGCCTTCGCCGCCTGTTCGGCCGCCGTCCTGCCGCGCCGCTCGCTCATCGTCACCCCATCCGCTCCACGGATGCCGAATCGTGATCTTCCTCAAGACCCTACCCCGGTTGACCGGGACGGCAACCCGAAATCCGTCAGTCATGAACCCGACATAGACTCTGCGCATGCGCATCCACGTCGCCGACCACCCGCTGATCGCCCACAAGCTCACCGCCCTGCGCGACCAGCGGACCGATTCACCGACCTTCCGTCGGCTGGCCGACGAGCTGGTGACGCTGCTGGCTTATGAGGCCACCCGGGAGGTCCGGGTATCCCCGGTGGAGATCACTACACCTGTGGCCCCGACCCAAGGGGTCCGGCTCGCCTCGCCCAAGCCGCTCGTCGTCCCGATCCTGCGCGCGGGCCTCGGCATGCTCGACGGCATGGTCCGGCTGCTGCCGACCGCCGAGGTGGGCTTTCTCGGCATGGTCCGCGACGAGGGCACGCTGACCCCGTCCACCTACGCGACCCGGATGCCGGACGACCTGTCCGGCCGGCAGTGCTATGTGCTCGACCCGATGCTGGCCACCGGCGGCACGCTGATCGCCGCGGTGGAGCTGCTCGCCGCGCGCGGGGCCGACGAGGTCACCGCGATCTGCCTGCTGGCCGCGCCGGAGGGCATCGCGGCGATGGAGAAGGTGCTGGGCGCCTCGAGCGTGCCGGTGACGGTGGTGACCGCCGCGATCGACGAGCGGCTCAACGAGCACGGCTATATCGTTCCGGGCCTCGGCGACGCCGGCGACCGGCTCTACGGCGTGGTCTGAGCGCGCCCCGAACAGCAGATCAGAGCCCTGTGATGACCGTCGCGGACCCCGCCGCGGACGTCGCAGGGCTCTCGTGATGCACTCGTGATCTTCTGACGAGACGGGTACCGGACGCGCCCTATGTCGGAAATGTCCGTGTCACTGTGCGTATTGTGACGAGGATTCCGGTTTCCCGGTGCCACCGCGTCGGGTACTGCGTAAGAGGAAGTTCGCTCAGTACCGCCGTGCACGGTCTGATCGATCTTCCGGTGCCAGCCGGAGAATCAGGCTACGCTGGTACCCGTCAGCAGGAGTCGGAGGGGACGAGGAGAGGCCCATGCCGAAGGCAAAGCCCGCCATCCAGTGGGGCATCGTAATCTTTCTACTCTTCTACATAGTGCATGCCCCGGCATCCTCGGAGACCATCATGGGTGACGCGTTCCGGTTCATCTCGAACACGGTGCACACCCTCTTCTCGGTGTTCTCGTTCCACTCGAACGCCTGAGGCTCGATGTCCACCACGGACTTCTCCCGGACGCCGGCCACCGAGGCCCAGCCCTGGATCAAGAAGTACTTGGACCCGAGCGAGGAAGTCGTACTGCACACCAGGTTCCACCCGGCCGTGCTGCTCGAGCCGATCACCGTGTTCGCGCTGGGCCTGGTGGCGACCAGCTACGCCGACCTCGCGGTCCGCTCCAACTCGGGGAAGGGGCGCGAGATCCTGGTCGCGGTCTGGATCCTGTGGGCCGCCTGGGCGCTGTCGACCGTCTGGGACTACAAGACCCTGACCGGCTTCTATAAGGGTTCTGCGGTCACCCGGCTGTTCGCGTTCGTGGCCACGATCGCCGCGATCGCGCTGCTCGGGTACATCGGCAAGACGCGGGGCGTCAGCACGGTGCTCTGGACCGCGTTCGGCGTGTACGTCCTCTGGGCGCTCCTCCAGCTGGTGCAGTACGCCCGGCGCACCATGGTGATCACCAACCAGCGGCTGATCGTGGTGGAGGGCATCCTCAACCAGGAAGTGAAGTCGCTGAAGCTGGACAAGCTGTCGGACATGATCTATCAGCGTACGGCGATGGGCCACGCGCTCGGCTACGGCACCTTCAACCTCGAGGCGCCCGGCGCTTCGGTCAAACTGGGTCGGTTGACCTACGTGCCAAGGCCGGATCACACCTATCTCCAGGTCTCGCACCTACTGTGGGCCGCCAAGGGTCCGCCGAAGCCGAAGAAGATCCGGCTGGACGGCCAGGTCAACGAGCCCGGCAGCAGCGGACGGAACGTCTCGCTGACCGGCGAGATGGACGGCTGACTGACAGGGTCGGTCGGGGACAAAAGACCAAAGGCAAGCGGCCGGGATTTCCCGTGGCCGCTTGCCTTTCTCGTCTCCGGCAGGGATTTACAGCAGTCCCGGCGGCACCTGGTCCAGCGTGCGCAGGATCGCCGCCGCGAGTTCCCGCGCGGTCTGCGCGGTCAGCTCCACCGCGACCCGCGCGCCGGCGCCGGCCTCCGGGTTGAGGAAGTCGATGTTGAGGGTGTGCTCGGCCGGCGCGTGCACCGGGTGGTCGAAGTACACCGACGTCTCGGTCAGCTTGAACCAGCCGTCAGTACCCTTGCCGCTGCCGGCGGTCTCCACCTTCTCCGTGATGTACGTGCACATCGCGATCAGGCCCCGAGGTGCTTGCCGTAGAAGGCGGCGATCTTCGCCCAGCCGTCCTTGGCCGCCTCGGGCCGGAAGGACGGACGGTCCACCGCGAAGAACGCGTGTCCGGCGCCCTCGTAGGAGTGGAACTCGAAGTCCTTGCCGCCGTCCTTGAGCAGCTGCTCCAACTCGGCGACCTGCTCCGGCGTGGGGTACTGGTCGTCCTTGCCGAACAGGCCGAGAATCGGGCAGCGCACACCCTTCACCCGCTCGCCGAGCGGCTGGACCTTCAGCGGGAAGCCCTCGGGCACGACACCGGTGACGAAGGCGCCGTAGCAGTCCACCGCCGCGTCCACGTCCACCTCGATCGCGGCGAGCACGCTCTGCCGGCCGCCGGAGCAGTAGCCGATGGTGCCGACCTTGCCGTTGAAGTTCGGCAGGGCGCGCAGATACGCGGCGCCGGCCGTGACATCGATCACAAGCCGCTCGTCGGGCACGCCGCCCTTGGCCCGGCCGGCCGCGGCGGCGTCGTCCGGCTCGGCGCCCGGCGCGTCGCGGTGGTAGAGGTTCGGCATCACCGCGTTGTAACCCATGGAGGCGAAGCGGCGGACGATCTCCTTGGAGGGCAGGTCGTAGCCCGGCATGTGGTGGATGACCACCACTCCGCCGCGCGGCGCGGAGTCCTGGACGAGCGCCGCGTAGGCTTCGATCTCGCCGTCCTCGGTGCCGATGGTGATGGTCTGAGAAAGGAAGGCATCGCTCATGCGCCCATTCTTAGACTCATTAGGCTGGCTCAGCAACTAGGCCGGGGCCAAGGGCGGCGCTCCAGTTCCTCGACGCATTCGTTGAAGCGACGCAGGTCGGACTCGAAGCGTTCGATCTCGGCCGGGGTCCACTCCTCGACGATCGTGAGGATGCCCCGGCGGTAGTACTCCCGATCGTTGTGCAGCCGCCGCGCGCCCTCGTCGGTGACCTGAAGCTTTCTGGCCATCCCGCCTTCGGGATCGGGCACCCGACGCGCGAGGTCCTGCCGGATCAGGGCCGCGGTCTGCCGGTTGACGGTGGAGGGGTCGAGCTGGAACGCGTCGGCGAGTTCGCCGATGCTCATCGGCCCCTGATCCTCGAGCCGTAGCAGCAGGACGTAGGCCGAGCGGTCGAGCCGCTCGCGATCCCATAGCCGGCGTCCGGGCATCGTGTAGCGCGCGAGCAGTGAGATCTCCCGCTCGAGGACCGCCGCCGGGGGCTCCTGCCCCGGCTCCGACCTCGGCTTCGTCGAGCTCAATCCGCTGCCGCCATCGCCATCGGAATGTGCATCATGCATGCCATATGTATACTACACATGAATACGGCGCGCGATCCGCCGCCGCATCGCGGCTCGCCGTACCACCCCAAGCCCGTGGAGCACCGCACATGTCCGAGAACGCCTCGCCCCCGCCGCCGACCGACGCCAAGGCCCCCGGCACCAACCTCGTCATCGTCGTTCTCGCCGTCGCGGGTATCGCCGTGTCGGTGATGTCCTCGCTGGTGATCCCGATCCTGGGCCGGCTGCCCACGCTGCTGCACACCTCGGAGACCAACGCCTCCTGGGTGATCACCTCGACCCTGCTGGCCGCCGCCGTCGCCACCCCGGTGATGGGCCGGCTCGGCGACATGTACGGCAAGCGCCGGATGATCCTGATCAGCCTGCTGCTGCTCGTGCTCGGCTCGCTGATCTCCGCCTTCACCTCGGCGCTGCTGCCGATGCTGATCGGCCGCACCCTGCAGGGCATCGGCAGCGGCCTGATCCCGCTGGCCATCAGCCTGCTGCGGGACACCGTGCCGCGCGAGCGACTCGGCTCCGCGGTCGCGCTGATCAGCTCCTCGCTCGGCATCGGCGGCGCGCTCGGACTGCCCGCCGCGGCCCTCGTCGCCCAGCACTTCGGCTGGCACACGCTGTTCTCCGGCGCCGCCATCCTCGGCGCTGCCTGCTTCGCGCTCATCCTGGTGTTCGTCCCGGAGTCGAAGACGCGGGCCGGCAGCAGCTTCGACTACGTCGGCGCGGTCGGGATCAGCGTCGCGCTCGTCTGCCTGCTCGTCCCGCTCTCCGAAGGCGGCAGTTGGGGCTGGGGCAACGCCAAGACACTCGGCCTGTTCGCCGCGGCCGTCGTGCTGCTGCTCACCTGGGGCTGGTACGAGCTGCGGGTGAGCCAGCCGCTGGTGGACCTGCGTACGACCGCGCGTCGCCAGGTGCTGTTCACCAACCTCGCCGCCGTGGCCATCGGCTTCGCCATGTACGGCACTTCCCTGCTGCTGCCGCAACTGCTCCAGCTGCCCAAGGCCACCGGTTATGGTCTCGGCCAGAGCATGGTCGCGGCCGGAATGTGCATGGCCCCCGGCGGTTTCGTGATGATGCTGGTCTCGCCCTACGGCGCCAGGCTCTCCAAGGCCCGCGGCCCCAAGACCTCGCTCATCGTCGGCGCCGCGATCGTCGGCATCGGCTACGTGGCGCTGCTCGGCCTGACCCACTCGGTGTGGGAGATCATCCTCGGCGCCTGCATCGTCACCGCGGGCATCGGCTTCGCCTACGCGGCCATGCCCGCCCTGATCATGTCGGCGGTCCCGGTCACCGAGACCGCCGCCGCCAACGCGCTCAATACCCTGATGCGCTCGATCGGCGTGTCCGTCGCCAGCGCCGCGATCGCCGTCGTGCTCGCGCACTCGGTCAAGCCCTTCGGCGGCAGCGAGCTGCCCACGATGAGCGGCTTCCGCGGCGGCTTCCTGATCGCCCTGGCCGGCTGCGTCGGCGCCGTCGTGCTCGCGGCCTTCATCCCCGGGATCGGCACGAAAGCCCCGGCCGCCGAGCAGCTCCCGGTGCAGCCGGAGGACGACCGGATGACCGCCCAGCCGGCCGAGCAGACCGTGGGCTAGCGGCCCTGATGCTGTACATACACAGAACGCCGAAGGCGGATCATCGGGCCGGTATGATGCCGAATGTTGCATGGCAATGTTTCGTATCGCGCCGTGCTGGTGAAGGAGGCGGAGAGTGGCCGGGGTAGTCAAGCCCAAGCAAGGTGACTGGGTCGTGGAAGCGGCCGACCGGGCCATCGCCGAAGCGGAGTCACGCGGGGTGGACACACCCTTGGTCTGCGCGTCCGGCATCAGCCCGTCCGGCCCGATCCACCTCGGCAACCTGCGCGAGGTCATGGTGCCGCACTTCGTCACCGACGAGCTGCGCCGTCGCGGCCTCCCGGCCCGGCACATCCTGTCCTGGGACGACTACGACCGGCTGCGCAAGGTGCCGGCCGGGCAGCCGCCGTCGTTCGCCGAGCACATCGGCAAGCCCCTGACGGCGGTGCCGGACCCCTGCGGCGAGCACGCGAGCTGGGCCGAGCATTTCAAGGAGCCCTTCCGCGCGGCCCTGGCGCAGCTCGGCGTCGAGATCGAGGAGATCAGCCAGACCGCGATGTACACGAGCGGCGCCTACACCGAGCAGATCACCCTCGCGATGCGCGAGCGTGCCCGGATCGACGCGGTGCTCGCCCGCTACCGCACCGCGAAGCCCGGAGCCGAGCCGGTCGAGACCGAGGCCGAGGACGACAGCGAGAACGGCTCCGGGTCGACCGGGACCGCGTACTACCCGTTCAAGCCCTACTGCCCGGTGTGCCTCCGCGATTCCACGACCATCACCGAGTTCGACGAGGACACCCTCGTGGCCGGCTACGTCTGCGCCTGCGGGCACTCCGGACAGGTGCGGGTGACCGACGGCGGCAGCGGCAAGCTGGTCTGGAAGGTCGACTGGCCGATGCGCTGGGCGTACGAGGGCGTCGTGTTCGAGGCGGGCGGCGTCGACCACTCGTCCCCGGGCTCCAGCTTCTCGGTGGGCTCGCAGCTCGTCCGGGAGATCTTCGACGGCCGACCCCCGGCGTACCTGGGCTACTCCTTCGTCGGCGCGAGCGGCCAGGCGAAGATGAGCAGCTCCGCGGGTGGCGCGCCGACACCCGGCACGGCCCTGGAGATCCTGGAGCCGCAGGTGCTCCGCTGGGTCTACGGCCGGCGCAAGCCGAGCCAGGCGATCACCGTGGCCTTCGACAGCGAGATCAACCGGCTGTACGACGAGTGGGATGCCCTCAAGCGCAAGGCGGATGGCGGCCAGGCCTCGGCGAGCGAGCTCGCTACGTACGCGCGCTCGGCCAGCCCGGTCATCCGTACCCCGCTGACGGAGACGCCGCTGAGCCTGCCGTTCCGCACGCTGACCTCGGTCGCGGACATCACCACCGGCGACCCGGAGCAGATGCTGCGCATTCTGCGCGACTTCGCCGAGGACAGCGAGCTCGAGAGCCTCGACGTCCTGCGGCCCCGACTCGACCGCGCCAAGGCCTGGGTCGACGGGTTCATGCCCGACGAGGAGCGCACGCACGTGCTCGCCGAGCCCGACAAAGCGCGGCTGAGCCAGCTGACGCCCTCGGAGCAGAAGGATCTCGACCTGCTGCTCGACGGGCTGGACGACGCGTGGTCGCTGCCGGGCCTCACCTCCCTGCTGTACGGGATCCCGAAGGTCCAGGCCGGCCTGCCGCTCGACACTCCGGCGACCCCCGAGCTCAAGACCGCCCAGCGTCAGCTGTTCGTGCTCGTCTACCAGCTACTCCTCGGCCGCGACACCGGTCCGCGGCTGCCCACGCTGCTGCTCTCGCTCGACCGGTCGCGTATCAGGCAGCTGTTGGACTACCGCGCGGCCTGACGCATCGCGCCCTCCCGCTGAGCCGGTTCTGTTACGGGACTGGGGAAAACTCACTATGCAGTCGGCCTCTCATGAGGATTAAAGTGCCTTATGACGGCCCCTTGGCCGTGCTGCACTCAGGGGACTCAGGGGAGGGGCCAGATGGCTCTATCGCGCCGCGTCGCAGCGGCGATGATTTCGGTCTCGATGACGGCTGCGGGGGTGGGCGTCGGCGCGTCCGCAGCCCACGCCGACAGCTCGAACGTGCTCTACGTCAACGACGCCGCGACGGCGAACTGCTCGGACAGCGCGGCGGGCGCGGGTAGTGCCGCGACGCCGTTCTGCAGCATCCAGGCCGGCGCGAACGCGGCCGTCGCGGGCGACACCGTCGACATCGCGGCCGGGAATTACTCAGGGGACGTAGACATCAAGTCCGTGGGTACAGCCGCGGAGCCGATCGTCTTCCAGGGCGCCGCGGGCCTCATCTTCACGGCGGCCGCCTCGCCCTTCACGACACCGGGGATCACCTTCGACGGAGCGTCCTATGTGACGTTCCAGGGCTTCGGGGGCCCGATCAGGAACTACAAGCTCCAGACGGACGACATCCTCGTCAACGACTCGTCGCACATCACGCTCAACAACCTCTGGGTCCAGTCCTCCCCCGTCCTCGGCTACGCGGTCCAGATCGCCGGCGACTCGTCCGCGGTGACCGTGAGCAGGAGCGCCATCGTCGGTCTTCAGAACGGCATCGTCGTCGATTCCGGCAGCGCGGACGACGTCATCAGCACGAACTTCACGGATACCGCCAGCGGGGTCTCGCTCACGGACGACTCGAACGCGGCGGTCACCTCCAACACGATCGTCCAGCCGTCCCTGCACAACTACGGGATCAGCGTCACCGGCGGAGCGGCCGGCGTCAGCGTCGAGAACAACATCGTGACTTACACCGACTCGTCGAAGTTCGCGGGTACGACCGGCCCGGGCGCGGAGTTCTCCGTCGACGCGGCCTCGGTGCCCGGCGTCACCGCGGATTACAACGTGATCTGGCCGACGGCCGCCGAGGGCAGCAGCACGCCGGTCGAGCCGGCCTACGTCTGGGCCGGCGCTGACTACGCGACCGCCGCGGCCTTCAGCACGGCCACGGGACAGGGCGGGCATGACGTCGTCGGCGACCCGCTGATCTACCTCGGATCCGCACCCTACTTCCGCGCCCCGGCGCCTGAGCAGAACTCGGCGAACAGCGCCGCTCCCGGCATGCTGAACACCGACTTCTACGGCTACTCGTGCAACGCCGACCCCTTAGTCCCCGTCACGGGTGCCGGCTCACCCGATTACTGTGCACGCGGCGCCCTCCAGCCCGACTACACGACGACGTTGAACGCCGCATTGACGCCGGTGAACGCACTGACCACGGACATGTCCACGTCCATCTCCCAGACCGTTGCGTACAACGGCGGGCAGTCCACGGTTGAACCCATTCCGACCCCGACGGTGTCCTACGCGGTCAACTGGGGTGACGGCGACACGCAGACCTACCCCGCATCGAGCACGACGGCGCTCACCGGACTCGCGCACACCTACGCCAAGCCCGGCGTATATACGGTTGCCGAGACCGCGAAAATGACCGACGGCGAGACGCTCACCACCACCAAGACGTTCACCACGACCGGCGCCGACTACACCCCGAGCGGCCCGACGCGAATCCTCGACTCGCGCAGCGGGGTCGGCGGACTCAGCGGCCGACTCGTCTCGGGCAAGTGCTACAGCCTGCCGGTCGCGAACGTCGGCGACGTGCCGGCGAACGTCACGGCGATCTCCGCGAACCTGACCGTGACCGACGCCGTGAGCAACGGCTGGGTCGCGGTCGGCGTCATCAACACCATCAATCCGGTCTCCAACGTCGACTACCTTGCAGGACAGACGGTCGCGAACAGTGTCCTGGTGCCGGTGGTCGATTCCGATGTCCAGGTGTGCGGCGGCGGGGACGCGAATGCGTCCGCTGACGTGATCCTCGACCTCACGGGGTACTTCACGACGAGCGCCGCCTCCGGCTACCAGCCGGTCACGCCCGACCGCGTCCTCGACACCCGGAACGGCACCGGAGCCGCTGACGCCAAGGTCGCGGCGAACGCCGGGGTGCCGGTCGCCATCGCCGGAGCCGACTCGATCCCGAGCGGCATCAGCGCGGTCGCCGTGCACGTCACGGTGACCGACACGGCCGGCAACGGCTGGATCGCCGCCGAACCGGACGGCGCCGGCGTGCCGGGCACCTCGAGCCTGAACTACCTCAAGGGCCAGACGATCTCCAACACGGTCATCGTGCCCGTCGGCAAGGACGGCGAGATCGAGCTCTACAACGGCGGTGCCGGCGGTTCGGTGGACCTCATCGCCGACGTCTCAGGGTACTTCTCCGCCACCGCACCCGAGGCGTTCGCCGGAATCGTTCCGTTCCGCGCGGTGGATTCGCGCGCCGACGGCGACGGCCTCTCCGCCGACGGCACGCAGACGTACTCGCTGGACACGGTGCTCGGCGGCGGGGCCCTCTCCACGTTCCCCGCCGGAGCCACGATCGCGGCGAACATCACGGCGACCGACGAGACCGCCAACGGCTACCTGACCGCGTACGCGCAGAGCACGCCCCGTCCGACGATCTCCAACCTCAACTACGTCGCCCACCAGAACCTGGGCGACTTCGCGCTGCTGGGCACGACCGGCAGCGCGGACGAGGTCGACGTGTACAACAACTCCACCGGCTCGACCGACATCATCTTCGACGTGTCCGGCTACTTCTCCAGCATCTGATCAGCCAGTAGTGGTGACCCGGCAACGCGGCTGCGCTGCCGGGTCACCGGTCGTCGGGATCGGGACCGCCTGGACTCGCGCCGCCATGGTGTCCTTGCCCGGGCCGGGGTTCAGAGCCGGGCGCAACTCTTGATCCACGCCGTGAACTCGGCGATCGTCTCCTTGCCCAAGTCACTCGGAGTCGCTCCTCGGATCACCCGATCCGGGATCTCCCCGTCCTCGTCCCCAGCGGCGCCCGCCCCGTCAAGTCTGGCGGATGAAGCCGCGACGGCGGACTCGAGCAGGCCGATGCGCCCCGTCTTGGCGAGAGACTCGGCAGGGATGGCCAAATCAAAGCCGGACCTGTCCTCGCCACATGTGAACTGCGTGTAACGCCAGCTCGGCGTACCTGTTTCGCCGATAACGACGACGTCTCGGTTTCGGCGGCCTCCCTTGCGTGACGTGCGGGTCACGGCCTACAGTCCAGCGCAATACGACACTGCAATAGCACAGTGCAATGTCACATCCGGCAACTGGATTGTCTGGAGGTGCAGGCTTCGTGGGAGATCGCACCCGATCCAGCCCGGGGGCGGTGGCGCCAATCGCCTTCGGCGCCGTGCGGCCGCTCGGAGGGCAGGCCGTCACCATCACGGGCGGGTTGCTCGGCGACTGGCAGCGGCGCAACCGCGAGGTCACCATCCCGCACGTCATCGGCCGGCTCCACGAGGCGGGGAACGTCGAGAACCTGGCCCGGCTGCTGGTGAAGAAGCCGGGCCCGTACCGCGGCCGCTACCCGTTCGGCGACACCGACCTCTACAAGACGCTGGAGGGCCTTGCCTACGAGCTGGCCGCCGGTGAGGACCCGGCCATCCGGGAGTTCTACGAGCAGGTCGTCACGCTGCTCGTCGCGGTCCAGGCCGAGGACGGCTACCTCAACTCACGTTTCCAGGACCCGGAGTCGGACAAGCAGCCGTGGACCGACCTGGCCTGGGGCCACGAGCTGTACAATCTCGGCCACCTCATCCAGGCCGCCGTCGCGGCACACCGGCAGCTCGGCGACGACCGGCTGCTCCGCGTCGCCACCAGGTTCGCCGACCTGGTCGTCGCCAGGTTCGGCGACGACGGCGAGGTGGCCGTGTGCGGCCATCCCGAGGTGGAGATGGCGCTGGTCGAGCTGTACCGGGTGACCGGCGACGACCGCCACCTGCGGCAGGCACGGCTCTTCGTCGACCGGCGCGGCCACCGGACCGTCCAGCACCGGGTATTCCCGTCGGAGTACCTCCAGGACCACATCCCGTTTCGCGACATGCCGTCGGCCACCGGGCACGCGGTGCGCATGGTGTACCTGGCCGCCGGCGCCGCCGACGTGTGGCTGGAGACCGGCGACGAGACGCTGGCGCCGGCGCTGACCCGGCTCTGGGACGACATGTGCGCGCGGAAGCTTTACATCACCGGCGGCCTCGGCAGCCGGCACAGCGATGAGGCCATCGGGGACGGCTACGAACTACCGTCCGAGCGGGCGTACGCCGAGACCTGCGCGGCCATCGGCACCATGCAGTGGGCCTGGCGGATGTTCCTCGGCACCGGCGCGGCCGGCTACCTGGACGTGTTGGAGACCGTGCTCTACAACGCCTATGCGGTCGGGTTGTCCGCGGCGGGAACCGCGTTCTTCTACGACAACCCGTTGCAGCGCAGGGCCGATCACGACCAGCGTTCGGGGGCTGAGATCGACGGCGAGCCGCTGCGCCGATCCTGGTTCGGCTGCCCGTGCTGCCCGCCGAACGTGGTCCGCTGGATGTCGCAGCTCGGCGACTACCTCGCGGCCGAGACCGAGGACGCGCTCTACCTGGCGGGCTACGCCGACGCGACCATCGCCGGCACCCACCTCGACGTCACCGTCACCACCGACTACCCGTGGGACGGCACGATCCGGATCCGCGTGGACCGGGCGCCGGACAGCGACGCGCCGTACGCGCTCAAGCTGCGGATGCCCGGCTGGGCCACCGGCGCCTCCGTCGTCGGCGCCGACGACGAGCCGGTGCCCTGCCGACAGGACGAGCCGGGCTGGCTGGTCGTCAGCCGACGGTGGCAAGCGGGCGACGAGCTCACCCTCGCCCTCCCGATGCGGGTCAGGGCCCACGGTTCGCACCCGTACCTGGACGCGACCCGCGGCGCGCTCGCGATCGCCCGCGGACCGCTGATCTACGCGGTCGAGCAGGTCGACTGCGCGGCGGACCTCGACGATCTGACGGTGGACGCGGACAGCGTGGCGCACGCCACGGTCGGCCCGGGCCCCGCGGCACTCCCGCGCTCGCTCGCCGTCGAGGTGACCGGCCGCGTATCGGCACCACCCGCCGACGAGCTGTACCCAGAACTTCCCCAGGAGGGCCAGGCTCCCGGCGATCCGCTACCGGTGACGTTCGTCCCCTACTTCCTGTGGGGCAACCGAGAGCCTGGGCCGATGCGGGTCTGGATCAGGCGCTCCTGAACAGAAGAAGGGCACGATGAACCGATCGATCAAGCTTGCGAGTGTGGTGGTCTCGCTGACCGCGATGCTCGGGCTCGCCGCGTGCGGAGCGGGCGGCACTACCGTCGGCGGCGGCGCCGCGTCCAGCACGGGAAAGAGCGGCGGCACCGTCGACTTCCTGGCGCAGTCGGACTTCTCCCACCTGGACCCGGCGCGCGGCTGGGACGGCGGCGTGGACAACTTCTACCAGGTCCTCTACCGCACACTGGTGATGTGGAAGGCCGGCACGGGCAAGGCGCAGATCGTCCCCGACCTGGCCGAGAGCCTGGGCACGCCCAGCGACGACTACAAGACGTGGACGTTCCATCTCCGCAAGGGCATGTACTTCCAGACCGGCCAGCAGATCACCAGCCAGGATCTGAAGTTCGGCATCGAACGGGCCTGGGATCCGCAGGCGGGCATCGGTTCGCCGTACTCGAAGACGCTCATCGCGGCGCCGGCCGGCTATAAGGGGCCGTACGAGTCGGGCAGCCTGTCCACCATCGGGACACCGGACAGCAGCACCATCGTCTTCCATCTGAAGACGTCCTACCCGGACTTCAACTACGCGGCCACCGAGCCGAACTTCACCGCCTTCCCGGTCGGTACCGGCGCCAACGACGCCTTCGACAAGACCCCGATCTCGTCAGGCCCGTACGAGGTGGCCGGCTACACGCCCGGCTCCAGCCTGGTGCTCAAGCGCAACCCGTACTGGAAGCAGTCGTCCGACCCGAACCGGTCCGCGCTGCCGAACACACTCCAGTTCACCTTCGGCCTCTCCGGTGCCACCATCGACCAGCGGCTGCTGGCCGACCAGGGCGACGACCAGAACGCCATCGGCCTGTGGAGCATCGAGCCGGCCACCGTGGCGCGGATCCAGACGGCGCAGATGAAGGCGCGCACGATCAGCGGCGCGATGGGCTGCACCGGCTACATCGCGCTGAACACCACCAAGAAGCCGCTGAACGACCTCAAGGTCCGGCAGGCCATCGAGTGGGCCACCGACAAGCAGACCATGGTGGACGCCAACGGCGGCTCGGTGCTCGCCTCCCCGGCCGCCTCCATCGAGTCGCCGACGGTGCCCGGCCGTACCGCGACCGACGTGTACGCGACCGCCGACGGCACCGGTGACGTGGCAAAAGCCAAGGCGCTGCTCGCGCGGGCCGGTTACGCCAACGGCTTCACCATCACGCTCCAGACCTCGAACGACTCCGTCTCCGAGGGCATGGGCGTGGCCTGGCAGGCCGCGCTCGCCCGGGTCGGCATCAAGGTGCAGCTCGACGAGCTGGCGGCGTCCAGCTTCTACCAGACGATCGGCACCATCTCCCAGGAGTCGGACGCCGCGCAGACCGGCTGGTGCCCCGACTGGCCGAGCGGCCTGACCTTCCTGCCGCCGCTCTTCGAGAGCAGCGAGTACCTGACCAGCGTGGGCAACGGCGACCTGTCGCAGATCAACGACCCGGCGCTGAACGCCCAGTTCGCCACCATCGCGAGCATGGCCGACACGACCGCGCAGAATGCGGCCTACGCCAAGCTCGACGTGCGGATCCAGCAGCTGGCCCTGGTCGTCCCCACGGTGTACGCGAACACCGTGGAGCTGGTCGGCGGCAACGTCGCCGGCTCCTATTCCTCGCCGGCCTGGGGCTCAGGGGTCGACTTCGTCTCCGTCGGGCTGAAGAACCCGGGCAGCTGATGGCCACGACCACTGGGCCGGGGTTGCGCGAAGCTCCCGTCAAGCCCGGGGCCGGTCCCGCGACCGGCACCCGCCGGCGGGTGCTGCGCGCCCTCCGGCGGGACCGGGGAGCGATGCTCAGCGCGACCTTCCTGCTGCTCGTCATCGGCATGGCCATCGCCGCGCCCCTGATCACCACGCTCACCGGTTCGGGCCCTGACACGCTCGATCCGAACGCGATCAACCCGAACCTGGGCGGCGCGCCGCTCGGCGGCCTCGGCGGGATCAGCCTGGCGCACCCGTTCGGCGTGGAGCCGGACACCGGCCGCGACCTATTGGCCAGGATCGCCTACGGAGCGCGGGTGTCGTTCCTCATCGCGCTCTCCGCCACGGTGCTCACCACCACCCTGGGCGTGGTCTTCGGCATGCTCGCCGGCTTCTTCCACGGCTGGGTGGACCAGGTGATCTCCCGGCTGATGGACTTCCTGTGGGCCTTCCCCTCGCTGATCTTCATGATCGCCATCCTGTCCGCGCTGCCGCAAGGCAACCGGCCGCTGCTGCTGGTGATCGTGCTCTCGCTGTTCGGCTGGCCGTACCTGGGCCGGGTCATCCGCGGCCAGACGCTCGGCCTCACCGAGCGGGAGTTCGTGCAGGCCGCGCGGGTCTCCGGGGCCAAGACGCGAGACCTGATCTTCCGTGAGATCCTGCCGAACCTGCGCAACACCGTCATCGTCATCGCCACGCTGTCCGTGCCCGGTTACGTCGGCACCGAGGCGGCGCTGTCCTTCCTCGGCGTCGGCGTCGTCCCGCCGACGCCGTCCTGGGGGCAGATGATCTCCGGCTCGCTGGAGTGGTACCAGGTGGACCCGATGTACTTCGTCGTTCCCGGCGGATTCCTGTTCCTCACCGTGCTCAGCCTGACGGTGTTCGGCGACCGGCTGCGGCGCGCCCTGGACGCGGGGGAGGTCGGCTGACATGCCCCGCTACATCGCAGGACGGCTGCTGGGCCTGGTCTGCATCCTGCTCGCGATCTGCTTCTTCACCTTCGCGATCTTCTTCTGGCTCTCCCCGGATCCGGCCTTGGCGGTCTGCGGCAAGACCTGCACGCCGCTGCGGATCTCCGAGATCCGGCAGGCGCTCGGTCTAGGCCAACCCTTCGTCACCCAGTTCTGGGACTACGTCAGGGGCATCTTCGCCGGCCGCGACTACGGATCCGGCGCGGACCTGGTGCACTGCTCCGCACCATGCCTGGGCTACTCCTTCCAGTCCAGCCAGAACGTGTGGCAGATGATCACCCAGCGGCTGCCCGTCACCGTCACCGTGGCGGCCGGCGCGGCCGTGCTGTGGCTGCTCATCGGCATCATCGCCGGCGTGATCTCCGGAGTGAGGGAGGGCACCTGGTGGGACCGGGCGGCCATGTTCGTGACCCTCGGCGGCGCGTCCATCCCCAGCTACGTGCTGGCGCTGGTGCTGCAGTTCGTGCTGGTGGTGAAGCTGCAATGGCTGCCGTTCCCGGGCAACGTCGGGTTCCTGCCCGACCCGGGTCTGTGGTTCGAGTCGTACCTGATGCCATGGATCGTGCTGGCGCTCGGCTACGCCTGCCTCTACGCCCGGCTGACCCGGTCCAACGTCATCGACACCATGTCGGAGAACTTCATGCGCACCGCACGGGCCAAGGGGCTCCCGCCCGGGCTCATCCTGCGCCGCCACGCGCTGCGACCCGCGCTGACGCCGGTGGTCACCATCTTCGGCATGGACTTCGCCGGGCTGCTCGGCGGCGCGCTGATCGTGGAGACGGTGTTCGGCCTCAACGGTCTCGGGCAGCTGACCGAGCAGGCCATCGCGTCCAACGACCAGCCGGTGATCATGGGTGTCACGCTACTGGCCGCCGCCTTCACGGTGATCGGCAACCTGGTGGTCGACATCCTCTACACCTATCTGGACCCCAGGGTGAGGATCACAGCGTCATGAGTGGACTGCTGGAGGTCGACAACCTCAAGGTCACCATCGGCGGCCAGGACGTGGTACGGGACTCCTCGTTCGCCGTAGACGCCGGCGACACGCTCGGCATCGTCGGCGAGTCCGGCTCGGGCAAGTCCATGACCGCGCTGGCCGTCATGGGCCTGCTGCCGCGCGGCGCGCGGGCGTCGGGATCAGTACGCTTCGACGGTCAGGAGTTGCTCGGCCGCACCGACCGGCAGCTTCGCGCGCTCCGCGGCGACGCGGTGTCGATGATCTTCCAGGACCCGCTCTCCTCGCTAAACCCGTACTACACGGTGGGCCTGCAGATCGAGGAGACCTACCTGGCGCACCGCGGCGGCAAGCGGGCCGTGGCCCGCAGGCTGGCCGTGGACGCGCTGGCCGAGGTCGGCATTCCCGAGCCGCAGGAGCGCCGCCGGCACTTTCCGCACCAGTTCAGCGGCGGCCAGCGGCAGCGGATCATGATCGCCATGGCGCTGATCTGCGGGCCCAAGCTGCTCATCGCCGACGAGCCGACCACCGCGCTGGACGTCACCGTGCAGGCCCAGGTGCTGAAGCTGCTCGCCCGGCTCCAGGCGGAGACCGGCACCGGGCTGCTGTTCATCAGCCACGACCTGGCGGTGATCAGCCAGATCGCGCACCGGGTGGTCGTGATGCGGGACGGCGAGCAGGTGGAGTACGCGACCACCGAGGAGGCGTTCTGCGCGCCCAAGCACCCGTACACCCGGGCGCTGCTTGAGGCCATCCCGCGAATTGACGAGGTGTCATGACACTGCTCCGCGCCGAAAACCTGACCAAGGACTACGCCGTCAGGTCGGGCAACGCGATGTTCGGCAAGAAGGCCACGTTCCGCGCGGTCGACTCGATCAGCTTCGAGGTGGCGGCGGGCGAGACCCTTGCCATCGTCGGCGAGTCCGGCAGCGGCAAATCCACGACCGCCAAGCTGATCGCCAGGCTGACGGAACCGTCGAGCGGCAGCTTCGCGATCGACGGTGTGGACGTCACCCACGCCCGCGGCGCCGCGCTGGCCCGCTACCGCCGCGACGTGCAGGTGGTGTTCCAGGACCCGTTCTCGTCGCTGAACCCCAAGCACAGCGTGGAGCGGATCATCAACGCCCCGCTGGATTACCAGGGCATCAAGCCGGAGGGCGGGCGCCGGAGGTTCGCCCAGTCGCTGATGGAGCAGGTCGGCCTCAACCCGGACCACGTGCTGCGCTACCCGGCGCAGTTCTCCGGCGGGCAGGCGCAGCGCATCGGCATCGCCAGAGCGCTGGCCGTCCGGCCCAAGCTGGTGATCTGCGACGAGGCGGTCTCGGCCCTGGACGTGACGGTGCAGGCCCAGATCATCGAGCTGCTTCGCCGGTTGCGCTCGGAGTTCGGCCTCGCCTACATCTTCATCGCGCACGACCTGGCCGTGGTGCGCTCCCTCGCGGACCGGGTCGCCGTGATGAACAAAGGCGTCATCGTCGAGCAGGGGCCGTGTCACGACCTGTTCGGCGACCCGCAGGACCCGTACACCCAGGCGCTGCTCGCCGCGATCCCACGCATCGACCCGGAGTGGGACCGTCGGCGGCGCGAGAACGCGGAGGAGCTCGCATGAACCGGCCCGTCAACCCCTCGACCCCGTCCACCGACTCGCAGTCCTCTGACACGGAGTCCCCCGGCACGGCGGCGGTCGGCCCCAAGCTCCCCAGGCTGGGCGAGATCCCGAGCTTCGTGACGTACATGGGCACCGGCTGGGGCACCCCGGATCGGAAGCCGCCGACGGTCGAGGGCGCCGCCGCGGCGGCAGCCGCGCACCGCGCGCGGCTCGCCGACGCGCTGCCGGGACGGCCGATCGTGATCGCGGGCGGCCACGCGCCGGTGCGCGCCAACGACTGCCGCTACGACTTCCGCGCGGACAGCGACTTCGCCTGGCTCACCGGCTGCACCACCGTCGAGGACGCGGTGCTGGTGCTGGAGGGTGAGGACGCGGTGCTCTACCTGCCGCCGCCGGCCTACCCCGGGGAGAAGGAGTTCTTCACCGACGCGGCACGCGGCGAGTTGTGGGTGGGCGCCGCGCCGAGCCTGGACGACTGGGCCAAGGCGCTGGACATCGAGGTGCGCCCGCTGAGCGCGTTCACCCGGCATCTGGGCACCATGGCCAAGGACGACGAGCTGGCCAGGACCCTCGCCGAACTGCGGATGCTCAAGGACGACTGGGAGATCGGCCAGCTCCGCTCGGCCGTGGACCACACCGTGGACGGGTTCCGTGCCGTGGTGCGGGAGTTCGGCGCGGCCGTGGAGTCCGGCGGCGAGCGCTGGCTGCAGGGAACCTTCGACCGGCACGCCCGCACCGTCGGCAACGGGCCCGGCTACGCCACCATCGTGGGCAGCGGCAGGCACGCGCCCACACTGCACTGGGTGCGCTGCGACGGCCCGCTGCTCCCCGACGAACTGGTGCTGCTTGACATGGGCGTGGAGGAGAACTCGCTCTACACCGCGGACGTGACCAGGACGTTCCCGGCGTCAGGCCGGTTCAGCCCGGCGCAGCGGCAGGTGCACGACCTGGTGGAGAAGGCGCACCGGGCCGGCCTGTCCGCGGTAACGCCCGGGCGGCGGTTCACCGACTTCCACGACGCGGCCATGGAGGTGGTCGCGCGCGGTTTGGCCGACTGGGGGCTGCTACCGGTCTCGGTGGACGAGGCGCTCTCCCCCGCGGGGCAGCAGCACCGCCGCTACCTGGTCTGCGGCATCGGCCACCACCTCGGCCTCGACGTGCACGACTGCGCCAAGTCCTCGTTCGAGGCGTATCAGGGAGCGACCATAGAACCCGGTATGGTGCTGACCGTCGAGCCGGGCCTGTACTTCCACGCACACGACCTGACCGTGCCGCCCGAGCTGCGTGGCATCGGCGCCCGAATCGAGGACGACGTGCTGGTGACCGAGTCCGGCGCGCAGGTGCTCTCCGACGAACTACCGATCTCCGCGGACGGCCTTGAGCAGTGGATGGCGCACGCCCACGGCGAGTGACACGAGAACACCGGTGCCGTCGGAGATCGCGACGGGCACCATCCCGGGGCCAGATGCCTGATGCGCAAAGATTTTCCTCGGGCTTCCGGGCCGTGTCGAGGAATGGCGGTGCGCCCTGGCTACCGGTAACTACTCCGCGGCCAGGACCTCGGAGTGGTCCGCCCAGGTGGTGCGGACGTGGCCGATGTGCCGCTCGACCAAGGCGCGGGCGCCCTCGGCGTCACCCTTGACGACCAGGTCCAGCAGTTCCGCGTGCTCGGCGGCGGAAGCCCCCAGGTTGCCCGACTCCACCAGCGCGCGCAGGCCGTAGAGGCGGGCTCGCGATCGCAGGTCGCCGACGATCTGCACCAGCACCTCGTTGCCGGACAGGCGCAGCAGACCCAGATGAAGTTCCCGGTCGGCGCGCAGATACTCGGTGAGGTCCCCGGCCGCCGCCGCGGCCACGATGGACTCGGCCACGCCGCGCAGCGCGGCCGCCTCGGCGTGCCGCGGACCCGCGGCGATCTCGGCGACCACCGGCACTTCGATGAGGTGCCTGATATAGGTGATCTGGTCCAGGTCGGCGTCGGTGAGCTCGATGACCCGGAAGCCCTTGTTCCTGGCCACCTCGACCATGCTCTCCTGGGCAAGGGTGAGCATGGCTTCCCGCACCGGCGTGGCGGAAACGCCGAGCTGCTGGGCTAGCACCGCTGCCGAATAGACCTGACCGGGCCGCATCTCGCCGGAGATGATCGCTCCGCGCAGCTTCTCCGCGATCGTCTCGCGCAGGTTGGTCCGTGCGCCTAGTGCGTCAAGGATCGCCATCAGAACGTGAAATCCTCCAGGAAGGGATCGGCCGGGTCGAGCAGGTACCGCGCGCTCCCGGTGATCCAGGCTCGGCCGGTGATGGTCGGCACCACCGCCGTGCGGCCCGCGACCGTCATATCCGACAGCAGACGCCCGACGCGCCGTGCCCCGATGTAGGACTCGCTGCCGAAGTCCTGGCCGAGACCCAGGTCACCGCGCAGGTGCAATTGTGCCATGTGAGCGCCGGCCCCGGTGCCGCACGGCGACGGGGCGAACCGGCCGACGACCACCCGGGTCGGCATGCCTTCGGTGCGCGAGTCCACCGCATGGAACATCCGCGACGCGCGCATCTAGGACAGCCCGGCCGGCCATGCCACGTCATGCCATGGCGGCAACTCGGTCGAGAGGGAGGTCATAGAGGTAAAATATCACATGCCACTTCAACCGGGCAGCCCGTCCCGCAACGGCGAGCGCATGCCCAGGCGACGCCACCGGCGGTGTATCAATGAAGGATCATCAAGTTCCATGGACGACGCCGGGCGACACGAGGACAACGCCCGACCCGCAGGGGAGATAAGACCGTGCCAGAAGGCTCACTGGGAACAAACCCGCAGTTCGTAGCCGTGATCGCTAGGCCGACTTCGACCTTCTGATCTTACGGCCGAGAACGAAAAACAGGTCAGCTGAGCTCTGAAAGCTCATCTGAGCTGAGATGTTGTGCGCCCGAAGGGATTCGAACCCCTAACCTTCTGATCCGTAGTCAGATGCTCTATCCGTTGAGCTACGGGCGCAGTGTGACCGCCTCGAGCCTTGGCCCGCGGTTGCCGACTGGTCGAGTGTACATGGTCCTGGGGGGAGGTCCGCAAACCGAATAGTCGGCGCGGGGCCCGGCGGGCGGGGGCGGGAAAATCGGTTGCCGGGGGAAGAAGGACGCGGGGATACTCCGGGGCGACGACTGTCGAAGGCAACAGTCCCGGATCCGAGGAGGTGCCCCATGGCCCAGCGGGCCGCGGTCACCAGGCCGCTTCACACCTCCATCGGAACTCCGCTAAGGACTACCTCCAGTGTCTTCGCACGACGATCATTCGCAACTTCCGGACGCCGCGGCTGAGCCGGACGACGAGCAGGACCCCTACGCGCGGTACGACGAGTACTTCGCGGACGACTACCGATCCGCCGAACGCGTAAGCGGCCGGAGCCTGCTGAGCGAGCAGGAGCAGAAGGCCGAGAAGAAGCTGCTGCGCCGCGGCCGGCTGACCGACCGCGAGCGGGAGCGGCTGGCCGAGGGGCGGGAGGACAAGCTCCACGCCCCGACCCTGCCCGAGGGCGCCGACCGCTGGTCCACCTGGGGCGACGGGGAGCTCGGGCCCGAACCGCGGCCCGAGTGGCTGGTCGTGGCCGACGGGGCGGTGGACAGCCGGCTCGGCGTGGTGAAGACCGGCAAGGAAGCCGACGTCCACCTCGTCGAGCGCTGGGTTCCCGCCGCGGACGCCTACCTGGCCGGCCCCGACACGCCACCCGCCGCCGACGAAAGCTGCCTGCTCGCGGAGAAGATCTACCGCGGCAACGACCATCGCAACTTCCACCGGGACGCGGGCTACCTCGACGGACGCCGCACCCGCGAGTCCCGGCTCGACCGCGCGGTGGCCAACCGGTCGCGGTTCGGGCTCAAGGTCATCGCCGAGCAGTGGGCGGTCGCCGAGTTCGCCGCGCTGGCCACGCTCTGGTCGGTCGGCGCCCCCGTCCCCTACCCGGTCCAGCGGGTCGGCACCGAGCTGCTGATCGAGTTCATCGGGGACCCGGACGGCTCCGCCGCGCCCCGGCTGGCCGCGCTGCGTCCCGAGCCGGACGAGCTCGCGGACCTGTGGGGACAGCTGTGCGCCGGGCTCGCGCACGTGGCCCGCGCCGGGTACACGCACGGCGACCTCTCGGCCTACAACATCCTGGTGCACCACGGCCGGCTCGTGCTGATCGACCTGCCGCAGATCGTGGACCTGGCCGCGAACCCGCACCGCGGCGAGTACCTGACCCGGGACATCGCCAATGTGACCTCGTGGTTCGACGGGCGCGGGCTGGCGGACGCGGAGCGGCGCGGGGCCGCGCTGCTCGACGAACTGCGGTACGAGGCGAGGCTGGCGGGCTGAGCGCGAAACCGGCCGTCCCCCGCGTCGCCCGCCGGGGCGGCCGGACTTCGCACGGAAACGGCGGTCGGATTCCCGGCGGAACCGGCCGTGACGCGGGGTCAGACCGTAAGCTGGGACGGCATGGGCATACCCGCTTCCTTGAGCAGGGGACGAGGCGACAATGACGATCGCGTTGGAGCACATCGGGACCGCGGTACGCGGCTATATCGACCGGTACCCCTCGGAGGGCGCGGCGCTGGCACCGGTTCTCGAGACGCTGGGGAAGGGCTTCGACTTCACCTCGCGGCGGCGTTTCCCGGCGCACGTGACGGCGGGGATAGTGCTGCTGGACGACGAGGACCGGGTGCTGCAGATCAAGCACAGCGTGCTCGGCGCCTGGCTCACCCCGGGCGGGCACTGCGAGCCGGACGACAAGTCGCTGGTCGGCGCGGCGCTGCGGGAGCTGGCCGAGGAGTGCGGGGTCGGCGCGCAGGACGTGGAGCGGGTCGGCGGCGAGGACGCGCTGCCGGTGCACATCTCGGTGCACTCCATCCCGGCGAACGACGCGCGGGCCGAGCCGATGCACCACCACTTCGACTTCCGCTTCGCCTACCGGCTGCTGGCCGGGACAACCGTGCGGCTCAACCACGAGGCCTCCGACCTGCGCTGGACCCCGTACGCCGAGCTGGCCGCCGCCGACCTGGGGGACCACCCGCTGCCCAAGGGCTGAGGAAGGGGGGCACTGTGACCGGGGTCTCGGAAAGGTTTTGGCCACCGGGAGCCGGTCCGGGTATGCTGTCCGTCAGTTGGAGGCTTCGCCTAGTCCGGTCTATGGCGCCGCACTGCTAATGCGGTTTGGGTCTCAAGCCCATCGGGGGTTCAAATCCCCCAGCCTCCGCTCCCGCGCAAGACGCCCGCTTCGGCGGGCGTCTTCGTCATTTCGGGAAAAAGAATCCCGCTGGAGTTCCGGCCCGCATGACAGCCTGCGTATACGCGGTGCCGTTCGGCGATTCGGGCGCGGCGCTGCTCAAAGATCACGGCCGGGGGTTCACACGGTGCGTGAACCGAGGTAGCCTGCCGCGCGATGCAACTCCGGAGCCACGGCGACTCGTCCAGCTGAGGAGAGATTCTCCCGCCAGCGGCCGACATATGGGATAGTCGGACCCACGGCGGAACGCACAAGCGCGACTGGAGGGACGTCCCGGTGGGCCCGACAAACCGAACCCCGGTCCGGGGCGCCGCTCGGCTCGCCGCGATACTCGACGCCTTACCCGACGCGCTGGTCCTGGTGGACGGCTCGGGCGCGATAGTCAACGCCAACTCCGCCGCGCTCGGCCTGTTCGAGGGCGAGAGCGCGGAACGCCTGCTGGGCAAGCCGATCGCGGAGATCCTCCCCGGCATCGGACGCACCGTGGCCACGCCCGGGAGCGGTCCCGCCGCGCTGCCCGCCGGGTCCTCCGGCCTCGATCCGCGCGATCTGGTCGGCGGCGCGGGCGGCACCGTGCGCCGTCCCCCGGAGCGGATGGCCGCGCGGCGCACGGACGGCAGCATCTTCCCGGCCGAGGTGACCACGGCCGAGCTGACCGAGGAGGACGAGTCCGAGCTGACCCTGCTGGTCGTGCGCGACCTGACCGGGGTGCTGGACGTCGAGGCTGAGCTGCGCCGCCAGCAGCGGCAGATCGAGCTGATCCTGCGCGCCGCCTCCGAGGGCATCATCGGGGTCGATCACGAGGGCCGGATCGTGCTGGTCAACCCGGCGGGCGCGAAGATACTGCGCTACCGGGCGGCCGAGCTCGGCGGTCAGAACGTGCACGAGCTGCTCACCCACTCCCGGCCGGACGGCACGCCGCTGCCCGAGTCCGAGTGCCCGCTGCTCGACAGCGTGCGCACCGGCGCCAAGCACCGCGCCGTGGACTGCGTGCTGTGGCGCAGCGACGGCGGTCCGGTGTACGTGGACCTGACCACCGCCCCGGTGTACGAGGGCGAGAACATCATCGGCGCGGTGATGACCTTCGTCGACAACAGCGCCACCCGCGCCGCGGCCCGGCAGGCCGCCGAGCTGACGAACGTGCTGGACAAGGATCTGCGCGGGGCGCTGGTCGAGGTGGCCCTGCGGCTGCGCGAGGTCGTCGACTACACCGAGGCGGAGTACGCGGCGGGCGGCTACGGCTCCTCGACGCTGCCGATGCTCGAGGAGGTCGGCGAGGACCTGGACCAGCTGACGGAGCTGGCCGCGGACGTGGTGGACTTCCAGCAGTCGGTGCTCGGCACGCTGGAGTACCAGCCGGAGACCACGGAGCTGATCGGCGTGGTGGACGCGGCGGTATCGGCCGCCGCTCCCGCCGCCGGGGCCGCCGGGGTGGAGATCGCCGCGCACTGCGCCGACGTCGAGGTGGATCTCGACGTCGACTTGTTCGTGAAGCTGCTGGCCCACCTGCTGGCCGACATGGTCTCGGTCTCCCCGGTCGGCGGCAAGATCGTGGTCACGGCGGCCCGGCGCGGCACGCTGGCCAGGATCGAGATCCGCGGCCCGCACACCGGCGGCGGCCCGCTGCACCTGCCGATCGCCCAGGCCATCGCGGCCAAGCACGGCGGCACGGTGACCACGCACCGGATCGCGGGCAAGGGCAATACGCACGTGGTCGAGGTGCCGGTCACCCAGCCGAACATGCCGGAGCGCCCGACCGGGCCGAAGGCGGTCGAGGGCCCGGTGCGTCCGGCGCTGCCGACCCGGGTGCGCGCGCCGGGTGCGCGGACTAATCCGATCGCGGCGGCGCGTCTGGGTGCGAACTCGACGCAGAGCGCGAACCCGGCCGCCGCGGCCCTGCCGAAGACGAGCGCGCCCGGCACGGCGACTCCGTCCGCATCGGCGACCACGGCCACCGCGACGAACGAGGCCGAACCCGAGGTCGTCGAGCCGGAGCAGGCCGCGGCCGAGGCGGAGGTGCCGCAGGTCAACGGGCAGTACTCGGCCTCGCGTCGGCGCCGGGCCGCGGCCTCGAGCCCCGAACTTCAGGCGCGCATCCCGGCGCAGTCCCGCTCCTCGCTGGGCCACTCGGTCGGTTCGATCGCGGATCTGCGGCCGAGCAGGCCGATGCCGACCGGCGACGTGTGGTCCAAGCCGGACCGCGGCGTCGCCGGCGAGCCAGGGCCGGCGCAGCCGGATCAGGGTTCGGAGTTCGCGGCGGAGGCCACGATCGAGATCGAAGCCGAAGCCGCCACGGCCCCTGATACGCGGGCGCCCGGCGCCGCGGAACCTGTGCGGTACGCGCAGCCCTGGCAGCTCGGCGAAACGCGGCCGGAGCCACAGCCGCAGTCATATCAAGAACCACAGCCGCAGCCGCAGCCGGAACCCGTTCAGCCCGCGCAGGCTTCGCAGAACCCGCCGACCTGGCAGCTCGCCGAGCCGGAACCCGAGCCCGAGCCGGAACCGCCTGTCGCGGAGCCGGTGCCGCCGCTCGCCGAGCAGATGCAGCCGCCGGCCTACGTCGGGGCCCAGCCGCGCGGACGACGTCGGGCCGCGCCGCAGCAGCAATCGCAGCCCGAGCAGCCCGAGCAGCAGAACGCGCTGGCGCCCGCGGTACGTGAGGCGCAGCAGCCGGAGCGGCCCGAGGCCGTCGAGGCGCCCGCCGCCGAGCCGGTCAGGTACCAGCTCCAGCCGGTCGCGCAGCCGCTGCAGCCGAACACGTACCAACCGGTTCAGCCGAGTCAGCAGTCTGAGCGACCCGCCGGCTACGGGCTTCCCGGGAGAGGACCGTCAACGCGCGCGGAAGCGGTACAGCCCCAGCCCACCGGATACGCACTCCCCGGACGCGGCCAGTCCGCCGCGCCCGCCGGATACGCGCAGCCGCAGTCAGAATACGAGCAGCCCGAGCAGCCCGCCGCGTCGCCCGAGCCCACCGCGTACGCGTTGACCGCGCGCGTCTCGCCCGCCCTGCCTCCGGCCGCCGCGCCGTCGGAACCCGAGCCCGAGCCGGAATCCGGGACAGAGCACGACGGCCCGCGCCTGCTGCTGTGGCCGGATCCGGACGAGGAGACCCGTCAGCTGCTGCGCGAGCGCGGGTACGATCCGGTGGTTCTCGGCCAGCCGAACCGCATCCCGACGCTGACCGCCAACGGCACCGGCGAACCGCACCCTTTCGCAGTATTCGTGGATCCGATCTCGGCCCCGATCACCCGGCGCGGCCTGCGCGAGGTGCGCGCCGCCGCGACGAAGGCGGGTCTGCCGCTGCTGGTGACCGCGGGCATCGGGCACGCGCCGGACGGCCGTGAGCTCGGCCCCGACCCCTCGCTGCTGCTCACCGCGCTGTGCCCGGCCGAGGTCCGGCTGCCGCGGGTGCTTCTTGTGGAGGCCCGGGCCGACCTGGCCGACGCCATCGCCGACATCCTGGAACGCCAGGGCATGCAGGTGGCGCATGCGACCACGGACGCGGAGAGCCGCGAGGCGGCCGTCGCCGCTCCGCCGGACCTGGTGCTGCTTGATCTGATGCAGATCCGGCGGCGCCGGGTCGGCGTAGTGGACTGGCTGCGCGATCGCGGGCTGCTCGCGCGTACCCCGCTCGTGGTCTACACGGCCGAGGGTTCGGACGCCGGAGCCTTCGACGACACCCTCTACCTGACCGAGCGCGCCACCGACGCCGAGCCCGCCGGCCGGCTCGGTGACCTGCTCTCGAAGATCGCTCCGTGAGGGCGACCGGCTAGATCAACGTTAATGTTCTGTGAAACTAACTTGCGCTCGATCAACTACTACGCCCGCTTTGGGGCGGTTGGTCGGGTCGCGAACCTAGCGATGGGACAACAGCACGAGTGTGGGGACTGTTGGAAACCGCACTTGTTGAGTACCTTCGGACCAGATACCGTGCGTGCGCCCTACACGCCGGTTCCCTCCCCGACAAGCGGCTAGTCTGAGGCGGCGTCATGATGAACCCACGAATCCTCTCCAAGACGGCGACCGCATGAGCCTGCCGCCGTACGACCAGTCCATCCGTGAGCTCGAGCGCCAATACAACGTGGTACTGCCCGACTCGGTTGGCCAGGCCGCCCTCGGTTTCCGCGACGGGGTCTGGTTCCGCCTCAACTCCGGCACGCCGCGGCCGGTGCAGATCCGTTCCGCGATCATCCTCTGCCCGCATGCCGCCGGCTCGATCGTGCAGATCGTCTGCTGGTGGATGCGGGAGAACGTGCACACCTCGCGTGCGCTGGACCTCGCCACCGAGCTCGCCCTGTGCGTCGGCGAACTCGCCCGCAAGGCCGTGGAGGACGACCCGCTGGGCATGAGCCTGGACACCCTCTCGACCAGCCAGCAGAACGCGCTGGCCGGATTCGCCGGCGGCATCCCGCAGCAGGCCCCTGCGACGAGTGCCTACGCCACGACCGGCTACGAGTCGGGGACATACGACACCAGCGGGTATCAGACCCCGGCCGACCCGTACGCCTCGCCCTACGGCGCTCCGGCGGCCGCCACCACGGTGCTGCCGCAGATCCCGGCCGACCCCTACGCCACGCCGCAGGCCCCACGCGGTCCGGCGATCCCGCCGCGCAGCGCGGGAATGCCCGGCGGCGGTCCCGGCGGCAGCGGCGGCTACCCGCAGCAGCGTCCGGCCCAGCAGCCGCTGAGCGGGCAGCCGATGCGTCCGCAGCAGGGCGGCGCGGGCGGCGGCCGGTACCCGCAGCAGGGCCAGCCGCGTCCGCAGCAGCAGCGTCCGACGCCGCGTCCCGACCGCTACGAGGACGACCCGTACCTCAACGGCCAGCAGCAGCGCCCCGCCGGCCGTCCGGACCAGCAGGGCGGCAGCGCCTGGTAAGCCAAGACACCCTTCAGACAAGCACCCTGAGCCGGACTGACGCCTCGTCAGTCCGGCTCACGGGTCTCCCGGCCGGCCCGGTCAGCGCAGCCGGGCCACCGGTCCGTCCAGATAGTCGCCGTCGATGTCGATCGCGACGCCGCCGTGCTTCTCCACGTGCCCGCCCTGGTACTGCTTGATCCGCTGGCGCCCGTCCCACATCGACGGGGGCACCGAGCCGTCGGCAGTGCGCGCCTGCAGGTCCCAGCGGGCGATCCAGATCGCGTCCGGCGGGCTGAACGAGGGCTGCGACTCGACGGCCTCGGTGAGCGTGGCCATGCCCGAGGCGGCCGAGCCGTAGACGCCGGAGTAGTAGCCGCGCTCGTGCAACGCGCGGGTCCAGGCGTTCAGGTAGGCCAGCACGGTGGCCACGCAGCCCTGGTTCGTCTCCTTGAAGGCCTCGAGGTCGAAGTAGACGGGGCTGCCCGTCGCCAGCCCGTACGCCGCCGCCTGGTCCGCCGCGTCGTCCCCCGCGGCCGCACCCTGCTGCGCGGCCTGCCCCGCCTGCATCCTCGCCATGCCCTTCCCGGTCGCGCACGGCGCCTGCAGGCCGACGTAGATCGGGATCAGCGCCCAGCCCTGCGCGGACACGGCGTCCACCCAGGACTGCGTCAGGTTCCCGCTCGCGCAGGCCCGGTCGCGTCCGCCGATGTAGATCCCGATCGCGCGGTACGGCGAGGTGCGGTACCAGGTCTGCATGGCCGCCAGTGAGGGAGCCGCGCACGTGTCGAAGCCGACGGTGCTGACCACGTGCGGCGTGGGCAGGCCGGGAGCCCAGCGCGGCTGCGGGGCGAGCATGGCCGGGCCCGCGTCCGCTTCGGCCGACCCGGCCGTCACCGCCGCGCAGAGCAGGGCGACGGCGAGGACGAGACCGCTGACGGAGGCGGGGCGCGCGAGACGAGTCATATCCACGACTCGCACGATATGTGTCTAATGTGTTGAATTCGGACCAGCCGGGCGCGTGTCGTCCACTGATCCACTCAAATGACCATCCGTCCGCGCATGGAGCGTCGGGCGGTCGACAGCAAGCGTGGACCGAGCGCGGATCAGACCCCGGAGGCCCGCTCCGAGTGCTCCAGGATGGTGCGCAGTCCCTCGCGCAGCCCGTGCAGCGCCGCGCTCATCCCGTGGATCAGGAACAGCGGCTCGGACACGACCTTGCTGTCGCCGATCGCGGGCGGCTCGGCGGCCACGGCCAGCTGAAGCGTGCGGTGGCTGAGGGCCAACTGCTCGCCGTCCGCCTCGTGGATCTGCAGCACCCGGTCGTCCACGCTCGGGTGGAACTGCGAGGACTCGTACATGCTCTCGCCGGTCTCGTGCAGCTCCAGCCAGAGCTCGTAGTCGTTGGTGGAATGCGGATCGCCGCCGGGGTGCCCGATCACCACCACCGAGTCGAGCTCGTCGAGCTGCGGGCGGATCCGCTCGAGCATCTCCTCCAGCTCGATGGCCACGAACAGCACCTTGACCTGCTCGGTGCGCAGGATCTCGGCGATCTCTTCCTCCGGCAGCCAGCAGTTGACCAGCACGGCCGTCGTCCCGGTGAGCGCAGCGGCGAACAGCGCCTCGATGCACGCGGGGTGGTTCGGCGAGAGGACTCCGATGCGGTCGCCGGGCCGGACCATGGCGGCCCGCAGTCCGGTCGCGGCGCGGCGTACCCGGGAGTCGAGCTTTCGCCAGGTGAGCTTGTGCTGGCCGTACTGCAGAGCGGTATTCATCGGCGCGCGGCCTAGCTGATGCTTCAGCAGTTCGCCGAGTAGCCCAGAGCTAGGCGTCGCGGAACCCATCGACATGGTTGCCCCCAACCTGCGGCCACCACTGCCGCACTGAGTTTGCATAAAAGTCGTTGACGCAGTGTCAGTAACGTAGCCCGCGCGCGCCCCCCTTGGCTACACTGCGCGACCCTCGATGCGGCCGGGATCGAACCGGCTCAGCCGTACATCCGCTTCATCGTGTAGTCGATCATCTGCTCGACCGCCTGGGCGTCGAAGACCACCCGGTGCTCGCCCTCGATGTCCAGGATCATCCCGTAGCCGCCCGGCAGCAGGTCGAGCACCTCGGCGCCGGTGACCACGAAGTGCCGGGACTTCTCGCCGGAGTAGCGGCGCAGCTCGACCAGCGAGGAGAACATCGGGATGACCGGCTGCGGGGTGTCGTGCAGGGCCAGGAAGCCGGGCCGCTCGCCGCGCGGGCAGTAGATCTTGGATACGGTGAACACCGCGTGGAAGTCCTCGGGCCCGATCGAGCCGGTCGCGAACGCGCGGATGGCGTCGGCGAGCGAGGGCTGCAGGATCTGCGCCCCGCCGTTCTCGTCTCCCGGGTAGCCGTACACGCCTCAGAGCGTATCGGTCCCCGCACGCTCATTCCACGCCCTGCGCGCACCCCGGGGGTCTTGCGCGAAGTTACCGGCGGGTAGCATTATTGGTTACCACCGGGTACAAGTTCTGGCCAGACACGGCCCCCAGCGCAAAGGACCAGTTCATGGGGCACTACAAGGCGAACCTGCGGGATATCGAGTTCAACCTCTTCGATGTATTCGGCGGCTCGGAGACCTTCGGCTCCGCGGACTACCCCGAGGTAGACGTGGAGACGGCGCGCGACGTGCTGGCGCAGATGGAGAAGCTGGCCGAGAACGAGCTGGCCGAATCCTTCGTCGAGGCCGACCGCAATCCCCCCGTCTTCGACCCCGCCACCAGCACCGCTCCGCTGCCCGCGGCGTTCAAGCGCTCGTACCAGGCGTACGTGAACACCGAGTTCTGGCGCCTCGGCCTGCCCGCCGGCATGGAGGGCACCGCGGCTCCCGCCTCGCTGGTCTGGGCCATCGGCGAGCTGGTGCTCGGCTCGAACCCGGCGATCTGGATGTACGCGACGACCGCGCCGTTCGCCCGGGTGCTGTGGAACGTCGGCACCGAGGAGCAGCGCAAGGTCGCCAAGCTGATGGTGGACAACGACTGGGGCGCCACCATGGTGCTCACCGAGCCGGACGCGGGCTCCGACGTGGGCGCGGGCCGCTCCAAGGCCGTTCAGCAGCCGGACGGCTCCTGGCACCTGACCGGCGTCAAGCGCTTCATCACCTCGGGCGAGCACGACCTGTCCGACAACATCATCCACCTGGCGCTCGCCCGCCCCGAGGGCGCTGGCCCGGGCACCAAGGGCCTCTCGCTGTTCATCGTGCCGAAGTACGAGTTCGACTGGGACACCGGCGAGATCGGCGAGCGCAACGGCGTCTACGTCACCAACGTCGAGCACAAGATGGGCCTGAAGGTCTCCAACACCTGCGAGCTGACCTTCGGCGAGAAGCACCCGGCCAAGGGCTGGCTGGTCGGCGAGGTGCACAACGGCATCGCGCAGATGTTCCAGGTCATCGAGATGGCCCGGATGATGGTCGGCACCAAGGCCATCGCCACCCTCTCCACCGGCTACCTCAACGCGCTCGAATACGCCAAGAACCGGGTGCAGGGCGCCGACCTGGCCGAGTCGGCCAACAAGGCCGCCCCTCGGGTGACCATCACGCACCACGCCGACGTGCGCCGCGAGCTGATGCAGCAGAAGGCATACGTCGAGGCGATGCGCGCGCTGGTCTTCTACACCGCCTCGTGGCAGGACAGGGCCTGGGCCGCCCGGAACAAGGGCGAGCAGAACGAGCTGGCCGAGCGGGTCAACGACTTCCTGCTGCCGATCGTGAAGGGCTACGGCTCGGAGAAGTCCTACGAGCAGCTGGCCCGCTCGCTGCAGACCCTCGGCGGCTCCGGCTTCCTGCAGGACTACCCGATCGAGCAGTACATCCGGGACGCCAAGATCGACACGCTCTACGAGGGCACCACGGCGATCCAGGGCCTCGACTTCTTCTTCCGGAAGATCGTCAGGGACCAGGGCCAGGCGCTCGGCCACGTCAAGGGCGAGATCGACGCCTTCCTGGCCGCGGCCCCCGGCGGCGAGATCCTGGCGCCGGCCCGCGAGCAGCTGGCCACCGCCGTGGCCGACGTCGAGGCGATCCTGAACACGCTGTTCACCCAGGCGTCGAAGGCGATGGAGGAGCCGCGGCAGATCCACGTGGCCGCGCAGTCCACCACCATGTTCCTGTACGCGGCGGGCGACCTGATCTGCGCCTGGCTGCTGCTGCGCCAGGCCGCGATCGCCCAGGAGCGGCTGGCCGCGGGCGCGCCCGATAAGGACGTGCCGTTCTACAGCGGCAAGATCGCCGCGGCGAAGTGGTTCGCCGGGAACGTGCTGCCGCACCTGACCGCGACCCGCTCGGTGGTCGAGGCCACCGACCTGTCGCTGATGGACCTCGACGAGGCGGCCTTCTAGTTCGCTTCGCTCACGGAAAACCCCGAGCCCTACGCCTGTGTGCGGACAGCAACTGGGCTCGGGGTTTTCCGTGAGCGAAGCGAACAAAGGGGTATCGTCTCCCCGTGGCTGAATCAGAGTTCAGTACGGCGGCACCGGTGGCGCCGCGGGGGACCACGGTGGAGCGCACGCTGCTGGCCGGGCCCGCCGCCGGATCAGGGGGATTCCGCACGGTCGTGCCGGGGGCCGGGGAGCCGTACCTCCTGCGCACGGAGCTGGTCGGGCCGCCGCCGCGTACACCCGCGAGCCCGCGGCCGCTGCTGGCCTTCGCGCAGCTGACGGACGTTCACCTGGTCGACCATTCTTCGCCCGCGCGGGTCGAATTCCTCGACCGCTACAACGATCCGGGCTCGCGCTTCGGCGGTCTGGCGAACGTGAGCGGCTCCTACCGCCCGAACGAGATGCTCTCGGTGCAGGTCGCCGACGCGATGGTGCGGCGGATCAACGAGATCGGCGTGGGGCCGGCGTTCGGCATGCCGCTGGCCTTCGCGGTGAGCACCGGGGACAACGCGGACAACAGCCAGTACAACGAGTTCCGCTGGTTCATCGACGTGCTCGACGGCGGCCCGGTGCTCCCGGACTCCGGCGAGACCGGCGTCTACGAGGGCGTCATGGACTGGGTGCGCTACGACGTGCACTACTGGCATCCCGAGGGCGAGCCAGAGGGCCAGCTCGTCGACCGACCGCGCGCGCTGCACGGCTTCCCGATGATCCACGGACTGCTGGAACGCGCGCTCGCGCAGTTCACCGCCGAGGGCCTGCGGATGCCGTGGTACTCGATCTTCGGCAACCACGACACGCTGCTGCAGGGCAATCTGCCGCACGTCTACGGCAGCGAGGACTACGCGGCCGGCGACCACAAGGTGGTCGAACTGCCGACCGGAACCAGCCTGGTGCGGCTGGCGATCGACCTGTTCCGGGCCTCGCCGCACGCGATCGAGGAGCTGTTCTCCGGCGACTACCGCTGCGTCACCCGCGACCCGGACCGGCGGCTGCTCAGCCGCGCGGAGATCGTCGAAGAGCACTTCCATACCCTCGGCGCGCCGGTCGGCCACGGCTTCACCCAGACCAACCGGGCCGAGGGCACCGCGTACTACGGCTTCGACGCGTCGGCCGTGGACGGCTCGACGATCCGCTGCCTGGTGCTGGACACGGTCAACCCGGCCGGCGGCGCGAACGGCTCGCTGGACGAGAAGCAGTTCCGCTGGCTGGAGGCCGAACTGCTGGCGCACTCCTCCCGCTATCTGGACGAGGAGGGCCACCTGGTGGACGGACCCGGGATCGACCGCCTTGTGGTCCTGTTCAGCCACCACACGCTCGCCACGATGGACAACTGGCTGACGGACCCGGACCCGGAGAAGCACCGCGTCCTCGGCACCCGCGTGCGCGACCTGCTGCTGCGCTACCCCAACGTGGTGCTGTGGGTGAACGGGCACACGCACGTCAACTGCGTCACCCCGCACTCCCGGCACCCCGACGCCGCGGTGCCCGGCGGCTACTGGGAGCTGAACACGGCCTCGCACATCGACTGGCCGCAGCAGGCGCGGCTGGTCGAACTGGTGGACAACGGAAACGGCACGATCTCGATCTTCGGCACGATTATCGATCACGCAGGGTCCGAGCAGCCGTCCTGGGACCTGTCCTCGCCGATCGAGCTGGCCGGGCTCTCCCGGCTGCTCGGCATCAACGACTGGCAGCAGCGGGCCAGGCCGGAGCCCGGTTCGGACGGCCGGCGCGGAGCCCCCGGGGACCGCAACGTGGAACTCGTGGTTCCCACCCCGTTCTGATCTAGGTAAGGGTCACTCGGGCAGCGTGGCCTGTTGAAGCGCCGGTTAAGCTGGCCTGCATGCCGACCAAATTCGACCGCGCGCACACCGACGAACTGCTGGGCTTCCTGCGGAGCTCGCCGACCCCGTTCCACGCCGTGGCCGAGGCGGCGGCGCGGCTCGAGCAGGCCGGATTCCGGCAGTTGGCGGAGACGGACTCGTGGGCAGACGGCGCGGCGACCGGGTCGTGCTACGTGCTGCGCGGCGGGGCGCTGGTCGCCTGGCACCTGCCGGCCGACGCCGAGTCCTCGCGGCCCTTCCGCGTTCTCGGCTCGCACACCGACTCGCCGAACCTGCGGGTCAAGCCGATGCCGGACGCGGGCGTGCTGGGCTGGCGGCAGGTCGCGGTGGAGGTCTACGGCGGGCCGCTGTACAACTCCTGGCTGGACCGGGACCTGGGCCTGGCCGGCCGCCTCGTGCTGCGCGACGGCAGCGCGCGGCTGGTGAACGTGGACCGCCCGCTGCTGCGGGTGCCCCAGTTGGCGGTGCACCTGGACCGCGGCGTGAACGCCGAGGGCGTGAAGCTCAACGCGCAGAACCACCTGATGCCGATCTGGGGCCTCGGCGAGGTGCACGAGGGCGACCTGATCGGCTTCGTCGCGGCCGAGCACAACCTGCGTGCCGAGGACGTGCTCGGCTGGGACCTGATGACCTACGACCTGACCCCGCCCGCGTACCTGGGCCGCGAGGCGGAGTTCGTGGCCAGCGGCCGGATCGACAACCTCGTGTCGGTGCACGCGAGCGTCGCCGCCCTCACGGCCGTGGTGAACGACCCGGAGTTCCCCGCCGACGCGCCGATCCCGGTCATGGCCGCGATGGACCACGAGGAGACCGGCTCCAACTCGTACTCCGGCGCCAGCGGCCCGTTCCTCGAGGCGGTGCTCGAGCGGCTGATCGAGGTCCGCGGCGGCGGCAACGAGGCCAGGGCCCGCGCGTACGCGGGATCCTTCGTGGCCAGCGCCGACATGGCCCACGCCGTGCACCCGAACTACGCCGAGCGGCACGACGGCTCGCACCGCCCGCGCCCGAACGGCGGCCCGGTGCTGAAGGTCAACGTGAATCAGCGCTATGCGACCAACGGCCGCGGCCAAGGCGTGTGGGCGCGCGCCTGCGAGAAGGCCGGGACGCCCTGGCAGACCTTCGTCTCCCGCAACGACCAGCCCTGCGGCACCACCATCGGCCCGATCACCGCGACCCGCCTCGGCATCGAGGCCTTCGACATCGGCGTCCCCGGCCTGTCCATGCACTCCGCCCGCGAACTGTGCGGCGCCGACGACCCGTGGATCCTCGCCTCGGCGCTGACGGCGTTCCTGGAGGGCTGAGACGCGGGTGCGGCACGTCCCCGTCCCAAGGCTGTAACCGTTCTGAGAGCCGTCTGAACCCGGAGATATGCTCCTCATGAACTGCCGCGCCCGGGGAGGCGCGGCGTAGCCGTCTTCAGGGAGGGACTCGGTGCGCACGCGCCGTCTAGCGGCTCCGGCCGCCCTGCTCATCGCCCTCGGTATAGCGACCCCCGCGGTCGCCGCCACCGGCACACACCAGTCGACCGGGAACGCTACGGCCGGATCCACGGCCCGCTCGCTCGACGCGGCGCTGAGTTCGAACACGAAGAAGACCTCGTGGTCGAGCACGTCCACCAGCCGACTCGACCAGGCCGCGGCGGACGCGAAGGCCGCGCGGCACGCAGTGGCCGCAAGCTCCAGGACCTCCGCGGTGATCCGCGCCGCGGCAAGCTCCGGCACGACGATCTACGTAGACAACCACAACGGCGAATGCACCAGCGATGTGGGCAACTACGGCACCGACGACTCGCCGTTCTGCTTTATCCAGGACGCGGTGAACGCCGCAGCCCCCGGAGACACGATCTTGATCGTCTCGGATAAGTATTCTGGCGAGGTCACGGTCACGACCTCGGATCTGACCTTCGTGGGAACCGGTACGGAGGTCGAACTGGAAGACCCACTAGTACTCAGCGGCGTCACCGGGATCTCCCTCTCCGGGCTGGTCTTCGAGAACGAGGTCGACGTCCTCGGATCGAGCGAAATCAGCATCGACTCGGATCTGTTCACCGGGACGCAGGAAGCCGGCGCCGTCACCATCGACGGTAAATCGAGCGACGTCACCGTCAGCCGTTCCATCATCAACGCTCAGACCAGTAACGGGACGGCGATTCAGGTCGAGTCCGGGGCGAGCGGTATCGACATCGCCTCGAACGCTTTCGCCCCGTTCAACGACGGAGCGGTGACGGCGGACGGCGCGTCCGGGATCGATGTCGTCGGCAACACGATCCAGCGCGGTTGCGGCGGCGGCATCCTCCTGACCGGTTCGACCACGAACGCGCACATCGAGAACAACGTACTCGAGGACGCGAACTCCGACGTCGACTACGCCTCGATCGGCGGGCTGAAGAGCACCTGCACGACCTGGTCTCCGGACATCACCGTGGATTCCACAGCCGCGGCCGGAACGACCTCCGACTACAACGACTTCTACTCATGGGGCTCGGACGACACTGCGGCGTACAGCTGGGCGGGAACCACGTACCAGACCCCGACGACGTTCGCGGCGGCCGTATCGCAGGGCGCTCACGACACCGTGGACACGGCCGAGTCCGCGGCGATCGCCCCGAACCCGATGGGCTGGGGCGACCCGATCCAGGCAGCTCTGGAGCCCGGCTCCGCGGCGATTAACTCGGCGAACACCTCCGCTCCCGGCGCCTTGACCTCTGACCTCTACGGCATCACGCCCTACGCGGACCGCGGCGCGGTCGCCTTCGACTCGGATAATGTCACGGTCTCGGCCACGGTGGCCCCGTGGACCTACTCAGACGTCTCCACGGCACTGTCCCTCCAGGTGGACTCGACGGGCTCGGGCACCTTCCCGATCTCGAACTACGACGTCGCCTGGGGCGACGGTTCAAGCACTAACGAAGGCAACGGGGCGACTCACACGTATGCCCAAGCCGGTACGTACGACGTGGTCGTGAGCGCGGTCGACTCGCACGGCCACACAGCTTCCACGACCGTCCAGGCGACCGTCGCCGGATCGGACTACACGCCATACGGCCCGGTTCGCCTCCTCGACACCCGCAACGGGACCGGCGTGTCGAAGGCGGGTGCGGTCGCCGGAAAAAGCACCGTCAAGTTGAAGGTCGCAGGCGCGGGCACCACAGGCGACGTGATCCCGAGCGGCATCACGGCCGTCGTGATGAACGTGACCGTCGTCTCGCCTACCAAGAACGGCCTGCTGACCGTCTACCCGGACGAGAGCTCCAACGGTAACGGCGAGACCGTGCCCGGCACCTCGAACCTGAACTTCGCCGCGAACCAGACGGTGCCGAACCTCGTCACCGTGCCGGTCGGACCGAACGGCGTCGTCGACTTCTACAACGGCTCGGCCGGCAGCACCCAGGTACTCGCGGACGTGGTCGGCTACTACCAGCAGCAGGCCGGAAGCCAGTACGTCTCCGTACCGCCGGACCGCATCCTCGACACCCGAAACGGGGATGGGGCAAGCGGGGCAGTCAAGGGGCCGATCGCGGCAGGCGGCAACGTCACGATCAACGTCTCCTGGGTCGGCAGCATCACCATCGAGGACCCGAGCGACGTCCCGACCGTCACGGCCGTGGCGGTCAACCTGACCGCGATCGACGGCAGCGCCAACGGCGTCATCACCGCGTACCCCACCGGTGAAACGCTGCCGACCGCGTCGAACGTCAACTACCCGGCCACCCGGAACATCGCCAACATGGCGATCGTGCCGGTCGGCGCCAACGGCGAGATCACGTTCCACAACAACAGTTCGGGCACGGTGAATCTCGCCGCGGACCTGTACGGCTACTTCACCACCACGACGGGCTTTCCCGCCGCGACGTTCACGGACACGAACTCGGTGTTCGAGCCGAGCGCCTATCTGCCGTTGTCGACGCCGTACCGCTGGCTCGATACGCGCCAGGGGGACGGGCCGCTCGTGGGCGGCAATTCGTACGCGTACCCCTTTACCGATAACCAGTACATCGACGGGGTGGTACTCAACGCGACGGTCGTCGCGCCCACCACGAACGGTGTCCTCACCCTGTACCCGGAAGATCCCGGGTCCACGATTCCAACCGCGTCCAACATCAACTTCCTGGCCGGCCAGAACACTCCCAACATGGCGATCGTCTCCCCCGGAACCTACGAGGACCCGCAGGACGACTACTACATCGCGGCCTACCTCAACGGAAAGGGCCAGGCCAACCTGGTCGCGGACGTCTTCGGCGTCTTCGAGTACCAGTAAGGGCCGCGGATACTGACGGGTCCGGCCCGCACGAACAATACGTTCGTGCGGGCCGGACCCGTCTTTGCTTCCGGTCAGCCGCGCAGGATCAGCGGGAGCCGGCCCGCCGCGCCCTCGACGAGGCGGATCGGGATGCCCCAGTCCTGCTGGTGCAGGTGGCAGGCGGGGAACTCGCCGTCGTCGCAGGAGGCCGCCTTCGCCGAGACGTGCAGCACGCCCTCGGTGATCTCAGGGTTCAGCCTCAGCGTGCGGCCGAGGTCGACGGCGCCGCCCGCGCCGTCGAGCAACAGCTCGGCCGGGGAGGCGGAGACCTTGACGAAGGTGGACGGACCGTAGCGGTCGTCCATCTTCTCGCCGGGCGGCGGCTCGAAGACGACCTCGAGCTCAAGTTCCCCCGGCGCGACCTCGGTAGCCGGACGCTGGGTGCGGTACGCGGTGGCCTCGACCCGCAGCGCCTCCTCGGGCAGCTTCACCCGGGTCAGCCGGTGCGCGGCCGATTCGACGACGAGCAGGTCGCCGTCCCGCGTGACCAGCGCGTCGGAGGGCTCCTTGAGGCCGGTGATCAGGGTGCTGACCTGGCCGTCCGCGGGGTTGTAGCGGCGGATCGCACCGTTGTACGTGTCGCTGACGGCGATCGAGCCGTCCGGCAGCGCGGTCACGCCGAGCGGGTGCTGCAGCAGCGCCTGAGCGGCGTCACCGTCGCGCAGGCCGAAGTCGAACAGTCCCTGGCCGACGACGGTGGTGACGGTCTCGCCGTCGGTGTGCCGCAGCGCGGAGGATTCGGAGTCGGCGATCCAGATCCGGCCGTCGGACGCGGTGGTCAGGCCTGAGGGCTGGGAGAACCAGGCCTCTGCGAGCGGACCATCGACGAGTCCTTCGTTAGTCGTGCCGGCCCACTGGTCGAGCTTGCCGGAGGCCGGGTCGTAGCTCCACAGCTGGTGGATCCCGGCCATCGCGACGACGACCTGTGTCCGCTCCCCGTCCCAGGCGAGATCCCACGGACTGGCCTGCGCCGAGTCCCGCGTATCCGCAACCGTGCGCACCTCGCCCGTAGCCAGGTCGATCTCGCGCAGCGCGTGGTTAACCGTGTCCGCGACGAGCGCAGTCGAATCGTCAACCAGCAACAGCCCCTGCGGCTCGTTGAACCGCGCCGCGTCCGCCGGACCGTCCTCGAAGCCCCGCTCACCAGACCCGAAGCGACGCAGCACAGTCGCCGCGTCCTCCGCGAGCTCGACGATCGAGTGGTGGCTGGTGTCGGACACGAGGTACGTCCCACCCGGCAGCGCGATCACCTTGCCCGGGAACCGCAGCTCGGTCGGCTCAGGCTCCGGCGCGACATACGGCGAGTCCCCGCGCCGCAACGCCCCCTTGGCGTCGAACTCGGCAACAAGCTCGCACAGCAGCGACCGCAGCCCGTGCACATGCCCCTCGCCCGACATCTGCGCCGCGATGTACCCCGCCGGATCAACCACGGTCAACGTCGGCCACGCGCGCACCGCGAAGGCCTTCCACGTGGTCAGATCGGGATCGTCAAGCACCGGGTGACGCACGCCGTACCGCTCACACGCGGCGACGAGGGCGTCATGGTCAGCCTCGTGCGCAAACTTCGGCGAGTGCACGCCGATCGTGACGAGCACATCGGCGAACTCGGCCTCAAGCTCACGCAGCTCGTCGAGCACGTGGAGGCAGTTGGCGCAGCAGAACGTCCAGAAGTCAAGCAGAACGATCTTGCCGCTCAGGTCCGGCGCAGCGTTGTCGGCGGTATTGATCCAACCGCCCCGTCCGACCAGTTCGGGGGCTCGTACGCGTACATGTGGGGCCATACTCCCATCCAACCTGATCCGGGCACAGGTGTATTCCGGATTCTTCACCAAGCCCCGGGAACAGATTGCGTGTCCTTGGCAGTGGCTCGTGGGCCACCTCGCAGGCGCACGCTGTGGTTGGCCTGGACGGGTCGCGGGCAGATAATCCTGTCACTCGATAGCATGTCCCGGAATATGTCACGCGCGCCTCTGGTATCTGCGTCAGTATGGGACCAGTACATCCGAGGGCACGAAGAAGCTGAAGCAACGAGGAGCGAGCGTGAGCAACGGACTTGACGACCGGCCGAGCGCGACCATGTTCACAGTCGAGCGGCTCGTGGCCATGGCCCGCTCCGGCGAGATCCGCATCCCACATTTCCAGCGTGACTTCCGCTGGCAGCGGCCAGATGTCGTCAGGCTGTTTGACAGTATCGTTCGGGGATATCCGGTTGGCTCATTGCTACTATGGCGACGCCCCGCTCCCAAACAGCTCATCAAGCTTGGTTCTCTGGACGTGGAAGCCCCACAGATGGACACCGCACGATGGGTGGTTGACGGCCAACAGCGGATCAAGAGTCTTGCCAGCGCTTTAATTGCCGAGGCAAGCCACGATACTCGCTTCTCCCTGGCTTACAATCTGAAAGACAGTGAGTTTGTTCCTCGCCCACCAGTCGACGAGCCAACCACGATCCCACTTCCAGTGATTTTCAACCTAACTGAGATTCTTCGGTGGTTTCAGAAGTATCCGGAAGCACTACCGTACGTGGAGCGCGCAAACGAGATTACTCAAACGCTTAGGCAGTTCCAGATCCCTGCATACGAGGTCATCCAGGATGACGTGAAGGTCCTGCAGGACATCTTTGACAGGATGAACAACTACGGAAAGCGACTGAGTCGAGCCGAGATCTTCTCGGCGCTCTTCGCTGACGATGAGGCGGTGACCAATCGGCTTACCTTCGACAAGATCGCTGAACACCTGGACGAAGACCTGGGTTTCGGTGTCGTGGACAACGACACAATTCTTAGTTCGATGCTGGCGCGACGTGGGCCCGATGTGAGGCGCGAGATCCGCAATGAGTTCACCGACGATCTCCCCGAGACACGTAAGAACCAGCCAGGGCGCGCAATCATTGATTTTCCTGACGAAAGCCGAGACACCGCATACCAACTCGGCGAGATGGCAATGCGGCGCGCCATCGCTTTCTTGCAGGAGGAGGCTGGCGTCCCCCACGTAAGCCTTTTGCCCTACAAACATCTTCTTGTAGTTCTCACGCGCCTATTCGCGCATCACCCGAACCCAGATCCCCGAAGCATTCGACTTCTCAGGCGCTGGTTCTGGCGTGCAGCGGTGGTTGGTCCCGAGGTCTTCAAAGGAAGTACAACAGGAGCGGTCAGATTCCTGGTCTTTGCGATCAAGCCCAACGATCTGTCCGGTTCAATCCAGGAGTTGCTGAAGCTTGTTTCCTATCCTGAGACCCTAATTCCGGACCTTCGGCGATTCCGCAGCAACGAGGCAGCAACCAAGATCATTCTCTGTTCCTGGTGGGCCAAGCTTCCTCGATCGTTGGATGACGGAAATCCATTTGATCGTGAGGACCTCTCAGCAGCGCTCCTTGATCGCCTAACGGCCCTTGATGCAGTGAAGTACATTGTGCCACGGCATTCTGTACCCACGGAGTACCGCCTGTGGGCGGCGAACCGCGCGCTAGTACCGCTGGTCGAGGGGAACGGCCCAACGATTGAATATACTGTGAGGAGGCGTCCGCTTGGGCTGTCTGAGCGGGTCTGGCAAACTGTGCTGGCCTCACACAGCATTACGAGCGAGATGATCGATCTGCTTTCGCGTAACGAGGTTGTCGAATTTTTGGTTACTCGACAAGGAGCTCTACAGCAGCAACTTTCGGACTTCCTTGAAAAGATGTGCGAATGGAAGTTTGAAAATACCCCCCCTCTGTCGGGGCTTATTCTGGATGATGCAGAAGAGGACGAATATGCGTGAGATGCAGTATTCCGTCTGGCTCCGGAACCGGCACGTCGGTATCCTGCATCAGCGAGGAGACTACACCCGGCTTGTCTTCGACGCGGCGTTTCGGGAGGATCCTGATAGGCCGGTGCTCGGGCTACACTTCGAAGAATCACTTCTGGCGTCTGAATCCTCGGCACTTCGCCTGCCACCATGGTTCTCCAACCTTCTGCCAGAAGGAAAGATCCGCGATTGGGTAGCTGAAGACCGCGGCGTTTCCGTCGACCGTGAGATGGAGCTTCTGGCTCATTTAGGTCACGACCTCCCTGGCGCAGTGAGGATTCTTCCAGCCCACATCCCAGCAGTCGACGAAGAGTGGGAGGCGCCTTCCGAAAGACCTGATAGCTCGCCGGACTGGCATCCTGGCTGGCGAATCTCATTGGCTGGCGTTCAGCTGAAATTTGCAGTTCTTTCACAAAACGACCGGTTTACGGTTCCTGGATATGGCGAAGAGAGCGACTGGATCGTCAAGCTTCCGGATCGCCAATTTGAGCATCTCCCTGAGAACGAATTCGCCATGATGTCCCTCGCGGCCACGGCTGGCATCGATGTCCCTGACACGCGTCTTGTTCACCGCGATGAACTGCATGGTCTTCCGGCTGGCGTGTGGCCGGGAAGGGAAGTATTTGCTTACGCCGTCAAGAGGTTCGATCGCGGGCCAAGCCGAGAGCTAATTCATATTGAGGATCTCGCTCAGGTACGCAATTTTTACCCTAGCGGCAAGTATAAAGGAAACTTCGAGACTGTAGCGTCACTCATCTACCGTGGTCGAGATGCCGAGTCCCTTCGGGAGTTTGCGCGAAGGCTGACATTTATCATTCTGATTAGCAATGGTGATGCCCACCTGAAGAACTGGTCGCTCATTTACCGCGATCCAAAGATTCCCACCCTGTCCCCAGCTTATGATTTGGTCTCCACTGCTATCTATCGGGTGGGAGACGGCCCTGAGGACCTTGGCATGAAGTTTGGCGGATCCAAGATGTTCGATCGGGTTACATTTGCTACCTTCAAGCGCCTAGAGGAACGCTTGGGCGCCACTGGCTCAGATCTCGCAGGTGAAGCCGAGCGCACAGTGGAATGCGTTAGAGCCGCCTGGAGTGACCGCGCGGAGCTCTTCGTGCCCGCTCCCGAACTCCGTGCAAATATCGGGGAGACCTTGGATCTACGGAGCGTTTCGCTGGCCAAGCACAGATAGCCTTACGACGGTGGACCGAGGCGCGCGCCGAATTGCTCAGGATGTGAATCGCGTCACAGCCGACGGTCGCGGAGCACCGGGAAGCGCTCGCGGGTGGTCGGCACGTACGTCGGGTCGATGTCCGCGTAGATCGTCGTCGGCTCGGCGTCGGCCTCGGCCAGCACTTCGCCCCACGGGTCGATCACCAGCGAATGGCCGGTCATCTCGAGGCCGCCTTGGGTGCCGGCGGCCGCGCAGGCCAGGACGTACATCTGGTTCTCGATCGCGCGGGCCCGGCACAGCGTGACCCAGTGGCTCAGCCGACGCGCGGGCCACGCCGCGACCTGCACTACGGTCTGCACGCCCGCGTCCAGGAGCTTGCGGTAGAGCTCGGGGAAGCGCACGTCGTAGCACGTGGCGAGGCCGACCTCCGTCAGGATGCTGTCATCGATGTCGCGGAGGGAGAACGTGGTGATGTGCTCGCCGGGCGACATCACGGCCGCCTCGCCCTGGTCGAAGCCGAAGCGGTGGATTTTGCGGTAACCGGCGAGCAACTCGCCCTCGGCGTCGAAGACTAGCGAGGTGTTGTACAGCTTGCCGTCCGGTGTCCGCTCCACGATCGACCCGCCGTGCAGCACGATCCCGCAGTCGATCGCGGCCTCGCGGAGAACCTGCGCCGTCTCTCCGTGCAGCGGCTCAGCAGTGGCGGGCCACGGCTCGGCCTCGAAGGCGCCGTGCAGCCACAGCTCGGGCAGTACGACGAGCTCCGCGCCGTCCTCCGCCGCCTCATGCACCTTGGCAACCGCGAGCTCCCGCGCCTTCGCGGCGGGAACGGTCATGTCGACGTCGAGCTGTACCAGTGCGACCTTCATGCCGTCATTCTAGTGAGCATGAATGAGGCAATGGCGAGCTACGCGGCGCTTTATTGCCACAGTCGCGGAGCGGCGATTGTTCGTGAGCCAAGCGGCACGCACTAACCCTGACTGAACACTGTCCCCGCTGAGCCGAAGGCGACCGGCTCGGCGGGGACAGTATCAGCGTGCTCATCCGTTTCCGTGCGACTACAGCAGCACGACCGCCGGGTCCTCGAGACCCCGGCCCAGCTCGCGCAGGAACTTCGAGCCGAGTTCGCCGTCGACGAGGCGGTGGTCGAAGGACAGCGCCAAGGTGGTGACCCAGCGCGGCTTGACCTTGCCCTTGTGTACCCACGGCTGCTGCTTGATCGCGCCGAACGCCAGGATCGCGGCCTCGCCCGGGTTGAGGATCGGGGTGCCGGTGTCCACGCCGAACACGCCGACGTTGGTGATCGTGATCGTGCCGCCGGTGAGATCCGCGAGGGCGGTCTTGCCCTCCCGCGCGGTCGCGGTCAGCCGTCCGAGGGCCTCGGCCAGCTGACGCAGGCTCAGCCGCTCCGCGGCCTTGATGTTCGGCACGACCAGGCCGCGCGGGGTGGCCGCGGCGATGCCGAGGTTCACCGAGCCGCGCAGCACGATCTCCTGCGCCGCCTCGTCCCAGGACGCGTTGATCTCCGGGAACCTGCCGACCGCGCTGATCAGGGCCCGCGCGGCGATCAGCAGCGGCGAGACCTTCACGTCCCGGTACTCGGGCTGCTCGCGCAGCCGCGCCACCAGCTTCACAGTGCGGCTGACGTCGAGGGTCAGGAACTCGGTCACGTGCGGGGCGGTGAAGGCCGAGGCGACCATCGCGGCCGCCGTGGCCTTGCGCACGCCCTTGATCGGCACCCGCCGGTCCTCGGCCAACGCGGCGAACGCCGGCGCTCCGGCCTGCACGGTACGCGCCTCGACCGCCGGGGCCGACGCCGCGCGCTCGACCTCCTCGCGGGTGATCACGCCGTCCTCGCGGGCCGGCACGATCGTCGAGAGGTCCACGCCCAGGTCCTTGGCGAGCTTGCGCACCAAGGGCTTGGCCAGGACGTGGGTAGGGGCGGTGCTCGGCGTGGCCGAGGCGGTCGCCGGGGTGGGGACCGACCGTACGGGGGCGGACGGCGTCGGGGCCAGTGCCGCGGAAACCACCGCGGCAGCGACCGGAACGGCGGCCGGGGCCGAGGCGTTCCGGCGGGCCCGGCGCGTCGTGGCCGCCTCGGCGACCCCGTAGCCGACCAGGACCGGCTCGCGCTTCGGTGCCTCCGCCTTCACGGCAGGGGCAGCGGACGATCCGGGCCCCGCGTCCGGCTCGGCGCCCTCGACCTCGATCTCGATGATCGGGACGCCGACGTCCACCGTCTGGCCCGGCTCCGCCAGCAGCGCGCTGACCTTGCCCGCGAAGGGCGAGGGCAGTTCGACCGCCGCCTTGGCCGTCTCGATCTCCACCAGGACCTGATTGACCTTGACCACGTCGCCCACGGCGACCGACCAGCCCAGGATCTCCGCCTCGGTCAGCCCTTCGCCGACGTCGGGGAGACGGAATTGCTTGATAGCCATACTTTTACTCTCTCCCTGCTCGTCGGCTAGAAGGCGAACGCCCGGTCCACGGCGTCGAGCACCCGGTCCAGGTCCGGGAGGTAGATCTCCTCCACCCGGGACGGCGGGTACGGGGCGTGGAAGCCGCCCACCCGCAGGACCGGCGCCTCGAGCCGGTAGAAGCACCGCTCGGTCACCTTCGCCGCGAGCTCGGCCCCGAGGCCGAAGAACACCGGCGCCTCGTGCACCACCACCAGCCGGCCCGTGCGTCCCACGGACTCGGCGACGGTGTCCACGTCCAGCGGCGAGATCGTGCGCAGATCCACCACCTCGATGCTGCGGCCCTCGGACTCGGCCGCGTTCGCCGCGTCCAGGCAGGTGCGCACCATCGGACCGTGCGCCGCCAGGGTCAGATCCGTGCCGGGACGCACCACCGCGGCCCGGTCGAACGGGCGCGGGGCCTCCGCGTCCACCTCGACCTCGGCCTTCTCCCAGTAGCGCCGCTTGGGCTCGAAGAAGATCACCGGGTCGTCGCTGCGGATCGCCTGCTGGATCATCCAGTAGCCGTCCACCGGGTTCGAGCAGGAGACCACGCGCAGGCCCGCGGTGTGCGCGAACAGCGCCTCCGGGGACTCCGAGTGGTGCTCGACCGCGCCGATGCCGCCGCCGGACGGGATCCGGATGACCATCGGCATCTTCACCGCTCCGGCCGACCTGGCCCGGAACTTCGCCACCTGCGTGGTGATCTGGTCGAAGGCGGGGAAGACGAAGCCGTCGAACTGGATCTCGCAGACCGGCCGGAAGCCGCGCAGGGCCAGGCCGAGCGCCGTGCCGATGATCCCGGACTCGGCCAGCGGGGTGTCGATGACGCGGTCGTCGCCGAAGTCCTTCTGCAGGCCGTCGGTCACCCGGAACACGCCGCCGAGCTTCCCGATGTCCTCGCCCATCAGCAGGACCTTCGGGTCCTGCTCCATCGCCCGCCGCAGCCCGGCGTTGATGGCCTTGGCCAGGGTCAGCTGGGTCATGAGAGTTCCTCCGAAAAACCGGCCAGGTACTCGGCCAGGAAGGCCCGTTCCTCGGTCACCTGCGCGTGCTCGGCGGCGTAGCTGTGCTCGAACATGCTCAGCGGGTCCGGGTCGGGCAGCGCGAGGCAGCCCGAGCGGATCTCGGCGGCGAGCCGGTCCGCCTCGTCGGCCACGGACTTGTAGAAGACCTCGTCGGCCCGGTCCTCGCGGTCGAGGTACGCCCGCAGCCGGACGATCGGGTCCTTGGCCCTCCAGGACTCCACCTCGTCGCTGGACCGGTACCGCGTCGGGTCGTCCGACGTGGTGTGCGCGCCCATCCGGTAGGTGAAGGCCTCGATCAGCATCGGGCCCTGGCCGGAACGGGCGTGCTCCAGCGCCGCGCGGGTGACCGCGAGGCAGGCGAACACGTCGTTGCCGTCCACCCGGACGCCGGGGAAGCCGAAGCCGGCCGCGCGCTTGTACAGCGGCACCCGGAACTGACGGCTGGTCGGCTCCGAGATCGCCCACTGGTTGTTCTGGCAGAAGAACACCACCGGCGCGTTGTACGAGGCGCCGAAGACGAAGGCCTCGAGCACGTCGCCCTGGGAGGACGCGCCGTCGCCGAAGTAGGCGATCACCGCGCTGTCCCCGCCGTCGCGCTGCACGCCCATGGCGTAGCCGACGGCGTGCAGGGTCTGCGAGCCGATCACGATCGTGTAGAGGTTGAAGTTGTTCTCGAACGGGTCCCAACCGCCGTTGTTCACGCCGCGGAACATGCCGAGCAGGTTCACCGGCGACACGCCCTTGCACCAGGCGACGCCGTGTTCGCGGTAGGTCGGGAAGGCGAAGTCGTCCGGGCGCATGGCCCGGCCCGAGCCGATCTGGGCCGCCTCCTGGCCGAGCAGCGAGGCCCACAGGCCCAGCTCCCCCTGCCGTTGCAGCGCGGTGCCCTCGGCGTCCACCCGGCGCACCAGGACCATGTCCCGGTAGAGCGAGCGGGCCTCTTCGTCGCTCAGTTCGAGCGGGTAGTCCGGATGATCGATCCGTTCCCCGGTCGGCGTGAGCAGTTGGATGAACTCGGACTCTTCCTCGAGCCCGGCGGTCCGGCGGGTACGTCGGCCCTGTGGGGCGCGCTTCGTACTCCCGGATGCGGGGGTGGGGGTGGTGGATTTTTCCACTGCCCTGCGCCCAGTCATGCGGTCTCCCTCATCGTTGGCGAGGACCACGGGGGTCATTCCGAGGTCACGTTACCCACCAGTCACCGCTCTTTGAAGAGCGGGGACGGGCTCAGGAAGTCGCAGGAAGTCCTAGAAACCGGTCCTGAGCAGTTCCAGTACCCGGTCGTTGGCCTCTTGCTCGCCAATTGTCACACGTACGCCGTCGGTGCCGTAGGGGCGGACAGTGACACCGATCGCCTCGCAGGCTTGGGCGAATTCAACACTTCGCCCACCTAGACGCAGCCAGAAGAAGTTGGCCTGGCTGTCGTACAGTTCGATGCCGTACCGGCCGACCAGGTCGATCTCGCGTAACGCGGCGAAGACGCGGTCCCGCTCGGCCACCAGCTCCTCGACCCGCTCCATCAGGGCCTGCTGGGAGTGCAGCGACTCGACCGCGGCCGCTTGGGCAACCAGGTTCACCCCGAAGGGCACCGCGCACGCGCGTAACGCCTCGGCAACCCGCTCGGGCGCGATCGCGTAGCCGATCCGCAGCCCGGCCAGGCCGTAGGCCTTGGAGAAGGTCCGCAGCACGCAGACGTTGGTCCGATCGAGCGAGATCGCCACTCCGTCGGGGTAATCGGCAGACCGGACGAACTCGAGGTAGGCCTCGTCCAGCACCACCAGCACGTCCCCGGGCACCCGGTCCAGGAAGCGCTCGAGCTCCTCCCGGCCGACGATCGCGCCGGTCGGGTTGTTCGGGTTGCACACCAGGACCAGCCTGGTCCGCTCGGTGATCGCCTCGATCATCGCGTCCAGGTCGTGCGTCTCGTCCTCGCGCAGCGGGACCTGCACCGCGGTGGCGCCGGAGATCTGGGTGACGATCGGGTAGGCCTCGAAGGAGCGCCAGGCGAACAGCACCTCGTCGCCGGGACCGGCCGTGGCCTGCACCAGCTGCTGCAGCACGCCGACCGAGCCGGTGCCGACGGCGACCCGCTCCACCGGCACGCCGGTGAACTTGGCGAGCTCCTCCAGCAGCGCGGCCGAGCCGAAGTCCGGGTAGCGGTTGATCTCCCCGGCGGCGGCGACGACCGTGGCGAGCACCCCGGGCAGCGGCGGGTAGGGGTTCTCGTTCGAGGAGAGCTTGAAGGCCGTGCCCTCGTAGGGGGCGGCGGGCGCTCCGGCCTTGTACGCCGGCAGTCCGGAGATCGCGGACCGCAGCCGCACCTCCGGCCTCGAAACGGGACTGCTAGCGGCCACGTCTGCTCCTTTGAAGTCCGTGCTGAATCGGCGCTGGGCTCAGCGTACGTCGCGCGGGGCTTCCGGCGAACGCCGGGCCGGTCAGCGCGGCGGCAGCAGCGACTCGGCCGCGGCGGCCAGGCTCTGCGTGGCGGTGGGCGACCAGCGGAGGTCGGGCGAGCGCAGCACCTCGTTCAGCTGCTCGGGGCGCACCACGATCACCCCGTGCATCACCCGCGGGGTTCCGGTGATCCCGTCGGCATGCACGGCGATCACGGAGGTGATGTCCACCACACCCACCTCGACGTCCCCGCGCGCCGCGTCGGCCAGCGCCTTGCCGAGTTCGGCCGCGTTGGCCCGCATCTTGCCGAACGCCACGTCCTGCTTGACGTGGTTGACGAAGAGGTCGACGCCGAGCAGCCGCACGTCGAAGCCGTGCCACTGCTTCGTGTCCACCAGGTAGACCCCGCGCGGGCTCACCACCAGGTGCTCGACCTCGACGTACTCGCCGTCGGCCGTCGCGAAGACGCGGTCGTGCAGGGTGCGCGCGCCGCCGCGGAGCTGGAGCAGGTGCAGCGACTTCGCGGTGCCCGCCTCGGCGTCCGCCCTGGCCTTGACCCGGTCCATCGACTGCGGGTGGCGGAAGCCGATATCGATCGCGGCCGCGATCACCAGCACGGTGACCAGCAGGCCGAACAGCGTGTACTTGGTGCCGACGCCCGCCAGCACGCCGAGCAGCACCGCCCCGGGACCCCACCAGAGCGCCGAGAGCCAGACCGTGCGGCGCCGGCGCTCGGCCCACTGCCTGCGGTCGGCCTCGTACTCAGCCCGCAGGCTGTATCCCGCCTGGCGCGGCTCGTCCCGCGCCGCCGATCGCCTGGCCAACCCGGCCCCGCCTCCATCCGCTCCACGCCGCCCGACCGGTCGAACCAGACCCGTTCCCGGACGCCGGATTCACGGTACCGCGGTACCCGGATTCGGGGGCGGGTATACCGCTTGAAGGCTGCGTGCCGTTACCCTCGCATTCATGATTGACCAGTCGGCATTCGCGGTCGGGGACGTTCACGGCTGTCTCGCCCCGTTGCGCGAGTCGCTCGAGCGCGCCGGGTTCGTCGACGGCGGCGGGCGGTGGATCGCGGGCGCCGCGAACCTGTGGTTCCTCGGGGACCTGACCGACCGCGGCCCGGACGGGGTGGGCGTGCTCGACCTCGTGATGGACCTGCAGCGGCAGGCGGCCGAGGCCGGCGGCGAGGTGAACTGCCTGCTCGGCAACCACGAGCTGATGCTGCTGGCCGCGCATCTGCCACCGTCAACGCGCGCGCAGGGGGAACCGCACTCCAACCCGCGGTTCTCGCCGCAGGCCGAGGAGATGGCCCATCAGATGTTCCGCGAGCGCTGGATGGGAAACGGGGGCAAGGAGACCGACTCGGCCAGGCTCACCGCCGAGCATCTGACCTGGATCTCCGCGCTGCCGGCGATGGCGCTGCTCGACGAGCACCTGCTGATGCACGCGGACACGCTCGGCTACCGCAACTACGGCGCGAGCGTGGACGAGGTGAACGCGGCCGTCTTCGGGATACTCTCCGGCCCGGTGGACCTCGAGCAGATCGACGAGCTCACCCACATGATGACCAAGCGCTTCGCCTTCGCCTCGGACGACGGCGAGGCGGCCTGCGAGTTCCTGGCCGAGTACGGCGGGCGGCAGGTCGTGCACGGGCACTCGCCGGTGCCGCTGCTGCTCGGCAAGGACCCGCAGGAGGTGACCGGGCCGCTGGTCTACGCGGGCGGGTACGCCGCGAACTTCGACACCGGCACCTTCCTGGGCGGTCCCTGCTTCGTCGCGCCGCTGCCGAGCACGCCGCGCGAGCTGCTGGGCCGCTCCTGACGCCTAACCTTCCTGGGTCGTGAAGCCGAGCCTGACCGGGTCCCAGATCAGCTCGCACAGCGTCCGGTAGAGGCGCTGCCGCTCGGTGATCGAGGTGATCCCGAAGGTGTGCGGGTACGGCCGGAACAGCTCGGTCAGGCCGTAGCGCAGCATCAGCCGGCGGAAGGACGGATTGCGCTCGTAGCACAGCGGGTGCAGCGACTTGGCCAGCAGGTTCTGCGCCCGGTAGTGCTCGGCCTTGAGTGAGAACGGGTCGTCCCGGAAGGCCGCGTTGATCTCCTTCGGCAGCAGCAGCAGCGCGCCGAAGCGGTTGCGCACCTGCCTGAAGCGCTCCGGCGTGCCGACCTCCTCGGCGTACGGGCCGAAGTGGTCGGCCCAGATGTGCTCGATCTCGTACGGACGTCCGGCCGGGCCGAAGCCGAGGTAGTCGGCCATCAGGTCGGGCTGGCCGCAGCCGGTCTCCAGGAAGCCGGCCATCCGGGACAGCAGGTAGCGCACCTGGCGCCGGTTGTCCGAGCGGAGACCGAAGTTCTCCAGGCCGGCGAAGCTGTGCTCGATCTTGCCGATCTCGGTGGACAGCAGCGAGCGCACGTCGTCCACGGTGGCCGCCTCGCGCAGCGGCATTATCAGCCCGCTGACGTAGATGGCGAGGTCGTTCGCCTGCAGCGACGCGTAGTTCGCCATCCGGCGGGCGAGCAGCAGGTCGCAGAACGCGGCGACAAGACGGGACTTCTCCCGGAACGCGGCGTCCGTGTCGCTCGGCCCGATCGCCGCCATGATCAGGGTGAGCTGCTGGCCGAAGCCGTTGGTCGCGTTGTAGAACACCGGCTCGAAGCCGCGCAGCGGGGCCGCGCTCGCCTCCACCAGGGTCCGGTAGCGGTCGGCCAGCGGCCTGATGGTGTCTCGGATGAAGACGCGGTAGTCGCGCGGCCGGGCCAGGCCGAGCGCGTCCGGGTTCTGCCGCACCCACTCGTGGAAGGCCTTGTTGATCCGTTCCGCGGTCTCCTGGTCGGACGGCGCGTAGCGGGCCCGCAGCACCGTTTTGACGAAGTCGCCGGGCGCCTGGTCGTCGGTCACTGCGAGCGCGGACATCGTGCGCCGCCACACCGCGTTCAGCGCGCTGTGGTCCTTGTCCGTGCGGGAGAGCAGGAAGGACTTGAGCAGGTCCAGCGGCGTCAGGCGGGCGCCGCGGTCGTTCATCGACTCGAAGATCTCCCAGCCGTGGTCGCGGTCCCTGGCCGTGATCTCGACGAGGAAGACCCGCTCCAGCAGCCAGTCCACGAAGTAGGGCAGCGCGGGGCCGCGCAGTCCGTTCGGCAGGGCCTCCACCAGGTCCCGGTAGCGCTGGCAGATGTTGCGCACGGCCAGCGGCGTCGTCTCGGTCACCGGGTACTCGCGTCCCGCGCGCAGCTGACGCAGCGCCGGCTCGCGCTCGTCCACGTGCACGGTGAACGTGGGCACGCCGTACTGCACGGTGCAGATCATGTTGTCCAGCACGGCCGCGCCCGCGTGCTCGTCGGCCTCGGTCAGCAGGTGACGGAGGCGGATCAGCAGCAGGAGCAGCGTGGTGAACCGCTGCTGCCCGTCGACCAGGAAACTCATCCCCGGCACGGGATAGGTCACAAAGGGTCCGAGGAAATAGGGCCGGTAGTCCGCGACTTCGGAGCGCTCGTGGTCCTCGTTCCACTGCTCAAGAAAACGTCCGGCCAGGTCGTTCAGGAGGTCGGTGACGTGCGTGCGGGTCCAGTCGTACTCGCGCTGGTAGTGCTCGAGGCCGTAGCGCCGGCCGGTGAACAACTCGCGCACGGAGTGCCCGCGTCCGTCGATCCGTTCCTGAGTCTGCTTAGCCACCTCGAATCGCACCCCGAAAGGAATCGATAGGGATCACGGTCAACGCGCGCCCTTGGATATGGCGCGCGAATGCGCGCTCTTTACACTCGCCCAATGCCCCAGCGCGCCCCTTGTCCGCCCTGTTCACAGGGCAGATGCCCTGATCAGCGAGCTGGAAAACCCAACATCAAGCCACGGTTTCGTGTCAACTGCGGATTAATTCGGCGACAAGAGCGGTCCATCCGGTCTGGTGTGCGGCGCCGAGACCACGGCCGGTGTCGCCGTGGAAGTACTCGTAGAACCAGGGCCGTTCGCCCCAGCGCGGATCCTTCTGGAACAGCGGCACGTCGCCGAGCACCGGGCGGGCTCCGGCGGCGTCGACGCGGAACAGATCGACCAGGCCCTCGCGCAGCTGACCGGCCAGCGCGCGCCGGTCGATCCGGGTCGGCGTGCCGTCCAGCGCCGCGGCGATCTTCTCAATGGTCTGGATCATCAGGAAGTTCATCGGCATCCAGATCGGACCGCGCCAATTCGAATTGCCGCCGAATAGGCCGGAGCGGGATTCTCCGGGTTCATAGTCGACCGAGGCGTGCACACCGGGTTCGAGGTCTGCCTCGAAAGGGTGGTCCCGGTGCGCCCGGGAGAGCGAGCGCAGCCCGTACGGCGAGCGGAACTCCTCCGGGTCGGCGACGCGGCTCATCACGCGCTCCGCCTGCTCCGGGTTGACCAGCGAGAACAGGATGCCGCCGCCGCTGTGCGGACGGCAGATCGCGCGCACGTACTCGGGCCGCCGCGTGGTGAACTCCTCGAGGTGGCTGGTGAAGCGCGGCAGCCGGTCGAGCGTCTCCCGGCTGATCGGCAGCGAGGCGAGCAGCGGGATCACGCCGACCATCGAGCGCACCCGGATGGGCAGTCCGGAGCCGTCCGCGCGCCGCAGCCGGTCGTAGAAGAAGCCGTCCTGCTCGTCCCACAGGCCGCCCTCGTTGATCGCCGCCGCGATGTACGCGTAGTGCTCGGCGAACTTGCAGGCCATCTCCTCGTAGATCGGGTCGTGCAGGCCGAGCTCGAGCGAGATCTCCAGCATGGACAGGCAGTAGAAGCCCATCCAGCCGGTCCCGTCGGACTGCTCGAGCACGCCGTCGACCGGCAGCTTGGAGCGGTCGAAGGGCCCGATGTTGTCCAGGCCGAGGAATCCGCCCTCGAAGATGTTGTTCTGCTCGGCGTCCTTGCGGTTGACCCAGAAGGTGAAGTCCAGCAGCAGCTTGTGGAAGCAGGCGCGCAGGAACTCCAGGTCGTGCCCGTTGGCCCGGTAGACCACCAGCGCGGCCCAGGCCAGCACCGGCGGGTTGATGTCGTCGAAGTCCCACTCGTAGGCCGGGAACTTCCCGTTCGGGTGCTGATAGCGCTGGGAGAGGAACGTGTAGAGCTGCTCCTTGGCGAAGGCCGGGTCGATCCCCGCCATGGCCACGCAGTGGAAGGCGAGGTCCCAGGCCGCGAACCAGGGGTACTCCCAGGGGTCGGGCATCAGCAGGATGTCGCGGGCCCAGAAATGGCTCCAGGACGCGTTGCGGTCGTGGGCTCGGTGAGCGGGCGGGAGGGGTTGCGCGGGGTCGCCCTCGACCCAGCGGTGGACGTCGTAGTGGTAGAACTGCTTGGCCCAGACCAGGCCCGCGTACGCCTGCCGCATGATTCGCGCGTCCTCGGCCGTGGTCTCGGCCGGAGTCAGCTCCGCGTAGAACGCGTCAGCCTCGTCCTTGCGGACCGTCAGCGCGTCTTCCACAGCACCCTGATCCGCGAACGACTCATCCTCGGCGCAGAGCGTGAGATGCAGGGTACGTACTTCCCCCGGAGCGAGTTCGAGCTCGTAGTGCAGCGCGCCCTTGGTGCCCTCGAGCCGCGGGTTCACCGTCTCGGCGCCGAACACGACGTGGTCCCCGATCCCGTCCTTCGGGTAGTCGGAGGCGTTCTCGCCGCGGAAGAGCACCGCTGCGTTGGTCTCGTTGTCGCAGAGCAGCGGCACCGGCTCGAGCCCCGAGGCGTCGGCCAGCACGACCTGCGCGAAGTGCGGATGCCGAGCGGTGAGCCGGCCCGGTTCCCCGCGCACGCCGACCAGCCCGGAGTCGACGGCGTCCTCGATGTCCGATGCGCGTCCCCAGGCCCACATATTGCGCAGCCAGAGATGCGGCAGGACGTGCAAAGTGGCGGGATCAGGACCGAGGTTCTCGACCGTCAGGCGGATGGCGTAAGCGTGCGCCGAGGCCTTGGCGTAGTCGGCCGTGATGGAGAAGTACCGGTCATCGTCGAAGATCCCGGTGTCCACCAGCTCGAACTCGCCCTCGTCCTTCGACCGCCCCGCGTTCTCCGCGCGCAGCCGGGCGTAGGGGAATTCCGCCTGGGGGTAGTGGTAGCGCCAGGAGAGCCAGGACCCGGTGGGAGCGGCGTCCTCATACCACCAGTAGTCCTTCGCATCCTCTCCGTGATTGCCCTCGGCGTTGGCAAGCCCGAAGATCCGCTCCTTGAGAATCGGATCGCGCCCGTTCCAGAAGGCCAGCGCGAAGCACCAGTCCTGGTTCAGATTGGACAGGCCGGCCAGCCCGTCCTCGCTCCACCGGTAGACCCGGGAGCGCGCGTGGTCGAACGGGAAGTAAGACCACGCGTCACCATCCGCGCTGTAGTCCTCGCGGACGGAGCCCCAAGCGCGCTCGGACAGGTACGGCCCCCAGTCACGCCAAGGGGTCCCGCCCTCGTTCACTTCGGTCAACCGCCGGTGCTCGGGAGTATCAGCCACGGCTCCAGTGTGCCGTGTGGCGGCTGGTCATGCTTGGCTGGGGAGTGGCCCAACCGCTACGCGTCGTTTTCGACGCAGTTGAAGCACGCGGCAGCCACCGCGATGGCACTCGTCGCATCAGCCTTCACCGTGGCCGTGGCAACGTGCGAGGACACCGACTGCGCGGAGAAATCGCCGATTGCAACGAAGGCGGCGAGCAGGCCTATGGCAGCCAAACCGCCTAAAAGTGTACGGAACCTGGACATTGTCAACCTCGAATCAGCGCTATACGAAGGTTGCCGACTGGTCGCACAAACCAGCTGCGTGTACCGTCCACCACGAGGTACGCTCACCAACTGACCAGTAGCAGGGTTTATTGTGCCGCACGTTCGCAGGCACAGGCAGACCGGCCCCGTGGCAGGTACTTGCCAGCGGCATTCATGCCAAGCTATGAGAGGTGCCGAAGCGGCAGCGGCTGCACCGGACAGGCGAAGGGCATCGTCAACCCCAAGGGAGCCGAAGGGGTACATGAGCGACATGTCGACCACCGCGGTGGGTGAGCAGGTACTCAAAGCGCTCGGGCTGGACAACCTGTGCGTGCAGGTGTACCTCATGATGCATTCGGCGCCGGAGGCGGACGCCGCGCAGATCGCCGAAAGACTCGGATTGCAGACGGCCGAGGTAGTCGACGCCGTCGATGAACTCTCGGACCTCACCCTGTTGCGCCCCGGCCTCTCGCCGACGCAGAAGCTGCGCCCGGTCTCCATCGAGCGCGCCATTCACACACTCATCCGCCAGCAGTCGGAACTGCTCAAGATCCAGAGCGGGTCGCTCTCGATGCTTCAGTCGGCGATGACGGAACTCCTGGAATCGCGGCCCACCCGCCAGGACGGCTTCGGCCATGCCGACGTCGAGACCCTGACCGGCGTCGAGCCCATTCAATCCCTGGTCGAACGGCTCACCTTCCGGGCGACTGAGAGCATCTGGTCCGCGGTTCCCGGGCGCCCCATGTCCCCCGAGACGCTCGACGCGGCGAGGCCGTTCGACGAGGAGATGTCCCGACGCGGGCTCGCGGGACGCAGTCTCTATCAGAACTCCGTCCTGGCCGACCGCCGCAATATGGAGTACGCACGCTGGCTCAGCAGTCTCGGCAACGAGATCCGATCCGCCCCGGTCATCCTGAGCCGCATGATAATCATCGACCGATCCGTGGCCGCCATCCTGTACCGGCAGCCTCAGCTGCCCTTGGAGATTTTCGTCGTCCGGGAACCGGCGCTCGTTCTCCCGCTGATCGAGTTGTACGAGCTGAGCTGGGCCGCGGCTAAGCCGATCGACGGTCCGGATCCCAAGCCGGGCAGTGAGAAGGAGCCGACGCAGCAGGAGTTGGCGCTGCTTCGACTGCTCGCGTCCGGGAGCACGGACGAGGCGGCGGCGAAGAAGCTGGGCGTCTCAGTCCGTACGGTGCGCAGGATCATGGCGGAGCTGATGGATCAGCTCGAGGCTTCCAGCCGCTTCGAGGCGGGGCACAAAGCGACTCAGCGGGGATGGCTTTAGAGAAGGTACGAGGTCGGAGCTAAGACCGGAGCGTGGGCTTCGCGATGCGCTGAGAGGTCTTCTGGGGCGGCTTCCGGGGGCTGCGGAAGCCTGCCGCCCTAGGCGGGGCCAGTGTGGGCCCTTGGCCCCGCCTAAGGGTTCAGGCAGCGGCTTCGCGATGCCGCGCCGAGGGCCGGGAATCTGGTGGGGGATCCGGCTCGTGAGACTTAGTTTGCCCTACCTCGGATAGCTGACTCTAGGGTTCAGAAGTGGCACGACCCTGCATGGCATGAAGCTGTCAGCCGGAAGCCAACCCCTGCATGCACGTTGCACGCGGAACCCCGACGGTCCCGCGCTGACCTGCGCGAAAACGCCGGGGTTCCACAGCTGTTAACAAGCTTTCCGAAATATGACAGCCGCCTCCCATACTTCGCCGAACGGAGCCGCCGAGGGGCTCCTCCGGCTAGGCGACGGGCTGCTCGGGGGCCGTACCACCCGGCTGCGCGGGGACCAGGGCCGCGTCGCCGTGCAGGGCGCGGATCTCGTGGGTGATCTTCATCGAGCAGAAGTGCGGGCCGCACATGGAGCAGAAGTGGGCCTGCTTGGCCGGGGCCGCCGGCAGCGTCTCGTCGTGGAAGGCGCGGGCGGTGGACGGGTCGAGGGCCAGGTTGAACTGGTCCTCCCAGCGGAACTCGAATCTGGCGTCGGACAGCGCGTCGTCCCAGGCCTGGGCGCCGGGGTGGCCCTTGGCCAGGTCGGCGGCGTGGGCGGCGATCTTGTAGGCGATCATGCCCTGCTTGACGTCCTCGAGGTCGGGCAGGCCGAGGTGCTCCTTGGGGGTCACGTAGCAGAGCATCGCGGTGCCGTACCAGCCGATCATCGCGGCGCCGATGGCCGAGGTGATGTGGTCGTAGCCGGGGGCGATGTCCGTGGTCAGCGGGCCGAGCGTGTAGAACGGCGCGTCGTCGCACAGCTCCTTCTGCAGGTCCACGTTCTCCTTGATCTTGTGCATCGGGACGTGCCCCGGGCCTTCGATCATCACCTGGACATCCATCTGCCGGGCTACCCGGCCGAGCTCGCCGAGCGTCCCCAGCTCGGCCAGCTGCGCCGCGTCGTTGGCGTCGTAGATGGAGCCGGGGCGCAGGCCGTCGCCGAGGGAGTAGGTGACGTCGTACTCGCGCAGGATCTCGGTCAGCTCGGCGAAGCGCTCGTAGAGGAAGTTCTCCTTCTTGTGCGCCAGGCACCAGGCCGCCAGGATCGAGCCGCCGCGCGAGACGATGCCGGTCTTGCGCCGGCCGGTGAGCGGCACGTAGTCGGCGAGCACGCCCGCGTGCACGGTCACGTAGTCCACGCCCTGCTCGCACTGCTCGACGATGGTGTCCCGGTACACCTCCCAGGACAGCTCCTCGGCCTTGCCGCCGACCTTCTCAAGGGCCTGGTAGATCGGCACGGTGCCGACCGGAACCGGGCTGTTGCGCAGGATCCATTCACGCGTCTGATGGATGTCCTTGCCAGTAGACAAATCCATGATGGTGTCGGCGCCCCACCGGGTGGCCCACACCATCTTCTCGACCTCGTGCTCGATGGACGAGGCGACGGCGGAGTTGCCGATATTCGCGTTCACCTTCACCAGGAAGGCCTCGCCGATGACCATCGGCTCGATCTCCGGGTGCCTGATGTTCGCCGGGATCACCGCGCGACCGGCCGCGACCTCGGCGCGCACCTTCTCCGCGCTCACCCCTTCGCGCAGCGCGATGAACTCCATCTCGGTGGTGATCTCGCCGCGCCTGGCGTAACCGAGCTGGGTACGCGCGCCCGTGCTCAGTGCCGTCAACGCACTATTGAGCCCGGCGGAGCCGGACCTTTCGGCAGACGTCGCGCGCTCGGCGATCCAGGACTCGCGCAGCTTCGGCAGTCCCGCGCGCACGTCGGTGCGCAGGCTGTCGTCCGTGTAGGGACCCGAGGTGTCATACAGCAGAACGCTGTCACCGGTGGAAAGTCGGACCTCGCGCATCGGCACCCGGAAGGTGCCGAGCGCGTCGGTCAGATAGGTCTTGCACAGTGCACCATTCGACCCCGGTGCATTGTCGTTCGACGGAGACAAAGCAGCCATGGCTGCGTCACACTCCCTACGCCGGCATTATCCGGACAGGTTCATGCGGTCGGCGTGTTCGCCCTCTCAGCCCGGATCCGCCCCGAGCTCCCGCGGTTTTTGGTTGTCTCCGTCAGACTAGCGCTTCCCCTCCCCGTTCTCGCCCCCGTCCGGCCGGGCGGTCCGCCGGCGGCTCAGTAGTCGCGCTTCTTCTGCAGCTGGCGGCGGCGGTAGGCGGGGATGGACATCATGAACCGGTGGTAGCCGTAGTACAGCGCGCCCACCGCGACGGCGCCGATGGCGATGTACAGCAGCGAGTGCAGCGCGATACTCACGATGGAAATCACGATCCAGCCGGCGACGAACACCCCGGCGACCACGAGCAGCGCCTTCAACGCGAATGGCATTTCGCCTTCCCTACCCCTTCAAGTCCGCTGACGGTTCCTATATCCGGGTCAACGAACGAGGCGAGCGCCGCGTTCCAACCCACGATCCACGATATATCGCGAATGGCCCGGGCGCTACCGGCGGCGACCCCGAATTACCCCTAGGGGTCGTGACCAGGCACGACGGCCGGGAACCCGGCGAGGCACCAGGATCCCGGAGAACGCCGCTTAGCCCGCCGGCTCGTCTAGGCGACGATCCGACGGGCTGGGTCGAGCGGGTTTTGCTCAGGCCTTCTTCTTGGCCCGAGCGGCGGTCTTCTTCGTCGCGGCCTTCTTGGCCGGACGGGTGGCGGCCGCCTTCTTGGCAGGGGCCTTACGCGCAGGACGGGCGGCCGGGGCCTCCGCCTCCGCGAAGGACGCCTTTCCGTCCGCGAACGCGGCACGGCACTTCTCCAGCAGCTTGCGCAGCGAAGCCTGGTCGGTCTTGGTCAGCTGCCCGGAAAGCAGGCCCTCGACCTCCTCGACCTTCTTGTCCGCGCGAGCCAGCAGGGTCTTGCCGGTGCGGGTGATGGTGGTCTCCATCGCCCGGCCCTGGCCGGGCACCGTGCGGCGCTCGATCAGACCCTTCACGGTGAGGTTCCCGAGCACCGTGGTCATCGTCTGGGGGGTCACCAGGCACTGCCGGGCCAGTTCGGCCCCGCTGATGCCGGGAGTCTCAGCGATCACCAACAGCGCCGAGTACTGCGGAACTGTCAGACCCATGGGTCGCAGCACCGCGTCCTTAGCTCCGGAGAGCTCTTGCTCAAGGCTCTTGACCACGTGGCCGAGCCGGTCATCCATTGCTGTCATAGCGTCGATCATATCCTGTGTCGCACAAAATGCCCGTTTTTGCGTCGGGCCCTGACGCGTACGGGTGATACACAGCGCCCTGCGAGCGCCACCCGGGTTGTGTGCAACAGCTTGCCACAGGTTCTCGACCGCAGGGTGCGGATTGCGGCAACATTCGCCCATGAAGAAATTCGTCATCAAGATCGCGGTGAACGCGGTGGCACTCTGGGTGGCCTCCCTGGTGCTCAAATCAGGGATCACCTTCGAGCACTCCGGCGGCACCACCGCCCAGCTGGTCGAGACGGTACTGATCGTCGCGCTGATCTTCGGACTGGTCAACACGTTCATCCGTCCGATCGTCAAGCTGTTCAGCTTCGGCCTGATCATCGTCACGCTCGGACTCATCACCTTTGTGATCAATGCTCTGATGCTGTGGCTGACCTCTGCGATCTGCGCCCACTTCGCGGTGCAGTTCCACGTCAAGAACTTCATCTCAGCCCTGCTCGGTTCGCTCATCATCACCGTCGTCTCGCTGGTGCTGCACGCGGTCCTGCCCGACGACGACAAGAAGTGACCAAGCCCACAGCACCAGCGGCGTCCGCGCGATGCGCGGGCGCTTCCGGCGCGTCCCCCCTCCTCCCGCACCCGGTCGGCGTACTACGGTTACCTGGCAGCATTCGAAGCAGCAGCAGTGCGCACCGATCGTCCCGGCCCTCCGGCGCACGGTGTGAAGCGAGGGAGCAACGGTGAGATTCACGCGGACCAGTCAGCCGCGCCCGGCGGGGCGTCCGGCGACCGGGCGACGACGATGATCGGGGACCAGGTCGCCGCGCTGCTCGGCGCGAAGGTCGCGGGGGTCACGGCGCTCGGCACCGGCTCAGGCGGCACCGGCGGCTACCGCGTCGCGCTGCTGTCCGGCGGCAACGTCTTCGCGAAGGCCTATCCGGGCTCTGAGCCGGGCTTCCTGACCGCCGAGGCGCGCGGCCTGCAATGGCTGCGCGAGGCGGACGGGGCGGCGGTCCCCGAGGTGCTCGGCGAGCTCGAGGACCTGCTGGTGACCGCCTGGATCAATCCAGGAAGACCGACCCCGTCCGGCGCCGAGGAGTTAGGCCGCGGCCTCGCCACCGTGCACGCCCGCGGCGCGCAGACCTTCGGGGCGCCGTGGAACGGGTACATCGGCGCGCTGTCGATGGACAACGCCGAGTCCGACGACTGGCCCTCCTTCTACGCCGAACGCCGGGTTCTGCCATACCTGCGCGCCGCGGTGGACCGCGGCGCGCTCGCGTTGAGCCAGGCGGCTGACATCGAGGCGGTCTGCGCCCGGATAGAGGAGCTGGCCGGGCCGCCGGAACTGCCCGCGCGGCTGCACGGGGACCTGTGGTCCGGCAACGTGCACTGGGACGTCAAAGGCCGGGCCTGGCTGATCGACCCGGCCGCGCACGGCGGGCACCGGGAGACGGACCTGGCGATGATGGCGCTGTTCGAGCCGCCGCTGCTTGAGACGATCCTCGGCGCATACGACGAGGTCCACCCGCTGGCCGACGACTGGCGCGAGCGCGTGGCCCTGCACCAGCTGCACCCGCTGCTGGTGCACGCGGCCATGTTCGGGGGCTCCTACGGGGAGCAGGCCCTCGGCGCGGCTCGGCAGTATCTCTGAGTGGACACGGATTCGATTTCGTTCCATAGATGAACAACCGCTAAACGAAATATGCACCCTTCACGGTGAACCCGTCAGTACGCTGCGGCACCACCACCCGTTCAGCCCCAAGAGCAGGACACGATTCGGACGCGGACGGGCAAAAGCTGTGTCATGCCCGCTACAGACGAATCTCATCGACCTATTAGAGTGGCGGGTCGGTGGGGCTCGTGACCGGCTGACCCACCGGCCGGGTGAAAGAAGGAGCTTGGCCCTATGGAGTACTGCGGTAGCTGTGGTGAGCCCGCCGAGGGCCGCTACTGCCGCATGTGCGGCAACCCTGTAGGCACAACGACGGGCGCGGCGGCGATGGCCGGGCTGCCAGAGTACGGCGCGTACGACGCGATCCAGCCGGCCGCCCCCGGGTACGAGCCAACCCAGGCCATGGCGGCGGTCCCGAACGGCTACGCGGCGGGCTACGGCGCGGAGCCCACTCAGCTGCTCGCCCCGATGCCCACGGCGCCCACGCAGCCGCCGACGGAGTTCGACAGCCTCTTCCGCACCGCGGACGGCAGTCCGGGAATGCACGGCCAGACCCAGGTGATGGCGCCGATCGTCGACACCGACTACCGGATGCCGCCACCCGGCGGCGTGCGGACCCCACCCGGCCGCGGCGCCGAGGACGAGCCGCGCACCAACCGCCCGGTCGTCTTCGCCACGGTCGGCGCGGTGGTGGTGGCCGCGGGCGTCATCCTCGGCCTGCTCTACCTCGGCGGTCACGGCTCGGACACGGGCGCGAGCGTCTCGACGACGACCACCGCCAGGGCCGGGGCGGCGAACGCGAACGCCTCGCAGGCGCCCGGCGTGATCTCGCTTCCGACGGGTGCGGCCACCACCGTCACCCCGTCCACGCCCGCGAGCTCGGCCACCACGGCCACCACGGCGGCCACCACGAGCGCCGCCTTCAGCGGCGACGGCTTCCCGCTCGGTCCCGGTTCCTCCGGCACCTGGGTGAAGTGGGTGCAGGAGCGGCTCAAGCAGCTCGGCTACTACCAGGGTTCGATCAGCGGCGGCTTCGATCAGGCGACGGCGCTGGCGGTGCAGCAGTTCCAGGCCTCGGCGAGCGTGACCGGCGACGCGGCGAGCACCGTCGGCCAGCACACCGCGACGGCGCTGGCGGCCGCGGGCAGCACTCCCGACCTCCGCTTCGGCACCAGGTCCTCGGACGTGAGCCGGCTCAACGAGGCGCTGAACCTCGCCGAGGGAGCGAGCCTGTCCGGAAGCAAGTACTCAGTGCAGACGGCCGAGGCCGTGGCGCAATACCAGCAGGCGGTCGGCATCCAGCCGACCGGCCAGGTGAACGCCGCGACGTGGGCCAAGCTGCAGACCGGGACCCTGGCCGGCTGAACCGCCACCGGGAAACGGGCCTCAACCCGCCGTCGGCCGCGAACCCCGGGGTGCTACGGGGCGTCCAGGCCGGCGGCGGCGACCAGGCGGTCGCGCTCACCCTGATCGATCGCCGTCCAGCGGGTGGCGCGGATCGCCCCCTCAAGGGCGAGCAGCGTGTGCACGCACTCCTCGGGCGGGGTCTGCGCGGAGATCCGCTGCCAGATCTCGAGCGCGCCCTGCCGCTTGAGCTGCTCCAGCGTCTCCACCCCGACAGCGCGCAGCCGGGCCGAGAGCACCGGGCCGATGTTGACGGCCCGGTCTATCGCCAGGCCGTGGATGACAGTTCCCACCGAGTTTCAACCTCCGCCTCGAGACCGCGCCCAGAACAGCGCGGCCCTGACCGATCCGCCGCCGCGACGGTGCTTCCACCTTCGCCCCGCTATCCCGGCACGGCCACCCGAATCGCCCTTGCGGGTCACAATCAGTGGGAATCACAGCAACCCGCAGCAAGTCAAGACACGCCGGGTGCTTGGTTTCATATCGATCCCATGTCAGAACCAGCAGAGAGGCTCTTCGCCCTCGCGGCTCCGGTTACCGTTTAATTCTCAGCAGAATGGAGGGGTCATGGACGTCGCCCAAGTTGGCGTCACGACACCGACGACGCCCGGAACACTCGAACACACGGTTGAAGGCGCGGAGGCCGAGCTCGCCCAGGTCCAGATCGATCTCGAGCACACCCGTGCCCAGCTCGACCACCTCACCCGGCAGCAGCACAGCCAGCTGGGACCGCTCTACGACCAGCTCGACCAGCTGGACCTCGACATCGCGGCGCTGCGCGCGACGATCACCGGAAGCCCCGAGGACCTGCGTCGGCTGCAGGAGCTCTACGGGACGGCCGAGCAGGGCGGGGATCCGCTGACCGATCCGCTGCCGCAGGCCCCTCCGGTGATCGACCCCGAGTACGCCAGCTCGCTGCGCTTCACCGAGCCGGAGACCGAGCCCGCCGTGGCGCAGCTGAGCCCGGCCAAGGTGGCCCAGCGGATGTACCGCGAGCTCGCTCGGCGGGCGCATCCCGACCTGGTGCAGGACCCGGTGGAGAAGGAGCGCCGCGGCGCCTTCATAGCGCGGGTGAACGACGCGTACCGCCGCCAGGACCTCTACGAGCTGCAGCGCCTGAGCGAGGAGTGGGCGGTGCTCAGCAACGCGGGTCCGGTCGACCCGACCGTGCGCCAGCTGTGGCTGCGGCAGCGGCTGATCTGGCTCAAGGCGCGGATCGCCGAGGCCAGGGTGGAGCGCGAGACGCTGCTGTCCAGCCCGATCGGCCAGATGCTGGTCGAGGTGGGTGCGGCGCTGGTGCTCGACGTGCTCGGCTCCCGGCTGTGGGAGCAGATCAACTTCAAGGAGCAGGAGCTCAACCTGCTCAGGCAGCAGCTGCTGGAACCGCGCACCGCCTGAGCGCGTTCGCACTGAGGTTCAGAGGTCACAGCGGTTCAGGTTCAGAGGTTCACGGTTCACTGAGGATGAGCCCGCAACACGGTCGGGGCCACGACCGGCGCGGCGGGCTCAGCGGAACTCGGTGGACAGACCGGTCGCCACGGCGAGGCCCGTCGACCGGTCGAGCAGATAGCCGTTCAGGCTCTCGGTGACCGTCCGCGGCTCGATCACCATGTCGTCGATCCCCGGGCCGAAGCGCTCGGTCAGCCGCGCCTCGCACAGCGCCGTCAGATCGGTGTGCGCGACGATGTTGAACCAGTGCCGCACGGCCGCCGGCCATTCGCCCTGGCTGCTGCGCGGGGCGGGATCGAGCAGGTCGAAGACCACCGGCGGACCGCACAGGGCCGGGCCGAGCGTGACCAGGGTGACCGCGATCGAATCGCTCACCGCGCACAGCGCCTCGTACGCGATCAGACCGCCGAGCGAGTGGCCGACCACAACCTGCGTCTCCGGGCCGATGCACGCCTGGGTCCGGTCCCGCAGCTCGTGCCGGAACTTCCGATCGGTCAGATAGCGCCGCAGCTCACGCGCCGCGTCCTCGGGAGGCCTGCGCTGGTGGGCGAAGTGCACCGTCTCGGACAGCGCCCGCGGCAGATCCTCCGGCTCGCCGCGCCCCTGGCCGGCCCGCACCGCGGCCCCCCACCAGCCCTCGAGCACCTGGCGCTCGATCTGCGCGGCCTCGGCCGCGGCCGTCGGCGGCTCGGGCCGGGAGCGCAGGTCGGTGAACTCGACCACCTCGATCCGGTCCGCGGCGGGCACCTGGCCGCGCACCGCGCGCAGCGCGGAGACCAGCGAGGAGGCGATCCGGGGCGCACCCGTCTCAGTGTCCGGGTTCGGCACCACGACTATGACCGCCATACGTGGCCCCCTCGGGGTGTGTGCGCTAACTCCTTTGCCCGGATCGGCGCCGTTCCGGCTCTGCGCCGCCTTCGACGCCGTCGAGGCCGATCCCACTCTGACTGAGCGTCAGATCATCGTATAGCTCCAGCGTAACCGAAGCACGACCCCCGGCGAGGGTCCGTATCGCGCCGTCGCGGCGAAGCGCACGAGTTGTTACCTACTGGTTACCGTCCCGGACGGCCGCGAGCCAGTCCCTGGCCGAGGCGAACTCGGCGTCGGTGGTGCCGGGCCGGATCAGCGGCGGCTGCCGGTCGGCCCGCGGGTACGAGCCGAGGAAGCGCAGGTTCGCGCTGTTGCGGCGCAGTCCGAGCAGGGCCTCGCCGACCCGCTCGTCGAAGATGTGCCCCTCGCAGTCGATGAAGAAGTAGTACTTGCCCATCGCCTGGCCGGTCGGCCGGGACTCGATGCGGCAGAGGTTGACCCCGCGCCCGGCGAACTCCTCGAGGATCTCCATCAGCTCACCGGGGTGGTTGTCGCGCAGGCCCACGGTGACGGAGGTCTTGTCCAGGCCGGTCGGCTCCGTCGGGCTGCTCGGCCGGGTGACGACGACGAACCTGGTCTGCGCGCCCGCGTAGTCGTGGATGCCGTCGGCCAGCACCTCGAGGTCGTAGCGCGCGGCGGTGAAGGCCCCGGCGAGCGCGGCGTCGTACACCCCGTCGCGCACCTGCCGGGCGGCCTCGGCGTTGGACGCGGCCGCCTCCCAGCGCGTGTCCGGCAGTTGCTGGCCGAGCCAGCGGCGGCACTGCGGCATCGCGACCGGGTGGCTGGCCACGGTCTTGACCGCGGCCAGTTCGGTGCCCGGGCGCACCAGCAGGGCGAAGGAGATCGGCAGCAGCAGTTCGCGCACGATCATCAGCGGCTCGCCGGAGGCCAGTTCGTCGATCGTCGCGGTGACGGCGCCCTCGATCGAGCTCTCCATCGCGGCGATGGCGGCGTCGCACTCGCCCGAGCGCACGGCGTCGAAGGCCGCGGGCACCGAGGCGCAGGGCACGCCCTCGATCCGGTCGGCCTCGGGCAGGCTCAGCAGCGCGGCCTCAGTGAACGTGCCGGCGGGCCCGAGATAGGCGTAACGCGACGCTTGCGACATGCGCCCTAACCTACCGCGTACGCCGCCCCGGTTTCGGGGCTCGGCCGAATCCGCCGACACCCCGCCATGGCCGCTACTGGATCGCCGCGCCGGACAGCACCCGGGCGAAGTCCGCGCGCAACTGCCCGACGGTGAGCTGCTCGGCCAGCCACTCGATGTGCGACTCGCCGTCCGAGGTGTAGCCGAGCACCTGCAGGCCGTGCGTCACCTGGTAGTCGCCGGCGAAGGATGTCGGCTTCTCCACGTCCACCCCGACCGTGGAGCCGGAGTCGTGGATGACGTCCCAGGACCCGGTCAGGCCCTGCGAACTCGGCAGCGCGAAGCGGCCGAGCCAGGTCTTCATCACGCTCGTGGTGTCGCGCCACGGGTCGGTGGTGATCAGGTCGAAGGTGATCCGCTTCTGCTCGGCCGCGGGCAGCCCGCGCCAGGCCGCGCTGACGTCCGCCACGGTGGTCGGGCAGTCGTCGGTGCAGTGCGTGAAGCCGTAGAAGACCAGCGTCAGATCGCCCTTGGCGGGCGCCTTGATCGTCGTGCTGCCGCCGTCGGTGGAGGTGAAGGTGCCGGCCGGCAGGCCGTAGGCCTTGGTGAGCACGAAGCCGTTGTACGCCGAGGTCGGGCCGATCTGCTTCACCTGCGCCGCCGAGGCGCCCGTCGTGCTGCTCGACGAGGCGCAACCGGCCAGGGCGGCCAGAGCGAGCACCCCGGAAGCGACGAGAGGCGGTACTAACTTCGCGCGCGTTGACGGTGTTCTGTTCCGCAGGAGGTTCACGGCACGATGGTGCCACGCGTCCCTACGGGCGTACGCAGCGGGGCCATTCGGGCGAATTTGCCGCGCCGGATGGGGAGTTTCCGGGTGCTTTCATGGCGTATTGATCCTGGAAGTCGGTAATACCTATCCACGTGTCCTGAAGACGCGGGAGGTAGAGCTCGTGGTGGACGTGAACTGGACCCTGCTGTTGCCTCGTGAGGCGCAGAGCGTGGGCAAGGCGCGGCGCATGCTGAGGGTCACCGCCGATCTGGTCGGCATGGATCCCGATATCACCTTCGACCTCGGCGTCGCGCTGACCGAGGCCTGTGCCAACGTGATCGAGCACTCGGGTCCGGCCGAGGGTTACTGGGTGGCGGCCGGGATCAGCGCGGATCGCTGCTGGGTCGACGTGATCGACAACGGGGTGGGCTTCGCGCCGCGCCGGCTCGTCGAGGTGCGCGGGCAGCGGGTGCCCACGACCGTGCCGAGCAACCCCGCCGACATGGCCGAGTCCGGCCGCGGCCTGATGCTGATCGAGGCGCTGTGCGACCGGGTGGACATCAGGAACCACCCCGCGCGCGGGGCGATGATCCACTTCGAGCGGGATCTCAAGCCGCGCGAGTCGCTGGCCGCCTGACAAACTGGTTCGTATGGCAGGAATCGACGCTGTGGTCCTCGCCGGGGGCCTGGCCCGCCGGCTCGAGGGCGCGGACAAGCCCGCGCTGGAGTTCGGCGGGGTGACGCTGCTTGACCGGGTGATCGAGGCGTGCACCGAGGCGCACAACGTCGTGTGCGTGGGCCCGATCCGCCCCACCCGCAGGCCGGTGCGCTGGACCCGGGAGGATCCGCCGGGTGCGGGACCGGTCGCCGCGCTCGCCGCCGGGCTCGAACTCACCCGTGCCACCGACGTGCTGGTGCTCGCCGCGGATCTGCCGTTCCTCAGCGCGGAACTCGTCCACAGCCTGTGGATACATTCGGCGGGCCACGACGGCGCCGTGCTGACCGACCGTGAGGGAAAGGACCAGTGGCTCGCCGCGTGCTATCGACGCGACGCGCTGACCGGCGCGATCGACCGGCTGACCGCGGAACGCGGCGGCAGCGCGGCCGGGCTCTCGCTCAAGCGGCTGCTGGCCGGATTCGACCTCGTCCGCGTGCCCGATCCGGACGGACAGTCCTTCGACTGCGACACCTGGGAGGATGTGAGCCATGTTCGAAGACTGGTTGACGGAGGTGGCGCGGATCACCGGCCGCCCGGAACTGAACCTGAGCGCTGAGCAGCAGGCGCTCGTGCTGGATCTGGCGCGCGAGGCGGCGCACGGCGTGGCCCGACCGGCCGCCCCGCTGACCACCTTCCTGGCGGGCTACGCGCTCGGCGGCCAGGGCGGTCTCGACCGGCTCGGCGAGCTCGTGTTCGAGCTCAGCACGGCCGCCCGGGCCAAGGGCGAGGCCGCCGCCGAGTAGCGCCACTCGTGCCTCGCGCAACCGGACCGCCCTCGCCTTGCCACAGAGCCGGACCACCCTCGTCCGGCCACGGCAGCCGGAGCTTGGTTAGTCTGGTCCGATGAAGGCGATCGTGTTCACAGAGCCCGGCGGTCCCGAGGTGCTCACCTGGTCCGAGGTACCGGATCCGGTGCCCGGCGACGGCGAGGTGCTGGTCGAGGTGGCCGCGGCCGCCGTCAACCGGGCCGACCTGCTGCAACGGCAGGGCCACTACAGCCCGCCGCCCGGCAGCAGCGAGATCCTCGGCCTGGAGTGCTCGGGCCGGATCATCGCGCTCGGCCCCGGCGTGTCCGGCTGGAGCGTGGGCGACGAGGTGTGCGCGCTGCTGACCGGCGGCGGCTACGCGGAGAAGGTCGCGGTGCCGGCCGGCCAACTGCTCCCGGTGCCCAAGAGCGTGGACCTGGCCGAGGCAGCGGGCCTACCCGAGACCGTGTGCACCGTGTGGTCGAACGTGTTTATGGCCGCGGGCCTGCAGCCCGGCGAGACGCTGCTGGTGCACGGCGGCGCGAGCGGTATCGGCACGACCGCGATCCAGCTGGCCAAGGCGCTCGGTGCCGCGGTGCTGGTGACGGTGGGGTCGAAGGAGAAGGCGGAACGCTGCGTCGAACTCGGCGCGGACGCCGCGATCGACTATAAGAACGAGGACTTCGTCGAGCGGGTCCAGGAGTTGACCGAAGGCCGCGGCGCCGACGTGATCCTGGACATCATGGGCGCGTCGTACCTGGCGCGTAACGTGGACGCGTTGGCGGTCGAGGGCCGACTGGTGAACATCGGCCTGCAGGGCGGCAACAAGGGCGAGCTCGACCTCGGCAAGCTGATGCGCAAGCGCGCGGCCGTGCTGGCGACCACGCTGCGGGCCCGGCCGGCCGCGGAGAAGGCGGCGATCGTCGCGGCGGTGCGCGAGCACGTCTGGCCGCTGGTGGCCTCGGGCGCCTTCAAGGTGGTCGTCGACCGTCGGGTGCCGCTGCCCGAGGCGGCCGAGGCGCACCGCGCGGTCGCGGCCTCGGATCACGTCGGCAAGGTCCTGCTGGTCGCACAGTGAACGCACTCAGCAGTGAAAGGCGCAGTGCAAGGATGGAGCCATGCCCGAACTGAATTCGAACACCCAGCCCCCTTCGCCATACCGGGGCGAGAACGTCATCGTGATGGGTGCGGACGGGCGCCCGCACGAACAGGACCCCGAGCAGGAGCACGCGGGCGGCATCGGGGAGGACCCGACCAGCGTCGCGGAGATGGTCGAGCAGCCCGCGAAGGTGATGCGGATCGGCTCGATGATCAAGCAGCTGCTCGAGGAGGTGCGGGCGGCGCCGCTGGACGAGGCGAGCCGGGCCAGGCTCGCCGAGATCCACCGCTCCTCGATCTCCGAACTGGAGAAGGGCCTGGCGCCCGAGCTGATCAGCGAGCTGGAACGGCTCTCGCTGCCCTTCGCCGAGCACGAGGTGCCCAGCGAGGCCGAACTGCGGATCGCCCAGGCCCAGCTGGTGGGCTGGCTCGAGGGCCTGTTCCACGGCATCCAGACGGCGCTGTTCGCGCAGCAGATGGCCGCGCGGGCGCAGCTGGAGCAGATCCGCCGGGCGCTGCCGCCGGGCGTCGGGGACCAGGGGCCGGAACAGGGCTACCCGGGAGCCACCCCGTCCGCGGGGCAGTACCTGTGAAATAGGATCCCCGGCTGCTCTGCCGAGCAGCCGGGGATATCGGATGTTGACGGGTTCTCAGGTCAGGGTGTGCAGCACCTTGTCATAATGGTGCGTCCACCAGACGATCATCGCGGACTGGTCGGCGAACTGGACGCTGGGACGCTCGTCGTGCAGCTCGTAGCGCCAGGTGAGCATCCAGAAGTCGGTCAGCCGCTCCCACCACAGCCGGTGCACGGCCGCGGGGATCTCGGGTGCGAGCCAGGGCCGCTCGTCCAGGTATCCGTGCACGTACTCGCGCACCAGGTCCAGGTCCAAGCGGCCGAACTCGACGAATATGATCAGCGCCGAGCGGATCAGCTCCTCGAGGCAGGGGGCGAGCTCGAGCCGGTCCCAGTCGACGATCGAGCACACCCCCTTCGCCCCGTACATGATGTTCAGGTCGTGGAAGTCCCCGTGCACCGGGCCGACGGTGAGCGTCAGTTCGGGTCCGGGGCGGCGGTCGGCGAGCTCGCGCAGCAGCTTGAGCCGCTCGTGCAGTCGGAACTCCGCGAGTTCGTCCACGCCCTCACGCACCGTCAGCCGCCGTATCGCGGTCAGCAGCCGGTGCGCGGTGCCCGTCGCCTTCTCGACGGGATCGCAGGGGAGGAAGAGGGGTTGCTGCACCGACCCGTAGTGCCGGTCCAGCGCGTTGTGCAGCTGACCGAGCAGGGTGCCGAGTTCCCGGCACTGCTTGGGGTCGAGCTGCGTTCCGCGCTTGTGGTAGCCCTCGACCCAGGGGTAGAGGGCCAGCAGTTGGTCACCGTCCTGTTGGAGGGTGACCCCCTCCGCGTCGGCGAGCGGGGCCGAGACCGGTAGTCCGGCCTCGCTCAGCCTTCGGGTGACGAGGTGTTGGGCCCGGATGGTATCCGGGGTCTGGTTGAGGTAGTCCTTCAGGAAGAACTTCTCGGTGTCGGTTTCGACGACGTAGGCCCGGTTGAGCAGGCCTTCCGTAAGAGGCCGCATAGCGTTTACTTCAGTGATCGAATACCGCTGAAGTAGCGCGGCCATAGCAGAGGGGCGCGCCATGGGGCTGAGAGTACGCGCCCGCGTACGCTCTGGACCCTGCTCGCGCGCCCCTCGACCGGACCTTCGCGGGACTTAAGGCGGACCTGTCCTTGACCTCAGAGTTCTGCTGGTCAGAGGTGCTGTGATCGATCCCAGACTCAGACCGGCCGCAGCACGTCCGTGCCGAGGAACGGCCGCAGCGCCTCGGGCACCCGTACCGAGCCGTCCGCCTGCTGGTGGTTCTCCAGGATGGCCACGATGTTCCGGGTCATCGCGCACAGCGTGCCGTTGAGCGTGGCCAGCGGACGGACGTTGCCGTCGGCCTCGCGCAGCCGGACCGAGAGCCGACGCGCCTGGAACTCGGTGCAGTTCGAGGTCGAGGTGACCTCGCGGTACTTGCCCTGGGTCGGGATCCAGGCCTCGCAGTCGTACTTGCGCGCGGCCGAGCTGCCGAGGTCCCCGGCGGCCACGTCGATCACCCGGAAGGGCAGCTCGAGCGAGGTGAGGAACTCCTTCTCCCAGCCGAGCAGCCGCTGGTGCTCGGCCGCCGCGTCCTCGGGGGCGCAGTAGGAGAACATCTCGACCTTCTCGAACTGGTGCACCCGGATGATGCCGCGGGTGTCCTTGCCGTAGGAGCCGGCCTCGCGGCGGTAGCAGGAGGAGTAGCCCGCGTACCGCATCGGCAGCTTGTCCGCGGGCAGAATCTCGTCCATGTGGTACGCCGCGAGCGGGACTTCCGAGGTACCGACGAGGTAGAGATCGTCCTCGGCGAGGTGGTAGACGTTCTCGGCGGCCTGGGCCAGGAATCCGGTGCCCTGCATGGCCTCCGGCTTCACCAGGGACGGCGTGATCATCGGGGTGAAGCCGTAGCGCACGGCCTGGGCGATCGCCAGGTTCGCCAGGGCGAGTTCCAGCAGCGCGCCGACGCCGGTCAGGTAGTACTGCCGGGCGCCGCCGACCTTGGCCCCGCGCTCCAGGTCGATCGCGCCGAGGATCTTGCCGAGCTCGACGTGGTCGCGCGGCTCGAAGCCCTCGGCCGCGAAGTCGCGCGGGGTGCCGTGCGTCTCCAGCAGCACGAAGTCGTCCTCGCCGCCCTCCGGCACGCCAGGCTCGACCAGGTTCGACAGCTGCAGCAGCAGCCGCTGCGTCTCCTCGGCGGCCTCGTTCTGCGCCGCGTCGGCGACCTTGACCTCGGCGGCGAGCTCCTGGCCGTGCGCGATCAGATCGGCCTTCTCGGCCCCCTTGGCCTGGGCGACCCGCTTGCCGTGGCTCTTCTGCTCGGAGCGCAGCTCGTCATAGCGGACGGCGGACGATCGACGCAGCTCGTCGGCGGCCAGCACCTGGTCCACCAGGGCGGGGTCTTCGCCGCGGGCGCGCTGCGAGGCGCGGGCACGGTCCGGGTCTTCGCGCAGTACACGGAGGTCGATCACAGGGCAAACGCTACCCGGTAGGGTGGGGTGATCGGTAATGCATAATACTGGGGGCAAGCCCCCAGACCCCCGAAAGAGGCCGCCAGGCCCCCGAAGGAGAGCCAATGTTCAACCGGGGTCCGGCCATCCCGACGGTGGAGGTGGAGCAGCTGCCCGCCGAGGGATACCTGCTCGACGTGCGCGAGGACGACGAATGGGAGTGCGGGCACGCGCCCGAGGCCGTGCACCTGCCGATGAGCGAGATCATGGCGCGGCTCGAGGAGGTGCCCGCGGACCGCGAGATCTACGTGATCTGCAAGGTGGGCGGGCGTTCCGCGCAGGTGGTCGGCTTCCTCAACGGCCAGGGCCGCAAGACGGTGAACGTGGCCGGCGGCATGCTGGCCTGGGCCGCGGCCGGCAAGCCGATGGTCGGCCCGACCGGCGCGGACCCCTTCGTCGCGTAACTCTTCCGGGCTCTTCCGGCTGACCGCTACCGACCGCGCCAAGTCGTCGGACGCAGATTCGCCGGCACGCTACGGGTCGCCAGGGCCAGCGCCACGTCGCGGTACTGCTTTGCCCGGTGCAACTGCGCGGCCATTTCGGTGCCGGTGACCCGGTGCTGGAACTCGGCCTCGACCTCGCGCACTTTGATTCCGGCGCGCAAGACGTCGATCGTCAACCCGGTCTCCACCCCGAAGCCGTAGGCGAGCGGCAGCGCGGATTCGAAGGCCTCGCGAGTCAGGCAGCGTTGGCCGGAAAGCGGTTGGGCAGCCTCGAATCCGACCGCGCGTCGGATCCCGTCCCTGGCGAGCTTGACCACGAAACCGTGCCCGCCGCCGGCCCTATGTTGCGGCGGCAGGATCGCGATCGCCATCCCGACCTCGCCCGCGCGCACCGGTTCGATCAGTCCGGCCGCGTTCGCCGCTGTCTGCTCAAGATCCGCGTCGAGGAACAGCAGGAAACGGGAATGCTCGGCACCCTCCCGAGCCTCGATCGCGGCCACCGTCGCGGCGCCGGTCTCCATCGCCGCGCCCTTGCCGCGGTTGCGCGGATGCCTGACCACGATCGCCCCGTGCTCCTTGGCGATCCGCGCCGTCTCCCCGTCGTCGCGCGAACCGTCGTCGACCACGACGACGAGGTCCACTCCGGGCAGCGAGCGGGCGCCGTCCACGGTCGCCGCGATCCGCTCGGACTCCCGGTAGGCGGAGATCACTACCGCTGTCTCTGCTGCTTTTTCTGCTGCTTCAGTCATGGTGCGGTAAGTCTAAGGTCATAGTCTTGTCGCGATTCGGTGAACGCCACGGCCAAACGAATGAACCAGGTATCGCTTCACCTCACCATAGGACTAGCATGCTCACGACACTCGAGTAGCGGTCCACCCCATTCCAGGGTGTTGATCCATTGGGCGTCCCCCGAGTCATCCATCACCGCCGGGAGGGCCACCCTGATGCAGGGCACGAACGACAACCGCACCTCGACGAGTTCCCTGCGTCCCAGCCATGTGCGAACCGTCGCGCTGGCCGCCACGATCGTCGGCGTCGTGGTGCTTCCGATCGCCGCGGCCAACGCCAATCCCCTGCACAGCGGTTCGAAGCAGCCCTCTGTCACCGGCACCCCGGCCACCGGTTCGCCCGCGACGGCGACCGCCCTGCTGCCGCAGTACTGCGGCTCGACGGAGAGCGGCTTCTCCGGGCAGATCACCGCGCAGGTCTGCGTGCAGAACAGCGACGGCGTCGTCACCGGCACCGTCTTCGTGGCCAACTCGAGCGCCAAGCCGCTGACCGTCGGAATCAACCTGACCCGCGACGGCTCGTTCGCCAACATGACCTGCACCGTGATCGCGCACGACGCGAACGGCGAGTGCACCACGGGCCCGCTGTCCCTCTCCTCCGGCGCGGGAGCCTTCGACGCGATCGCCGAGACGGTCCCGGTGAACGCTCCGGTGGCGGACGGCGTGCTGCGCGCCGACTCCGGCGAGGTGACGCTGTCCTCGGGCGGCGCGGCCGCGAGCGCCTCGGCCTCCGCCTCGACCGAGAGCTCCCCGGCCGCCGCCACGACCCCGACGACGACGCCGACCGCGTCCGCCTCGGCGAGCGCCAGCCCGAGCGCCTCCTGATCCAGCACCGAACCGGAATCCCACCGGATCCCACAAGGCCGCGGGGCTTCCCGCGGCCTTCTTTCATGCCTTCTTGCCCCGATCGACTGATCCGGTGCGCCAGGGTAGTTACCAAGCAGTAGCTTTTTGCGTACCCTGGAGCCGTGAGCACTGTGGGCGACCGGCAGATCCTCAACGCGGCACGCGCGTGCGTGCTGGCGTCGGGCGTGCACGAGACCACGTTCAACGACATCGCCCGGCGGGCCGGGGTCAGCCGGATGACGCTCTACCGGCGCTACAGCGACGTCGGCTCGCTGATCAGCGAACTGCTCGGCCGCGAGTTCGCCCGCATCCTGCGTGAGCACACCCAGATCACCCCGGACGCCCCGCCGGACTCCCGCTCGGCCCGGCAGCGCCTGGTCGGGACGGTGCTCGCGATCTGCGAGGCCTTCCAGGAGGATCCGCTGATGACCCAGGTGCTGGACGCGGAGCCGGAGATCCTGATGCCGTACCTGTTCAACAAGTTCGGCTCGACCCAGCAGATCGCGATCGACCTGCTCGCGCACCGGCTCAACGCGGGCCACCAGGACGGTTCGATCCGCGAGGGCTCGGTTGCGGTGCAGGCACACGCGATCGTGCTGACGGTCCAGTCCTTCGTCGTCTCGGCCGCGGCGAGCGGCCCGGTGCCGCCGGACCGGCTGCGCACCGAACTGGGTCTGATCCTCGACGGATATCTGCGGCCTTGCACGGTTTGCACCGCGGCCGAAGCCGCATAGCGCAAGGCGCCGCCGACACATCCCGCTCCCGCTGCGTCGACGGCGCCTTTGTTTTTCCTTTCCTGCCCGACCTAACGGAGCGTCAGCTGCCGGTTCGTGAGCCCCGAGCGGGAGCGCCGCTCGGCGGAGGACAGCGGGGCCGACGCGGCGAACGCGTTGCCCAGCCGCTCGGCCAGCAAAGCCGCCGGCTGCTCCCAGTGCTCGCCGGGCGTGTCCACCGCGAGGTCCCACACCACGATCAGCCGGCCGCAGGCGCGCAGCGAACCGGCGTACTTGCTGCCCTCGCCGAGCCGCAGGGCGTCCGCCGCGTGCAGCCGGGCCAGCGCGTCGAGCAGCGGCTCCTCGTCGTAGGGCATGACCCAGCGCAGGTGGCAGCGGTCGACGGAGCGGCGCACCCAGTACGCCGAGTCCACCGAGTCGAGCTTGAGGGTCGGCTCGATCGCCGCGTTGGCCCGCTCCAGCGAGATCGACTGGTCGGCCGAGGCCTGGCCCTCGGTCTCGAACCAGTACTCGAAGGTGTCGTGCAGCCTGAGCTCCAGCGCCGCCTTCGGGTCGATCAGCTCGGCCAGCGGCGTGGTGCTCGCCGGGGGCTCGTCGTAGACCAAGGTCTCGCCGGGCGCGGCGGCCAGCGCGCGCTCCAGCGAGTGCGCGAGATCCCGGCTCGGGTCGCCCGAACTGTTGAGCGTCTGCGCCGCGACGACCACTTCACCACTCGAACGGCGTAACGCCGGGGCGGCGAGCGGGAGCACCGTGGCGAGCGTGGCCCGTGCGCCCCCGTGCTCGCCGAGCAGGCTCAGCGCGGCCGTGGCCGAGGGGACGAAGGTGTGCAGGGCGATCAGGTCGAGCTCGCTGGCGAACTCGGCGAACGGACGCGGGTTGAGCGGGACGACGTCGGCCTGCTCCCGGCCGTGGCAGGCCTTGTACCGGCGGCCCGAACCGCAGGGGCAAAGCTCACGTCCGCCGACGACGGGGATGGCCTCGCCCTCCGCGAGCTGCCTCGGACGTGTTGCCGGACGCTGCTTCCTGCCCATGACTCACCTTTGTCCCGTGTCGTCGTGCTGTTGACTCGGCCAAGGATAGTGGGCGGCGCGGCGGGCTCAGGCGTGGTTGGGGAAGGTCGGCAGGAACGGAATGACCTGCGCGGACGGTCCGCGCGAACTCGTTGGTCCGGTGCCGGACCGTGGCGGCGTGGCGGGCCGCTCGGTGCTGGACTGCGGGTGGGCGGGCAGGGCGGTAATGGTCGCGCCGTTCGCCGGTGGCTGGCCGGTCCGTCCTCCGGTGCCGGCCCGAGACCGGCCGCGACGGCCGGCGTGCCGGGCGCGAACGACCAGCTCAGCCCATACGGTGTACTCGTCCCCGCTCTCCTCGCGCTGCGAACCCCAGCGGTCGGCGAGCCGGTCCACGATCTCGAGCCCGCGTCCGGCCTGCGCCGAGACGGACATCGAATAGGGCTTGGTCACCGGACGGGTGGTGCCGCCGCCGTCGGTGACCTCGATGCGCAGCAGGCCTTCCCCCGAAAGACTCCAGGACACCCGTATCGTGTCGCTGGTCAGTGCGCGCGCGTGGCGCAACGCGTTGGTCACGAATTCGGACAGTATCAGGACGGCGTCGTCGACCACCGTGCCGAGAACGTCGCGCTCGCTCAGATCCTGAGCGAGTTTCGCCCGCGCCTGGCGGACGCTGACGGACGAGTGCGGCAGGTGGGCCTCGTATGCGGTGGGCGCGACTCTGACCGCGGGCATGATCACCCCCATCGACCCCTCTTCCGTGCTTAGACGCTGAAGCAGTTCACCGGGCGGCTCGAAGAGCCCGCCGCTAGCGTTCACAAGGGAATCGATGCCCCCGCTCCCGGAGCCGGAAACGGCGGTTCGGCCCGCGCGGTCGATGCACACGGGGCGCGCGGTACCCCGTCCGCGCCCCTACCGCCGGAAATCTTCGTCTGGTATTGGGAATCGGCGCAGGTGGTATAACGGTTCCGCGGCCGTCAGGGGACGGGCCGTACCGGTGCGCGCCTTCAGAAAATTCTCACGCCACCGACGAAATCCCGTTATGCCGTCGACACTCGGTCGTGACAGTTCTCCTTGCATGGACTACGGGACGAGCGCGGCGCGCATAGCCCTGGGACGGTTGGTGATCACCGCGTCCACGCCGAGGGAAAGACAGAGTTCGAAGTCGGCCAACTCGTCCACTGTCCAGACATGCACCTCGCAACCGGCCCGGTGCCAGCGTTCCACCGCCTCGGGACGGGTTCGCAGGATCTCGATGGAGGGCCCGGCGATTGGCGTACCGGCGGGCAGCGCGCCGCCGCGGGCCCGGTAGACGAAGGGCTCCATCAGGAAGACCGTGCCCACCCCCGGTGCGAGCCGGTGCGCGCGGCGCACGGCGGAACTGGAGAAACTCATGATGCGCACGGGCGAGGCCGGCTCGAAGGAGCGGCGCGGCGCCCAGCCGTACTCGTCGAGCACGGAGATCAAGCTGCGCTCGACCTGCCCCGCGTACCGGCTCGGATGCTTGACCTCGATCGCCAACTCGACGCGGCGAGTCTGCGAAGCGACGAGGTCGAGCAGGCGGCGCAGGGTGAGCACCTTGTTCGCGTCGCGGTCGGGCTCCTCTTCATCCTCGTCCTGCATGGCGTCCGCAGGCGACGCATCCGTAGGTTCGTGCCACGTCCCGAAATCCAACTCCTCAAGCTTCGCGAGTTCCAATGACGAGACAAGCCCGGTCCCGTTCGACACCCGGTTCACTTTGCGGTCGTGCACGCACACGAGGTGCCCATCGGCCGTCAGCCGCACATCGCACTCCAGCCCGTCGGCGTCGGCCGCGAGCGCCGCGACGTAGGCCGCGTAGGTGTGCTCCGGCGCCTCGGTGGACGCGCCGCGGTGAGCGATGATGCGGGGCGTGCGCGGAGCCGTCGTGGCGGGCGTAGCGGGCGTGACAGGGGCGAGGTGATCCACAGCTCTATGTTCTCAAGTCGTGGCTTCGATAGAGATGCGCAGTAGCCGGGTCGGGTGGAAAATGCTCGCGAACTTCAGTCGACTAACTCGGGAGCAGAGAAATATGACGCATGACGCCTCCGGCTGGACCGGTCCGCAGTTCCTGGTGGTCACGACGAACGACGTGCCCGGTTTCCGCATCGACCAGGTCTTCGGCGAGGTCTTCGGCCTGACCGTCCGGTCCCGCAACGCGTTCAGCCAGATGGGTGCCGGACTCAAGTCGATGTTCGGCGGTGAGCTCAAGGGCATGACGAAGGCCCTGGTCGACAGCCGCAACGAGGTGATGGGCCGGATGATCGGCGAGGCCCAGTCACGCGGCGCCAACGCCATCATCGCGATGCGCTTCGACACCTCGGAGATGGGCGACGTCTGGACCGAGATCTGCGCCTACGGCACCGCGGTCCGGATCACCCCGCTGCAGTAGATAAGTCAGTAGACGGCCAGGTGGAAGAGGATCCCCACCTGGCCGCCGTACTGCTCTTCCACGCTCTCTTTCACCTAGTCCGTCTGCGTCGCCGACCGCCGCGCGTCCACCGTCATCTCCGCATAGCCGATGATGTGACTGCTCATACTGAACGTGGTCAGCGCGGCCGGGGTCGAGGACGGCAGATCCAGGCTCGCCACGTTCAGCGCGTAGACCGTGATCTCGTAGTGGTGCGTGATGTCCCCGGCGGGCGGGCACGGGCCCAGGTACCCGGTGATCCCGGCCGAGTCGGTCCCGGCGACCGCGCCGGCGGGCAGCGCGCTGGTCAGTTGCGTGCTGCCGGACGGGATGTCCCAGACCAGCCAGTGCCAGATCCCGCTGCCGCTAGGCGCGTCCGGATCGAACATCGTGACCGCGAAACTGCGCGCGGAAGCCGGGGCTCCGGACCAGTCCAGCGTGAACTGCTCGTTGCCCCCGGTGCAGCCGAACTGGTCGGCCCAGGCGGAGAGCGGGAACGTGCCGCCGTTGCGGACTTGTGGACTGCTCACCGAGAAGCGCACGGCTGAATCCGGGATACCGCTGCGGATCGTCGTGAACCCATAGCCACCGTCGTGCGACGAGGCCTGCGCCGACAGGAGGTCGCCCAGTTGGCGGCCGTGAGCATCGACTGGTACATCCGCGTAGAGCAAGGCCGCGCTGGCACACCAAGTGCCGCCATCCTCGACGCCATCGCCGAGGCCCTGCGTCTGTCGCCCGCCGAGCGCGAGCACCTGCATCTGCTGGCCCGAGACGAGCAGCCACGGCCGCAACGTCAGCCGACCGATCCCCTATCGCCCTCACTGACTTATCTATTGCAGGGCATGCCACTGATCCCCGCGTACGTCGTCGACTTCCGCTTCGACATCCAGGCACGCAACGACGCCGCAGCAGCCCCCTGTTCGGCGAGGGCTTCGGCACCGGCGCGGCCCAGAACGCCGCCGCGCTCCTGTTCGAGGACCCGGACGTGCGCGAAATGCAGCTCGACTGGCACCGCGTAGCCCGCGAGACAGTCGGCAACCTACGTGCCAACCACACGCGCCACCGCGACGACGAGCAGCTCAGCGCCCTGATCGCCCGGCTACGCGCCGCGAACGCCGACTTCGCGCTCTGGTAGGAGGACCGGACCGTCGAGGAGCGCGCGCACGGAGTCAAGCGGCTGCGCCACCCCGAGGCCGGCGACGTAACCATGTGCTACGACTACCTAGCGGTCGCCAGCCCCCCGGATCTGCGCCTAGTCACCGTGACTCCCGCCAACGCAACCTCAGAGCAGCGAGTAAGAACGCTCATCACCCGCCGCACGCAGCGCCGAGCAGGCGACGGCGTCCGCGCGATCGCCGCGTAAAACGGATTGGAGAGATGAGCGCGCACAATGTCTCCCCCATGCCCGATGATTGTCCGGTGAGTGACGAGTCGCGCAGGGCACTAAGGGACCTGGCACGCCGAGCCGAGTGGGGCGGCCACGCCGGAGCAGCCGGGGCGGCGCTCGACGCGCGGACGCTGCGCGAGCTAGGCCGCGAGATCGAGAACGCGCTGGCGCCGGCCAGCGAGCCGGACCGCGAGACCTGGGGCCACCGCGCCAGCGAAAGCCTGGCCGCATGCTGCCAACGCGCCCAGCCCGACTGGACCCCCGACCAGATCGCCGAACTAACCCGCCTCCGCGACGACGCGCTAACCGCCCTGGCCCCCGGCCCCGGCGAAGCCGAGGCGGAGGCAGAAGCCGCAGCAGCCAAGGCCGCCAGCTCCCGCCGCCCGACATCAAGACTCACCCTCAGCTCCCTAACCTCCCGCCGCCCCGCCACCATCGCCCTGGCCGTAGTCGCCTGCATCGCCCTGATCGCCCTGGTCCTGGCCCTCCCACACTTCCTAAGCAACGACTCGGCCCAGACCCCAACCGCCTCCGCAACCACCACGAACCCCACGACCCCAACGACGGCGGCATCAGCAGCTCAATCCACGTCAACCACTCTCACCACCACGGCCACGACGTCCACCTCAGCATTTACGTCACCCTCAGCCGCCGCTCCCACGACCTCAAGCGCGAGCACGTCCCGCGTAACCGCAATCACGCTCACCCCGGATGTCCTAGATGGCGACCCACCGGAAGTGATCGTCTCCGGCACCATCAGCGCCTCAGGTACCGAAGACGTGACGGTCGACATCACCATCACCGGAAATTCGGGCCAGCCCCAAGTCACCGAGGTCGACGATTCCGGACAGACCTCCTACGACCTGACTCAGGAAATCAACCTCAGCCAGTGGTGCGGCCAGAGCTCCGTAAAGCTCACCGTCTCCTCCGGCACCGTCTCCCAGTCCGCCCCGATCGCCATCTCCGGCTGCTGACCGCTTCCAGCCTGGTTCAGTCAAGCGCCGTCGACTGCGCGATCACTCCTGCTGCCGCCTCGTGCCGTCGTGTCTGGTGCCCGTGCATGGACTGCGGGGTGCGTTACCCCACCCACCCACCCTGCGCGCAGCTTCCAGCGTGATCTTGTTAGGTCGGCGACCTGCGGAATGGTGCGAGACTTGATCGCCGGGGAGCGCACAGAATGAGCCAGCGTGCCGATCTCGTAGAGCTTCTGTCTGGGAAACCCTCGATCCTGCTCGACTTCGACGGCCCGGTGTGCAGTCCCGAGAAGGTCGATCGGTTCACTGATGCTCAGGCGGACATCGTCATCACATCCATGGCCGAAGTGGCCAGCGCGCTCGTCGAACTGCGGCTCTAAGGCACCAGTGAGGCGGCTCAGCAAGGGCCGCCTCGGTAGGTGCGCCAGCTTCGCTTCCGGGTAGAAACTCGTAGAAGGACCCTTCCGCCGACGTTCGGCCCCATCCAAGCTCGTAGTAACAGGGTACGAACTACCGAACCGAGAGGGCATCGTCATGGCGTTCACGTTCCTGGCCCAGATCCCCGACACCCCCGGCGGCGACTCGCCCACCGTCTGGCGCGACGAGTCCAATGGCGATCTGATCGTCCAGGGCTACCGCTCGACCGAGAAGGACTACGTACAGGCGGAACTGGCCGGATCCACGGCCGACCATCACCACGACGCCGCCACCGTCCAAGCCGCTGGCGAGACGACGGTGCGCCTGCCCGCGTCGATCATCCCGGCTCTGAAAGCGGCGCTGGCTTGAGCGACCCGAATACTCCGACGGACATCGCCTCGATGCTGTCGTCCGCCAACCACACCGCGTTCCACCTGGAGCAGCGAGACGTCTGGCAGCGGTTCACCGATGGTGACCGGGCCTCGTATGACGGATTCGTCGCGACCGGCGCGGCCGATTCCGACTTCCTCGACGAGTGGTGCTCTCTGGTACGCGAGGCAGTCGCCCGAGGCGTCGAGTTCCGGCGGCTGCGGATCGTCTCCGAGCCGGTGACCGACTATATCAGGTGGGAGCACGCACTGACCCCGGCCAACCTCGCCGCTGGCGAGCAGGTGCGCTGGCTGCCGCGCTCACAGTGCACTGATCTACTGGTCGTCCCGGTCGACTTCTGGGTCTTCGACGCGCGCCTGGTCCGGTTCGGCCTGTTCTCCGGCGACGGGGGCATTGTCGGCCACCAGGTGCGAGACGAGCCCGGGATCTCGAAGCTGGTCGCCGACTGCTTCGAGGCCGCCTGGGAACGGGGCATCCCGCACAGCGACTACACCCCCGCGTAGCCAGCGTTGCCCGCGTCCCCCTATTCGAGCGTCCAGCAGGCGCGCACCATCCTCGCCGCACGCTTGGTGGAACTCCAGAAGGACGCGGACATCCGCACTGCCCGAGACATGGCCAGGCGCCTCGGCTGGCAGGAGTCGAAGGTCAGCCGCATCGTCAACGCGGTCACGCCTCCCTCAGAGGACGACGTGACCGCGTGGTGCAATGCCTCCGACGCTTCGCGCGAGGCTGCCGGGCTGATCGCGGCCCTGCGACTGGCGGCCGGCGCCTGGGTGGAGTGGCGGCGGATGGAGCGCCACGGCCTGCGCGCCGCACAAGAATCCATCTGGCCCCTGCACGAGCGCACCGACCAGTTCGGCGTCTACACCCACAACCTGATGCCCGGACTCATCCAGGTCCGCGGCTACACGGCGGCAGTGCTAGGCGCGACCCGCAAGCGCCGGGGACTCGCCGACGACGTCGAGGAAGCCGTCGAGGTCCGCATGCAGCGGCAGCAGATCCTGTCGGCCCCAGGCAAGACGTTCGTGTTCGTCCTGGAGGAGTCGGTTCTGCATCACCGGGTGGCCGGCGACGACGTGATGGCCGAGCAGTTGGGGTACCTACTGCGTGTGGCGGCCCTACCGAACGTGCGGGTAGGCGTGATCCCGCACAGCATCGTGCGAGAGCGGTACGCACCTGAGACGTTCTACGTGTATGGCTCCGAACAGGTCGCGGTCGAACTGGTCGGCGCGTACCTGACGATCACGCAGCCGAAAGAGATCGCGCTCTATGAGCAGGCCTTCAAGGAGCTCTCGGAGCTCGCGGTCTTCGGCCCCGGCATCCGGAAGCCGATCGCGAAGGCCCTAGAGGCCCTGACCTGAGCGAAGTCGCATAGAAGCTCGCAGAAGATTCTAGAGATCCCTCGCAACGATCAGTTCACTGGTCAGTAAGCACTGGCCGTGGAAACGAGGGACGCGATGGACCAGTACTACCTGCTCGATCGCGAGTTCCCGTTCTTCGCCGTGATCTCGACCAAGGAGGCGGCAGAGCTGTACGAGGCGACACCGCCCGAGATGCGCGCCGGGAATCTGGGCGAGGGGTTCCAATACTGGATCGTCGCCGAGAACGGCCGGGGCCGATCGTTCAAGTTCATCAGCTGTGTGATGCCCGTCCCGCCCGAACGCCTACCCGAGTTGTGCAGGCAGCTCGGCAAGCTCGTCACCCCCCCTGAAGGACTGCGCCCATGTCCATGACCGACACCGCCGCCGCTGTCGAGGCGGCCACCCGCCCCCGCACCTGCCAGTGCGACTGCCGCCGCTGGGCTCACGAGGCGTGGAAGGTGTGCGAGTCGAACGCGCCGAAGGACCGCCTCGTCCGGCTCTACTTCGACGACACCGCCGACCCGCGCGGCGTCTACCCCCGCGATGTCTGCCCCACGTGCGCCGAGCACATCAAGTCCGCCCGCACGCGAGGCGGGGAAGCCCTCGCCCCTGAGGGCACACAGCCAGCATCCGAAGCATGATCACGGCAAATACGCCGCACGATTGCGGGTTAGGACCTTCTCTACCAGGATCAAGGCGCGCCGCTTCGCGGCGCGCGGGCCGTCGCCGACCGAGTCGATCGCTCCTGACTGGCCCGCACTTAGGAAACTAGCCAACTCTATGGCGCAATTAGCAGAGAACCAACGCCACCCTTGATCATTTCCATAGCTTGATCCTTGCTGAGATCGCCAGCTCTCACTCGCATACGCAGCTTGAATAGGTCAACTGTATCCACCACGAGGCCTCCGTCATTTGAGAACTCCGCAACTTCACTGGGATTCGAAGCGAGAGGCTTGGGGCGAACTTTCGGATCCTGTGCGATAAAGTGATTCATAATGTACCAGCGCGCATTCGGCACTCGACCTTGCTTGGCGACGTACCTTAGCACGAAGCGCGCAATCCGAAGCAAGTCGTTCAATGCTGCACCACGCTTGTAGCCGCGCACCTCAGCGAGAGCGATCCAGTCTGGGTCGTTGGGATCGGTTACCTGAATGTCTTCGAGCTTGTCACCCTTACTTTCAGGATCTTCATCAGGGACGCGAACTTCGAAGCCGATTTCTTCAAGGCTCCGGACAACCTCCTCTACCAGATCGTCCCCCTGCGCCGTAAGCAGCCGCCTCTGCTCCTGATCGACGCGGGAACGAGTACTAGCCAGCTGTGCCCGCAAGTTTAGCTCGTTGAGCTCAGATGTATGAATGTAGTCATTACGGTCGGTTACAAGGATTGCAATTTCAGACTCTAAGGAAAGCTCTTCGGGCGTGCGCCAGTCAGCAGAGTGCCCCCACTCTGGATCAGCAGGAAAAGCAGATGGGTCAATAATTCTCCACTGACTGATTGCGACAGCGATCCATTGGAGTAGGGCCTTACCTTTGAAGGGGATCCACCAATACTCGACACGATTTCCCCGCTTAATGGCGCCAGCGAGAGGCTTCCCGTCGCCGTCCATCAGAAATGGATTGATTTCAATCATATTAGGATTCGGAGCTCTCGTTCCGCCGAGATGCAACTCCGAGCTCATATACTGGTTACCACCTGCCGACTCCTGCACGGCCGGGACTAGGTCGACGTTCACCAGGCTTGCAATTTGGTCTGGCAGGTCGTCGGGAATGTGAAATTCAGTTGCCGGAGTACTGTACTGCGTCGTCAAATAAACTCTCACCCCGGACGGGCCGCCGATTTCAATTCCGTCAGTACCGCCGATTTGAATCACGTATATATGCGATTCGACCTCATGCACACGTGCGTCACCGATCATAACGAGCATGTCCCATTCGCGTTGCCGGAGCTTATAAAACTCGGCCCCTGTGACAAACCGAACGGTCGGAGCAAACCGGCCGACCGATTGCCGCATACCCTCGTTTTCCGCGCCTTCAGGGACGCCCATGACGAGCATCCGGGGCCTCGCCTGTACTCCAACAACCCGCGCGACCACTATCGCCTCCTCGCTACAGTCTCTGACTGTGCCAGCTACGTGCTTGCAGCAGTGGCACGGCGTCACTCACAGTAGCCCAGTGGCAGCGATGTCTACGCCGACGTGTGCGACGGCCTGCCGTTTGGCGCCACGTCGCCCGAGGGCTACCGCAAGGTCTGGCCCCGCAGCCCGAAACCTGACATCAGTCGTGACATCAACCCTCCGGGACAAGCGGTCGCTAGACGGGTCCGCACGGCACGGGCGCATGGCCGGTGACGTGGGGATACCGTGGCGGGCGTAAGACCGTGGCGAACTTAAAGGCAGATGTCAGCAGAGCGCGCCAACAGTGCGTGAGATCGTGTCGCCATGACGGACGAACTTGCGGGCCGCCTCGGCGATGACGAGATGTGCCTGCTGATCACGTTGCTGGCGCGGTACTGCAACCACGATCTCGACCAGTTCGATGACTGGCGGCTTAGGCTGCCATGGGGTGAGGCGTACGTCTCGATCTCCAATGCTCTGCCGCCGGCCCACCCGCGCGATGCCTACGTAGAGGTCTGGCCTCTCCCGCCGAAGCTGGCCAACTCGACGCGAACCGCTGCAGTCAACCGCGACGAACGGTCTTGATCGCGGAGAATGCGCGGAGAAAACCCGGCGGACGAGGGTGAACGGCCTGGTGAGAGCGTTGCTGCAAGCGCTCTTGAAAACCGCTAACAGGCAACCTCTACTCGTGGGTTCGAAGCACACGCCCCCCACTGTGATCAAGGGGAAGACCAGGCTGCGGCACGTTTCGGGAGCGCCGGAACCGGCCGCGTCTGTCTCATCTGCGATCGTCGTCAGGCGGCAGTGGGTCTCGATGCGGCCGCCGCGTGCTCCTGCGGAACGATCACCGCAGTCACTCGCAGCAAACGGGCCACGAAGGAGCGGGTCAGAGCGGCGTGTGCGGACCGAGGCGCATTCGATCGATCTTGCACTCCGATGGCGAGGCAACATTTGTTGCTCTGCCATCGGACTGCAGCAAAACGTGCAGCACTTACCTTGCGGATGTTCTGCTGCACAATCTATGTCATGTCGTCGACCACTGTTCGCAAGAGCGTCCCCTTGACAGCTGAGGATCAGGCCCAGCTGGATCGGTTGCGCACTCCTGGCACTCCCGAGCATGAGGCGCTGAGTCAGCTCTCTGGCGTGCCGATCCGAGAGAATGCGTCTGAGGCCGAGACGTTGCACGCGTTGCTTGCAGTGGGCCAGGCAGCCGTCGTTGAGCGCGTCATGCTTACCGGCTATGTAGCCCTCGCTACTGCCCAGGATGGCGAGGATCGCTCTACGCGCCGTGTCATGCGCGACCGCGCAGCACGTTTTGGAGACTAGTCGCGGCTCTCCTACGCTCCCGGTGCCTGGATGCGTCTACATGGCAGATATTGGCAACGGTCGTGAGCCCTGGCTTGTCGTCTCCAAAAACGCCCGCAACAGCGCCCTGAACGACTGCCTCGCCGTACGCCTGACCACTAGCAACAATCCCGAGCTGCCAACCATCATCGAACTTGGCTCCGCCGACCACCCGCTCGTCGGTCGCGTCTTGTGCGACGACATTGCGTTGCTCTACCGTGAGGATCTCGAAGAGGACCGAGGTGCCCTGTCACCCGACAGCATGGTGAAGGTCGCCACTGGCCTGCGCATTGCGCTTGCCCTGTAGCGGTGATTTAGGCGAGGCCAGGCACAGACGGGTACAGATCAACCATGCGAGGGCGGGTGCCTTAAGCGCCGGTCTGCCCCGCGATCGGCATCTTCCGCCTAAATGACTTGTCTTCCGCAGGCTGCCAACGGAAATCGGTGCGCTGGAAGTAGGGCGGATGCTCTCCTGTCTGTCAAGCGGGTGTGCCGGCGCGGTGGGGGTGGTCGTGGTCGTGTTTGATCAGGTAGTAGGCCTCGCGGGCGGCGTAGCGTTTGAGGCATCTGATGATCTCGGGTTTG
>Ga0185299_10000533_pt1 | contig 99011 bp, 80 predicted proteins | sample PaiPotPPA55metaG_FD_128002 | JGI IMG/M metagenome (GOLD analysis project Ga0185299, IMG submission 128002) | Iron sulfur acid spring bacterial and archeal communities from Banff, Canada, to study Microbial Dark Matter (Phase II) - Paint Pots PPA... ... | reverse complement strand
GTGAAACATCAGCGATTCGTGGGCACAGGATATTTCGATCAAGTGCAGCAGGTGATCAGCGGCGGCATGACCTCGACCACTGCATTAGAAGGATCCACGGAAGCGGAGCAATTCTCTTCGGGGAAGATGCCGACGGCCAAGGTGCAGAGCAAAATGAAAGCCGCAATGTCCGACCCTTTTCCGGTAATGCCTCACGAGGAAATGCTGCAACCGTCCGGGGACTAGGCTGCCATGAGCATGCGGTTGCAGGGTCAGCGACGTTAGCTGAGGTGTCCCTTGATCTTGCTAGAAGCAAGTTGCACAAACCGGCGTTCGCGCGGCGTAGTATCCGAAGGAGACTACGCCGGAGGCCGCAGTAGCATTCACCAGGTCCGTTTCCACGAAGAAACCGTGACTTGGGTCGATGATGTAATAGTCGACCGCGAACGGGGAGAACTCGAATACCTGCCCGTTGAAGGTGCCCGCGAAACGACCGGTGGAGTCCGGGGGCGCGATAGTCCCGGTGAAGGGGTTCGCGAGCGCCGCAGAAGAAGCTGCCAGATTGGCATCCAGAGAACCTGACAAAGTACCGCTCGTCGGATCCGCCGTTATCACTCCTGTGCCTTCGTTCTCGCCCCCATTCTGCTGGGTCAGGCTAAACCCGTACTTGCCCCCGAAGGTTACAGGTGCAGGGGCTTGCGGGTACGCCGTTCCTGCACCAAGGTTTGGATAATTGAAAGCTCCGCTGATATCGCCGCCATCGAGCACCAGCGCAGGGTTCCCGTTGCCCGTGAGATAGAAATAAAACTCTGGTTGAAAATCCGGCTTCGGCGCAGGAACGAAGTTAACGAAAGTCGAGCGCAGGCGGCCGGTACCGGTGACGTCGACGGCATAGGTTCCCCTAAATGCTGCGCTGATCTGAGTCCCGGCTGTACCTTGAATACCGTTTGCCTGCAGCAACGTATCTGTGAATCCATTCGCCAGGTTGCCGCTGCCATCGGCGGTAAACACCCCAGCCGACGTGAAGCTCGCCGGAGTAAAAGCAGTGAGGTCTTCCCCGAGTACACCGAAAACGTAGGTTCCGGAAAACGACGCGTCGCTGGTAAAACTTCCGGTGGCAGCGCCCTGACCGATGGCAAGTCCGGAAGTACAGCCGGCGCCAAAACTGCCCAACGGGTTATCGCTTTCGATCAGTTTTATGTGCGTGGCGTCCACGATATAGCCCGTGAACTGGAAGGCTGTGGTACTGGTGAAGGTAGGCACGGCCAGATTCAAGGTGACTGCACCGAACGAGTCGGGATTCGAAATTATCCCGGATAACTTCTTTTGAGCGGTTACAGTTCCACTGAGATTTTGATCGGCCACGCTTCCCTTCCCCGAAATAGTATTGGGAGAATCAATGTTAAAGACTCCGCCGATGGATGTGGGCGATCCGCTGGAAAAATCAGTGCCGCTTACCACGAAGGCATACCCAGCTGCGGGCGCCGCAGTGCTGGTTTGCAAATCCATGGTTCCGGTGGCCGAGAACAAAAGGGTGGACGTCGGAAGTGCGGTTATCAGCGCTTGGGAACTGGAGAGGAACACGAAGCTAAAGCTTTCGACGCCGTTGTTGCCGAGGTCCTGATTATTGGTGCTAATAGAGATTGTTCCGCGTCCGTCAGGTCCTAGGAAATAGGTACCACCCATGACCACGTCCGCCTTGGAAACCAGGGCGTTAATGTTCGTGTTCGGATCGAAAAAGTTGATGGTTTGCTCGCCGGACAAGATTCCGCCATTGCCATCGAGTACGATCACACCGGCATACTGGTAAGGGTTTGAACTTGCATCGACTCCTTGCGCCTGGAGAACATATGTGCCCTTGAGATTGCTGCCAAAAGCAGTGATCGTGATGGGAGCCACAACGTTCTGGCTGTGATCCGCGGTCGCGTAGGCCACAATATTGACGGCCTGGCTGTTTCCAGAAAGTGATGGCGACGGCGCATACGTGTTAGCTTGGCCGCTTGCGGTGTGCGGAGCGCTCAACGTGCCGCAGTTGCCGGCATTCAAACAGCTCAAAGACCAATCCACTCCGCTGTTGCTGGAGTCATTGCTTACCACCGCTGTCAGGCTTGTGGAGGTATTCACCAAGAGAGATGGTGCGGGCGCGGGTTGAAAAGCGATCGAAACCGTGGACGTCAGCGGGGCCGTAGGATTTTGCACCTTAGAGTTGTTACTGCTACAGCCGGACAGTCCCGCGAATACCGCCGCCGTCATAACCAACAAAACACCCCGTCTGATTCGCACCGCCAACCTCCGTGACTTTCGTAGCGTTGTCATCTTTTCGCCAAGGCCTCAGGTTCCGACTGCCTGGTGCTCAACAAGCCGCACCGTCCCGAGTCGATGAGGTTATTGCCCCGTGCCCCGCAGATACACGATCTGTGGACTCGCGGTCGGTTCCGGTGTGTAGTTGATCGTGATAGTTCCGAGATTGGACCCTACGGCCCCGGGGATAAAAGTTACTGTCAGAATGCAATTGCTACCGGGAGCCAGGCTAAAGGAGCAATTGTCAGTCTCGGTGTAATTGCCCTGCACCACTACCTTACCTATAAAGTTCACCGTCACCGGGCTTGCCACGGACGGGTCATTGCTGAGCGTAATCGTCTGCTGTGCCCCCGCCTGGCCGACCGGCACGATTCCGAAATTCAGACCCGCACTGGGAGACATCCTCAATGGGCTTGGTGGATTCGCCTTCAGCTCCACCGGGAAACGTCCGCTATCGATTTCGCAGCCCGACGTTACTCCATCGAGGGAACTGCACTGCAGTGTGTTTAGTTCCAGGAAATAATCCACGCCAGAGTTCAAGTTGGTCTTCGGTTGCGGTACATACGTAACCGCCAGGCTGCACGTTCCCTGGGGATTGAGAAATCTTCCTGTGCACGTGTCGGAGGAGATCTGGAAGTTTGGCTGTAACGTCTGAGGATCGCTGTCGCAGTTGTAAGTGATGCTGAGGGAGTTGCGGGATACCCCAATATTTCCGGCGCTGGCAAGGCCGTTGCTGACCACTTGCAGACCAGCAACTGGGGTCGTGTCCTGCAATGGATGCGGCAACGTGAGCTGACCTTTCGCAGGGTTGGAGCAGGGGAAGCTGCCTAGAATCTGAATGGGGTTCCCGCTGGTATTCGTAAAAGAGAGGGGTTGAGGTGTGCTCGATTCCGAGAGCGCTTCCGCGCTGAAATCGAGCTCGGGAGTTGACGGTTGAATATCGCTCATCCCATAGCCGGTGACGGGAACAGCAAAGGACGTATTGTTGTCCGCACTTGCGGAGCTGTTCACGGTCAAAGTCGCGGCCAGAGGAAACGGACATTGCGAGGGGGCAGCGCCCAGGATTGAGGGTGGATTTCCGAATGGAATCCATGGGCAGCTTTCTTGCGGACTGAAAGTAATTGTGATCGAACACGACTGTCCTGGACCAAGAGAGAAACTCGATCCCAGCGGCGAGGCGCAGGTATCTTGCTCAGCGAAATTTGCCAAGCCATTGAAATCGCTGGGAGCGCCATTATCGAAAAGCCCGTTGTTTACTGACCAGCTCAAGGTCATTCCGCTCAGGGTAGCTCCGGAAGGATCGCTGTTGGTAAGGGTGATCGTCTGGGTTGTGGGAGCAGAGCCCAGCAATTGCGGGGGAAATGTCAGGAGGGCGGACGATAGCGTTATCGGTTGCTGACAGGCGGTTGTGCTCCCTACTGCCAGACACAAACTTCCGGAATCCCCTGGATTACCGAGGCTCGCGCCCGGGCATGATTTAGTATTTACTGAATACGCCGGGGAAACGGCGGAGCGAAGAACATTTCCACTCGGCGTGGAGTTAAATGTAACCGTGTTAAGGCCTGAGCCGAGCGTTCCACCGAGCTGTCCCAGGTTCGATCCGTTCGTCCCGATCAACTGGAGGATGACGGTAGTGCCGCTGATCTGGCCGGTAACCTGCGCAACGCTGAAGCAAGGGTAATCGGATAGATTACTTGTCTGATTTGTAAAGTTTAAAGTGCCGGTGACGGTTGCGTTGCTCGCGCCGATGTTCTCTCCCTGAGCGAGCGATCCAGAAACCGCGAAATCCTGATTGGACAGGCCCGCAGCCCCGGTCGTACTGTGAAAACTCCCCTGGATTACTCCGGTGAGCGGCGGCACCGATATTGCGCTCCATTGCAGTCCCGTCTGAGCGGTTCCACAAGGCGTCGCAGTCGCCGATGTAGTGTTGTTCGTCGCGGGAACCGTTGACGAGTAGCTGCCCATCATGGTCGACCCATCGGAACTCAGGGTTCCAGTGAATACAAAAGTTTGTGTGCCCGCTATTGCAGTGAGGGTTACATTCTGTCCGCTAATCGTTCCGGTGATCGGAGCGGAGCCGCTGTTGCATACTGTCGGATTCCCGCCACTTTGGGGCGGCGGTGGCAACAGGACGGAGTAGACCGCGGCGCCGGTCATCGCTCCATTTTTCTGCACGAGAAACCCGCCTTGCAGGCCACCGATGAATGATTGATCGGACGGACTCGCCACCGTGAACTGCCAGTTCCCTGATATTGAAGCGCTGCTCTGCGCGGCAACGGATGAGTGGCCGCTACTACATGCCGAAAGAGCTATCGTGGCGGCCAGCAGCAAAATAAAGAGACTCTTCGCAGGCCCACCGCACAAGAAAGGCGCGAGGAGTACACGAGCTGCTCGACTTGACAGTCTAGTTTTGATAACCATCTCCCTAAACTTCGCTAGAACGCCAGCTTGAGACCAAGCTGGATGGTGCGGGGCCGATGCGCGTCAAGAGGGTGAAGAAAAGAGGCCCCTGTGGCGCAATCCGCTCCGCTACCTCGAAAGCCGGCAGAAAACTGCGGCCCCGCATAGCAACTGATGACATTGTTTCCACTGCTGCCCGGGTTGTCGGGGTCGTAGGTTCGAAACTGCGTGTGGTTAAAAATATTGAAGGCTTCAGCACGGAACTCAATCTGGCTGGATTCCCGAATCTTGAAATGCTTCAGCAGCGCCAAATCGAAGTTCAAGCGGCTCGGATTATTCAGAAAGTTCCGGCCTGCGTCGCCGAATGTTAGCCCTCGCGGAGCCACAAACTGCGAAGGGTTCCCTAAGAGCGGACCGAAACTGCGAGCATTTTTGCCCGGGGAAGCCAACCCTGTGACCACGTCAGGATAGGAGGCTGCAATGCCGAGCCCACTGGAAACTCCAGCATTGTCGGTCAGGGAAATTCCAGTATTGCCGGCGCTGTTGATCACAGTGAACGGAGTGCCCGATTGATAAATGGTGATTCCGGAAATCTCCCAGCCGTCGAGCATCTCGTTCGCCAGCCTTGAACAACAGTTGGCGGAAGAGGCTGTATCGCTGTTCTCGCGTTCGCTGAGCCACTCGTAGAAGCGATGAGGAAAATTTCTTGGAAGCTGATACACGTAGCTGATGTTCAACAGATGCCGTTGATCAAAATTCGAACTGGCCCGGTTCTGATGCAGGTCGTAGGAATTGACCAGAACTGGATCGCTGCGGTCGGAAGCATCGTCCAGAGAGTGGCTATAAGAATAAGAGACTGCGGCGGTGAGCGGGCCGCTTGTGCGCCGAATCGTTGCCTGCAGCGCGTTGTAGCTTGAATCGGCCACATTCTGCAGGGCGAGCACTTTTCCCAGACCGGGGTAGGGGTGGCCGGGAAGCGAATTGACGTTGGGAATGTTAGGGTTTGTACAAGCAGCCTGCAGATGAACGTAGGCGGGGTTTTGCGGCGTCACCTGCGTTCCATCTTGAAGCTGGAACGCAGTCGTTCCATCTCCGGGGCTGGTGTTAGAGCCTGGAGCAGGAACTGTGCAATCCGCAATGGTAAGTGGCTCGTTCGGGCCGAATGGATTCTGGCTTGCTGGTAAGGGCAGCAATTGGTTGAGCTGACGCTCAACCGTCAGGTGCGTTCCCTTGCTTCCCACATACGCGAGATTGACGACAAACGTTCTGGCGAATTCTCGTTGAATTCCGAAACTCCACTGTTGCGCATAGGACCAAATCGCTTTGGTCGGAATTGAAGTTACATTCAGAGGAAACACGGAACCGGCCGCGGGCGCTGAACCCGATGAACTCAGAGGACTGGCACACGCGCTGTTGGCCGGGTCAAAAGCAGAGCCATAACCGACATTGCCGATACATGCATAGCTGACAGGCAGCGGTTGCGTCATGCTGAGCACGAGCGGCGCACTTGCTTCAAGAGACCCACTATTGGCTTCGTTGCCGGTGCCATGCTCAAAAAAAATGCCATAGCCACCACGGATTGAGGTCTTGCCGTCGCCCCACGGGTCCCATGCAAAACCGACCCGCGGTGCTGGATTGAACAAATGTCCCTGCATACAACTCGAGGGTGTTCCGCCCCCACCGCACTGAACCAGTCCCAGGTCGCTCACAATGCTGGGAGCCAGTTGGAATGTGGAGGGGTTGAAGGCCACCGGAGCCGATCCAGCCGTTTTGTCGAGCAGGACTCCATACACCGGGTCAACTGCAAATCGTGATGAATTGAATCGAGCCGCTTCCCAGTTCCATGCGTTGTGGTTCTTCTCGCTATAGGTGCCGAACAGACTGACTCTCAAGCCAAGATTTAGAGTAAGGCGGCTAGTTACCTTCCAGTCGTCTTGAAGATATGGTTCCCCGATCTGATAGCGCTGGTAATAGCGGCGCTGCGCGGAATCCTGGGTAAAGCTTTGAATGAATCCAGTTGGCGTCTGCGTGGAGTTCTGCGACGACTCCACTAGAAAATCTGCGAAGGCATTTCCCGTGCTGTGCGCGAGATTACTGAAGGTCAAAAGCCCCTGCAGATCTCCAGAAGCGGCCCCGATGGCGTTATTGCTCTGATTGCGTTGCGAGTAAACGTACTGCGCTCCGAATTGCAGCGTGTGTTTGCCGAACGCCTTCGCCACATCATCGCGGAAAGCATAGGTTGGATTCGTGTGGCTCCACGGCATGTAAGCGGGATCGGCCGCGAATCCTTCGCCGCCGTAAGCCGCATTTGTACCTAAGAAATTGATTCCTGGCATCTTGCCGCCAAAGCCGTTGTTGAAGATGTAACCGATGGCGCACTGCGGAAAACCAGTGGCGGGGTCAATGCTGAGCACGGGATTGCACTGCCTCGGATTCGAGGGGTTAGCCACCAGCGGTTGATCCAACGTGGGATTGCGCTGGAACTGCGCTCCACCTGGCCCGTTCTTATCAGTCAATGTGATGTTCGAGTTTGTGAAGCTTAAGACGATGTCGTTCAGCAGTGTCGACGATATTGTGTGCGTCAGTCGGGCCACAAGGCTCGTGCCCGGTCCTGTGAAGCTGTTTTCGACGGTGGGAAAAGTGTCGCGCACAACTCCCCACTGCGGCGTCAGCACGGTCGTATTCCAGGCGTCGTGAACATAACGGAACGACAGCTTAAGGTTGGGGGTCAGTATCTGATCGATGCGAAACAATTCCTCGCGCCAGTATGTGGAAGGCGATACGGAAGTGTTGTAGCAATGGTTCGGATCGGTCGGGTCCAGGTTGCTGAGGTTCGCGTTGAGATTCGGCAGGTTGAAGTTGCAACCATAGGGAGCGTTGGGCAGTGGTATCAGGTTCGAGTTCAAAATCGCCAACGCGTTCTTATCCACACTGACCTTCGATTCGACACCGATCGGATCTGAAGGTGTTTCCAGGTGGGTGAGCGCCTGAAGAACGCCGGGTTGGCCTTGTGCCGGCAGGGACGGACAGTCGGGGAATTGTTGACGGACAAAGTTGCCTCCGCCCAACGGGCACACGTCGCTAAAATCGAAGTCCTGGTATACCAATCCAGTGGTAGCCGTTTGTAGATTTTTCTGGATTCCTTGCGGCGCCAGGATCAGACCGCGCTCTTTAAGACCCGGTACCGCTTGGTTGTATTCGGTGGGAGTTTTCTCCAAGCGGAATTCCTCGGAGAAAAAGAAAAAGGTTTTGTCTCTTCGGTTATTGTAAATTCCGGGAATCGTAAGCGGTCCGCCGATCGTCCCTCCAAAATCCTGCCGGCGATAGAGCGGAGCCTTGCCTCCAATTTGTTTCCCCACAGTCTGCCCGGGTGCCGGCGGGGCAGTACCTACAAAGTCAAAGTAATTGCGCGAGTTGAAGGCTTCATTGCGGACGAAGTCGTAGAGGTTACCGTGAAACTTGCCTGTACCCGACTTTGTAATAACCTGTACTGTCCCGGAAGCCGTGCGCCCGAACTGAGCACCGTAGTTGGATGTGAGTACCTTCACTTCTTGAATCGCATCCAGGCTGGGATAAACCATGAGCGTGCTGGAGGCACCGTTCAGGCCAGTGTTAAGAACGTCGCTGCCATCGACCTCGAAGGTGTTGTACTCGACCCGGCCTCCGTTGACGCTATACTTCACGCTACCCACTACTCCCACCTTGGCCTCGTCCTGCCCAGTCTGATTGCTCACGCCAGGTGCAAGGGCAATGAGTTGCGTGAAATTACGCCCGTTGAGTCCAATCGACACGACCTCTTTTTGCGTAATTGTGCCGGAGACGGAAGCGCTCTCTGTTTCCACCTTCCCTACATTGCCGGCTTCCACGTTTACTTCTGTTTTAGCGCTGGCCGGTTCCAGGGTTGCGTCTAACGTTAGTTCGAGACCTGTGGTTACATTGATGTTGTCAAATACTTTGTTAGAGAAGTTAGGAGCGCTTACCGTCAAGGTATAAGTTCCCGGTTTAAGGTGCATGAAAGAATATGCGCCCTTTTCATTGCCCTGGGTTTCGAACTTACCTCCCGCGCTATTTGTTAGTACTACCTTTGCGCCAGTCACAACAGCTTGGGTTTGGTCGGTGACTGTTCCGTTGACAAAGGCATTTGAGCTCTCCATTTGCGCTTGCTGCTGACCCACGCTGCACGGCAAGCCGATGTGCAACAGCATCAAAACGACGACGATGCGAAACAATAAAGAAGGTAGGGATGGTTTCGCACTCATCGCTGCGGCACAAAGTGGATTAAGAGGCTGAAGTGGCAAGCGCGGATTCTACATGGGACCTTCGGATACTAAGATTAAAAGAGTGTGAAATCTAGGCCAGAGCCCTTTGAAAGTTTTATCCCTGTCGTAGGTTACTTCACAAATCCGTTGATAGCGCTAGCTATTCGTCGAACGGTGAAGGATTGTCCTGCCACGATCTTCAGTCTTAATTCCTCAGTTGTGCCGACCCAAGGAAATAGTGTCTTCCGAGTTTTCCACAGATGAAATGTAAGCAGGAAGAATAGTGCCACCCATAGCGCGTTCGAGCCCGCCTGACGCTGTGTTGTACATGTTGATTCAGGGAAGAAAGGCATTTTAGTTGTTATGAACTATTTACCAGCATGTCACAGGGCCTTAACACTGTGCAGATACACTCCGGCGTGAAGTAAGGTTCCGGTTTGGTTGAGCCGGAATGCGTAATTCCTAAGTGCAGCGCTGATCGATCTTCGCTTTCGATCCTGAGTGTTCGAATAAGTGCTGCGAAGTGTCGAAGACGTTTCTGCTTGCGTGCGGCGCGATGCCTCACGTCCCTACAAATAATGATCGCAACGATGAAAGGAAATAACCATGTCGAGTCGGAAAGCAATTCTCGCGGCGCTCACGCTGGCCGCGATCGTGGGCGTTGTGCCTCAGGTACACGCTCAAACTGTTAAAGTTGTGATTGCGGGATCCTCGGCGCTGTGGCAGACGCTGGCCCTGGGTGCGTACAACAAAGGAGTCAGCATAAGTGGCGGGACCGCGACTTCACACTGGACGAGCGCTTCGAACGCGATCAACCTTACTGACACTCGGCCGTCGCCGGTCAACAGTGATGCGGGCACGATGTGGGTGGTTTGGGATAGTGCCAGCCCAGCCAATGTCTGGGCATTTGTCAAAGTTGATTCGGTCGTCGGGGACCGCTGCTATTTCGCGCAACCCCACTGCAACGCAAATGGAACCGCGGCCGCTCTCTCCGCTGCGGGTGCAGGCCAAATCTCCACCGCTTTGTGGGGTGCAGATAGCAGCCTCCCTGCGAACATCCAATCCATCTTCACGGCAGGGAGTTTTGTTACAGTGGCGGCGACCGACATACGTCCGGAAGATGCTGCGTTCGCGGCGTGCCGCGTAAACTCCGCGCTCGGGGCCAGCACAGTCGGTGGCTCAGCCAGCGATGGTCTTGACGGGCTCGGATACAACTCCCACAACGCTGCCGGCGTCTGCCCGGCTTTTCCGATCGGGACGACCGGCAAGGGCGTCGGTAACCCGATTCTCAGCGGCTACCCGGGTAGCGTCGCTGCAGCCAACGTTCTCGCGTTCAACATCACAGGCAAGGATCCTTTTAGTGATACGACGATTCCCGCGTACGTCACCACCACAGTAGGTGCGTCCCCAATCGTTTTCATCATCGAGCGCGATAAGGGCCAACTCACAGACTTGACCAACGCCAGCGAGATCCAACTGCAACAGGCATTCTCAGGTACAAACTGCGACGCCAACGCTTTCGGTCTGGCGGCGGGCGCCATCAGCATCAACCTGCGCGAGCCTCTCTCTGGCACCATGAACACCACAGAAGCCACCGTTTTCCGTCGTCCGACTGTTTACCCAAATCCGGTTCTTGGTTTGAGCCAGGAAAGTAATGTAAACGCTCCGGTGAATAACCCGCTGAAAGCCCAAGCAGGAACTTGCCTGGCAGGTACGGGCGGTCGCTATCGCGCGATTGGCACTGGCGAAGAAGTGAAGTCGGTTCAAAACTCCGGCGCCAACTACGGCCATGATGGTATCGGCTACACTTTCTTCAGTTACGGAAACGTGGGCGCGATCGCCAACAGCCCCAATTACGGTTACATCACCCTTAACGGTATCGATCCCATTTTCCAGACCTACGGGTCGACACTCGATCCTGGACAGCCGGCCGGTGGCGACTTGCCTGCGGCTGCGAACCTTCCAGCTACTTGCTCCGGAGCTTTTCCTTGCTCCGAGCATGCTATCTGGAAGAACGGGTTCTCTTTCCCGAACCTCCGCAACGGCACTTACCGCGCCTGGTCACTGCTGCGGCTCGTGTCCAATGGGACGGGTTCCACCAACGCAGCGGCGCTGGCCAAAGCCTCGAACACCTTCGTGGTCAACGATGTTCCCGATTATGTACCGGCCGTCATAGTAGCGGGGACCACCGACCTCGGTATCAAACTGCTGCGCTCGCACTATCAACAGAAGGACGGAGCTGGCACCCTGCTTGGAGGAACTCCTGTAAACACCCCAGAAAAGGGCGGCGACATGGGCGGCTACATAATTCCGACCGTTATCGGCGTAACCACCTACCAGCAGACACAGCTGATTCAGAATGCTACCTCGGACAACGCTAACCTCGGTCCGGTTGAAAGACATTAAAGGACCTAACCGGATGTAATCCGTTTCGAATAAACGCGGAGGGCGGACCGCTTCAACGGGCCGCCCTCTTGCCTCTTTTTAATGCAGTTTTTGTCGTCCGGATTGGAAACATCGCACAAAATTCAATAGGATATTGCTTCCTAGTTACGGTCCGTACTTTTGCGTCTCCTTCGATCGAACGTTTCAATAAGCGAACAAATACAAAGGGAAAGCTGATGTCCAATTTACCTCTGTCAATATTCACCAGAATCATCGCTGTCGGGATCGCACTTCTATCTTTCGCGCCAGCCAGCCCTGGGCAATTGGTGGCGTCTCCGCCTCTTGCTGATCCAACTGACACTCGTTTTCAGAACGTGAAAGAGGATTTCACTTTGCCAGCGCTGACTAGCAGCCATCTTGAGCCGGCTGCGCCGCTCGGTGGCCTTGTGGATGATCAGCCCGGATACACCGTCGAACTACTCCAGGTGCAATGGCGATGGGGTGATCCGCTCGACCTTTACGTTATGAAGCCCAAGGGCGTAAGAAAGCCCCCGGTAATCTTGCACCTGTACGGCTATCCCGCGGACACGGACGCCTTCAAGAATGAAGTGTTTCAAAGTGCCCTGACCAAGCATGGCTTTGCTGCTGTGGGCTTCGTCTCCGCGCTCACCGGGCACCGCTATCACGATCGGCCCATGAAGGAATGGTTCCTTAGCGAATTGCAGGAGTGTCTGGCAACCTCGGCACACGACGTGCAAATGGTGCTAAATTATCTCGCCGCGCGCGGCGACCTCGACATGAGCCGCGTGGGCATGTTCGGACAAGGCTCAGGAGCAAGTATTGCAATCCTTGCCTCGGCTGCCGATCCGCGCATTAAAGTGCTCGATGTGCTGGATCCATGGGGTGATTGGCCCACCTGGACGTCAATGTCTCCCTTTGTGCCGGAGGAGGAACGGGCAGAGTACGAAAAACCGGAATTCTTGAAGAAAGCAGCTGCCCTTGAGCCGGTCGACTGGCTGCCGAAGATCCAGGCAACGAAATTTCGGCTTCAGCAGGCAATCTTCGAGACCGACACGCCAAAGGTGGCCAAAGAAAAGTTACGCGCAGCCGTCCCCCCCGGCGCCAACGTTATTCTCTACAAGACTTTGCCAGAGTTCAACGCGTCTTTCCGCGGTAGCACGAACCTGGACTGGATTCGACTGCAACTTCAGTCTCTTCCCGCGTCGCAAGTAACAACTCGCGCTGCGACCGTTCAGGGACATCCTTGATAATAATAATGATAATAAGGATGATGAGCGTCGGCGGCCGCTATGACGATTGAGCGGTTTCGCTCTACGGCCCTGTTCGAAACGGATCGTTGTGGAACCGGCCAGATTCACATACACCGCCAAGTCCGCTCCAGTGGCCAGTTCGCTCCCGGAAGTGTAACCAAGGGATAAAACCCGTTGGCGGTGTTGGTCTGTTGGCGGCTCGTTTGGTTCCAGTTGATCTTGCTCGAGTTATACAAAGCGCGATCATTCGGCAACGATCTGGCGACTAGCCGCAATTTCTCACTAAAAGAAAATAAAAGGCCGTCGTTTCGTGGCATAACAGCTATGACAAGTAGAAGTTAGGCCAACGAAAGAGGACAGCCTTATGACTACAGAGTGTAGCCAAGAACCGTTTCCATTTCATCCCCTAAATCAGCGAGAAATCCGCGGACAATTCGACGGCGGATCCATCACCAGCGATGCTGGGGGTTTGTTGCTGCGGGAGGTGGAAAAGCGGACGAACATCATCGGCCAATTCGCCAGCTGCTTTCGCGACTATCGGGATCCGGAGTTGGTGGAACACGGGGTGGCAGAGTTGTTGGCGCAACGGATCTACGGATTGGCATTAGGCTACGAGGATTTAAACGATCACGAGGAGTTGCGGCGCGATCCGTTGTTGGCGGTGCTGGTGGAGAAGGAGGATCTGACCGGGGAACAGCGGCGACTGGTGCGCGATCAGGGTACCGCCCTGGCAGGCAAGAGCACCCTCAACCGCATGGAACTGGGAGCGGCGAAGTTGGGGGAAAAGGAGCGGTACAAGAAGATCATTCTGGACGAAGCGGCGGTGGATCGGACGCTGGTGGATATTTTTTTGCAAGCGCATGACGAAGCGCCGAAAGAGATCGTGTTGGACTTGGATAGCACCGACATTCCTCTGCACGGGAAGCAAGAAGAACGGTTCTTCCACGGCTACTACGGGCATTACTGCTACCTGCCGCTGTACATCGTGTGTGGCGAATTTGTGTTGTGCGCCCGCTTGCGGCCGTCCAATATCGATGGGGCCAAAGGCAGCGTGGCGGAGGTAGAGCGGATTGTGGAGCAGATCCGGCAAGCGTGGCCGCAAGTGCGGATTATCTTGCGCGGCGATTCGGGTTTTTGCCGCGACGAGTTACTGAGCTGGTGCGAAGCGCATGGAGTGGACTATGTAGTGGGCTTGGCGCAAAATGCACGCCTGCTGCGGGAGATCGTAGCGGCCAGCGCACAGGCCGAGAGCCAATTTCAGCAGACCGGAAAAGCGGCGCGAGTCTTCACCGAGTTCGTCTATCAGACCAGAAACAGTTGGTCGCGAGCCCGCCGGGTGATCGCCAAAGCAGAACACCTGGAGAAAGGGGCCAATCCACGCTACGTGGTCACCTCGCTGAGCTCGCAAGAAACCACCTTTCCCGCCCCGTCCCGCTGGGGGGCCAAGAGCTTGTATGAGGAGTTGTACTGCGCCCGTGGGGACATGGAAAACCGACTCAAGGAACAGATGATGTTGTTTGCTGATCGCACCAGCACGTCCTGGTTGCGCAGCAATCAAATCCGGCTCTACTGCTCGACCGTGGCTTACCAACTGATGCAGGCTCTGCGGCGATTGGGCTTGGCGGGCACTGAACTGGCCCAGGCGCAGTGCCACACGCTGCGCTTGAAGTTGCTCAAGATCGGGGCCCAGATTCGTATCACCGTACGCAAAATCTGGGTATCGATGTCGACCGGTTATCCCTACCTGGATCTGTTCCGCCAGGTGTATCGGAATTTAGAAGTCATCCCTCTGCGCTGAAAGGAGGGCAGTAGCGAGACGAAAATGAGCCGCACGCCAAGTTCGGGAAGGGGTGTGTCTTGTCTGGACCAAAAAATCGAAATCCTCGCGGGCTAAGACCACGAGCTAGGCCGCCGGAAGAGATTCCTAGAATGATTTCCGGATCTTGAGCTCCTTCGCCGGTGGATCGAGCTAATTTTCATCGATCCCTCCCCCTCGGTGAGACATCCGGGCTAGCTCCCTCTCTTTTCCGCTTGACAGTTTTATGCTTACTCGATATACTCGAGTACATATATGATCGCTCCCTCCTCTCACCAAACCTGGCTCTTCTACTCCCCTCTGGCCCAGCAAGCCGCCCTGCTCAAAGACGATTTGCTCGATCCCGTCGATCAACTCTTGGACGATCCTGCCTTAGTCGACTTGGTTCGCCAATGTTTGGCGAAACGTAGCCCCCGTTCTACTCGTACCGGTCGCCGGGGCATGGCCCCCGATCGTCTGCTGCGCTGTTGTGTCATGAAGCACCTGAAAGGTTGGAGCTTTCGCGATCTGGAACGGGAACTGCGCAGCAACCTGGGGTACCGCCGATTCACCCGCTTCGATGCCGACATCACCCCCGAGTTCACTGTCTTCAGTCGCAGCTTTGCCCTGCTGAGTCCGGCCGTCACCGCCGAGATTCATCAGCGCGTGGTCAGCTTGGCTTGCGAGTACGGCGTAGCCCAAGGCGAAAAAATTCGCACCGACACTACGGTCGATATGGCGACATTGTGCTACACCTCGCTATCTCTCTGAAAATAGGGCTTCTTGCTCGTGATCGTGGTGATTTTGCGGAACTCGCACTCGATTCTTGATATTCATGGCCTGTTGACGGATCACTTCTGAATCCAATGCTTCTACTGGAATTTGCCAAGGCGCACAAACTATCACCTGACGAGCTGGGAGTGTCTTTTCTTCGATCATGCGCCGTACAACCCATTCGCTCACGTTAAGTCGCTGCGCTGCTACTTTGACAGTTAGTTCCTTGGCTTCTTCGTCTTGACTGAAAGCTGGCAATTGGTAGTAGCTGCGTGCTGAACGCACCCGCATCTCGCTCCAGGAGTTGCCCACTCCCGTTCGCAGTCTGAGCCGATTCATCGTAGCGGCGATTTGCCGGTCACTAAATTTTCCAGCCATTTGCCGAAGGACCTCGATGGCTTCCGGGTCCGTGCACCGTCGACTCCTACCTCTTGCAAACTTTTTGACGCGAAGTTCTGAATGGCGACCGCCCGCCCAATGAATCACCAAAACAACCTCTCTGCTTTTCTCCTCCACATCAACGATGATCTCGCGAATCAGGATTCGCACGATTCGTTGTTTCAGTCGCATGTCGCTCGAAGGCGAGTTCCAAATTGCCGGCAGATCTTGTGCCAAACTCAGAAGCATCTGTTTACTCGGCGCCGGTACAGATTGGCTTTCGTGGTCGAAGTCATGCAATTTACTTTCAAGCCCCTTCACTTTCTGCAAAGCAGTATTCCAGCGAGCTTCCAATTCGGCAGCGACCAGCCGCTGATCGGGATCGACGGATTCATATCGCCGAGCTGCCAAACGTGCTTCGTAGCGAGCCTGCTCGAGCTCCAACTCAATGGCAGTGCGCAGATCGTGTCGCTTCTGCTGCATTTGTTCCGCAGCTTCCACAGCGGCCTGAATTGCATTCCCGCTGACTGCCTCTAGCACCTCTTTCGACACAGCCGCATCCACTCGCAAGCCGCCAAAGGAAATGCACGTCTCCTCTCCGTATCGGCTGTGCCCAGCATCGCACAGGTAGCGAATCATCGTGCGCCGATAATAGACGTGAAGCATTTTTCCGCAACGTCGGCAGCGCAGAAGACCAGAAAGCAAGGCTGCACCGCCACGGCCAGCCTTGGGCTCTCCACCCGAGTGCATATGGGCATTGGCAGCAATCATCGCCTGATTTCTTTCATACTCGTCCCAGGAAAGATACCCGGGATGATGATCCTTGATCAAGACTCTCCATTCGCTTTGTGGCTTGCGGTGCCCCGTTGATTTACGTGCGCGGCCTTCTACAATTTTGGTCCGGGTCTCGCTTTTGCCGTACGCGTAAGCACCTGCGTAGATTGGCTTGGTGAGTATCGAGTGGAGAGTGCTGTAGGAGGGCAATTTCCAAACCATCTTGCGTTCGCCAGGCTCATGAGGAAATGCTGGGAGGCAAATGTTCTCCTGCCGAAACCATAGTAGAGTTTGGCGCACGCTGCCCAATTCCTTGAATTTACGGAAAACCAGTTCAATCGCCTGCTGCACGCGCTGGTCAGGATCCTTTTCCAGTTTCCCGCTCGGTGCCCAACAGAAACCGACGGCGATCGAAATCTGCAGTTCGCCACGCGCGGCTTTCTGACGAATGGCTTCCATCGACCGTTGGCGAAAGAGACTTAACTCGAATTCGCTGATTGTGCCTTTCATCCCCAGGAGCAACCGATCATTGGTTAGAGCAGGATCGTAAATACCATCCAGATCTATCACGACAGCACCAACCATTCCACACAACTCAATCAGGTGATGCCAGTCGCGACCATTGCGCGCTAATCGCGACGCCTCAACACAGAATACGGCACCTACTTCGCTGCTACATACTTCCGCCACCAAGCGTTGGAATCCAGGACGATCGACCAAACCCGAACCCGTGCGTCCCAGATCGTCGTCGATGACCAGGATTTGCTGGAAGCCCAAGGTGCGTGCTCGATCAGCGAGGCCACGTTGCAGGCGTGTGCTTTCCTGGTTGTGAATTAATTGACTGGGTCGGGACTGGCGAATGTAAACGATGGCTTTTCGCTGAAGTCGTTCAGGCGTGAGTTTCGGATTCATCCTCTCCTCCGTTTCCTGCTTGCTCGTTTTCTTCTTCCGCTGCGCGGATGAGTAGTTCCATCAGCGCCATGGTCAATTCGTTTTGCTGCTCGTCGGGAGTTGTTGTTGCAGGTACGTTGAGGAGTGGGAGATTCATTTGCGGGTAGAGTGATTTTGCCGATCGTTTCATCTACGCCCTCCTTCGGCGGTGATTTTAGAGAAGCTTTATCGCAATCGGCATGAATGGGCAAACTCGTGAGCAGATCGTGAAGTTCACCGAGCGCTTCAGCAGAAATCAGAGGAGGGCCGAGCAAGAGTTGCGAACACTCAGGACTCAACATCCAACTCGGAACGGGATATATTTTGCCGTCTGACTCGCAATAGATACGTTGGCCGGCGCGGTCTTTTCGCCGCATTCGAACCGGCAGAGTCAATCCGAAAAGGGGATGCCATCGGTAGCAGATCGTTACAGTCTCGACAGCATACGCATTATGTAGCTCGATCGGTTGTGGAAAGCAACGTTCACTATCCGACTGACAGTTCGATTTTGGGCGACGGCATTCGGGTGCTCAGCCGCAGCCTGCAACGCATCGCCGACGAGTGCAAGACCGGAGCTCTGGAAGTGGTCGATCACGGGCGCGCGGTGAAACATCGTCTGCTGGAAATCAGCCGTGCCGCCAAGTCCCTCACCGAAGCCAACCAGAAGCGGATGCGCCACAGTTACCAGAAGTTGTTGGCTCTGACTCGAGGCGTCGTGCGACAGGCCAGCGAAGTGGTGCAACGCTGGGGGAAGGGACGGCTGAAAGTGGTGGGCACAGTCCTGGGAGTAGCAACCCAGATTGGCCAGCTGCGGCACTTTCTTCCGTTGGTGGAGAACGTGATCCGGCAAACCAAGGAACGAGTGGTGAAGGGGAACAGCCACGTGGAGGACAAAGTGTTGAGCCTGTTCGAGCCCCACACCGAAGTCATCCGCAAAGGCAAAGCGCATAAGCCTAACGAGTTTGGTAGGCTGGTGCGGATTGACAAGGTGGAAAACGGCATCGTGAGCGGCTACCAAGTTCTGGTCGGGAATCCGCCCGATAGCACATCTTGGATGCCGGCGCTCGAGCAACATCAGGCTAGCTTCGGGCGAGTACCAGAGATGGCCGCCGGCGACCGCGGATTTTTTTCCGCAAAAAACGAGCGCGAGGCAGAAGCCCTGGGAGTGAAGAAGGTGGCGCTGCCGGCGCGAGGACGGCTCTCGGCGAAGCGGGCTAAGCAGCAGAAGCAGCGCTGGTTCCGCCGCGCGCTGCGCTGGCGGGCCGGGATTGAAGCCACCATGAGCACTTTGAAACACCCCTTCTCGATGGCGCGAGCCACTTATAAAGGAGGGCATGGATTCGAGCGCTACGTGGGTTGGTGTGTGATTACCAAGAATCTATTTTCCATCGCTCGCTATCAACAGCGTCGGAGGGACCATGACCAAGTCGCTTGAGGGCACAGCCCAACGACGCAAGCTGCTGGGCGAGATCGAACGTCTGGCCGAGATCGCTGTCTTTGGAACGCTCTCGGAAACTTACCGCACCTGCGGACGAGCGGGCTGCCATTGTCAGGGCGATGGACCCAAGCATGGTCCGCATCTGAATGTGAGTTACCGCGGGGAGAAGGGGAAGACCACGGGCTACTATGTTCCCAAGGCGGCCGAGGAGGCCACGCGAGAAGGAGTCGCGGCCTGGCAACAGATACAACAGTGTTTACGCGACCTGGCGGAGTTGAATAAGGAGCGCAATCTGCAGCGCGCGCGTGAGGCCGATTCGCAATGACGACCGGGTTTCGTCTCACTCTCCTCTGCCTGATGATGCTGTGCCTGGTACTCTGCCTTACTCAGCCAGCCGAGTTCGACCACCTGTTACCGATTGTCAGCGCGGGATCATGGTTCGCCCCACACACAGAATCTGCAACCGACGCGCTCACCGTTTCGGTTGCCAGAAGCATGCAATCTTCGCCGCGCGCTGGAGCGCGGCAATCTCTGGTCTTCAGCGGTACATTGACTGCGGCCAATACGGGTCCACCCGGCTGGGGGAGAGTTGGGCCACCGGCTGTGATCGCCGTCTTGGCGAGTTGCCGGTCCGGCGCTAACGCCGGCAACTCCAAAACCAACACCCTCGGGCACACTTCGCCGCGAAAATACTGGCTCAAACCACTAATTTCCAAAATTCGGGGTTTCACAACAGCCTTTAGCTAGCCGGGACTGAAGTGTGGCGCATCGTTCAAATCGGCAATCGTCTCAATACTGGGCAGCACAATGAGATCGATGTATTCGACCTTGAGACGTTCCATGATCACGAAGCAAAGGCTTAAAGCGAGCCGAGCGACCTGATCCCACATCTCGGCACACTTGACGAATAACTCGCGGTTGAAGTGGAAATCAGGGATCTCAGAGTACCCCTCGGTTGCAACCTTGCGCATGTTCGCGCCGGCAACAACCGTCGACATGTGAGTGTAGGAACAGAGTTGCTTGTAGAGCTCGTAGTATCTGTGCCATTCCGGGGCACGGCTCATCCTGAAGGCGCTTTTGCCGTGGTTGCGGTGCGCTTCCTCCAGTTCTCGTAGCTGGATGAGCTTGATTTCGAGCGACACGCCCGGATTCGACAGCTCCAAGTAGAAGGCAGGAAACATACCTTCCAGAACGGTTCTCAGCTCGCGCATGACCACTTCATATAACCCGCACAGAAGGCTCGTCTCAAGCCACACTAGAACGTTTGTCTGTGAAGACAGGTAGCAGTAGAAGAGGCTGCTCTCCAACACTCGTGCTCGGTGGAGGTTATCTGATAAAGGATGCAGGAAATTGCCGGCCCATTCCTCAGCGAAACCCTGAACAAACGCGAGGTAGTGGGCAATTGAGCGGTCGGCACATGTTTCGGTGTGCACCTTCACAAAAAAGGGCTGAAGAATGGAGTTTTGTGGCTGGCTTCCCATGGAAAAGATCACTGTACCACCTGCTTGATGCCTCAGTGTCACTTTCCCTTCCAAGTATCTATCCGTAGTAGAGATTCCAAACTCATTCGGCCGTAACTGGCGCCATTCCCGGCCGGCCGGTGACCTTTCTACTGACGCCAATTGGCTGACCATTCTAGGATTTGGCCGATTGCATGCACGAAAGAGTGCAACTTTAGTCGAGCCTTTGGGTTCTAAATTTAACCAACTGCCGCTCCGTCTCATTGCTCAGTAAGAAGTGCGTCCGCAGATGAATCTCGACTGGGCGAGCAATTGCTGTCTCCAAGCGGACGACTTCGGCCCTTGCCCTCAGCGGATCGGCGTGAATGGAAGTGAGCGCTGGATGTTTCAAGACGTGCATCGAGGCAGTCCAGCGTTTGCGGCCGGGCTACGGACTGGTTAGCGGCCCGATATGCCTTCGTAGAAAAATCTATCCTCGTAGTCACCGAAGGACTCGGCCAGCAACGATTCCACAGTCGAGTCGTGCTGCTGGTAAAGAGCACACCGCGAGCGCCGGCGAGAAGGTCTCAGCGTTTCGCGGAGGAAAATAATCTGGCAACCATCGTAGGAACGAAGACGCCAGGTCGTCTGCTGAGCGGGAGCACATACAAGGTTGGCCAAGGATACATTCTTGGCTTGCCAGTTGCTGCTTACCTAACTTGGCAAGGACGGATGCTGGAGAACAACGGTATCGTCTCGAAGTTCTCTATCGAACTTTCGCGAGACGCGTTGTGGGAAGGAAGCGACACCCAGCTTCAAGCTGCGGTCGAAAGCGGCGAAGGCACTCTAAATCCGAACGTCTGCTGACCTGGACGAAACGATTGTTTGCAGTCCCCAGCACCGGACAAACAGCCCAATTTTTTTCCTAAACTGAGGTCTTGAGAACAACAGGAAACTGCGCCACTGCAGGTGGAATGGTGAGACGCGTCATTGTTGTCGCTGTCGCGAGCGCCTGAAGTCGACTCTGGGGGCTGACTTTCTTGCCTCCGTTATCGAATAGTTCGGCTGCAAAGGCAACTCTTTGTTGTGGCGGAAATGTCATCGCCGGGCGGTACTCTGCGGTCTGCTCGTAAGCGATTTCGATCAGCCAGGAGTCTCCTTCAACAGTGAGATTGAAGCCTCCTCAGATTATAGAGACGTTCAAGCAGCGGGTAGCTGCCGCGCGATATCACTTTTGCTGTGCGGTGAGCGGGAGCATCAGGGTGCATCTTCAGTCTTGCGGAAACATCCCGAGTGGACCAAAGATGTTTTACAGCACCTTCACGGGAGGATCCCAGGCGACAAACAGTTTAAGGCGTGGTTGATCTGGTTAATCGGCCTCCTTGAACCAATCAGCAGAAAGCAGTTCGGAGAGGCCTCAGGTGACATGCGAGGGCAGGGTGCAGCGGGACGTGGCCTTCTGCCTTGCGGTTCTTCGTGGGGCCGTCCTTGCCCCGAGACCGGCGATTGGTGACGGCGACGTTCGACTGCTCCCAGAGCACGTCGCTCCATCTCAGGGGAATGGCATGTACAAACCCCTTACGCCAAAGAGACGGACTTCATTTTCCCGTCGCTGAAGGCAGAAGGCCGCGTGCCGCTCTCTCCCGCAATCTTCGTTGCAGACCATCTCCGGCCGGCAGCGCTGAAAGCGGGCGTCCCGATACCCCAAGGGCATCGCCAGGGCGTTCGTATATTGGGGGTGAAACCCCAACAGGCGAAGAATTTGCTGCTTTGTTGGAAAAAGCAATTCACAAGGTGAAAGAACGCGAGATGACTTACCGATACGTCATGAGGAAAGTGGGGAACCGCAAGGTACACGTTCCCCTAATGGGGATGTTAACCGCTGGCGATGGCCACATGGTTATTACGCGCAACGAGATTTTCGATGACGACGAGCCGTTGCAGCCGTGGCTGAAATCTACCTTGCCCTAGTTTTTCAGGACGGGAACAGACTCGTCTGATTCTCAACGAGTTTCACGGGATTGAGCACGCTTCGTGGTCGTTGGCCGCCTGATTAACGCGGTTGCTCACGGGGTAAGAACGCATCAAGCGAGCATCAAAAGGCTTCAACATCTCGGAAACCGCGTTCGTATTCTTCATTACCGGATCAAGCCACAGATCGTAATTGCGCGGATCGAGGATAACTGGCATTCGGTAGTGAACGGCAGAGGTCACCGCGTTCGGAGTTGTCGTCAGAATCGAGCACGTCTCCATCATTCCTCCACTCGGATCCTTCCATCTCGCCCATATATCCAGCGAACGCAAACAACTTGCCTTCATTCACTTCGAAACAGGACGGCTGCTTGGCCTTGCCCGTGCACGACCACTCGTAAAACCGGTCTGCGGGAATGATGCATCTCCGAAACTTCAACGCGTCGCGGAACGCAGGCTATGTGGCCGCAGTCTCCGCACTCGCGTTGATCATCCGGGCCGCACGGAGGAATCCTAGCCGCGGCTGGAATGAGCCCCCAACGGAGCAGCGACAACTTTCGGCAAGGCTCTTTCGGATTCCGGAGAATGACCTGCTACAGGCTGGGTGGGGCGATGCTATAGTTCGTGAAGGTTTTGTTTTGAGTGCCAGAAAAAACCCCTGAAATAGGCTTCGACATGCAGCCTCTAGATTCCTCAGACCGCCTCTTTCACTCGTTCGTTCTGACCGGTTCTGCGCGCTCGGCATTTGACTTGGTCGACTCTGCGATTGCAGATCGCCGGTTTCTCGCGCTGGCGCTAGTGGGACCGCCGGGTGTGGGTAAATCGATGACACTCAACTACCTCGTAGCACGAGCACAGGAAAACGGTCACTTAGCGGTTTCCCTCCATGTAAGTCGTATGCGCGAAGTTGACGAACTCATAGCCAGAGTTGGCGAAGCATTAGCAGGTGAGATTCCTCGCGTTTTGCTTAAGGGCGGTTACGTAGTCAGTGAGTTCAAGTCCCTGTCTCTCCTCCGAGACCTCGTCGAGCGACGTCTTAGCGATTCGCTTGCAAGCTTTCTGGAAATACTTCAAAGAATCGATAAGGAATTGCCGCCGGACTTAGCCATTCTCTTCGCCTTGGACGGACTCGATGACGACCTACTCAATAGTCGTGCTTTTCCCAGCTTCGTGCGACGATTGTCGGAGCCCGAAACGTCTAGATTCAAGTTGCTTGCGACCTTCTTCTCTTCGTCTATCCCCCACTCTCTCGCGAGAATATTCACTACCATCGATCTCGGCCAGTTTAACCAAGAAGAAGCAAAGCTATTTTTTCGATCTCGTTCGGAGCTTGGAACTCTGGCCCCGGAAGTCGTCGAGAGGATTTCCGACATCTCGCAGGGAAATCCGCTCCTCCTCTCGCTCCTAACAGCCTATATGCCAGAAAGAGTTGCTGGCGCAGAACTGATGGATCTTACGAGCGTGGTCGGCATTGCCGTGCAAAAAATTGTTAGCCGCTACGAACCAGACCCTCAGAATGCGATGAGGATGCTTCAGTTAATCGCGGTCTTTAGCGGCGAAGATGTGGAGTTCTTTCAAGAAATAAGTGGCCTGGGCGAAACTACCTTCAGGCAGATCCTGAGCCATCTAACTCCACTGTTAGCATTCCCTACGTTAAACCCAGGAACTCATTCTGAAAAACAGATTCAGGTAGCACATGCTGCGATTCGCGAATACTTGATCGGCGACGTTCTCAAGCAAATTACTATTGATCAGACTACTCTCCAATTTGGGGAGGAAGAAGCAGAGAGGGACCCAAAACTGCCTCAGCAACTTGTGCAGAGTCCGTGGCTTGGCCCACTGCTAAAGGGTAATAAGAGTATCGCCTTAGGAGATCGCGGCTCCGGGAAAAGTGCGATCTTCCGCCTATTTAGAGAAAAGATTGGATCGCAACAATTGGGCCGTCCCGGCTCGCAAATGATCGTTGTGTCCGACAACAATCCCGCCGCATTCGTACAGCGCCTTACTTCGCGGGACAGCGGCCCTCCATCAGCTGAGAAGTTTAAGGCGGTATGGTTGTCGTTATCAGCGGCCCTGATTGCAAAGCACTTCCTCTCTGCGAATATTGCAGGGTCAGCGAATCCTGACTTGCTTCGCCAGTCTGCATTGATCGTGAAGGCTGCTGGGATGACCGATCAACCAACGACTCCTGCTGGATGGTCGCGCCGAATGCTTGATCGCCTCAAGCCCCTGTTGCAGACCAAAGTGTCGTTCAAGTGGGGACCCATTAAGATTGAGACACCCGATGGCAGTCTCGGGGCGTGGTTTACGCATTCCGCTATTGATGTCGAAGATTTCTTGGTACGGGCCGACAAGGAATTTGCGACATGGGGCTCCATTGTCCGAATCGTGGTCGACCGCATTGACGAGGTCTACAAGTACGATGTCGGCCTGCAAGAGTCATTTGTGCAGGGGCTTTTCCTGGCTGAGGCTCGACTAAGCTTGTTAAAGTCGGTGGCGTTTATTTTGCTATTTAGGACGGACCTCTTCGAGCGCTACGACATCCAAGAAAAAAATAAGTTCCAATCTCGAACAATCCTGTTGGACTGGTCCGAGGGTGATATCGTCACGATGCTGTCTAGGAGGGTGTTTAGCAACCCTGCCCTCCATCAGCTCGTAAATCGCCTCAGAATTTCACCGGAGCGGCCAGGCGCTCATCAGGAAGCAGCGTTGCGCCTAGTATTCCCTGCACGGGTGGAAGGCAAGGCACTCCGCGACTGGTTGGCCCAATTCCTCACAAACGGTCGAGGCCGAATCGCGCCCAGACAAGTGATCCTGTTCCTAAACGCCGCGAAGGAAGAAGCCGCACGCACTGGCACGAGTTCAGCTGATATCCCAGTGTTTAGCACCACATCTATCTCCAAGGCGATGACTAGGCTTTCGGAGCTTTGCTATGACGAGGTCATCAGCGATTTCCGAGTTGCCACTTCGCTCGTGCGGAACTGTAGGGCTGGGCGACTCACTCGATTCTGCTTGGAACAGGTCGCACCCTTGGCCGACCCCACTGAGGGCAGCGTTAGCCAGCAAGTGGAGGTGCTTGAGCGCCTTGGCTTCATCCGCCGAGTTGTTGCGCCGGGCGAGAACGGAGGCCTGCGCACATGGTTCGAAATCCCTGAGCTGTACACGCGTTGCTGGCTTAAAACACAAGACTTTTCATAAGCCGACGACGCAACTCGCCACGAAACGGGCCATCGCATTGCAGGACGGCCCGGTGATTTTGGTTGGTCATTCGGTCAAAGGCTCGTCCCAGAAAGTAAGGATCATGCCGCTGGTGCCTGCCATACTCGATGACGCTGTGGATCCTACTCGCGGCGACTGACCTACTGCGCGAATGGGTGGAGAGACTAAGTACGCGTCACACGGCGGGCACCCGGGCACTGCTTTAGGAGTACTTGTTTAGCGCGATGGTACTGCCCGACAGAATCTAATTGCAAAGGGCGAGAACGCGGTTAACCTGTGCTGTGGCAGAAGAAAACAGCGCGGAAAAGATCGCTCGGAGATTCTTACAGACACCACTCTCAATATGCGCTGCACCTCAGCATCTCTTAGTTCTATAGGCATACGCCTTCGAACAATGTTTCCGATCATATAGAGGCCGAAACGTTTCCACTCGATCTTGATCTTGTCTCGGGCGTTCGATAGACGCTTGTCAGAGGTAGCTAGTCGATCGTTGGACGGTGGAAAACGATTGTTTGCCGATGGCACGATCCCGGCGGCATTCAAGGTGACGGAAAGCACAGTCACCTCGAAAGGCGTCATTATCGTGAATTATGAGCGTGCAGGCGCCACACACGGAAGTCTATAAACATTCGGCCGGGTGGCCCGGGCTTTTGATCTTGCGGGCATTACCAACACAGTGGGTGCCCCGTTCCTTCGCGTTTTTTGCGAAGAGCCTGCCCTGAGCTTGTCGAAGGGGCGGAAGTCGGAAATGCCGGCGCCAAGTGGGTTTGATCACGTGTCCACACAAAATCAAATAGGCACGCAGCATCGCCACCCACCACCCCTTCGGCAAGCTCAGGGCAGGCTCTTGCAAAAAACGCAAGGATGGGGCACCCTCAGTGGGAATAGTGCACGCAAAGATCGTTAAAGGTGGCCGCCCGCCCATATGTCTCTTTGCACTTCCTGGGGGCGCAGCAATAAGCGGCGGCCAAGAAATGACGGTTTAATGTAAAAATAGCATCTACCCAGCTTACCGCTTGCAGCGGAGGTACTCGAGTTGGTGGAACCACAGAAGGCCACAGAAACTGAATTGAAGTCTCCGTTGGAAATAACCAACATCCGCAATTTGTTGGGCGCGGCGCATTGGCCAAGAGCTTGTGCGTGTTGCTTAGCCCCTCCAGAGAATCGGGTTGACCTGTTTACATACTTCGAGTCCCAGCCAGAAAAAATTCCGTACTGCCAAGTCTGTGCAACGCATCCGGAAGGGGAGACTAAACTAAGTGAAGTTGAATACCGCCAGAAGATTATGATGTTCCGGGGACACAGTACTGTGATCACATGGAACAGTTCCGAGCGTATTGGGTTTGCGTTAGCAAGCACTTTTGTAAAAGTCTTTCATGTAATCTTTCTTCGCAGAGCAGTGGAATTTGATCCGTCAGGATCGTCCGCACTCCGCTTTTACAACGTCGAATATGCCAAGCGTTTCGCGAATGCGAATGGACTCGACTGGCCCGAGATCATCAAGCAAAACACGGTGGCACGAGTAAAAATTGATGAGTTGCAGGGTTGCCTACGCTTTTTAAGGTTCCCAGCCATATTTCTGGCGGTCATATTTTTGCTATCTCTTCTGGTCTACTTGTTGAGCCGCCTACCGTAAGGCCTCGCGTTGCTCTCGCCCACTGGGGGCCTGTTTAGGATCCGAGGGGATGTCAAGAATATTTTCCTGCGGGTGGCCCGGGCTTTTGATCTCGCTGGCATCACCAACACGGGGTACCCCGTCCTTCGCGTTCTGGGGGAAACCCGGGGACAGGAAGCTGTGAAGAAATCGATTTCCTCTTGGCAACATTGTTGAGGAAGCCATCGGTCACATGCGCTACTTCCCTGCGTCGCGTTTAAACCAATGTCGAACTCACTTGAACGAATGCCATCCATCACATGTGAATGCGGCGCGATGGTCGTTTCCGACGCTTTCGTGCCGAACTCGCGCGGTGGCGCACCGCGCACTTCCGGCTTCGCCAGTTGCCTGCGGCGATGCGAAGCGTGCGGCATCGGTTTTTCCAATTGCCGCAACCATTCCGACATCGTAAGGATCCTGCGTGATCCTTTCGTTGGACTGCCTGCCTATGTCGCTGAAGGCTGCGACCGCGCACTCGCTGAGTGTCTCAACCGATCGCACTCTAGCAAGAAGACTGAGTTCCAGTCTCTAAGGTCGGAAGATCACTTGACGTGGACCGTGATGCGTTTCTTGCAGCACGAGCGTTTGCTCGGTCAGGCTTTTCGATGCCCTGGTGTTGAGCCGGTGTTGCTTATGTGGGGCGTACCGGTCCCGAACAACAGCACTGAAGGCTGGGCACTCCGCGAAAAGATCATCGCTATCTCAAACGATCTGCGGGAACGACCGACACACCGCACTGAGCCGGACGTAGTCTTGAACTTTGGTGAAGGTGGGATCGTCATCGTCGAAGCGAAGTTGTTGTCGCCTAACGATTTCAAGAAGGAAGACTATAGTGGTTGGCCGAAGTACTTGAACGATGCGACGTTCCGAGACCCGAACTGTGCTCGCGCCATCGGTTGTTACCAGCTCGTTCGGAACTGGAGGATCGGCTCTGACCTTGCAGGAGAGCGCCCGTTCACGCTCGTCAATCTTGGTCTGGAGTTCACCTGCGATGAGACCAGAGAATTGGCGCGGCTCTGGCTCTCGTTCAGGACGTCAACTCGGCGACGGTTCGTCGTTCGATATTGGAACACACTTCTAAGCGTAGCCACTATTCCGACTTGGCTTTCTGCGTACGCGCGTCGGCGGGCTATACCCTTGGCGAAGTGATTGGGACGCCCGATTATTCCATTCTCGGATGCTAAACATAGCGTCTTAAGTAATTGCGCATACTCTGCGCAGGACATCGTTCCGAGGGTCCAGGTTGCGAACTCGGATTCAACCGCTCCGATGACGTCTTGGAGATTGTCAAAGTAGCGATTGTGCAGGCAGCGACGGCGGGTGGAGCTTCCACACTCGCTCGATCGGGTTGAGTTCGGGACTGTAAGCGGGAAGGAAGTCCAAGGCAAAGTGATGGGCGTGGTATTCCCGCCACGGTCGGTGCAGGCGGGAGTGGTGATAACGGGCATTGTCGGCGATTACCACCACCCGTCTCCTGGTTCCGCGGCTGGCGGAGCGGAGTTGCTGGAGAAACTGCAGGAAGCTGGGCCCATTGAATTTGCCGGTTTCCAGACGGAACACAAAGCGCCCATCCCGCAAGCGCACGGCCCCGAAATAGCCCCCACTTTTGCGGGTGGGGGCGTGCAGGAGGACAGGGTCCTTGATTTCTGGCGGGATCCACATGCGGCAGCGGGAGCCATGCTGCTGAAAGTGCACCTCGTCGGTGGCCCAAAGATCGACGCTGTCGTCCTGCATCAAGGCTTGAAGTTTTTTTTATGTGCTTTTTGCACGGCGGGATTGGCCTGGGCCAGCGCGGGTCGTGGCTTGCGTAACCGGAAGCCGAGCTGACGGAACATACGCTGGCACTGGCGAACCCCGATGGCAACGCCATACCTTTGCTCAATCCAGGTACTGAGGGTTTTTCCGTCCCAGAGATTCCCGCTCAGACCAATCTCCCGCGGCGGGTTCCGCAAGATTCGATCGACCCCGGCCAGTTGTTTTTCCGTCAAGCGTCGGGGCCGTCCCGGTCGTTCCCCCTCTAACAATCCCGCTAGACCGTCTCTTTCAAAACGACCCACCCAATACTCCACCGACCGTGGCGCATCCCCCAAAAGATGAGCCACTTCCGGACAGGTCACACCCTGGGCTACCAAAAGCACTCCATGGAGACGATGATCGTAGCGCGATTCTTCCGAGCGGCGGATCTCATCCTGCAATCCGAGAATGATGGTGGGAGAGTCGGCAATGGCAAGTGGTTTCATTCTCCTATGAAACCACAACTCCATCGCTATGCGCAATTACTTATGTCGCTGTGTTTAGCTAAGTCACAGTATGCGACTTTCCGAAATGATAAGCTACCGGAAGCCTGCCAAGAGGCAGGTAGGCAGACCCGGAGATTACGCGCCGATCGAAAGATCGTCGTGCGGTGAGGTGGGATGGTCAACATCCTGCCCTGGTGACGCATACTTTTCCACCGGGATGCCGTGCGAAACCGGCTGCGGCGGACGCCGCAGCCGAGTTTCGTGTTGTTAGCCTTATGCGTCTGCGTAGCGCAATTGACGATGAAGCAAGGAAACTAATAAGACGCTTTGAAAACTATGCTCGGCAACTGGCTGACGAGTCACAGCGTCGCGCACGGCGCACAACTCGGACTGTTACACGACTAACGCTAAGGCGCCCACCCTACTGGTCCCTCGCGACGGGCTTTGACCCATATTTTGTGCGAGCGCGGGCGACTTGTATCACCAATTCGGTGGAGAAGAAGCTGGCCAACAAGACCTACGAGCCATTTACTCCCTGCCAACACTTTGTCCCAAAGGTGGGTGGGGGGCGCAGGGAGGTTTGCGTTTTCCAGGTGGCCGATAGTGCTGTTTCCCGTATTTTCTATGATGCACTAATCCAAAAAAACCGCGCTCGTATGAGCTCAAGAGCATACGCATATCGCAACGATGTAACAGCCCAGGACGCAATCCAGTACATCGCTGCGGAAGTGCGAGGTCAGACCCGAGTGTTCGTTGCGGAGTACGATTTTTCAAAGTATTTCGATAATATTTCTCACGAATATTTGCACAAGATCCTTCGAGATCGACAATTCTTGCTCAGTCGGGCGGAGATGGGTGTCGTTGACGCATTTCTACGCGCAGTACCCCTTCCGGAGAGCAGTTATCAATCCCACAGCGCAGTTGTGAGAGAACGGGGCATTCCCCAGGGCACGTCGATCTCACTTTTCCTTGCGAATATAGCGGCTTGGGATCTTGATCGTTCGCTGGAACGCCTAGGTGTCAGCTTTGTACGTTACGCTGACGACACGCTCATCTGGTCGACGGACTACGCACAGTTGTGTCGAGCAGTAGAGACGCTTCACGAGATGGCGGTAAGGATTGGTTCGCCGGTCAATCTTGAAAAATCAGGAGGCATCCATCTCTTGGTACCTTCAGGTGCTCCGTCAGAAATCAAAAGCATAATGTTCATCGAATACCTTGGCCACCGAATCTCGCCTTCTTCTGTCGGAATGAAGGAAAGAGTCGTACAACGAATCAAAGAACGGGTGAACGAGCTTTTATATTTCAACCTGATCAAAGAACCCGAGGGGGGTACTCAGAATCCTGGCAGATTGCAAAGAGTTGACCGGGACTACGTCACCTATGTTTGGCAGCTGCGACGTTATCTTTACGGCGACATTTCAGAGCGGCGCCTCCGTCGGTTCCAAATAAGGGGCGTTCCCCGCCGCAGATTCCGAGGAGTGATGTCATTTTTTCCGTTGCTCGATGACACACAGCAGCTCAAGGAACTCGATGGTTGGTTGGTGTGCTCAACATGCATGGCATTGAAGAAGCGCGGCCGCCTATTACAGAAACTTGGATACACTAGCCTCCCCGATCCACACGGATTGCCGTGCTGTGCGCTTCCGGCCTACATTCGAAAAAGCCGAACAACCGGAGGGAACCTCGATCTGAGACTGCCAAGTCTTCAGAGAATTGCATCTGTGATCAGGAGTGCGGCGACGCAATACGGCACAACTAGCATTGCGCGAACATCGCAGTACGAGTACTAGCTCACGGGTGCTCACGCTATCACGGGACGTGTCATTGCCCAGCGTCAGACGTGCATTAGGATTCCGCGACTTTGTTGGCCAGTAGCTCGGGCAATCGCGGCGCAATAAAGGCCGACCTGCCGTTTATAGTGTTCAAGCCCACTCGCAAGGTCTCGATCCGTCTTGAAGTCCACCACTGTCCAAACGTCCTTCTCCAGAAAAGCAAGATCGACGATACCCTCGACGATCCTGCCACCTTGTTGAGTGAACGTGACGGGAACCTCCCTTCTGCACTGGCCCTTGACTAAGGCCTTTCGGGCACGAACAAGCAGCGGATGAGACAATGCCGTTTGTACGACGGTGGCGGCTGTAGCAACCTCATCCTCGGTCGCGCCCAAAATGCGCCCTTGGAGGACCGCGACCGAGGTTGTCAGCTCCGTAGTGGAATCGAGAGCGACCGTCGCCAAAGCCGCATGAACAAGGGTTCCGAAGCGCGTTCCCGCAGGGCGTTCGCCGTTTCGGGCCAACTCGACTACGTCTACGATTGGGACTGCATCCCCCGCACTGTCCTTGCCGCGCGCCGCTGATGTGGCCGTACAGACAATATGAGACGGTCTGGAGGCTCGCTCACGTGTTTTCTCGAGAAGTGCACGCCAAAGTTCATAGCGCGTCAGATCCTGCTCCGAAACGCCTGCGTCACTTTTAGCGAGAAGTTCTTCCTGCCGAAGACCAAATGATTGTCTGACGCCTAAATTGAGTATCTTAGGATCCCACCAGGTCACGTCGTAGCCCAATCCTGAAGACTCGAAACAATGCCGTCCAGGACACACATTGTCGTCCTCTGCGACTGCATTATCGGGGCGCGATAGAACACTGTCTTTTCCGAACTTGGGACAAGCACTCGAGTTCTCTGGTTTGCGGTACCGATCGAGCGGCGGATAAACTGCCTTGTACAGCGGCCTGACCCACCAGTTTTCGATCGAATCCCACTTGCCGAACGGATGGTCTCCGATGGTTGGGATAACCAGCAGATCACGGGCGCGGGTCGAAGCAACATAGGCGACTCGCACTCCTTCGGCACGATCGCGCGCCAATTCGAGCGCCGCGTTTTCTTGGAGTTCCCGTGGTTCGCATCCCGCAAGGGGAATCGCACACATGCGAGCCGGGGCGTCGATGTGCCGGCTTGGGTATGACGACGTAAGCTTTGCGGTGATGTCGGCTAGGATGACGACAGGGAATTCCAAACCCTTAGCCTTGTGAACCGACATGATCCGAATCCCCTCACCGCCCTCCTCAAAGACCGGCGCTTCGCCCGTCTCGGCCGCGTCAGCCCCCCCTTGCAGCGCTTCAACGAATCCACGGAAGGAGAGTCCGCCCGAAGCTTCGTACTTGCGGGCAAGTTCACTCACATGAAGCACATTGGCGAGCACCTGTTCGCCTGATGGCCGGAGAGCAAATGCCAAGTGTGCTCGGGTCTTGCACAGAAGGAGCTCGAAGGTCTCAGCTACTGGACAGTAGTTCCGGCCGCGGTGTAGCTCCCGAAGAATTACGAGTGCTTCTACGGCTGGACGCAGGCTGTCCGGAACAGGCTCGGCTGGGGCGCGGAATGGATGAAATCTGCCAAAACGATGCCGATATTCAAGCAACAGATCATCTCGAATGGCGAACAGAGAGCCTCTGAGAGTGGCAAAAACGGAGAGCTCGTCGTCCGGCCATTCAATCGCCGCAAGCGCAGCCCGAACGGTCTGCACTTCCTCGCGATCGTGAAACGATCTGCCGCCAACGAGTAGATGCGGGAGGTTGCGGGCTTCGAGGGCGCGAAGGTACGGTCGCACTATGTCCTCATTGAAGCTGTAAAAACGGCGAAATAACAGGCAGACATGACTCGCGGTAATCGGGATTCGCTTGTCTGGCTTTTCTTTGTCGGGTATAGTCCACCCACTTTCGCGAACGAGCCAAGCTACGAAAGCAGCAACCGAGTCAGGCAGCGAGCTCTGAACAGCCTCCATGGAGAACCTGCGCGTGCCATAAGGCTCCGGGGCCGGCAGAGCTACCGTTGCGGGCTGTTTGTCATAGTCGGAACGAAACGGAGAGAGGGGAACGTGTCGTGCTTGAAGTTTCTCAGGGTCACCGTCCATCTCAGTCGCAAACGACTCGTTGATAACACGCTGAATCGCTGGCAGTGAACGAAAGCTGGTGGTGAGTTCAACGAATGATGCGCCGCGATTCAGGAGCAACTTTTTGACCTCCTCGTATGTGCCGACATCGGCGCGGCGAAAACGATAAATCGCTTGCTTGGGGTCACCCACAATGAACAGTTTTCCCGCAACTGGGGTGACCTTCCTCCAATCAGTAATGACGGAGTTATCGGCTGCGAGCAGGACGAGAATCTCAGCCTGCAAGGGATCCGTGTCCTGGAACTCGTCAACAAAAATGTGCGTGTATCGATGCTGGAAGTGCCTGCGGACGCTCTCCGAATTGATCAGCAAGTCGCGCATTCGGACCAGCAAGTCTAAGAAGTCGAGTTGCCCAGAACCTTCCTTTAATGCTTGGTATTCCCAAACGCTCTCCGTGAGCTCGGCTTGAAGCAGAGGGGCCAGATCGGCATTGGCTTGCTGGAGAAATGTTTGGACGGCCGTCACCAGCGCTGCATGTGCCGTCAAGACATCTTCGCGGCTGACTTTCTCCTTATATTGTGCATATCCCTTACGAGGCAGTTTTCGCAGCTGATCGTATTCGCGGTCTTTTCCGAGAGAAACGAACATCGCTTCAAGTCCGTCGTAGTCGCGCGGTTGAGTGACTTCAACAGTTCTTATCTCGTCACTGATGGACCTTGCGGGAGCGGTGTCCGCGAAGAGCATACTTGAGGAATTTCCCGGATTCCTCGTCATGGCAGCAAAGGCGTGCAGATGCTCTACAAGACGATCGATTTCCTGCTCCCTCGAAAATATGTCTCTGCGCCAAAGCGCAGGAAAGTCACGCCAGTCTGCCAACTCCCAACCGGCCTTGAATAATGCATCTGTTGCGGAATCGCGGGAGCGGCGACGTAGGAATCGTCGGATACCGTCGGGCAGATTCTCTAACTTTCGCTCGAACCAAAGCCGGAAAACTTGGTGGTAGAGGGCCTGGCTTTGAACCTCGGTCATGACTTCGAATTGGGGATCAATTCGTGCCTCGACTGGGCGCTCGCGAAGAAGGTCTGCGCACAAAGCGTGAATGGTGCTTACACGTGCTTCCTCCAGGTGCGCGAGCGCATCTTCGAGGTGGCATCTTCGTTCCGAGTCATTAGATCGGGCACGGGCCCTTTCCAGCTCGGATCGAAGACGGAGCTTGAGTTCTCCTGCGGCCTTTTCAGTGAATGTAACTGCGATAATTTGGTCGATGGAAGCTCGGCCGCCGGCCAGAACTGCAATGACCCGTTGCACCATCTCGCTGGTCTTGCCGGTGCCAGCGGCGGCTTCGACGACCATGTTGCAGTCAAGGTCCTTCCGGATCTGATCTCTCGCGCGCTGGTCGACCAAGGCCATCAGGGTAGAACCCTCATTGCTTTTAGTTGAACGATCTGAGTGTGATCTTTTTTTCGGCCAATTCGGATTTCTTCATAGGGGCCGCAGACTTCCTGGAAGTCGCACCGAGAACAGGCGTCTTCACGGGGCGCCGGCACGAGGAACCCACTCGTGATCGCTTGTTGAATGGTGCGGAGGACGGTGCGTCCGCTCTCGCGGGTAATTTCGTTCAAAGGGATGACTCGCTCGCCGAAGCCTCCAGCGGCTGTGCAAAAGAAGATGCGGCTCTCGACGACCGGCTGTTTTAAAGCAGTTTCAACTGCCATCCCGTACAACGCAGGCTGCAAGACTTCACCGTGACCCACGACAAGGCCCTTGCTCGTATAGTTCTTGCCGGTCTTGTTGTCGGTAACGCGGAGTCGTTGGCCGTCTACGTCCGTCTCCACGAGATCGACAAACCCATGCAACTTCTCCCCGCTAGGAAGAGTGACTGGTTCCGCCAAGCTTGCCTGATCTCGCCCCTCCCGAGTCTTGAATCCGAATCCAAATTCGAAGTGGATGGGAATCCAGTCGGTCGTGGCCGCCATCTTTTCCAGCCAGACGCGTAGGTCCGCACGCATGGTTTCGACGGCGTCTTGCCAGACGCGATCGATTGCGGGCGCCAGTTCCTCGTAATACTGTTTCGCGAGGGCGTCTACTGTTTTGTCGAGCTGCCTCAAAACCCCCGGCAACGTCGCCACAGTCAAAGGTAGCCCGCCAGACTCCTGAAGTGTATGCAGCAGTTCTGCCTGGATCCGATGAAACATCTCGCCGCGCGTCATTGGATCCAGTTGCTCAATCGGCGCTGGTTCTCCTCTTAACTCCAACCGGTAAATGCCCGAAAGCAGGAATTGGTAGGGGCAAACTGCGAACTTCTGCAAAGCGGAAACGGAGTAAGGTCGAGAACTCAGCTGATATTCCTGGAGAATCTCGGTGATCGCATCGCTCTTCTTGCATAGACCGTCGTATTGAGACCACTCGGGTTTCCATCGCGCCCAACGGCTGCGGAGCGAGCGGGCCAGATGTTCGTTCAACTGCATCACGTAAGCCAAACGGCCTTTTCGCTCCGCATCGGGCTGGGTCAGCAGCGGCCACAGAGTCGCGAGATCGTGTTCCGAGTTGTCAATGGCCCGGCTCGGATCACGTGGTGCCGGCCAAGCGAGGCGGCTGGCGCCGTCTCGCTCCGCCTCGCGTGCCAGCACCTCGAAGTCCGGCACACGACCGGTGACCGATCGCATCACATCGAGCGCGTAGAAGGACGGCACGCGCGGTCTAGCTTCAGCTATCTCCAGGCGAGGATAGGAAAGATAGAGCCTTCTGCGAGCAGCACCCACCGCAATTTGGAGAAGCAGCCGTTCCTGTTGGCTCCGGTCGGCCAAGACCCGTAAGGCGGGCGAAAGTCTCTTGCGAAGGTCGTCCAAGAGCAGCGGATCTTCTCGCAGTTTGTGTGGGAAACCACGCTCCGCAAGTCCTGGAACGAACACGATTTCGAACGAACGGCCCCTCGCCTGTTCTGGGGTTCCTACAAATACCCGGCCGTAGCGATAGGGCGGTGGTTCCGCCTGCACATTCGCCAACCACGTGTAAAGCACAGTTTGGACTTCTTCAAACAAAACAGATTGTATCGGGGCCATCGGCTTCATGTCAGCCAACACGGCCAAGACACGCTCCGGCCGTCGAAGGACCTTGGGAACGAGCTTTTCTAGCCACGAAACCCATTCTCCCCAGCTTGCTGTACCGGGTAAGGCAGCTAGGTCTTCAATGATTGGAAGAACGAAGCCCCGAAGGTGCTGAAGATTGCTAAGACTCCGTTGGAGACCTTGAAGGCGTGGGGAATCGGGATCATCTTTTGCACAGGTCTCACGCTCCAATCGAAACTGCTTCTCCAAGCCATCCAGCCGCCGGATCCACCGGTCCTTCCCGCCGATCACTGCCGCCTCGACAATCAGTTGTTCCCACTTCCACGGAGCCCGAAGGCTTCCTTCTAGCTCCGGACTGGACTCATCGTCCCCCATCCCTTGCTCCAGGTCTCTTTGTTCCCCAGTTTCGGGCCCCGGCGCCGTGACGGATGAGACTGCGCCGAGCGCTTCGTCCTCGGGGAACACAAAAGTCGGTTCGGTGCTTTTGGGGTCTCCTGACTCGGAGAGCGGAGGCACCTGAGCGAATGAGAGGTATTCAGCAAAGCGGCGTGCGGACAACCCCTCTGCTGCACACGCGAGGACCGCGAGCAACGCTCGCCCTGACGGATCGGGACGACGATCGCCGCGCATGAAGAATGCGGGAATCCCCGCACGCCGTAGCGCCGTTTCCATCAGACCGGCATAGGTACCCGGATTACGAAGCAGAATCGCAACTTGATCGAAACGGATTCCTGCACCTGCCTGTTCCAGGATGCGGCGGGAGATCTCTACGCATTCCCTCTCCTCTCCGGGAGCTGAGAAGAAGACAAATTCGTCGTCCGCTTTGCCTTCGGGCGGGACAACCTCGGTGAACAAGTACTGGCCGAGCCGCGCAAGACTCGATTTGACAAGGGTGGGGCCAGCTTCAGCCACCTGTAGCGCAGGCAGAGCCCTCAGAGCGAGCAGGGTCCGGGTATCCCCGACCGGGCAGGTAATGAGGAGGCTCGGTGACGACTCGGCCAATGCAACAAGAAAGTCCTGCTCTGCAGCGAAATGAATTGGCACATCCAGAAGGAGCGAGGGGCAGCGCGCCAGAGTTGCACCGGACCGAACAGCCTCTGACGCTACACGCAGCAAGCCTGTCCGGTCGGCAATGGAGGCAGTCGCAAGTTGCTTTTCAAACTGAAGGAGTAAAGCACCATTGTCTCGTGCAGAAGCCTCAAGCTGTTCGAGGTTGTCAGCTGTTATGCCAGCAGATCGCAAATCATCCAGAGTGGACGCAGTGGCCCGCGCGAAGCCGGGAAAGCGAGCAACTGGATGGAAATACTCCAGGTGGCCTTTTGCTAATGCTTCGTAGACAGCGCGGGCGGCAACTGCATCGTTACCCAACGGTGTGCCAGGTGCGAGTCCCTGCTCTGCGAGCTTCGGCGCAGCAATTCGGGCCGCCACTTGCGTGAAGCTAAACCGCCGCAATCCGAATGTTGCGCCCTTGGTCTGCGGCAAACCCCGGACCAGCTCATCGATGGCTTCAATGGAAGATCCGATCAGCACCATTTCAGTCGCACTTGGGAAGGAGCAGACGAACTCAGCCGCAGCCGCGATCCGGTCGGCGGCCGAGTGGGATTTTAGAAGTTGAAGCATGCCAACTGGCAACGTAACGCCAGAGCACATGGCGCGTCAAACAGGGGAAGAGCGCGGAGAATGCGGGTCAACCGAGGCACCTTAAGAGTGTATCCGACCTTCTTTGGTTATTGACCAGAGCGATTGATGCAGAGTTCCACATTCACCATCGTCTTGAGAGTTCGTATTTCCGCCCGCACTACCGATGGGAGCGCCCACCCAGTGCCAGACCTTGGCTCGAGGCAATGTTCTTCCGGACGAGCCATCCTAGCCTGAGTACTCCAGATATACAGGGCGTCCAAGTAGAAGTACCGTTCTTCAGCGCTGAGACTGAAGCGAGATTCAAGCCACCTGCAGCGATAATCTCGGAAATCGCGCTCGCGTGCTTGGCGGGCATCATGGCGATAATTCTCTTTCTCAGAGAACTTCAGTCACACGTGGGTTCGTTCTTTGAGGTGGATCCACAACCACGACCTCGCGGGTACCATGATCATCATCTTCCGCGATAGCGCCTTTTGCAGACGACGGGGCCAAAGTAACGTGGCAGCGATTCTCCAGCGGCAAGGTCTCAATCACGCCTCTTCGGGCTGTGGACGCGACGGTTGAGAGCGGGCCTCCAGACTACACGGACATTTTATGGGGCGGCGTTGACGTGGCAACGAGCCAAATGGCATAGTCGCAAGGTAGGCAGGGGGCTTACCGCAAAGTCACTCGCGTTCCCGCGAAATCAAAATAGAGGAGTTCAATGCTTTCAAATCTCGTACGCATCCAAGTGCTTAGTCCAGAGCACGTGCTCGTGCTGTCGCACGAAGATGTCCTCTTCAGAACTACGAATGAAGGTCTCGATTGGCATGAGGTCAACTCATCAGTAACAATGCGGACTTTCCGGTTCGTCTCTCCTGAATTCGGTTTCGCCATCGTTTCTGGCGAAGTTATGAGAACCGTCGACGGCGGTTTGACATGGATGCCGACCCTGCCTGTCGCGGGGTTGGTTGGTGCAACTCTGTCGGCGATTTATTTCGTTGATGAGTTGTGCGGATGGACCGCCGGTTATAACGGCGTGATCGCACGTACGATTGATGGCGGGCGATCTTGGACGACAAGCCGTAAGCCAATCACTGGCGGGATCACCCGGATCCAGTTCGCCGATCGTCATTGTGGATGGGCTGTTGCAGAACTCAATTGTCCTGACCGGGATGAGATAGCGACAGAAGCACGTCGTCTATGGCTCGGAGCCGGTAAACCCTCGGGCACAGAGGACTCCAATTGGTTCGAAGCTGAACGTAGTTGTAGAAGAACCAGTGGTCTGTTACAAACCTCTGATGGCGGCGCCCATTGGGAACTGGTTTGGGTAACACCTGAGCCGATCGGCCTGTCGGTCAACGCAAATAATGTATTCGCGGTCGATCAACACAGACTTTTCCAATCCAGCGATCGTGGAGTGCGATGGAGCTCTCGCGAAATCCCGAAAAAACGTGTTGACGGGGAGTTGTGGTGCATCCATTTTACGTCCGAACACGTAGGATGGATTGGTGGGCTATTCGGGGTTTACGGGACCACGACAGGTGGTGCGTCCTGGTTGGGGGGGCAGGCATTACAGCTAACGGCATGCTCGACATTGATGCTTGCGCCGATTTGACCCCATGGGCAGTTTGCGGCAACATGTCAGGTACTACCACCATTGTCCACAGCACGGACGGTGGAATCACGTGGCCGTACGAGTACCAGGTGCCGTGGCCCTGGTGGGTCCCACGCAAATCGCTGACCTGATCGGTCGCGAGGATGAGGCATAACGAGGTAGTGATACCTATTAGTATCCATGATAGCTTCTCGCTCCCAAATGGCCAGGGGCTTGGTTCATCACAAAAGTGTCCTCGTCGGCTCTCGACCTGACGGGAGATGTCTTGGGAAATTTGTCAAATATGGCGCGAATATCCAAAATGCAGACCGTGGAATAAAGAACATCGTGCTCATAGCTAAATTGACAGAACCACGATGAGCTCCCTTTTCGCCACCTTTTTCTCGCTGGTCAGTTTTCGAACCCGTGCGGTCCTGAGGCGGAGATTTTCGCACTTCGTCATCAACTCACAGTTCCCCAAAAGAACGCACCGCGTCGTTTGCGCCTCCAGCGCTCAGATAGGCTCTTGTGGTTTTGCTGTCGCGATGGTGCCCGGCTGGCGTCATAGTCTGCAGGATACGGTGATCGCCTGGCACCGCCGTGCGTTAGCTTGGTACTGGACGCGGAAGTCACGGCGGCGTCGGTTGGAGCTAAAGTACCCGTCAGGGGACTGTGGAAATCAGCGACGTTCGGTTAGCAAAAAGGTTGTGTTTCAGCTAACCTGCCAGAATACTGGATGCCGGCTACTATAATGTTGTGTTACTCGTTTGAGACGGAGATGCAGCGTCATATGAGTGCACAAAGTACTTACTATGCGGTAACCGCCATGGGAATATTGGTAGGTGGTGGATGGACGTTCTATCAATACGCGCTGCGCAAAGCTTTCGAAAGTGCGCTGTCGATTGATTACTTGATACGGACTGAGCCGAGAGAACATCAGTTTGTTGCATTCCTTGAAGTGATCCTTATTAACATTGGGAACCGCAGGATTAGTGTCCCTCCAAGGCTGACAAGAGAGGAAATTGAGGACTATGAGCAATCGGTGCTTTATCCGGCAGACCTGCAAATAAGAAGACTGAGGGACGACTTTGATGGGCCAAGGTTCGCGGGCTGGTGGTCTAAGGCCAACCTATTGGAAAATGTGGACGGACTGCCCTCGCACATCAATCTGCTGTTCGAATATACGCGTTCAGATGGCAAAGTCGACTTTTTCATGGAGCCCAAGGAACAATATACGCTGGGGTCGGTTTTTGTATTACCTGCCGGGCATTACGCGGCTAAGATTGTCTTCGTTGGAAAGCGGGCCAAAGCTGCTGAGTTTTGGGGTCGGATTGTTTATTTCCAGATACCTGCCGTGAGATCTTCCAGTAAAAAGCCAAACGGAATCGTTCATCGGAGTCAATATCGATCAGCGAACCACGCCGTAGGGACACCTCCGTGTGACAGGGCTGACCGGAATTCGGGTAAACAACACCGCCTGGATCAGTTTTTTATCAACGGCAACAGATTTGTCCTTGCGTGTCATGGACGATGTTTCTGATGATCCGCCAGCATCTCGTTCACAAAAAGTAACGCGAACGACATAGCGATCCGAAGTGGAGTATATGAGATCACCTTCAATTGTCATGGGCGGATCACTATCATGATAAGGATGGGTACCATTTCGTAGATACGTGAGTATATCCTTACCCTCAGGCGCGAAATAGAACACTGCATTCTGGGGACGTCCGCCCCCTACCTCTGTATTCACAGTTTCGAACATGCTGTATCCGATTAGAAGCACTCCGATAACGGTTCCCGGGATTATTGCTCCCAACCATAGCACAACACCTACTTGACGTTCGGTCAATGAACTCGATCTGTGCCTGGTCAAAAAGCCGGTGATGACGAGAACTGGGAATACACTCATTAGGATCAATAAACCTCTCCAACCGTCTATGCCGATATCTAAGACCGCCAAATGGTCATCTAGCGGAGCCGGCGCGCCGAGCACGATCCCGAACAACACGTTCGCGACTCCGCTGCACACATAGCAAAGGATAGTGAAGTAGATTAATCCGAGCGCGATGCGCTTTACGACCGAGGCCTCTCTCTTTGCCACTGTATACGCAAACGAAAGCGAGGGGAGCGAGGCCAACAGCAGAAGCAGCAGGGACCAGAACCCAGTGAATAGGCACTGAGGCTTCACAATGGAAAAATCGCTGATTCCGTACTCAGCTAGGAAGGTGTTCGTCACTAGTAGGCCGATACCATATAAAACAAGTGCTACCAGCGATAAGATCTTTGCGGTAGCTTCGGCATTCGTCGACACACGTTGAAGAAAAGCTGCGGGGACATTCGCCGGTACCGTCGGAGTATCACTGGCCATAACAGTCCCTTTGAATGGTCGTGCTGAGTATGGGATTGCTAACCCAACGCGATCAGCTTCTCCGGCGTCGCCCTCCGAGCAAGTCCTTTCCTCTGGTGCGTCGCGCTAGGTAACACCGCCTTACCGAATTACTGTGGGTCCCGAGCAAACACCGAAACTGAATTGGCTGGAATCACTACCGAGGACGAAAATTGAAAGCCGTGTTGGGGCGCGCCACTCGCGATAATACGACCCCCGTTCCCAGCGGCACGCGGATTGACCCATCCGTCATAGACATCGCTGTTGAAGACCTCAGCCCATTCACCACCCCTAGGGAACCCGAGTTCATAAGCCCACCAAGTTTCCTCGCGCAGGCTAACCACAACCACCACATCACCGCCAATCCCTTCAAGCCAACGGTGAAATGCTAGCACTCGATTGTCATTGTGCACATGGTACACATTTATTCTGTCCCCGCAGAGCGCTCCGTATCGACGCCGCACGGCGATCAACTCGCGGACAAATCGCAAGTGATCAGGCATCGCTTGGTCAGAATTCAATCCATCCCACCAGATAAGACTATCGGCGAAATAGTTTGGACTGTCGCTCCAATATTTGTCTTCCATAAACTCCTGTCCCATGAAGAGCATGGGAATGCCAGGAGACGTCAGTAAGAGTCCGTTTGCCACCCGGCTCCGGCTGCGCGCGTACCAAGAGCGCGCGTTCGTCGAGTCGGCGAGTGAAGCGATCCGAGGCTGGCGGTCAGTGGTATTGTCGATCCGCACGACATCTTGGTTTTCGAGATGTTGGACCTGACGCCACGCGCTTCCGAGGGCTGGGTAAAGATTCGCTGCCACAGCGTCTAGATTCACAAGAGTATCTCTTCCTCCAGCTGCTTGCGCGACCGCCACACGGATCGCTTGGCGCAGCCCCGAAGACACCGCCGCATCGAACCCTGCACCACCGTCAAGACGTGAGCGGACAACCGATCGCTGATCAGCCCAATATTCGGCAATTAATGGGGCTTGCGGTTTTCGAAATCGCAATGTGTCAGTCAGATCTTGTAGGAAGCTCCAACCCCCATGGCCATCGATTACAGTAACTTCATCGAAGCGAAAGCCATCAACATGGTACTCATCAAGAAACAAGCTTGCGTTGTCAATCAGAAATTGGCAGACCTCGCGCTTCCAATAGGCAAAAATGAGCCCTCCAGCCCATCCCTGATCTGTGAAAAATAGGCTGCGATTATTATTCCCGGGCTGTTCGCGGTCTAAGAAATAGAGGCCCTCATCTCCAAAGTCGCCTCCTGCATGGTTATAGACCACATCGAAAATCACCGCGATGCCGAAGAGATGACACAGATCGACCAATGCCATCAGTTGCTTTGTTTGGCAGTCTAGTTCAGTTTGCTTGAATTCACGTTGCCCGAACCGACTGAGCAACTGGTTTGCCTTATCCAAGTACTGCTGAAAATCCGGGCTGCCGGGCTGTACGCTGTAGTCCATTTCAGGAGAGTACAAGTCGATGCCGTTATACCCTAACGAACGCGGAGTGCTGAACTCCTGAATAGGTAGCAGTTGAATGGCATTGACTCCGAGGTCGGCAAGATAGTCAAGTTTGAATAGAAGATCCAGAAATCTGCCGGGGCGCTCGCGTCGACAATCCTTGCCCGAGGCATCAGTAGACCAGAATGCGCCAATGTGAAGTTGATACAGGATGAGCTGATTGAAGGGCTTCGGCCTGAAGCCCTGATCGTGCCACGGAAAAGTCTGGGGATGCGTTACGTTGCAGTTTGAAACTGGGAAAGGCGGATCCAGGGTAAGAGATCGGGCATAAGGGTCACGCTTGTATCCAGCGGAGCCGTCACCGGAAATGAAAAACTTGTATTGATCTCCCTCTTTCACTCCGGGAACATAAGCAAACCAATATCCGTTAGCAGAGGCTTTTAAGGGTTGATCTGACCAGGAATTGAAGCTGCCACGCAAAGAAACTGACTTGGCTTCAGGCGCAAACACACGAAAGGTTGCGCCCCATTCGATGAGGTTCGCCCCCATGGGGGCGGTATCGGGATTGGGCAAGATTTCAGTCATATCCGCCAAACATAAAAAGTGAAATGTTTTCATCCGTCGCATTCATAAGGCCGTGCAACTTTCCACCTTTTAATAAAGCGAGATGCCCTGCCCGTAGAGTCCGCACCTCGAAACACCGCTCTCTGTTCGGCATCTTGCACCAGTCACCGACGACCATGTATCCACGCCCTTCCATCATTAAGAAAGCTTCCAAATTATCTCTGTGTCGGTGCAGACCTATACCGCACTCCGGCTGGAGGATGTGAAGGTCCATGTAGTTAACGGCCATAAATGGCTCCGTGGTGCCGGCGTGATCTTTTTTGCCGAATGCGTCAAAATTCCATGGAGACAGCTCGCGTTGGAGTTCGCCACTCTTGTCGAACCTGCCATAATTTGATAAAAGGTTCCGATATTCAAGAAACCCAAGTCCGCCATGCGGGTGGCCGCTCACTCCGGCACTTAAAAAGTTATCCCAACCTCGCAAGATCATATTGAATTCATAGTGATAATTGTTACCGTCATTCGAATCCCACGCACTCATCTCACGATCAGCCCACGCGCATTCCAGGTGTAAAGGAAGAATCGGATGCATTGTGCAGTCGGCTGCGATCACGCGAAGATCACGATCATTCAGGTTTTCGCGATCAAAATCAGATTGGCTCCCGTGAACAAGGTCGTTTCGTGCTTGCAACTCGCCCCGATCCAAAGCCTCTCGTGAACTGCCGCCCAGCCGATTACTTAAGTCTGTCCCCGGATAGCCCCAAAGCTCAATTTCATACCGGTGGGACATTTCGTTATACGGAACTTTCAGCAAGGATTGCACGGCATTCTGCCCGACTTTCAGCCACAACTTGATGTCAGGCCCTGGCGAGCTCTGCTTCGCTTTCCAGAGCGGCGAGTCTGGCCCCGCTTGATAGGAAAGCCGCAAGAATGGTCCGGTCCAATCGCCCGTTGTAACCCAACCTCGGACAACAGTCGTCGATGACACACGGAAGGTCTTGATGTTTTGCTTTTGAAAATCCGTTTTGATGTCCTGTTGTGTAGGATCCACAATATCCGATTGCTCACCTTGAGGCCCGTAGAGCTCAAGATAGTCGAACGGAAAAAGATATTGAAGATAGCTCCGTAAGTACCACTCGCGATCGCATGCGAGTCGAGTCTGTTCCACTAAACGGAGCACCTCCAGCAATGAATTTCCCTTGTTGTAGTTGGGTACAGTTCCCGGAGTCACCCGGAATACGCTGTCGATGTGAACAATCTGCATAGCGCTTCCTTTAAGACGTGTGATACAAGAATGCGACGAAGCGGAGGGGTTTATCCGTGCTTGGATTGCGTATGCCGTGAATTCCGCCACTCTTTGTGTAAATGACGCTTCCCGGCGTTACAGGTAACTCTCGGCACCTGCTTGTGCCAAGGCCGTAAATTGCTCGATCAACAGTTGGGTATTTGGTATTGTTCGGGTCATCCCCGTCGCCCATGTAAGCTATTCCTTCGCCTTCGACGATACAGTACAGTTCCTCAGTACCAATATGGCGATGCGTACCTTCGATCGCCCCTGGAGGTATCGTCACTTTATGAAAGAACACCACTGAACTTGCAAATTCGCGCTGCAACACCCATCGCATCTCTATTATGTTGTCAGGTGTGGCCTCAGCATTGGTACTCTCCATCATTCCGTTCACATACTTAACGGGATCCAACCTGTCTATGTTGTCGAAAAAGTGTCCCCGCTGAAAGTCTATAAGATATGAACCATCCAACACGGTATTCTCATTGGCACTTGGCACGGGTGTGTTCGGCACTTGATGGTTACGGAGGTAGTTATTGTCGTCCTGCGGATTAGTAATGCGGTAGCCAAATGGGAGGTCAATGTCATTCTCGCGAAACCTCAGCTCCAGTCGCTGCAGTGCTGGCAGGTCTCGAATATAATCCTTGAAGGCGAAAACGCTCGTTATGGAGCCCATCATCCCAATTTGATCGAGAATCTTAAAATCATGATACTTTCGCGGGGGAGGGCTGACACTCTCCCAGATTTCTGTCTGGTAGGCATTGATCCACTTGTCAAAGTGAAGGCGCAAGGTCGCTTCGGGACCTTGTTCCGGCTGGCTCTTCGGATCCAACAAATGAATGTTCATGAGCATACGATCACGCAAGAAGCGGTTCTTTTCCCGGGCTACCTCAGTCAATCGCCCCGCACGGTATTCGATACGTAGAACATTGCTCAGGAACGCACCATCCACATAGACTTCCGCTTTCATCACAGTGATGTCGAAGGCGTTCCGAACCTCCGTGACGTTGTACCGATACCTGGAGCTACGGGTTGCATTCAGATAGGAGGCGTGATAAATGCGATCTGGATAAAAGACAACTTTAAACACATCGTTCGACGGATCGGTGTGTTCCTGGTTGAATCTTGCATCGCCGGTCCCGGGGTACATCTGCGACAATCGCGCGTCCATGACTGCTCCTTGATTACAGAAAACTAAAGTAAGTCACTCTGTAAGAGGCTGTCGCCGACCCTAAAAGCATTTGCCTGAATCGTCAGAGTGGGGTTACCGCTGCCAGACGTTGGCATAAAAGCACCATCCGTAACATATAGGTTCTTAAAGTGCCATGCTTTGCAAGTCGGATCTAGAACGGAATCCTTCTCATTCACCCCAAATCTAGCGCCACCTAGAATATGGTTCGCGATCCGGGCCAGAGAGTTCTCACTCATATACACGCCCCCGAAACCTTCGACGTTGTACTTTCCTTTGCCTCCGTCACCACCATACGCGAGGATGTCACGACATTGCCGGGCAATGGTATCCATCAGAAAGCGATCGTGGGGATGCCAGGATTTGATAATGTACCCGACCTTGCGTCCCCACTTATCACGCACGCTCGGGTGCAGTTCAATTCTGTTCGTTTTCTGGGGAAGCTGATTCGCCATGAAGCTCACTGACAGCCTTCGGTTGAACTGATCGTTGAGGAATCCTACGAACTTGTCGCCGACAACGCTCATTTCATTATTGAATGCATGCCAGAGCGTGTCGAGATCTGCGGCACCATGTGTGCGACCGAGTGCGACAGGCAGAGCTTGATCTGAAGTGTTGTTATAAATTGTGGCCCCGGCCCAGAGGTGGTTTTCACAAATGAACTTTTCAGTCCCGCAATAGTCCGTAGCCCAGTCACTGTCTATGGTGATGGATTTGTCAAAACGATCTGGCATTACTGCCGAAGCTCCTCCAAAACAATGCGTTAGAAAGTACTTACCCAGCAGATCGTTCTGATTAATTCTCTTATCGAACTCCAGGCTTTGTTCGGCTGATATTTTCAGCAGGCGCACCGATTCGATGGCAGAACATGCGACTACAATTACTTTCCCGGATACTGTTCGCTGCCGGCCGCTTGAATCCCTATAGTGAACCCTGCTCACCCGATCTCCCTGGCATTCGAGGTGAGTTACGTTAGAGTTTGGACGAAGAGTGAATAGCGGGTTGTTCGTCTTGTACAGAGGCCGAAGAAGCGAGACCCACGTTGTGGATTTGTAGTCCAGAGGATCGCCGTAACGATTCACATAAGCGGTTTTCGGTCCTCCGTCCCAAGCGGGATTACGCAATGGGCCAACCTTTCGGCCGCTCGGATTGTGGTCTTGAGTGATAACCGCTTGCGGTGTGCGATACGGTTTCATGCCCAGCGCAAGCATCCCTTGGCGCGCATATTCGCTGATCGGGTTGGGGTCCAAAGGTGTCTGGTAATTGTCGACACTAGCCGGCTTGATCTGGTTGTTACGGGACCCGTTGATTCCGATCAATTCCTCCGCTTTGCAGTAATATTTCTCGAAGTCCTCGTACGATATCGGCCAATCACGCAGTTCCCGTTTGACGTCGCTCGTCAAATCGGCTTGAATATCGGTGCGGGCGTCATTGAACGTTTTGAGCTGAAAGTCGAGCTTGCTGAACCGAAGTGAGACTCCGCCATAGTGCTGGGTACCGCCACCGACGCATTGGCAGGTATAACCTTCAATAGTGGCGTAGTCGGAGCTATCATTGTTGCGATAGATGTGTGGCTCATCATTAAGATCAGGTTCGACGTGGCTCGTGTAAAAGGAAGCGCCGGTGTTGGCGAGCCCAGGAACGGTTAACTTCTTCTCTGGGCCGTCCGATATAAGTTCATCACGCTTGTAGTCGCTCAGCCCCATAGGGTCATCGGCTTGGGGCCGGAATAGCGGACCCTTCTCCAAGAGCAGTACGGACTTGCCTTTGTTTACAAGCGTGTGCACGATCGGTGCCCCTCCTGCGCCGCTACCTATGACCACGGCATCGAATAATTCGTCCTGTGAAACCATTGGGAATACCTCAAGGACCAAAGCTTTAAATGTTCACACCTGTTATCAACCGCGATATTCTGGATTGCGGCCAAGTGGCCATTCGAGAGCACGACTCCAATCGAAATATGATGGGGTCGAAATCGGATCGGGCAACTTGCCGGTTTTAGGGTCCACTAGATTACCTTCGAGGAAGGCCCAACCAGCAGCACCCATGTTGCCACCATACTTCGGGTGGGAAAACGCGCCGGTATAAGTGTGTCGTCGAAGTAATTGCAAAAAGAAGTTCGGGCTCGAATAACGAGAATAGTCCCATCCAAATATGCTATGGCCATCGTCGCTGGCCATGTCGTTGTAGAGTTGTTCGTACGCAGTCGGCGGCATCCGACTCGGTTCCTCAAAAGGATCTCGCAAACGCAACACCCGGTCGACCTGTTCCAAACAAATCTTGTAATCGACAAGCCTGTGGCTCTCCTGGCGAGCAACGATCTTGTCGATGAAGTTCACTGCGCCCACCGGCTGATCAAGTCTATAGACTCGCGCGTACTGTGAATCCTTGTTTTGTCGGTCAAGACTGTTGTAGTAGATATTTAGGAATCGTTGAGCTTCGGTTGTCCGAAACGGCAGGATGTGGTTCGTCAATCGTTCAAGGAGGACAATTTCCCATCGCTCGAATGAGAGACTGTCAGTACAGTACTCAGTGAAAAACGTCGACCACTTTGAGCCATCGATTAGAGTGACTTGCTGTGGATTTATCGGATCAAGCAGAGACCTGGCTCCTGCAAGAAATTTGTATCTGTGTGCCTCCCCCTTCGGCACCACCACTGTTACAGCCCAATAAATACTGTCTTCGACTTGGCTCAACGGAACCGGTGAATACAGATCCGCAAACGTTCCAATCATTGAAATGTCGTCGCCCAAGCGTCCATCACGATTGACATACACGAATGTCACAATGTTGAATGCGTGACTTGCTCTGTAATCCTGTCCGTCGTAGTAACTATCGATGATCGGGAATCTCCACGCCTCCGAAATCTTCGCACGCGGGTCGCCGGGTTCATACTGCCCATAGTTGTGTCTGGCGTCGCTGTTGTCCCTCGCTAGGTACTTCGTGCAATGATTCAGCACGTACGTCGTGTCCTTACGGGCAACGAGAGCTGTCATAACAACACCTCAGAGATTCCGTGCGGGAATAATAAGTGAGAGGCTAGGGCATCAGACGGAACGTGTCAAAGTAAAATTATATAACTTCTTGTTCTGAATTCAGAACAATGAAGTGAAGTCGGGTGCTGTAGAGCCTTGCTGGTGATATACTGGCAGGTTTTGTTCGTACGTGGATCGGACAGAACCCTGCGAGTGATCGCGCGTATTTTATTCATTCTCAACACCCGATCCTGGATTAGGTCGGGCCGAACGGTCATACTCAAACTTGCCTAAGGGAGCCTGATACTTCTTGACCCAGGTAGCCCCACCATTCTGGCTGCGGAGGACGCTCGTTGTTCCTGAGTGATTTCCGCCTATCGCTCAGACTGTCTGCAATGGCAAGCTTCGTTGCGACCGAGTGCACGAGCGGGATTCCGATTCAGCAGATCTCTATCCATCAACTTTCCCGTCAGGACGCTGATCTATTTTAGTTGGCATTCCCCGTTGCTGAACTGGGGGTCCGATCTTGTATAACCTTTTCAATTGGGTTTCGAGAAGATTCTTTCGGGCTTTAATGTCATCCTCAATCGTCGGCGGCCATCGTACCGTTTCAATTTCCCCAGGTATGCCGGTTTTCCGCCAAAGGTCATAAAGCGGTACGCTCTGCGATTCGTGATGGAGATATTGGTCGAAGCTCGGGGGCCAGTCGATCGCGAGGTAAGGCTTCGTTCGTAGCAGTTCCCCAATCTGAAGCATGAGGGGAACTGTGTAGTTATCTTCAAAGTGCTGGAAAATCGTAACCCAGGATGTTCCGCTCTCGTGGGCCAGCCTCTGATCTTGCATGGTTTGAACATCGATCTTCTTCTGCACCAGCGCGAGTAGTGGGTAATAAAACTCTTCCATTTGCCTTATCAGAAACATTCTGCGTTGTTCGAGCGATTTCGAGTGTTGTTGGAGAAGAAAGGTCACGAGCCAGCCCAAGCCAACCGCGCTAGCTCCGATCAGGGCCGCTATTATTTGTGGCATCACAAACATCCTTTCGTAAGAATTCCCTGAAACCGCTCTCAACCGCCGTAGGATTGAAATCGAGTATAGTTTTTCATCGCTGGGGCCCAAGTCTCCGTCATCGCATATCATGCGACTCCTGTTTCTAGATTTTGGCCTTCCTCCTCTTCGGAGGGCCGCACTCCTCGCAAGGAAACTGGTTCGGTCTTCGGTGCAGTTGGCTGTTGTTCCACCTCTGCTGCCGTACGCTGCGAACTTTCGCGACTGAGGCTGTGGGAAAGGTTGCTGCCATCATTCGTGTAAATCTGGGCGTCGTGTTGGGCTCTTGAAACAGACACATAGGCGAACCGGTTGTTAACCAAGAGTTCGCTTTTCTCTGTGTCCACGTGGATTAACACGCGCTCCGCGGTCTGTCCCTGGCTGCTGTGGCTGGTCACCGCGTATCCATGGTCTAGGTGCGGGTGCTCTCGGATGTTGAATCGAACCTCGCGTTCCGAGTCCAGGCGGACACTAAGGTCACCCTCAGAGCTGACTCTCTCGATAGTGCCGAGATCTCGGTTAGCGACCCTTAGTTCCTTCGATGGTGCCGTGAACTGGATGCGGTCGCCCTTGGAGAATTCATGCTCCACCTCGCGATGGACCGACACTCCGGAGAGACGTCGCGGATCGTAGGTCTGCAGTGTTCCCTTCTCGTGCTCGATCGTTATACGGTTTTCCTTCGGGTCCACATGACTGACTCGCCCGTACTCTCCTGCTTTGATTTTTAAGGCTTTGCTTCCGCGCGAGTAGCGAACCACATCCCCCGCCTCGTATTGCGCAGCCCACTGGCGATCTGCTCCCGTCATTTCTTGACGCGACTCCAGAACCCTAAGTTTGTGCTCGTCTTTGCTCACCTCTCCGCGATTCTGCATTTCGCGATGGATCAGCGAATTCAATTCGCGTCGGGATTCATTGTCGGGCGAGATGACCAATGTCCCCTCCGGTTTCCGTGCATACTCTCGGGCAATTGCGACGAACCGTTCTTGGGGATTAACGATCTCATGTACACGGCCCTGCTGTTCGAGATTTGCAATTCCTCCACGTACGTCTCCGCGGGCGAGCTGCTCTACCGTCTCCTTGAGCATTGGGTCCTTCTGGCGCAAAATCTCATCCAACTTGGCCGTCTGCATGCCCGCCTCTTGTAGCTGTTTATAGGGTCTGCCAGCTTCCACCGCCTCATGTTGCCGTGTATCGCCAACCAAAAGCACGCGGTCGGATGTGTGAAGGCGATGAAAAAACTCGTTCATTTGCTTCGTACTTGCAAGGCTCGATTCATCGATAACAAAGAGCCGTTTCTGTCCATCAGTGGGTGCGTAGTGCCGAACGAGATGGCGTTGGAGCGTGCCTGACTCAATTCCTGATTCCGCCAATTTGTGGGCGGCACGCGAAGTGGGAGCGAGTCCGATCACTTGGTAGCCTTCGCATTCCGCAGCTTCGCGGATCGCGGACAGTGAAGTTGTTTTCCCAGCCCCGGCCACACCCTCGAGCCCCATGATCTTGTCGCGGCCAGACACGATCTGCTCAACGGCGGCGCGTTGGCTGGGGCTTAAGTGCGCGTGACTTTCCTGGACGTGCTGCCATGTTTGGGGGTTGACGAGAGGACCGTTCAGGCCTTGTCCTCTTTGCATTTCGGCCACGTTATCGCGTTCGTACTGAATCATCCTCTCCGTGGTGAAGGCGCGGCTTGGAGACTTACTCTCAACTTCGATGAAATCACCTGACTGAATGCTCTTTTCGAATCTCTCTCTAATCTCGGCGAAGCTCGCTTCACCCATGGAACGCCTTAACGCGTCGCGTATCAGCTCACGCTCGTCCGCGACCGCCTGTCTCTCAAGATTCTTGTCCCTGGCATATGTCAGCGCTGATTCGAAATGTTGCCTACCTGGACCGATTCTCTCGACCTCGTGTGCATGAGCCGCGCGGATGATCTGCTCTGGCTGATTGCCAAATCGCTCAGCCATTTCCTTATGCATCAGCTGCATCTCTGCGTGGCTGATGGTTGCCAGTTTGCCGTCGCGCGTCTGGTGAGCTGCGATCTGTGCCGCACCTGCACCTCTCAGGCCTTGTTGTTCGAGGTATGCCTGGATTTGCTGACTTCTCGGACTGGAAGCATCGAGGTACTCACGTGTATAGCCGGCGATCTCCGGCTGCCCACTTTTTCCTTTTTCGATCTCATAGCCCTCACCCTTCAGGCGCAAGGCAAGCTCGGAACGGTAGACCGCCGTGGCAAACTGCTGCGACCGGTACAATTCGTGCGGCTGTAGGGCCCGCGCTTCTCCGTTCTGGGTTTCAGTGAGATTGAAGAACACGATGTGAGTATGCAACTGTGGCGCGGCATACCCGTTTACCGGGCGCGCACTGTCATGTTCGAAACTCGCGGCGATCCACTTACCCGTTGTTTCTGGCCGACGGTTTCCTCCCATGCGCGCCTGGACGAACTTCTCCATCTCGTTGAGCACAACTTTCACACTATCCCGGTGAGCCTCGCGGACGGCCTTGTTACCACCCACAAGGGCGGTTAGCGACACGCTCTTCGGCGCCGAGAAAGTTGCGTCCCAGCCGGCACGGTGCTCCATCGTGCTGACTGTATCTCCGCGTCCGTTGACTTGTTCACGCGCAGTTTGATGCCGCACGAGTTGCTCACCCGTTATCGGGTGCTGCCCAGTGGCCAGACGCTGGAAGTGCTCCTCCCGAACTTCGCCGGAAAGACCCCATTCCCGCGCCAGTCTGCCATGCCATTCGCCGCGTATTCGATCGCCCTCGGAGTAGTAGTTCTCCTGAGCATTGGCGAATTCTTCCTTGTGATAAGTCTGCGCTTGTCCGGCGCTCAGCGGATTGGAAATGGTGAGCATAATTAACTCACTCGAAGTGCAGTTCCTGCCCAGCAGCAATGCCTTTCGGGTCTTCTCCCAGCCCTCGCGCACTGTTCTGTTGGCCAGCCGGAACTGCACCTGGCTCAGGTGCACACCTCTCGATTTCGACGACCCGAGGTGCGCTTGCTCCGGGTATAAATCCCTGCTGAGACTTCAGTGGCGCCAGGTAGGGAAAGCTGAACGGCACGACCAGATTGTCGACCTTGACCAACGCATGCAGGCGTTCAAGGCCGCTGATTTCTGACGGAAGCACGAGAGGCTCCGTTCGCCTTTCTGTGTGATAGCTCCTTGATCTCGCGCTGCGGAAGAACCGTCCCGTATTAACCGTCTCTTTCGTCCGCTCCATTTCTACTTCTCCAATGGTGTCCGAGATCCATTTGGCCGCGCGCGGCTCACTGGTATGCAAGAAAATCTTGGTCGCTGGCTGCGATAACATTGTTTCGGCTTCATGCCCATACCGCACTTCAAGCTGGCTACGGCCCTGGAATCCGATTACGACCGGATTTCCGGACTTGCGATTCTCGGTCAGGGCAGTATGCAACTGCGGCAATCGCTGCAGGCTTGCGAGCTCGTCAAGAACGAACCATGCGTGGCGCATGGCGGGGTCGCCCTGGTTCATCAAGCGCAGCACCAGCGTGTCCAGCCACAAGCTGGTAAGGGGCAACAGCCGCTCGCGAAATCTCGGGGTTGAGGTCAGGAACAGCCAACCCGTCTTTTGGCGTGCCCATTCCTCAGTCGTCCACCGTTGCTTTGCATCGTTCTCTCGCGGTAGGAGTTTCAGACTGTCCGCCACCATGTTGAGGGCGCCTAGAACACCGCCACGCTGCGGACCCGCAGCGCGATAGACAAATGCTTCGAGCTCTGTGCCTTTCACCAGACGGTCCAGTTCTTCCTCGTGGCCCATCCACCAGACCAACTCTTCCGGCGTGGGCTTGAGCGTGAGCAAGTGTGCAAAGATTTTCCGTGGACCTTCCACAAAGAACGTATTCTCATGCGGCTTATCCGGGAACAGAGACGTTGCCAGCGTTAGGGCTTCTGCCTCATGGATGACTTCATCGGCAGGCGACCAGTATGGGCATCGGGCGTCAAGAGGATTCAGGACAAGGTCGCCGCGGGCGGCATTAAAAAACTGAGGTGTGTATTCGAGTGCCGGATCGTAGACAATCGCCGTTTCGCCACGCTCGGAGACCTGGGTGAGCACTCGCCTTTGAAGAACGCTCTTCCCGGCACCCGTGTCGCCCATGATCATGATGTGGCTACTTTCCAGCGACCGGGGAATGGAGAGCAGTTCGCTCGATTCAGTGGTCAGAAAGCTGATACCGTCCGTTCCGCTCCACACATTGAATTCTCTAAGCGTGACCATCTGCGGACCCTTGAGCCTTCGTCCTCCCTCTTGGCTGCGCCGTCGGGCTCGGTCTCGCGCGATGGCAAGTATCAGGCCGAGCACCAGCACGACCAATGCACCGACCCAAGCAGGCCGAATCAGATCATCCGGAGTCTGACCCTCGTAAATCCGCTCCAAAAGCATCTGGTTCATTTGTGCACTCGTGTAATGGACAATGTCCAGCTTCACTGCCACCGCCCCCGTCTGCCGCGCTTTCCGCGTGAGGGCAAACGGAAACGGTGGCCATCCTTGCATCGGTCCCGGTACAACGTCGGCATCGACCGCCATCAGCTGCTTGCCGTGGGCGTCCACCGTCGTCAGCAACATGTAGTCGCCGCGCGCGGTGGGAAAGGATTTCGTGTTGAGATATTGGACCCAGTACCACTGCTGCAACGGAGTCCACATCTCGATGCTGCAGTATGTGAAGGTTCCGATTCCCACGACAGCGGCGATCAGCATCGCCCCGAGACTCGATACCGGCCACTTCGTCGCCCAAGGCTGATGCTCACCGCGACCCAACACTTGGCTCATCACCGACTGCCCCTATTCTTTTTATGGAACCCGAAACCACGAAGAAACGATCAGGATTTTTCTTTCCGTTGCCCTTCTGACTCTTGCGCCTGCAAGAGCCGCTCCCGCGCCTTCCTCAACTTGTCAGAGTCGGCCCGGTCGATCAGCCGTTGCATCTCCTCTGCAGTCAGGGGCTGGCCATTCGCCAGCCTGAACATCACGTTGAGCAGGATTGCCCGCAGCGCCACCAGCTCGGCCATGACAGCATGGCCGGTCCCACCGGGATCAGAGGCCTTCGGCTCCTGGCCGTTCACGCTCGCCAGCAGGGTCTCCCTGAACCACTCGCTCGGGGTTAGCCCTTGCTCGCTGGCCGCTACCTCCAGTTGCGCGAACTCATCCTGGCTCACCTTCGTGCTCAGAGTCTTGGTGCGGAGCGGCGGCTTCACCACGCGGCACCACCAAGGGAAACAGCCGATAGCCAAAGGTGGAAGTTCACTGGGATCACCTCTCTTCTCCCGAAACCAATCTCCCCTATGGTGTGCCAAAGGAATCAACAAGTTGACGTTCGTAAACCTACAGTCGACAGTCGCAGAGGGATTTCTCTCGAACTGCTTTGCTTTCAACAAGTCTACATACAGCTACCTCCAGGTAGCTGTGCAGCACCCATTCTGGGGTGACGTGTCATCCTTCAGCCGCTGCGAAGCAGCGTTTCTCAAAACCCAAACCAAACCTGACCCGTTTGGGCGTCCACCCACGAACAATCAGGCACCCTGTTCAATCGGGACCCGACTATCCAAGAACTGGCGAAACTCTACTAGGACCTCTGGGCCTGGGGGAACCTTATAGTTCTCACTGCCTGGGCTCATCAGCAGCCCATCCACAAACACATTGTGGTCATCCCCCTCCTCCGGCTCCATGAGGGCGAACAACATCATGGTCTGGTCCCGCTGAGAAATGTAGGCCCGGCGATCTCGTCTATCCAGCAGCAAGCAATGGCAGGCCGGAAGCTCTGCTCCCCTCCCTATGATCTCCTCAATCGAAGGCCTTTCGGTTCCGGACGGGAACTTCCCATAAAGGGTGGGATATCGGGTTTCGGGCAAGTGTGGGCAGACTACTGGATGGTTAAGAAACCAAGACCAGAGGCCCTCATCGGAGGGCAGATCGTCGCCGCCATCGCTGTAGCCAAATTGATGCGAAGCTGCGTTATATCCGAACTCTAGGAACCGGAGATTCCCCTGGTAGCCGAAAGCAGCCTCGAAGGCAGGCGATACTAGAAGAGGGAGTGGATTGGCTCCAACTAGGACTGGTGAAAGACCGCCCTGGGGGATCTGGGAACCCGCTTTTTGAACAGCGCGCCTTACTTCCTTCACAAAATGTCGATGGGCTTTCGACGCCGCTAACCGGGTCCTGTGTTCTCCGCTCGTGTGTGGCTCTTTCATTACGCCATCCTTTGCCGGCAAGGCCTTTGAGTTGCTGATTGCACGTCAGCGAAGACTTCCCTTAGCTCCTCGGGTTTTCCAGCCCTCACGTATGCGACGTACGCATCATTCATGATCGAAAGGGCTTCGTCTTCTCTGCCCGCGGATTTGAGGGCAAACCCGTACAAGAGCCAAAGCTTCGGATCTGACCTGTCCGCTGTGAGAGCCTGCGAGCAGCATTCAAGCTCCTTTCTATTCAAGCCGAGCATGTGGTAAACGAACGACATTCCTATCCATGCCCTGATGTTCTTGCCCTTATTGTCCGGTTGGAGTTGCAGTGCACGATCGAAGGCCAACAGTGCCGATTGCAGACGCGCTCGATTGAGGTCCTCGGGGTCTTGAATCCGGTAAAGGGCAACGCGGCGGAGCGCGAAACCGAGATTGAGCCAGGCACCAGTACTCCGAGGACTGGTCCGGTGTTGCAGTAGAGTCAGCGCAAGCACCTCAGGAGCAGGGGCTGAAAGGTTTGTGGGAAGAACAGCGCCATCCTCGTACATGCCTCCCAGGAACCGCTCGGCGAAATCCGTCATACTTCGGCCGGCTGGGACGCTGGATCTTGCATCGGCGTACCACTGGAACACTTCCTTGATCTCGCCGGGCATATCCTCGAGAAATTTATTTTCGGCGCCTGGTGCAGTCGTCACGTTTCCCCACAAATCAAGCTGACGTTTGTTGGCTCTCAATCTGGACCAGTTCAGTCTTCCCACTCTTTTCTGCGCCCAAAGCGACCTCTTTGCCTTTGGCGTAAATGGGATGTCGGCCATGCGTCCGATTCCACTCAGGCAAACTTGCTGTCTCGTGCAAGTGCTCTACGACCTTCCGCCAGCGGCCTCCGTTATAGGCGCAAAAATTGATTTCACCTTCCTGTGTCGCCATTGGAGTCGTCGAATTAGAAATCGTTGACAGGTCGTAGTTGTAGAGATCTTGGAAACTCATCGGGCTGACCATCACGAGTTTCCACGCGCCGTTATAGGCATACGCCTGCTTGGACCAGTCCGGTCCGCTACCGGCTACCCGATAGACGCAGTCGGCAAGCAATTCACGAAGCTGAGCGATGCCGAAATCTGGAGGTGTGCTGTTGGAATCGAAGTTGCGTATCAGCGACAGGTGGACCATCGATTTCATAATCGCCGGCCTTCTGCCGGAATCAGCGATTTCCACGATATCGCGCACGAACTGCTCTACGTCAAGGAACTTCGCAACTGGCACGATCTCCTTTGTCTGAGCGTTGATCAGCACCGGGGAGAAAATGCCGTGGTCGGGATGTATATCATTGAATAAACTTCCTAGCTCGGCGTTCGGGTGGAGGATGTCGCACAAGTGCGCAAATGCTCCGTAAGCAGAGACGGGAAACCAGTCGCGCATCGGTTCCCACCCAAAAGAAGTCTGAGCCTGCAAATCGTAGGCGATTTGTGAAACGGGATACCGCCTCGCGTAACGCTCGTCAGCGGAAATGTCTTCATCCCGGCCGCAGAACATGACCGGTTGAAAGATAATCCCGTGGATCTTCTCGACGTGATCTGCCACAAATCGAATGATGTCGCCAACGCCGTCATTGTTCAGTCCGTTCTCCACAGTCACCTGCAGCGTGGTTTTCATTCCCGCAGCTGCGATATTTTCGAGGGCGCGTCGCTTCACCTCCATGTAGTTGCCGATCCCGCGATGACTGTTCTTCTCTTCGGTAACGCCATCGAACTGGAGATATACGGCATGGAGCCCAGCCGCCTTTGCCTTGACCGCAACTTCCTTCTCTTGGGCAAAGCGAATTCCATTGGTGGCGACATGTAGGCGATGGAAGCCCTTGCTCTTCGCATGCCGGACTGCGTCCAGGAATATCGGCGAGAGCGTTGCTTCTCCTCCAGAGAACAGAACGTTGATCTCTCGTTGAGGTTTGAAGGACGTTGCTCTTTCAAACAGAGCCGTCACATCCTGCATATCCAATTCGTGGACGTAGCTGGCAGCATTCGCGTCCATGTAGCAGGGCGAACAGAACATGTTGCACCGGTTGGTGAGGTCGACGATCAGATATGTACCGCGCCCTGTCCTGATACTGTTTGCGCCGTGATTGTGAACCATTTCGTCGCCGGCACAATTGAAGTCCTTGCCATACCCGAGGCTCTCCATCCGTTTGAAAAAAGCAGGATGGTTCGAAATCACGTCTTCAAACGGGCCATGCTTTTCGCAGCCTTTGCGCATGAGGATGCGCCCTGCTTCATCCACGATGTCCGCCTCGATAATTCCAGGCCTCTCCGTGAAGTCCGCGACGCTGCTCTCACCCCTAATCACGGCGTCCACGGCTTCTCGATTGCAGTTCGGACAGAGCGATAGAGTCTTTCTCGGAACGCCAATAGCCATCAGCTTTCTTTCCCAGCTTCTTGGAAGCGGGCTAGGTGCCCAAGACGGCTGAGGGAGTTTGCCGTGCGGCAAGATCGAGTTGATATTTCTAGCAAAGGACCATGCGACATTCGATAACGATCTGGTGAAGCTGGTTCGCTGGGCAGACATAGAACGGAACCTCCTGTACGGATTCGCTCAAAGGCGGGAATACAGAAAACTGCGACAGCATGGGGAACCCTGCAGAGAAGTGGTTGGCATATTCTACCTCGAAGTCGAGCTATTAGGGGGCGGAATCAGAAAGTCAGCGTTCCACCAAGGCATGTGTAAGGGGCCCGTGGTTTGGCACCATGCTGAGGGGCAGGGCGTCGCCTTCAGCCCCACAGCAAAAATTCCGATGCTCGCGGTGACTCGGAATCCAGCGTTGCCGTAAGCACCCCCAAGCCATACTGTCGCCGAGCAACCGCGCTGCTCGTCCGGGATTTCCCTCAAGGAAGGCGACCAGCCCTAATTCGCCGGAGGCCCGAGTTGCCCATTGCTTTTCGCCCAACTCGGTCGCAATCTCCTGGGCCTCCAACCAATCTCGTTTTGTAGCCCGATAATCAATTTCGATATCGGTGTAACCCTTCGCGATCAGGCACCAAAGCCGCAGTTTCTTGTCAGTCTGTACGATGGGATTTTGGAGCTGTTCGTTCAAAATACGTGACAGGTCAACAAACGACATCGTTTCGCCTTCTGATCTGAGCCGGCCCACTTTGGTGTGAAGTTCGTTCGGCGTATCGCCCCGTTCCGAGAATAGCTTCTCGGCTCTGGCATAGCGTGGCGCTGCTGCGGGACCGTTATTTAACCAGTAGAAGTGATCGGCGACAGCCTGCAGAACCTGAGGATCTGCCGACCGCTGTGCGTCCGCGGAATCAACTCGGCGGCGCCCCGTGACGACGTGGTAGGAGCACGTGGCTAAGACTGTCACAGCAAGGGCGCTAGTAAATGCCGCCAGCATTGGGAAACGAATACTCACGCGAGATTCCCTGGTGCTGAGTACTTCTCAGAGAACTGAAGTCAAACCGTACCAAGAGACTACGGCGTATAGGTCGGCCTCGAAGACAGTTCCTCTGCTTCGTCGGTAAACCGACGACAGTTCGATTTCTGTAATCAATCATTGTTGTGATCCCTACACTTTTATCCAGAGCCGTCGGGTACTTGCAAAACCGATCGAGGACTTCCTGTTGAATTCCATGGCGAAGGGAGCTCTTCAATATGTGCACCGAACGAGATTTGGGTTCCGCTGCGTGCGAGCGCCCGGTCGATCGACCTGGAATCTGCCACTGCTCGGTTCCACAGTCAATCCAAGTCGTCATAAGACGAATCCAGATTCTTTCTTTTGACGATTTCACAACAGTCGGATCTGGCGCGGGCAATATCACCTCGGTAAATGCCCCTTCTCATCACGATGCAGTGGCGGCATAGAGGCGCCTGCGCGAGAGCTTACGACATGAAGAAAGCATGCACTACGTGAACCAGCACAGCGGTTAACTGAATCACGAGCAAAAGGCTGAAGAGTTCATGCAAAGGAGCAGCAATTGTCAGAACAGCAAAACAATTCCGCAATAAAGGTAGGAAAGGGAGTACGAGAGACTGTCAATCAAGACGGCGCCGTGTTACTTGATATCGAGCAGGGTCTTTGTTTCAGCTTGAACCCGATTGGAACCAGGATCTGGGAGATGGTCAAAGATGGGCGCTCCGTAGCTGAAATAACCGACGCTCTCCAGCTAGAGTACCGCCTGCCGCGTTCGCAACTCGTTAGCGACGTTTCCGATTTCTTGAAACAACTGGAGGAAAAGCGACTCATCGGTGAAAACTCCTCCAGCGCGGACAAGGGGGGATTTCTCTCTCGGCTGCTCAGTCGAAGTCGATCGGCATGATAGCAATCTCTTGGTTAAAGATATCTCGCTATGACCCGAATATCTTTGAACCTGCATTAGGCGAACCATTGTGAGAGAGGTCCCAGCATGAGAGTGTCTATTTCGCCGAACGAGGGACCAGCAGTGGCTTCACGGCCCAAATGCCCCAATTTCTGCCTGGTTTGATACTTCTGATGATAGGCCGTAATAGAGCAGTTGGTACAAAGCGCAACGATGTATTAATTGCTCATGTTTTCCATGGTCTAGGACCTTACCCTGGTCCAGGACCACGATTCGGTCCGCCCACGAAATCGCCGAGGCCTTGTGGGAAATAAGAACCACGCTTCTGCCCTGCCGGAAGTTGTCCAAAGCTTCGAGCATTCTCGCAACCGTGGGCCCGTCCAGACCACTCGTCACTTCGTCCAGAATGAGAATCTGAGGCCGCTGCAAGAATGCGCGAGCCAACGCTACCCTCCTCCTCTCACCTCCGGAAAGCTTTCGTCCCATCGGTCCCAAGGGCTCCTCGAAACCTCGTGGAAGCTTTCGAATCACGTCTTCGAGTTGGGCCAGAGACACCACCCGTTCAAGATCACGGCTGGTCGCCGAGGGGTCGCCGTAGAGCAGGTTTTCGCGCATGGTCGCGTCAAACAAGATAGGTTCTTGCGGGACGACCGTCACAACGGATCGAAGATTGTGTTGTCCCAGATGACGGAGATCCATGCTGCTAATCAGAACCGAGCCGGCATCAGGGTCGTACAGGCGCGTGGCCAGGTGACCAATGGTGCTCTTGCCGCAGCCACTGATGCCGACCAGGGCAACTTTCTCTCCGCTGCCAACACAGAGGTTAAAACAATCCAACACCGCTCGGTCGGGTCCATACGAGAAGCAGACCTCCCTAAACTCCAACCGAGCGCCACTCTCTCTGTTCAGTCTTTGCGTTCGCTGTCCGTTGCTGGCAATCGCCTCATCGCCGCCGAATACCGCGACGATCCGCCGGACGCTCGCTCCGACGCGCTGTAATCTAGACTGAAGATCCACGGCTACGCTCATTGGCTCAAATAGTCGAATTACATAGCTGTAAAAGGCGACAAGACCGCCTACCGTAAGCCGGTGATGGATAACGTCATAGCCGCCGAAGCCTAGAATCAGCGTACTGCCCAGGACGATGACCGACATGGAAGCCGCACTAAAGCGTACTTCGGCTAGCCTCTGCGCCGTCTGAACTCTTGCTCCGCCGGCTAGCGCACGAGCAAATTTCCTGCCATGAGTACCCGTTCTGTTGAGCAGCTGCAGCTGCAACATCCCAAACAGGTGCTCCTGCAAGAATGAGCTGATCACCCCCATCTGCCGTTGCGTGCTCTCAGCCGCGACCGTGAGAGGACTCAAGTATCGGCGTTGCAAAAAATAAAACACAGGCAATAACGGCACTACCATCAGGGTCAACCGACCATTTAGGACACCCATCGTAGCCAGCACCATGACAGCCACAACCGCTATGCGGATCATGCTGGGCAGAACGTCTCCTCCGAGCTCCCCCACCCGATCTACATCTTGTTCCACGCGATAAAGGATCTCTCCCACAGGCGTATTCTCGTAATATCGCGCGGAGAGAACGTGCAGTCGGCGAATCAGAGCTATGCGAATCCGGAAAACCATCTTCTGGCTTACCACAAATCCAACTAGATATGACGCGTAGCTGCATGCTAACTGGCCGAAATAGGCTGCCCCGAAGCCTATCGCACCCAACAGCAACAATCGGACACTTTGCTTTGCGAGTGCATCGTCGATCAACCACTTAATGATTAGCGGGTCTAGCAGGGTCAGCACGCTCGCCCCGACAATCGAGAGCAGACCGAGCAAGTTTAGGCGCATCAGTGGCAGGACTTGCCTTTCGAGCCAGCGAATTTCAGGGGACACAACTGACCGCATAACTCACCGTGCCAACTCGCGAATCTAGCCCGAAGGCAACGGAGAGAGGCGGGAACTGTGTCACCCGACGCTTTACCGACCAATTGCTCGATCTCGAACAAGCGAAGCTCGCGCTCCTGGACTCAAGCACAACCAGATAGGTTAGGGTGAAGCGTAGACCAGACCGCCCTGCGCGTCGCCGACGACCTCAATCGACTCCTTGAGGTGTCGGTGTACCGACACGCGCGCACTCCAGAATTCCTGTACCGATCCTCCGGTCTCCATTCGTTATTTGAATCGGTCGAAGGCACCCGGCTGTTTCGCCTTGTCGGTACGCCGACTCTCTGAGTTCGCTACGCGCAGGTGGGCATGCCGACTCTCTGCAAATTCGCCGTCATCAACGCGCCAAGGTCTACGTTCATCTACCCGGGACAAGCCGTTTGGTCCGAAGGAGTTCTCTTAGATTTGGTAATAGCAGAATTCTCGCAGGTGCCAATGGACGTCGACAATCCTGGTTCGTCGGGGCTCCGGCGATAACCTTTTTCTTGCCCTAAACATTGACTTCGGCTCTACGTTGCTCTCCGTGGGAATTTTCAAACGATCAGAACCTCAAGATCAAAGCACACTCGTCATAGGCACCTCAAAGCGCCTCTCAATGGGTAGCGAAGCTCAAAACCTGGTGCTCACGCACGACTAAGGTCCCCTATGCCCCGCGTCTTAGAACCACCGCCATTCACCCTTGTAGAACCTGTAACCGAAGTTCTACATGGCGTTGAGATCACCGATCCCTACCGCTGGCTCGAAGATCAGGACTCACCGCGCACACGAAAGTGGATTGAGGAACAGACCGCATACACACGTGCGTATCTGGACGCTCTTCCTGGGCGGGATCTCGTCCGAAAGAGAATCCAGGCACTCTTGGACGCGGAAGTGATTTCGGATCCTTACAAAATAGGCAGTCGATACTTCTTCCATAAGCGGGGACGAAGTCAGGAGCAACCGCTGATTGTCATGCGAGATGGTATAGACGGCACAGAAACTGTTTTGATTGACCCCGTTCGAAGGGATGGCAGCTCAGCGACCAGGGTTGGGATCGCCGCAATTTCAACAGACGGACATTTTCTTGCGTACAGCGTCAGAGACAGTGGTGACGATACCGCAGCGGTGGAAATTCTCGATGTTAATAGCGGGCGGGTTCTGCCCGACCGTCTCCCCCGCGGGCAGCTTCGCGGCATGGTATTTCACCCAAACGGCAACGGCTTTTTCTATGTCCACGACGTCTCTGGTGGAAGCCGCCCACACTATCGCGCCGCATATTGGCATGCTTTCGGCACAGAGATCGACAATGATGTCGAGGTCTTTGTTGCCGGTGAGGACCCGCACCTCTACCTGGCTCTTGCAACCTCTCAGGACTGCAAGTATCTGGGTTATATCCCCTTCACCGTGGGCGATTGTCCCACGACGGAAGTCTTTCTCCACGACCTTGAAAAGGGCACCTCGCCTCGAAAAATCGTCAACCGGCATCCCGGAATCTTCACTCCTTTTTTCCTCGGGAATGAGTTGTTCGCCCTCACTGATTGGGAAGCATCCAATCTTCGAGTTGTACGGATCAACTTGGATCACCCCGAGCCGGAGCTCTGGACAGATTTTGTCGGCCAACAAGCTACTCGAATTCAGAGCCTGGGCGTCGCGGGTGGCTTACTATTTGTCTCTTACCTCGATAACCTTTCGACTCGAATAGAGGTTTATGACCGGTCAGGCCGCACGGCGGGAGTTGTTGCGTGCCCCCCCCTAAGCACCGTGAATCTACTGACGTTCCAGCTGGAAAGTGACAGCTTGTTCCTTGGGACCACGTCATATGCCCGTGCACCAGAAATTCTCTGTTACCACGTACCGACGGGACGACAGGAGGTTTGGTTTCGCAGCCAAGTGCCGATCGATCCCTCCGCGGTAGTGGTGGAACCGGTCACTATTTCTTCAAAAGACGGCACCGAAGTTCCGATGCTCTTGGTCTTCCGAAAAGAACATAGGCTGCGAGTCCGGCCTACTGTCCTCACTGCCTACGGCGGCTTTGGCGCCGCCGTCACTCCTCAATTTTCAGCGTTTGCGACGTTTCTTCTCGAACAGGGCTGCCTGTTCGCAGTCGCCAATATCCGCGGGGGATCAGAGTTCGGTGAACAATGGCATCTGGCTGCGAAAAGAAGCAAGCGACAGAACGCAATCGACGATTTCATCGCGGCTGCGCAGTGGCTGTTGGATACGGGCCGTACACAGCCTGGCAAACTAGCAATCGCAGGCGGTTCAAACGGAGGGCTCCTTGTGGGTGCAGCTCTGACCCAAAGACCGGATTTGTTTCGCACAGTTCTTTGCATGGGCCCCGTGTTGGATATGCTTCGGTATCACAAGTTTGATGAAGCGAAAATATGGATCGATGAGTACGGCTCGCCTGATGACGCGAGGGATTTCGCCTCCCTGATTGCCTATTCACCCTACCACCGCGTACAAGACGGGACCTCGTACCCGGCAGTGCTGCTCATTTCAGGCGATGCCGATACGCGCTGCAACCCGCTTCATGCCCGAAAGATGGCGGCCCGCTTACAGGCGGCCACAACTTCGGCACACCCGATCCTATTGGACTACAGGCCCAGGTGGGGTCATGTTCCCGCCCAATCTCTTACTGAACGCATTTCAGCCTTGACCGACCGATTGTCTTTCATTTGCCACGAAATCGGTGTCCAGATCGAAGGAGGATTTCAGTTCCAATGACTACGTTGTTTTGGAAAGCCCTCCTAGGGTTGATGGCCTACGATCTTCTCGTGCTCTGTGGTAACTTCTCCACTCTACACTACAAGGTACGGCGCTGGCCAGTTAGCCACAGTAGATCACTCAAACACACAACTGATCAGGTGTGCGCTGCGGTCAACCGCGCTTGCAGCTGGTATCCCAAGCGTTCGCTCTGCTTGCAGCGAGCTGCAGTGACCGCCTGCTTGCTACGCAGTTGCGGTATTCCGGCAGACATGGTCTTGGGAGCTCAGAAGATACCATTCAAAGCGCATGCGTGGGTGGAGGTAGGCGGACGGGCGATCAACGAACTCAGCGACGTTCAGAGAGTCTATTGCGTGTGGGAGAAATGTTAAGAGGGAACACGATGAGTTCACTAGCTGGAGCATGGTTCTTCGATCGGCCAGTAGACCGCGACCTTCTCGCCCGGATGGGGCACGCTATGGCTAAGTACGCTCCAGATGGAGAAGCCTCGCTTTTTCTCGGCTCCGTTGCAATGATCTATCGCCCCTTCCACGCAACGACCGAATCCCTGCATGAGCGCCAGCCGTGTGTGTCACACGATGGCAGAATGTTGATGTGGGATGGCCGACTAGACAATCGTGATGACTTACTCCTTGAACTCGGCGACAGCCATACGGCGCAATGTCCCGATGTCAACATTGTCGCCCGTGCTTACGACCGGTGGGGTATAGCCACTTTACGCAAGCTCATCGGCGACTGGGCCGTGTCCATCTGGGATCCCCGAGAAAGAGTTTTGCTCTTGGCCAGGGACTACTCTGGAGTGCGCCCGCTTTTCTACCAGTCAACGACGGCCGGAGTTATCTGGTGTAGCCATTTAGCCGTCATCGTCCTTCACTCTGGGAACAAATTCACTCTGAGCGACGAATTCATTGCAGGGTACTTGACCCACTATCCCGAAGCACACCTGACCCCGTATCGCGAGATTTGTTCTGTTCCACCCGGCAGTTTCGTGAAGTTCGGGGGTGGCAGTGTGGCAGTTCAGCGATACTGGGCATTCGATCCTAAGGTCCAGATTCGGTACACAACTGATGCGGAGTACGAGGATCACTTCCGACATGTCTTTCGGCAGGCTGTGCGCCGCCGTCTACGCTCACATACGCCCATTCTCGCAGAACTTAGTGGTGGGCTCGACTCCTCTTCAATTGTTTGCATGGCAGACGACATCATTTCGAAGGAACTTGTCCAGACGCCCCGCGTCGATACAGTCTCTCTTTACGACTCGACCGACCCCGTGAGCGACGAGGCCTTGTACTTTGTTAAGATCGAAGAACATCGAAATAAGGAAGGCCATCATGTTGACGTGGGGCAGCGTCCGTCTCTCGTCGCATTCGACTTTGCTGATTTCGTCGCTGCGCCGGGCGCTCTGGGCAGTGGAGATGATGATGATGATCCGATTGAATCTCTTCGGCACCGGGAAGGCTATCGGGTTGTGCTTTCCGGAACCGGTGGAGACGAGTTCCTCGGTGGCGTCCCCGACCCGCGCTCGCAACTAGCCGACTTGGTCGTCCAGTTGCGCTTTAGGGACCTTGCGGACCAACTATTTGCTTGGAGTCTTGCAAAGAAACGGCCCTGGATACAACTCTTGTTTCAAGCTCTACTCGTCTTGTCACCCAGAGCAGTGAGGGCGCGTCTTACTGCCGAAGGCCAAGGTCAACCTTGGGTCAGTCCTAGTTTCGCGAGACGCCATCACCTATCAGATCGTCAGTTAGGGCCGCGAGAGGACTTTGGCTTTCGATTACCGAGCCTTCGTGAATCTGCGCACACGTTTCTCGCGATGAGTCAGCAGATGACTTTCGCATCTCTGTCGAATGAGCCTAGACTGGAGAAACGATATCCATTTCTAGATCGCGACCTTATCGAGTTTCTGTTAGCTATTCCACAAGATCAACTGCTACGCCCAGGACAACGTCGCTCACTAATGCGACGGGCCTTGACAACTATCGTTCCAGAAGAAGTGCTGTCACGCCCAACTAAGGCCTATGGGTCTCGATCGTACATGCTCCTCCTTGCTGCGAACTGGCGGACCCTAGAAGTCATGTTGGAATCACCGCTGAGTGCGAAGCTGGGATACGTCGATCTAAAGCGTTTTCTGGATGCTTTAGTCGCTGCCAAGAATGGTACGTCCACGCACCTCGTGCCTACGCTCAAAGCGCTGGCACTGGAACTGTGGTTGCGCCACATAGCCGTTCGAGGATTGATCGACTTACGTGGAGACTCAACAGCATCACTCACACGGGACATGCTGGAGTCTAGGACATGAAGATAGAGGAACTGGCAACGTGTCGCAACAGATCACTTACCCTTATACCGGACTACTTTTGCTAGCGCAGTAGTTAATCTGAGAAAGGAGGTACCTTGCCATGAACTACAGCAAACCAGAAGTCCTTATTCTGGGTGAAGCGGTAGAGGTGATCCAGGGCGGAACCAAGAACTTTGGACCTTCGGAGCAACCGCCCCTGACGAGGAAGATCCTGTCAGTCAACGCCTATGACCTGGACGAGTAGGCAAAAAGATGCGGGAGGAAGCCGAACGGGGTTTCCTCCCGCGAGTATCCTGCCGACCACGCCCAGTGGCCGGCAGGATGCCCACAGGGCGAACTGGAGTGTAACTCACTCGCTTTTAGCAGTCGAACCCAAGAGGCCGACAGACGATCAGACAGCACTACTTTTGCGAGGTCCAGTAGTTAGTCGGAGAACGAAGGCACATTGTCATGAATTACGCACAACCACAAGTGGTCGGTCTCGGACCTGCCCTCGAGGTTATTCACGGCCTGTGGAAGAATTTTGGTCCCCCTGAACCGCACTGGTTCCTGGTACGAACCCTCAGTGTGGACTCGTACGATCTGGACGAATAACACTTTTCGAGAGTACGCGAAGAGACGCGGCGGACCTTCGCCCGCACACCTCCTGCCGACCTCCGCATGGTCGATAGGGTTCTTCGGGAAACCAGGCTCGAACCTTTGAACCTTGTGCGTTTCCATTTTCACTCCTGCGGGAAACCATCTGGCCATCGACGTCGGTCGGGATACTTCACGAATAGGAGCCGTATCGGGCCTGCGGTATCGCCGAAACGCTTGGCTGAGCTTACGCTCCTGTGAACTGGATAAGTAACGAATAAATGCAACTACGGGAGGGAAGGCAATGAACTACAACGAAGCCCCGTCGCAGATCGCCACAAACGCTCTCGGTCCCAGTCGCCTCGCGTTTCCAAAGATATCGTGCTCTGCAGCCGTCGATGCCGAGAAGAGAGACAACCGACTTGTTCGTATCAAGCCTGAACTTGTTGCTCTCGGTGATGCCCTTTCTGTCATCCAAGGCCGCCCCAAAGAGAAAGGAGCACCTGATTCGGTCGGCCGCCCAGTCACGCCCATCGCAGCCTATGATCTAGATGAATAGCCCGGCGCGCAGTGATCATCTTGATTGAGAGCCAGGCCCGGGCCGTTGCACTGCGGTGGTGCTGTCGACGTCAGCACCCTTCAGGTGTTTGGCGAACCAAGCAACTAGACGGTTCTGTAAGTCCATCTGATTGGAAAAGCTGAACTCTGCAGGAACATGGTTTTCGCCTATGTACTGAACATATACTCCATCCTTGCCGAGCCGCTCCAGGCCATTAAACATTTCGTCCGCCAAGTGGACTGGCACAGCATCGTCTGACGTTCCGTGAATCACGAGAACAGGAACTTGAATCCGATCAAGAAAGAAATATGGGGAGTTATCGAGAAACACATCGCGGCTCGCCCAAGGAGTGGACCGTATCCCCTGACTTTCCTCAATCACCTGTCTTCCATAGTCATAGGAATACATGTCGAACATGTTCCCCGCGCCTGACAGGACGACTCCCGTCTTGAACAGCCTGCTTTGTACTAACAAGCTCCAAGTAGCATATCCACCATCGCTGTGCCCAATGACTGCGATCTTGTCCGAATCTGCGATGCCCAAATCGATGACTCTCTGAATTCCAGGTAGAACACACTTGGCTATATCCTTCATTCGGGAAGTGGGGCGCGCTACAATGTCGGGCATGAGAACGGCGTATCCCCTAGTGGCGAACAATTGCCAATTGTCGACGGCCCCTTCCATGTGCATTCCGAAGGCGTTTTTGAAGGAAGACATTACGTCAGCGGGATATACACTCACGATAAGCGGATAGCGGTGATCTTCCTGGTAACGCGCCGGCAATAGCAGTGCTCCCTTAAGTTCTATTCCATCTTCTGTCTTCCATTCGATGACCTGGGAACGACCCATGACTTCATGTTCCAGAGCGCAGCCCACGTTGGTTATTCTCTTTATTGCACCCGTGCTCGCCGTGGCCTCGTAAAGTTCTGGTCCGTGGTCAACCGATTCCCAGACAAACCACAATCGAGATCCATCAGATGAAAGCTGATGAAAGTCACTGTAAAACGGGAAGTGTTTGTCGTCCTCGAACACCATCGTAGCCTTGCCAGACTCCGGCCATACCCGCCAGAAACCCTCCTTCAACGTCTTTTTGTCCTTTGTTTTGACTAAGACTGTATAGTCCTCCCGCGAATGCATTGGCCCGGTATGACTGCACGTTGAAACAATATCGAGGATGTCTATATTCGGAATCTCTACCTTGGAGACGGACTCCAAGGAATCGCCGATCCATGTCTCGAGCCGGTGATTTCGAACGAAAGATAAGTAATAGCCATCCGCGCTCCATACAGTCTTCCTTGGTCCAAACCATGCCTCGGATGATTCGCCTTTGATTCGTCGAGATGAACCCTTATCGAGATCAATCACGATCCAATCCGAGAATGCTTTAGGGGACTCATTGTTGACACTTCCGTCTCCCGACTGGTCAGTAACAGCCAGCACTCCTCCGTTTGGAGACCATGCGAATGCATCAGACGCTCCAGAATACATTATGAGATTCCGGAAAATAGTTTTGATCTGCCGTGTCTCCAGATTTACTAGACGAATATCGTGCTTTGCGAAGAAAGAGTTTGGCAGAGTCTCCTTCTCCTCCGAAAAGACGAACGCTTTTCGGTCTGGGGAGAGGGCAATGTAGAGGGGATAGATGTCTTTCGCGATACGCTGGAAACGACCCCCGACGATATCAATGATCGCTAAGTCACTTCGAAGGATTTCCCGTTGCTTCTTTTCTTCCTCGTTCTTGAATTCCTGAGCCGTCTGATCCGAACGAGCCAATGTGGCCGTAGTCGACAACACGCGAATCCCATGTTGAAGTTCTTTCCCTAAGGGTTGGGTCTCAGTGCTTTCCAGCGGATTCCCTGTCCTCCCAACATCTCTCATGCCCTCGGCATGGAGTGGGCTCGCCAGTACCAGGATTGACGTGCCATCGTTCAGCCAGAACGGGGGGTCCGCTCCCATGCGGGACCGAGTAAACTGGACCCCTGGATTGCGTAACTTCCCAATCTTGCGATTCCAAAGACATAGTTGTGCTCTCGCACTCTGGGATGGAGTAGGCCGCCCCTCGGGCGCGTGGGTCCTGAAGAAGGCCAAGTAGAGTCCATCGGGAGACCAACTCGGGTCGCTGGGACTGCCAGCTTGGCAGCATATCTTCCTTGCACGCCCAGTATGAAAGTCCGATACCCAAAGCTCTCTCGTGTCGGGGATTTTCTCCTCGGCAGCTGGATGGGTTCCAGTGCTCTGGGCCACCCGAGCTACCGTGAAGGCGACCAGTTTCTCGTCTGGCGATACGACAAATCGAGAAAATGGTGGAAACGCCGGAAGCGCCAAAATATCCTTGGGTGACAACTGCGCGGAGAGAGGAGTCACTACCACTGCACTTCCGACCAACAACGTAGCCATGAGTCGAGTTAGATGCAAGCGGCTGTCCTTTTCTTGGTTGAGAGGCCAGAGTGTCCAAGCACCCCCACAACCCTCAAACTATTTTGGCTCTTGGATACGCGGTACACGACCCCAAACGGGATGGGAGCGCGATTAGGCGCAGTTTGTTTCAAAATTGAATCTGGCCGCGAAACGCAACCATTCGTACAGAGGAGTCGCCACCGAGCCTCGAGCCTAAGAGGCCTGTCACAGGAGCGACGGTATTGCTAATACCACCGAAACCAACGAGCGTGCCCGGTTCTGTCGGTATGCCAGCGCTGCTCGCAGGGAGGTCGAAGTTTGGGTGGTTAAAGAGATTGAAGAATTGCGTGTCAAACCTAAAACTTACGTTCTCACTGATTCTGAACTTCTTACCAACACTGAAATCCATCCAACGGAAACCTGGCGCACGCAGCGAATTTCGCCTCAGGTTTCCATCTTTGCAGTTCTGTGGAGCGTTCACCGGAAAACATGAAAACGTCGAGTTGTCGAAGACCGATTGGAACGCGCTAGGGTTGAGCCATTGAAGAGTAGCCGGCTGGGTTACACCCGCAATACTGGTTTGCGTGTACTGCTTCTGACCGGCAACCGCGTTCGCAAACAAGATGGGACTGCCGTTCACCACGCTAGAAGGAGCCGGGCTAGACACGGAGAACGGAAGACCTCCATGCAGAAAGAAAGTCCCTGAGACTTGCCACCCTCCAATCGCTCCGTTCAGCCAGTGATTCGCTGAATGTAATGGCAATTCATATAGATAAAATCCATTCAGGGAGTGGCGTATGTCGTAGTCGCAGTTTCCGTAAAGATCAGGCAACTGTCCAGGCAGTATGCCAATGTTGGGGTTTGCGTTGAACTGGCTTATCCCACCATTGCTCGCGAAGTCAAGGCAGTGACTGTAACTATAGGTCCCTTGGACAGTCAGACCGTGACTCATTCTCTTCTCGCCTGTGACCTGAAGACCGTTGTATGAGCTGTTGGCTCCTGCGTGCAAACCAAATACCGAACCAAAGCGCGGATCCGGAGAAACATTGAACGGCAAGGGAGCGAAGCAACCGGCGCAAGCTGTCTGATACGCATTCGGGAGATCTTGATAATTTCCTTTAACGCTCTTTGTCCCAACATATTTCAATGTCACAGCAAGATTCGACCCAAACTGATGTTGCATACTTGAGCTCCATTGCAGGGAGTACGGGTACACCTCACGCCCGGACTGATTGTTTGAGAAATAGTTGAAGGTTGTCGGGGGCAAACAACTGCTGGGCGTAGAGAGTGTCGAAGCACAGGACAAGGCACCACCTGCGAATCCCGCTTGAAATTGCTGATTCGCTGCAGCGGCGGCACCTACAACGCTGGTCGGTACGCCGGGAGCAACGGCAACCCCTCCGACTGTCCCGAACAAGCCGGCTACGAAGCTTGTCACGGCTGGAGCGTTCTGCAATGTTACTTCACTAGGGAGGGTACTTGCTGGGGCGTACCCGAAAACTCCAAAACCTCCTCTCAAAACCGTGTTGCGGGACAGCTCATAAGCAAGGGCTGCTCGCGGCTGCCATTGCAGCAGTTGGCGATCCGGAAACAGCTCAGCCTGGTTTGAAAGAATATCTTGATTCAAGGGCCGATCCACATCGTGCACGAGCTTCTCAAATGGCATTCGCAACGTTGAGAAGACCTTGCCCTTGCTTACGAAATCGGGCGTCACCGCCACACGCATCCCGACTGTAACGGTCAACTTGTCAGTTGCCTTATGTGTATCGCCTGCGAACAGATCCAGGTTCGCGCTTTTGATTTGGTCCTCCTCTCTCTTATAGAAACTCTGGTAGCTGTAGGCAGCTGCCCCATAGGTAAATTCAGCCAGCGAGGCACCTATTTCAAGGGGAACCGCTAGAGAGCTGTTAAAAGCGTTGAACAATACGCGCCGGAGGCTCACTCCAAAATGCGCGTTGTGATTTCCTCGGATCCAGTTGACGTTGTCATTCAACTGCCAGACGGTCACCGCGTTTCCATTTGGCGTGGCTTCTTGAGAGCCCCCAATGCTGGAGAACCCGGCGGCGGACAAGTAGACGATCGGGAACGATTGCTGAGCTTGTATGGCGTCCGCAGTCTTCAAAAGTGGGAAGCTGTAGGTAAGACCAGGGTTGAGCTGATTGACGAGTTTGGGAGTGAAAACATGCGTCCAGCTCGCTGCTCCCGATCGAATAGGCACAGTCCTAACGGTATCAAAGATAGAACTAACCGGATCGGGGCTACTGTGGCTCCCGTTATTGAACTGAAAGCGAAACCAGTAACTATTGTTTGCGTTGCGGTTGTAGTCCAACTTGATCGTGAACAGCGTCTCACTCGTCAGGGGCGAAGCAGAGAACAAACGATTGTTGGCACACCCATCCCCTGCGCCAGGATTCGCTGGCGGGCCACCACCTGTATCGAAAGGACAACCCAATAACCCCAATGGAATACCGCGGCTTGTGTCCCCCATAAGCTTGAACATGTTCTGATAAAAGGGAACCTCCGCGGGCTGTGCGGGCAGAGGGCCACCCGTGGCGGTGTCGATTCCTCCCAAGGGTAATTGCTGCAGAACGTAAGCTTGGTACAGTGGACTGGGCAGCACGCTGCTGAGTGGCGTAGGAAGAACGAGACGAACACCTTCCAAGTCAGCAAAGAAGAAAACCTTGCCTTTGACGATAGGTCCGCCCACGCTGGCCCCAAACTGATTGACATTCGAGCGTGGTTGTGGCACGCCTCGAGCATTGAGGAAGTAGTTCTGCGCATTCAGACTTGATCCATTCCACACTTCCCATGCGTTGCCGTGATATGCGTTCGTGCCAGACCGCGTAATGTAATTGATTGCCGCCGCGCCCAGACGTCCTCCTTGCTCGACGGAATAAGCCTCAGTGTTGATCGATACCTCTTCAACAGCGTTCAGCCCCAATTGCAGTCCGCTGGCTCCAGTTAGGTTGGTGTTGACAGCGACGCTGTTCGCATCTATTCCGTCGATCGAAAAATCCGTCGCTACGGACCCTAAGCCGTTAAACGCTGTATTGCCTTGGCCAATATTACCCGCACTGGAGGCCACATTCATTATTGCTCCCGGAGCAAGATTAGCAAAATAGGAGAGATCGTTGCCGGGGTTGGGTAAGTCAGCGAGCTGCGTTGAGCTGAAAGTGGTAGTTGTGTTTGGATTGCTAGGCTCGATCAGCGCGGCTTGAGAAGTGACTTCTACTTTTTCCGCGGTCGCCCCGACTTGCAAACGAAAGTGAAAGGAAGCGACGCGGCTGACAGAAACTGTCACCACGTCGGACCGCCCTGTTTTGAATCCTTGTGCCTGAACTGTGAGCGTGTAGTCTCCTGGATCCAGCTGCGCCAGCACGAACAAACCTGTTCCTCCACTCGTCGTAGTACGCTGGGCGCCAGTCTTGGTGTTGGTGGCAACGATGGTCGCGCCGGAAATTGCGGCTCCGCTCGAATCCAGAATTGTTCCGTTGATTGCACCAGTTGTTAGCGATTGGCTTAACGCCAAGGAGGAGAGCAGCAGAACCACGACGACGGAACAGCAGAGACCCACAACAGCTTTCATTCCCCCTCCAGAAGAAACGCGCAGACCAGGTGAGTTTCGGGGCCAAAGACAGCCTTCAACTACAAGATGCAACAAGCGGCGTAAGTCTGAGAAAAATAAGATTTAAGTAGAGCACTGAGGGATACATCGGGAGACACTTCCACTTGCGCTCTGAGGACCCAAGCGCGGGCGCCGACCCTAGCTGACTACACCCCTTCTGCTACTGAAAACGAATCTGTCTTGCGAGCTGCTCGACCTCCACCAACCGCTCATACGTTTCCCTACTCATTGCGATCACGGCGGCTGGGCTCAGTTCTGTGGCGGTAAACACCGCCAGCGCGTCTGCCTGGTTCCACTCACTCAGGTCGTGGATTCGATCCACGGTCGAACCAAGATCGGTTTGCCGCAAAGACATTCCGGACTGGCTGCTAGCGTCGTTCTCCGCTTGTGGCGCGTACGCGGCCAGAGCCGTAGCGAGTTGCTGACGTAAGTCACCGCTCTCCTCTTCAATCGCATGGCGATGCCTCTCGATCATGGTGATCAAGCGGAGCTGGCTCAATTCATCGAGCTGCCTGACCTGCTCTCTCGTGAGCCGTCTGGCCAAGTCGTGCAAGACCGATGCGTGCTGCTGCACATCGACCGACCGGCGTACAGCGTCGGCCGCAAACTTCGAGATCTCGATCTCCAGCCACTCCTCTCTCGCGCGTCCTTCTTTGGTCTGTGGCCTGCTCTCCCACTGCCGCGCGAAATACTCCTGCAGGAGCGCATGGGCCGGAAAGGCATCCTTGGCTGGTTTGAAGGTGCCCTCCATGACGTCCAGGCGGCCATCTGCCTTCGCCTGTTCCGCAAGCAGCTCGTCAACACTCTTCACAATGATTTCCGCCCGTTGATTCTTGGAAACGATAGCGAGCGCTTCCAAGGCTTCCCGCTTCCGTTCTTCCGATGCGACGATCCCCTGGATCTGGAGCCTGCCTGCGGGTGTGCGCTTCACACCGACTTGCTGCTCGAGGTTAGCCCCGATTCCGTCCAAAGCGTAAAGCGCCTCCACTTCGAGACCAAGCAGTGCCCGTTCCGAGTCCACGTTCGCCGGGGCCAGAGTTCTCTGCACCGCTGAATCAAGGTTGGTTTCGAGCAGTGCGGCATCTGGCTCGAAGACGTCCTGCGACACAGCATTCACCGCACGGTGTTCGAGAACGGTTTCAGAAAGGCGGTACTCGTGAACCTCGTCGTCCTGGCGGATGGTCAACGTTTCTTCGGTCGGGTGAAGATCTTTGGCAGTCAGCCTGAGCGTCGCGCTCACCAAGACGGGTCCTTGAGACGCCGATTGGCTGAGTGCTGGTTGATAGTGGATGAGATATTCCCCGGATCTGTTTTCCACCTCTCCCGCTTGTGTTTGTCCAACCAATGAAGCGAAATCCTTAGCCGAAGGCTCCAGTTGCCAAAGTTCATTCGCTCCCAGGACGGTCTCAATCCTGCGATCCGCTCCTACCTCTTTTTTCCCGTTAGTTTTGTTGGCTTGGCTGCGGTACACCTTCTTCGTGCCGTCGGATTGCGACCACTCACCGGCGACCAGCCGATCACGCTCGTCGAAGAGGCGGCGGACTTTGAGGCCGCGCTTCGCGCTCTGCCACACCTCAATCCTGTGCCGGCTGATTGCGCGCGCGCTCTTATGCTCCAACTCTTCTAGACTGAGGCTCCGTCTGATCACCCAGTCCGGATTCTGATAGCTCTTGGCATCCGCCGCCGCCGAATGCTGCAACAATTCGCCGGCAGAGACCACTTGAGGGCGAAGTTCGTAAAACGACAGCGCCCCAATCAGTCCTAGGACAACGGCCGAGGCGGCCAGTCTTGGAACGTACAGAGGATTCAGTCCGAGCACTCGAAGAGAGGCGCTCAAGGCGCGACGAAGGTTCGCAAGAGCAGTCGTTATGCGCCTGGGATTGCTCGCTTCCGAGGTCTGAGTACTTGAGCGACTGATGGCGACTAGTCGAGGCCCCGCTTCCACTTTCGCGACCGCAGTGTCGAACAACGGATCGCTGTAGATTACTCGCAGGATGGGCCATGCGCCGGAGAAGCTGATCGTGGTTTCTAGAGTTCGGTCGTCACTGAGCCGTACCCGAGCCGTCTGTTTCGCATCCCCTTCCGGAGGCGGCTCGATGTTCAGGAGGAGCAGCGGTACACCCTGCTCGCTGACGATCTCAACAAACGCAACCGGTTCGCCGAGATTGACCGTCACGCTTTGCCGCGTCAGCTTGGAACTCACATGCAAGTCAGACAGAAAGAAGCCATTGACCGAAACCCGCAATTCTGCCGGCCGATGCTCAAAGCTCTCACGCGCCCTCCTTCGCAGACTCTCCACCGGAGGAGCACCAGCGGCCGGCGGGTTCCCATTCGTGCCGTCGTCCTTTGGAGGCCGCTCGTAACCCAAAGTCTCTTCCGGTTCACGAGTGTTGAGAAGCGGAAGCTGCAATCTCTTATTGACTGCGTCTAGGCACAACCTGCAACCGACAATGTGCGCGAGTAGCTCTACGTCCAAGAGTCTCGGCCGGGAGTAGAGTTCTTTCAGACTGTCGTGGGACGGGCAGCTATTGCCGGCTGACTCCAGCATGGCCCCACGGAGTTCTGCCAAAAAGTCTCGCGTGGGAATGCCGGTAGTGATTTCGACCAGCCTCTTGAGATCGGCCGCCCTCGGCCCGTTCGTCTTCTCAAGGTAGCTTCCGGCTTCGATGCGGGCCATGCGCAAGAACTGGTAGACCGAATCTCGCGGACACTGGATGATCTTCGCGATCTCGGCCGGATAGTAGCCATAAAAGAAGCGCAGGATCAGAGCACTCGCTGCCCGGGAGTGTTCCTTGCGGGCCAGGGCATAGGTACAGATGCGGATCAGATCTTGTTGAGCTTCCAGTTGGCCGTGCCCATTCGCGGTTTGCCGCAGCGCGAGCCCCGCTGACTCGAAGTCGCTAACGCTGGTCCTCGTGAAGCGGTAGGCTCCTTGCCGAAAACGTGCCAGGTGAACGTTACGCAGCAAACGGTAGAGGTACCCATCCTGATTCGCAACCGAATCTAGATCGAGTTGGGCGTTAACAAAGTGGAGATAGGCATCGTGCAGCAGATCTTCTGCCAGACTTCGATCGCCTTCCGTAAGCCGAAGGCAAACCTTGTAAAGGGAGTCGTATCTAAGCAGGAATTCCCGTTCGTGAGCACCGCGAAAACCTGCAGCGTCGCATATCGAGGCTGGAGCCGCCAACTTCTCGTTCTCAGGACCAGGCTCTGCGGTAAGATTCGGCCAGCCCAACTACACCCTCCGTGCGCAGGAGCGCAGTACTCTCAACCCCAATTTCCCAGACACGTACGCGCGAAGCAACCGGCCGACAAACACCCAGCTGAGAAACCAGCGCTCGGCTGATCCAGGACGCACCGGCATCCTTCGTCTCTCACATCCGCAAAAGCAGATTCGCAGGATGTCTGGCTGACAATTTTTCGTTTTGGTACGACGGATCCTCGCCTAGTCGTAGCGGCCACCGTCGGATTTGCTACCTTGGCCCCAACGGGGAGGACCAAAGGAAGAGGGGTTTGTTGGACATCCAATGGCCGGAACAGCCGCTCCTGCAATCCGCATGAACATGACAGACAGGCGCCACGGACCGGCCATTCCCTACGACCCGAAACACGTCCCCACGCTATAAGCGGGCTTAACACACTGGCAGTCCCCCTCAAAACCACTCAATGCGCAACGCCACCGCAACTAGGACAGAAGTGAATATCGACTTCTTAAAACTGTTCTTTCCCGACCCGCTTAGCAACCGGTGCCCGACCGACACGCAGTCAGTTTCGCGCGAATTCGTACCGGACCCGAGGTTTCTCTCGGTACTGGCGACCTCATCAAATACAGGAACCGCACAAAAACGGCTGGACTGCATACGGCGAACCACCGAAATCGACCTGCAGTTTTCGCCATCGCGGGGGAAGCGCGTTTGCGAGCCAAAACTGCGTCCGTCGGAAAACCGACCACTACCGTGGGAGGTTCTCGCCGTAAGTTGGGGTCCATTAAGCGGCCAAAGTTCCGAAATGTCAACTGAATTCTCTGGGCTCATAGGTCCAATGCCCTCCCTTTCCTACGATTAGACCGCCTGCCCTCGTCCTCCGGCAGTATCGACCTAAGCCCCGCCGTCGCTTATGTCGTCGGAATTCCGACCGGAGAAGGACTCGGCTCCGCAAGACTCAAGTCATCACCAGAGTGCAATTAAGTGCTTGTGCATCGTCCGGAGGATTTCCGACACGCGGGCTGGAGCGAATACACGCGATCTCTTGAGGCTCGTCCCAGGAAGGGTGGCAAACAAGGACGCGTATGGTGAGCTCATCGCCGTTGGCGTCGCCATGGATAATCACGGAGTCCCAGACCTGTTCAGCACCGAATCTGGAGATGCGTTGGCCGATCTTCACTGAAAGGCTGTCAGCCCCAGCCTGGAATGAGCCAACAGGCTGGGCTGAACAAACCACCTGAAACGAGCGGCTGTCTTTGGGTTCAAGAACGCTTTCCACAACCCGATCCTCACGGTCTAGAAACGCGGGGTCGAGATCTCTGTGCGCAAGCGGAACAGGATCTGATTAGTAATTGTCGGTAACAGCCCGTTGGCTGATTGCCGACAACAACTCATGATCTTTCTACATGTCTAAACGTCGAAAACAATTTCAGCCTCGTTCGGGTGTTGAAAAGGCGTTTGGAGAAACAGTGCGAACGATTCGAGAACAGCTTGGCATGTCGCAAATGGATCTTTACGCGAAAACCGGACTAGATCGCACGTTCATCAGCGACTTGGAACGCGGCGTTCAGTGCCCCAGTCTCCGCACAATTTATCGAGTTGCTGCTGGTTTGAACATCCCTCCTGGCAGCCTGGTCCGGCGCACTGCAGAATCGCCGCATTTCGTATTTCCAACCCACGAGCCGCGAAGGTCGTAGGTTGTTGCCGACAATAACGCTAATAGCTGGTCATGTCAAGCAAATTATAGGCTAATGGCTTATGTAAAGGGGTCGGAATCGCCTGTAACTTCAACATTGCATGGAACGACAGATTCTCTTTGGCAGCAGAATACGGGCAATCCGAGAGGCTGCAAACCTCTCACGGGAAGCGGCAGCTGAACGCGCTGGCATCAATCCAAATTATCTCGGGGAACTCGAAAGAGGGGAGAAGTGGCCGAAGCTTGAGATGATGGAGCGCGTAGCCGGGGCTCTTGAAGTCTCGCCGGCTGCGTTTTTCGAGTACGAAGCCGAGGAAGTTGATAACAACATCCTATTGAGCAAATTGCAGAACCTAATTTCAAATCGCAACACTGAACAACTCCAACAAGCTCTGCGCGTCTTGAAAGCCCTCTTCCTCGCGTGACAAGCCGTTTTCATGGAAAATGCTGTCCTTGCCAAATGAGCGCGTGCCCAACTTGAACTAATGCTGGCTCCTGTCACGAGCTTTTGATTTTACGAGCGTCACTTCACGCCGGAAAGGTCTTCAGGGCGTTCGCTTCGATAACAATTGGACAACAAAAAATGCAGCGAGCATTCCCAGACTGAACCAAGCCAGCGGGCGCCAAATCTGGTGCGGTACAAACTGCACGTCATTAGCGATCTGCACCATGAGCGCTGTGACCTTTTTGTACAGGATTTCGACCACAAGTAAGAGGAGAGCGAAGTACGACGCCCAATCAAGCAAAGCTCTTTTGTTCGGTTCCCACATATATCATCTCCGTACTAGGTACGACAATCGGGACATTCGTCCATTAAAAAGATGACGAATATATTCCGTAGGAATATATTCGTCATAGTGAGACCATGTTCCCCTTTATGTCAACAGACAGAAAATACGTTCAATTCCCCTTTAGAGCTGAGAAGGCGTTCGGACAGGCTTTTCAAAGCATGCGGAAAGCAGCAGGTGTTTCGCAGGAACAAGTAGCTTTAGAAGCCGGCTGCGACAGGACAACCGTAAGCCTTATAGAGCGAGGATTAGTCAGTCCTAAGCTAGGCACGATAGTCAAAATGTGTCGGATCATAGACGTAGAGCCATCGGAGGTGCTGCGCAAGATGGAACAGTCGCGCGTTTATCGTGTGTGTTGAGGTGAAAGAGCAGGTCCGTCAGTTTCTGCATCGGCAAGATGGCCAACAGCTGCTAAAGGCGTATCGGGTCCTGAAGCTCATGCTTGGCCCCTGATGTTTTCGCCGCGGGGCCCGCCCTCTCGTGACACTCTCGATTAAAATCCTGGATCGAAACCGCGCGGCACAGCGTTAGACTTTTCCGTTTGGTTTTGATACGAGACGGCACCGGTCTGATCGAAGCCGGCGAGGGCACCTTCCGCTGAGCCGGGATGGTAATGGACGAGGGCGGACCGTAAGCTATCGACTCAAAAGCTGCGTAATTTCATAATGTGCAGCGACGTAGAGGAACACCAGAAAAACAACAGTGCTAACAATCTCGGCCGCGACTACTCTCACTCTCGCGCAAATTTCACAGAACCGCTGCACCGTTCCCCTCCCAGATTTCGCCACCTCTCTGCGACTGAGATGGCCTGCCACCGCGCTGCGCCAGAACAGATTTACCATGCATTACTGAAACGGACTCAAGGCTTTTGTCTGGAACCAACTTCGTTTCCGCATCAATCGCAACGTAAATCCATTGGGGTTTCACCGCTTGCGTTCTGCGGAGAAACCAGCCACAATGTTTTCCTCTTAGGGTCTGAGGCGTGGGTTCACTCCGCGCTTTGGATTAGCCCCCGACTCCTGTTAGGGCAGAAGCCGGGGCGCTGATTGCTTTCTGCCTTTCTCGCGCCGCGCAGTGCTCACAACACTACGCGGTTTGTATTTAACCTCAAAAGTCATCGCTTCGGTTTTTGCCTGTTGAGAACCACCGCGCTGCCAGTCATAGCGCCGATCTGCCCCGGAGGAATCATTCCCTGTTTTATTTGGTCCATTCTCTCTTTGGCCATAACGGACTTCGCGCGATAGCCTTTATTCCGGTCAGGGCGCACAACTTCTTCAAGCTCGCCCTGCCTAAGCAAACGCTTAACAGTATTGTGGACGTGAATCAGCATGACCTTGGGGTCGGCATCCGTGTCGTGATGTATCAAAACGTCTCGGATTTCCACGGGCGTGAAAGATTTCGCCATGTTCATTTCCAGCATCCTTCTGACTTTTTCCGTAAATCCGGCTTCGGGAGCAGAGGGAGGCTCAACGATCTCTTCGTCGCTTTGTTCTGCCAAAGCCTTTACAGACTCAATCGCCGTGAGCAGCGCATCGATTCGGGCCTGAAGCTTTTCCTGTTCATCTACAGCCTGAGAAAGTTCTCCCTCAAGCTCAGTCAGCATTGTGCTGTAGTTAGGCACCAAAAGGAGGTTAATACAAATGGAGACCACCGTCAATAACAAAGTGTTAACCACGTTTGATAAGTTAATACAATACGCGAAATAGCAAGGGAGAAAGGCCGGGAAAGGTTTGTTTCGCTGAAAACGAATGGCCGAAACTAGAGTAAGCCTTCCATTTTTCGATGGGCTTTCAAAAACGTTTCCCGATGAGAATCTCAGGAATGTACGGAATTAGGAAGACCAATCTAAGAGCGGAGGGACTTGCGCAATCGCCCAGATTGAAATCTCGCCGAGTCCTTTGCCCGATGCTGCGACCTCAAATCGAGGGTTGCCGTCCTGTTCTTGCTGGCAGTAGCCAACCGCCAACTTTCCGGCCGTATTAACAAGGAGCAGGGGTTCGGACTGTAGCCAACTTTCGCCGGCATATTCGACGATGTGTAGCGGTGGAATTTCCTCGGCCGAGTGCCATTCCAGAGTCGTTTGCAGCAAGCCCATCTTAAGATTTGACATTTCGGTATTTTGGTCTCCCCGTTAGAGGAGGCTAGATTTGGTTCCCTTCTCGACTTCTTGGCTGGAAAGAAATGGTCGGAGGAACAGATCATCGCATGACTCGTTTCCGACTGCAAATGGCCCTGATGTGCTAGCCACATGGCACTAATGACAGGACTCGAACACAGGGGTTCTGTGCGGAAACTGACGCGAGGGGAATTCCTAACCGTCCGACGCGAGCTTCAAGATTCTTTTTCTTAGAACCTTCCGATCCAACGGCTTCTAGAGTGAAAGGAATGGCGAACGTGGACACAAGGTCGTCGGAAGGGCGACCATGGCCCGTTGGGAGTCGACGGACTTCCGACGGGCCGACGAAGCTCGGATCCTGTGCTTTTTTTTGTTCGCGTTACATCAGTCGCGATGTCCCATCTTCTGGATTCGATTTCGCGTCAATGAAAGAGATCCAGGCGGCCACCACCCGCCCGACGACTAGTGCGTCGCGCGGAGTCTTGTAGTGACGGACTGGCTGCTGAGATGACGGATGTGGCACCAGCATCAGTTCTCCGCGCTCCTGTTGACACCAGGAACAAGTGTAACCGTTGGCGTGCCACACGAGATAAACAGGCCGACCGCGCAGCGAGATCCAAGCAAACGTCTCAAGCGTGTTTCGTTCAGTGTCTACTTCGACTAACGAACCAGGTGGCAGCAATTCCCCCATCGTGTCATCCTTCAGGCCGATAACTGCATAGCGGTAGCGTTGCGCGTCAAAACTTAAAGGACGAGTAGGCGATCCAGGCCACTCTTTTGGGTTAGGGCCTAATAGGCTTGTTTCATCACGCGCAAGCTGAGGGGAGAATTTCAGCCGAAAAGGAAACGGACGGTTCTCCCACGGGCCGATAGGGATCAAGGCAGTCTCGCTCGGATCCGCGGGAGGGGCGAACTGAGGAGCATCGCGAAGATTCACTCCAAAAACATGCAGAAGATCATCGTAGGAAATCCGCAGAAAACAAGAGAGACTGAAGAGCTTGTGGATGCTAGGAACGCCCCCTGCCTCGATATCGGCTAAACTTCCGTGGGAGATGTAAAAATCTGAGTTGCCAGTAGCTTCTGCGATTGCGCGGCTCAGGCGTTCCAGTTCCGTCGGCTTCAGAAACCTTTCCTCGCGCAGTTTTCTGATCCAGTCGCCAGAATCCATTACATCCTACTTCACGACGAAACTACTTGAGGTTAAAAGTCCCATGGAGCGTTCGTCCCCTCTTCCTCAATCCCCTTAGGTTCCCGGTATTGGTACGGTCAGTTGCTGATCAGAAAAGGCTGCAAAAATTATGCCACACCCCTGATGCTTAATTATGACCCAGAGAGTCGAAGGTTCTTGAACTAACAGGCACAGCGTTACGAAAACCGGAAAACCAGCCATCAGCTGGGTTTCCGCACGAGAAGCGCGGTTTCAGGTCACAATTGGCGTCACTTTTAACCCTTCAAACAAGTGTACAATTCTGGCCGGCTCGGATGAGGGAGGGGTATGCCTTTATCAAATAGCGAACTGGAAGGTCTTCTGCGTTCGCCCTCTCGGCTTCGGATGCTCACCGATGAAGATCTGATGGTGGCGTTGCGGTCGGGCTGCAACGATGCGCTGGCAGTTCTGTTTGAAAGACACAGTGCGCTAGTCCAGGGGAAAGTGCGCGCAATTTTGCGGAATGATAGCGCGGCGGAGGACATCGTCTGCAAGGTCTTCTTGGATGCCTTTCGAGCAGTGAACCAGTTCGATCCTTACCCCGGAAACGTCCAAATCATGTTGCTTCGGTGCGCGTATCCGCGAATCATGAACTGTCGGAGGGATTTGCGAGAAGCCGAACTTGAAGAGCTTCAATTGTTAGAAGACGAAATCATAGGAAAACCAATTGGCAAGGCACTAAAAAACATCCGTATTCAAACGGGGCTCTCCATCGACGAGGCAGCGAAGGGTGTGGAGTCTGCAGGTATTGACCCCAAGCACATGTCAAGAGCGCTTGGCCTCGCCATCAAACAGAGCCGTGAGGAAAGCCGCATGTCTCGCACAGAACTTAGCCGTAAGACTGGCTTTCCTCTAGGTAAAGTAATCAGACTGGAGCGTGGGTTAGCTGACAGCCTTCCCATTACTGAGTTTGTCCGAATCAGCTGCGCCATGGGAGTGAGGCCGGAAGTGCTCGCGGATCGCTTTCACGAATTCCATCACAACATTCGTGAAGCTCAGTGAAGGACGTGCCGCGCCGACTCAGCACGGCATTGACGCTGATTCGCGTGGGTTGCCCCAGGACGGAAATCATTTCTCTCGTCCGGAAGGACAGAATTGATATCGATCAGAAGAATCCGTACTGACGCCGGGTCCCGTCATCTCTGAGCTTGAAGCCTAATCTGCCTCTCCTGTGACAGTTCGCCCGAAGGAGTCTTGCGGATGGCGTTCCTGGCTCCAGAAGCCACAGGCGAAAGACTTCCGCACGCTCGGTCTTTTCGAATACGAGGAGCATTCCCGGATATCCGCCGAGACCCTGCCTGGCGGTGGGAAGGTTGAGACGCCATACGTCGTTGTGATGGAAGTCCATTTTTTTCGGGGGGAAATGGAGTGCGGCGAAGATAACTCCTCTGTGAACCGCTGTGTGTAGCTGCGGTTTATTGGAAAGGCCGAAGAACCCGCTCAACTCTGCGGGAAACTGCACCTGACTCCGGCTTCCACCAAATACCGGGTCAGCTTCGATCCACATAACGCGCGCTCTGGAAACTTTCCTTGCCATGGGTGCTCCTCGTGTCGTTGTTGGTCACGCTTTCCTGATGCGGAGTGTGCTTGGCGAGCAGGTCCTTGATGTCAGCGGGGTTCTTGGACACCTCCCAGGCCCACGCGCCAAAGCCTCCGTGCTCGTTAAGGGCTTTCACCCATTCGTCGAGGAAGCGCCGCTTCACTTGATCCTGTTCGGTGTCCTGGCCTTTGATTTCGAGGACGAGGCGTTCCCCGGACACAAGACGAATGAGAAAATCCGGCCGGTATTTACGTACGACTCCCCGATAGATGTAGAGAATCTCAAACCCAAGATGGTCGTTCTTGACCCAGGCCGAGATGTCGGGGTTATGGTCGAGCTCGAAGGCCTCGCTGGCTTCCCAGGTGCTGTCGTAGACGCAGAAGTTGATGTGCGAGTGCTGGGTGCGCTCGCAGGGTTTCCCGGTATACCAGGTGCCCATGTCGCCGGTGGAGCGGATCGGCCGCGCGCGGTCGAACAGAGGCTCCCGCTTTTCGGCGTTCTCAAAGCGGATCGCCTGCCCAATGTGCTGAACCACTTTCGTCATGTTGAGAGTGATGATCAGGCGGCGTTTCAGATCGTCGTGCGAGAAGAGAGCCGGGAGAATCCTGATGCGGTCTGAACGAATGAACTGTTCAACGAGGGTGACGACCTGAGCAAGGAGAGACTCCCTGCTTCCCGCCCAGTCTTTCTGCATCTGGTCGTACACATCGCGCGCGGCCTCGAAGATAATTTTCTGCGTGCGAAATTCGCGGGCGAGACGCGCAAGGTCGATCTGCGCAATCTTGGTGACATCCGGCTTGCCTTCGAGGATCGGGGCCAGTTCGGCGAGTTTCGCGGTCTGGCTGGCGTTGAGTTCCAGGGGCGTGACCTTGCTCCAGTCGAGCGAAAGTCGCGGCTTGTAGACCTGGTCGATGCGGATGATGTTCGGCCAGGATATTTCGAAGGCTGCCTTCGCCGCGTCCGGCTCAATGGGAGTCTTGGGTTTGGGCGGCACCGGAACCGCACCGTCCTTTGATTCGTGAGGAAGGAACGTGAACGGAACGCCGAAGATGTTCACGTACTCTGGATCGAACACGCCCGTGTCGGGATTGATTTCATAAGCGGTGCGCCGGAGGCCGCGGCCGACAACCTGTTCGCAGAGAAGCTGGCTGGTGAAGGCACGAAGGCCCATGATGTGCGTCACGGTCTTGGCGTCCCAGCCCTCCGAGAGCATGCCGACGGAGATCACGTTTTGAATCTGCTCTCCGGGCTTGCCGACCTGCCCTACCGTGTCGACCTGTTGTCGCAGCATTTCCGCTTGCTGTTTCTTCGTCAGTTTGCGCGTCGGCTCTTCGTCTCCGTTGTCAACCCCGTTTCCATCTTCTTCGTCGCCGTTGGCTCCCATCTGCGCGATCGGTTCGTCGGCCGCTTCGGCCTGTTCCAGGACCTTCGAGTCGATGTGCAACGTGCGCGAGGGGTCGGAGAGTTCGTCGATATGGACTTTTTTGCGGTCAAGGGCGTACTTGACGCGCGCGGCCGTCTCTGTCCGGTTGGCGACAGTGATCATGACAGGCGGTGTCCTGAAGCCAACCTCCGCCCAGGTCTTCGCCGTCTCGCGCCAGTCGTAGCCGAGAAGGTAGTAGGCGTTGATGACGAGATCCGGCAGCGGTTCCTCGGGCTCCGCCTTGCGGTTGAGGTCGTCCTTGGCCTCGGGGTCATTGTAGATGTGGTACAGGCGCGATTTGTACGTCTTGGCACTCGGGATGGCGTCATCGCGGATGACGACCCGTGGCGTCTTGACGAGACCGGATTCGATAGCGTCGTTGAGACCAAAGTCGCTCACGATCCAGCTGAACAGGGCTTCTTCAGAACTTTTCTTGCCGGACGGCGCGAAGGGCGTTGCAGAAAAATCGTATGCGGTGAGAATCCCGCGGGCGTGATTGATGCGGTCGAGGCCGCCGACCCATTTGGTGGCTTCCTCGATCTCGTCTTTCGTCGCGCCCTTGACCTTGGACTGCGCCGGTACGCGCCATGCGTGATGAGCCTCGTCATTGATGACGAGAATATTCTGGGCGGCGGCCATGTCGCCGAGCACATCGCGCACATAGGCTTCATTGCTTTTCGCGCCGCGCTTGTCGACGCTGCGCTTTTTCCGGAGTTTTTCCTCCGTCTCCCAGTTGAGTGCGTGCCAGTTCCGAACAATCACTCTGCCCTGCCGGAGCGTCTCCAGGAACACGTCGGGGACGATACGGAAGACCTCGTAGTAGTTGGCAGCGTGTGATGGCTCAAGCACGGCCAGCCGGCTCCTGACGGTCAGGCCCGGCGCGATAACGAATACGTTTTTCGAAAAGCGGGCGTCCTGCGGATACGTGGCCTTGTTGAGGATGTGCCAGGCGATCGTCATAGCCATGACGATGGTTTTTCCGGAGCCAGTTGCCATTTTGGCGCAAAGGCGCCGAAACTGCCCGCCGTCCGACGGAACGTCGATACCGACCTTCTCGGCGGCCGGCCCCTCGGTCAGCCAGATGAGCGTTTCGATCGCTTCGAGCTGGCAGAAAAAAAAGCGCCGGGTCTCAAATTCCTCCGGATTGGTCCAGTGTTCGAGAAGGCGCTTCGTGGTGCCGCTGACTCCTGCATAACCGGCATTCCTCCACGCTTTCACGCGTGGCCGGATCTGGTTGACGAGAGGGATCGGGACGAAGACGCCTGGGTCATCAAAGACCTTGGAGCCCTCGGAGGCAATCACGTAACCGGCTGGCCGACGCTCGCCTTCCACCAGCGTGAAGGTGCGGCTTTCGCGGTTGTAACGCCAGTACCGTTGCGGCTCCTCGTAAGGGGAGTTGACGATCAGGCGGTCTATTGACCTGCGTTCCATCATTCCAGCTCGATCAGTTTGAGGCTCTCGATGCCGCGGTCGTCAATGATCTTGACAGCGGCACGCTTGTGGGCGCCTGCCGCGAACGGCAGGGATGTGGTGCCGAAGTAGGCCTGTATCAATTTTTCGTCGATCTCGGCCCTGAGATTTTCGGCGAGCGTTTTGAGACTATCTTTCATCACGTCGGCGATAAAGAACACTTGACGCGGGAAGAGGCTGCGGCCGTCGTAGTCAGGGTCCAGCATCCACATGGCGATCTTGTCCACGCCGCCGGAGTCGATCTCTCCTGTCCTGGTGTTGTAGTAATCGAAGCCGTTCACAGTAACACGGTACTTGCCCTTGTCTTCACCCTTGGCGAGCGTATCCAGTTCCACATCGGGCTGTCCGATGAGCCAGAAGCTGTCGTTGCTGGCGCGTTTTTTCTTCATATCCCCGGTGAGAAGGTCGGCGTTCATCTGCGCCTTGAGAAGGCTGATGCCTGGCCAGTTTGTTTCGTCGATGTCCTTGGCAGCTTCGGGGTCAAACTGGAAGGCGGCGAACACGACGATCCTGGGTTTGGGGCGGAGAGTTTCGGTTTCATCAAGGGCGAGTTCCACCTGGCGCTGTTCCAGAGGCGCATGGTCGGGCCCGAAGGATACGACAACGCGCTGAGGTTTGTCCTCCTTGGTCTCGGCGTCTGCGTGCAGCCATCGGGTTCCGGCGAGGGTCTCGACGCGCGAGAATTCGATCCGCTGTCCTCCCTTGCCGCGGATGCCGGTTCTCAACAGCTCGTCGCGCCAGTCGCCCTGGCGCTGCGTCTCGCCGCTGCGAGCGACGCTGTCGTCGGCGGCCTGACTATCCTGGGCCACATCATCGAAAGCCTTTACGGCGGGAGCTGGCACGGCTTCCACAGTGAAGGGACCAGACACTCTGGCATGTCCGCTCTCCGGAATGGGCTGGTCGTAAAGGGTTTCGACCTTGGGCGGCTCGCTGTTCGCGATATTTGTCGACGTGATGTGGGGCGCGGTCTTGTAGACAAAGCCGCTGCCCACGCCCTCCTCCAGTCTGGCGAGCTGGTAATAGTCGAAGACGGCATTCATGAGCCGCTGCTTGGCCAAAGCCAGAGATACACGGGACGAGTCGCAGGTGATCCATCGGCGGCCCCATTGCTCGGCAACATAGGCGGTGGTGCCGCTGCCGCAGGTGGGGTCAAACACCAGATCGCCGGGTTGCGTCGTCATGAGAACACAGCGTTTGACGATCTCGGTATTGGTCTGAACAACATAAATCGGATCGGCCGCTCCGCCCAACCGGTCCCACCAGTTACTTAACGCTTTGTAGCCGAAGTCATCGGCATATCGCTTGAACCCGAGCTGCGCGTCGCCGACGATGATGCGGTTCGCAGCGGCAAGCCTGTCCATGCCGGACGGTTCGCCCTTCTTCTCGGGAACAGCGCTATGTTTCCAGCAATTTCCTTTGGCGATGCCGGGGTCGTAGGGCTTTCCCTTGAAGTTGAAAATGACGCTCTGGTTCTTCCGGAATCCACCAGAGGTCAGGTTTTCAGACTTGAAAACGCGCGCACCTGGATATTCCTTGAGGATGCGCTGAGGGTCGTCGCGATAGTATCTCTTGGGTTTGCTGTCGCGTTTTTCCAGGTCGGTTATAGTGATTTCTGTTTCGTCGGGCATCTCAACGTAGCGGAATGTTTCGACCAGTTCACTGTCCAGCGGGGCCGGTTCGTAGAGCTGGTTGTACTCTTCGGCGATTCGCGTTTTATCCTTGGCAAACCAGATCAGGTAGTCGTTGACGGGGTCGAGGATGCCGCCTTTCTGGCCGCCCTTCTTCTTGACCGGGATGTGGACGATGAAGTTTCCGGCGCCAAAGACTTCGGACATCACCACGTGAACGAGGGACAGATTATCGTCATTGATCTGCACAAAAATAGAGCCAGTGTCGGAGAGAAGGTCGCGGGACAGCAGCAAGCGGTCGCGCAAATACGCAAGATAGGAATGAATACGCAGTTCCCAGGTGTCGCGGAAGGCCCGGATCGTTTCCGGCTCCTGGGTCAGGTCTTCGTCCTTGCCATCTTTTACTTCACGGCTGGTGAGGAACGGCTGGAAGTTGCTCTTGTACTCGATTCCGTAGGGAGGGTCGATGTACACCATCTGCACCTTGCCTGTCATCCCTTCTTTCTCAAGCAGGCTGTTCATGACGAGCACGCTATCGCCCGCGATCAGCCGGTTCGACCAGTTGTGCTTGTGTTTGTAGAACTCGATGGCTTCGCGAATGGGCGGATTCTCATCGAGCCGGCTGAAGAGCGACCCCTGGACGAAATCCTCGCCGTTCTTCTTCCGGACGGCCTCAATAATCGAGCGTGGATCGATACGCTCGTGTACATGGAGAGAAACCGTTTGAATCTGGAATGAGGTGCGCTCGGCCTTCCCCGCCCAGTGCAGGGCGGGGTCGATGTGAGGGTCGTAAGCATAGGTCTTTATGCCCGCGTCGCGGTCCGTCTCTGGCGTGACGAGCCCCACCGGTGGATTGTTGGCACGTTTTTTATCGGGGTGGGTGTAGTGCCCGATCTTGCGCTTTGCGTGGGGGCGCGGCGGTGGCGCCGCTCTCTTTGGCATATTCCGTTAATTCTATCGCGTCTGCGATGGACACTATCACATGCGGCGACATAGTTTCGGAAATTGTAAAAGGACGCACCAAGGCGACCTTCCGGTGTCGCGTGGGTATTCGGAGAATAATCTATCCGCGTTTGCCCTCGGTCTGTTCACAGCCCTGCGCTAAATGACAAATTGCTACAAAATGACAAATTGCTACTTTCCCAATCGACTTGTTATAGAGTAGTCTTTGTGTGCAGCTACACGACTCGGTGAATTGCGTCGTGGGCGCGCAAAAAATCGGACGGTTGGCACTCCTTGCCTGAACTCGATATCGATCTGTTCGCGGGCGCAGGTGGACTTGCGCTCGGACTCCGTCACGCCGGATTCTCACCCCTCTCCGTTTATGAAAGAGACAAGCAAGCCTGCGAAACATTGCGCCATAACGTTACGGCCAGCGGAACGCTTGCGGCTACGGTATACGAAGGGGATGTCAAGGAAATCGTTTGGGATGTTTTGCGAGAGAATGTGCGATTACTTGCTGCTGGAGCGCCCTGCCAACCCTTCAGCCTTGGTGGCAAGCACCGCGCGCAGCAGGACGAGCGTAATCTCTTCCCTGAGTTGCTCCGTTCCGTGCGTGCTCTCAAACCAACGGCCGTTTTGATCGAGAATGTTCGCGGAATCCTTCGCTCTGATTTCCAGCCCTTCTTCGAATACGTATTGCGTCAACTTGAATGCCCGTCGTTAGCTGGTCGCAAGGGAGAGAAATGGCGCGATCATGATTGCCGAATTCGTCAGCATCAATGCTCCGCCGGTTATGTACCTGAGTACCACGTCTGTTGGCGTCTCCTGGAAGCAGCAGATTTCGGCGTCCCCCAACTGCGAAAGCGTGTCTTTATCATTGCGACGAGAATTGACTTGCCGATCTATAGGTTCCCATCCCCGACTCACAGCAGAGAAGTTCTAGAAAGCGAACAATTCGATGGCACCTACTGGGAACGACATCAAATCAAGAAGCCACGGAGTAACGAGCTTCACTTCCGAACGAACGGAACAAGAGAAACAGCACCGTGGCTGACCGTCCGCGATGCACTGGCAAGTTTGCCCACAGCTTGTGCGGATGCGGAGAGCGCATCGATGAATCACTGGATCATACCCGGCGCGCGAACCTATGCGGGGCATGGAGGCAGCCGACTGGATTGGCCTTCCAAGACTATCAAGGCGGGAGTGCACGGCGTTCCGGGCGGCGAAAACACCCTGGTTCTCGACGATGGAAGTGTGAGGTACTATACCTTAAGAGAAGCCGCTCGCATTCAGACCTTCCCCGACCAGCACTTCTTCATGGGCGCTCGGATTCATATCACCCGACAACTTGGCAATGCTGTTCCTTGCCTCCTTGCTGCAAGAGTTGCCCAGCCGTTGTTCGCGATACTGAGTACAATTTCGCGGACCACAATCATGCTTCCCGGCAAGCATCTAGCGCGATCCTCTTAAATGGCTGGCAAACCACGCGGTGGTCTTGATCCTCTCTCAACGACGCAACGGTCATCTTTGATGTCCAAAATTAAGAACCGCGGAAATCGTTCAACAGAAATCGCCGTTGAAGATGTTCTGATACGCCATCAAATCAGGGGTTGGGTGAAACATCCTGACAAGGTGATTGGCAAACCGGATTTCTTTTTCCCAAAGCACATGTTGGCCGTATTTGTTGACGGCTGCTTTTGGCATTGTTGCCAGCACTGCGCGCGGAATGTGCCGAAAAATCGGCGCGCCTTTTGGCTTAACAAAATCGACCAGAACAGGCGTCGCGACAACAGAGTACGCAGTGCCTTGCGGGAAAAAGGCTACTCCGTGATGCGTATATGGGAACACTCAGTCCCCGACCATCAGAGCTGGTTAGCCCGAATGAGGAGGATGCTTGATCGTGGTTTGACTGAGCAGTCGGAGGGGTCAACTATGTTGCTTCTGCCAGGATCGAGGAGTCGTATTTCACGGAGTAGTGCTTCGACAGATACTTCAGAAAGATACCGAGCCGAATGCGAATAGCATATGCGTCATTCGGTGTTTGAGAGTGCTTGTCGAATTCCAGTAGAGATAGTTCTACCGACGCTGATGTTTCCCCTTTCTCCTCGGCAATCTGTCGATTTTTTTCTCTGCTCCTCTCGAAGTGCGCGAGCATGTCACGGCTAATGACGCCGACCTTTTCTAGTCTAATAAACCGAAATAAATGAAAGTAGAGTGTGATCATCCCGACTTGACGGAGCAGCTTGTCGGGCGTACCAAAGATGCTCGTCATCGAAGCAAGCGTTTTCTCCGTCTCGGTCACAAGCGCGGATACCGCAGTCTGGGAAGCCTTGCTCGCGCCATCTTGCCGCCACTTCTTGAAGTGGCGAACGAACAGGTCGAGGTCAGCCTTCTTGGTATTGACGATCTGCTTCGAAAACTCAATAAACAAAAACTTCGCTCCTAAGTCCCGATGCCGATAACGATTGTCAGGAAAAGCAACATGTTTGGTGAAGAACTTGTTCCCGGAAATGTTCTGAATTGCATTCGGTAAAGGTCCTCCGAAGGCGTTGCGCTTCTCGGGTGCGTTCAGAGGAACGGCCTCATTGAGCCGTGAAAACATATCTTCAATAAGATCGAGGTCGTTTGTACGTATCGTTACAATGTCCAGAGGTGTCGAATCGAAACGACTCTTTAGCTGTGGATATTTTTCGGCCAACTGAGCGTAACCTAACCCCGCGGCCTTCACCGTGCTGTCTCTGATGTACTCGAAATCCTCGGAGAGTGATATTTTCCCGTCAATGAAGTCCCAAATCGTCTGTATTCTTTGTTTCCCGTCAACGATTGCATAGCGATATCTCTTCGTGCCGATCTTCTTAGAGGGCACAAACTCATGAAAATAGAGTTTCGGAACGTCGAATCCGTTAATGATTGAGTCAATGAGTAGTTGTCTTTTCTCTTTAGTCCATATTCCGCTGATGCGCTGATAGGCTGGGTCGAGTTGAATCTCCCCCCGTTCAGAATAGACAATTAATGCTGAACTCTGGGGGTATCTTCCCAGACTGAATTCATCCTTCATAGGGTCTCCGGGCTAATCGAGCAACATTATCAAGTTCCGGAAGAATGCCAAGCTCGTCAATTTTCAGTGCTTCAAGCTGGCGTCTAATCCGCGCTTTGGCACCCGCAGGAATGATGTACCGGCCTATATGCCGCCCGTCGCTTAGCGATTCGATTGGACTTTGATCGCGGTGAGTAACTGTAAAAACACTGAACTGCGCCTGCATGCGCTTTGAATGACGAATCGCTATACCCGCCGCAGGAGTGAGGCGCGTCGCGAGTTCTGATGCCATAACCGAGGGCAGATAATTTCGCAAGTTTGCGTTGTCATCTTCAAAGATCGGAAGCGCAAGTCGGTTCGTTAAGGTGATACCAGCTTGCAAGTTCAATTCAGCGGGAAGCAGGAGCCACAAAGCGCCATCTTTTGAATCGTTCTTCCTGAGCGCGCCGACTTCATTGACCGCGAAGTAGAGCCCGATAAAGGGGCTTTCGCTCCAGTCCAAGAGCCTCGTTGGAACACCGTGGTGTCGGGCAAGGAATAACCACTCCCATTCGGATTGCGGTCTGTCACTGACGAACTGAATCGCATTCTGTTTGAACGCATTTATTAAGGCGCTCTCGTAATCGAGCTTGAAGGGCCGGCGTCCCAATGAGGGCACGAGCGAGTGCTTGCCATTGGTCGAGCCCCGAAACCAGATAGGCGTTCGTCTCGCGCGAGCCCGATGTGACTCGACAGCCGTCAGAAGATCATTGACACTGCGAATTCTTCCGTCATCAAAAAACATCGGTCAGTTCTTGAAAATTGGTTGTCAACTGCAAGCCGAAGAGTACCACGCCACCCAATAAATTGTGGGACAAGGTTTTCTACGGTCTGGGCGAGTGAGTTTGCGTCTTACCTGTCTGGTACGCCGTGCGGCAGGCTTTACGCGAAAGCGGCGAGGCTGCCCTTGTTGATCCGGACCTGGGTGTCGCAGTTCCGGACGCCCTTGAGATAGATCATCGTCGATGCGATATCGCGATGACCCATCCACTGTTGCAGCGTGCGGATATCGATGCCGTCCTGCAGGTGGCGCGTGGCGTAGGTGTGTCGAAACTTGTGAAGGAACCATCGTCCGCAGAAAGGTCCCTCCGCGCAGCGGTTGATCCGAATAGCGCCGTCGTCCAGCTTGTGCAGCACGGCGCAGTGACTGCAGTTGAGTTTGCCACGTTGCGCAACGACCTTCAGTTTTTCCAGCATCGCGCCGTCGGGTCGGCCGGTCGCACTCGGGAATAGCGGATCGTCCGGCGTTGCATTTGCCGGGCGGAATTTGTGAAGCATCGTGATCAGCTTCTGCGGGACCAAGACTTCCACTTCCCTCTCCTCCCAGTTCTTCGGATGAAATCCCCAGTGCGGTTTCGCCGTGACGCGCACGGCCATGTGCTTGAAGTCCACATCGCGCCATGTGGTGAAGCGCCCCTCAGCATCACGAAATCCCGACATGAGATAAAAGTTGAAACGCATTTCCTCGTGCGGCGCGCAGGCCTTGAACAGTTTTTCCAGCTCGGCATTCTCATAGATCGGGCGCATGGTTTCAACGAAGCTGGGCCAGTCCGCGGTGTTCAGGAGCTTGGCCTTGCCATGCTGCTTCATCAGAGAAATAACGACCAGCTTGTTGTAGACGCTCTTGCCGTTGTGCCCTTTCTTCAGGCAATCGGTGGCGAAGTCGAGCAGGTCCTGTCGCTCCACGTCGTCAACGCAGGTCTTCGCGCAAAAGGATTTGAAACCGGCAAGGATCGGCCGGTAGGTGCGCAAGGTCCGCAGCGAGCGGTGGTACTTGATGTATTCGGAATAGTGGTCGAGCGCCGCGGCGACAGTGATGCGTTCCGGTTCAGGCTCCGGCGCCGGTTGCGCCGGGATGATGCCATTGCGCACGGCGGAAAGTTCCGCCTGTTTGCGGAGCGATGGACAGTCTCGATTTCGTTGAAGCTGTGATGGTACTTGAGGAGGTCCTTGGAATCGAGATTCCCGATGGCGAGGCAGAGCACCTCGGGAGTCCGCGCGAGGTTGTCGACTGCCTTGAGCGCTGCTTGTCTAATCAACGTCCCGGCAAGCAGGCTGCCGTGGTAATTAAGGGCCTCGCGAACAGTCAGAGCAATCCGCAGTTAGCCGAAGGCTTGGATGGCCCGCGGCGACGAGAACAGATTGCTGCTGTTGTTCGGGAAATCTTCCGATCTCATGACTCGGATAACCGGTCAGACCCGCCTGATCCAGATGCCTCGGTCCGCTCTCCTCTGAACCCGAAGCCGCATCGGCGCTCAGGTGCCGCAAGAGTTTTTCCAAATCAAGAGCAGTAGCGCGGCATTGCCGAGCAGTTCGCCGTCAAGCCGCTCGATCCGCCAACTGTTGATTCGCGTGCAAACGCGGGCTCCCCCACTTTCCGAACGATCCGCGGTCTGGCGCTCACAGGAACCATCCGTTGGCCGCAGCGGCCATTGGATGGTTCAAGTCACATCATGTATCAGAACAAAGTCACGCTCATCGGTTTTCTCGGCAGCAACGCCGAAGTTCGCAACAACGGCAGCTTCACAACTCTCTCGCTGGCAACCAAGTCCTCCTACAAAAAGAACGGCGAGTATATCTCGCACACGGAATGGCACCGTTGCGTTGTGTTCGGCAAGCTCTCGGAGTTCGCCAAAACGCTCACTAAGGGCACATATATCAACGTGGAGGGCGAACTACGCAGCCGGGAGTATGACAGCAAGAAGACGGACTCCAGGCAGCGGGTCTGGGAAATTCGAGTCTCTTCGATCCTCAGGCGGGATCGCACCGAAAAATCCGCCCCAGAAGATCAGGATCAGGGCTCGCGGTTTTCACTGTCGGAAGCCCGGTCGAACTACTGCCTACTCTTACTGGCGGCTTAGGAATATTACAAGTGTAACTAAACTATCCGGAACTTCGAGCGCTGCGACCACTAGCCTGACCTATGAACCGACCTTCAGCCGCATAACAAGCATCACCGATCCACTGAACCATACAACAACGGCAGCTTATAACGACGGCATCAATCAAATCCTGATAACCGACCCGCTAGGGAAACCAATGGACAACAGTTCAGGGGTCCTGGGATCGAGCCACCTGGTTTAAGGTGCACCAGAAATCATGGTTACTAATTACCTCCCGTTGATGAACCCAACTTCTCCAACTGGAACGGCTGCTTTGCCTTCGTTTTGCTGCGAATGATGCAGACAGGCGAGGAACCCGTCAAGGTTTCCCTTTCGGCTCGCTTCGCTCGACCTATGACTGAACCCTCGCCCGTCTGCACAAGACCTCTCCGCTAGAAAACGAAGGCACACAATCGAAGCCCCAAACCAAACTTCGATTGACACTCCGGGCCGGCTGAATGAAGCGTCCGCCGACGCGGGCTAGGCGTAACCACAAGCCAAACGTTTATGGAGGAGTACGTTTCTATGTCAGCTTCATCATTCGCTACCGATACGTTAGAACCATATGTCAGCCCTGAGGTCGCAGCCAAGTACCTGGGTATCAGCCGGCGCGAGCTGCTGGCCCACACCCGGAGCGGTCGCTTCGTTGGTCATGCCGTCGACCCAAACGCTCGGCGGAAGGACTGGCGCTTCAAGATCAGCGAGCTCGACGCCGCGATGAGCCACCCGACTCCTGTAACGCAGAACAGCTATAATGCAAAACGGCAGCCCGGCACCCGGAAAGCGAGCTAAACAGTATGCGCAAGGGTGCAGGACGAGGTTGGTTTCGAAGGAAAGGAGAAAGGTTGATCTTCTGTTGGTACAACGAACTGGGGTGCGAGCGCACGCGCGTCCTCGGCGATGCCACCATGACAGATGCCGATGGCTGGATGCTTGTTTCCCGCCTGGGGCTCGACGCCGAGGTGGGACAGCCAGATCCGGTTAATGCCAGTTTCGGTGACGTGCTGAGGGCTTGGCTGGATTATGGGAAATCGAAGACGGGGGAGGAGAAGGCGCACTCCTCTCTAGATGGTGACCGTTCGCGTGCCAAGGTGCACTTGATCTTCTGGAACGATCGCGTCGCGAAAGACATTCAGCCACAGGAGATCCAGGCGTGGCTGGACGGAAAGTCGGTCGGCATCCGCAGCAAGCTGCGAAACGAAATGTCCGCAGTTTACCGCCACGGGCAGGCGACCGGATTGATTCCTCGTAGTACGGAATACAACCCGATGAGTCTAGTCAGTGCGCCGACCAGGTCGGACTTCGAGTCGGTGGATCTGAGTCCAACCGAGTGCTCTGCGATACTTGAAAAGATCGAAGAGCCGATAGTGCGGGTTCTCGTCGTCGTGGTAGCCGTCACGGGAGCTCGGGCCTCGGAAGTACTGGGACTTCGGTGGGCCGACCTTGATTTCAAAAAAGGTCGGATCCACATTCGCCGCGCCTGGACGCATGGGAAGCTGGGGAAACCAAAAAGCCGCATGAGCCGGAGGCCCGTTCCGATGGTCACCGGTTTGGCCGCTTTGATGGAGGCGTGGAGAGCAGAGACGATGTACAGCTCCGACACCGACTTCATCTTCCCCTCGGTCAAGCTGGGTGGAAGACAACCGCGAACGGGAGGTATCCTGGTGACTGACTACATTCATCCGGCCGCGCTCGCTGCTGATATTCTTGAGCTGCGGGATGGTGTTCGCTACTGCGACGGAGAGCCAGTGGTACGGTTCGGACTTCATTCGATGCGCCACGGACTGGCCACCTGGTTGGCCGATCGTGGAGTGCATCCGAGCGTGATCCAGCGTATGCTCCGGCACTCTTCGCCGAACATGACGATGCAGTATATTCACAGTGACGCCCGCAAGGCCCAGGAAGAGTTCGTCGAAGAGCTGATTCCTTCTTCTAAGCCATTCATTATCAATGGCTTGAGAGGGAAAAAGGGGCATTGCGGGAGCACATTGCGGGAGCACAATTTGTGATGCAGTGGGTTAACTCCCGTATAATCAAACGGATGGGCGCGTAGCTCAGTTGGTAGAGCAATGCCCTTTTAAGGCATGGGTCGCAGGTTCGAGCCCTGCCGCGCTCACCAAGATTTCAAGGTACTTAG
>Ga0185299_10000532_pt1 | contig 99015 bp, 98 predicted proteins | sample PaiPotPPA55metaG_FD_128002 | JGI IMG/M metagenome (GOLD analysis project Ga0185299, IMG submission 128002) | Iron sulfur acid spring bacterial and archeal communities from Banff, Canada, to study Microbial Dark Matter (Phase II) - Paint Pots PPA... ... | reverse complement strand
CGATTCACCGAACGAAACCCCTTGGCCACCAACATATTATCCCAGAAGCATCCCCGCCTGTCACCACGACAGCAAAATTGGGTGGGCGACGCTACGCGTCGCCCACCCAATTTTGCAACAGCCCGAATCCGGCCAAGTCGGGGCGAATAGTGGAGGCGTAGGCCAATTCATTCGACCCAAGTGCGGGGCCCGGCGCGTTCGGCGAGTCAATCGGTGCGGCGTCGGTACTCTCGATGTGTATTACCTCAGGAGGGGACTCGATGCTGGAGCTGGATCATCTCGTCCGCCGGTTCGGCGACGCCGTGGCGGTGGACGATGTGTCGTTCGGGGTCACGCCCGGGGTCATGACCGGATTCGTCGGCGGTAACGGTGCGGGAAAAACCACCACCATGCGAATGATCATGGGGGTCTTGGCCCTGCACGGCGGCGAGGTCCGGTGGAACGATCGTCCGGTGACCGCCGCGGACCGGCGCACCTTCGGATACATGCCCGAGGAGCGCGGTCTGTATCCCAAGCAGCCGGTGCTGGATCAGCTCGTCTATCTGGCGCGACTGCGCGGAGTTTCGGCGTCCGAGGCCCGGCGGCGCGGGGCCGAGCTGCTGGAACGCTTCGATCTGGGCGGGCGCGCCAAGGACAAGCTGGAGGCGCTGTCGCTGGGCAATCAGCAACGGGTGCAGATCGCCGCGGCCGTGATCTCCCGGCCCGAGGTGCTCATCCTGGACGAGCCGTTCTCCGGCCTGGATCCGGCGGCCGTCGATTCCATGGCGGAGCTGCTGCGCGAATACACCGCGCAGGGCGTGCCGGTGCTCTTCTCGTCCCATCAGCTGGATCTGGTCGAGCGGCTGTGCGATCAGCTGGTGATCCTGGCGCGCGGCAAGGTCGTCGGGCAGGGCTCGGTGGAGCGGCTGCGGGGCGGCGGGCGGCTGTTGTATCGGCTGGTACTGGGCGGCGACGCGAGCTGGCTCGGCGAGTACACCGGGGTCGGTGTGGTCGAGTCCAACGGTTCGAGCGCGCTGCTGGAACTGACCGGCGCGAGCACCGACGACCTGCTGGCCGAGGCGCTGCGCCGGGGTTCGGTGCGTGAGTTCGCCGAGGTGCGGCCGTCGGTATCGGAGATCTATCGGGAGGTCACGGCATGAGCGAGCGCAGCAATGGCACGCACGAACCCGCGACCCTCGGGGTCTGGCTCATCGTGGCTCAGCGCGAAATTCTGGTGAAGCTGCGGGACCGGAACTTCCTGATTTCCACCGGCATCATGATCGCGGCGATCGTGGCCTCGCTGGCGGTCAGCGGATTCCTGGCCGACCGCACCACCACGGTGACGGTGGCGGCCGCCGGTCCGGGTGCCGCGCAGGTGATCCAGGAGGCTGGGACGGTCGCCGACGCGGCGAATAAGAAGGTGTCCTTCACCACGCATACGGTGGCTGACGAGGCCGCGGTCGACCTGCAGGTCCGCGCCGGCACCGCCGAGGTGGGCCTGCTGCCGAACGGGTCGGGCGGCTGGAAGCTGGTCGGCAAGAACACCAAGAACGACAATGCCGCAACCTATCTCGGCGCCGCGGTGCAGCAACTGACCGTGCAGCGCAACGCCGTCGCCGCGGGCACCTCGATGGCGGCGCTGGCCAAGGGCGCCGCGGTGAGCTATTCGCTGCTCGAGACGAGTGCGGTCGATCCGGGCTTGGCCAAGGTCGTCGCGATCGTCTTCGCCATCCTGTTCTATATCTCCTCGGTGCTGTTCGGCATGGCCATCGCGCAGAGCGTGGTGGAGGAGAAGCAGAACCGCATCGTGGAGATCCTGGCCAGCGCGATTCCGGTGCGGCAGTTGCTGATCGGGAAGGTGATCGGCAATACGATCATGGCCCTGGGGCAGCTGGTGCTGTTCGTCGGGGCCGGGCTGATCGGCCTGTCCGCGATCGGCAAGGGCGCGATGCTGGGCCAGATCGCCGGCGCCGCAGGCTGGTTCATCGTGTTCTTCATCGTCGGATTCCTGGCGCTGGCGGGTCTGTGGGCGGTCGCCGGTGCGCTGTCCACCCGTTCGGAGGACCTGCAGTCCACCGCGACGCCGCTGACCATAGCGATCATGCTGGTGATGTTCCTGGGCATCTTCCTGACCGGTACGGCCCGCACGATCGCCTCGTACGTGCCGATCGTGTCGATCGTCGCGATGCCCGGCCGCCTCGCCGAGGGGGCCGCATCGTGGTGGGAACCGCTGCCCGCCTTGGTTCTCATGGTGGCCGCGACCTACGGCATCGTGCTCGTGGCGGAGAAGATCTACCGGCGCTCGCTGATGCAGACCGGCGGGCGCCTGACCATCCGCCAGGCGCTGCGCGTGGAGGATTGACGAATAATCGGGTGGCGGGGCGATAACCTGTCGCATATGCCGAGGCAGGCGCAGTAGTCTGTGCAACCATGCCACGGGATGAGCGCGGTGTGACCGCACAGAGCGAGGATTTCGCCGCCTGGTACAACGAGGTGGTCTTCAAGGCCGGACTCGTCGATCGAGGCCCGGCCAAGGGCACCATGGTCATTCGACCGTATGGGTATCGGGTGTGGGAGCAGTTGCAGTCCGAACTCGACCGCCGCATCAGGGACACCGGCCACGAGAACGCCTATTTCCCGCTGCTGATCCCGCAGAGCTACCTGAGTCGCGAGGCCGAACACGTCGAGGGGTTCTCCCCGGAACTGGCCGTGGTGACCCACGCCGGCGGCAAAGAGCTCGAGGAGTCGCTGGTGGTGCGGCCCACCTCGGAGACGATCATCGGCGAGATGATGGCCAAGTGGATCGACTCCCATCGCGATCTGCCGCTGCTGCTCAATCAGTGGGCGAACGTGGTCCGGTGGGAGATGCGCCCGCGAATGTTCTTGCGCACCACCGAGTTTCTGTGGCAGGAGGGTCATACCGCGCACGCCGACGAGGTCGGCGCGCGCCGGGAAACCATGCTGGCACTGGGCATTTACCAGGAGGTGGCGCGGGATCTGGCCGCGATGCCGGTGATTGCGGGCGAGAAGACGCCGGGGGAGCGGTTCGCGGGCGCGGTATCGACCTTCACCATCGAGGGCATGATGCGCGACGGCCGCGCCCTGCAGGCGGGCACCTCGCATTATATGGGCGCCAATTTCGCCACCGCGTTCGATATCCGCTACACCAGCGATGCGGGCCGGGACGAGTTGTGCCACACCACCTCCTGGGGCATGAGCACCCGGATGATCGGCGGCATCGTGATGACGCACGGCGACGACAAGGGCCTGGTCTTTCCGCCGCGCCTGGCACCCCATCAGGTGGTGATCGTGCCGATCGTCCGCGGCGCCGACAGCGCGGTCCCCGAGGCGGCCGACGAGCTGGCCCGGCGCCTGCGCGCGGCGGGTGTGCGCACGCACGTCGATGCCCGCCCGCAGGTGACGCCGGGATTCAAATACAACGAGTGGGAGATGCGCGGGGTCCCGATCCGGCTCGAACTCGGCCCCAGGGACCTGGCGGCCGGCACCGCGATGATGGTCAAGCGCCTCGGCGAGGACGGCAAACAGGCCGTGCCGATCGACTCACTGCCGCAGACGATGCCCGCGATACTCGACGAATTCCAGGCGTATCTGCTCGCCCGCGCCACCGAATTCCGGGACGATCACACCCGGTCCGTCGAGGGCTGGGCGGAGTTCGCCGAGGCGGTGTCGACCGGCTGGGCCGTGGCCCTGCATTGCGGCGCACCCGCCTGCGAGGAGGACATCAAGTCCGTGACCGCCGCCACCCCGCGCTGCATTCCGCTCGACGGTGCGGCGGCGGCCGGTGCATGCGTGCGCTGCGGCGCTCCGTCGGCCTACGGCAAGCGCGTCATCTTCGGCCGCGCGTATTAGCCCCGGCTCGTCATCCCGGCACGCTTCCGGCCGGGATCCTGGTCCGGGGATTTCGGCCGATACACGCCGGCATGACGGGCGCGCCGGTGACCCGGCCGTCGATGCTGTGCGGTTCCTGTATGGCGGCTGTGTATTTCTTAGGGTATCCTACTTCGCCACGCGTAGGCGGTGGTCAGCACGGTAATCTTGCGAAATGTTCTCCCCGCTCGTGGTTCTCGGCGCTGGTCAGCGCTGCGGCAGCACGCTCATGCAGCGATTGATCTCCTCCCATCCGGATGCCTTCATCTGGGGCGAGCAGCGTGGGCATCTGGCGAAGATACTCGAGGCCGTCGAGGGCCTGCGCGACCACAATGAGGAGCGCGGCTGGGGCGGGCGGGAGGAGTTCGCCAACCAGGGATATCAGGGATTCATGGCCAACCTGATGCCGGAGCCGTCCGTCGTGAACGAGGCCTTCGCCGCGTTCTGCACGCACCTGTTCGCAGCGGACGGCACGCGGGTGTGGGGTTTCAAGGAGGTGCGGCACGACCTGCAGTTCGCCGAGCGGTTGCGGAGGTTCCTCCCGGAGACGCGGGTGATCTTCATCGTCCGGGATCCGCGGAACGTGCTGCGCAGCCTGGACGAATGGGAACAGTCCGACTGGTGGTCGCGCGCGGAAACGCAGAAGGCGATCAACAACTGGCAGCGAATCGCGTCGTCGTTCCAGGAGAGCACGACGCTTCCGGTGCTCACGCTGCGCTATGAGGATTACATCGCGGACCCGGCGGGCACCGCCCGGCGCGTCGGCGCGTTCGCCGGGCTCGACCCGGCGGGTTTCGATATGTCGGTCTTCGACCGCAAGGTGCATATGCTCGGCGCCGACTGGGACCGCGAGCTGCGCCCCTGGGGCCAGCTTCCGCTCGCGCTGCGCGCCATGCTGTACGAGGAGTCGATCCGCGTCACCGCCAAGGCCTACGACTACTGGATCTATTGATTCGCCGCGGTGCCATGGGTGGCCGGACCCACCACCGCGGGTGGGTCCGGCCATCGAATCAGCTGTCGTGGCAGGGTGATTCGCCCGCACCACAGTGGTCGCTGACGGTGGCGGGCACGTTCATCACCGGGTTGGCGGCGAAGAATCCATACGGCTTCAGGGTGAATCCGCAGTAGTCCGTCGGCATGACCGGCCAGTCCTCGGGACGCGGAAAATGCGTGAGGCCGAAGGTATGCCACAGGACGATATCCTCGCCGTCCAGGGCGCGGTCGGCGGCCATATAGGCGGGCAGGCCGTCGCCGCCGGGGTTCTGATTCACCAGATCGCCTGCGGGATAACGCTCGTCGGGGGAGTAGCGGGTCACCCACAGCTGTTTGGTGGTGTACGCCGCGCGGGCGGCGATCGAGGAGGCCGGATCGGCCAGCAGCGTCGGGGTCTGTTGCGGATACAGCACGTACGCGGTCGGCGCGCCCATCCGGTTGGTCTTTTCGGTGTTGACGATATGCCACACCCGGCCGACCGAGGCGTCGGCGTCCCGACCGCCCTCGGATTCGCTGGTGACACGGGTGGTTTGCGCGGTGAACGCGTTGCCGAAGGGATTGCCCTCACCCATCGGCACCCGCTGCACCTGCACCTCGTCCACGGCGTTGGCCAGGCCGTCGACCATCATGTCCAGCCGGGCGCTGAACAGATGCTGGTGATACGGCAGGCCCAGGCCGGGCGCGACCTCGTTCTGATACGCCGAACCCTCCGGCGGATAGGCCGCGGTGAACGCGACGCCGGTCAGCTTGGCCTCGCATTCGATGGTGCCGTCCAGGTACAGGTACCAGTAGAACCCGTAGTCGTAGTTGCCGACTGTGGTGAAGAAGCTGATCACCAGCCGGCGCTGGCGGCGTACCTCGCTGACCCCGGTGAACATATCGGTGTGCTTCCACAGCGTCCCGTAGTCCTCCTCGTGCAGGCAGATCGCATTCTCGATGGTCTGCGGTTTGCCGAGCTCATCGGCGAGGGTGACGTCGAAATAGTGGATCTCACCCAGACAGTCGCAGCCCAGCCGCAGCGAGTTGGCGAACCGTCCGAACAGGTATTCGCCGGTGTCGAAGTAGTTCTGCCAGAAGCGGTTCGGCGAGGGATCGGCATAGGGAACGACCATCTCGGCGATCGACGCGCGATATAGCACCGGCCGATACTCACCGCCGTCGCGGAACGCCAGCTGGCGCAGGATCAGACCCTCGCGGGCGTCGAAGCCGATGTTCAACCGCCAGTTCGCCCATTCGATCCGATCGCCGTCGACGGTGAAGCTCGGTCCCTGTGGCTGGGTGATCTCGATGGGTTTCAGGCCCTCGAGCGGCGGCCCGGCCACCTCCGGATCCTGGAAGTTGCCCGATTCGGCGGGGACATCGAAGGTGCGGAAGTCGATGAGCTCGATCACCTCGCGCCCGATGATGTCGACATACGCGCACAGCCCGTCCACCGGATGCGCCCACGGATGGTCCTGCGGAAAATCCTGGCGGAAGGCGAAACTGCGCACGATGCGCTTGCCCGCCTCGTTCGGAAAGTCATAGTGCCCGGCCGAAAGCGGCACGCAGACAACCATTTCCGGATCGATATCGCGCTTGCGAAGCGCGGCAAGCCATTTCTCGTCGGCGGCGAGAACCTTGCCGACCTCCTCGAATTCCTCCAGCAGAATGGGCACCTGCCCGCGGGTGCCATCGATGGCGGCATCGGCCACGACGGCGGCATCGGTGAGCGAGACAAGCACATCGCGGGCCTGCCCGGTTGCCATGTCCAGCAGCAGAACTCGTGCGGTGCGGGGCGGCTGGGGTCCGAGGCCGTCCCGATGGGCCAGCGCCACGGCCTTATCCGGCTCCTCGAGCCCGACATAGACGAACCGGACGGTGGTGCCGAGCAGCCCGGCGGCGGCGACGATATCGCGGACCGCGGTGATCTCGGTGCCTGAAAGGCTCGCCAATACTGCGGAGACGGTGTCGGACGAGGCCGATTCTAGGGTTGTCATTTCTTCCTCCCTGGATTAGGCCGATGTGGGCCGCGGTGACTACAGCAGTTCTACCGTCAGTGTGAGCGGTTCGCCGATCAGCAGGGGGCGTCGACGATAACGGCCAGGCAAATGACCGACATCGACGCCGGGCTCACCGCGCGGTGGCCGGCACCCCGCTGCGTTTGAGCGCCGAGATCACCATCGAGGTCTCCACCGATTCCACATGGGTCGCCCAGCGGGGATCGGTGAGCAGGTCGTACAGGCGCCGCTTATCCGGCACCGCGACATCGGCCAGGATCTGATGATCGCCCATCACCACGGCCGCGTAGCGCACATACGGCGAGTTCAGGAGTTCGCGTCCGACCCGCTCGATATTGCTGGGCCGGATCCGGATCCACAGCAGCGCCTCCACGGGCAGTCCGATCACCGCCGGCTCGACCACCGCGCGGATGTGCACCAGCCCGCTGCGGCGCAGTCCCTCGATCCGGCGCCGGGCCGTCGGCTCGGATATGCCCGCGATGCGGGCGATTTCGTCGAAGGTGCGGCGTCCGTCGCCGGACAGCGCCGTCAGAATCGTGTGCGCCTCCCGGTCCAGCGGCTCGGCGCCCGCACCGGAGGGAGACGGCGTGATCATCGGATATTCGGTGAGGTCATGGACCTGGGCGGGGGTCAGCAGCGGCGGCCGCCATTCGTGCACCGTGCGGAAGTACCGCAGCACCGGCAGCGTATTGCTCTCCAGCAGGCCCGCCGTGCCGGGCAGATCCTCGAGCACCAGCCCGGCCAGCTGATCGGGCGGGCAGATCACCTCGGCGACGCAGTCGACCGAACCGGTGAGCACATAAGTGAACACGGTGTCGGGGCGGCGCGCGAGGGTTCCCGCGCTGACCCGGGCGGTGCCGGGGGCGCACCTGATCCGGACCAGCACCGCATCCCCGCGCGGCGCCAGGCCCGTCACGGTGACGATGCCGCGCTCGAGCAGCCTGTTGCCGTGCCGGGCGACGGTGCGTTCGGGTTCATCGAGTACCGCGGCGATCCGGCTCCAGGGCGCGCGGCCGTCCACCTGCAGCGCCCCAACGATACGGATGTCCAACTCATCCAACATCTGCCAAGTATGTGGCCGATTCCGACGATCCGCCAGATGATCTTGTCTGAAAAAGGAAGTCGGTCCAGGGTTGACCGGGTGATACGACGACACCTGCCGAGCCGGATACTGGCCGCGCTCGCCCTGCTGATCTGCGCCGGTCCGCTGGCCGGACCCGCAGGGGCGGATGATGCGATCGGGCCGACCGTGCTGCACACCGAGAGCGGACTGGTCTCCGGGGCATCGTCGGGCACCGACCGGTCGTTCCAGAACATTCCGTACGCGGCCCCGCCGGTCGGCCCGCTGCGTTGGCAACCGCCCCGGCCGGCGCTGCCCTGGCTCGGCGTGCGAGATGCCACACATCCCGGCAATGCCTGCCCGCAGCCGTCGCAGCAGACGCTGGGCGGGCCGTTGAGCACCACCGAGGACTGCCTCGGCCTGAACGTTTACGCACCGCGCAGCGATGTGCGCGGGCTGCCGGTGGTGGTGTTCATCCACGGCGGTTACATGGTCACCGGATCCGGCCGGGACTACTCCGCCCATCGGCTCGAGGCCCGCGGAGACGTGGTGACCGTGACGATCAACTATCGGCTCGGCGCCCTCGGCGGGCTGTCCCTGGCGGGGGCCACACCGGGCGGCATCGCCGGGGACTACGGCATCCAGGATCAGCAGGCCGCGCTGCGGTGGGTGCAGCGCAATATCGCGGCCTTCGGCGGGGATCCGGGGCGGGTGACGATCGACGGCCAGTCCGCGGGGGCGGTGTCGGTCTGCTCCCAGCTGGATTCGCCGCTGGCGGCCGGGCTGTTCCAGCGCGCCGACATCCAGAGCGCGCCCTGCGTGGGTGACGGATTCGGCCCCTGGCCCGACCGCGATCAGACCGATCAGCAGGGCGTGAAATTCGCTGCGGCCGTGGGCTGTACCGATCCCGGGACGCTCGCGCTGTGCCTGCGCACCAAGCCGGTGGACGCGTTGCTCACCGCGCAGGCGCCCTACATGTGGCTGCCCACTATCGACGGCCGGGTACTGCCCCTGCAGCCGCGCGAGGCGATCACCTCGGGCCGGTTCAACCATGTGCCGGTGATGATTTCGAACACCCGCGACGAGGAACGGCTGTTTGTACTACCGCAGTACGGACTGGGCACGCCGCTGACCGCCGCCGCCTATCCGAAGGCGATCAGCGACTTCTTCGGGCCCGCGCATGCTCCCGCGATCCTCGAGCGCTATCCGCTGCGCAACTACGACCAGCCAGTGCTGGCCTATGCCGCCGCGCGCAGCGATTTCGACTACATCTGCGGGGTGCCGACCACGGCGGGCCTGCTCTCGCGCACCGTGCCGACCTATGCGGCCGAATTCGCCGACGAGCACGCCCCGGGGCTGCCCGGTCTGCCCAAGGCCAGCTATCCGCTCGGCGCCGCGCACGCCTTCGATCTGCCCTACGTGTACGAAACCTCAGATGTGACACCGGCTTTCACGGCCGATCAACAGAAGTTGTCCGACGACATGATCGGTTACCTCACCGCGTTCGCGGCCACCGGTAACCCGAACGGTGGCGGCCGCCCGGAGGCGCCACGTTTCGATTCCGGCAATCCGGCGTATCTGCATCTGATCCCGCAGGGTCCGCACAGCTACACCGATTTCGCCACCGAACATCAGTGCGGGTTCTGGGACTCGTATATCACCTGGTGACCCTCGTCCATCCCGATCCTGTCCGCCCCTCGATCCACCCCCGGACAATGCCGCCCGGAGATTTTCGCTAGACCGTTACGGAGCACGCACTTGTCCGCATCATCATCATCATCTTCGATACCGCACATCCGAATATCGTTGTCCCGCATACTGCTCTACTGTGCGCCGGTCGTGCCCACGGTGGCCCTGCTGGTCGCGATCTGGCTGCCGTTCGTCAATACCGCTCGGTATCTGTGGTTCGGGATGCCGCCACTGTTCGTATGGCTCTCGTTCTGGGTGCTGATGATCACGCCGACTCTGGTGATCGCCGAACGTGCTCGCCGGAGTGGGGAGGCGTTGCGATGATTCTCACCGTCTCCTTGATCGGCATGGCGGTCATCGCCGTGCTCGGGTTCCTCGGCCGCCGCGGCCAGCAGGCCAACCTTGACGAATGGACCGTCGGCAAGCGCAATTTCGGCAAGTCCACCGCCTGGTTCCTACAGGCCGGGGAGGGATTCACCACCTTCACCTTCCTCGGGGTGGCAAATCGGGCATTTATCGGCGGGGCGAGCGCGACCTATGCGATCCCCTACATTCCGATGTCCTATATCGGGGTGTACTTCCTGGGGCCGCGCCTGTGGCGCCTGGGCAAGGAACGCGGATATATCACCGAGGCGGATTATTTCGCCGATCGCTACCAGAGCCCGCTGTTCGGAAAGCTGGTCGCGTTGATCGGCGTGGTATTCCTGCTGCCGTATCTGCAGCTGCAGATCACCGGGCTCGGCACGATCGTGCAATTGGTTACCGGCAGTAAGAGTTCGGGCAATTGGAGTATGGCCATCGCCACCTGCCTGGCCGTGGCCTTCGTGCTGTGGTCGGGTATTCGCGGCATCGCGAACACCGCGTATCTCAAGGATGCGCTGATGATCGGGGCCATGATCGTGCTCGTCATCGCGATCCCGTTGCATTTCGCGGGCGGCATCGGTGATGTGTTCCACCAGCTCCGCCAGGTCGCGCCCGGCGAACTGATCGTGGGCCAGAACAGCGGCCCATCGGGCACCAATTGGTGGATCAGCAGCGTGCTGATCTCCGCGCTCGGCAGTGCGTTCTTCACCCTGCCGCATCTGTGGCCGCCGCTGCTGGCCAGCCGCGACGAGCAGGTCATTCGCAGTAACAACACCTGGTTGCCGCTCTATCAGGTGGTGATCATCCTGCCGGTGATCATCGGATTCACCGGGGTGCTCGCCAAGCTGCACGGACTCGAGATCCCGCCGGGCGGGGTGCTGCTGTGGCTGACCGGGGCCACCATGCCGGGCTGGGTGGTAGGGCTGATCGCGGTCGCGGCCGCCGCGGCGGCGATGGTGCCGGCAGCATCGCTGTGCCTCGGGATGTCCTCGCTGGTGGCCAATAATCTGATCCCGCTCCGCGGTGAGCGGGCGCGGCTGGCTCTGAACCACGGCACCGTGATCGTGGCCGCGGCACTGGCCCTGCTGCTGGGCATCACCCGCCCGACCGCCCTGGCGAACCTGCTGCTGCTGACCTTCAGTGGGCTGGCGCAAACCATTCCGGCGTTCATAGCCGTCTTCTGGGATCGCCGGTTGCTGGACAAATGGCCCGCCATGCTCGGTATCTGCGCGGGGATCGCCGTCGTGGGCTGGGTGGAACTGGGCCACCATTACACCGCCGTGCACAACATCAGTTCGGGTATCATCGGATTGGGTGTCAACATCGTGGTATGCGTTGTCGCGCAACTCATCTGGTCCGCGGTGGCGGGCCGGAACTCGGATCCCGCGGTACCGGAGACCGCCGAAAGCGGTGCCGCGGCCTGAGCGACGCCCCGATCGGGGCGGCCGCTCGAGCGGCGACTGGTCGACGCCCGGCCGCGCGAACATGCGCCGGGCGACAGGGTGGGGCGCACAATGGCTGCGGCCTCACGAACAGAGAGGACACCCGTGCACGGCGATAACACCGCGCGCATCGCGAGCGCCCCCGACTCGGCTCACTCCGAGGCGGCCATGCGGCCGGAGGACTCGGAGATCTCCACGCCGACAGATGTTTCGGTGCGGCCCGAGGTCTCCTCGCGGGCGAGGAGTTCCGCTCCGGCGGGTGCGGCGACTACCGTCCCGGGCGAGGATGCGGAGCTGTGTTTCACTCCCGCACGGGAACTCGCGCGGGCGATCCGGGCGCGGGAGGTGTCGGCCACCGAGGTCGTGCGGGCGCATCTGGCACAGATCGAGCGGGTGAACCCGTCGGTCAATGCGGTCGTGACACTCGTCGCCGAGCAGGCCCTGGATCAGGCGCGGGCGGCGGACGAGCGGCTGTCCGCCGGGCTTCCCGTCGGGGCACTACACGGGATTCCGATGGCGCACAAGGATACTCACGAGACCGCCGGGATCCGGACCACATTCGGTTCGCCGGTGTTCGCCGCGAACGTCCCCGATCGCGACGAACTGGTGATCGAACGGCTGCACGCGGCGGGGGCGATCGCGCTCGGCAAGACCAACGTGCCCGAATTCGCCGCCGGCTCGCACACCGTCAACCCGGTCTTCGGCGCCACCCGCAATCCGTACGATCCGGCGCGGTCGGCGGGCGGCAGCAGTGGCGGGGCCGCCGCGGCGCTGGCGTGTGGCCTGCATCCGCTGGCCGACGGCAGCGATATGGGCGGGTCGCTGCGCAATCCGGCCTCCTTCTGCAACGTCGTCGGGCTGCGGCCCTCGCCGGGGCGGGTGCCGAGCTGGCCCGCCGCGGACGGCTGGTTCACCATGGCCGTGCAGGGGCCGATGGCGCGCAGCGTCGACGATGTGGCGCTGCTGTTGTCGGTGCTGGCCGGGCCGGATCCGCGCAGCCCGATCGCGCTGGCCGATCCCGGCACGGATTTCGCGACCATCCCCAGCCCGCAGCTGCGCGGGCTACGGGTGGCCTGGACGCCGGACCTCGGCGGGGCGGTGCCGGTGCAGCGTGAGGTGCGTGAGGTCGTCGAGTCCGCGGCGCGGGTATTCGGTGAGCTGGGCGCGGAGGTGGAGCCGGACTGTCCCGATCTGACCGGCGCCGAGGAGGTCTTCCGCACCCTGCGCGCGGCCAGTTTCGCGCTCGGGTTCGGGCCGCTGCTGGACGAGCATCCCGGGCTGCTCAAGCCCTCGCTGATCTGGAATATCGAGGCCGGACGCGCGCTGAGCGGGCAGGACATCGTGCGGGCCCAGCAACTGCACACCGTGCTTTTCCATCGGGTGCGCGAGTTCTTCGACCGCTACGACGTGCTGCTGGCGCCGGTCAGCCAGGTCGTGCCGTTCGATATCGACCTGGAATATCCCGGCGAGATCGACGGTGAGCCGATGCACACCTACCTGGACTGGATGCGCTCTGGTTACCTGATCAGCGCCACCGGCTGCCCGGCCCTGTCGGTGCCCGCCGGATTTACCCCCGGCGGGCTGCCTGTCGGGGTGCAGATCGTCGGGCCGCACCGGGCGGACATGGCCGTGCTGCAGGCCGGGTACGCCTTCGAGCAGGCCACCGGGTACGGGCACATTCGCCCCTCGGTTGCTCGGTAGGCGACGCTGGTCACCCCGGCTCGAGCAAGCCGGGATGCCAGCGAATCAACGCTGGGACCGTACCGCTACTGCACCCGGGCTGCACAAGGTAGCGTTTCGGTTATGAAGATCCGTGGTGCTGTTCTGGAACGCATCGGCGCGCCGGCGCCGTACGCCGAGTCGACCCCGCTCGTCATCGACGAGCTGGACCTGGGAGAACCCGGTCCCGGCGAGATTCTGGTGCGGATCGAGGCGGCCGGGCTGTGCCATTCGGATCTCTCGGTCGTGGACGGTAACCGGGTGCGGCCCGTGCCGATGCTGCTCGGGCACGAGGCGGCCGGGCGGGTGGAGCAGATCGGGCCCGGCGACTGTGATCTGCGCATCGGGCAGCGCGTGGTGATGACCTTCCTGCCGCGCTGCGGCGAGTGCGAGGGCTGCGCCACCAACGGCCGCACCCCGTGCGTGCCGGGCAGTGTGGCGAACAATGCCGGCGAACTGCTGGGCGGCGGGCGGCGGCTGCTGCGCGGCGGGGAGACGGTCCAGCATCATCTCGGGGTGTCCGGATTCGCCACGCATGCGGTCGTCGATCGGCGCTCGGTGGTGCCCGTCGACGACGATGTGCCGCCGGAGGTGGCCGCGATCCTGGGCTGCGCCGTGCTGACCGGCGGTGGGGCGCTACTGAATTCGGCCAAGCCGGGTCCGGGGGACCGGATCATGGTGGTCGGGCTCGGCGGGGTCGGCATGGCCGCGGTGCTGGTCGCGGCCTCGCTGCGCGAGGATCTGGGCAGCGAGGTGATCGCCGTCGATACGCTGCCCGAAAAGCTGGCGCTGGCAACCGAACTCGGCGCGACCCAGGTCTACACCCCGGCCCAGCTGGCCGAGCAGGGCATCGTCGCGGAGGTCGTGGTCGAGGCGGCCGGCAATGTGCGCGCCTTCGAGACCGCGGTCGCGGCCACCGCCGCCGGCGGCACCACCGTCACCGTCGGCCTGCCCAATCCCGAGGCGCGCGCGAGCATTTCACCCCTCGGCCTGGTCGCCCAGGGCCGCTCGATCGTCGGCAGCTACCTGGGCTCGGCCGTCCCGGCGCGCGATATCCCCGAATACGTCCGGATGTGGCGCGAGGGCCGGCTGCCGGTCGAGCGCCTGGTGTCCTCGCGGCTGCGGCTCGAGGACATCAACCATGCGATGGACGAGCTGGCCGCCGGTCACGGCCTGCGGCAGGTCATCGTCTTCGACTGACGCGCCGAGCTCGGGCGCATGGGCGTGAGCAGGCCGCTGTATCCCTGCGGTTGGGTGCAGACATCGGCTATCCGATCGGTGAGCTGGCCGCCGGGTACTCGCTAGGTCATCGGCTGACGGCGGGCGGGCGACCTGCTCGCAACGGGTAGGCCTGCTAGCCGACCGGCGTGCCGATCGTCGATCCCCGGACCCGATAGGCTCTGGTGTCGACAGGGCTCCGAAGTGGGAGCAAGCGGTGACTGCTGGGTAAGGAGATGAGGGTGAGCGCGAACCGGATCCGGGTGGGTGTGCTCGGCGCGCAGGGCAAGGTCGGGCAGGCGATCTGTGCGGCGGTCGAGGCGTCGGATGATCTCGAGCTCGCCGCCGGTCTCGACAAGGGCGATGCGCTGGAGGGCTTCATCGAGGCGGGCGCGCACGTGGTCGTCGACTTCACGCACCCCGATGTGGTGATGCCGAATCTGCGGTGGCTGGTGGAGCACGGGATTCACGCGGTGGTCGGCACCACCGGATTCGACGACGCGCGGCTGGCCGAGGTGCGCGGCTGGCTCGCCGATCAGCCGGAGACCGGGGTGCTGATCGCCCCCAACTTCGCGATCGGCGCGGTGCTGTCGATGCGGTTCGCCGAGCAGGCCGCCCGGTGGTTCGAATCGGTGGAGGTCATCGAGCTGCACCATCCGAACAAGGCCGATGCGCCCTCGGGCACCGCCTACCGGACGGCCGGGATCATCGCCGACGCCCGCAGGCTGGCCGGGGTGGGGATCAGCCCCGACGCCACCAGCACCGAACTCGAGGGCGCCCGCGGCGCGAATGTCGACGGCGTGCGGGTGCATTCGGTGCGCCTGGCCGGGCTCGTCGCGCACCAGGAGGTGCTGTTCGGCACCCAGGGCGAGACGCTCACCATCCGCCACGATTCGCTCGACCGCACCTCGTTCACCCCCGGCGTGCTGCTCGGCGTGCGGCAGATCGGCAGCCGTCCGGGCCTGACGGTCGGCCTGGACCCCCTGCTGGACCTGTGATGTCGGCGCCCGCCGACAACAACACGCGTCAGCTGGTGAAGGTCATCGGGTTCATCACGTTCCTGGTGATCGCGCTCGCCTTCTATTTCCTGTTACTCGGCCGAACCGCGGTCGCGCTCATCGGGACCGGGAAGGCCGCGGCCGTCGCGATGGGCATCGGTGTGCTGATCCTGCCCATCCTCGGTGTGTGGGTGGTGGCGACGAGCATCCGTGCCGCGCTGGCCCATCAACACCTGGCCCGCCGCATCCACGCCGAGGGCCGCGAGCTGGACGTCTCCGAGTTGCCGCGCCGCCCGTCGGGCCGGATCGAAAAGGACGCCGCCGACGTCCTTTTCGAACAGGTCAAGCAGGAATGGGAAGCGGCCCCGGACGATTGGCGCACCAACTACCGCGCCGCCCGTGCCTACGACTACGCCGGCGACCGCACCCGAGCCCGCGAGACTATGCGCCGCGCAGTGGATCTCGAACGCGCCGAACGCGACCCGGAGAAGTAACCGGTACGACGGAGTGCCGTAGGCGAGGCGCCGAGTCTCAGGTGCGGGGCGGGTGGACCTTGGCCCAGTGCTCGGCGATGTCGATGCGGCGGGCCAGCCAGACCTTGTCGTGAGATTGGACGTAGTCCAGGAAGCGGGACAGGGCGGCGGTGCGGCCGGGGCGGCCGACCACGCGGCAGTGCAGGCCCACCGAGAGCATCTTGGGGGCGCCCGCCGCGCCCTCGGCGTACAGGACGTCGAAGGCGTCGCGCAGATAGGTGAAGAACTCCTCGCCGTTGGCGAATCCGGCGGGGGAGGAGAACTTCATATCGTTGGTCTCCAGGGTGTACGGCACCACCAGATGGTCGGTGTCGTGTACGCGGGTCCAGTACGGCAGATCGTCGGCGTAAGAGTCCGAGTCGTAGGTGAATCCGCCGTGCTCGACGACCAATTCGCGGGTCTGCGGCGAATCCCGGCCCGTGTACCAGCCGCGTGGGGCCGCGCCGAACAGGTCGGTGATGATGCGCACCGCCTCGGCCATATGCTTGCGCTCGACCTCGGGATCCTCGAGCTGATACGACTTCCAGCGCAGGCCGTGGCAGGCGATCTCGTAGTTCAGGCGCCGGAATGCGGCCACCGCCTCCGGATTTCGCTCGAGCGCCCGCGCCACACCGAAGATCGTCAGCGGAATGTCCCGGCTCTCGAACGCCCGCAGCACCCGCCACAACCCCGCGCGCGACCCGTACTCGTACAGCGATTCCATGCTCAGGTGCCGATTCGGAAATGCCTGTGCCGGAACCATTTCCGACAGGAACGTCTCCGACGCCTCGTCGCCGTCCAGGACGCAGTTCTCCGCGCCCTCCTCATAGTTGAGCACGAACTGCACCGCGACATTGGCCTCGTCCGGCCAGTGCGGATGCGGCGGATTCGGCCCGTAGCCGACCATATCGCGGGGATATTCACTCATCACAACTCCTCTTTACTGTGCCGTCGTCTGGGGCCGCCGACCCGCCACCGTCTCCCTCTCGTCATTCCGGCGTGCGTTCGGCCGGAATCCACTGGCTCTCGTACCGGAGATCCCGGCCGAAAGTGCGCCGGGATGGCAGGTCGCGCCGGGATGACGGGGTCGCACTGGGGTAGCAGGCATGTTGATTACGATGTGCTGCTGCGGAATTCGTCGCCGATGGTATCGATCTCCGAGGCGAGCACGTCCTCGGCGCGCAGCCGGTCGCGGGCGGCGGGAGTCAGGGTGCCGAACAATCGCAGCCGGGCGAAACCGCCGTCGGGGTAGACCTCAAGGCGTGCCTGGACCACAGGCTCGGCCACCTCGAGGAGGAATCGATGCCGGGTGTCGGGCTGTAAATCGGTGCGGGGCAGCAACTCCACCTCGGTGCCGTCGGCACGGATGCCGGTCAGGGCCGCTGCGCCCGGGCTGTTGGACAGGAAGTACGAGGTGTCGATCTCGACCATGCCGAGCACGCCCTCGCCGGTCAGCTGCACCTGCACCCAGTCGTTGTCGGCGTCGCGGCGTCGCGAGGTCTCCCAGCCGTCGCCCATCACCCGAGCCCGGCCGGGCATCAGCAGGTTCTGCGGATGCGAGTAGAAGCGGTTCGAGCAGTCGCTCACCCGCCCGCCGTTCTCCAGTGCCGCCAGATCGAACGGGCCCGAATCCAGCCACCGCAGCTCGGGTTTCGCCTCGCCGTGCACGCGCAGCCGCGCCACCCCGCCGTCCGGGTACATGCGCAGGCGCACATGGGTGAAGCGCTGCTCGGCATCGACCGGGAACGGATTCTCCGTATCGCCCGCGACCTTGGAACGCGCGACGAGCGTGGTCCAGCCCGGCAGCTCCGCAACCTCCGCGGCAGACGGATACCCCTGTACCGCAAGTGCTTCCACCGAAATCTCCGGCGGATAATTGCCCTTGAACCAGGCGGTGTCGACGATCACTCCGCGCACCACCCCGGGCACGCCGAGGCGGACGATCGCCACATCGCAGTCCCCGGACTCGGGTGCGCCGCCGTGCGGGCGCCGCCGCCGTCGCGTCTCCCAGCCGTCGTACACCTGGCCCTTATGCCCGAAGGTGGCCGGTTGATACGTCGAGGCCTCGGGCCGGATCAGGTTCTCCTTCTCCGCGAAGGCCTCGTCGTTGGCCGAGATCACGGCGCCACCGAGGGTGCGCACCGCGAGGTCGGGCAGCAGGGTGAAATCGTTGGCACTACTCACAGTGTCGGTAACTTCCTGTCTCGGAGTTGATTCAGTACCTCGAGGCTCGCGGCCGGGACCAGCGCCGTGACGTCTTCGGGTCCGAAGGCACCGCAGTCCAGCCCGCGCAGCACCACCGTGGCCAGCGCCTGCGCGGTGGCCGGTTCGTCGACGACCGCACCACCCTGGCGCTGCAGGTAGCGCTCGATGCGCGGGGCCGCCGCGGCCAGCGCGCCCCGGAAGAAGGTGAAGGTTGCCAGCCAGCGCGTCACCAGATGGCCCGGATGCATATCCCAGCCCTGGTAGTAGCCGCGCTCGAGCGACCGGGTGACCAACCGGAAGTGGCGGCCCAATGCCGCGGGCGCCTCGGCGCCGACCGGAAGCACCTGCGTCGAGCCGTCGCACACCCACACCCCGGTCTGGGCGGCCGCGGCCTGCATGACCGCCTTGGCGTGGTCGGCGACCGGATGCTCGAGCGACTGGAACTGCGGGGATATGCCGCAGGCGGCGCTGTAATCGTAGGTGCCGTAATGCAATCCGGTACACCGTCCGGCCGAGCGATGGATCGCCTGCGCCACGGTGGCGGTGCCGTCCGCCGCGATCACCGCCTGCGGGCTCTCGATCTGCAGTTCGAAACGCAGGGCGCCCGCGGGTAATCCGTGCGCCTTCTCGAGCTCCTCGCACACCCGCACCGCGACGTCGACCTGTTCGACCGCGCGCAGCTTGGGCACGGTGAACACGAACCCGTCCGGCACGCCCCCGGCACCCTCGAGCACCCGCTCCAGGGTGCGGATCGCCCGCTCGTATTCGGCGGCGGTCAGGCCCTTGGTCCGGATGCCGCGGGAGAACACCGTGTCCGGCAGCGCGGCGAGCACCTCGCCCGCGCGGGTGGCGTCGGCGTCCTCGGCCTCGTCTCCGCGGGTGCCGTAACCGTCCTCGAAGTCCAGGCGCAGATCCTGAATCGGCTGGTGCGCCAGCATATTCCGCATCCGCGCCACCGCCTCCGTGCCGGCCAGCTCGGTCAGGAGGTCGGTGTGACGGTCGGCCAATTCCAGGGCGGACGTGCCCCATTCGTGGGGCAGATCCTTATCGGCGTCGGCCGCGCACACATATGCGGTGTGGATCGGCTGTCCCGGCCGGTCGCCCGGATACCGGCGGCTCAGCTCGGCGTCGACAGCCCGTAGCCGGTCGCCGATGCCGGTGAGGAGGCCTGCCGGCAGTGCCAGCTCCTTCGACGCCAACTCCTTCGACACCCTCTCTTGCGGTGTCATCTCCTTCGACGTCATCGAACATCTCCTTCGGTACCGAAACCGGACAGCAGTCCGGTGTAATGCTTGGGCCCGGGCGCGGCGAACTCACCGCGCCCCGACTTGCGCAGCCCGAGGGTTATCAGCGACTGCACTGTCAGTGTGGCCGCCGCGACCCCGTCGATAACCGGTACCCCCGTCTCGTGGGTCAGATATGCGCACAGATCGGCCATTCCGGCGCAGCCCAGCACGATCGCCTCGGAGCCGTCGGCGGCGACGGCCGCGCGGCAGGCCTGCGCGATCACCTCGCGCACGGCCGGATTCTCGAGCTCGAGGACCGGGATGTCGGTGCCGTGCACACCGCGGCAGAATCGTTGCAGACCATACCGTTCGGCCAGGTCAACGGCCTGTCCGGCGGTGCGTGCCAGCGTGGTGACGACGCTGAAGCCCCGGCCCAGATGGCTCGCGGCGTGCATCGCGGCCTCGGCGATGCCGATCACCGGCCCCCGCGCGAGCTCGCGCGCGGCATACAGTCCCGGATCGCCGAAGCAGGCGATGACGTATCCGTCCGCGCCCTCGCTCTCACCCCGGGCGATCTCGGCGAGCAGCCCGGGCGCGGCGAGTGCCTCGTCGTAGTGGCTCTCGATCGAGGCGGGGCCCATCGTCGAGGTGGCCGATTCGACGATGGTTCCGGGGCCCGCGACCGCGCGCGCGCACGCGTCGATGACCGTGGTCATCGACGCGGTGGTGTTCGGGTTGATCACACGGATTCTCATGGCACCGCGACGCTATCGAGTCGGTATTGCCTGATTGTTGCAAGAATTGTATATGTTACCGAGAAATCCGTCTGACCTGTGGATACGTATGAGCTACCGGGATGGTTGCGCGGCAGTCTGCGCGCGCGGCCAGGGGCTCCCGGCCAGGGCCTCGATGCCATTGTTGAACCGCTGCAGATAGGCCGCGAAGGCGGTCACATCCGCGGGCGGCCAACCGGCCAGCACCTTGGCCATTCCCTCGGAATTGGCCGCCCGCGCGGCGTCCAGGCGCGCCCGCCCGGCCTCGGTGAGCCGGAACTTGCGGGCCATGCCGCCGTCCGGATCGGCGATGCGCTCCACCAGCCGGGTGCGCAGCAGTGTCCCGGTCTGGCGGTTCAGCGTGGAGGCATCGAGTCGTAGTGCGTCGCTGAGCTGGCGGATGGATAGCGGCCCGGTCGCCGCCAGGCGGCTCAGCAGCAGGTAGGCGCTGCGCTCGAGCAGGCCGTTCGCGCTGCGGAAGTGTGGGTTGAGGGTGTATCTGCTGAGCAGCATGGTTTCGAATTCGACCAGGTCGACGGGCCCGTCCATGCGGTTCTTCCTTTCGTTTCGGCGGGTGCCGAGCGATGCGCGTCACACTCCTGTGTATTCGGCAATTATTGTGCATCTAGCACTTGATATGCATAATACACATATAGTCGTAATTTTCGAAGGAGATCGATGTGGCCGAAAAAGAGCCCGCCGCCCGCCCCGTCGGCATCCTGGCGGTGCTGGCGTTCGCCGGCATCGTCGCGTCGCTGACGCAGACATTGGTGATTCCGCTGCTGGGTCAGCTGCCACATCTGCTGCATACCTCGACGGCGAGCGCGACGTGGGTGGTGACCGCCAGCCTGCTCGTCGGCGCGGTGGTCACGCCGATCTCCGGACGCCTCGGCGATATGTTCGGCAAGCGCACCGTGCTGATCGGCTCAACCGTGCCGCTGATCGTCGGATCGGCGGTGTGCGCGCTGTCCTCCTCGCTGTGGCCGATGATCATCGGGCGCGGCCTGCAGGGAATGGCTGTGGGCATCATCCCGGTCGGCATCGCCGCACTGCGGGATCTGCTGCCGCCTGAACGTCTGGGCTCGGGTATCGCCCTCATCAGCTCGTCCCTGGGAATCGGTGGCGCGCTGGGGCTTCCGTTGTCGGCGGCGGTCGTGCAGTACAGCAGCTGGCGGGTGCTGTTCTGGGGAGTGGCGGTGGCCGGCGTGATGGTGGCCGGGCTGATCTTCGCATTCCTGCCCAAGACGCCGCCGGTCGGCGTGTCCGGGCGTTTCGACGTCGTGGGTGCCGTGGGACTCGGCGCCGGATTGATCTGCCTGTTGCTCGGCGTGTCCGAGGGCGGTTCGTGGGGCTGGGGGAGCGGCGGCATCATCGGCCTGTTCGTGGCCGCGGTGGTGGTGCTGCTGCTGTGGGGCTGGTGGGAGCTGCGGATCGCCGCACCGCTGGTGGATCTGCGCACCACCGCGCGTCCGCAGGTACTGGTGACCAACCTCGCATCGATCATGGTCGGTGTCGCGATGTATACGGCATCGTTGGTCGTCCCGCAGTTGATGCAGCTGCCCACGAGCACCGGCTACGGCCTGGGGCAGTCGATGATGACGATGGGCCTGTACATGGCGCCGGGCGGGCTGATGATGATGCTCGTCTCGCCGATCAGTGCGAAGCTGTCGGCGCTGCGAGGTCCCAAGATCACCCTGGCCCTCGGAACCCTGATCATGGCCGTGGGATACGGCCTGTCGATGGTGCTGATGGGCCACGCCTGGACGCTGATGTTCGTGACCATCATCGTCAGCACGGGCGTCGGGTTCGCCTACGGTGCGATGCCGGCGCTGATCATGGGCGGCGTGCCGCAGTCGGAAACGGCCGCGGCCAACAGCTTCAACACCCTGATGCGCTCGATCGGTACCTCGACATGCTCGGCCGTGATCGGCGTCGTACTCGCGCAGATGAGCATTACCGTTGGCGGGTATAGCATTCCGACCAAGAGCGGATTCCGGACCGCCCTGCTGATCGGCTGCGGTCTGGCGGTCGTCGCGACGGTCGTCGCGCTGTCCATCCCGGTCCGCAGGGCGGCCGCGGCGCGGCACGCGGCCGGTAGCGGCGTGGTGTCCGAGTCCGAACTCGGTGTCGCAGCGGGTGACTCGATGCCGGTGTCCCCGACCGCGGCTGCGGTTCGATCCGCCGCGTCATCCACCCGTGCCATGCAGCTGACCCGTGTCGCGCCTGCCCTCGGTCCGATCGTTTACGGCCGGGTGCAGGATGCGGGCGGCAGCGGCGTCCCCGATGCGACGCTGACCCTGATCTCGACCGCGGGCAGGCAGCTGGGCCGGGCCGCGACGGAGGGCGACGGATATTACGAGCTGGCCGCGCCGGTGGCCGGAACGTATGTGCTGATCGCCTCGGGTCAGGGCCGGCGCCCGAACGCCACCACGGTCACCCTCGGTGCGGTCCCACTGTCCTGCGATGTGGCCCTGACGGGCATGGGTGAGTTGGCCGGCACCGTCACCCGGACCGCCGATCGCGATCCGGTGCCGGATGCGCGTGTGGCGGCACTGGATACGCGCGGCGAGGTGGTCGCGTCGGCCGAGACCGATATCCTCGGCCGGTTCGGCCTGACCGAACTTCCGGAGGGCGATTTCACGATCGCGGTGAGCGCGATGGGCTTTCATCCCGCGGCGGTACAGGTGCGGGTGCACGGAACCGGCGTGACCGAGATGGCGGTGTCGCTGCGGCCCGGTACCCGCCTGACCGGCGTGGTCCGGGGGCACACCGACCGGCCGTTGCACGACGCCCGGGTGACCCTGATGGATCCGGCCGGGCGTGTGGTGGACACGATGACTACTGGCTCCGACGGGGTGTACACCTTCGGGGATCTGGACGACGGTGCGTACACGGTGGTCGCGAGCGGCTATGCGCCCGTGGGGGTTTCGGTGAGCGTACGTGGTGCGGTCCTGGACGGGGTCGATGTGGAGTTGAGCCATGGAGATGCGCAGCTGCCCTCGGCAGCGCCGAGCTATGGATAAGTTGCGCGGGGTGCGGCCGGAGCCCGCGGTTGCACCCCATTGCAGCGCCTGACCTACCCGGCTGGATCAGTCGGCTTTCGCGGGGCGTGGCGGCAGGGCCCGAATCCTTTGCCATAACAAGGCTTTCGGCACCGTCGTGATCTGCAGGGCGCTCATGCACCGATCGAGCCGTTCCGGCCGATCTCGCAGGTTTTGTACCGCCTTGGTCAGGTCTCGCTCGATGCTGTCGCCATATGCCGCGCGGGCCTTGTCGATGGCCCTGTTCAGCAGGTTCTTCGTCGGAGTCATCATGGCCAGGTCGATCAGATCCCGGCTGAATACGGCGTCATCGGCCCAGCGATCCGAGTTGGCGAGCAACTTACTGGTCGCCATGTCGAGTGGCGTGAGTGTTGCCACTCCGCAGAGGCGGTCGCCCATGTCAGGCGTTGCCAGGCTGATCCGGCCCTCGAGAATAATCTCGAACTTGATCGCGATGCCGTCCACCGTCACAGCGGTTCGGATACCGTATCTATCGGCGCGCACGTTCCGTACCGGGACGAGGGTGGCTTCGTGGCGGGCGAGCGCTTGGATTCCACCTGTCCCGGTGGCGAGTTGGCGCAGCGCGCGGTATCCATCGAGATCGGAGACAAGGAAGTCGATATCGATCGACTCTCGAAACTCCCCGTACCGCAGGGCGATTGCGGTGCCGCCGCCGAACCAGCAGTCGTTGGCCGCCAGCAGATCCGAGTCCAGAGCTTGTAAGACCGTGGCTATGCGACGGTGATGTTCGCGCTCAAACAAGGAGGAGTCCTCCGCCCCAGGTATCGGCAAGATATTTCACGAAATCACTCTCGTGCGCATCCATCGCCGCGTGGTCGACATATCGCCAATTGCGTTCGTAGAGGTTGAGAGCATCCTGCTCGGTGATCTCGGCGGAATCCGGGAGATGCCAGGCCACCGCCCGAAGCTGTGGGAAGTCCGTGAGGCGAACCATGGGTTTCGCTCGCGCGTCGAGGGTGGTCGGGGCGGCGTCGTCGCGGATTGGCTGTTGGCCGCCGGTCTGCTGAGTGGGCTCGGTCGCATGGTGCAGGTCCAAGCCGATTGCCGACAGGACGCCCACATAGGCCCCCATCGTGACAGAAGGCTCACCGTGCTCGACGCGATGCAGGGTGACCCGGGAGATCCCGGCGGCCTCCGCGGCCGCCGTTGCGCTCACGCCCAGTTCTCTGCGGCGGGCGCGAATACGGCTACCCAGCGCGGAAAGCGCCACCTGCTCGATGCCGGGGATAGGGGGACTGGTAGCGGGCATAGTGTTTCTCATTCTAAACAATGCTGCCGAATTTGTCTAGAATGAGAAACACTTCTTGCTTCGGCTGGTCGTGGCGGTTTCGGTCAGTCCATGCCGCGCTTCCCGGGTGTCCAGAACGGCTTGGTGCGGATTGCGCGGCGGGGCCAGAGGCGTTCGGAGACCAGGTGTTTGGTGATCAGCTGGATCGTGCGGGCCTCGCCGGCGAGGTAGGCGACGCCGGGGGTGGGTGGGAGTGTGAGGTCGCGGACCGCCTCGAGGAGGGTTTCGGAGCGGGTGGCCGAGGCGGTGCCACGCAGGGGGCGGGACAGCTCGGTGGCGCGGGGGAGCGGGAGACGATCCGCGTCGGTGGCGGTCTCGATAGCGCCGTGGACCGGCACGTTCTCGGGGAGCGCGCGCAGCATCGCGCCGACCGCGACCGCGGCGGTCTCCTCGCCCGCGAACAGGTGGTAGTCGGCGTCGTCGCGCAGCGTGAACGAGCCCTCGGGTCCGCGGAATCGGACCTCCTGGCCGACCTGCGCGGTACGGGCCCAGCGGGCGCCCGGGCCGTCGCCGTGATCGAGGACGCATAGGTGCAGCTCGCCCGCATCCGGGTCGTGATGCCACACCGAATAGGTGCGCAGATCGCCCATGCGGGCGAGCGGATTGCCTGCATCCGTGGCGCCTGTCGCGATTCGGACATGCTGGCCCGGAATGCATTTCAGTTCATGAAGTTCCGGACCGCCGAGACGCAGGCGGATCGTGCGGGCGGCGATCCGTTCGATCTCCAGGATGCGGGCGGTGGTGAAGAAGCGGTCCAGGAGCCGGTCGCTCAGGCCGCGCGCCTGCCGGGGTGGTGCAGGCTGGGCTATGCCGGTGTGCGCCATGGTATTTACCTTCGCTGTGCGGTGATGGGTTATTGGGGGCGTCGGCCGCACTGCCGGTGACGTTCGTGATGGTGTTCGCGATGCAGGCGTTTGGCCTCGGCCTTGAGGTCCTGCATTTGCCGGGTGGCCTCCGCGAGTACCTCGCGAACCTGATCCACGACTCCGGGATCGCCATGCGAGTGCACCACGGCCGACACTGCCGCCTTGAACAAACGCAGTGCGGGACCGATGATCTCGGCCGCGTCCGGGTCGCGGAACATGCCCCACTCGCCGCGCTCGGTGGCGCGGGCCCAGATTCGGTCGATCTCCTCATCATGCCCGGCGATCTCGGCCCGGCCCGGCGCGGTGGGGTGGAAAACCTTGCGGCCACTGTCGATTTCGAGCAGGACCAGGCCCTCGTCCTCGAGCTGCTGCAGGGTGGGGTACACGGCGCCCGCGCTGGGCCGGTACGCCCCGCCGCAGCGGTCCTCGAGCCGGGACATCAGCTCATATCCGTGCCCGGGCTGCTCGGTGATCAGTGCCAGCAGGGCCAGGCGCAGCTCGCCGGGGCCGAAGAAGCGCCCGGAACCCGGCCCGGGCCCGCCGATGTCGGCGGTACGTCGTGGACTCACGCTCCCAAGATATATCGTAAGATACAGCTGAAGCAAGATGGCGCAAGCGGCGATTTGATCGATTTATCCGGGCAGGTCGGGGTCGCTGCGCGCAGGAATTGGCCCAGGAGCTGCCCGGGCGGACTACACTCGCGGCGATAGTACGCATCGCTAATTACCGGGCGATGTGATCGCCTCGCAGCTCAGACAGGACGACGATGACCGACGTCGTAGCGCAGACAACTCAGGACCTCGCCCACCCGGAGGTTCGTACCGCAACCGGATCCGTTCGCGGCCGATGGGAGGGCGGGCTGGCGATATTCCGGGGGATTCCGTTCGCGCAGGCGCCGGTCGGGGAGGCGCGCTTCGCCGCACCTCGCCCGGCCCGTGCGTGGGACGGGGTCCGGGAGGCGGCCGAATTCGGGCCGCCCCCGCCGCAGGAGGCACTCATGGGGCTTGTCGTCGGTCCGGAGCTGTCCACCGGCGATGAGTGGTTGACCGTCAATGTGTGGACGCCCGAACCGGATTCGGACGCCCACCGGCCGGTGATGGTCTGGATCTACGGCGGCGCATACAAACTCGGGCATTCCGGCAGCCCGGGATATGATGCCCAGCACATCGCCCGCGAGGGCGATGTGGTCGTCGTGACCGTCAACTACCGCGTCGGGATCGAGGGATTCGCCCAGATCTCTGGCGCCGTGGCCAACCGTGGACTGCTGGATCAGGTCGCCGGATTGCGGTGGGTGCGGGAGAATATCGCCGCGTTCGGAGGGGATCCGGATCAGGTCACCATCTTCGGCGAGTCCGCCGGTGGTGGCTCGGTGGCGGCGCTGCTGGCGATGCCGAGCGCGGCCGGGCTGTTCACGCGGGCGATCGCGCAGAGTGTGCCGAGCACGTTCTTCTCCGACGCCCTTGCCGCGGATATCGCGACCGCGATCGCGGCGCAGATCGGGAGGCGGCCGACTGTTGCGGATCTGTCGGAGATCGATCCGCGCACGCTGCCCGATGCCGGAGCGGCCCTGACAGCGGTCATGGCGAAGTACGAAAACCGCTGGGGCTTCGTGGCACACACCCTGACCCCGTTCTCTCCGGTGGTCGACGGTGAGGTGCTGTCACAGACACCGTGGGATGCGCTGGCGGGCGGCGCGGGCCGCGAGGTGGGGCTGATGGCAGGCCACAACCGGGATGAGCACCGGCTGTTCCTGGCCCTCGGTGGAAAGCTGGGCACCCTCACCGAAGCCGATGCGGCACAGGCTTTACGACTGTTCGGGCCCGGATCAGATCCCGAAAGTGCCTATCGTGCAGCATTTCCCGAGGCTGACGCCGAGAAGCTGTGCGAAACGGTGCAGACTGACTTCCTGTTCCGGATGCCGACGCTACGACTCGCACAGGCTCAGGTCGCGGGCGGCGGTCGCGCCCACATGTACGAGCTGACCTGGCCCGCGCCAGGGATGGGCGGTGCGCTTGGTGCCTGCCACGGGCTCGATATTCCGCTGCTGTTCGGCACCTATGGCGCCGACCTCGGCGCCATGTTGCTCGGGCCGGAGCCGGGACCCGAGGCGGATATTCTCTCCGTCCAATTCCGAAGGGCCTGGACCGCTTTCGCGCGCACCGGAGATCCGGGCTGGTCCGCATTCGACGCTGAACGCCGGCTTACGCGGATCTTCGATGTGAGCCCGGAGACGGTGCCGTACCCGGAGGAGGCCTCGCGCCGCGTGTGGGCCGAGCACACGTTCCCCGTGCTGCCGCTCCTGCGCGGCTGAGACTGCGACCTGCTACAGCGATTTTGGAGGATTCCAAAGCGCGACTCTAAATAGTCACTATCGCAACGTAATCCGTGAGCTGAGTTCGAAACAGGTTGTGGTGCAGATGGTTATATGTAGGTACTCTCGGCGCAGTGCCATCGAACAAACACGAGATACCCCTGGAATTGTTCCGGGATCGACCGGAGCTGGCGCCGAAGGTGGCGCGGGAGATATGGAATTTGCCGGTCCCGGACAAGCTGTGCTGGCGGCTGGGGCCGGAGACTGTGACGGTGCTGACGCCGATCGAGCTGCATCTGGATGTGGCGCTGGTCGGAGATGATGAGGGCACCCCGGAATTCGCGATCATTCACGAGGTACAGAACAGCTGTGCCCGCGAGGAGCTGGACCGGATCGCATCGAGCTGGCCCGAGTACGTCACCAGCTTGCGCAAACGGCTCAAGTGCCCGGTTGCGCTCCTGGCATTCTGCCCGGACGAGAACATCGCCAAGCAGATAGGGCGGGCGGTCGAGACCGGACACCCCGGCTTCGTATTCGCGCCGCTGACGTACTGGCCAGGCAGAATGGCCGCGGTCATCGACCCCGAGGTGGCGCGGGAGTGGCCAGAGCTCGTGCTGTTGTCAGCCCCCGGGCATGTACAAGATCCGGACGTAGACAGCCGCCGGGTTCTCGGGAGGGTGCTGGATGCAATCGTGGCCTTCGAGCCGGAACGTCGAGGAATCTATTATGACTATATATATGCGCGTCTGCCAAAGGCAGCGTGCCTGGAACTGGAGGAGCTTATGACGATTTCAGTAGACACGTACGAGTGGCAGAGTGATTTCGTCAAGCGGCATCGCGCGGAGGGCAAGGCGGAGGGCGAGGCGGAGGGCGAGGCGCGGGGCGAGGCTAAGGCTGTGCTGATCGTCCTCGCAACTCGGGGGATCGAGGTCGACTCCGAGGTCCGTGAACGGGTGCTGGAATGTACCGACTTGGGGCAACTGAAGCTGTGGTTGACCCGGGCGGTGGTGGTGTCCGCTGCGTCCGAGTTGTTCAACTGAACGATACTGCGGCGGCTTCGCCGCTCGCGGTCGTGTGCATGTACTGCTCCGTACTTGGACCCGGCGGTTCGGTGGTACGCGAGGTGACGTGTGATGCGCGCAAACCGTGTCCCGGCCCGGTGGTGCGCCGAACTGGCGGCGGTATTCGAGGGTGCGATTCTCAGCGAATCCGCATCGGCGTCGCATGAAGTTCGCGGAGCCGTTTGGTCTGCTCTAGGTATCGGGCGGCGGATAGGTCGCCGCCCTGGGCCAGAGGAGTCCGCCATGTCGATCACCGCCGCGGCCCGCGTTCGCTCGATCTTCCTCGCCGCTGCCCTCGCGGGGGTTTTGGTGGTGGGTCCGGCCGCCGTCGCCTTCGCCGATCCCGCGAGTCCCCCGGTCACCATCGAACCCAGTCCGCCGCCCGACATGACCGGTCCGGCGGCGCCGAGCGGGCCACCGCCGTCGATCAATCCGGGTGGTCCGATGCAGCCCGGTCCGCCGATCGACCCCGGTGGTCCGATTCAGCCTGGGTCGCCGATCAATCCGGGTGGTCCGATTCAGCCTGGGCCGCCGATCAATCCGGGTGGTCCGATTCAACCCGGGCCGCCGATCAATCCGGGTGGTCCGATCCTGCCGCCGCCGGAGGACAACCCGCCGCCGGAGGACAACCCGCCACCGGACTCCGGATTGCCCTGTGACCCTTCGGATATCACCTGCTACCTGAACCCGTCCTACCCGTCCAACCAGCCGCCGCCGGCGCCGGGCGGATTCAGGCTGCCGTGGCCCTTCGGGAGCGCGTGAGAACGACGGGAGGTCAGGGGATCAGCCCGGCCCACATGGTCCTCTAACGCTTCGGGATGCCGTCGTGCTCGGCGCCGACCATCACACCGATGAGGACCGCCGGTTCGTCGAGGTCATTGCGCCAGCTGTGCACGACGCCGTTGATCACGAGCCAATCGCCGGGCCGCAGGCGAACCTCGTTGTCCTCCAGCACGAATACCGATTCGCCGGATACCTGCAGCACGCAGTCGACGGTCGCGCTGGCGTGCATGCCGACGACACCGGGCGGAGATCCGTAGCTGCCGAGCGGGTTCGGATCAACCAGCAATCCGGGCTGCGCCATGGCTGCCGGGTCGAATAGTCGGCGGGCAACGCATCCGGGTTGTACCTCGGGGGGAACGCCAACTTGACCACCTTGACGCCGCCGATCGGGGGAAACTGCGAGCTTCCCGCCACCGGTGTGGCGCCGTCGTTCGGGAGGGGCACCTCGGCGTCGGCCGCCCAGATCGCCCACCGCCCACCGAATTCCGGCGGCGCCGCGGAGGGGACCTGTTCGTCGCCGACGACGACGGCCTTACCGGTGCTGTCGTGACCAGTGACGACACGACGAATTGTTTCGTACCTTGTCATAGCCCCAGCTTGTCCGCGAATCGATCTTCGCGCAAGGCGATATCGAGCGACCGGACTAGGCGAATTACGTTGGGCTGCTTGTGAATATGTCGAATCGGTGCTGGTGGTCGTGTTATTCGGCGGGCGTGCTCACGATACGTTGGACAGGTGCACGGCGTGGGCGAAAGCGCGGGGCGCCACCGCCGCGGGATCGCTGCCCTCGTTGGTGGCTGCGGTCGGCGGGGAGCCGTGGTGCACCGGGATTCGGGCGGTGCCAGGACCCCAGGCGAACTGGCCGATCGGGTGATCGAGCACCTGCAGCGGGCGGGGATTCTCGCCCCTGCGGTATAAGGACAGGTATGGACGATCATGATCTCGCCGCCGCACTCGCCGAGGAGGCCGGCAAACTCCTGCTGGCCATCCGATCACAGGGCGGCGCGGCCGGCGACCGGCAGTCCAATGCGCTGCTGTTGGAACGGCTCCGGCAGGCCCGGCCCGATGATGCGGTGCTGTCCGAGGAGAGCCCCGACGATCTTGCCCGGCTCGAGCGCTCGCGCGTGTGGATCGTCGACCCGCTGGACGGCACCCGCGAATACGGCGAGCCGCCCCGGCCGGACTGGGCGGTGCACGTCGCCCTCGCGGTGGACGGCGAACCGGTCGTCGGTGCGGTGGCGCTCCCCGCGGAGGGGCTGGTCCTGCACACCGGGCAACCACTCGAGCTCGTACCGGCCGTGCCCGGTCCCATCCGTGTGGCAGTCTCCCGGAGCAGGCCGTCCCCGGAGGTGAGACGGCTGATGGACACCATTTCCGCGACCCCCGTGCCGATGGGATCGGCCGGTGCCAAGGCCATGGCCGTCGTGCGCGGCGCCGCCGACGTCTACGCCCACTCCGGCGGTCAATACGAATGGGATTCGTGCGCCCCGGTTGCGGTGGCCGCCGCCGCGGGCCTGCACGTCTCCCGCCTCGACGGCAGCCCCCTGCGCTACAACCGCCCCGACCCCTACCTCCCCGACCTGCTCATCTGCCGCCCCGAACTGGCCGACACCGTGCTGGGAGCGATAGGTATATAGATCCGGCGAGATCGATCACAGCTATTGTCCCAATGGGACAATAGCGGCGTACCGTGAAGACGTGATCAGCGATGATCGGCCCGGAGACCGGCGGCGGCAACGCAGCCGGCGCAGCCGGGCGGCCATGGGCTGCGCGGCCCTGGACCTGCTGCTGGAGCGGGGTCTCGGGGGCGTCACGGTCGACGAGATCGCGGCCCGGGCCGGTGTCACGCGACGCACGTTCAGCAGGCACTTCGTCGATCGTGCCGATGCTGTGCTGGAGTGCATCCGCATGGACGGGCACCGGATCAACGACGCGATGCGCGCGCGGCCCGGCGGCGAGTCCCCGCTGACCGCCTACGCCTGCGCGGTGGCCGACTGGTACGGCGTGATCGACGCCGAAGACTGGGCCGGACTGGACCGCCGCCGCCGCCACACGCTGTTCCGGCGCATCGATACCGAGTCGGCGCTGTTCGCGGCGTTCCAGCGCATCCGGGTGGATGCCGAGGCGGAGTCGATCGACATCGTCGCCGACCGGCTCGGGGTCGACCCGGCCGCCGATCCGCGCCCGGCCGTGGCGGTCGGCGCCGGCGCCGGCACCCTCACCGCCGCGCTGACCGCCTGGTCGCGCGGTGACGATCCGGATGCGCTGCTCGCACAGCTCAACGCCCACTTCGAGTCCCTCGGTGCCCTGCTGCCTCCGGACTCACCCACACTCAGACCCGGAAAGGACGAAATACTATGAGCCTCACTGCTCCCGACTACGCCTCGGAGTTCGCGGGTAAAACTGCGCTGGTGACCGGCGCCGCCTCCGGTATCGGCCTGGCCGTCGCCGAACGGCTGGCCGCCGGTGGCGCAGCGGTCGTCATCGCCGACTTCAACGCCGACGGCGCCCGCGCCGCCGCCGAAAAACTGGTTGCCGCAGGCGCCAAGGCCGCCGCGACCCCGCGCGTCGACGTCACCGACCCGGCCGATATCGAATCGGCCGTGCGGTTTGCGGTAGACACGTTCGGCGGCCTCGACCTGGCCGTGAACAACGCAGGCATCGGCGGCTCGTCCCAGCCCACCGGCGAATACGATATCGACGCCTGGAACAGGGTGATCGCGACCAATCTCAGCGGCGTCTTCTACTCCATGCGCGCCGAGCTGCCCGTGTTCGCCGCCCAGGGCTCGGGCGCGATCGTCAACGTCTCCTCGATCCTGGGCACCAATGGATTTCCCGGTTCGCCCGCCTATGTCGCGGCCAAGCACGGCGTGGTCGGGCTGACGAAAACCGCTGCGCTGGAGTATGCGTCGCAGGGCATCCGGATCAACGCCGTCGGCCCGGGCTTCATCGAGACTCCGCTGCTGGCCGGTAGCAGCGGCGTCGAGCACGACCAGTTGGTCGCGCTGCACCCGCAGGGCCGGCTGGGCCGGTCCGAGGAGGTCGCGGAGCTGATCGCGTTCCTGCTTTCGGACCGTGCCTCCTTCATCGAGGGCAGCTACCACCTGATCGACGGCGGCTACTCCGCGCGCTGAGCCCTAGGCCCGAATTTCCCACCGACACAAGGAGATCAGTAATGAAGGCATTGCAGTATCGCGCCATCGGCGCTGCGCCCGAGGTCGTCACCGTCGCGGACCCGGAGCCGGGGCCCGGCCAGGTGCTGCTGCGGGTGACCGCGGCCGGTGTCTGTCACTCCGATATTGCCGTGATGTCGTGGCCGGAGGTGCCGTTCGAGCTGCCGCTGACGCTGGGGCACGAGGGCGCCGGGATCGTGGACGCGCTCGGCGACGGTGTGACCGGCCTCGCGGTCGGCGATGCGGTTGCGGTGTACGGGCCCTGGGGGTGCGGGACGTGCCCGGCCTGCGCGGCGGGCCGCGAGAACTATTGCGTGCGTGCGCAGGAGCTCGGCATCCGCCCGCCGGGGCTGGGCGCGCCCGGCGCCATCGCCGAATACATGATCGTCGACGACGCGCGGCACCTCGTGCCGCTGGACGGCCTGGATCCGGTGCAATCGGTCCCGCTCACCGATGCCGGGCTGACGCCGTACCACGCGATCAAGCGGTCGCTGCCGAAGCTGGTGCCGGGCTCGACGGCCGTGGTCATCGGCGCGGGCGGCCTCGGCCACGTGGGCATTCAGCTGTTGCGCGCGCTGAGCCCGGCGCGGGTGATCGCGCTTGACGTCAGCGAGGACAAACTGGCCCTGGCGCGATCCGTCGGCGCCCACGAGACGGTCGTCTCCGACGACCGGGCCGCGGCCCGCGTGCGCGAGCTGACCGGTGGCCTCGGCGCGACGGCGGTCTTCGACTTCGTCGGGGCGCCCCCGACCACCGCGACCGCCGGCGCCTGCGTGGCGATGGAGGGCGATGTGACGATCGTCGGCCTCGGCGGCGGCACATTGCCGGTCGGATTCGGTGCGCTGCCATACGAGGTCAACGTCTCCTCGCCGTACTGGGGCAGCCGCGGCGAGCTGATGGAGGTGCTCGATCTGGCGCGCGCCGGGGCGGTAGCGGTGCACGTCGAGACATACACCCTCGACGAGGCCCCGCTGGCCTACGAGCGGCTGCACGCCGGAAAGATCAACGGGCGAGCGGTGATCCAGCCCGGCGAGTAGCAGACCGCGGCCACGGCGCGTCGGCACGGCTTCGATCGAACGGCCCTGGCGGCCCTTCCGGTCGTGATAGATCAGAGGGGTTACCGCCGAACCGCCACGGGAAAAGACAGTTTCATGCGTCCAGCAACATCCCAGCCGAACTGGCCCGCCGAACTCTTCCCGCCGACCCTCCACACCGCCACCGCGCGCCTGCGGTCTCATCTGACGGCACGGGTCGGCGCCGACGGAGCGGTCCGCGACCCCTGCCACAGCCGAATCATGGAATCGGCACTGGCGCTGAACCTTCTGGACCGGACCGGCCTGCACCCCCGGCGGCGCGCCCGCCTCCTGGCCTACCTGCGTGCACAGGACGTGACCGATCCGCTGGACCGGATCCTGGTCGACCTGGCACTCACCCGTGCCGAGGCCGCGGGTCCCCCCGCGGGACTGGCTGCGGGCTTCCTCGCCCAGGCACCGGGTTTCACCGGCACCCGCAAACAGGCGATGTTCGATGCGCTGTTCGCCCTGTACGGCCTCGTGCCCCGGTACCCGCTCGATCCCGGCGCATTCACCCTGGCGGGTCTGCACAGCTGGGCCACGTTGCAGGTCACTGCCGTGAAGGTGGTGCTGGCCGACGCCGCCGGTCAGCCGGACGGGATCAGCGACGAGGACGCGCGGATCCTGCTGGAATCCCAGTGCCAGTCCCATGTTTGGGAAGGTAACCTCCTGATCCACCTGTGGGCACTGCACGCCCTGCACCGGCTCCCGCACACGGCGGAGATCGTCGCGGACGGGGTGGCCAAGGCCATGGCCTATCAGCGGGAGGATGGCGGGATGCCGTTCGTCGGCGACACCGACACCTGGTGCACCGCCACCGCCGGTGTCGCGCTCGCGGCCGCGTCCGCCCCTCGAAACACCCTGGGCGCCATTGCCTCTCACCTGCTGTCCCAGCAGCAGCCCGGCGGCGGATGGTCATACACCGACCTGTCCCGCCAGACCGACGTCGACGACACCTCCGTCGCGGTCCAGTTCCTGAACGCACTCGACGTGCAGGAGTACCGCGAGGCGATCCGCCGGGGCGAGCGGTCGCTGCTGGCGGTCCGCAACTCCGACAACGGATTTCCCACCTACATCGCCGGGGCGGAGTCCGAGGCATGTATGACCGCCGCCGCCGTCGACGCGCTGACCACGCGGTGGGAGGGCCACCGCGACACCATTGCCTCCGGGCTGGAATTCCTGTCCGGTCAGCAGCGCGAGGACGGATCCTTTCCGCCGGACTGGTCCAGCAGCCGTCTGCACACCGCCTTCCGGGCGCTGCTCGCCGCCACTCGCAACCCCCGCCACCGGCCCGGCCACCTCCAGCACATGATCAAACGAATCATGACCCTCGTCCTGGACGGGCAGAACGCCGACGGCGGCTGGGGCCAGCAGTACCGGGAACCCAGCGATCCGATCAGCACCGCTTACGCCCTGATCGCGGTGTGCCGCCAGGACGATCCGGGACCGGCCGCCTGCGCGGTGAGGTACCTGCTGGACAGTCAGCGCGAGGACGGCGGCATCGCGTCGATCTCCGATTCGATAGGGCCGCGACCGCTGCGATTCACCGTCCCGATCCTCGCCGATATCTTCACGCTGCTGGCCCTGGGGCACCTCGGCCGGCGCATCGTGCGGGACATTCGCTGAGGTAGACAGGGGCCTGGGCGGGCCATCGATCGCAATGCCTGGGCCGGTGTGTCTTTCGTCGCGGTCACCGCGCGTGAACCCCTACTCGTACGGGGCGCCCAGTTTGGCCCCAATTCGTGGCGTGCGGAGGGGTAACCGGCATATCCTGTCGTCGTAAACTTGGGCGAGTCGGCGGGTGTCGGCAACAGGTGGGTGTGGTGCGATCGGCAGATCCTGCCACTGCCAGTGGAGAAGGGTAAATCAATGTCGGATAGCCGCAGCGGGATCGGTTCGCCGTTGCCGACCACGATCGACACCTCCAAGGCGCACGAGGCGCGTTTCTACGACTACTGGCTCGGCGGCGTGGACCACTATCAGGTCGATCGGTCGCTCGGCGATGAGATCGCTGCCCACGTTCCCACCATCCGGAGCATGGTGCGCCACAACCGTGCCTTCCTCGGTCGCGCGGTTCGCTACGCGATCACCGAACTGGGTATCACCCAGTTTCTCGACATCGGCACCGGTCTGCCGACCGCGCGCAACACCCACCAGGTCGCCCAGGATGTGAACCCGGCGGCCCGCATCGTTTACGTGGACAAGGATCCGCTGGTGCTCGCGCATGCCCGCGCCCTGATGAGTAGCGCCCCGGAGGGCCAGACCGCGTTCATCCACGCCGATCTGCACGACCCCGAGTCGATCCTGTCCGACCCGGTCCTCATCGAGACCCTGGATCTCGATCGTCCGGTCGCCATCACGTTGACCCTGATCATGATGTACTTCCGCGATTCGGACGATCCGCACGGCATCATCGCGCGGCTGCTGAAGTCGGTGCCGTCGGGCAGCTGCCTGACGATCAGTCACCCCACCGCGGATTTCAATCCGGCGGCCACCGCGCAGGCCGTGCAGGCCTGCGAGCATGCCGGCATCACCATGGTCCCGCGCACCCGTGCCGAGGTCGAAAGTCTTTTCGCCGGAACCGAAATCGTGGCTCCGGGTGTGGTGACGCTCGAGGACTGGCACCCCGAACTCGCCGAGGAGTCACTGTTCGAGGCCGATCCCGGCGCCGGACCCGCCTGGATCTGGGCCGGGGTGGGGCGCAAGCTCTGATCAGCGCCAGGCGGCGACGAGATCCTCCGGGCCCCACTGTGTCGCGAGCGGCAGGCCTTGCTCGATGCCGGAACGGGAAACGGCGACGAGCGGGGTGTGCATGTCGGTGCCCGGCACCGACATGACTGCCCGGGCGAGGGCGTCGTAGTCGTGGCGGTCGTAGACGCGATCCTCGAGCCATTTGATGGATCCGACGAAATCCACTGTCCCGGCCACGGGTTCGCGGTCGGCGCCGACGAGGTCGACCTCCGGATTGTTCTGACGGTTCCACCAGCCGCCGATCGCCTCGGTCTCGGGCCAGCGATCATCGGGCATCAGGCGCAGGAGCGATTCGCGGATCAACGGTTCGACCGCACGTCCGCGCCAGGTGGTCCAGGAGCGCTCGATGCGGGTGAGCGCCAGGTCTCCGCGCCCGCGTTCGATGAGCGGTATGCCACGTTGCAGGAAGGCCAGCCAGAATCGCAGGTAGGGATCGGCGATACGGTAGCGCTTGTTCTTGGTGTCCGATTTGATGGACAATGGCAGATCGGTGGCAACAATTCGCTTGGCCTGCAACGTATTCAGCAGCGGGGTCAGCGTTCCTGAGGGCAGCATGCCCGAACTGCCGGCTTGTGCGGCGATGGTGCTGAAGGTACGTTCGCCGCTGCCCACGGCCTCGAGTATCGCGCGCGAACGCGACGCCTCGGGAAATTCGCCGAGCAGCGTCAACTCTCCGGCGACCAGGAGCGGCGACAGCGGGTTTCCGGTCGAATAACGCAGGAAGTCGCTTCTGCTCATACCCGGCCGCCACGACTGGACGATCTCCGGGAAGCCGCCGGTGATGAGCGCGGCGTCGACGGCATCGGCGGCGGCCAGGCCGGTCATCGACTGCACGTCGCCCAGGTGCAGCGGCTCGACGGTCATCTTCGTTGCTCGACCGAAGAACGGGCGATCACGGGACTGCAGCGACTCCATGACGGAGATGTCGCTTCCGACCAGCATGAGCATGACCGGCTTGTTCGACAGTTGGCGATCCCATACCGTCTGCAGCGCGCCTTCGAATTCGGAATCCTGTTCGGTCAGCCAGGGCACTTCATCGATGACCGCAAGGCTCGGTGTGTCGTCCGGTAGTGCAATGGCCAGGGCACGCAGTGCCTGATTCCAATCGGAGGCATGCAAACCATCGACCAACTCCGCCCCGCTCAGCGGCGACTGCGCGACGGTGGCGACGAAATCGTCGCGTTCAGCCTGGGCATTGCGTCCCCGGCTGGCTTGGAACACGACATACGCGTGCCCCGATCGATCACAGAACTCCTGGACGAGCCGCGATTTCCCGACGCGTCGTCGGCCTGTCAGGATCACCGCCTGTCCGCGTGCCGCGCTATGTCCCTCGGCCACCAGGGCGAACTGTCGTGAGAGTAGGTCGAGGTCGGCTGCTCGACCCGTGAAGTTGACGGCCACCCCGACACTCCAAACATAGATTTGATCTTACGTAGATCCAATTTATCATAGATCTGATCTATGTTTATCCTCGGTATCGGTGCCCCGCTGATCGTATCGGCCGTGATCGGCTACTTCACTGTTCTTTCGTAAAAAGGCCCGGCACGGCCAATAGTGCTGCGGCCTCATCGACGCTGCGCCTGCCAGCAACGACAGCGCCACCGTATAGAGCAGCCGAACACCCAGCACAAAGGGCTGAAATGCCAAGGGCATCAGCGGAATCAATGCCAGGATCAACGCGGCGACCAGTCCGGCCGACAGCCAGAATCGCCGCGGTTCGTGCGGGACGGGTGGCGGCGCACCGTGCCACGTTCGAAGCAGGCCGCGGCGGCCGATGTAGTAGAACAGGCCGATCGCGAGCGCCCCACCGCACAGCGTTGATGCCTGCTGCAGCAGGTACCACCAGGGCCTGCCGAGCGGGCCCGGGTGCAGCAGCACGGGAAATCGCGCCACTGCCCAGCCGTGCCCGCCAGCCGGATCGTGGGTGAATCCGTCCCAGCAGAGGTGCGTGAGCGCGCCGATCAGAATCGAGTATCCCGTGACGTACCAGGGATACCGCACGCCGCCGAGCACGCCATAGGCGGGCAGATCGAACGCCCCGAGCCGCGGCAAGTGGGCGGCAACCTGTGGGGCGGCCCAGCGGATCGCCACCGTTCCTACGATCCCCACGGGCAGGCACCACCAGATCAACGCCGGCAGTGCATGCGTCTCCGGCATCGAAAAGAACCCCGCCACCGGATAGGAGGCATCGGGCACCGCTGAACCGACTACCAAGGCGACGCCATCGAGATGACGAGGCCATCGGATCTTCAGTGGCAGCACGGCCAGTGCATGCGAGGGAAAGGTGAGCGGCATAGGGCACTGTATCCGCGTGTGCGCCCCGCATGGGCGGTCGTCTGGTCCTGCGATACCGCTGATCGGTTCTACCAGGGCACTGCTTGGTCCTGGTAGTTGAGGAATTTCAGGCCCGGCTCGCCGCCATGGCGGTCGATCGTGTCCACCACGCCCGGGATGGACTGGTCGATGGTCAACGGGGCGTCCGGTCCGCCGAGTTCGGTGCGGACCCGGCCGGGGCAGATGAGCAGCACCGTGTGCGCGGTGTCGGTGTACCGGGCGGCATAGCTGCGCATCAGCTGGTTCAGGGCGGACTTACTGGCGCGGTAGACGTCTTGGCCGCCGTTGGTGTTCAGGCCGATGCTGCCCTGGCGCGAGGACATGACGCCGATGGTCCCGGTGGGCGCGACCAGCGAGCGGAAGGCCTCGACGACCCGCATCGGACTCAGTGCATTCGTCACCATGACCTCGGTGAACATGTCCGTCGGAACCTCGCCGATCGGGATGTTTCCCCTGGTGATGGCGGCATTGACGAATAACAGGTCGAGGGTGCGCTCCGCGAGATCCTCGCGCAGCGCGGCGATCTGCTCCGGCCGCGTCATGTCCAGCGACGCGACCGTGACTCGACCGTCGGACGCCTCGGCCAGGTCGTGCAGGCCGGTGCGCCGATCATCGCGGACGGTCCCGATGATGTCCCAGCCCCGGCGCGCGTACTCGGTGGCCAGACCGAGTCCGAGGGTTCGCGAGGCCCCGACGATGAGGGCGGTCCTGGTGCCTGCGTGGTTACGCTCCGCTGCCGCCTCCGGCCCTGACCCACTCATGCCGTGACCGCCGGCTCGAGGACCTGCCGGCACCACTCGCGGAAGGTCGTCGGGCTCGCGGTCTGCGGGGTGCGCCGCACGCCGGCGTCGATGCCGTCGTCCTTGGCGCGCATCATGTCGACGTAGCCGTTGACGATCGCGTCGCTACTGCCGCGGCCGGTGAATGCGGCACGGAAGTCCTCGAGCGACTGCCGCTCGTAGCGCACCGGGCGGCCGAGCACCTCGGACATGATGCGGGCCATATCGTTTGCCGAAAGGTCTTCCGGGCCGAGCACCGGGACCTCGCCCGTTCCCGTCCACGAGCGGTCGAGCAGCAGGCCCGCGGCGGCCGCGGCGATATCCCCGGTCGCGGCCATCGGGGCCTTGCGGTCGGCGGCGACGGTGTCGGTGAATACGCCCTCGCGGATCGAAACCACCTGCCGCAGCAGGTTGTCCATGAAGGTCGGGTTCGCCAGGGCCCGATAGGCCACACCGGTGCTCGCGATGAGATCATCCATGGCCAGCGAGGCGGTCACCTGCCCGGCGCGGCCGGCGACGGGTGTGCCGCGGCCGAGCGCCGAGACTCCGACGACGTGCCCGACCCCGTGTGCCGTGAATGCCTTCGCAGCGGCGCGGGTGAATCCGGAGTAGGCGGCGTCCAGACTCGGCGCCTGCCGGTCGGGTGGAACCACCCAGAAGACGGCGTCCGCGCCGGCGAAGGCCCGGTCGACGACCTCGGCGTCGCCGTGCGAGCCGGTGACCACCTCGACACGGTCGCGGACCGGCCCCGGAAGCTTCCCGGGGTCGCGCACGATGACGCGCAGTTCTGCACCGCGAGTCGGATTCTCATCGAGCAGGATATTCAGCAGCCGGCCGCCGATCTGGCCGGTGGGTGCGGTGATGACGATCATGACCCGAGTCTGCGGCGGACACCTGCGGGGCGTCCAATACCCTTCCCGGAAATTGATACCTTGGAGGTATGGATCTGGATCTGCGCAAGCTCCGCTACTTCGTCGCGGTGGCCGAGCATCGGCACTTCGGCCGCGCGGCGGAAAAGCTCTACATCGCCCAGCCGGTCCTGAGCCGTCAGATCCGGGCCTTCGAGCGCGAGTTGGAGTGCAGCCTGCTCGTGCGGACCACCCGCAGCGTGGAGCTGACCGCCGCGGGGAAGCGACTTTACGAGGAGGCGCAGGGGGTCCTCGCGGCCATCGACACCGCGGTGCGGCGGGTGCACGACGCCGATCGGGGCGTGCAACGGATCGTGGTCGCGTTCTCCCCGGGATTGCATGTGTCCGAGGCGATCCGGGCGTTCACCTCGAGCTATCCGGACGTCGAGACCGATGTCGTCCCGGTGCGCTGGTGGGAGCAGGACGCGCCGCTGCGGGACGGCCGGGCCCAGGTCGGGTACCTGCGACGGCCGTTCGACGAGTCGGGGATGCGGATCATCCCGATCGGTCACGAGCCCAAGGTCGCCTGCCTGCCCGCGACACACCCGCTGGCAGGGCGCCGGGAACTCACCCGCGCGGACCTGGACGGCGAGCCGATGCTCGACGCCCCGACCCGGCGGACCTCGTCGCTGGAGGAGAAGTTCGAGCTCATCGCCGCCGGGCACGGCATCACGCTCGTCCCACGCAGCGTCGCGCGGTCCTACGCCCGCCCCGACCTCGTCTACCTCCCGGTGACCGACGCCCCGCAGGTCGAGACCTGCCTGGCTGTCGTCGCGGACCGGCGCGAGAAATTGCTACGTGACTTCCTCGAAATCGCCACCGCCACACTGCGACACACCTGACCCGTCGAAGCGAGGATGATGGTCCGATGCTCACTTTGCTGTTGTGGCCGGACCTCGCGGACACCGCTCGCCTGCAACGACGGGGTCTGGCGAGTGGTCGAAGTCGGTGACGGCCAGGTATCGGATCTTCCCGCGGACATCGAACCCGGCCTCATGGTCGGCGCACTGCTCGGTGCTCCGCACCCGTCGACGAACGACCCGCACCGATAGCGCGAACGTACTTGTCGTGCAACGCCTTGGACAGCGATGCTGGTTGGTAGGGTTGAACAGGGGCGATCCGCGAGATACGAAGGAGCAGGCATGGTGGAGGTCCTGGTCGCCGAGATCCGGTCGGATGGTAGTCCCCGGCCGGGCCAGCGGGAGCGATCGAGTGCGAACTTCTCGCTGGCTGCCGTCCCGGAAGGGGTGCGGGAGCTCCGCTGGAGGACGGAGCCCGACAGCGCGCAGATCAGATTCCATGTGATGGTGGACATCAGGGCCAACTCCGACCATCGCGTGTTGTCGAACGTGGTGTCCGGTGGGAGAACAGCCTTACCGCTCGAGCGAGAATCGTTGTCTCGCCGCGGTTTCTACATCGCCGAGCCCTCCGGTTCGGCGAACAGCGACTTCGTCGTGAAGGTGTATGCCCTAGTCGAGTAGCCGCTGTTTACGACCTCACCGCTCAGGACGGGATGGGCCCGGCCAGCGGATGGGACTGGAAGAAGTCCCACATGATCTGGGTTGCGTTGATCGACGTCGTCGTGGTGCCGACCAGGGGCGTGGGGGAGACCACCGACGGATTGCCCGGCCAGGTGTGGCCGCCGCCGAGGACCGAGTAGAGCTCGACGGTGGCGTCCGCGGGGCACGGGTAGGTCGTCAGGGTGACGTCGGCGGCGATCGGCTGCTGGTGCGGCTGTGCGGCGCAGCCGTTTCGGTGGGCCCAGGCGGCGGCGTTCGCCGGAATGCTCGTGGGCCCGGGGCCGTTCAGTGAGTCGTCGGATGCGCCGGGCAGGAAGCGCGCGTTGACGCCCTGGCCGCCGCCGTAGGCGACGAGCGGGTCGGCGGTGCCGTGGAAGGCGACGACGGGGACCGGGCGGGTGGTTGCACACCAGGGGAAGTCCTGCAGGCCGGCGACCGGTGCCACCGCGGCGATCCGGTTCGAGAGCTGGCAGGCCAGGGACGAGGTGGTGAAGGCGCCCATCGACAATCCGGAGACGTACACCCGCCGCAGATCGACGCATGACGACGACTCGACGGTCGAGATCAGGTCCGACAGGTAGGACACGTCGGCGCTGTGCTGGCCGAAATCCCATCTCGGCCAGCCCGGTTCGTCGATCTGCGGGGTGACGGTCAGGAAGCCGTGGCTGTCGCCGAATGCGCCGAGGCCGCTGCCGTCGTGCTCGAGCAGGGCCGGTTCGAGATAGCCGTGCAGGTCGACCACCAGGGGCAGCGGGTGATCGGCTGCCGCGGGAACGTCCTGGATATAGGTGCCGGATCTACCGTCCGCCGCGAACGTCCGGGTCGTCTGCCCCGGTGCCGGGGCGGCCGCGTGACAACCCGTCGATCCCACGGGCGCAATCGAATTCGCGGCCGGGGCATCGGCCCGGGCGGCCTGGGCCGCCGCGGTGAGAGTGGCCGCTGCGAGCATGAGGGCGGTTGCCGTGATCCGGGACGCACGCCCCAGCCGGGCAGCCCTGGCGCCGATGCCGGCGTGGTTCGGCCGCATCGGTCGTCCGGGTACGGAAACGAAGCTCTCGAACATGAGATGCATGCTTTCATGTTGGAGAGCTTTTGTCCTGCGTCCCGATCTACTTGGCTGCCAACGTGATCAGCGCGGCGACCACGGCCAGCACGACGGCACCGACACCCCAGATCGCGCCCTGGCGCTTCCAGGGGCGACCGTGGTCGAGGGACAGTCGGCCCGCGCCGGTGAAGGCGATTGCCGTCACGGCGACGGCGTACGCCACCGGCAGTTCGTAACCCTTCGAGAAGCCCAGGTCCCAGGTCGTGTGGATCGCGTTGAGCATCGTGCCCAGCGCGATGGCCGCCGCGAGGGGCGTCAGCAGGCCCAGAATCAGCAGGACGCCGCCGGTGAGTTCGGACAGTCCGGCCAGCGTCGCGAAGAACTTACCCGGGGTGTAGCCCATCTGCCCGAAGGCCGCGGCGGTGGTCGTCAGACCGTAGCCGCCGAACCAGCCGAAGAGCTTCTGGGTCCCGTGGACCACGAGCAGCGCGCCGAAGCCGACGCGCAGCATCAGCAGGCCGATATCGGATCCGGATACGCCGGCCGCGGCGTCGGATGTGGTGTCGGCCATGCGAGCCGGGCTCGTCGTGGTGGTCATGTGGATGTCTCCTGGTGTCGGTGGTCGTGCGGGGCCATCGGCGGCAGATTAAACGGACCACGGTCCGATTGTCTGTCGGAGATCGTAACCGGCACCCGTTCGTCCTTATTCCGGCCAGGTCTGTCCTGCGGCTAGGCCCCGCCGGATTCACTCCGCCAGGATGGGCAGGGTCAGGTACGACGGATGTTCCTCGTCGTGGAAGACCTCGAGGCGGCACCGCTGCGTGGCCACCGCACCGGCCACCGGTTCGCCGGTGCCGTGGTTGCGGCTGAATCGGGGGAACGCGCCGCCGGCCACCTGGACCCGGATCCGATGCCCGCGCCGGAACCGGTACGCCGTCGGGAACAGCGCCGGGGAGATCGGTCCGTCGGCCCGCTCGCGCAGGCGGACAATGCCCTCGGTGACATTCCGGGACACCCCGTGCGGGTCCACATCGCACAGCCGCACGAACACATCCGCGTTCGCCCGGTCGGTCCGGACCCACACGGTCACGGTCGGCTCGCCGACCACGTCCAGGTCCGCGGTGAGCGGCTCGCCGGTGTAGACCAGCACGTCCGGACGGGCCTCGACGGCCCGGTTGTCCCGCTGTTTCGCCTTCCCGAACAGCAGCGGGCCACCGACCGAAGGGGTCGGATCCGCTGGGTCATAGGTGATTTCATCGGGGCCACCACCGGCCGGTGCCTCGTTCAGGGCGGGCAGATATATCCGCCGCTCGGCCGATTTCGGCGGCCACTCCTCGAAGTCCAGCCAGTGACCGGACTGCTGCAGGTACAGGCGCACCGGCGGGCGCCGCAGCGCGGCACGGTCGCCGAGCAGGTGCGCGGCCAGGAAGTCGGCCTGGTCGGCGATCATGGGCCCGAAACTGGCCGGCTCGCCGTGACTCCACGGCCCGATGAGGATCCGCGCCGGATTCCCGGCCGCACGCACCTGCTGGAAATCGCGCAACTGGTCCGGCAGGAACAGGTCGTACCATCCGGCGACCATGCTCATCGGCGTGCTCACCCCGGTGGCGTCGTGCACGATCCCGGACCAGAATTCCGGGTTCTCGGCATTTCCGGTGATATCCGCCAGGAAGGTCACCGGCCGTCCGATGGCCGCGATATCCGCCCGGCTGACGGGCAACGTCGCGGTGGCCGCCTCGACCCGGCGCCGCCGCAGCATTGACCGGAGCTGGGCGAACCGGTCCTCCTGGCGGCCGATCTGCGCCGACCACCCGGCCATATCGGCCAGGGCCAGCGCGCCGCCGGGATAGAAGATGCCGGTGAAGTCCGAGGCGGTGATCCCGAGGCACATCGCCTCGAGCGGCGGATCGACGTACGGCGCGACCGCCCACTGGGTGTGCCCGAGGTAGCTGGCGCCCGCCATCGCCACCCGGCCGTCGCACCAGGGTTGCTCACGCAGCCACGCGACGGTCGCCACACCATCGTCCTTCTCGTGCAGGAACGGCCGGAATTCGCCGCCGGAACCGAAGGTGCCGCGCGTGCTCTGATTGACCACCTGCAGGCCGCGGCGGGCGAAGACCGGACCGAACAGCTGGCCGAGCATCCCGCGGCGGCCATACGGGGTGCGAATCAGGACCACCGGCAACGGATCCGAGCCCGGCGGGCGGTACCGGTCGGCCAGCAGTGTGACGCCATCCGGCATCGGGATCCGGATATCCTGGTGCACAACGGGTTTCGGTACCACGGCCGGTGGGAGACGGAGAATCCGGTCGATGATGCGGTCTCGCATGCGTCCTCCTTCGGGGGAGCGCCCGGGCATCCGCGCGGGCGCGGGGTCACCCGTGAACGACCTTACTCACGCCTACGAGCGGCTGCCCGCCGGAAAGATGCTGCTGTTCCTCAGGAGTTTCCGTAGACGCGCTCGGGCGTCACCAGCACGACCGCTCGCCGGTCGGCGGCCATGACGCGGTCGTACTCGTCCCAATCGTCGTGGGTGCCGCCGGCAGCGGTGAAAACCTCGCGCAGCAGCACTCGCAGCCGCTCGGCATCGATCCCGGGTGCCGGATCGTCCGGTCCGCAGATCCATACCGGCCCCTCGGCCGCGGCCCACCGCCAGCCGACCCGGGCGACAGCGGTCATGCGAGGCCGGGCGCGCAGATTGACCAGTTTGCGGGTGCCGCCGCGGATCACCATGCCCACCACCGGCTCACCGGTCTCCGGATGGTTCAGCACGCCGGCATTGACGAGGGTGGACTGCACGGTGCCATCGGCGCGCGCGGTCGAGACGACGCAGAGTCCGTGATCGCCGCCGATGAGTGCGGCGAAGTCCGCAAGATCTGTCACAGCCGGAGTCTACGAGTTTCTCAGGCCGCGGACCAGGCGGCGTCGACGGGCACGAATCGCACGGGCGGCGGTACGGGTCGCCTGCAGATCCGAACCACCACCGGGTTCGGTCAGCGCCATCGCCGCCCGCAGTGCACCGGTGGCCATGCGTGGCAAACAGCGATCGCGCTGCGCACGAGTCCCGCAGTCCAGCAACAGCTTCGAGACCACAATATGCCACGTCGCATCCCGCGCGGAAGTCACTGGTGGACGCTGCCCCGGCCGTACCAGAACGCGGTGCTGGAATAGGTGGCCGAGATGTCGTTCTGGCCGCCGTGCTGGATGCCGACGACGATGGAGCCCTGGAAGGGGACCGCATCGGCCAGCCAGAGGCGGAATGCCGCCGTGCAATCCGAGGCCGCGGCGCAGCCGCCGGCGGCGGTCAGGTGGGCGGTATTGCCGTGCAGAGGTGTGTTGAACGGGCCCCGGTTGAAGTACCAGCCGCCCTCGTAGTAGTCCTCGGTGCCGGTTCCGTCGATCTGCGGTATCGGTGCACCGTCGGTGTAGATGTGTTCGTTGCCCTCCAGATACGACCGATTGTCCGGGCCGGTCATATCGGCGACGTTTCCGACGAACTTCCCGGTTCCGTTGGCGCGCAGGTACTCCCAGTCCCGGTTCGGCTCCGTCGGGCCGGCGTGGGAACTGGCATGGAAGTAGCCGATGCGGCCGCTGCCCAGGGCGCCGACCACCTCGGGATCCGGTGCCGCAGTGATCTCGGCGTGCGCTCCCGACACTCGCATCGGGGAACCGTTGTAGAGCTCGACGACGGCGTGCGATGCGTAGGGCATCGGCCACCAGGCCGAGAACGTGTGGGAATGGGGGTCGATGCCGAACATGAGTGATCGCACCGGTACGAGGGCGAACCCGGTGCCGAAGAATTCGCCCAGCGGCGCATCGACCGTCGTCGCGCCGTCGAAGTGGATGCGCAATCGCAAGCCATCCAACAGGGTTCGTGCCGTCCGTAGCGCCGACAGTTCGCCCGGGGCCAGCGGATAATCGAATGTGCGCTCACCGTGCCAGGTTTGGCCGTCGATGTGATATCCATGCGTGGATTCCGAAGCCGTGTCGGCAATCTGGAGGGTGTCGGTGCGCTGGACGCCGTTACCGATCGTGTCGTCGACCCAGTAGGTGAACTCGTTGAAATCCAGATCGGAGGAGACGAACCGGTTGGTGATCGTCAGCGCGGACTTGCCCCGGGTGAGTGCGGCCGGGATATCGATCGACTCGTCCGACCATCCCCCCCCGCCGCCGACGGCCGCACCGATTGCACCTCGCCGGGCGCGCTCCTGGGCGGTTCGTTCGCCGCCCACCGTCCGATCACCGTGCCGTCCGTTACGACATCGGCGACCTGATGCGGCACCTCCGGATCGAACCGCCGGGTCAGCCGAATCCCGTTGTTATGCGGATCGATTCGCATGGTGAAGGTGCTCGCCCCACCCTTGCCGAATGCCCGGCCGCTCGCGGTGACCTCCGAGGGCGCCGCATGCTCGATCTGCGGCAGTCGCAGTCGAATCGCGGTCAGCGTCCCAGGACCGTGCAGGTCTGCCAGCTGGGCGGTCCCGCCGGGCGCGAGGGCAACCGGGCTATCGATGGTGCGAGCCCCGGGCATCGGCGGCTTCGGGTCCCTGGTGCCCGCCGCCCGCATGGTGTCCAGGACATCGGACGCCGGATCGTGCGGGTTGAACGTGCCCACCCCGTCGGCGTCGGCGAACGTCCGGTAGGTCACGTGGTAGTAGAACGACGATGTGTCGGTGGTGACCAGCATCGCGAAACGGAACGGCATAGGCACCCGGATGTACACCCCGCCCGAGCTCTGACTCGCATTGCCCACCAACGGATAGACGAATGGTGCGCCGAGCTTCCCGTCCACCACATCCTGCAGCGGTGCGTGCACCACGGGCACACCGTCCAGGACGATCGAAATATCTCCGACGCTGCGCACATCGCCCCCGTTCCAGGTGAACCAGATGCCATCGATCTCCCCGGCGCCGGCGTGCGCGGCGATCACGCACTGGCCGAGGAGCACGCTGCGGCAGTGTCGCGGGCCATCCCAATAGTCGCGGTTTTGCCCGCTCGGATCGGTACTGGCGAACTGCGCCGCGGCGACACCGGAAGTCAATTCCGGCAACCGATTCAGCCGGCGGTAGGTACTCCAGCCCGCGGTCTTCGGACTGGTGACCGCCGCATCGGCCGCCGGCGGAAACGCTCGCACCCGCGCACCCGGCCACGCCACGACCAGCGCCAGCGCGACCCCGAGCGCTACCGCATACCGACCAACCCTCATCCGCATCCCGCCCTGGTATCCGACTGCTGCCGCCTCATGCATCCAGCAGACTATCGGCAAATACGACGCGAGGTCAGGCGAGCTGTGCTGCCGCATTCAGACACGCCAAAGCCGAACTCTGGCGCGCCGCGTCACCGGTGTCGAACGGACCGCTCCAGCTCAGGCCGAGCTGATCGCCGGGTCCACGGTCGCGGGTCCAGATGGATACGGCGTTGTGCTCGATGAATGCGGTTCGACCGAGGTCGGGTGACACGGCCTCGAGCCGGGCCAGGGATTGGATGAAGATTCCCTTGAACTGCGGTCCATCGGCCCCACAACCGGCCGTCTCGCAGGGCTCCCGCAAGATGCCGTCGGGACCGCTGAGCGCCGAGATGGCGGCGTTGGCAAGGCGTCTGGCGGTCCGGAGATATTCCTGGTCCCCCGTCAAGCGAAACAGGTCGACCGCCGCGGTGAGGACAACTCCCTGATTGTACGTCCAGGCCGTCTTCCCGTTGTTGCGGCACGTGGCGTCGAGCCCGTCGTTGAACAGCCGTGCGCCGCCGAGCATTCCGCTGTACAGCACCCAGTGCCAGCTACGCAGCGCCCAGTCCCGATAGCGGGCCGAATCGGCGCCGCTGGTGTGCAATGCGAGCTCCGAGCCGAGTGCGGTGAACAGCTCGTTGGCTATGGCGTTCTTGTATCCCCGCTGTTTGGACCACCAGATTCCGCCGCCGCAGGTCTGATCCCAGCCGCCGGTGAGATCGTCGAACAGACCCTGTGCGGTCCGCAGATATCGCACGTCGCCGGTATCGTCGTACGCCGCCAACCACGTGAGCCCCCACCAGCCCTCGTCGTCGTAATAGTTGTTCAGAAATCCGCTCGCATGGTCGGCGGCATACGTGGTCGCCGCACGGCGTGCACCGCGGTCGTCGCCCAGTAGATGCGAGGCCGTCAGTTCGGCCTCGAGGGCATGAGCCGAATTCCACCACCCGGTCGTCCGGAACAACCCGTTGTCCGAGTCGTACCAGTTGTCGAGGGTCGCAGAGCCCGCGGCGATCCAGTCGAGAAACGGCCGAGGTGACGGCCCCTGCGCGGATGCCGTCGTGCCGCAGTGCAGAACAGCCGAACAGAACAGCGCGGCTACGGCCGCTAAGACCACATTCCTCAACGCTTACCCACTCGCCGTCCATCATCAGGTTTCCAGGCGATGATAGACACCCTGAATCCGACCGGCCTTCTTACGTACCCGAGTGGGCATACTCGGGGCATTACCATGGCGTCTTCGAGGCTTTCGGGTCGGATCCGAAAAATTTGCGCCATCCTCGCCGGCGGTCGAGATTGAGCCAGCCGGGTAGCGGTTCTCTTGCGGCAAGCCATGTTCGGGGAAGTCCGGTGACCTGACCGGTGCGGGTGCCGGTGTAGGCGGCGACGATCCCGCCGACGATGGCGCTGGTGGTGTCCACATCTCCGTGTGCGGCAATGCATGTGGTGATCGCGGTCGGGTAGTCGTCCAGATGCGTTGCTGCGACCCATATCGTGAACGGGACCGTGTTCTGTGCGGTGACCATCGACCCGTTGCCCAGTTCCGCCGCGGCCTGTTCGGGAGTGGCGCCGAGCAGGGTGCGGGCGTGCCGAATCAGTCGGGTTGTCTCGCCGTCGTCGAGGCGGTCCAGCACGGCGGTGATGAAATCCTCTGGTGTTGGCCGGGTTCCGGCCAGGCGGGCCTGCGCGGCCTGACCGGCCGCGACCGCCACCGCGACCGCCCCGACGACCCCCTCGGGATGCATATGGGTCACCTGCGCCGACAGCACCGCCTCGGACACAATCCTTTCCGGATCACCCGCATAGAAGGCGCCCAATGGTGCGACTCGCATGGCCGCGCCGTTGCCGCAGGATCCCTGGTCGCCGAACGCGGATTGGGACACCTCCCGCCAGGACGCACCGCCCCGGATGCGGTGCAGAATGCCGGTCGCCCCGAAGCCGTAGGAACGGGCCGCGTCGAACCGGTTGGCGAACGCGAGAGCAAGCCGATCCTGGTCGATCCCACCGTGACCGAGTAGTTCGGCAACCACGCTGCACGCCATCTCGGTGTCGTCGGTCCATATCCACGGCCCGTCCGCGAGATTGCCCGCAAGAAGTTCGGGAATCGACCGGCGCATGATGGGGAAGTCGTGCCCCATCGCGTCCCCCACCGACAACCCATCCAGCGAGTCCAGCATCAAATCAGGATTATTCATCGGGTCCGATGGTAGTAGCCTCGTCCGGGTCGGCGAAAAGTCCACGATCCGTGGGCAATTCGGCAACCACGCCGTTGAGTCGTGCATGGTGCACCTCGGTCGCCGCGAGCAGTTCGTCGGCATCTCCGGCCAGGAATGCTGCCAGCTGGCGGCTGTGGTCCGCCTGCAGCACCGCCCGGTCGGCGGCCGTGACATGGACCATCGGCTGCACGGGTTCGGTGATATTCCAGGTGTATTCGAGCATGTGCACCAGCCGCGCCATCCCCGAAGGGCGGGTCAGTGCCAGGTGGAAGTTGCGGGTCTCGCGGTGGTAGGCGGCCGGATCATCGTGCAGCACAGCCTGTTCTAGGCGGTCGTGCGCCTCGGTAGCGATCCGGTGGTCCTCCGGGCCGGCCCGATGCACGGCCGCGGCCAGCGCCGCCGATTCCAGTCGTTCGCGCGCCACATACAGCTCCCGCAGCTCGGCCGCGGTCAGCCGGGTCACGGTGAACCCGAAGTTGGGCCGATGCTCGATCAGCCCCTCGCCGATGAGCGTCTGCAGCGATTCCCGCACCGGAATGGCGCTGACATCGAACCGCTGCGCGAACTCCCGCAGCGGCAGCCCCGTGCCCGGCGGCAGGTTCCCGTCCATGATCAGCTGCCGCAGCCCGGCCAGGATCTCCTGTTGAGAGTATCCGCGGCGGGGATCCGCGGGCGGCGCGAGGTCGGGCAGCCTGGGCAGGCGCGATCGGGAGGTCACGAAAGTACCGTAGTCGGTTCGGCACCACGCCCGGCCCGCCAACTAGCCTGAACGGGTGCCGACGATGCTGATCATCCACCACACTCCGTCGCCCCACCTGCAGGAGATGTTCGAGGCGGCGCTGGACGGCGCGGTGACCGCGGCCCGCGAGATGGAGGCGGATCTCGAGGTCGTCCGTCGCGCCGCTCTGGCAGTCACCGCAAGCGATGTGCTGGCCGCCGACGGCTACCTCCTCGGCACCCCCGCCAACCTCGGCTACATGTCCGGCGCCCTCAAACACGCCTTCGACACGTTTTACTACCCCTGCCTCGATTCCACCCGAACCCGCCCCTTCGGCTGCTACATCCACGGCAACCAGGGCACCGAGGGCGCCGAACGCGGCATCGAATCGATCACTACCGGCCTCGGCTGGACCAAGGCCGCCGCCCCGGTGATCGTCTCGGGCCCCCCGTCCAAGGACGACCGCGAACGCTGCTGGGACCTCGGTGCCACCATCGCCGCCCACCTCCTGGGCTGATCTCCGGTTCGTGGCGGGCGGGCGGGCGGGCCGCCCTCACAGCGTGATGACGACCTTGCCGTGCGCGTGGCGCTCGGACTGCAGGCTCACCCGCATCGCGGATCCGCTCGATGGGAAAGGTCGCGGCGATGGGCACGGTGAGCGTGCCGGCGATGATCGCGTCGGTGATCCGCCCCAGGGCGTCCGGCCCGCGTCGCTGCCGCCGGTCGCGCGCACACCGCCGGGCGGGTTGGGGCCCGCGGCGATCGTGGAGATCCGTTCGGGCGGTATGCCGAGCGCCAGCGCGGTCTCGGCCGTCTCGGTGCCGAACAGGTCCGGCACCATCGCCCGGCAAACCCTGTGCGAGCTACAAGCAGCCGCCGCCCTGTGCTGAGGCGAATCGACGTCCGCGTCCGGTGATCCCGAGTGGCACGGCCGTGACAGGTCCGGACGGATGTGCCCGGCGCCCACGCTGCGCGCTACCGCCGGGTTGCGATGTGGCCGGGCACGACGACGTCCCGGTCCAGGTCCGGTGAGGGGATCGGTATGCCCCACTTCGTCTGCAGCGGGAGTTGCCCGGCCCAGATGCCGCCCGCGGCGATGTCCGCGGCGGAATCGACGGGGCCGCCGGAACGGACCTTGACCGATGCTTCGGTGAGATCCACGGCAAGTACCGTCGTCCAGCTCATATCCTCCGCGGTCGGATGCGGTACGTAGTCCCACGAGCCCGGTGCACAATGCTCGATGACAGTCTTCAGACCGTGTAATTTCGCGTCCGCGCCGAGGACCTCGGCGGGTTGGGCATGGATGACCGCCGAGCGATAGTTCATGGAGAAGTCCTTCGGGTTCCGCGCGTAGACAACGCCGTCGACCAGCGTGACAGCCACGCAGACCGGTCCGGCGGCCGCGCAGCGCACACTGCGGGCCTCGTGGGAACCGTGCAGGTACATCGTGTCGCCGTCACGGCCGTAGGTGGTGGGCAGTACCAGTGGCGCACCGTCGAGGAGTACCGCAAGATGACACACCAGTGCCTCGTCGAGGATGGCGTCCAACGCGGCCCGGTCGGTCCGGGCACGCTGCGCGTCACGTCGAATCGTGCTGCGCTCGGTCGGTGAGAGCGGCATGCGAGTCATGACGTCCACAATGCACAGTCGACTCGTTCCGGACCGGCCGACACGGCGGAGCGCAACCAGATCGCCGCGACCGCGCGCTCATTGTCGAATTGCGCGGTCTTGGCCGACCTATCGGATCACCGGCACGCGCAGTGCACCAGGTGTTCAGTTCCCGGCCGTGAACGGCCCGGCGTAGGTTCCGGGGTGGGTTGCCATGTCCTGCAACATGACCGGCGTGCTCCAGGGTAGGTCCGTGTGGGTGGCGGCGCCCGGCAGTTTCAGTTCGACGGCGGTCACCTTCAGCACGGCGTCACCTCCGTTGTCGGCGAGGTAGGTGATGTCGAAATGACCGGTGCCGCCCGGCTGGACGGTCACGGTCGTAGATGCGGCGTTGGTGTGTTCGAGCGTCCATCGGTAATTGGGAGACGGCCCGGTCGCGCCGACGACATTCGCACCCGTGCCGATCAGATCGACGTCGGGAAATCCGGTGAGCGTGCACGACGTGGCCGATGCGTTGGTCAGGACGACCGGCTGGATGTCCTGCCCGTTCGAGTTCGTGACGAGCTGCCCCAGGGCTGCGTGCAGCTGTGCGCCGGTGCATGCGCCGGAACTGGTGGCGGTCGCGGATGCGGTGGCCGCCGCCGTGCCGGGGGGCTGCGATGCCGAGCTCGACGCGGGGGGTGCATCCTGCTGATGGTTCGAGCAGCCGGGCAACGCGATTGCCGCCGCGCCCAACGCCGCCATGCCGATCGCCCACCGTTTCGTCGCGTTCATCCCCATCCTTCGCTGTCCGCGCCGACCACCACATTGCGTGCGTCCGGCTCCGGCGAGATTAGCCAAACGTCCGATCCCGCAAACCGGCGGCCGACCTATGCGGCATATCCGTTCGCGCTGCCGCGCCTCGGAGCGGGACCAACGGGGTGTGAACGTTCAGGAGTTGTGCGCGCGGATCTCGTCGGCCGCCATCTATAGATCACGCGAATCGTGTAGTGCCAGCAGTCGACCGTGGAACTGCACCCCCTGAAACCAATGGCTCACGCTCGACTCCTCGCCGCTGCATACTCACATCGAGGGTCGACGTACGCGCGCGGCAAGAAAGTACCCGCGGCGAGGTGTTCGGGACTGGGAAGAGGTGAGGGTGATATGGACGGCATATATCCGGGGGAGACGGCGCCGCGGCGGATCGGGCTGGTCGAGGATCACGAGTCCGTGGCGCTCGGGCTGGCCAGCATGCTGGCGCCCGAGCCGGATCTCGAGCTCGTGATCACCGCCGGGAGCGTGGTCGAATTGCTTTCCGCGGCACCGCAATTGGATCTGGTGGTGCTGGACCTGCGGCTCGCGGACGGGTCGGTGCCCGAGGATAATGTGCGCACGCTGCGCGAGGGCGGGATCGAGGTGCTCGTGTTCACCGGGGCCGACAATCCGTTCCTGATGCGCGCGGCGGCGCGGGCGGGGGTACTCGGGGTGGTTCGCAAATCCGAGGACGTGCAGACGGTGGTGTCGGCGGTGCGCGCGGCCGCGTCGGGCGAACAGGTGGTGACCACCGACTGGGCCGCGGCGATCGACGGTGATCCGCAGCTGGGCACCGTGGGGCTCAGCCCGCGCCAGCGGGAGGTGCTCGCCCTGTACGCCTCGGGGGAGAAGGCATCGAGGGTGGCGCGCATGACGAGCCTGTCCGAACAGACTGTCAACGACTATCTCGGCCGGATCCGCCAGAAGTATGCCGACGCCGGGCGTCCCGCCCCCACCAAGACCGACCTCTACAAGCGGGCGGTCGAGGACGGATGGCTGCCGGTGCCCGAACGCAATCCACGCCCATGAGCCGGCGAGCCGAGCGAACATTCCACGCCGCGCGCACGCCGCGGGCACGTGTCGGGCAGTCGCGGGCATGACAGCAGCCGGTGTCGTGGTGCCCCGGCGCCCGCATTTCCGGCCCCGCGTGCCGTTAGGACCCGGCCGGCGAGGGAAACCCGTTGCAGCACAGCCTCTGTCGCTGACGGCGGCGGAGGGGATCACGCGGCGCCTCGGGCTGTCGATGGGGCTGGGCGGGGTGATCATGGGACTGGTCGACCTGCCGGAGATCATTGAGCAGGGCCGGGGGACCCCCGCCTGGTGGACCCCGGTCGCGATCGCGCTGACCTTCGGATTCTTCCCGGTGCTGGCCGGGGTGTCGACACGGTCGAGCCCCGCGGTGATCCGCGCCGTCGCCGGGCTCGCGGCGGCCAGTTACCTGTGTGCTCTCGCGGCCACGCCCCTCGCGCTGCACCCGCACATGCTCGACGCCTCCTCACCGTGGCTGTATCGAATGCTGTCGCTGGGCATGCTGGCCGCGGCGCTGGCGTGGCCGCTGCCGGTCTCGGTGGGCTACCTCGTCGTCGGCGCGACGGCGGTGGCGTTCACCAATGTCTATCTGCTGCAGCGATTCACCACCGTATCGGCGCTGAATGATTTCGGGCGGGCGCTGGGCCTGGCGACGCTGTTCCTGTGGTGCGTGACCTGCGCGCGGCGCGCGGGCGCGCGAGTGGATCGGGAATCGTCGGCGGCCGGTCGGCGGGCCGCGGCGGCGGCGTCGTCGGCGGCCCGCGATCACGAGCGGGCCCGATTCGCCGCGCTCATTCACGACGCCGTGCTGTCCACCCTCCTCGACGCCGCGCGCGGCGAGAGTTCCGCGCGGCCGACCGTGGTGCGCCGCCAGGCACAGTCCACACTCGATCAGCTGGACGAGATCGGGGTCGATGTGCCCGGACCCGATGTGCTCGACGCCCGCTCGGCGGTGATCTTCCTGCGTTCGGCGGTGCACGAGATCAATCCGGGCATCCGATTCGCCACCCGCACCTGGCCCGGGTTCGACGATCTGCGCATGCCCGTCGGGATCGCCGGAACCCTGGCCGCGGCGCTGGGTGAGGCGGTGCGCAACAGCCTGCGCCACGCCGCGGTTGCCGGGCAGCCGGTCCACCGCACCGTCATCTGCACCATCAGCGCGGGCAGTATCCGGCTCGTATTCGCCGATGACGGTGTCGGATTCGACGTGCGGCAGGTGCCTGCCGACCGGCTGGGCGTCTCGGTGAGCATCCTCGGGCGCATGCGCCAGCTGTCCGGTGGCGCCGGATTCGTGGAATCGCAACCGGGAGCGGGCACGACGGTGACGCTGGTATGGGGCGGCAATGGAAACCCGTGACCGCGAATCCCGGTTCGAGCTGCCGGATCTGCTGGGCCTGCACGGCGGTGTCGCGTGGTTGTTCCTCCTGATCCTGGAGATGACCATCGTGCTGTACATGCTCGGAAATCTGGAGACCGAACCGGCGGCGCAGGCGCTGATCGCGCTGGCGGTGATGGTGGTTGCGGGGGCGGTGGTGCTGATCGTGCCGGCCAATCCGCTGCCCCTGACGGTGACGGCATTCGTGGCCGCGGCCAGCCCGGTGGCCACCGCGCTGACCATGGACAACCCGAACTCCGGGCCGACGCAGCACATGGTGTGGACGACCTTCGCCTGCTCGTATGTGGTTGCTGGGCTGGTGCTGCGCGGGCGGATCGGGGCGGCGTGGCTGAGTGTGGCGGCCACCGCGGCGGTGATCGCGGCCGCGGGCGCGGTGACGGGGGTCCGGGTCGATACGATCGTCTCCGCGTCGATCGTTCCCGTGGGCACCGTGGCGGCCGTCTCGGTGTTCGCGGTGATCATTCGCCCGACCCAGCGTTCGCTGCGAATGTTGCGGGAGGAGGCGATGATCCGGGCCGCGGCGGAGGCGACGATGGCCGCCTCGGACGGTGAGCGGATCCGGCAGCTGGCCCGGCTGGACCGGGTGGCGCGCCCGATTCTGGAACGGATCGCCGACGGCGCGGTCCTGACCGTCGCCGAGCGCGAACAATGCCGGCTGCTCGAGGCCGAACTGCGCGACGGCCTGCGGGCCCCGCAACTGGTGTCCGAGGAGCTCAGCGGTGCCGCGCGCGGTGCGCGAGCGCGCGGGGTGGAGGTGGTGCTCTTGGACGACGGCGGTTTCGAGGGCGTGCCGCACTGGGTGCGTCAGCGTGTGATCGACTCGGCCGCACGGGAATTGGATGCGGCCAACGCCGGTTCGGTGACGGTTCGGGTGCTACCGCTGGGCCGCCGCGTGCTGGCCACGGTGCTCGCGCATGCTCCAGAATACGACCGCCGCACCGAGATCGACACCAACGGCAACGTCTCGGTGACGAGCTGAACTCCCGCGGGGGCCGGCCGCGCAGGTGCCCTTACTCGTCGCCGCCCTTGTCGCTGTCGCCGTGACGTTCGCGGGTGCGCTCGCGGTGCTGATCGCCGGGGCCCCAATGCATCTGATCACGCAGGGCGTCCTGGACGGTGGTGGACAGCCACGAGTTCAGCGACATTCCGTTCTGCGCGGCGGCCTGCTGGGCGCGGGACTTGATCTGGTCGACCATGCGCAGGGTGACGCGGCTGATATCGCCGGTGATGTCCTCGAACGTGGGCCCCTGTTCGTCCGTGGGCGAGGTGTTCGCGCGCACGTCGACATGAGCGTCGGTGCCGTCCACCGAGACGTGCACGGTGCGGTCGCCGAGCGAATCGCTGATCTCGGCGGCCAGATCCGACAGGGCGGCGAGCAGGGTGAGCCGGGCGGCATTCTCGGTGGCCGAGGCCAGGGCGGCGGCGGTGGCTTGGGTCTTCTCGTCGCCGAGGGCGGCCGCGGTGAGGAGATCCTCGCGCAGGCGGCCGGTGTACTTGTTCAGGTCCATGACACCATCATGACGCCATCGGTGACATCATTCAATGCAATTCTGGTGCGGCCTGCAGGTTTTTCGGTTCCGGGACGCCGAAGAACGGCCGGAGCGAAGCGGAGGCAATAGACACAGGTAGCCTTTCTGACCATGACGAACGGTGAATCGACGGATGCGGAGCTGCGTGCATCCGGCACGGTCGGTGTCGCGATGGTGACCCCCTTTACCGCCGACGGCAAGGTCGATGTCGATGCCGGGGTCACCCTGGCCGCTCACCTGGTCGATCGCGGTGTCGACCTGCTCGCCATCTCCGGCACCACCGGGGAGTCCCCGACCACCACCGAGTCGGAGAAGTTCGATCTGCTGCGCGCGGTCGTCGATTCGGTGGGCGACCGCGCCACCGTCATCGCCGGGGCGGGTACCAACGACACCGCGCACAGCATCGAGCTGGCCCGCAACGCCCAGCGCGCGGGTGCGCACGGACTGCTGGTGGTTACCCCGTACTACTCGCGTCCGTCCCAGGAGGGACTGGTCGCGCATTTCACCGCCGTCGCGGACGCCACCGACCTGCCGGTGACCCTGTACGACATTCCGGCGCGTTCGGTGGTGCCGATCGCATCGGAGACCATCCTGCGACTGTCGGAGCATCCGCGCATCGTCGCGGTCAAGGACGCCAAGGGCGATTTGGCTGCCGGTGCGCAGCTGATCGCCGAGACCGATCTGACCTACTACTCTGGAGACGACATCCTCAATCTTCCCTGGCTCTCGGTCGGTGCGACCGGATTCATCAGTGTTATCGGCCACCTCGTGCCCGAGAGGCTGCGCCAGCTGCGCCACGCCTATCTCACCGGCGATGTGGCGCGGGCGCGCGAGTTACACGTCGGCATGCTGCCGCTGTGCCGGGCGATGGCCCGCGTAGGCGGGGTGTCGATGACCAAGGCGGCGCTGCGACTGCTCGGGGTGGAGGTCGGCGAGCCGCGCCTGCCCCAGCTGATGCCCGATGCGGAGCAGATGGACGCCATCGCCGTCGATATGCGGATCGCGGGAGTGCTGGCATGAGCGAACCGATCGAGACCACTGACGCACCCGCGACCCGGCGTCCCCGCCGGACCGCCAGTCGCACCGCGGGCGCCCCGCCCGCCGCGCCGCCGCCGCCGGTGCAGCCCGCCCCGGTTGCCGCGCCGCCGGTGCAGTCGGAACCGGTTGCCGCCCAGTCCGTTTCGGAGGAGCCGAAGAAGGCGGCCGGTCGGTCGCGGGCCGCCAGGGCCAAGGCGTCCGACGAGACCCCGCCGCCGGAGAAGGCGACGCGGGCGAGGGCCGCCAAGTCGACTACCAGGGCGGCCAAGGCCCCGCAGTCCAAATCCACGTCCGAGAAGGACAGCGCCCCCCGCCGCCCGGCCCGCGGTCGCCAGAGCACCCGCGGCCGCGCGGAACAGTCCGCGCCACAGTCGGTGTCGGCCGAGCGGCTGCCGGCGGGCCTGCCGCCGAAGCTGCCGAAGAACGGCCTGCGCGTGTTCGCCCTGGGCGGCATCGGCGAAATCGGCCGCAATATGACCGTCTTCGAATTCGGCGGCAAGCTGCTCATCGTCGACTGCGGCGTGCTGTTCCCGGAGGATCAGCAGCCCGGCGTCGACCTGATCCTGCCCGACTTCCGGCCGATCGAGGACCGGATCGACGACGTGGTCGCCGTCGTGCTCACGCACGGCCACGAGGACCACATCGGCGCCGTGCCGTTCCTGCTGCGCCTGCGCCGCGACATCCCGGTGATCGGCTCCAGGTTCACCCTGGCGCTGGTCGCGGCCAAGTGCCGCGAGCACCGGCTGCAGCCGAAGCTGATCGAGGTCACCGAGGGCGAGAAGACCAGCCACGGCGCGTTCGAATGCGAATACTTCGCGGTCAACCATTCGATCCCGGACGCCCTTGCGGTGGCCATCCGCACCCCCGCGGGCCTGGTGCTGCATACCGGCGACATCAAGCTCGACCAGCTGCCCCTGGACGGGCGCCTGACCGACCTGGCCGGGTTCTCCCGCCTCGGCGACGAGGGCGTCGACCTGTTCCTGGTCGACTCCACCAACGCCGAGGTGCCCGGCTTCGTCACCCCCGAGCGCGAGATCGGGCCGGTGCTGGACAGCGTCATCGGCAAGGCCAAGGGCCGGGTCATCGTCGCCTCGTTCGCCAGCCACGTGCACCGCATCCAGCAGGTGGTCGAGGTCGCCCGGCGGTACGACCGTCGGGTCTGCTTCGTCGGGCGGTCCATGGTGCGCAATATGCAGATCGCGCAGGACCTGGACTACCTGAACATCCCCGACGGCGTGGTCGTCGACCTGGATCAGGCCGCCAACCTGCCGGTGCACAAGCTGGTGCTGATCTCGACCGGTTCGCAGGGCGAGCCGCTCTCGGCGCTGTCGCGGATGGCGCGCGGTGAGCACCGGCAGATCAATATCCGCGCCGACGATCTGGTGGTGCTGGCCTCCTCGCTCATCCCGGGCAATGAGAACGCCGTCTTCGGCGTGGTCAACGGGCTGGCCCGGCTCGGCGCGACCGTCGTCACCCAGCAGAGCGCGAAGGTACACGTCTCGGGTCACGCCTCGGCCGGTGAGCTGCTGTACCTGTACAACGCGGTGCGGCCGACCAATGCGATGCCGGTGCACGGCGAATGGCGCCATTTGCGCGCCAACGGGGCCCTGGCGGCGGCCACCGGCGTGGCGCCGGATCGGGTGATCCTGGCCGAGGACGGCGTGGTCGTGGACATGATCGACGGCATCGCCTCGATCGTGGGCCGGGTACCCGTCGGGCAGGTGTACGTCGACGGACTCTCGGTCGGCGACGTGGGCGAATCCACGCTGTCCGATCGCCTGGTGCTCGGCGAGGGCGGCTTCATCTCGATCACCGTCGTGGTCGATGCGACCACGGGTAAGACCGTCAGCGCGCCGGAGGTCACCGGGCGCGGTTTCTCCGACGATCCCGGTGCGCTGAACGGCGCGCAGGAGATGGTCGAGGCCGAACTGCTGCGCCTGGCAGGGGAGGGCGTCACCGACACCCACCGCATCGCACAGAGCGTGCGGCGCGTGGTGGGCCGCTGGGTCGCCGACACCTACCGCCGCCGCCCGATGATCGTGCCCACCGTCCTGGGCGTCTAACCGGCTGTCATCCCGGCGCGCTTTTGGCCGGGATCCACGGCGACCAACGTGGTGCCGATGGATTCCGGCCAAAAGCGCGCCGGAATGACGATGGGACAGCTGCCTGCCGCTCCGATAGGCTCTGTTCATGAGTATGGCTCAGCGGGAGCGTCGGGCGCTGGTCGTGACGATGACGGCGGCCGGGCCCGACGCACCCACCCTGTGTGGTGAGTGGACCGTGCGGGATCTGACTGCGCACCTGATCGTTCGCGAGCGGCGGCCCGACGCCGCGCCCGGCATCATGATCAAACCCCTTGCCGGATATCTGGAGTCGGTCCAGGCCAAGGCGGCGCGACGGCCGTTCACCGAACTGCTCGAGCAGGTCCGCACCGGTCCGCCCTGGTGGTCGCCGATGCGACCGGTCGACGCGGTCGCCAACCTCGCCGAGATGTTCGTGCACCACGAGGACGTGCGGCGCGCCGAACCGGGCTGGGAGCCCAGGGAATTGGCCGCCGGTGATCAGGAGCAGCTGTGGAAGACGCTGCGCCGGATGGCCCGCATGGCCTATCGCAAATCGCCGGTGACCGTGGTGCTGGCCACTCCGCAGGGCGAACGGGTCATCGCGCACAAGACCGAGGGGCCCGAGGTGGTGCTCACCGGTGCGCCGTCGGAACTGCTGTTCCACGCCTTCGGCCGTAACGAAGTTCGCCTCGATGCCACGGGTGCGGAGGCGGATGTGCGCGCGGTACACGCCTGCGACCGCAGCATCTGAGCATGGTGTGGGTGTTGCGGATGGTCTGGATGGGGCTCTTGCGGCTAGCCTGTGAGTCATGGCAGGCAAGTCCCGCAATACCACGGCGTCTCGTTCGCGGGCGGGATCGGCGCGGGGGCGGGCTCCTGCACGGTCCCGTGCCGCCGGTCCGCGCACCGGATCCTCGGGTGGGTCACGGCAGGCCCCGGCGCCGCGCGGGCGTAAGGCCCCCGCGCGCCGCCCGGCCCCACGACGCAGTTCCAGGACCGCGCCGCTGGCCGTGCTGCGGCGCGGCATCGGCAACGGTTGGACGATGCTCGCGCGGGGCATGGGTGCCACCACTCGCACGCTGAGCCGCGCCGGCGAGATCGAGCACGGGCATCGCCGCGACGGCATAGCGCTGGCGCTGGTCGCCTTCAGCGTCATCATCGCGGCCGCGGTGTGGCTGGGCGCGGGCGGTCCGATCGGGCACGGAATAGACACCGCGGTCCGCCTGTTCACCGGTTCCGCCTCGGCGGCCTTGCCGTTCGTGGCCTGCGCGATCGCGGTGGTGCTGATGCGCACCGAGCCCCGTCCGGAGATCCGCCCGCGGCTGGTCCTGGGTGGAGTGCTGGTCGGGCTGCCGTTCCTGGGTCTGTGGCATATCGCCGCCGGTACGCCGACCGACGCGCACGGGCGTGCGCATGCGGCGGGATTCATCGGATATGTGATGGGCGGCCCGCTGCGCAACGGGCTCACCTCCTGGCTGGCGGTGCCGTTGCTGTTGCTGGCCATCGCCTTCGGGATCCTGCTGCTGACCGGGACCACCGTGCGCGAGGTGCCCGAGCGGCTGCGGTGGTTGTTCGGCGTCGGCGGCGGCGACGAATACGACTCCTACGACGACCAATACGGCCTGTACGACGCGGAAGGCTATGACCAGGACGGTCTCCCGATCCATCCGGCCCGTTCACGCCGCCGCGGGCGCTCACCGCAGGAGAATTACCCGCCCGGCGAATTCGGCGGCAACGACTCCGCCACCGAGGTCATCGGCGAGCCGCCGCTGCAGGATGCCAAGGCGATCGCGGCGGAGGAGGCACCCGCCGACACCCCGGCCGAGCCCGCCGCGAAGCCGAAGCGCAAGGTGCCCAAGGTCATCGATCAGACCCCGCCGCCTCCGCCGCCGCAGCAACTGGAATTCGTCACCGAGCGCGAGGCCGACGGCGACTACCACCTCCCTCCGCTGTCGTTGCTCACCGACGGAGACCCGCCCAAGAAGCGCAGCGCTGCAAACGATTCGATGATCGAGGCGATCACCGAGGTGCTGGTGCAGTTCAAGATCGACGCCGCGGTCACGGGATTCGTGCGCGGGCCGACGGTCACCCGTTACGAGGTCGAGCTCGGGCCGGGTGTGAAGGTGGAGAAGATCACCGCGCTCGCGCGCAATATCGCCTACGCCGTTGCGACGGAGAACGTCCGGCTGCTGGCACCGATCCCGGGCAAGTCCGCGGTCGGCATCGAGGTGCCCAACGCCGATCGCGAACTGGTGCGCCTGGCCGATGTGCTCAAGGCATCGTCCGTGCGAAGCGACCAGCACCCGTTGGTGATCGGCCTCGGTAAGAACATCGAGGGCGAATATCTGTCGGCGAATCTGGCGAAGATGCCGCATCTGCTGGTCGCCGGATCCACCGGTTCGGGCAAGTCGAGCTTCGTGAACTCGATGCTCGTCTCGCTGCTGCACCGCGCCACCCCCGAGGAGGTGCGGATGATCCTGATCGACCCGAAGATGGTGGAACTCACACCGTACGAGGGCATTCCGCATCTGATCACCCCCATCATCACCCAGCCGAAGAAGGCCGCCGCCGCGCTGACCTGGCTGGTGGAGGAGATGGAGCAGCGCTACCAGGACATGCAGGCCAATAAGGTCCGCCACATCGACGATTTCAATAAGAAGGTCAAGTCGGGGCAGATCACCGCGCCGCTGGGCAGCGAACGGATCTACCGGCCCTATCCGTACATCCTGGCCATCGTCGACGAGCTCGCGGACCTGATGATGACCGCGCCGCGCGATGTCGAGGACGCGATCGTGCGCATCACCCAGAAGGCCCGCGCCGCCGGCATTCACCTGGTGCTGGCCACCCAGCGGCCCTCGGTGGACGTGGTGACCGGCCTGATCAAGACGAACGTGCCCTCGCGGCTGGCGTTCGCCACCTCCTCGCTGACCGATTCCCGGGTCATCCTCGATCAGCCCGGCGCGGAGAAGCTGATCGGCATGGGCGACGGGCTGTTCCTGCCGATGGGCGCGTCCAAGCCAACCCGCCTGCAGGGCGCGTTCATCGCCGACGAAGAGATTCAGGCCGTCGTCGATTTCGCCAAGAACCAGGCCGAACCCGAATATCAGGAGGGCGTCACCGCCGCCAAGGCCGGGGAGAAGAAGGACGTCGACGCCGATATCGGCGACGATCTGGACGTGTTCGTGCAGGCAGTCGAGCTGGTGGTCACCTCGCAGTTCGGCTCCACCTCGATGCTGCAGCGCAAGCTGCGGGTCGGCTTCGCCAAGGCGGGCCGCCTGATGGATCTGATGGAGACCCGCGGCGTCGTGGGCCCCAGCGAGGGGTCCAAGGCCCGCGACGTGCTGATCAAGCCCGACGAGCTGGACGGGCTGCTGTACACGATCCGTGGCGGCGGAGAGCCGGAGTCCGAGCAGGACTTCGAGGGGCCGGGCGAGGACGAGTAGGCCCGGTTCGCCGGATCGTTCGGCCTGGCGCAGAGCGCCGCACCGCGGCCCGGGACGCGCCGGCCTGTCGGATAAGGTTAGGCATGCCTACTCTTCATCAGCTGGCCGCTGCCCCGCCGAGCCTGTCGACGGCCAGGGTGCTGATCGATGCGGTGTACTTCCTCGGGCTGTCCGTCGCCGCGGGCGCCGGGCTCGTGCTTGCGCTGGTCGCGCCCATCGATCGCGGTGGTGAGGTGGTCGCGGCGGTACGTCGCCGGGTTCCCTGGGTGATCGGGATTGTCGTGGTCACCGCCGTGCTGCAGTTCGTGGAGCGGGCCGCGCGGTCGGCGAAGAGCGGTATCGGGCAGGCATTCTCGCGGCGGGCGCTGGCCGACTTCATTCATGTCAGGCCCGCGCCCGGGCAGCATCTCGGGATCGGCGCGATCGCGTCGATACAGATGGTGGCCTATGTGCTGTTGGTAGCGGCTCTGTGCCGGCTCGCGGTCCGGGGCGCGCGGGCGGCGGCCTGGGCGGTGCTGGCGTCGAGCGTGCTGACGGTCGCGCTGCCGTATCTGCCGTTCGGGCCGGTCACCGCCGACACCGTGGCGAAGGCTGTGCTGTCCATCGCGCACGTGACCGCCGTGCTGGTGTGGGTCGGCGGGCTGGCCGTACTGGCCCTCGCCGGGATGTCCGCCCGCCGTGCGGTCGAACCCGATGCCGAGCGCGTGGCGGCGTGGCATCGGGCGTGGGCTCGGTTCAGTGGCGTGGCGTTGTACGCCGTGGGCACGCTGATCGTGAGCGGTGCCTGGCTTACCTGGACGCATATCGGAACACCCGCGCAGATGGTGACCACCCCGTACGGTCGCCACCTGACCGTGAAACTGGTGATGGTGGCGGGCATGCTGATCGTCGGCGCCTACAACTCCCGGGTGTTGCTGCCGGGCATCGCCGCGGCGCGCGCCCGCGACGACCGGACCACTGCCGTGCGCCTGGCCCTGCGTCGCTTCCCGATCGCGGTAGCGGTCGAGGCGCTGCTGGCGGTCGGCGTGCTGCTGGTGGTGCCGTTCCTGGCGGGCTCGGGCCGCACACAGGCGGGCTGGCCCCTCGCCCGCGCCTTCGATCTCACGGTCTTCGGCACCGGTGTGCTGTTGGTCGCGCTGGTGGCCGCCGCACTATGGGCGGGTGGTCGGGCGACCAGATCACACGACAGGGAAGAACGGGTTACATTCTGAGTTCGTTTCAGTGTCGGCGCGGACACCACCGCCGCGGCGGCACGTCCCTCGTCGAGAAAGTTTGAATGTCATGAGTACGACCAGGTCTGCCCTCGTCCGGGCCGCCGCCATCACTCCGATCGTCCTGACCACCACCTTCTGTTTGGCCGGAACCGCCGGCGCGGCAACGTACACCGTCAACTGGACCTGCCAGGCAACGGTCGGCGGCATCGCCCAGACCTCGAGCATGAGCACGACAGTGTCCGGCGCGGGGCCCGCCACGGCTGCGCCCGGTTCGGCCGTGGCGATCACGCTGACCCCCGGTACGCTGACGGTCCCCTCGGTCGTGTCCGGCTTCCCCCTCGACGGCATCAGCAACATCGTCATGACCATCGCGGCCCCGACGAACTCGACGCTGGTCTCGGCCAGCGGTTTCGGCGGCTCCGTCGGGGGTAATGTCGGCGCGTCGAATGGGGTGGTCACGCTGACCGTGCCCGGCCCGATCGCTGGCGGGACCACCTACACCCCGCCCGCGGAATCCATCAATGTGACGGCCGGTTCGGCGGGCAAGGCTATCCAAACTCGCTATGCCGGCACCAGTTACAGCAGGCCCGGCATGACGCTGACGATTCAATCTGCAGGGCCCGGTCGGTCCGGTGAGCATCCCGACGGTCTGTTACGCCAGCCCGAACCCGACTCTCACCTCCACGACCATCAGCTGATTCGGCGATAGCAGCCGGCCGGCGTGCCACTGACGGTGCCGCTCCCGACGGGGCTCGGAGCCCGTACCGGCCGGCCGGTTGCTCAGCGCGGATACACCCCCGATCAGTGGTCCCCGCCCGACCTCGATGCTATCGATTCGGGTTCGGGTGGCCGTGTCGTAGACGTCGAGCGAGCCTGGCCCCGAATGGGCAAGCTGCAGAACGAGTCTCATCGGGACACCGGTCCAGAGGCAGAGCTTCGAACGGTCGGGCAGGGCCGCGAGGGTTCATCGCAACCATAGAGAACCCGTTCCAGCATCGGCCGCTAATCAAGGTCAACTTTGTTGTGAAAGAGGACAATTCGTGGATGCTGCCTGGCGGTTTGTCGTCGACGGATTGCAGGACGCCATCAATCCCAGTGTTGTGGAGCATGTTTCGTAAGGGGCGGTTGACTCGTTTCGGTAACATTACCGAAACGGTGTTTACGAATCCGGTCACATGATGGGGAAGAACGGGTTACATTTTGAGTCCGTTTCAGTGTCGGTGCGGACACCCCCACCGCGTCGGCACACCCCTCTTTGAGAAAGTCAGAATGTCATGAGTACGACCAAGTCTGCTCTCGTCAGAGTTGCTGCTATCGCTCCGGTGGCCCTGGCCGCCACCTTCGGTTTAGCCGGGACCGCCAGCGCGGCCGCGACTACCGTCAGCTGGACCTGTCAGGGCACAGTCGACGGCATCGCCCAGACCTCGAGTCTGAGCACCACGGTGACCGGCACGGCGCCTGCCACGGCCACGTCCGGTTCGACCGTGGCGATCACGCTGACCCCCGGTGCGGTGACGGTCCCCTCGACCGCCTCCGGCTTCACCGTCAACAGCGTCAGTAACGTCGTCATCACCACGGCGGCCCCGACGAATTCCACGCTGGTCTCGGCCACCGCCGGGTCCGGCGGCACCGGCACCGTCGCGGTGTCGAACGGGGCGGTAGTGCTGACCGTGCCCGGCCCGATCGCCGGAGGTGCTACCTACACCCCGGCTCCGGAAGATATCAGCGTGACGGCCGGTGCATCGGGCCAGACCATCCAAACCCTCTATGCCGGCAGCAGTTTCAGCAGCCCCGGCATGACGCTCACAGTCAATGTGCAGACCCCGCTTGGTCCGGCGAACGTCGCGACGGTCTGCTACGCCAACCCGAACCCGACTCTCACCTCCACCACCATCAGCTGATTCGATCGGCGTCAACAACGGCTGGCGGGCAGAGGGAATGTCAACCTGCGCATGCGGATACCGCCGCCAGGTTCATCAGTGCCAGCCGTAGCTGACAGGTGTAGGTGAAATATGCCTGGGTTGGGCTGTGTCAGCAGCTCAACCCAGGTCACACCCTCGGATATCGCCGTCGAAAACGACGGGCAATATCTCCGTTTCACATCAGAGGCAAGTCTACGGCTCAGGCCGAGACACCCCATGCCTATTTTCCGATGCGTGCTGAATCCTAGCACGAGTTACTGTGACGAGGAGTGCATTTATAGCTGTATGTAGGGAATAGTCGTCGAGATCGATGCACGGCAATTCTCAGGCGATCCTCAGTGTGAGTGGATCATTCACCCCAGGACCAACCTGCTAGCGTGTCGACCTCAATGCGGACCACCGGGCCCTGCGGTGGATCGTTGTGGTACTGCGGATATTTCGCGGTCAGCCAGGCGATCGGCGCTGCGCGGTCCGGTGTTTCGGTCAGTATCCGGGCGGCGCCGTCCGCTCGAACCCACCACAGCTGCGTCCAATCCTCGTCGTAGACGTCGGCGAGTAGCGAAACACGGCCTGTAGCAGCGATATTCCGCAGCCGACGCAGATTTGTGGTGGTCTTGGGCTTGTGATCGATCGCGAAAACCGCTACCGGAGACGGTGTTTCCGGCGCGAGCGCGAAGGTCACCGGCACCAGATGTGGTTGCCCTTGCGCGCTCACCGTGGCGAGGCGGGCCACCCGCGCGGCCCGGAACTGCGACAGTGCCTTTTCCTCGGTCATTCGCACATGACCACGCTATCGAACTATTGGGCGATGCCCGGCAGGCCGCGGCGGCGCTTGGCAAGCGGAGCAATGTTCCGTATATTGATTATTGGAACGCCGCTCCGCTTATCTGGGATGTAACAGGAGGAAATCATGCAGTACCGCCCCTTGGGCCGCACAGGTGTGCAGGTCAGCACGCTCGCGCTGGGCGCAATGAACTTCGGCAAGATCGGAAACACCACCCAGGACGAGGCCACCGCCCTTGTCGACACCGCTCTTGCGGCCGGTATCAACCTCATCGATACCGCCGACGCCTACAGTGCCGGGGAGTCCGAAGAGATGGTCGGCCGGGCCATCGCCGGGCGCCGCGAGGACATCGTGCTGGCCACCAAGGCCTACCTGCCCATGGGCGAGGAACGGAACCATCGGGGCAGCTCGCGCCGCTGGCTGGTCACCGAATTGGACAACAGCCTGCGTCGCCTCGGCGTCGACCATGTCGACCTCTATCAGATCCATCGCTGGGATCCGACCACCAGCGATGAGGAGACGCTCTCGGCCCTGACCGATCTGCAGCGTGTGGGCAAGATCCGCTACTTCGGGTTCCTCCACCTTCCCCGCCTACCGCATCGTGCAAGCCCAGTGGGCGGCACGGGAAGGCCACCTGAGCCGCTACGTGACCGAGCAGCCCAGCTATTCGATCCTGCAGCGCGGCATCGAATCTCACGTCCTGCCCGTGACCGAGCAGTACGGACTCGGGGTACTCGCCTGGAGCCCGCTGGCCTCGGGCTGGCTGTCCGGCGCGATCCGAGAGAACCGCGAAATCACCACCAATCGTTCGGCATTCATGCCGCAGCGCTTCGACACCGCGATCCCCGCCAACCGCGCCAAACTCGACGCCGTCGAGCAGCTGGCCACGGTCGCCGAGCAGGCCGGTCTGACCATGATCCAGCTGGCTCTGGGCTTCGTCACCGCCCATCCCGGCGTGACCAGCGCCCTCATCGGCCCGCGCACGATGGATCACCTGCAGTCGCAGCTCGCCGCCGCCGACACGGTGCTGACCGCCGACATTCTCGACGCGATCGACGCCATCGTCGCCCCCGGCGTCGACCTGGCCGCAGACGAGAAGTTCGACACCCCGCCCGCCCTGCTCGATCCGGCGCTGCGCCGCCGCTGAGACGCGCTGGCCGGGCTCGACGGTGCGGCTGCGGAAGTCGGGGTGGACGAAGTCCTCGATCAGGTCCACGTGCCCCTGCTACTGAACCTGGTCGACGAACGACCGCATGCGATCCGCGTCGGTCTCTGCGGTCATCCCGAGGCCTTGGGGACAAGCGAAAGTCCGTGCCGCCGCATGATTTCGGCGACCTTGGTCATATCTCGCGGACCGGGTGGCAGTCCGCTCAGGTCGCGGTAGTACTCCTCCAGTCCCGGCGGGGAGACTACCGCGATGATGCGGGTCTGTTCGTCGAACGGGTTGTAGAACACGTGGGGGACGTTGCGCGGCAGCAGCATCGAGGCGCCGGCGGTCAAGGTGCGTGCGACACCGTCGAGTTCGACGACGACCTGTCCGGCGGTGCAGATGAACAGCTCGTCCTGGCGTGTATGGACATGGGTGGGGGGACCGCCGAGGCCCGGTGGCACCACGTATTCGAACAGCGAATAGGCGTTCCCGGTATCGGCGCCGTCGAGCCGGAGGTAGATCCCGAGCCCGATGGCTCCCATATTTTCGCCGCTGTCGGGCAATTTCAGCGCGGTGTCGTCCGCCCTGTTGTCCCGGGTCTGCTCGTCCACGTCCACAACCGACTCCTTCGTTCGCCGCGCCCGTCGGGCCGCGCGGGCTGGATACCAGCCTGACCCGGGATGCCGCCCGATGCACTGCTTCGTTCCCCTGGGAGGAACAATCGTTTGCGGATCGGCCGCCGCGCGCCGACGCTGTGATGACCGACATATAAGAGGTAATCATGCGAATTGCGATCATCGGCGCCGGTGTCGCCGGTCTCACCACGGCCAAGGTGCTCACCCAGGCCGGGCACGCGGTCACCGTCTTCGACAAGGCGCCCGATGTCGGCGGGGTATGGAGCCGCACCAGGCGCTACCCGGGGGTGAGCACGCAGAGCCCGAAGGTGCAGTACTCGTTCTCGGATTTCCCCATGCCGCGCGAGTTTCCGGAGTGGCCCAGCGGACCGCAGGTGCAGGAGTATCTCGCCGCCTACGCGACGGCATTCGGGCTCGATGAGCGCATCCGCCTCAATACCGAAGTGACGGCTGTGCATCGGGCTGCCGGGGATCGGTGGACGATCGTGTCGGCGACGCGGGCATCGGAACCCGTGACCGAGACCTTCGATCGCCTCGTCGTGGCCAACGGCGTGTTCTGTGAACCGTTGATTCCCTCGTATCCGGGGGTGCGGGAGTTTCGCGAGGCCGGTGGAATCCTTTGTGCCGGTACCGAATTCCACGATGCGGAGCAGGCGCGCGGAAAACGCGCGCTGATCGTCGGCTACGGCAAATCGGCCTGCGATGTCACGGTGCCGATCAGCAAGGTCGCGGTGAGCACCGATGTGATCGCCCGGCAGATGCTGTGGAAGGTGCCGCGCCGCATCGGCGGCAAGGTCAACTTCAAACTGCTGCTGCTCACCCGGCTCGGCGAGGCGCTGTTCCGGTACGACCGCCTGCGCGGTGTGGAGAAGTTCCTGCACGGCCCGGGCAGGGGCATGCGCGACCGGATGATCAATTCGGTTGGCACTACCGCGATCCGGCAGTTCGGGCTCGACACCCTCGGCCTCGTGCCGTCGGGGCAGATGGAGGATATCGTCCGGGGTGCAATCGGTTTGGTCACCGAGGGCTTCTACGAGGGTGTCACGGCGGGATCGATCACGGTGCATCGCGACCGCACCATCGCGCGGCTGTTCGCGCAGGACGGCCGCCCGTTCGCGGAATTGAGCGACGGCCGCATCCTGCCGGCCGATCTGGTCGTCTGCGCGACCGGATTCACCCAGGGCACCCCGTTCCTGCCCGCGGACGTGCAGGAGCGGCTGTTCGACGAGCGCGGCAACTTCCTGCTCTATCGGCAGATCCAGCCGGTGGATGTGCCCGGGCTGTACTTCAACGGCTACAACTCCTCATTCTTCAGCCCGCTCAACGCGGAGATGGCGGCGGTGTGGATCGCGGCGGACCTGGCGGGCCTGCTCACGCTGCCGGACACCGCGGCCAGGCGCCGAGCCGTCGTCGAGCAGCTCGCGTTCCTGGACTCGGCCACGAATCGGCACCACTGCCGGGGTACCAAGATCATCCCGTTCTCGATGCACAACGTGGACGAGGTGCTCGGCGATGTCGGTCTCGACATTCCCGCGCCGGTCCGTGCCTGGCACTGGCTGGCCCCGGTAGATCCGGCCGCCTATCGCCGGATCACCCCGGCGCTGATCCGGCGGCAGTCGGCCGGTCCGCTGGGCCCGGATGTGCGCACCGTCGAACACGGGTCGTCGGCCGCCCGAGCCTGAATCCGCCCGTCGCGCAGCGGCTTATCACAATGCCGCGTCCACGCGTGGCGCGGCGGTGAAATACGCCCGGGACGCCGCGGCCGCGGCCATACATACCGCGGGAGCGACGCGATCCGCTCGGACCGCCGCACTTGGCCCGGTCACCGAGACGGCCGCGACGACCTCCCCGAGCGGTCCGAAAATCGGTGCGGCAACGCAGCTTACGCCGACATTGCCTTCCTCGCGCTCGGCCGCCCAGCCGCGGGACGGAACGGCGGCGAGTTCCCGGAGAATGCCGATCTTGCTGGTCATTGTACGCGGAGTACGTTGCGGCAGTTCGGAATCCAGTATCGCATCGACGGTCTCCCGGCCGGAGTAGGCAAGGATGGCGCGGCCCATCGCCGAGCAGTAAGCGGGGACGCTGCCGCCGGTCTGCGAGAGCATCGGCATCGGCCGGTGCCCGCTGATCTTCTCCACCACCAGGATTCGGTCGCCCTCGAGCACCCCGAGCTGCACCGTGGTCATGGTTGCATTGTGCAGGTCGTGCAGGAACGGCAGCACGGCTTCGCGCAGCTGCAGCCGGATCGGGGCCAAGCTGGCGATCTCGAACAGATGGCTGCCGATGCGGTACCGGTTGCCGAACTTGTCCAGCCAGCCGAGGCCGACCATCCGTTCCGCGGCCCGGTATGCGGTCGAGCGCGGCAGCCCGCAGCGGGCGACCAGGCGCGCCAGGGTCAATTCGCGATGGGTCACGTCGAAGGCCCCGAAGATGGCGGCCACGCGCTCCAATCCGCTCATCGGGGTCTCGCGCTCGTCAGGATGGCCGTTTGTGCGCGTGCTGTCGTCTCGCATGTCGATAACCGTTTCTCTCAGGGGAACGTAGTGAGCACATTCGGCCCGATACCAGCCAGGCTAGACCTTGTCGGCACGGAGGCGGGCTATAACGTTGCCGAGCGCCCCGACGGTCGGTGGCGGCAGAACGGAGACACTCTGATGGCAAGCAGCGGAAGCGATTTCCACGTGGCGGACTTTCTCGGCACCCTCGCCGACACCGTGCCGCCCGGCACGGCACGGCCGGTCGTGGTGCACGCGGACCAATTGACGCCCCTGCCCGCCGATCAGGTGCACAATCCCACGGCACTGGCCATCGCCGGGCGGCTGCCCACCGTCAGCTTCGAGATCTTCCGGCAGACCATCCCGGCCGGGCTGAGCTCGGATATGCAGCGTCACCACCATGAAACCGTGCACTACGTCATCTCCGGCAGCGGGCACAGCGAGATCGAGGACGAGACCGAGCCCTGGGGGACCGGGGATTTCATCTACACCCCGCCCTGGACCTGGCACCGCCACTACAACGACTCGGCCACCGAACCGGTCGAACTCCTGACCATCGAGAACTCCCGGCTACTCGGCCTGCTCGGCGTGGGGCGGCGGCAGAGCGCCGGACTGTCCACCCTCGCGCAGGCCCGCGCCCGATTCGGAACGGAAACACAATGAACGCACTGCCCGAACACATCAGCATCTGGGGCGAATTATCCGGCACGGCACACGAACTGCGATTCGTCGACGTCGCCGGGATACGCACCCGGGTGCTGCGCGCCGGGGCCGGACCGGACCTGATCCTGCTGCACGGCACCGCCGGTCACCTGGAGGCGTACGCCCGCGATATCGCCGGTCTGGCGCAGGACTTCCGGGTGACGGCCTACGACATGGTCGGGCACGGGTGGTCCGATCTGCCGGATTACCCGTATACGACCGATGTGCTCGCCGCACACCTGATCGGGCTGATGGACGCTCTCGGCATCGAGGCCGGGCATCTGTCGGGCGAATCGCTCGGCGGCTGGGTGGCCGCCTGGGCCGCCGCGCACCATCCACACCGGGTGCGCAGACTGATCCTCAACACTCCCGGCAATATCGCCGACAAGCCGGAGGTGATGGTGAGGATGCGCGAGAGCACCCTGGCTGCGGTGCGCGACCCGAATACCGCCGCCGTGCGCCAACGGGTCGAATTCCTGTTCCACCACAAGGAATTGGTGACCGAGGAACTGGTGAACCTGCGCCGCGCGGTCTACAGTCGCCCCGGTTTCGAGCGGGCCGCCGAAAACATTCTCGTGCTGCAGGATCCGGTGGTACGCAAGGGCTTCGCGTGGCGCCCCGAATGGGTCGGCAGGATCTCCGCACCGACGTTGCTGCTGTGGACAGACCACGATCCGACCGGCGGACTCGACGAGGCCGAGCTGCTGCTGACCTGGCTGCCCGACGCCCGCCTGCACGTGATCACCGACGCCGGGCACTGGCCGCAGTGGGAGAAGCGTGACGAATTCCTGCGGGCACATCGCGAATTTCTGTTGCTGGGAAAGGACCCGGCATGACCGAGATCGTTGGGCTGGTTGGTATTTCCCACTCGCCGTTCGCACATCTGCTGCCGCCGGACGATCCGACCGCACCGGGTGCCCGCTTCCTCGCCGACGCCGACCGGGTCGCCGCGGCCGTGACCGAGCTGGCCCCCGACGCCGTAGTCGTCATCGGTCCGGACCACTTCCACGCCGCCTTCTACGACCTGATGCCGCCGTTCGTGCTCGGGGTGGAGCAGGCGACGGGATTCGGTGATTTCGGCAGCCGTCCGGGACCGTTGCCGGTGGCGGACAAGCTGGCCTGGTCGATTCAGGAGGGGATCACCGCGGCCGGATTCGATCTGGCGCTGTCGTATGCGCTCACCGTGGACCACGGCATTGTGCAGAGCTACGAAATACTTTGTGGTGCACTGGATATCCCGATGGTACCGGTTGTCGTCAACACCACTGCGCCGCCGCTGCCGACCGTGGCCCGGTGCATCCGGATCGGCCGGGCGCTCGGTGACGCCATCCGCTCGGCAGACTTCGCCGGGCGGGTCCTGCTGATCGCCAGCGGCGGACTGTCGCATTGGCTGCCGTCCGCCGATCCCCGTGACCCGGAGCTGGATCGCGAGCGCCGCGCCGGTGTGATCCACGGCGGCCGGGACCCGCACGCCTTCGACGCGGCCCGCGAACCGCGTATCCGCGCCCTCGGCGGCGACCCGAACGCGCGGGTGAACCGCGAGTGGGACAGGTGGTTTCTGGACCGGTTGTGCCAGGCCGACCTGGCGTCGATCGCCGCCCTGACCGAGGCCGACCTGGAGCGTGACGCGGGCCGCGGCGGCAACGAGGTTCGCAACTGGCTGATCGGATCTGCCGCCGTGTCAGCGCCTTTCGTGTGGACCAGCTATGAGCCGGTGCCGGAATGGATCACCGGCATGGGCATCGCAACGACCTTCGATATGCGGCGCTGAGCTCTGCCGAGCTCGCATATAGCCGCATCGGTGGGCCAATAAATGTCCTATCTTGGTATGGTAATCTTACCAAGACTGGCACAGACCCCTACGGTTCATCTGCCGTGCCGGCCACCATCTACACCAGCAGAAGGGAACACCGATGCCTCAGCCGCAGGACATCTCGGTCGTTGTTCTCGGCGATCGAGACGTGACTTTCGAGGAGGTCGTGGCGGTCGCTCGCTACGGCGCAGAAGTGCGGTTTTCGCCGGCCTACGTATCCCGGGTCGAGCACTCGCGCATGCTCATCGAACGCTTCCTGCGCGAGGAGCGGCTTATCTACGGCGTCACGACGGGCTTCGGCGATAACGTTCGGCACGTCATCGGTTCGACGGATGCGACTGTGCTGCAAGAGAATCTGGTGCACTCCCACTCCACCTCCGTGGGTGAGCCGCTGTCACGAGAAGTCGTGCGAGCGATCATGCTCGTCTGGTTGGTGCAGCTCGGTCAGGGCTACTCGGGGGCCGGTCGCGAGCTGCTGGATACGATCCGCGCCCTGCTCAACGCCGGAGTGACGCCGGTCGCGCCGGGCCGGGGATCGGTCGGTTACCTCAGCGTCGAGGGGCATATCGCCCGCGTCCTGATCGGCCACGGCCGTGCCACGATCGACGATGCGGTGCTCGAGGGGGCGCAGGCCCTGCGGCGAGTCGGGGTCGAGCCGCACCGCCTCGGCGTCAAGGAGGGGCTGTGCCTGCTCAACGGCACCCATTCCGTCACCGCCCTCGCGGTCCTGGCCGCCTACGACTCCGCCATGGCATCCCGGGCGGCCGACCTCGCCGCGGCCCTGACGTTCGAGGCCCTGGGCGGCACCATCAAGGCATTCGACGCGCGCTACCAGGCGCGTCGTGCGCACCCCGAACAGCATGCCGTCGCGGCGAACCTGCTCGACCTACTCGCGGGCTCCGAGATCCTGGAACGCACGGCGGAGGCAAAGGTGCAGGACTCCTACGTTTTGCGCGCCATCGCGCAGATACACGGCGCCGCGCACCGGTCGCTGTCGGATGCCCGCGCCATCGTGGCGGAGGCGCTGCAGTCCCTCGGCGACAATCCGGTCGTCATTCCCGAGGGTGACGACGGGGTCGCGCTCATGGGTGCCAACTTCGACGGCACCTTCGTGGGCCTGCAGGCCGACCAGACCGTGAACGCGCTCACGGTCCTGGCCAAGACCTCCGAGCGCCGCACCGACCGCCTGGTGAACAGCAACCTGAGCGGACTGCCGGCGTTCCTCGTGCGTGAGCCCGGACTCAACAACGGTTTCATGATCGCGCAGTACACGGCCGCGGCCCTGGTGATGGAGATGCGCAGCCTCGCCATCCCCGCGTCCAGTGATTCGGTGCCGACCTGCGCCGGTCAGGAGGATCCGGTGAGCAACGCCTATCTCGCGACGACGAAGGCCTACGAGGCCACGCAGAAGCTCCGCTACATTCTGGCGATCGAGATCCTGTGCGCGGCACAGGCGCGTGACCTGCGCGAGGATGGTGCACAGGGCTCGCCCATCACGACCGCCCTGCAGGGCTTCGTCCGAGGCGTATCGCCCGGGCTGAACACCGACCGCTACTACGGCGACGACATCGAAACACTCGCGCGGTCGATCCACGAGGGACGACTCGATGAACTACTGACCACTGCCCGCGCCGCGCGGGCAAGGACACCGGAGCACGCCTCGATCAGTGGGTGAGCCGCGACCAGGCCCGAAGCCGCGGACGTCCGGCTTCGGACTCCCATAGGTCTTCGAGGATCGCCAGGTGTGCGTCCATCGCCCGCTCGATCCTCTTCGGATCCCGCGACTTCACCGCCGCGAGGGTCTGTTCGTGAGCGCGAATGCCGCGTTGCGGATCGGCCGGCTGCCGGTAATCCATGTCGGTGGCAAGGTTGAGCCGCAATAGCAGGGAACTCACGGCCTCGACCAGAACCGGGTTCCCCGTTGCGCGAGCCATCGCAATGTGGAACCGCTCATCCATCCGGTTGGACTTCTCGTGGTCGTCGGCGACCTCGCGCTGGCGGTCGATGGCGTCCTGCATATGACGAAAATCCGCTTCGGTGGCGAAGATTCCGGCCAATTGGGCGACTTGTGTTTCTACCAGCCGTCGTGCCTCCAGCACGTGCGCGACATCGCTCACGGTGAGGTCCACCTGAGCCCTCAGCTGCGCGGCGGACACGTCGTCGGACCGCACGAATATGCCGCCCCCGGGCCCGGGTTCGACGCGTAGGGCGCCAACCTCGGCCAGCGCCTGCACGGCCTGGCGAACCGTGGGGCGGCTGACCCCGAGCCCCGTCGCGAGGTCCCGCTCGGAGGGCAACCGGTCGCCGACGCATAGATCACCGGCGAGCAGGGCGAATTCGATCTGCTCGACGGCGTCCTCATAGGTTCTGCGCGACTGAACCTTTCGCGGTGCCCACGCCATGCGAACTCCTCGACAGCCTCCGTGGACGTCTTTCGACGCGTTGCCCGAACCACTGTATAACGGTCATCTGAACTCACCAAAAACGGTTGTTTTCCCTGCATGGATCCGTCGACGCGCGGTCGATCTGCGGGGCAGGGACGCTCGACGTGGACCCCGGGTACACGCTCGACACCTTCGGCAACGATCTGGTTCGCTTCATCCACCGGGTCATCGGACGCTCGACGACCGTGATCGAATGGGCCGCGACCGTAGAGTGAATTGAACCCGCCGTGTGAGCCCGGGGCGGATCAGATCGGTGCCGCGGCGCGGTCGATGACCTCGAGCAGGGCGTCCAAATCCGCCAACTGCTGCGGGCTGAGGGCTCCGAAGACTTGCTGGAGTAGATGTTCGCCCGCGCCGGTGCCAGCCGCCAGCGCCGTGGCGCCGGCGGCGGTCATCGCGACGAGTTTGGCGCGGCCGTCGTCCGGGTCCGGAGTGCGTTCGACGAGTCCGTCGCGCGCCAGGCCTTCGACGGCCTGGGTGACCGAGCGCTGGGCGAGGCCCAGTTCCCCGGCCAGTGCCGACTGCCGAAGCGCACCCCGATCGGCGAGTATCTCCAGCAGCTTGGTTCGCGCCAGTGACAGGCCGCTGGCGGCCATATGGCCGTCGAGCGCCTTCCGGACGCGGTAGGCCACGGTCAGATAGTGCAGGCCCACTAGCTCCGGCTCGGCGGTCATGTCGATGCTCCGCGGGCGGCTCGATGGCCAGGTATCGCGATAGTAGCGACGGTTACTACTCGGTCAAGTCCGATCGCCCGCTCGACTGCCCGGAGTACGGGCGCAGCCCAGAGATTCAGGCCGAGCTGTGGAAGGCCACCGCCCGCGTGCTGGAGCAGCGATAACCGACCGGCCGCGCGGTGCGAGCCCGTCAGGCCCTGGTCGCCTCGCGTTGTAGCTGTTCGGTCGCCTCCTGCTGGATGCGGTCGAACTGTGCGCCCATCGCCTCGGCCAGCGCCGTGGCCGCCGAGAGCGGGCGGACCATCACCGTCAGCTCGTCGACCTTTCCGTGCTCGTTCAGATGCACGAAATCGCAACCGGTGAGCCGTTTTCCGGCGATGCTCGCCTCGAAAACGAGCGCGGCGTTGCGGCCGTCCGGGTCGGCGATCTCGCGGACGTAGCGGAAGTCCTCGAATACTCGCAGCACTCCACGCAGGATCGCCGCGGTGATCGCCTTGCCAGGATAGGGCTTGAACGCCACGGGACTGGTGAATACGACGTCGTCGGCCAGTGTCGCCTCGATCGCCGCCGCGTCGTGCGCCTCGACCGCCTGCCGGAACGGATGCATCTATACCTCACATATGCAACTGGTTGTATATGCTGACTGTACCGGTTGTACTAACGAGGCGAAGCCGAAATTCGCTGTGCTTGCGGTGCACCGGAATACGTCCGTTGCCGGGTCCGGCCGGGTGTCGGTGGCTGATACGCCACCGCCTGGTTCGTAGCCACGTCATAGACCAGCGCCAGACAGCGCAGGACAGATCTCGGGGTGCGAGGAGTCAGGCTGGGTCTGCGCTCTGTGTGTGGTTGTTGCTGATGTTGGGGGCGAGTGTGCCGAAGTTGGTACCTGCCCAGGTGGCGAGCAGGGTCATCGCGTCGGCGGAGGGGCTGGCGGGTTGGGGGCTGTAGACGGTCAGGACCAGGCCTGGGTCGGCCGGAAGCGGCATGGTCTCGTAGGAGATCTCAATGTCGCCGACAACGGGGTGATGGAAGCGCTTGGTGCCGGTGTAGTGCAGGCGCACATTGTGTTTGGCCCACCGGACCAGGAATTCCTCACTGCGGGTGGACAATTCGCCGACCAGGTCGGAGATGTCGCGGTTGTATGGGTCGCGGCCGGCGTCGGTGCGCAGCAGGTTGACCGAGCTGTCGGCCATGGTCTCCCACTGGAGGTAGAACTCGCGCGCGGTCGGGTCCAGGAAGCAGTAGCGGACGAAGTTGACTGTCTGGCTGGGGTCGGGGTGCAGCGGGTCGGGGTACAGGGGCGAGTAGAACGCGTACGCCAGCTGGTTGCCGCACACGAGGTCGTGGCGGGTGTTGCGCACAAACGCCGGCACGGTCATGGCGTCGACCAGTCGCTGCACCATCGGGCGGATGGTCTTGGTGCGGCGCGGCCGGGTGCGTTGCGGGCTGATGGTGGCGCTGCGGTGCAGATCGAACAGATGCGAGCGCTCGGCCTCGTCGAGTTCCAGCGCGCGGGCGATCGCATCGAGGACGGACTCGGAGACCCCGCTGACCTTGCCGCGTTCGATCTGGGTGTAGTAGTCCACCGACAGCCCGGCCAGGGTGGCAACTTCCTGGCGGCGTAGCCCGGGCACGCGGCGCTTGGCGGCGTCGTACACCGGCAGCCCCACCTGCTCGGGGGTGATCCGGGCGCGCCGTGAGGTCAGGAACTCACCGATCTCCGCATGATCACTCATGTCTTCGACGGTACGGGGCGTTCGCCGGAGGTGGGGGGTGCTGTGAGCACCCCCGTCGCAGTACCCCTCCAATTGCCGCCTCCCACGCGCGCACGAAGCGGCGTTGTATGGCTGATGTCCGGCAGGCCCCGCCACCCTCGGCGCCGTCGTCACCGGTCCGCGCTGCTCACGATCGCCCTGCTCGCCCTGAGCGACCGATCCCGCATGCCTGTTATTGCACTGATCACCGTAGATGTGTTGGGCTGAGCATCGTCGCTGTGGTCCAGATCACGAATCGCAACTCATCAATCCCCACTGATCACAAGGAGAAACCATTCATGCGAGCGACCCTCCTGTATGGCGCCGGCGATGTCCGCGTCGAGAACGTCCCTGATTCCGTCATCATCCAGCCCACCGACGCGCTGGTGCGCGTGACCTCGTCCTGCATCTGCGGCAGCGACCTGTGGCCCTACGCCTCGATGTCCCCTGATGACGGCCCCGCACACATGGGCCACGAGTTCATCGGCATCGTCGAGGACACCGGCTCACAGGTCACGACGGTTCGCAAGGGTGACCTGGTCGTCGCGCCGTTCGCGATCTCCGACGGCACCTGCGAGTACTGCCGCGAGGGCCTGCAGACCTCCTGCGTCCACGGCACCTTCTGGGACACCGAACCCCTCGAGGGCGGCCAAGCCGAAGCGGTCCGCGTGCCCTACGCCGACGGCACCCTGGTCAAACTCCCCGTCGCCGCGGACTCCGCCCTCATCCCGTCGCTGCTCACCCTGTCCGACGTCCTGGGCACCGGCTACCACGCCGCGGTCCGCGGCGGCGTCAACGCCCGCACCAGCGTCACCGTCATCGGCGACGGCGCGGTCGGCCTGCTGGGCGTGCTGTCGGCCAAGCGGCTTGGCGCCGAGCAGATCATCCTGATGGGCCGCCACAAGGCCCGCACCGACCTCGGCCGCGAATTCGGCGCCACCGACATCGTCGGCGAGCGAGGCGACGAAGGCATCGCCAAGGTCCGCGAGCTGACCGGCGGCCAAGGCACTCACGTAGTACTCGAGGCGGTCGGTCACAGGTCGGCCTATGAGCAGGCCTACGGCGTCGTGCGCGCCGGCGGCACCATCAGCCGCGTCGGGGTCCCTCAGTACGAGCAGGCCCCCATCGGGTTCTCGAGCCTCTTCGGCGGCAACATCACCCTCACCGGTGGTCCCGCCCCCACTCGCGCCTACATCGAGGAACTGATGCCCGACATCCTCGACGGCACGATCGAGCCGGGCAAGGTATTCGACTCCACCATCGACCTGGACGGTGTACCCGGCGGCTACCAGGCCATGGCCGAACGCACCGCACTCAAAGTCCTCGTCACACCCTGATCACTCCATAGCCGAAGGGAGCTCGACATTATGAACCCGACCTACGACTTCGAGAACCAGGTCGCCCTCGTCACCGGTGCAGCCTCCGGCATGGGCCTCGCGACCGCCCGGGCATTCGCCGCCGCCGGCGCCGCGGTGGTATTGGCCGACGCCGACGCCGCGGCACTGCACATTGAGACCGAAAAGCTCACTGCCGCAGGCCATCAGGCGATCGCAGTCACCTGCGACGTCTCTGACGAAGCGGAGACCGCCGCCATGGTCGACCGCACGGTGGCCGAGTTCGGCCGCCTGGACATGGCGTTCAACAACGCCGGTGTGCAGGCACCGCCCAGCGACGCGGCCGAGGAAACGGCCGAGAACTTCGACCGGGTCAACGCGATCAACCTCCGCGGCGTCTGGGCCGCGCAGAAACACGAACTTCGCCAGATGCGTGAACAGGGCCACGGCGCCATCGTCAACTGCTCCTCACTCGGCGGCCTGGTCGGGCTGCCGAACCGCGCCGCCTATCACGCCTCCAAACACGGTGTCATCGGCCTGACCAAAAGTGCAGCGGTCGAATACGCCCCCAAGGGAATCCGCATCAACGCCATATGCCCCGGCACCATCGACACCCCGATGGTCGCGGACATGCTCGAGAACCAGGCCGACGCCATGGCTGAGATTCTGAAGGAGCAGTCCATCGGCCGGCTCGGGCGCGCGGACGAGATCGCCGCGGCCGTGCTGTGGCTGTGCAGCCCGGGAGCAAGTTTCGTGGTCGGCGTCGCCCTACCGGTCGACGGCGGATTCACCGCCCACTGACCGATCCGATCCCCACCATCGCTGACAGCACGCCACCGATCGGCATCCCCCACGGTGTCGAAAGACCAGGTCCGCGCCAAGCCGGCTACCGGACCGGAGACCTACGACGCGACAACCGATTCCAAGGAGACGAGCAATGGAACTTTTCCCGAAACCGCCGACCAGCAAAGGCCCGGCTGAAACCTTCACCGGTGACGTGTGGTTCGACATCATCTTCCGCGGCGAACAACCATCCAACGTGCGACTCAACGCCGTCCACTTCTCCCCGTGCGCCCGCACCGCCTGGCACAGTCACTCCCTCGGGCAAACCCTGCACGTCACCGAAGGCGCCGGTCTCGTGGTGACCCGCGACGGGACGGTGATCGTGATGCGGCCCGGCGACACCGTCTGGACCCCGCCCGGCGAGGAACACTGGCACGGCGCAACACCCGAAAACTTCATGACCCACCTCGCACTCTGGGAGGGCGACGCGGTCACCTGGCTCGAACACGTGACAGACCAGGACTATCGCCGCGCCGCCGAGCAGTGAGCCACAAGCCCATCCAGTCGGATCGACACCGATCTTCGAAGGGAGCACGACGATGACAGCATGGACATCAGCCGAACTGGCCGCGATCGCAGACGCGGACGAACTGCGGATCGCATCGCAACGCAGTGACGGCACCCTGCGCGAGCCCGTGATCATCTGGGTGGTGCGCGACGGCGACAACCTCTACGTGCGCGCCTACAAGGGCCGTGACGGGGCGTGGTTCCGCGGCGCCCGGCAACGTCACCAGGGGCATATCCGCGCCGGCGGTATCGACAAGGATGTCACCCTCGTCGAGGAATCCGACACCGCGATCAACGACCGCATCGACGCCGCCTACCGCGCCAAGTACGGCCGCTACGGGGCCTCCTACCTCGACCCGATGGTCGCCGACGCCGCACGCGCGGCGACCCTGCGACTCGCGCCGGGCGCCGAGAGTCGCTGACCGTGTCCGCTCGACCTCACCAAACCACCACTGACACAGCAGGTTCCGGTACCTCATCCGCGGCGGCCACGGCCGCGCTGGCGGCGTCGGTGCTCGGTTTCTTCGTCATCACGCTCGATGCGATGGTGGTCAATGTCGCCCTACCCGCCATCAGGAACGATCTCGGCGGCGGCATGACCGGGCTGCAGTGGGTGATGGACGGCTACACCCTGATGTTCGCCGCACTGCTGCTGTCGGCCGGGGCGCTGAGCGACCGTATCGGGGCACGGCGCGCATTCGGGGCCGGGCTGGCGGTATTCGTTCTCGCCTCGGCAGCCTGCGGGCTGGCACCGAATCTCGCCGTGCTGATCGGGGCACGCCTGATACAGGGGGGCGGGGCCGCGGCGATGATGTCGGCCTCCCTCACCCTGATCCGTGAGGCATACACCGATCCGATCCAGCGGGGCCGCGCGATCGCGCTGTGGACCATCGGCGGATCGGTCGCCGCCGCGGCCGGGCCGGTAGCCGGGGGCGCATTGAACCTGATCAGCTGGCGCGTGATCTTCTTCATCAACCTGCCGGTGGGATGCATCGCGCTGCTACTGCTCGCCCACGTCGCCCACTCCCCGCGCCGGACGGCGCCGCTCGACCTGCTGGGGCAAGTCTCGGCGGTAATCGCGATGGGCGCGTTGACCTTCGGTGTCATCGAGGCAGGCGCGCACGGCTTCGGCGCCCCGAACGTCGCGGTGGCGCTGGCGATTGCCGTGGTCGCGCTGGCGGTATTCCTGGTCGCACAGGCGCGTGGCAGGCATCCGATGGTGCCGCTGGAGTTGTTGTGCAACCGCACGATGGTGATCTCGTCGGGAACCGGATTCGCCTTCGTCGCAGGGCTTTACGGCATGACGTTCGTCTACAGCCTGTACCTCCAGGAGCAGCGGGGGTTGTCCTCGCTCGCTACCGGCATGGTGTTCGTGCCGATGACCGCGCTGTCCGCGGTGGTGGCCCCGATCGCCGCGCGGCTGGCCGAGCGGTTCGGGCCCCGGGTCCCGATCGTCGGCGGTATGGTCCTGATGAGCGCGGGCCTGGGATGCCTGTCAGCCTTGCCTGCGTCCGCCCCAGTCTGGCTGCTGTCGTTGGTGATGATCCCGGTCGGTATCTGTGGACCGCTGGCCATGGCCCCGACAACCGCCGTCCTGCTGCACAGCGTCCCCGCGCACCGCTCCGGCATTGCCAGCGGCTTATTCAACACCAGCCGTCAGATCGGCGGCGCGCTTGCCGTCGCGGTGTTCGGTGCCCTGATCGCGGACCGTGCCGGCGCCCTGCACGGCCTGCGCGTCAGCATGCTGATCGCCGCGGTGGCCACCCTGACCGCTGCCGCCGCCAACGTCCGCCCCGAAACACGGACCGCAGCTGACCACACCATCACTTGACACCGACTGCGCTGAAGCGCCGGGATTCGGACCCGGATCGGCGGGGCCAAAACCCGCTATGCTGCCGTTACACCACGCTTCATTGAAATGCAGTGCGCCCGAGAGGAATTGAACCTCCAACCGCCCGGTTCGTAGCCGGGAACTCTATCCGTTGAGCTACGGGCGCGTAGCCCGCGCGCGGTGTCCGCGGTGACACCGTGCCTCGTCGTCGAGGTGCGCGGGGTTGTTCCCTCGGCGAGATTCGAACTCGCACTGGACGGCACCTAAGGCCGCCGCCTCTACCAATTGGGCTACGAGGGAGCACGGACGGAGGACTCGAACCCCCAACCGGCGACTTTGGAGATCGCGGCTCTTCCGATTGAGCTACGTCCGTATGAGGTGGGTATATGAAAAGGGCCGCTCCGTGGCGAATTGCCCGGCAGCGGCCCCGAGGAGGTCTCGCGAAGAAACCTAGGGACTGCGGCGAATCCGGAGTGCGACGGATGCCGAAAGTAGCGCGCGCCGTTGCCAGGTGGCATCGAACAAGTGCTGGCGCCGACCTGTGATCTGCTCGATCATCGCGTCTCCCTTCTGGTCGTTCCGGGTGCTGTCATTCGACGGTAGCACCATCAATTACCCCGCGAAACCTAATTATCGGGTGGCACCGTGGCCCCGCCGGAGCGGCCGATCCCGGACTACTGCGTGAACGCGCCCATCGTCGGATTCCACTCCACGATGCGGGCCTCGTGCAGGGCCTTGTGCAGGGCGAAGGGGTCGTTCGCGAACAGGTCCTGCGCCGCGGCCAGGTCCTGCGCGCGGACCAGGATCAGCGCGCCCGAGCCGTCGGGGTAGGGACCGCTGGTCAGCACGGTGCCCTGATCGACAAGATCCTTCAGCCAGGCGCGGTGGGCGGGGCGGTGCTCGTCGCGGACGGCCGCGCCGGACTCGGCGTAGGTGTAGAGGACGGCGAAGATGGGCATCGATACTCCTGGTGGGTCAGAGGGACAGCAGCATCCGAGTATTGCCGAGGGTGTTCGGCTTGATGTAGCTGAGGTCGAGGAATTCCGCGACGCCCGTGTCGTACGAGCGGCACATCTCTGCGAACACCTCCGCGGTCACCGGTGTTCCGTCGATCTCGGCGAAACCGTGCCGCTCGAAGAACGGCACCTCGAAGGTGAGCACGAACAGTCGCCGCAGCTGCAGCTCCCGCGCGGTCGCGATCAGCTGATCCACGATCAGCCGGCCCACGCCCTTGCTCTTGATCTCGGGATGCACCGCGACGGTGCGGACCTCGCCCAGATCGGCCCACAGCACGTGCAGGGCGCCGCAACCGACCAGCGCGCCGTCCAATTCGGCCACCCAGAACTCCTGCACCGCCTCGTACAGGGTGACCAGATTCTTCTCCAGCAGAATCTTGCCGGCGTACATATCGACCAGCGCCTTGATCCCGGGCACGTCCGAGGTGTGGGCACGGCGGACGATCGGGGTGCCTGCCTCAACCCCGTCCATCGAACCGTTGTGCGGCACCCGTGTCGTCATGTGGTGCACAGTAGTCGGCGCCGGTACCGATAGGCTGGTGTGGTGCCGCACATCCACCCCGCCCGTTCGCCCGAACCTGCCCGGGCTCGTCTCGGCCGAGGGCGCCGGTGACTGTGCAGAGCGATGACATGGACGGCGGCTGGCCCGAGGCTCTGCGGGCGCGGCAGCCCGACGCGGTGAGGGCCCGATCGGAGCGGGCGCACCTGGTTCCGGCGGCGCCCACCACCGAGCCGGCCGCGGTGCCGCTGCTGAATATCGCCAACATCCTGACCATGGCACGGATCCTGATCGTGCCGCTGTTCCTGGCGGCGCTGTTCACCGAGACCGGGCACGATACGGGCTGGCGGATTCTGGCCGCGGCGCTGTTCGGGATCGCGGCCATCACCGACCGCATCGACGGTCAACTGGCCCGCAAATACGGTCTGGTCACCGATTTCGGCAAGCTTGCCGACCCCATTGCCGATAAGGCGCTGATCGGCGCCGCGCTGATCGGCCTGTCCGCGCTCGGCGATCTGGCCTGGTGGATCACCCTGGTGATCTGCGCCCGTGAGATCGGGATCACGCTGCTGCGGCTGGCGGTGGTGCGGCGCGGGGTGATCCCGGCGGGCCGCGGCGGCAAGCTCAAGACGCTGGTGCAGTCGGTGGCGATCGCGGTGCTGCTGCTGCCGCTGTCGGGCGCCTTCGCCACCGGCGGCCTGTGGTTGATGTACCTCGCGGCCGCCCTGACCGTGGTCACCGGGCTGGATTACGTGGTGCAGGCGGCCCGGCTGTGGTTGACACCGACCCGCTGACCGAGGCGGTTCCGGCCGCGGACCTGGTGCGCCGGCTGCTGGCGGCGCGAGCGACCGTGGCCACTGCCGAATCGCTGACCGCCGGGCTGCTGTCGGCCACGATCGCGGGCGTTCCCGGTGCGAGCGCGGTGCTGCGCGGCGGCCTGATCGTCTATGCCACCGACCTCAAACACACCCTGGCCGGGGTGAGCGAGCACACATTGGCGGCCGATGGACCGGTCGCGGCGAGCACCGCCGAACAGCTCGCGGTCGGCGCGCGCACGGTCTGCGGCGCGGACTGGGGGATCGGCCTGACCGGGGTCGCAGGCCCCGATCCGCAGGACGGGAAATCGGTCGGGACGGTGTTCGTCGGCATTGCCGGAGCCGAGGGTACCGAGGTGCTGCGGTTGAAACTGTCCGGCAACCGGTGGACGATCAGGGTGGGGGCGGTCCACGCGGCCGTCACCGAGCTCACTCGCAGCCTGAGCGAGCGGAGCGAGTGAACGATGAATACAGCGGGCGTCCCGCCCGGGTCGCCGCCGAGCGCCAGCGAGGTGGTGACCTGGGCGGGACGCATGGGAACCAGTCGGCGCTGCATGACGTTGTCACTGCAGAGGCTCGGTCCGGCGAGGCATGAACCGTAAGGAGAACGAGATGACGCTGCTGCGAGAGGCCATCGGGGAAAGTTTGCGGCATGCTCGGACCGCCCAGAGCCGGACCCTGCGTGAGGTGTCGACCTCGGCGCGGGTGAGTTTGGGGTATCTATCCGAGGTGGAGCGCGGTCGCAAGGAGGCGTCCAGCGAGCTGCTGGCGGCCATCTGCCAGGCCCTGGAGGTGCCATTGTCCCAGGTCCTGTCCGATGTGAGCATCGCCCTGACCGATCCGGCCGCCACCCCGCACGAGCCGGCGGCCGGCGAGCGGGCCGTGCCGGTCGCCGCACCGGCCCCGGCCGATTCGGTGTCGGATACCGCGGGCACCTCCCGCGTTCCGGCGGTGTCGGCGTTCGGCCGGATTGCCGGGCAAACCCGGATCGTCATTCCGGCGCCCAGCGCGGACAAGCTGGTCCTGGTCCCGGTCAACTGAGCGGTACGGGAAATTCGTGACATAAAGCCGTGTGGCAGGTATCCGCGAGGCTGTATGACTGGACGGAAACGGATAGATTCTCTGTAAGCATCTGTCACGGGCGGGTTTTCCGCCCGTGACGGCGGGCAATGGAGGATAGGGACTACAGGGGTGCGTGACGGTCGCGCACCGCAGTCGCGTTGGAGCGCGACGCGTCAGATGGAGGCGGGATCAATCGATGGCTAATCCGTTCGTTAAGGCCTGGAAGTATCTGATGGCCCTCTTCGACTCGAAGATCGAGGAGCACGCGGATCCGAAGGTGCAGATCCAGCAGGCTATCGAGGAGGCGCAGCGCCAGCACCAGGCCCTCTCGCAGCAGGCCGCGTCGGTGATCGGCAACCAGCGACAGCTGGAGATGAAGTTGAGCCGCCAGCTGGACGAGGTGGAGAAGCTCAATGCCAACGCCCGCCAGGCGGTCATGCTCGCCGATCAGGCCTCCTCGGCCAGCGATACCGACAAGGCGATCCAGTACACCAACGCCGCCGAGGCATTCGCGGCGCAGTTGGTCACCGCCGAGCAATCGGTCGAGGACCTGAAGGTCCTGCACGACCAGTCGCTGCAGGCCGCGGCCCAGGCGAAGAAGGCCGTCGAGCAGAACGCCATGCTGCTGCAGCAGAAGGTCTCCGAGCGCACCAAGCTGCTCAGCCAGCTCGAGCAGGCCAAGATGCAGGAGCAGGTGTCCGCATCGCTGCAGCGCATGGACTCGACCCTGTCCGCGCCGGGCAGCACGCCGAGCCTGGATGCGGTCCGGGAGAAGATCGAGCGCCGCTACGCCAATGCGCTCGGCGCCGCCGAGCTGGCCGGCAATACGGTGCAGGGCCGCATGATGGAGGTACAGCAGGCCAGCGTCCAGATGGCGGGCCACAGCCGCCTCGAGCAGATTCGTGCCTCCATGCGCGGCGATGCGCTGCCCGCGGGCGATGCGGCGGCGGCCCCTGCGGACGCGCCGCAGCCTGCGCAGCCGCAGATCAACCAGACCCAGGCCACGCCGCAGCAGCAGTAGGGGGAGCTATGGCCACATCGCGGGCCGGGGAGCAGTCCGCGATGGGCCGTGCCCGGATGCGGGGAAAGGGGCGCGCGACGTCCGGCGGGCGTCCGGTCCCGGAGTGGGCGGACCGCCGCGTTCGGAATGCGTTGTCCCAGTACGGAATTGCCGACCCCGAGATCGAACGGGCGCGGCGGCTGCCGGATGCGCTGCGCGAGGCCGGCGAGCATGCGATACATGCGGTTCGTGCCTGGGCTGAGCCGCGCGAGCGGGAAATGCGGCGTCGCCGTCGGGCCCGGCGTCGCAGCCTGCGGTGGGGCACCGCGACGGGCATCACCGCCGCCGGAACCGCGGGCCTGGCGATCCTGTCCGCCCCGGTATGGGCGGTGATCGTCGGCGGCGGCGGTGCCGTGGTCATGGTCACCGGCGCGGCCGTGAGTACCCGGCGCTACCTGGTCATGCGCCGAAATGCGTTGCCGCAGGCGGTATTCGTGCCCCGCAAACTACCTCCGGTTCGATCGATCACGCGAGAGCCGATCACCCGCCTGGTTCGCGCCGAGGAGGGGTTCCACGCCCTGATCAACCAGATCGCCAGGGGCCGTAGGCTTCCCGCGGAGGATCTGGACGACACCCTGGAAACCGCCGCATCCAGCGCCGCGGCCCTGCACGCACTGGCTGCCGATGTGGCTGCCATGGAGAAGACGGCAGGCCTTGTCGCGCGGGGGATTACGCTCCCGGGAGTAGATCTGTCCCCGCAGGTGCGCGTGGTCGCCGCCCGCCTCCACATCGGCGTCACCGAATACGAGCACCTGGTAGCCGCCGCGGCCGGCATCCTGACCGTTCCCGAATCCACTGCCGCTCCAACCGAACTCGACCTGGCCCTGCTGAACCTGCGCGACTCCGCCGACCGTCTCGACGGCTGGGCCCAGGCCCTCGCCGACCTCGCCGATCGCTGACTCGGCGAGGCGGGCGTCGTGAGGGAGGTTTCAAGCGGCCCCGTGCCGTGGTGAGCATGGCCGACCTGCCGAAGACGCCGACGGGCAAGATCCGCCGGAATGTGCTGCGCGAGTGTGTGGCCGACGTGTTGACCTCGACCAAGGCGTGAAATATGCAGGCCAGTATTCTCGTGCGAATGACGGTGCGGCCTATTGTAATCGCGGGTGACCCGGCGCTGGTCACGCCGGCGGTCCCGGTCACGGTGTTCGATGCGGAGCTCGCCGCGTTCGTGGAGGATCTGTTCGAGACCAATACGGCCGCGCACGGGGCGGGGCTGGCGGCGAATCAGGTGGGTGATCCGCGCGCGGTGTTCGTCTACGACCTTATCGACGACGACGATGTGCGGCGCCGTGGTCACGTGATCAATCCGGTGCTGGAGACCTCGGAGATCCCCGAGACGATGCCCGACCCGGACGACGATATCGAGGGCTGCCTGTCGGTGCCGGGGGAGTGGTTTCCCACCGGTCGCGCGGACTGGGCCCGGGTCACCGGCCTGGATGTGGCCGGTGCCCCGGTCGCGGTGGGGGGCACCGGCTACCTGGCCCGCTGCCTGCAGCATGAAACCGACCACCTGGCGGGCCACCTGTACCTACACCGCCTCATCGGCCGCAATCACCGCGCGGCCCGCAGGGTGATCAAGGCCAATGGCTGGACCGAGCCAGGAAACAGCTGGCTGCCGGGCTGATTCGGGCTCCCGCCCTCACCAGGGCAGCGGCCCCGAGGCGTCGAAGTAGCCGCCCGTGGGGCCGTCGGGTGCGATGGTCGCCATCCGGACGATCACCTCGGTCGCCTCGTCGACCGTCTGGTGACCCTGATGATGGTTGAGATCCGTTGCGGTGAAACCGGGTTCGACCCCGTTGATCCGAATCTGCGGGAGCGCCTTGGCGAACTGCACGGTGACCATGTTCACCGCGGCCTTGGACGCCGGGTAGGCCACGCCGGGGTAGGCGTAGGCGGGTCCGCCGGGCTCGGTCATTCGCGCGAACGAGGCCAGGCCGCTGCTCACGTTGACCACCACCGGTGCGGCGGAGCGCCGCAGCAGCGGCAGGAAGGCGTGGATCACCCGGACAATGCCGAAGACGTTGGTATCGAACACCTCTCGCATCGCCTCGCCCGTCACATCGGCGGCGCCGGGCACGCTGCCGTCGGGATTGCGGCTCTCGATGCCCGCGTTGTTGATCAGCACATCCAGCCCGCCGTCCGCCTCGACGGCCTTGGCGGCCGCGGCGACCGAGGAGTCGTCGGTGACATCCAGCTGGACGACCCGCGCGCCGATCTGCTCGGCAGCACTGCGGCCGCGGTCGAGGTCGCGCGCGCCGATGAACACGGTGTGGCCCTGCGCGATGAGCCGCCGCGCGGTCGCGAGGCCGATGCCCTTATTTGCTCCGGTGATAAGAGTCGTTGTCATGGCTCCAGCCTCGTCCCGGGTGGACGGGACTGCCAGGGACCGATCATCCTGGGATGGCCGCGCCGGGCATGCTGCGGTCCGCGCACGGCTATCTCGAGCGGGACGCCGAGCCGCTTTCCCCCTCGCGAGGGGTGGGGATCCTCTGGTCGTGCGGCGCCGGTGCTTCGGGGGCGATCACAGGCCGATGGTTGTCTCGAATCGGTCGCGCTTCGCGTGTAGGTCCCAGGCGGCGTCGGCCAGGTGTGCGGGGTCGAGGGGTTCGGGCAGCAGGGCCGGATCCCACTGCGAGGCAAAGTATTCGGACGATTCGCTGCCGCCGACCATGCCCGCGACCTGAACCAGTCCCGCGTAGACCCCGGTGTCCTGCAGCGAGGCGTGCAGGTTGTGCAGGTAGGCGCGGGCCGCCGCGGTGGTGACGACCACGTTGCCGACCTGCGGGAACGGCACGTCGTTCGGCCCGGCGAGCCCGAAGAGTACCGTGCCGTCGCCGCGTTCGAGCATGCGCGGCAGGACCAGGCCGATCAGCTCCGCGGGCGTGCGCAGCAGCATATCCAGCCCGAATTCGAACGAACCCGGATCGGCCGCGCGAATGTCGACCTGCTGCCGCACCCATTCCGGCCCGGCGGGCGCGTACTCGAGCACGTCGATCTCGCCGAATCGGTCGATGATGCGCTGCACCGTCGGGCGCAGCGCGGTGCGGTCGGACAGGTCGGCGGCGAATCCCGCCGCCTCGATGCCGTGCCCGGTCAGCCCCTCTACCAGCCGGTCCAGCTTGTCCTGTGTCCGGGCCACGAGCGCGACCCGGAAACCCTCCCGACCGAACCGATGGGCCACCGCGCGGCCGAATCCCGGCCCGGCGCCGAATACGGCAATGGTTTTCGACATGAGATCTCCTAAGGTGACGATGCCGTCAAGTTATACCGCGAACACTACCGGTAACTCGACGACATCGTCAACTTATAGAATCGAGTCATGCCTCCCCCCGAGCCGCGCCCGCTCCGCAGCGATGCACGGCGTAATCGCGAATTGTTGCTGGACGCCGCGCGCGAGATGTTCGCCGACCACGGGATCGACGTGGCGATGGCCGATATCGCCCGGCATGCGGGGGTCAGCAACGGCACCCTTTACAACAGATTCCCGACCCGGGACGATCTGATCGAGGCGGTCTTCGTCGATCGCCTGGAATCACTTGCGGCCCTTGCCGAGCGGTCCGCCGCCGATCCCGACCCGTGGCGCGGCTTCGTCGCCTACCTGACCGGGATGTGCGAGTTGCAGGCCGGTGACCGTGGTTTCAATGAGGTTGCGGCGCGCGGTATGAGATCCCCAGCGGTGCAACCACTCCGAGACAGCGCGGCGGCCTCGCTGGCGGACCTGTTCCGCGGGGCCGTGCATGCGGGCGCCCTGCGGGCGGACGTCACGGTCGACGACCTGGCCTTCGTGATCTGGGGCATCTCCCGCACCGTCGAGATGACCCGCGACAGCGCTCCGGACGCCTGGCGCCGCCATCTGGCACTGCTCATCGATGGATTCCGCGCCACCGGGGCCCAGCAGCTGCCGGAGCCGGCGGGGCCACCGGCTCGCCACTGACCTCCGGCGCGCCGACGGTGCCGCACGGTCGAACCGGCGGCGCCTCCAGGACGTCGTAAAGTGATGCCTCGCAACGATGTCCGAATGGGCTGGACGCTCGGCCCCCGGGCTCGGTGGCCGGTTATTGGTTGTGCGGGAGTCGGAATCCCACTTCGGCGCCGCCGTCGGGGTGATCGGCGGCGAAGACCGTGCCGTGGTGGGCAGTGATGATGTCGTGAACAATGGCCAGGCCGAGGCCGGAACCTGTGGTGGCACGGGTTCGGTCGGCGCGGTAGAACCGGTCGAATACGGCCAGCTGCTCGCCGGGGTCGATGCCGGGGCCATGGTCGCGCACCGCGAGCCGGGTGTGGTGGATATGGATGTTGATCGGGGTGTCGGGCGGGCTGTATTTGACGGCATTGTCCAGCAGGTTGTCCACGCAGCGAGCCAATGCCTGGGGGCGGACGGTCACAGTGGTGGAGTTGTCGGCGGTGATGGTGATGGTGCGTCCGCTGCGGCGGCGGAACCGTTGCGCACAGTCTTCGGCGAGATCGGCCAGGTCGAGGCTCGCCGGTGATTCGGTGGTGTGCTGATCGGTGGCGAGGTCGACGAGTTCACCGACCAGTGCGTCGAGGGCCTTGGCTTCCTGCACGAGGGTGGTCAGTACCTGGGTTTCGTCGGCGGGATCGAGTTTGCCGCGGGCGCGTTGGAGTAGTTCGGCGCTGCCCCGTATCGAGGTCAGCGGGGTGCGCATTTCGTGGCTGGCGTCCTGGACGAGGCGTTGTTGCTGGGCGCGGGAGAACCGGAGTGCCGCGAGCATGGTGTTGAAGCTGCGGGTGAGTTCCCCGACCTCGCCGCGGCCAGGGTCCGGCAGCAGGGTGGACAGATCCTGGGTGGTGGTGATCCGCCCGGTGGCATCTGCGAGCCGACGCATCGGCCGCAAAATCCGACCGATTGCCAACCAGCTGATCAGTGCCGCCGCTACAACTGCGGCAGCAGTGATCGAGGCTGTGCGCCAAAGGAATTCGCGATCGACACGTTCGAGATCGGTGTAGTTCTGGCCGACCATCACCGCGCCACCTCCGGGGCGGGCTCTGGTGAGGACACCGTAGGTCACATTCCCGATGACGATATTGGTCTCGGTGCTGCCGTGGCCCGCGCGGGCCACGGCACGGTCGGAGTCGGTGACCGGCAACGGGTGTCGCCCCGGTGTGAGCGGTTGCACGGTGCCGTCGGGTAGTAGCAACTGCTCGGTCATATCGGGTCGTACCGGCATGGCGGCTCCGGCATCGAGGAGCGTCAGCACGGTATCGGCGCGGTCCGATAAACCGCGGTCGATCTGGTCGGCGACCAGTGGGGCCACGCAGCGGTAGGAGGTGACGGCGGTGACCAGGATCGCCGCGATGGTGATGGTGACGGCGACGGCGGTGAGCCGGGTACGAAGCATCACGTCGTTCGGATGCTGTAGCCGACATTACGGGCGGTGTGGATCAGCCGGGATGCGCCGTCCTGTTCGATCTTGCGGCGTAGGTAGCCGATGTAGACGTCCAGGGAGCGGGACTCGGTCTCGAAGTCGAATCCCCAGATATGTTCATAGATCTGGCTTCTGGTGAGCACGATCCGCTCGTTGCGCATCAGCAACTGCAGCACCTCGAATTCGGTTCGGGTGAGCTCGATGACCCGAGTACCGCGGCGGACCTCCCGGGCCGCCGCATCCAAGCTCAGATCCGCGACGGTGAGAATCCCGAGGTCGGATCCGGCCTCGGGTGCGCTGCGGCGCAACAACGCTCGTAGCCGAGCGAGTAGCTCCTCGGTGTCGAACGGTTTGGCCAGGTAGTCATCGGCACCGGCGTCCAGGCCGGCGACGCGGTCGCCGACCTGGTGCCGGGCGGTGAGCACCAGGATCGGCAGCCGGTCACCGCGGCGGCGCAGCGCCCGGCACAGCGACAGACCGTCCAGGCGCGGCATCACCACATCCACCACCGCCAGATCCGGCCGATCGGCGGCGAGCATCTCGAGTGCCTGCTGGCCATCGCGGGCCAGCTGCACCCGGTAGCCCTCGAAACGCAGCAGCTGGTCCAGAGTGCTGCGCACGTTCGGATCATCCTCGACTACGAGCACTGTCGCTGAAGTCATCGTGTCAGTCTGGCTGGTGGTGGATGTGGTCATCGATGGCGGCCGGTCAGTTCGCGACCGGGACCACGGCGATCGGCGGGATCCCGGCCACACAGTCGGTCGGTCCGGTGACGCCGGTGCGGACGAACTGAGCGATAATGCCCACGACGCATCCGCTGGGTTCGAAATCCGCCACATGGCCGGTGTTGGGCACCGAAATGAATGTCGAGTGGGCGAATCGCGCCGCGGCCCGCTGCCCGTTCCCAACAGGGGTAATCGCGTCGAGATCGCCGGCGAGCACCAGCACCGGCACATCCGGCAGTGGGGTGGTCACCTGATCGGGTCGTTGGTGGTTCTTGATTCCGGGCCAGCGGATGCAGACGTCCCCGCCATCACGCTGTGCCTCGCCGAATCCTTCGGCGCTGAACGCGCCCGCACCGTTCGGCTGTGCCTTGGCCAGTGCGTCGTGATACTGCTGTTCGCGTTGCGGCAGATCGGCGTCGGGAGACCACAGCGGCGGGTAATCGTTGCAGGAGACAGTGATGTACAGCCCGGCATCCTCGTATGCCGATTCGGCGGTGGCGAGCCGAGCGAAGTCGCTCAAGGGGGCGTCGTCGCCGCGGACCGCGGCGTGCAGGGCGGCGGGCAACATTCCCAGCGGGGCATCGGCCTGCGGGCTGGCGCCCACGTTGCTGCTGGCGGCCTCGAAGATCAGGGTGCCCAGCTTGCCCTCGTCCAGCACGATCGGGCCCTTGCCCTGCACGGTGATCGGCTGGGCGTGTAGCCGCGCGGCCACCGCGCGCAGGTCGTTGACGGCGGTGTCGCCGTCGCAGGCGTGGCTGCGTTCGCAGATGCGGTGCAGCGACAGCGATACCGCGTCGGCATTGGGGAGCCCCAGCTGGTCGCTATCGGGTGGATAGGCGCCGGTGAGCACTATTGATTGCACGTGCTCGGGATGGCGTTGGGCGTAGACCGGCATCAGGTAGGTGCCGTAGGAGATGCCGTACGGGATCACCTTGTCGATGCCGAGCTTGTCGCGGACCGCGTCGAAGTCGTCGGCCGTGGCCGCCGTGGTGTAGCCGGCGGCCTTCGGGCCGAGCTGCTGGGCGCAGCGCGCCACCCCCTGTCGTTGTTGTTCCCGGGTGCCCAGCTGGAACTCGTCCTCGGTGATACCGCAATGCAGCGCGTCCGACACACCTGTGCCGCGGGGATCGATCAGCAGTACATCGTGGTCGTCGGAGAGCATCGACGACAGCGTCACTGCCTCGGCGGCGTGCGCGATGAGCGGCACTCCGGGCCCGCCGGGGTTCGGCATGAGCGTGCCGACGGCCTTGATGTCACTGCGGCTGTGGCGGATCCGCGCGTAACCGACGTCGATGGTGCCCAGATCCGGCTGCCCCTCCACCAGCGGGCGTTGCACGGTCCCGCAGTCCACACCATGGCCTTTCACGGTCGGGCACCAGCCCGGAGATCCGCTGTTTTTCGAGGGTGCCCCCGGCTCACATCCCGCGATCAATCCACTGACGGCGGCTGCTGCCAGGGCAAAGCTCATCATCGAGCGCATACTCGCACGCATCTGCGTCACTCCTTCTCTCCCGTGATCGCTCGGTATTGTCCGAGTCGGTTCACCGCATCCTGCGCGGTGGCTGTCAAAGGTGAGTCAGACGAAGGGCAAAGCCAGGTAAGAACCGTCCCCCGGCGTGCTCCGGGCCGGTACTCAGAGGCTCCGCAGGAACGCCAGCAGCGCGTCGTTCACCTCGTGCGGGCGTTCCTGCTGGACCCAATGACCGCATCCGGGAAGCAGGATCGGCTCGGTCAGGCCGGGGACCAGGTCGCGCATCGCGGCCGGATCACGGAATCGGACAGCGGAGTCCAGCGCCCCGGCGACGAACAGCACCGGCTGCCGCAGCACGGTGGTACCTAGGGTCGGCAGCCGGTGCCAATCACGGTCGGCGTTGCGATACCGATTGAGCGCGCCGCCCCCGCAGATCCGGTGCCACCGCGTGGAATCCGGCCCGCGCCAGCACCGGCAGCTGATGCCGCCACGAGTACCAGAGCTCCGGAAACCCGTGCAGCAGCACCACAAGCGGCCCCGCCCCCGCCTCGGCCACATGCATGTCCAACCCGTTCACACCGAGAGTCCGATGCCGAATCTCATCCATGCGCCCAGTGAACTCCCCGGCACTGTCGCACACATCCACCTGCGGACGTCATCGCGGGTACGGCCCACGACGTATCAGAGAGCTCGCGGGGTTGGGTGCAGCGGGATTTCCACCCAGCAGCCGGGCCCGGTGACGTACGGTGCGACGGGGTGCGGCGGGCGGTCCGGGGATGCGCCGCGGGGTGCAGGCGGCCAGATCTCTCACCTGAGTAGCATTTCGTGCGCATTTCGTGCGCATTTGGTAGCATTTGCGTGCGCATTTCAGTAGCATTTGGTCATGCCCGTGGACCTTTCAGCTCTGGTTGCCGACCTTCGCTCGATGGGCGGCGACTCCACAACGATCGAGGTCAAGTCGGCGGCCAAGGGACTACCCGAATCGCTCACCAGCACATTGTCCGCGTTGGCGAATCACCCGAGGGGCGGCACAATCATCCTCGGACTCGACGAACGAGACGGGTTCAGTCCGGTTCAGTTGGTGGATCCGCAGGAGTTGAAGCAGGGCTTGGCGAAGAAGGCGCGGTCGCTGACACCGCCTGTTCAACTCACGATCGACGATGCCACAGTGGAGGGAATGCCCGTGATCGTGGCCCGCGTCCACGAATGCGCACCTTCTGCGAAACCATGCCGGGTGAACGCGACAGGCGCGGCCTACCTACGAGGGTATGACGGTGACTTCCAGATGTCGGCGCTCGAGGAGCAAGCATTCCTGGCCGCACGACAACAACCGCGGTTCGATCACCTGCCGGTGCTGGACTCCGCTCGGAGCGACTTGGACGACGAACTCGTCGAGGACTTTGCTCGCATAGTGCGGTTGCAGGATCGTCGGGGATTGGGTCGGTTCGAAGGCGACGAGCTGCTGGTACACGCAGGTATATTGACCACCGACGGCGTGCCGACCCGGGCCGGGTTACTGGCTCTCGGCACCTACCCTCAACAGTGGTTTCCGCGCTTGATAATTCGAGCTGCCGCCGAACCGTTGTCGACCGATCCGCCGGGTGCCCGCGCGCGGAATCAGGTGACAATAACCGGGCCGATTCCGCGCATGCTCGATGCGGCCATGGAATGGGCCGAGCAAACCTTCGACAGCATCATCACCTCCAGACCGGACGGCACCGTCGTTGATGTACCTGCATACCCTCTGGTGGCATTTCGTGAGTTGATCACCAACGCGCTGTTGCATCGGGATCTGGACGAATGGTCGATGGGGATGGCGGTCGAGGTGCGCCTGCGGCGAGATCGGTTGATTGTCACCAATCCGGGTGGACTGTACGGCATTACAGTCGATCGACTCGGTAAGGAGGCGGTGACATCTGCGCGGAATATGTGGCTTGTCAACATATGTCAGTTTCTTCGGTCGCCCGAGTCCGGCGGACGAGTGATCGAGGCGCTGGCCACAGGCATTCCGATCATCGCTCGGTCTCTCGCTGAAGCGGGATTATCGCCTGCGCAGTACGCCGATGCGGGTATCAGGTTTACCGCTGTACTGCAATCCAAGAAAAATCTTGGTAACCCCACTGTATTTCGTAGCGCCGGGCGGGGGACAGGTTCGGGCTCGTCGCCCGAGCGGAATCACCGGATACCCCGTGAGGCCCAGGAAATCGACCGTCTACCTGCGGGGGAGCTGACAGCAACCCAGGCGCGGATCGCTGAGGTCCTGTCCGAAGGTCCCCGCACTGTTCGTGAGTTACAGCCCGTGCTCGAATTGGCTCCGCAAACCATCCGCAAGGCGCTTTCCGCAATGCGGGTAGCTGGGATCGTCGAGCAGGTCGGCGGACGTGGGCAGGCAACCACTTACCGGCTGCACGAATAAGAGTTCAGCTCGGGAGCTGTGCCCCGTTGGTGTCGTTGGCTTACTCTCGTCGGCGGTTGTGGAGCCGTGACTCGATTACGGGCGCAGTCCGTTTTATGTGGGTGGTGAGGCGGGTCAGCAGCGACACGCAGTCCCGCAGCTGCTGCCGCTCGTCGGGGGTGAGCGTGTTGTGTGGATGGCGAGTGATGTGGCGCGCTGGGTACGTTCGCGCCGGAGGTCGCCGTCGACACCCTGCTGCTGCCCGTGCACGGGCCCTGGTCCACTGACGGCGCTCACTGAAATTCCCCACTGACGCTCACCGAAATTCCCCATTTGTCCCGTGTGGCTCCGCCGTGAAGGGCGGGCCTCCTTCGATGCTGGTGGTTACCACACCTGACCAGCGTTTTT